>Ga0070686_100000007_pt1 | contig 242709 bp, 220 predicted proteins | sample KBSS23LmetaG_FD_65654 | JGI IMG/M metagenome (GOLD analysis project Ga0070686, IMG submission 65654) | Switchgrass rhizosphere microbial communities from Kellogg Biological Station, Michigan, USA - KBS S2-3L metaG | ecosystem: Host-associated > Plants > Roots > Rhizosphere ...
CTGTGCCACTCACCACGCGCGGGCTCGCGATGAGGAACTGGATGTAGTCGCTTTCCTTGACCTTAGGTGTGTTCATAATGTTCAAGTTACGTCGATATTCTCAACTGCGTAACTCCTAACAGAGGCACAGAGGTACAGAGATGAATCCGCAGTTCTCTGCGTCTCTGTGCCTCTGTGTGAGACAGCAGTTCAGCCGGATCTGAGATGAGGCATGCCGCGCGCCTGAGGCTGATACGGCACGTGATAAGATCCCCAGAGAAACGGATGAGCAGAGGAGTCGTTCGGGTCTCCGCTCCTCCGCTCCTCTGCGTGAGCAATGGCGTTTCGTCGATCCTACAAGGACGCGGTATGAGGCCGGCCCCGTTGCTACCGTTCGTCGGGGCCGATCCACTTGCCGGTGGTAGGCGGCGTGAAGGTGGCGAAGCGGTCGAGCAGGCGCGCCGGGTCGGTGTCGGTGATCACCAGCGTGCGGTGCTTCTCGGAGACGAAGCCTTCGGCGGTGGCGTGGTCGACCAGGGCCAGCAGCGTGTCGTAGTAGCCGGCCACGTTCAGCAGCCCGCAGGGCTTGGGATGGAAGCCGAGCTGCGACCAGGTGAGCACCTCGCAGAACTCCTCGAAGGTTCCGAAGCCGCCGGGGAGCGCCACGAAGCCGTCGCAGAGGTCGGCCATCATCGCCTTGCGCTCGTGCATCGTCTTCACCACGTGGAGCCGCGTGAGCCCGGCGTGCCCCACCTCACGCGCCATCAGCGCTTCGGGGATCACGCCCAGCACCTCGCCGCCCGCGGCCAGCACGGCATCGGCCACCACGCCCATGAGGCCCGTCTTGCCGCCGCCGTACACCAGCCCGTGCCCGCGCTCGGCCAGCACGCGCCCCATCTCGCGCGCCGCCTGCACGTACTCGGGCCGCCGCCCCGGGTTGGAGCCGCAGAACACGCACACCCGCTTCAGCTTTGCTTCGCTCATCCCGCGCCTTTGGCCGCTGTCGTTCGTCGTGGATCTACCGAAAGAGAACCCTTCCGACGCCGCACGGCAACCGGGCACAGGCGGGACGCGAGTTACCGTATTGCGCCGGTACTCGCGCGCCAGGAGATGGGGCGCGAGATCACCGTATTTGCTCATGCCCGTCGCCGCGCCGACAGCCTCGCACTGGTTGCGAGGCTTCCCATCGTCCCAGCTTGCGGCTTCAGCCGCCCGTGTGGATCTCCGCCGCCCGTCTCGATCTTCATTCCCCCGTGTTCCCACTGGCCGTGTAGATCCCCGCCCGTTTGGACCCCCGCCATCCGTGTCGACCGCCATTACCCTGTGTAGACCCTGCTGCCCGGGTCGATCTCCAACACCCCGTGCAGGTCCCCGCCGTCCGTGTCGATCTCCCATCTCCCCGTGTACGTCCCCGCCGCCCGTGTGAATGGACGTTTGCCTTCCGCGCCCGGCGCCTGTAGCCTTCACCCGTGCGCCCGACCGGCTCCGCCCCCGCGCCACCTCACGCCACGCCCTGCTCAAAAGCAATCGATGATCCGCTTCGTCCGAACCCTCTGCGGCGCAGCGCTGGTGGCCGTGCCGCTGGCTTCCGCTGCTTCGGCGCAGCAGAAGGCGCTCCCCTCCATCGCCCAGCAGACGCAGGGGATGGAGAAGAAGGACGGTTTCCTCCCCCTCTACTGGGACGCCGCGGCCGGCAGGCTGTGGATGGAGATCCCGCGGCTGGGGCAGGAGATGATCTACCAGGTGTCGCTCCCGGCCGCGCTGGGCAGCAACGACGTGGGGCTCGACCGGGGGCAGCTGGGCGACACCCGCATCGTGCGCTTCGAGCGCACCGGGCCGCGCGTGCTGATGGTGCAGCCCAACCAGGCCTTCCGCGCCGTGACGCCCAACGCCGACGAGCGGCGCGACGTGGAGGAGTCGTTCGCGCAGTCGGTCCTCTTCGGCTTCACCGTGGCCGCCGAATCGGACGGGCACGTGCTGGTGGACGCGACCGAGTTCGCGCTGCGCGACGCGCACGGCGTGGTCCCCACGCTCAAGCGCGCGCGGCAGGGCGACTACAAGCTCGACCCCTCCCGCAGCGCCTTCTACCTGCAGAACGTGAAGGCGTTTCCGCGCAACACCGAGATCGAGGTGACGCTCACCTTCGCGGGCGACAACCCCGGCGCCTGGGTGCGCGACGTGACGCCTACCCCCGAGGCGATCACCGTGCGCGAGCGGCACTCGTTCGTGCAGCTTCCCGACGACGGCTACCGCCCGCGCCGCAACGACCCCAACTCGGGCTTCTTCGGCATCGACTACGCCGACTACGCGGCGCCGATGGGCACGCCGCTGGTGCAGCGCTTCATCGCCCGCCACCGCCTGCAGAAGCGCAACCCGGGCGCCGCGATGAGCGACCCCGTGGAGCCCATCGTCTACTACGTGGACCGCGGTGCCCCCGAGCCCACCCGCACGGCGCTGCTGGAGGGGGCGCGCTGGTGGAACCAGGCGTTCGAGGCGGCCGGCTACCGCAACGCCTTCCGCGTGGAGCTGCTTCCCGAGGGGGCCGACCCGCTGGACGCGCGCTACAACGTGATCCAGTGGGTACACCGGGCCACGCGCGGCTGGAGCTACGGCTCGTCGGTGATCGACCCGCGCACCGGCGAGATCATCAAGGGCCACGTGTCGCTGGGCTCGCTCCGCGACCGGCAGGACTGGCTGATCGCCGAGGGGCTGCTGTCGCCCTACACCCGCGGCGACGAGAGCCCGCCCGAGCTGGAGCGCGTGGTGCTGGCGCGCCTGCGCCAGCTCGCCGCGCACGAGGTGGGGCACACGCTGGGGCTGGCGCACAACTACATCTCCAGCGCGCAGGGCCGCATCTCGGTGATGGACTATCCGCAGCCGCTGGCCAATCTGACGGCGGACGGGCGCGTGGACCTGTCCAATGCGTACCCCGAGGGGATCGGCGCGTGGGACAAGGTGACCATCACCTACGGCTACGCCGACCTGCCGGCCGGCCAGGACGAGCGCCCCGCGCTGGCGCGCATCCTGGCCGACGCGCGGGCGCGGGGCGTCACCTTCCTCACCGACCAGGACGCGCGCCCCACCGGCAGCGCCCATCCGCAAACGCACCTGTGGGACGGCGGGGCCGACGCGGCCGCCGAGCTTGAGCGGATGATGCGCGTGCGGCGGGCGGCGCTGGACCGCTTCGGCGAGAACGCGATCCGCACCGACATGCCGCTGGCCACCATGGAGGAGGTGCTGGTCCCGCTGTACCTCTACCACCGCTACCAGGCAGAGGCGGCCACCAAGGTGATCGGCGGGCAGACGTACACCTACGCGCTGCGCGGCGACGGGCAGGAGCCGCTGCGGCCGGCCTCGGCGGCCGACCAGCGGCGCGCGCTGGCGGCGGTGCTGGCCACCGTGTCGCCGGCCGAGCTGGCACTGCCGCGCACGGTGCTGAACCGGCTTCCGCCCCGGCCCTTCACCTACCCCTCGCACCGCGAGCTCTTTCCGCGCTACACCGGCCCGGTGTTCGACGCGGTGTCGCCGGCGGCGGCGGCGGCCAACATGACCTTCGGGCTGCTCTTCGACCCGCAGCGCGCGGCGCGGCTGGTGGAGCAGCACGCGCTCGACCGGTCGCTCCCCAGCCTGGGCGACGTGCTCGACCGGGTCGTCGCCGCCGTGTTCGCCGACGCCGGCACCGACGCCTACCACCGCGAGCTGGCGCGCGCCGTCCAGCGCTCGATGGTGGAGCGGCTGATGGAGCTGGCCGCCGACGCGCCGATGCCGCAGGTGCGCGCCGAGGCCGCCCAGCAGCTGCGCGTCATCCAGCAGACGGCATCGGGCCGCGGCGGGCTCGATGCCGGCGCCCGCGCGCACTACTGCCTGCTGTCCGACGACATCGCCCGCTTCCTGGACCGGCCGTGGGAGGCGAAGGAGCGCCGCGAGCCGCTGGCTCCTCCGCCGGGCTCGCCCATCGGCGACGAGGACCGGGACTGGTAGGCGTCCAGATCCACGTGACAGACACGTCGGCGCCCCGGTGGGAAGCATCCCGCCGGGGCGCCGTCTTCGCTTCATCCCATCCATCCGCGCGGGCCCAGGATCAGGAATTGGGCTCACGCAGAGTCAGCAGGGTCAGCAGATGAACTGCGGTTGTTCTCTGCTGACCCTGCGTGAGGCTTCGCCGGTGGCGGGTCCGCAATGATCCGTCGGTGGAGCGGGAGACCTGTCGAATCAGAACACCCGGTAGCTGCCGCGGCTCAGCGTAAAGCCGTGCTGCGCGCGGTTGCGGCAGGTGACGCCCGTGGGCTGCGACGTGCAGGTGAATGGGCCGGCACGCCAGGTGGCGCCGTAGGCCAGCGCGGCGCCCTGGCCCAGCACCGTGTCGCCGTGGCACACGGCGTAGGGCCGTCCGGCGGCCGTCATCCCCATGGAATCGCCCGTATCCAGCTCGCAGTCGCGGGCGGCGGGGCCGCTCCACTCCTTCTCGCCGATGTCGCAGCGCAGCTCCCACTGGCCCCCGTCGTTCACCGCCATGCAGCCGATGTTGCCGCTGGGCGTGTGGAAGCCGTGCAGCTGCTGCCCGCCGGCCGGGCCGCGGCCCAGCGCGAGCCCGGCGAAGACCGCGGCGTACGCGAGACGAAAGAGCATCGTGGCCTCTCGATCTGTGGTTTGGTGGATGATAGTCCCCCGGGTGAACGACGGCCGCGCGGGCACCCACCCGCGCGGCCATCTTCACGCCGTGTTCCCGCTGTGCGTCAGGAGACGGTGATGGTGCGCATCATCCCGTGCATGAAGTGCGGCTTGCCGTCGCGGGCGTCGGGGAGGAAGCAGATCAGCACGTAGGTGCCGGGGGTGAAGTCGTGCGTGAACGACTGCACCGTGCCGCGCTGGATCCCCGAGATGCCGCCGATGGCGCTGGCGGGGGGCGGGCCCTGCATGCTCTGCATCCACGCCATCAGGTCGTTGGCCGTCTTCCCCGGCGCCAGCTTGATCAGCTCCACCTCGTGCGACTGCGCCGCGCCGTTCTCCACGCGGATGGTGTGGCGTCCCGCGGTGATGGGCGTGGAGGTGGTGAACGAATAGTCGTCCAGGTGCATGCGGATATCGCCCTGCGGCGTGGCGGCGGCCGCGCGGACGGCGGCGGGCGTCACCGTGAGCATCTTCGCCATCCCCTTCATCACGTGCGGCACGTGGTCGGGGATGTCCACGAAGCAGAGGATCGCGTAGTTGCCGGGCTGCAGGAACAGCGTGGCGTTGGCGTCGCTGCCGGGGTCGGGCGCGTTGGGGCCGCCCATGTCGTGCATCCAGGCGGGCGGCGGGCCGCCGGCGCGGAGCGCGGTGAACACGTCGTCCAGCGTCTTGCCGGCGTCCAGCTTCATCAGCGCCACGTGGTGCAGCGCCTGCCCGCGGTTCTGCAGCTGGATGGTGACCATCCCCGCCGGCACCCGGTCGGGCGCCTGGAAGGCGAAGTCGCGCGCCACCACCGTCAGCACGCGCGGGGGCGCGGCCTCGCTCGCCGCCGCCTTCGCCGGGGTCTCGGCCTGGGCGCTCCCGCACGCCGCCGCGAACACCGCCGCCGCGGCCACCCGGGCCGCCGCCTTCACCTGCTTCGCAACCTGCATCTCTGCCTCCTGTAGGTCCAGCGGGCACGTGGCCCGCGAAGATTCGTCCGTTGAATGAGATCGGCGGACCGATCCGCCGTGCCTCCATCGTCACTCGTGATGGTGCCGGTGACGTGGCCGGCGAGGGCAGCATACGCGCCGCACGGCGGAAAGGTTTTATGTGTTTGCAAGTGGTTGCGGCGCAACGAGAAGGCGGAAGTGTCGGCTATCGAGGTGGGGCCGGGGCGCCTCGGTTGCCGGACGGGCTGGGGCATCCGCGCCACGACTGCGCGGGTGCGGTCGACCTTGCGGCGCATGGGGATCGGTCGTGTGCGGATTGTTGGTGAGGGGAATTGGACGCTGACCCCCACCGCGTCGGCAGGACCTCGGGCCGGTGCGCGCGGCGTGAGGTTTGCTACAGCGCGGCGGCATGTTCACTCCGCGCATCTTTCTCCTCTCCCCCGCGTACGCGGGCGGCAAACGCGGCGAACTGGTGCTGCGCGACGCGGCGTCGTTTCCCCTCGCGAAACGGATCCGGGCCCCCGAGGGCGCGCCGCTGGGCGACGTCTTCAGCTTCCTCAGCGGGCTGTACTTCCGGGGGAAGATGGCCTACGTGCGGCGCTTCGCGAAGGAGTACGACGGGCTCCCCGGCGCGTTCGTGATCACCCCCACGCGCGGGCTGGTGCCGCCCGAGTCGCCGATCACCCTGGAGATCCTGGCCGAGTTCGCGAAGGGCGCGGTGGAGCTCGACAACCCTCGCTACCGCAATCCGCTCGAGATGCACGCGAAGGTGCTGGCCGAGCACGCGCCCGACGCCGAGATCGTGCTGCTGGGCAGCGTCGCGTCGGGCAAGTACGTGGATGTGCTGGGCGGCATCTTCGGCGAGCGCCTGGTGTTTCCCTCCGCCTTCGTGGGCCGCGGCGACATGAGCCGCGGCGGCCTGATGCTGCGCGCCGCCGAGAGCGGCGAGGAGCTGGAATACGTGCCGGTGCTGGGCGCCAAGCGCCACGGTGCCCGCCCACCCAAGCTGGAGCCCCGGCGGTGGAAGACGTGAGAAAGATCGGATCTGAGCCGATGATGATGACAACGGGGTGATGTAAATCGGCCCCGCGACCTCCATCCCGTCGCGGGGCCGAACTGTCCCCCCAGTGAAGTCCGCGAAGGCGGACTGTGTGCTTTGTAGCGGCGAGTTTACTCGCAAATTGCCACGCAGAAGTTCGCCCTCCTCCTCCGCGCTACATCCTCCGCCCTCCGCCCTCACGCCCGCGCCTCGCCCTCTGACCTCTACCCTCCGCCGTGCGCCGTCTGCCGTCCCTCTACACCCTCATTCCCCGCTCTCCGCCCTGCCCCTTACTGCCACCTGAACAGCTTGAGCGCCGCCACGAAGCTCACCACCATCCACGCCAGCAGGATCACCACCTGCGGCCAGTACGAGGTGAACGGCAGGCCGTCGTTGTAGACGGCGCGGAAGGCGTCGTTGAGCGCGGTGAGCGGGAGCGCGCGTACGAACGGCTGGATCGCCGCGGGGTAGCGGCTGGCCGAGAAGAATACGCCCGAGAGCACGAACATCGGCAGCATCACCACGTTCAGGATGCCGCTCACCCCCTCGATAGTGCGCGCGCGGCTGGCGCACAGCAGCCCCAGGCCGGCGAAGGTCACCGCGCCGAGGACCACCAGCCCGGCGAAGGCCAGCAGCGACCCCTGCGGCTTCACCCCGAACGCCAGCCAGGCGAAGATCACGATCGGCGGCACCTCCAGCCCCAGGAACGCGATGCGCGCCACCATCTGCGCCAGCAGGAAGTCGCGCTTGCGCATGGGCGTGCTCACCAGGCGCTTGAGCTGCTTCTTGGTGCGCATCTGCACCAGCCCGAAGCCGATCCCCCACATCCCCGTGGACAGCAGGTTGAGCCCGATCAGCCCGGGGATCACCCAGTCGATGTAGCGCCCGCCCGGCACCCGCTCGCGGTCGTCGGCCGTGGCCACCGGGCGCGCGCCGCCGGCCGCGCGCTGCACCGCGGCGTCGGCCAGCAGGCGGGCGGCGCGGCTCTCGTCGCGCGCGGGGTCGTAGCGGTACACCAGCGTGTCGCGGCCCGCCAGCAGCACGGCCACGTCGCCCTTGCGCAGCGCCCGCGCGGCGGCGCTGTCGTCCAGCACGCTCACCTTCAGCTCGGCCGCGGCGCGCAGCGCCGGCAGGTAGCGCTCGGCGGCGGTGCCGCGCTGCACGCCCACGGCGGCGCGGTCGGCCGGCTTCTCGCGAAAGGCCACACCCAGCCCCACCGCCATCAGGATGGGGAACACGAAGGTCCAGAACAGCGCCTCGGGCTCGCGCAGGAAGCTGCGGATGCGCGCCATCACCAGCTCGCGCAGGGGGCTCAGCTCAGGCATCGCGCAGCTCCCGTCCGGTGAGGTGCAGGAAGACGTCTTCCAGCGTGGCCTGGTGGGTGCTGAGCGCCGTCAGCCGCCCGCCCGCGGCCTGCACCGCCGCCAGCAGCGCGGGAAGCGCCGGCGCCAGGTCGTCCACCGTCACGTGCGTCTGCCCGTCGTGCGTGGCCACGCGGCTGGCGCCGGGCACCGCGCGCAGCGCCTCCTCGCTCACCTCGGCGCTGGCGGTGAAGGCGATCACGTGCGCGCCGCCCAGCCCGCGGATCAGCTCGGCGGGTGTGCCCTGCGCGATGATCTCGCCGTGGTCCAGGATGGCCACCCGGTCGGACAGCGCCTCGGCCTCGTCCATGAAGTGCGTGGTGAGCAGGATGGTGCCGCCGCGCTCGCGGAAGCGCTCGCACACGTCCCACAGCTGGCGGCGGCTCTGCGGGTCGAGCCCGGTGGTGGGCTCGTCCAGGAAGAGGATGTCGGGGGCGCCGGCGAGCGCGCAGGCCACCGACAGCCGCTGCCGCTGCCCGCCGGACAGGTTGCGCACCTGCGTGGCGCGCTTCTCGTCCAGCTGCACGAAGCCGATCAGCTCGTCCACCGTCCACCCGCGCGGATAGAACGAGCGGAAGAGGCGGATCACCTCCTCCACCGTGGAGCGGTCGGTGAACTCGCTCTCCTGCAGCTGCACGCCCAGGTGGGTGCGGATGCGGCTGGCGTCGCTCTCCCAGCGCATCCCCAGGATCTCCACCTCGCCGCCGTCGCGCGGGGTGAGGCCTTCCAGGATCTCGATGGTGGTGGTCTTCCCCGCGCCGTTGGGCCCCAGCAGCCCGAAGCACTCTCCTCGGCGCACCTCCAGGTCGAGCGATTTCACCGCCACCGTCTGGCCGAAGCGCTTGTGCAGCCCCCGGCAGCGGATGGCGGGGGACGGATCGGGCGGGGGCGAGGTCTGCTGGGTAGACACGGCGGGCCGGGTGCGGGTGCGTGCGGACGGCGAGGGGACAGGTTACAGGGGATAGGGGACAGCGGGCAACGGCGGGTTCGTCGGGTGCCGCGATTCGTGACAGATGGACGGCAAATCGCGCGTCCGCATTGGATGCGGGAGCGGGTGCGCGACGAGCCCGCCGAAAACCCCGCACGAAGATTGCGAAGCACGGTGCGCGCTTACCCCACCAGCGACGTCACGAGTCTCACGATCCGAAGGAGAAGTCCGATGCGTAAGATGCTCATCGCCGCCGCCGCGCTGCTGTTCTGCGCCAGCCCCGCCGCCGCCCAGCAGCTGCGGGCGAACCAGGACGCCGCCCCGCTCGCCGCCGCCGAGGCCACCGCGCCCAAGGCCGAGGCCTCGCTCTACCCCACCACCGACCAGGTGAAGGCCGACGTCCGCGCGAACGAGGAGCGCCTGGGCCAGGCCGAGCCCGTCGGCAGCAAGTCGTGGTGGTACCTGGTGGCCGCCATCGCCGTGGGCGTGATCATCGCCGCCGTCGTTCTCTGACCGCCGGCAGGTAGACGCGAAGCCCCGCCGTGGTTTTCCGCGGCGGGGCTTCGTCGTGTCCATCCACGGATACGTCGGCCCGATCGCGGAAGGCTGGCGCGGCGATCCCGCTTCCGGCAGGATGAGCGAGATGGGCGATGATTCCTTATGTCCTCCCCCCACCATCGACGCACCTCCCCACCCGCAACGCGCGTCCATGATCGCTCGCCACACTCTCCGAGGCACCGATGGCTGACGTACCGGATTCGGACGCGGTCGAGCAGGACGCCACCGAGCGGGACGCCATCGCAGCGGACGCCGCCGGCGCACCCCGGATGCCGCTGCTGCGCGGGAACGTGCTGTGGCTGAGCGTGGTGTCGCTGCTGAACGACGCGGCCAGCGAGATGATCTACCCGCTCCTGCCCATCTTCCTCACCGGCGTGCTGGGCGCGGGCCCGGCGTTCCTGGGGCTGATCGAGGGCGTGGCCGACGCGTCGTCCAGCCTGCTCAAGCTGGCCAGCGGCGCCATCGCCGACCGCTCGGGGCGGCGCAAGCGGCTGGTGGCGTGGGGCTACGGCATCGCCGCGGTGGGGCGGCCGCTGATCGCGGTGGCGGGCGCGGCGTGGCAGGTGCTGGCCATTCGCTTCACCGACCGCGCGGGCAAGGGGCTGCGCACCGCGCCGCGCGACGCGCTGCTGGCCGACTCGGTGCCGGCCGAGCTGCGCGGCACCGCCTTCGGCATCCACCGCGCGGCCGACCACGCGGGCGCCGTGGTGGGCCCGCTGATCGCCTCCGCCCTGCTGCTGCTGTGGCCGGGCGACCTGCGCCGGGTGTTCGCCCTGGCGCTGGTCCCCGGGCTGATCACGCTGGCGGTGGTGCTGTGGAAGGTGTCGGAGCCGCCCCGCGTGCCCGTTGCCGCGGACGCGCGCCCGAAGCGGATCCTGCCGCGGCTGGGGGAGATGGGCCCGGTGCTGCCGCGCTACCTGGGCGTGGTGGTGCTGTTCGCCCTGGGCAACTCGTCCGACGCGTTCCTGCTGCTGCGCGCGCGCGAGCTCGGTGTCGCCGTGGCGCTGATCCCGCTGCTGTGGGCGGCGCTGCACGCCAGCAAGATGGCGTGGAGCATCATCGGCGGGCGGCTGAGCGACCGGGTGGGGCCGCGGGCGGCCATCGTGGCGGGGTGGCTGGTGTACGCCGCCGTCTACGCGGGCTTCGCCTATGCGCGCGTGCCGTGGCATGCGTGGGCGCTGTTCCTGGTGTACGGCCTGTTCTTCGGCCTCACCGAGGCGCCCGAGAAGGCGCTGGTGGCGCAGCTCGCGCCGGCGGGGCTGCGGGGGAGCGCGTTCGGCTGGTACCACGCGGCGGTGGGGGCGGCGGCGCTGTTCGCCAGCATCCTCTTCGGCACGGTGTGGAACGTGTACCACGGCCCCACGGCGTTCCTGATGGGCGCGGCCATCGCCCTCGCCGCGGCCGTGCTGTTCGTGGCCATCGTCCCGGGGGCGGGCAGACCGGGAACGGCAACGGCGGCGGCGTGATGATGAAGGCGTGTTCCTCGATCGACTCTGCCGAGTCCCGGTGCGTCCACCGGTCGAATCGAAACCGCCGCATTCGTAGAGAACCCCGATCCGCGGTCTCGCCGTGTCCGCCGGTTGAAACCGGCGGCTGGAAGGTCGGGAAGTCCGCCTTCGCGGACTGCTCGCAAGCATCCGCGCGGAGAGCGGAAGCCGGTGCATGAAGGACGAGAGCCCGCCCTCCGTGTGGAGGACGGGCTCTCGTTCATCCGTTCACTCTCGCCTCAGCACTCCGAGGCGCCGGGCGCGGCGGTGCCGTGCATCTTCGCGTGCTCGGCGTCGTGCTCCGCATCGTGGCCACCGGCGGCGGTGCCGTGGTGGGCGGCGTGCATCGAGTCGTGCGCGGCGGCGTTTCCGTGCATCGCCTGCATGTCGTGCCCAGCCATGCCGGCCATCGGCCCGTGGTGCGCGGCGTGAAGGCTGTCGAGCCGGGCCTTTTGCGGCGCGGTGAGAACCGCGTCGACGCTGCGCTGCGCGGTTTCCATCAGCGCGGTCATCTCGCCGTGCATGGCGGCGTGCGTCTGCGCGTTAGGGCCGCCGGCCGCGCGCACGCGGGCGCAGTGGTCGCGCATCCCGCGGGCGTGGGCCGAGTCGATCGCGGTCAGGCGCTGCACCTGGTCGGCGCTCAGCCCCAGCTCCTGCCGGTGCATCAGCGCGGCGTGCGAGGGCGAGTGCATCATCATCTCCCCATGCTCGCCGTGCTCCTGCATCTGCGCGTGATCGTGCTGCTGCGCGCGGGCGGGCACGGCCCCCATCAGCACCAGCGCCAGTGCGCCGAGTGTCTTGTTCATCTTCGAATCTCCCGAAAAGCTCATTCCGCCTGGTTCTGCGACCGACGGAAGTGCCGGGGCATGAACCAGGAGTGATGATCATCCTGCATGACGAGGGAACATTGGCTTAGCCAACGATTTTCGGTCATGCTGCGAAGATCAAGCTTCGGGAGGGCGGAAGAGCGAGAGAGGGAGCAGGCGATCGTGGATGGCGTCCGCGGGCGGGTAGCCACTCGCGGATGCCAGGGGTGGAGCGGGGATGGAGACGACGGACGGAAGCTGCGCCGCGCCCAGGCACGAGCCGCCGTTCATCACCAGCAGCGGGCACGGCGGCATCTCGCCGCGCGGGGCGGGCCGGCCCGGCTTCGGCTTCGGAGCGGACGGCGACGTGTGGTGGTGCATGCCCCCGCGCATCCCGTGGTGCGCCATCGCATGCTCCGTCGCGCCCGGCCGCGGCGATGCGTCGGCCGACGCGAGGGCACCCTGCACGCAGGCGGCCGCCCATCCCCCCGTGGTCCACGAGACCAGCAGGGCGAGGGAGGCCAGCAGGCGGGCGAAGGAGCGAGCGCGCGGGATCATGAGCGCAAGCTGCCGCACGCGGCGGGGGCGTCCATCGAGAGATTCACCCGTCCGCGGCCGACGCGGAAACGGCGGCGGGCTCGCCCTTCTCCACCGGCCGGCCGGCGGCCTGCCATGCGGCGAAGTCGCCCGCCAGGTGCGCCACGTCGCCGAAGCCGCTGGCCTGCAGCAGGCCGATGGCCACGCCGGCGCGGGCGCCGCTCTGGCAGTGCACCACCAGCGGCCGCCCGCGCGGAAGCTCCCCCAAGCGTTCGGGAAGACGGCCCAGCGGCACGTTCACCGCGCCGGGCAGATGTCCCGCCTCGAACTCCGACGGGTTGCGCACGTCCACGATCTCCACCGTGCCCGCCACGCGCCGCGCCTCCAGGTCGTCGGCCGCCACCTCGGCCACCGACGCACGGCCGCCGTTGTCGCGGATCCACGCCTCCACCGCCTCGGGCGGAAAGTAGCCGGCGCACTCGTCCAGCCCGATCATCGCCAGGTCGCGCACGGCGGCGCGGGCGCACTCGTCCTCCACGATCAGCCAGAACGGCCGCCCGAACGGCACCACCGAGCCGGCCCAGGTGCTGAACTGCTTGCCCAGCGGCACGCTGAGGGTGCCCGGCACGTGGCGCGCGGCGAACGCGGCGGCGCGGCGCGTGTCGATCACCGTGGCGCCGCTGGCCGCGGCCGCCGCCATCTCGCCGTCGGGCAGGCGCTTGGGCACGCGGAAGCCGCCCAGCACGCGCGGGCCCTCGCGGTTCACGCGCTTCATCTGCGCGAAGTACATCGGCGGCTCGGGCTGCCCTGCGAGCACCTCGCGCACGAACGCCTCCTCGTCTTCCTCCGCCAGCCCCCAGTTGAACAGCTTCTCGTAGCCCAGCGTGCTCTGCGGCACCGCGCCCAGCGCCTTGCCGCAGGCGCTGCCGGCGCCGTGCGCGGGCCACAGCTGCACCCAGTCGGGGAGCGCGGCCTTGAAGCGCTGCAGCGAGCGGAAGAGCGTGCGCGCGCCGGCTTCCATCGTCCCCGCCTGGTTCACGGCGCGCTCCAGCAGGTCGGGGCGGCCCACGTCGCCCACGAACACGAAGTCGCCGGTGAGCACGCCCATGGGCCGGTCGGCGCCGGCGGTGTCGGTCACCACGAAGCACAGGTGCTCGGGGGTGTGCCCGGGCGTGTGCATCACGTCCAGCCGCACGTTGCCCACGGCGAACCGAGAGCCGTCCCTGAGCAGCACCGCGCCGGCGCCCTGCGCCCAGCCGTAGCGCCAGTCGTCGCCGCCCTCGTCGGAAAGGTGCGGCACCGCGCCGGTGCGCTGCGCCAGCTCGCGCGTGCCCGACACGAAGTCGGCGTGGATGTGCGTCTCGGCCACGTGCGTCACGCGCAGCCCCTCACGCGCGGCGGCCTCCACGTACTGCTCCACGTCGCGGTTGGGGTCCACCACCAGCGCCTCGCCGGTGGCCGAGCAGCCCACCAGCCAGCTCGCGTGGGCCAGCTTTTCGTCGTAGAAGCGCTTGAGGATCATGGTTGGAAGGTCGGCGGCGGCGGGGGTTTGGTCAAGGGAGGCGCGAACAGCTGCGCCAACCGTGCGGGCAGGCAATGCCCCGTCGTCCATGACCAGCCGTCGGCCTGCGTGGCGCGGAGGAGCAGCCCGTCACGCGCGGGCACGAAAGAACTGGCAAGCGCGAGACGAAACGATCGGCCTGGCCCGAGACCCGTCCGCCATGGCTCCGTGTGACGATCGTCCCGCGCCAGGAGTCACGGGGGTGCTCGTATCTTCCGGGTTCGGCGTTAGGTTGGAGGCGTCGGATGGACGCGCAGGCTCCACCCACCTCCCCGGGACCGCCATGCTGATCGACGAGTGGATGCCCGCCTTCGACGTGGTGGAGCGGCACGAGACGCGCATCCGCGCATCGCGCGAACGGGTGTGGGCGGCTGTGCTGCCGCTCGACTTCGGCCGCCCGCCGGTGATGCGCGCGCTGATGGCCATCCGCATGCTCCCCTCGCTGTTCACCCGTGCCGGGCGCGAAAAGACTCGGGAGGCGGCCAAGAGCGGAGTGCTGGGCGCCGGCTTCGTGCTGATGTGCGAGCGGGTGAACGACGAGCTGCTGCTGGGGGTGGCCGGCCGGTTCTGGCTCCCGTCGGGCAACATCGCGCGGGTGACCGAAGGCGAGCTGCGCGCGTTCAGCCGGCCGGGCTTCGCGGTGGCGGCGTGGAACTTCACCCTGCGGGACGATGGAGATGCCACGCTGCTCGCCACGGAAACGAGGGTTCGCTGCACCGACGAGGCGAGCCGCCGGGCCTTCCTGCGCTACTGGCGCGTGGTGGGCCCGTTCAGTGCGCTGATCCGCATGGAGATGCTGCGCTCGCTCCGCGCCGCGGCCGAGTCGCGCCCCGCCCTGACCGCAACCGAAGGACGATGACCCTTTCCGAGAGCGACCCGCCGGCGGTACTGGAGCGGCTGGACGAAGCGAGCCCCGCCGCCGGCGCCGTGCTGCGCCTGGGCGCCTTCCTCAGCCCCGACCACCCCATCCCCGTGGCGGCGCTGGACGCCGCGGCCCACGCGCTCCCCGCGCCGCTGGCCGATGCGCTGCGCGGCGACGACGCGGCGCGTGAGGCGATGTGGGACGCGCTGCTGGACGCCGGCGCGGGCGGCGTGGCGGGCGACGAGCTGGTGATCAACGCCGAGCTCGCGCGCGCCGCCGCGGCCGCCATGGACGCCGACGAGCGCCACGGCTGGGCCGCCGCGGCCGCCGCGCTGCTGGAGAAGGCGTTCCCGGGCGACCCCGTGAAACCCGAGAGCCGCGCCAGCTGCGAGCGCCTGCTGCCGCACGCCCGCGCGGCCGCCGAGCACGCGGCCGAGGAGGGCGAGGGGATGGCCTCGGCCGCGCAGCTGCTGCACTTGGCCGGGCGGTACGTGCTGGAGGTGCAGGGCGACGCGCTGGCCGCGCGCGGGATGCTGGTGCGCGCGGTGGAACTGCGCGAGCGGGCGCACGGCGAGCGCGACGTGCGGGTGGCGTGGGATGTGACCTACCTCAACGGCGCGCTCCTCCCCAGCGGCGAGTGGGCGCAGATGGCCCGCAACGCCGTACGCGCCGCCGAGATTCTGGAGGGCGCCGCCGGCCCGGGCGACCGCATGGTGATCACCCACGTCAACAACGCCGCGCTGCTGCTGGTGCGTGCCGGCGAGACGGAGCGGGCGCGCACCTGGTTCAACCGCGCGCTGGCGCTGGCCGACCCGGTGTTCGGGGCGGGGCATCCGTTCGTGGCCACCATCCTGAGCAACCTGGGCGACCTGCACGCCCGCGAGGGCGACGGCGACGGCGCGCGCCACGCCTACCGCAAGGCGCTGGCGATCGACGAGAACGTCTATGGTCCGCGGCACAACAGCGTGGCGCGCGACCTGGCCAAGCTGGGCGAGCTGATGGCCGCCGCGGGCGAAGGCGAAGCGGCGCGCCCCTACCTGCAGCGCGCTGCCGACTGGTTCACCGAGCGCGACGGCCCCGACGACACCCGCGTCCTCGCCCTCCGCGCCACCCTCGCCAGGATCGACGCGGCGCGCGAGGGCTGACCGGCGCGCGAGCCGCCATCCTCCCCGAACCGCGCCTTCCTCTGCGTACGCGCGCCCCTGATCCGCGGTCGCGGTGCCGCGGCTTTGGCGTGCGCTGTGGATCAGTTTTTTTGAAACTGGACACCACCCGTCATCTGCGGCTCCGCGAAACACTCCAGGAGTGCGCGAGTGCTCCCTGATCCACGCAGTTGCAGTTGAGGGTGTCGGCGCTCGCACGAGAGGCCCGGCATAAGCTCCGCTGCAGCCCGACGAATCCTCGCGCACGCTAGAATCCGCAACTGCGTTCATCAGGGGGACCTGCTCAAGCCCTGGCTTCTGCGCGCGCGGCATCATTCTCTGCGAATGGAAGACGGCGGATCGTCATCTTACGGCGTTGACGATAGGGACTCGTTGGCAGATTCGGACGTTCACGGATCTGGATGCGCTACCGCCTGTCGAAAGATGGCAGGCGGCGGGCGTGGGTGTCCAGTTTCAAAAAAACTGATCCACAGCGCACGCTGAAGCTGGGTAACCGTGCCCGCGGCTGTGCGGGCTCGCCGATCACCGCATCCTCACGTCTCCGGGATCGGACGGAGCCATCGGCATCGCCGTCGCCGTCCGCCGTCAGCCGACGGCTACGTCGCCTCGTGCGAGGGAGTGGCAGAATTCGGCGGTCGCTTCGTCGGCCGGGAAGGCACACTCGATCCGCAGCTCGTCGAGCGTCACGTCGCGCGGCGTGCCGAAGGTGGAGATGGTGGAGAAGAAGCGCAGGTCCCGATCACCCCTGCGGAAATGCACGGTGAGGAGTGGCGGCGGCGGCGCGCCCAGTTCGCGCTTGCGCCACCGCGCCGGCACGCCGGGGTAGCGGAGCACCTCGTCGAGCAGCGACCGCGCCTTCGCGTCGGACGGGGCGGCCGCGACCTCGTCGTGCAGGTGGCGGATGAGGTCGCCCGCCACCTCCTCCCAGTTCACCACCGCCGCGCGCATGTCGGCGGGGTCGAAGAACTGCCGCACCATGTTGGCGTGCCTGCTGCCGCCGATCAGGAAGCCGCCCACGCGCACCGCCGCGCGGTTGGTGGCCAGCACGTCCCACCGGCGGTTGAGGACGAAGGCCGGGAACGGCTCCTGGTGCTGGATGATGAAGTCGATCGCACGCCGCACCTGCGACAGCTCCGGCGCGTCCAGCCCGCTCTCGGCATACTCGGGCGCATAGCCGGCGGCCAGCAGCAGCGCGTTGCGCTCGCGCAGAGGCATGTCCAGCGCCTCGGCGAGGCGCGCCACCATGTCGCGGCTCGGCTGCGCCTTCCCCGTCTCCACGCAGCTGAGGTGGCGCATCGAGGTGCCGGCTTCGAGCGCCAGGGCGAGCTGGCTCACCCGCCGCGCCGCCCGCCACTCGCGCAGCAGCGTGCCCACGTGCGCCACCGGCGGGCGCGAGCGCGAAAGCGGTCGAGTGGAAGTCACGCGTTGATCACCGTTGACCGGCGTCGAAGGTCCCATTGCCGGCGACGGCGTTCACGACAGCGCCTCGCCGCGAGTGAACATGCCGTTCGCCTCGGGGAAGGGCATCCCCTCTCCCAGCGCGCCGTAGGTGCCCTGCTCCAGCATCTCGAGCGCCGCCCGGCGCGTGGCCGCGAGGGCGACCTGCGCGATCGCCGGCCCCGCGCTCACCCGTGCCACGCCCAGCTCGCCCAGCCGCGACACGCTCGGCGCGCCGGGCATCGCCATCACGTTCAGCGGCCCGTCGATCGCCCCGACGAGCGCGGCGATGGTTTCCTCGTCGATCACCCCGGGCACGAACACGCAGTCGGCCCCGGCGGCCCGGTAGATCCCGGCGCGCCGCACGGTCTCGTCGAACCGCGTCTCGGGGGCGCCCACCGCGAACAGGTACACGTCGGTGCGTGCGTTGATCACGAGATCGCCGCCGGCGGCTTTCGCGGCTTCGCGCGCCGCCCGGATGCGCGCGGCGTGGGCCTCGGCCGCCATCAACACCTCACCATCCCCGCCCGGCGTGTCTTCCAGGTTCACCCCGGCCACGCCCTGCCCGACCAGGGCGCGCACCGTCTCGGCGACGTCTTCCGGCGAGCCGCCGCCGTAGCCGCTCTCCACGTCGGCCGTCACCGGCACCGACACCGTGTGCACGATGCGCTCGATCATGCCCAGCATCTCCTCGCGGCGCAGCGCCTGCCCGTCGGGGCGGCCCAGCGCCCACGACACGCCGGCGCTGGTCGTGGCGATCGCCGGTGCGCCGGCCAGCTCGACCACGCGCGCGCTCGCCGCGTCCCACGCATTGGGCAGCACCAGCGGCCGCCGGTCGTGCAGCGCGCGGAACCGTGCCGCCTTATCCGATTGATTCATCCGAAAGCTCCCGTGTCTGAGGTCGGCTGAAGGATACCGGGATCCTCATCACGAAGGCCATGACGTCACAGGTCATATACCCCATGACGTCGAACGGCTCGGAAGGATACGCCCCCCGGCTCCACCCACTTATATGGAAGCTCCGCATAACGCTTGCGATACCGAATGGGCGATACCATGTTGCAACACACTAATAGCAGTTTATCCTCGCGCAGTATGCCGAACGCTCCTCACATCGTATGGTCATAATGACAAGCAATCATCTCTCGACGGGCAAAAAGCTCTTCGATGTTATACGGAGGAGACTTGGTTTCCTCCTCTTTGTCGTTACCCTTGTCGTCGGAATCGGGCTCTTTGTCTACGCCGTTGAACTGCCGAAGGAAAATTCTTCTAAAGAACTGCTTCACGGCATTGGGTTCGCTTTGATCGTCGCTGCAGTTGTCGGGGGTATCTATGAGCTTCAGGCTCGCCTCTTTTTCGACAGCGAGCGATTTTCGGAATTACTCTCACGAATCGTGGGTGAGTTCGTTGCGCCTGAGGTGTGGGACAAGGTTCGTTCTCAGGTTTTTGAAAGCGAGCTTATTCGAAGAAACACGCACATTCATCTGAAACTGACGAATTCTCCAAGCCTTCCCGATGGTGTAAAGTTGTTATGGATGACGATCAGCTATGACGCCTATGGTCTCAAGATGCGCTCGACCGGTTGCTCTATTGTGCATCACCTAGATACACATATCAAATACGATAAATTTCCTCGGTTTACGGGCATCTCGGTTAATGGTCAGGAGCAGGATCCGGACGTCCCTCATGGCAAATTCTCTAAAAAGGTTAGGCTCCAGAAGCGTGGTGGGGAGCCGGTACCTGTCCGCACTGTCCGTGAGGAAGCAACCTATGTTCCTGGCTCCTATATCCTTTCTATGCGGGAAATCACAGCAGATCTTCACATTCATTTGCAGGAATTGCCAGACGATCTGGAAATGTCGGTCAACATTTTTCCCGATTTCGAAAACGAGCCTCTCGAAAAAGACGTGGAAAGACGTTTCGACGCCTTTCTCCTTCCGGGTCAGGCGATTGAATTTCGGTTTAAGCGAGCGTCTGATCCGTGAACCTCTTTGGGGCGTCGCTGGCCCTATCATGTAGGATTTCTTAGGAGTCTAACGCAACATTCAGCGCCAGCTCTGTCGTTTACTCTCCTGTCACCACGATGCGGACCTGGTCCACCGCGCCCGTTGTGGCCTCGGCGCGTACCGTGTGCTCGCCGCGCACCAGCTGCCAGCGCCCGCCGCGCAGCTCGGCGCCGTCCACGAACCAGCGCACCTGCGCCGCCGCGCCGGCGGCCTGGAACGCCAGCGTGGCGTAGCGCGCCTCCACGCCCGTGGGCACGGCGTAGCGGTCGCCGTTGCGCGGGGCCACGATGCGGAAGCGCTCCTCCCGCTGCGGCGCGGCCTGCGCCCAGCGCCCGCCCTGGCCCGCCGCCCACTCGGCATATTCCTGCGGCAGCGCCACCCGCCCGCCCCGCTCCCAGTCGTCCACGCGCCCCGGCTCGGTACTGGGGATGAACCACTCGACCAGAGAAGGACAGTCGGCCGTGGCGCGCAGCCCCGAGAGGCGGCATACGCGCACCGGCACCAGCCCCGCCTCCTCGGGCCCGGGCAGCGCGCCCGGCGCGTACCGGCTGGCGACCGCCAGCATGGCGCGGTACAGCAGCGGCCCCGCGCCCGTGATCCCGCTCACCCCCTCCATCGGCCGGCCGCTGAAGTTGCCCACCCACACCGCCACGGTGAACCCCCGCGTGACCCCCACCGCCCAGTTGTCGGTGAAGTGCCGGCTGGTGCCCGTCTTGGCCGCCGCGGGGAAGGGGAAGTCGAACGGCGTCTCGGTGCCGAACCCCGGCGCGCGCGCGTCCGCGTCGGAGAGCACGTGCACCACCAGCGCCGCCGCCTGCGCCGACATCACCCGTTCGCGCGCCGGCGCGGGCTCGCCGGGGTCGGCCGGACGCCAGCGGAACGGCGTCCACTCGCCGCCGTTGGCCAGCGCGCGGTAGCCGTTCGCCAGCTCCAGCAGCGTCACGTCGCCGTTGCCCAGCGCCAGCCCCAGGCCGTAGTGCGTGGCGCTCTGCGAGAGCGAGGCGAAGCCCGCGCGGTGCAGCGTCTCCAGCAGCGCCTCCACCCCCAGCCGGTCGGCCAGCTCCACCGCGGGCACGTTGTACGAGCTGCCCAGCGCCTCGCGCGCCCGCACGGGGCCGTGGAAGCGGCGGTCGTAGTTCTGCGGGCGATAGGGCCCCAGCGTGGTGGCGAAGCTGCGCGGCAGGTCGGGGATGACGGTGGCGGCGGTGTGGCCGCGGTCGAACGCCAGGCCGTAGAGGAAGGGCTTCAGCGCCGACCCCGGCTGGCGGGGCGACACCACCATGTCCACCTGCCCCACGCCGGGCTCGCCGAACGAAGGCGACCCCACCCAGGCCAGCACCTCGCCGGTGGCGTTGTCGAGCACCACGGCGGCGGCGTGGCGCGCGCCGCGGTCGTGCAGCACCCGCACGGTGTGCCGCACCTCGCCCTCCAGCAGCGTCTGCAGCTCCAGGTCGAGCGAGGTGCGCAGCGTGCCGTCCTTCACCCCGCCCGCCTCGGCCCACCCCAGCACGCGGGTGGTGAAGTGCGGGGCCAGGAAGGCGGCCGCCCCCCGCGGCGGGATCACCGGCTCGTCCATCGCCCGCGCCACCTCTTCCCTCGTGGCGTACCCCAGCGCCCGCATCCGCCCCAGCACCACGTCGCGCCGCGCGCGCGCCCGGCGCGGCGACACCAGCGGGTTGTCGCGCGAGGGCGAGCGGGCGATCCCCGCCAGCAGCGCCGCCTGCCCCAGGCTCAGCTCGCGCGCCGACGCGCCGAAGTAGAGCGACGACGCGGCCGAGACGCCCACCGAGCCCTGGCCCAGCGGAACGCGGTTGAGGTACTGCTCCACGATCGTGCGCTTGGACAGGTGCGCCTCCAGCCGCAGCGCCCACAGCGCCTGCCGCAGCTTCCCCGTCCAGCTCCGGTCCACCGGCCGCAGCAGCCGCGCCGTCTGCATCGACAGCGTGGAGGCGCCCGAGCGCCGGGTGCCGCGCACGTTGTCGCGCACCGCGCGGGCCACCGAGCGCACGTCCACTCCGTGGTGCGAGAAGAAGCGGTGGTCTTCGGCGCTGACGAACGCCTGCACCAGCCGCGGGTCCACCTCGTCCAACGGCGTCCACCCGCCGCGGCTCCCGTCCTGGGCACGGGTGGCGCGCAGCGGCAGCCCCGCGCGGTCTTCCAGCACCAGCCGCGGCAGGGGAACGGGCGCGGCCGTCCCCGCCGGCAGCGGCCAGGCGATCCACGCCCCGGTCAGCAACACTGCCGAGGCGACTGCCGCCCCCGCCCGGACGAGCCACCGCGCGCGCCGCCTCACCGGCCGGCGGGGCGCACGGTGAACAGGCCGCCGCCGCTGCGGCCGTGCACGCCGGGGTTGTACATCTCCTCCGCGTGCGCCGGCGCCGAGACGAAGCGGCCGGCGGTGGTGGCGCGCGCCAGGTAGGTGGCGTTGTAGCTCCCCCGCCACAGCTGGCGGGCGAAGTAGACCACGCGGTCGTCGCGGATCTCGGTGTGGTCGAAGGGCGACCACATCCCCGAGTCCCAGCTGCCGAAGTACCAGGCCGGGGCGGGGCGCTCCTCCTCCTCGCCCTCGGGCCGGGGGGTGAGCAGGTCGGCCGAGAAGGGGCTCACCGTGCGCAGGCTCAGGTCCACCGCCTCGAGCCCCGCGGGGAGCGGGTCGTCCAGCACCACCATCGCCCGGTCGTCGGGCACGGTGATGCGCAGCCGCACCCGCACCACCTGCCCCTCGGCCACCGTGGTCAGCGGCCGCCGGGTGTCCACCGACTCGTACCAGCGCTCCACCGCGATCCCCCGGTCGAGCGGTGTGTAGGTGGCGCGCTGCGCCACCTCGCGCACGGCCAGCTGGTAGTACACGCCCGGGCCGGGGCCGGCCGCCTGCAGCGACACCCGCAGCACCTTGCGCCCGTCCAGCCGCGTGGTGAGCAGGCCGGTCAGCGCGCGCGCCGTGTCGGGCGCCTGCCCGCGGCGGGCGCGCGTCTCGGCCACCAGCCGCCCGCCCTGGCGCACCCGCACCACCCGCTCGCGCGCGGCGACCTGCGTGGCCTCGAAGCGGTAGAGGGCGAGCACGGCGGCGCCGTAGTCCTGCGTGGTCCACGGCAGCGTGGCCTCGGCGCGGCCCTGCTGCACCAGCGTTTCCACCAGCGCGCCCAGCGCCGGGTGGGCGGGGCGGATGGCCAGCGTGGCGGTGAGCAGGCGCGCCGCCGGACGCACGCTGGAGGTGAAGTAGAAGTCGTCGCGGTACGCGCCCACCGGCAGCACCGCGCGGGTGCCGCGCAGGCGCACACCCGCCCAGGCGGCGTCCAGCAGCCGCCGCGCGGGCCCCAGCGCGCCGCGGCGCGCCAGCACCTCGGCCAGCGCCACCCGGTCTTCCCACGACATCCGCGCGGCCTGGCCCAGCAGCTGGTTCTCGGCGGGCACGTCGGCGCGGCCCATGCGGCTGAGCAGCTCCACCGCGGCCAGGCGCTCGGTGAGCACCCAGCGCACCTCCATCTCGCGCCCGCGCACCCCCAGCACCGGGCGCAGCGCCGACGAGTCGCGCAGCGCGCGCGTCAGGTAGCCGGCGATCCCGCCGAACACGGTGTCGGCCACCGGCACCCCGGCGGCGCGCGCCTCCAGCAGCACCCGCCCCGCGTAGGCGGTGAGCCAGGGCGAGGTCCAGTCGGTGGGGCTCCACAGCCCGATCCCCCCGTCCTCGCGCTGCCGCTGGCTCAGCACGCGCACCACCGTCTGCACCCGCGCGCGGGGGTCGCCGCGCAGCAGCGCTTGCCCGCCCTCGCGCTGGGCACGGTAGAGCACCACCAGCGGCAGCGCCCGGCTGGAGATCTGCTCCGAGCATTCGTAGGGATAGACGTCCAGCCGCCGCTGGTAGCCCTGCACCAGCACCATCGCCGAAGTGCCGAAGCCCAGCTCCAGCCGCGACCGCGCCGGGTCGGTCCCCGGGGGAAGGATGAACTCCACCGTGGCAGTGTCGCGCAGCAGCCCCGAGACCGACTGGGTCACCGGCCGGTTTGCGGGGCGGATGGGGAGATGGACCTCCACCCCGTCCTGCTGCCCCTCGCCCGTCGCGCGGAAGCGGAAGGTGGCGCTGTCGCCGGCGACCGCGCGGAAGTGGAAGCGCGCCTCGGCGCCGCGGCCGGCGCCCAGCGACAGCGTCTGCCACGCGTCGTCCAGCAGCCGCACGCCGGTGGCCTCGGCCCCCACCCGCGCGCCGATGGCGCGGGGGAAGCGGTGGTTCACCACCACGCCGGCCATGAAATCGTCGCCCTCGCGCAGGAAGCGCGGGAGCGCGGGACGTGCGAGGAGCGGCTTCGTTGCCAGCAGCGGCGCCTCGCCCGCGCCGAAGCGGTCGCCCGCGGTGACGGCCACGGCCATCACCCGGAAGGTGGTCACGTTGTCGGGGAGCACGGCGCCCACCACCGTCTCGCCGTCCTCGCCCGTGGCGATGGAGCCCAGGAAGAAGGCGGTGGGGCGGAAGCGCGAGCGGAGCACGCCGGTGGCGTCCCTCCCACCGCCGCCGCCGGGGTTGCGCGTCCCCTTCTGCCCCTCGGGCACCTGCGGCGCCACGGCCACCAGGTTGCTGGCCAGGCGCATCCCCAGCCCGCGCGGCTGGTAGAGCAGGTCGAGCGGGTCGGGGGTCTTGTAGCCGGTGAGCGAGAGCACGCCCTCGTCCACCGCCCACAGCGTCACCTCGCCCGCCTGCGGCCGCCCGGCCGCGTCGCGCAGGCGCACGCGGATGCGGGCGGTGTCGCCGGGGCGGTACTCGGCGGCCAGCGGCTTCACCTCCACCGCCAGCCGCTTCACCTCCGGCGTCACCCGCAGCTCGGCATAGCCCACGCGCATGGTGGGGCGGCCGGGGTCGTCCACCGTGCCCGGCGGCGCGCTGCGGCCGCGAACCACGACCACCGAGACGAACACGTTGGGCGCGAACGCCTCGGTGATGGGAATCTTGAGCACGTGGGTGCCGCTGGTGATGCGCACGCGGCGCTGCTCCAGCACCCGCTCGCGCTCCACCGTCACCCACGCCTCCGCGTCGGTGAAGGGCGAGGCCACGAGGACGGTGGCAGTGTCGCCCACCGCGTAGCGCTGCTTGTCGGGCACCACGTCGATCTTGAACTTCCCCTCGTCGTTCCAGGGCACCCAGCCGGCGCCCACCACCCAGCGGGTGAAGCCCGTGCGCACCTCGCGCCCCCTGCCGTCCCTGGCGGTGAAGGTGAGCGTGTAGGTGCCCCCCTCGCGCGGGGTGAAGGCGCAGTGCGCGGGCGCCGCGGCGGTGGACAGGCGGCAGGTGGCCACGGTGTCGGTCACCCACCCGCCCACCTCGTCGACCATCCCGTCGCGCTGGCGGCGCACCGCGTGCCATTCCCTGCGGACGACCACGCCGGTGACGGCCACGCCGGGCACGCCGCGGCCGTCGGGGCGCACGGCGATCACCCCCACGCGCACCGGCGCGCCGGCCGACCAGAACCAGTCCGACCCCTCGGCGCGGACGCCCAGGTAGAAGTCGGCCGGGTGCACCATCACGCTGGTGGAGCTCGCCACCGTCTGCCGGTTGGCGTCCACCACCTCGGCCACCACGGTGAGCCGCGCGGGGCGGCCGTTGGGCTGCGGCAGGGCGCGCACCTCCAGGTCGCGGTACCCCTTCGCGTCGAGCGTGTCCACGCCGCTCCCCACCGCCTGCTCCTCGCCGTAGCGCTCGTAGTCCCACCAGTCGCCCGCGTCGCCCACCTGGTAGCCCTCGGTACCGGGGATGTCGATCTCCCACGGCATCACGGCGGTCTGCCGCGCCGTCCAGCGCAGCGGCGAGTGCGCCATCGGCGCGCCGAAGAGGTAGCGCGCGCCCACGGTGGCGCGCACCGGCTGCCCGGCCGAGCGCGGCTCGCGCGGAGCGGTGACCTCCACCACGAACTCGGGCGGACGGTACTCGGCCACCTGGTAGCCGGTGGTCCCCAGCGTGCGCCAGCGCCCGTCGCGGCGCGCCTGCACCTGCACGCCGTACGAGCCCAGCGGCACGTCGGCCGGCAGGCGCAGCGTCTGGTCGGCGGTGCCGAAGCGGCTCAGCAGCACGACCGTGTCGCGCAGCGACTTCCCCTCGCGGTCGGTGAAGTGCCAGCGCACCGAGTCGCCCGCGGCGGGCACGGCCAGCGCGCCCAGCGGCCCGCGGCGCACGATGGCCTTGGCGTACACCGGCTCGCCGGGGCGGTAGATGCCGCGCTCGGTGAACACCGCTCCCGCGGCGGGCGCCCGCTCTTCGCCCCACGCGTTGTAGATGCCGAACTGGTAGGGGGAGAGGTCGGGGTCGTACTCGTTGACCCCCACCAGCGCCCGGTCGGCCCCGTCGCGGGCGGAGACGTATCCCTCGAACGACTGCGAGCCGCAGTACGACTCGCACTCCTCCTCGGCGCCGGCCTGCGGCGGCGGGGCCTTGAAGCCCGAGAGCACGGCGATGCCGCGCGTGTCGGTGGTGCCCGAGGCGCGCACCGCGCCGCTGGTGTCGTGCAGCTGCACCTCCACCCCGCCGCGCGCGCGGCCGTCGTTCACGCCGGTCACCCACACGGTCGCCTGGTCCACCCCCACGCGCGCGTGCACGGCCAGGTCGGTCACCTGCACCAGCGCCATCGGCTGCCCGCTGGCGTCGGCGGTGTCCACGCCCATGCCGCCCACGCGCACGGCCAGCAGCGTTCCCCCGCGCCGTGCCCCGGCGTCGGGGGTGAGGAGGCGCACCCCGGTGACGGAGCTCTGGTCCTGCGGCGCGCGCACGGGAATGCGGCGGCGCTCGGCAACGGGCGCCAGGCGGTTCCACCCCTCGGCCCACCCGCCCCAGCTGCGGCTCAGGAAGAGCGCTTCCATCGCCTCGGGAACGGCGGCCACGGTCACGAACAGCGTGTCCACGTTCACGTGCTGCACCGCCAGCGTGCCGAAGCCCTTCCGCTCCACGACCATCCGCCCGTGCGGGTAGACGACGGACGCGGGAACGCCGGGGGTGGCGAAGCGGGTGGCCACCGGCGTGCCCAGCCGCTGCCCGAACTGGTCGGTGAGCGCCGGGTCCACGGTGAGGGTGTAGCCGCGGCGCGGCGTCAGCCGTCCCTCCAGCGTCCACCGGTCGGAGAAGACCGCGGTGTCGCGGATGGTGAAGGCGTGGCCGGGCCCCATGTGCACGCGGCGCAGCACCTCGGCGCCGCTCACGGGGGTGGAGAAGACGACCTCGGCCGGGCCGTAGTGGCAGCCGCCGCCCTCGGGGCACCCGGCGCGCAGCACGCGCAGCGGGCCATAGGTGGCAAATTCCCAGCGCTGCGCCGGGCCGTCCAGGCTGTCGAGACGAGTGGGCAGCACCAGCGCGGCCTCGCATCCGGGAGGGAGCGGGCGCACGGGGGTGAGCTCGGCCACGCGGCGCAGGTCGTGGGTGGAGTCGCTGCCGGTGTTGCCGTAGTAGCGGAACCACTCCGGGTCGTCCTTGCCGATGGGGTGCTGCCGCACCAGCCGCAGCCGCACCTCGCCGGCACCGCCCGCGCACCTGGCCCCCTTCTCGATGACCGTCGCCGCCAGCAGCGGGCCCGCCTCGGCCTCGCTGCTAAGCAGCACGCGGAAGCGCGGCGACGGCGGAAGGAAGCGCGCCATCTCGTTCGCCCCCACGGGAAAGCCCGCCAGCACGCGCGCCTTCGAGATCCGCACGGTGAAGCGGTGCGGCCGCGGAAGCCGGCTGCCGTCCATCGCGCTGAAGGTGTTGGCCACGGTCACGCGGTACGACGTTCCCGGCTCCAGCGGCTCCTTCGGCGTGAAGCGCAGGGTCACGGGGTCGCGCCACTCGGCCTTCCCCTCCACCCGCGGCGAGATGCGGATCACCTCCTTCGCGTCCACCATCTCGTCCAGCCCGCCAGCCACGGGGCGGTCGAAGGTGACGGTGATGGCGGCGCCCGGCTCGGCCAGGCCGTCGGGCGCGGTGCGGAGGACGCCCAGGTCGGGCACGGGGGGTTGTGACGCACGAACGGAGCGGAACGCGAAGAACCCGGAGACCCCGAGTACCGCGATCAGCGCGAAGGCAGCCCTACGCATGGGAGGGAGCGACAGGAGGAGGGTGGGGACGAACCCGCGGTACCGGAAGGTACGCGTGGATGGTACGCGTTGGACAGCTTTTTCGTTTCACCCCGGGTGACGCGGTCGGCGGACGGATTGCGAGGCCCTGCCGGCCTTTCCGACGCGGGTTCGCGGCGTCCCACGAAACCGGCGCCGATCGGGAGATCCGCGGTTCATCACGCGCCCCCCGAGATGTCATCCTGAGTGTCGCCGCGGCGCCGGAACCCGCACCCACACTGGATTTTTGCGGCGACCGAAGGATCTATCCCCGGCGTTCGAGCGACAGGCCGCCTGACGCTCGGGCGTATGCCACAGATCCTTCGGGCGCCGCCCAGCGTCGTCGGCGGTGAGGGATTCGTGCTGCGGCGCCGCTCAGGATATCCTCCCAGGCGGGGAGTCGTCGGGTGAGGTGATGAATGGTGATCCTCCGCATCGGACCATGGAGTGGGTGACTTCTCTCTGAACCACGCCGTTCGGCGTGAGGACGGGCGACCTACGCCACCCGCGCCTCCGCCTCCCCCGCAGCCATATCCAGCCCGCGGGGGAGGGTGAGGGTGAAGACGGAGCCGGCGCCCTCGCGGCTCTCCACCGTCAGGTCGCCCTTCATCGCGCGGGCCAGGTCGCGGCTGATGGCCAGCCCCAGGCCGGTGCCCTCGCTGCTGCGGGTGAGCGCCGGGTCCACCTGCACGAAGGGCTCGAAGATGGCGGGGAGCTTCTCGGGCGGGATGCCGCGCCCCGAGTCGCGCACGCGCACGCGCACCACGCGCTCGTCGGCCTCCCACTCCATCACGATGTTGCCGCCGGGGGCGGTGAACTTGACCGCGTTGGAGAGAAGGTTGAGCACCACCTGCTCCACCCGGTCGCGGTCGGCGCGGGCCTGCACGCGCGGGTCGCCGCGGCGGTAGGCGTAGTGGTGGTGGCGGGCCTTCACCTGCGGCTCGATCAGCGCCTCCACGGCGGCCAGCGTCTCGTCCAGCGGCACGTCGGCGATGTCGTAGCGCACCTGCCCCGCCTCGATCTTGGCGAAGTTCAGCACGTCGTTGATCAGCCCCAGCAGGTGCGTCTGGTTGCGGCGGATCTTGTCGAGGTAATCGCGCTGCGTGTCGTTCACCTCGCCGTGGATCCCCATCTCCAGCAGCTGCGAGTAGCCGGCGATGGCGTTGAGCGGGGTGCGCAGCTCATGGCTCATGGTGGCCAGGAACGCGCTCTTGGCGGCGTTGGCCTCGTCGGCGGCGGCGCGGGCGCGCTCGGCCTCGGCGGTGCGCTGCAGCAGCTCGTCGTTGGCGTGCTGCAGCTCGTCGTGCGCCATCTCCATCTCGGCCTGCGCCTCTTCCAGCTCGCCGGCCTGCTGCTCGAGCTGCGCACGCGACTCCTCGGTCTCGTGGAAGAGGCGCGCGTTGTCGATGGCCACCGCGGCGCGGCGCGCCAGCTCCTCGGCCAGCGACAGGTCGCGCGCGTCGTAGCGGCGGCCGCTCTCGGCGTGCACCAGGGTGATGGCGCCCAGCGTACGGCCGCGCGCCACCAGCGGCACCGCGATGTAGCTCTTCAGCCCCAGCCGCCGGATCAGCTCCCCGTGCTCGGCACTCTGTGCGGCCGCGTCCAGCAGCGCCTCGGGGATGTCGGCCATCATGTCGGGCTTGCCCGTGCGGATCACGTAGTGCAGGCCGCGCTCGGGGTTGGGCTCCGACGGGTAGCGCTCCTCCAGCTCGCGCACCAGCTGCAGCCGGGCCGGGTCCTGGTGCTCCACCGCCACGCGCCGCAGCCCGCCGTCGTCGCCCAGCAGGTCCACCGCGCACCAGTCGGCCAGCTCGGGCACGGCCAGCTTGGCCACCGCCCGCAGCGTGGTCTCGTAGTCGAGCGACGAGGCGAGCACCTTCCCCGCCTGGGCCAGGAACGCCGTGGCCCGCTCTTCCTTGCGCCGCTCGGTCACGTCGTTGGCGGCGCCCACCCACTCGCGCACGCGGCCGCCGGGCTCCAGCACGGGAACGGAGCGCGCCCACATGCTGCGCCACTCGCCGTCGCGCCGGTGCAGCCGGTACTCCAGCTCGCTCAGGGTGCGGCTCTCCACCGCGGCGCGCCACTCGGCGGCCACGCGGTCGCGGTCGCCCGGGTGCAGGCACTCCAGCCATCCCCATCCGCGGTACTCGTCGAAGGCCGAGCCGGTGAACGACTCCCACTCGGGCTGCGGCGCCGACATCTGCCCCTGTGCGTCGGTGCTCCACACGATCTGCGCGGTGGCCAGCACCAGCGAGCGGAAGCGGTCTTCGCTGCGCCGCAGCGCCTCGGTCTCGGCGTTGCGGGCGCGCGAGCGGCGCTCCACCGCCGCGCCGAACACGGTGAGGGTCAGCAGCAACACCGTCACCGTCCACACGCCCCACGCCAGCCCGTCGGTCTGCAGCACCGTCTCGGGCGACACCGTCATGCTGTTGCGCACCGGGTGGAAGTGCGCGGCGGCCATGGCGGTGTAGTGCATCCCCGCGATGGCGAACCCCATCACCGGCGCGGCGGCCAGCTGGTAGCGCCGCCCCCGCGCCGTGTCGTCGCGCCGGAAGCGGATCGAAAGCCACAGCGCCGCGGCCGAGGAGAACACCGCGATGGCGATCGACGCCGCCACCAGCTCCGGCGTGTACGTGACCCGCGCGGGGATGCGCAGCGCGGCCATCCCCAGGTAGTGCATCCCCGCGATGGCCACGCCCATGGGCAGCGAGGCGGCGGCGATGGCGGCGGGGCCCACCCGCTCGCGCGACACCACGTACAGCGCCAGCGCCGACGCCAGGATCGGCACCAGCGCCGAGAGCAGCACCGTGGGCACCGCGTAGGCCATGGGCACGCCCACGTCGTACGCCAGCATCGCCACGAAGTGCATGCTCCAGATCCCCAGCCCCAGCGCCACGCTGCCGCCCAGCAGCCACGCCAGGCGGAGGCGCCCGCGCGCGGCGGTCACGCGCGCGGCAAGCGCCAGCACCGCGTAGGCGGTGAAGATGGCGATGACGATGGAAGCCACGACCAGCGTGGCGTTGTGGTGGCCCGGCATCCTGCCCTGTGGAAACGGTGCATCGGCCCCTGCCCCGTAAAAGGGGCGAGAACCAGCCTGAGCGGCAAGATCGGGTCCGGCAGGCATTTTCAGCCGGAACCCCTCATCCCCGGCCCCTTTCCCATCCTGTCGGGGAAGGGGTGAACGTCAACGGCAGCGATACGGCACCAACCACCGCAACACGTCGATGCGGCCGTGTCCCACGACACCTCCAACATGTCATCCTGAGCGTCGCCGCGGCTCGGAATCCCCCGTCTGCGCTGGGTGGCGACCGAAGGATCCGTGGCCGCGTCCGCGCAACCACCTGCCGCAACGCTCGATCGCCCACGCCGCGTTCCGGAGTGGATTCCGAGCGCAACGATGATCCTTCGGATCGGGATGACGACACGATCTCGAATGCGGCGGGCGAACGTCGGGCAAACCCCTACGCCGTCCAGACGAGTGTGGTGGCGCGCCCCGCCTTCGCGAGGGTGCCTGGCAGATCCCGGTCGCGCCGCTCTCCCGACAGACGCTCCCCCACGCGGCCGGTAGCTTTGAGGCTGAAATCAGCGACCGGTCCTGCCCGGAACGTGCCGGGAGGCCGGCGGCGCGCCTTCCACGCAACGGAGCAACCAGCGATGTCGGAGTTCAACGTGAGCGAAAGCCAGGACGTGGTCACCGCTACGCCGTCGCGGCGGCAGTTCCTGCGCGGGGCCGCGATCGCGGTGGCGGTGCCGGCCGTGGCCGGCGCGCTTGCCGCCTGCAAGAACGAGCAGCAAGGCGCGGCCGGCGGCACGGCTACCGCCCCCACCGGCACCCCGCCGGGCGCCATGCACGCCGACAGCGACCACAGCGGCGGCACCACCGCGCCGCACCCCAAGGGCCCCGCCACCGCCGCCGGCGCCGCCGAGGAGATGGACCGCCACCACGAGGCCGGCATCAAGTCCTTCCCCGCGGCCACGAAGGGCAAGGGGAACCAGCCGCTGCAGGCGCGCGTGGAGGGCGGCGTGAAGGTGTTCGACCTGGTCGCCGAGAAGCTGCAGTGGGAGGTGACGCCGGGGCAGATGGTGGAGGCGTGGGCCTACAACGGCCAGGTGCCGGGCCCGCAGATCCGCGTGAAGCAGGGCGACCGGGTGCGCGTGAACCTCACCAACAGGCTGGACGAGAGCACCGCCATCCACTTCCACGGCGTGTCGCTGGTGAACGCGATGGACGGCGTGCCCTTCATCACCCAGCCGCCGGTGAAGGCGGGCGGCACCTTCACCTACGAGTTCGTGGTGCCCAACTCAGGCTCGCACATGTACCACTCGCACATGAACTCGGCCAAGCAGGTGCCGATGGGGCTGCTGGGCGCCTTCATCGTGGAGCCGCGCGGCGGCGAGACGCACCGCGCCGACCTCGACTACGTGATGATCCTGAACGACGGGCCGCACGGCTACACGCTCAACGGCAAGGGCTTCCCCGCCACCGAGCCGATCGTGGCCACCCGCGGGCAGAAGGTGCGCATCCGCTACATGAACGAGGGGATGATGATCCACCCCATGCACCTGCACGGCATGCCCATGCTGGTCACGCACAAGGACGGCTACCCGCAGCCGCAGCCCTGGATGTGCGACACGCTGAACATCGCCCCCGGCGAGCGCTGGGACGTGATCGTGGACTGCGACAACCCCGGCACCTGGGCCTTCCACTGCCACATCCTCCCCCACGCCGAGGGGCCGATGGGGATGTTCGGGATGGTGACGGCGCTGATCGTGAAGTGAGGGAGTACGAAAGTACGGGAGTACGAAAGTACCGGGTTCCGGGACGCGGCATGGGCCCGCGGGGAAGCATCCCCGCGGGCCCATGAATTCGCGTCGCCGTCCCCGTCCGCCGCCGATCGGCCGATGGCGAGACCCCGGCTACCGCGCGGCGCGGACCCGGAAGGGGATCGTGCCGCGCATGGGGTGGCCGTCGTGCGACATGGTGCGCCAGGCGATGGTGTAGCGGCCGGCGGCCAGGTGGCCGGTCACGTTCGCCACCACCGAGTGGTCGTCGCCTGCCCGCAGGCGGCCCAGACGCACCGTGCGGCCCGCAGGGCCCGTCATCCGCACGGTGGTCACCGCCAGCTCGGGCGACTCGGTGAACCACAGCTGCACCGCCGCCGGCGAGGTCACGCTGCTGTCGGCGGCCGGGCTGCTGCGCAGCAGGTGCAGGTGGAACGCCGCCGCCGCAGGCTCGGCGCGCACGCCAAGCGGCCGCGCCGCCACCGCCGCACCCGCCACCAGCACCGCCGCCGCAACCCCGGCCAGCCGCCGCATCATCGTCTTGCTCACTCCACCCGTCATCGTCGAGCTCTCCGTCACAGGTTCATCGTCGGCGCGCCGTGGCGCACCGTCTCCGTCGCACCCAATCAAGACTCGTGCTGCCCTCCCCGGCCAACCCGTACCACCCGGCTACCCGCGCGCGGTCGTGGGGATCTCGTCCGCATCGGTCAGGCCGGCCGCGCGGAGCGCTTCCGCCAGGTCGTCGTAGCGCTGCAATTCCGCCACCTGTCCGGCTTCCACGCGAAAGCGGGTGGCCACGTCGGCCTCGCCCGTCACCGCGCCCGTCTGCAGATCGCGCCACACGCCGTGCTGGGCGACCACCACCGCGTCGCCGCCGGCGAAGGTGGCGCGCGTGTCGAAGGCCGCGCCCGCGTGGCCCATCCAGGCGCGCAGCACCTCGTGCCCGCGCGAAGTACCCCGTGGGCCCACGATGGTTACACCGGGCGCGGTGCGGGCCAGCGCCGCCTCGGCATCGCCCGCGTTCACGGCGGCGAGCCACAGGGCTACGGTGTCTGCGGGAAGAGACGTCATGGCGGCGCCCGGGGTCACGTCGGCTGGGGTGAGCGCGCAAGATAGGCGGCCGGGCTCACAGCGGCGAGACGACGCCGTTGCGGATGGTCCAGCGCGGCAGGCCGCCGCCGTGGATCTGCACGTCGGTCTCCTTGGGCGACGTCAGGATCACCTGCCCGCCGTCGGCCGCGTCGATCCACTCGATGATGCGGCGCGAGCGGCCGGCGTCGAGCTCGGCGAACACGTCGTCCAGCAGGATCACGCTCTCACGCCCGCGCGTCTCGCGGATCGTCTCGGCCTCCACCATCCGCAGCGCGATGGCGGCGGTGCGCTGCTGGCCGCCCGACCCGTAGGTGCGCAGGTCCAGGGGCTGCCCGTCGGCCTGCTGCGTGGTGAAGCGCAGGTCGTCGCGGTGCGGGCCGGCCAGCGTCATCCCCCGCGCCTGCTCGCGGTCGGCCACGCGGTCGAGCTGGTCGCGAAAGGCCAGCGCCACGTCGGCCGCGGGCGGCGTCACCTCGGGCAGGTCCACCGAGGGGAGGAAGGCGATGTACCCCGGCTGCCCGCCCGCCACCCGTGCATAGTGCTCGGCGAAGCTGGCGGCGCGCTCGGCCACCCAGCGCGCCCGCGCCGCGATCACCCGGCTCCCCGAGGCGATCAGCGAATCGTCGAAGGCCTGCACCAGGGCGCGCGAGCTTCCCTGCCGCAGCAGGGCGTTGCGCTGGAAGAGCGCCTGGCGGTAGCGCTGCAGCGCGCCCAGGTACCCCGGCTCGGCCAGGGACAGGACGATGTCGAGGTAGCGCCGGCGCTCGCCCGGGCCGCCCGCCACCAGCTCCACGTCGCCGGGCGAGAAGATGACGGCGCCCACCAGGCCCAGCGCGTCGCCCAGGCGCTCGGGCTCGGAGCCGTTCACCACCACCTTCTTCTTCTTCCGCCGCCGCTCGAACGCCGCCGCGATGGTGCGCTCGCCGCCGCCGGGCGCGGCCAGCGTGCACTCCAGGCGAAACACCTCCTCGCCGAAGCGCACCAGCTGCTCGTCGGGCGCGCCGCGGAAGGAGCGGAAGATCTCGAGGTAGTAGATGGCCTCGAGCAGGTTGGTCTTCCCCTGCCCGTTGTCGCCGATGATGGCGGCCCCCTCGGGCGGAAGCTCCACCACCTGCTCCGCGAAGTTCCGCCAGTTGCGCAGGTGCAGCCGCGAGAGGTACACGCCGGGTCGCCGGGAGGGTGGAAGAGATTCTGCGACGCGAACCGGGTGCGCACCCGCGCACCCGGCATGGGCCTCCGTCAGACGGCCACGCCCTCGTGCCGCAGCAGCCAGCGCTTGACGTCGGTCGTCTTGCCGCCGGCGCCTTCGCCCGCGTAGCCGCCGATGCCGTTCACGGCGGTCACGCGGTGGCAGGGGATGACGATGGGGATGCGGTTGTGGCGGTTGGCCTGCCCGACCGCCTGCATCCCCCTGGGCGCGCCCACCTGCGCGGCGATGTCGCGGTACGTCCGCGTTTCGCCGTAGGGGATCTCGCGCAGCGCGTTCCACACGCGCTGGCGGAACTCCGTCCCTTCCGGCGCCAGCGGCAGGTCGAAGTCGCGGCGCGTGCCGGCGAAGTACTCGCGTAGCTGCTCCGCGATCCGCCATCCCAACGCATCGTCGCGCGTGGGCTCCACGCGCGTGCCGGCGGGGGGGTGCGCGCCCTGCGGCCAGTAGTAGATCGTGCGCACCGCAGCGCCGTCGTGCTCCACCAGCAGCGGGCCCACGGGCGACGGCAGCAGCAGGCGGTGCAGATCGGGATCAGGCTGCAAGCGAGGCATCATCGCATCCACCATCGATACGTGTCGGCTGTGCTCTTCGAGGCTCTTCGGAACACCGAAACCAATGTCATCCTCAGCGTCGCCGCTGCGAAGAATCCCCCTCCACACGGAATCCCGGCGGCGACCGAAGGATCCATACTCCCGGTCCGAGCGACAGGCGGCCATCCGCTCGGACCTCGGGCCACAGATCCTTCGGGCGCCGCTGGGCATCGTCGTCAGACCGCATTCCGTGCAGCGGCGCCGCTCAGGACGACATCGGCTTCCTCTTGCGATGTCATCGAACGAAAGCGGGTTTTGCTGCAGCTCAGCGGCCGGTGAACTCCGCCTTCCGCTTCTCCAGGAACGCCGTCATCCCCTCCTTCATGTCGCTGGTGGCGGCGAGGAGGCCGAAGAGGTTGCTCTCCAGCGCCAGGCCGTCGTCCACCGACATCTCCATCCCGCGCGTGCCGCATTCGATGGCCAGGCCCAGGGCGATGGGGCCGTTGGCGAGGATGGTCTGCATCATCGCGCGCGCCTCGGCCATCAGCGCCTCCTTGGGCGAGCCCTCCTCGGGCTTGCGCACCACGCGGTTCACCAGGCCGATGCGGTAGGCCTCTTCGGCCTTGATGAACTGCGCGGTGAGCATCAGCTCCAGCGCGCGGCCCTTGCCCACGATGCGCGGCAGCCGCAGCGTTCCGCCGTAGCCGGGGATGATCCCCAGCTTCACCTCGGGGAGGCCGAACTGCGCGCTCTCGCTGGCGATGCGGAGGTGGCAGGCCAGCGCCAGCTCGCACCCGCCGCCCAGCGCGAACCCGTTCACCGCCGCGATCACCGGCTTGCGCGACAGCTCGATGCGGCGGAACACCTGCTGCCCCAGCCGGCTCACGTCGATCCCGTCCACCGGCCCCATCTGGGCCAGCTCGGCGATGTCGGCGCCGGCCACGAAGGCCTTCTCGCCCACGCCCGTCAGGATCACGCCGCCCACGTCGGCGCGGCCGGTGATCTCGTCGATCGCCTGCCCCAGCTCGCGGATGGTCTGCTCGTTGAGCGCGTTGAGCTTATCGGGGCGGTTGACGGAGAGGACGGCGATGCGGTCCTCCACCTCGAGCGTCAGGTTGCTGTATTCGGCCATGGTCGTGTGCGGATTTCGCGGGTCCGAAAAGGTCCGTGGAAGCGGCCGACAACGTAGCCGCGCCCCCCGCACCCGGCAACGAGCCTCCGCGTCTTGAGCGCGCCGACGCTTGCGCCCCGCGCGGGCGGGCGCATGTTGGACGGCAATGGACGTCCCCACCCCCTCCCTCTCACGCCTTCGGACCCGACCCATGCCACCGTCCCAGGCCGCGCTCAGCAGGCAGTCCGAGGTCTACGTCAACGGCATGGCGGGGCAGAAGCCGCTGATCCCCGTGGGCGCGCGCGAGCTGGAGCAGGCGGCGCGGCGGAAGATGTCGGCCGAGGCGTATGCGTACGTGGCCGGCGGCGCGGGGAGCGAGTCCACCGTCCGCGCCAACCGCGAGGCGTTCGAACGCCGCCGCATCGTCCCGCGCATGCTGCGCGACGTGTCGCAGCGCGACATCTCGGTCGAGCTGTTCGGCCGCACCCTTCCCGCGCCGGTGCTCACGGCGCCGGTGGGCGTGCTGGAGCTGGCGCACGCCGACGCCGACCGCGCCGTGGCCCAGGCGGCCGCGAGCGCGGGGGTGCCGATGATCTTCTCCAGCCAGGCGTCGGTGCCAATGGAGGAGTGCGCGCGGGAGATGGGCGATTCGCCGCGCTGGTTCCAGCTCTACTGGAGCAAGAACGACGCGCTGGTGGAGAGCTTCGTCAGGCGCGCGGAAGCGTGCGGGTGCGAGGCGGTCGTGGTGACGCTCGACACCACGCTCCTGGGGTGGCGGGCGCGCGACCTGGACCTGGCGTATCTCCCGTTCCTGCGCGGCAAGGGGATCGCGCAGTACGTGAGCGACCCCGTGTTCCTCGACAGCCTGGCCAACCCCGCCGCGCCCGCCGCCGGCCAGCCGAAGCGCAAGGTGAACCTCAGCACGCTCGCCGCCTTCGCCCAGCTCACGCGGGCGCACCCGGGCAGCTTCCTCAAGAACCTGCGCAGCGGGGTGCCGCTGGCGGCCGTGCAGCAGTTCATCGCCACCTACTCGCGCCCGTCGCTCACCTGGGCCGACCTGCCGTTCCTGCGCGAGCGCACCAGGCTGCCCATCGTGCTCAAGGGCATCCTGCACCCCGACGACGCCCGCCGCGCGCGGGACCACGGCGTGGACGGCATCATCGTGTCCAACCACGGCGGGCGGCAGGTGGACGGCGCGATCGCCACGCTCGAAGCGCTCCCCGCGATCGCCGCCGCGGTGGACGGGCGCGTGCCGGTGCTGCTGGACAGCGGCATCCGCGGCGGCGCCGACGTGTTCAAGGCGCTGGCGCTGGGCGCGCGCGCCGTGTGCGTGGGGCGCCCCTACGTCTACGCGCTGGCGCTGGCCGGCCGCGCCGGCGTGCTGGAGCTCCTCCGCAACCTGATCGCCGACTTCGAGCTGACGATGGGGCTGGCCGGCTGCAGCTCGGTGGGCGAGATCGGGCCCAAGTGTTTGGCTGATTGACCAGGCGCGATCAATGAGTGGATTCCCCTGAGCCCATGTCCACCCCCAGCATCGTCCGTCGTGTCCCGCTCGCGTTGCTGATCGCGGTCGCCTGTGGCCGCGCAAACCCGCGTGCTGATCCCGCGGATTCGCAACTTGCCGCGAATGCATCGCCTGCGTGGAACGACGGCCAGGGTTGGAGGTTGGCCTCGGCACCCGGCGCCGTGATCGGACGGTCGGACGGTGCATCCGCCTATCAGCTCGGCCACGTCTCCGATGCGTTGATCATCTCCGATACGATGGTCGTGATCGCGGATCGCGGCACCCGGCAGGTGCGCTATTTTTCCACCGGTGGCACTCACCTGCGAACGGTGGGGGGAACGGGCGATGGGCCCGGCGAGTTCCGCTGGATCGACTGGATGGGGGCGCGCGGCGACACGGTGGTGGTGTGGGATCCGGTCACCGCCCGGATTACCCTACTGCGGCACGACGGAATGGTCGCGCGGACGCTCCGGGCCGCCTCCGCCGCGGGTGATGTGTATCGAGCGGCAGGCCTCCTTCCCGACGGATCGCTGGTTCTGCGGGTTCCCACGCCGCGAGAGGAGATCAAGAAGGGCGAGTGGACCGAGTCGGGGAGATACCTTCGGGTCTCGACCAGGGACGGCGCGAAGGTGGGCCTGCTGGGGCCGTTCGAGCTGGGGGAGCGTTTCACGAGGTTCGAGGGGCCGAACTCCGTCACCGACAACGTGATCTTTGGAAGAAAGGGGATGGTCGTCGCCACACGCGATGGGTTGCTCACGGGAATGGGCGACCGCTTCGAGATTACGCTGCGGCGAGCCGACGGCACGCCCGTTCGCTTGATCGGCCGCCCACGACGCCCCAAACCGGCAAGTGCGTCGGACGTCGAGGCCGATCGTCGGCAACTCATCGATACCTCCGACCTTGCGACCATCGATCCGATGATGGCGCAGGTTCAGCGCAGGATGTTCGCCGAGCTGCCGCACCGCGACACGCTTCCCGCGATCACCCGTGCGCTCGTGGACGGCAGTGGGAACGTGTGGATGGAGGAGTTCCGCATCGATGAGAAGACATCCGGCACGTGGTCGGTGTTCGATCCGGGCGGCCGCTGGCTGGGGCAGGTGCAAACGCCGGCCGGCGTGAAGGTCCTGAGCATCTCGCATGACGCGGTGGTGGGCTTGTCGAAGGATGAGGACGACGTAGAGCATGTCGTCGTCTATCCGCTGCTCCGCTGATCAACCGATCACACCGCGTCGTCTGGCGGCTGCACTCAACCGGCGAGAGGAGTACCTCCATGCAGGCGATCAGCGATCCACACGACGACTTCATCCGCGCCGCGTGCGTTCCGCGCGATGCGATGCACGCGTCCGGCACGATCGATCATGCGGAGGCGATCCTCGCGGCGCACCCGGAGGCTGCGGGCGCGAGCATCCACGCGGCGGCGATCCTGGGCGACGATACGGCGGTGCGCCGCTTCATCGCCGCCGACGCGGCGAGCGCCACAGCCAAGGGCGGGCCGTATGGGTGGGATGCGCTCACCCACCTCTGTTTCTCCAACTACCTCCGGCTGAGCCCCGCGCGGTCCGACGGCTTCGTCCGCGCCGCCGAGGCGCTGCTGGACGCGGGGGCGAGCGCCAACACCGGCTGGTACGAATCGGACCATCAACCCGACGCCATGTGGGAGAGCGCGCTGTACGGCGCCGCCGGAATCGCGCATCACCCGGGGCTGACCCGGCTGCTCCTGGAGCGCGGTGCCGACCCCAACGACGTGGAAGTCGTCTACCACACGCCCGAATCGTACGACAACCGCGCCCTGGAGCTGCTGCTGGACACCGGCCGGCTCACGGACGACAGCCTCGCGCTGATGCTCGTCCGCAAGCACGACTGGCATGACTACGAGGGCGCGAAGCTGCTGCTGGAGCACGGCATCGACCTGAACCGTCCCGGTCGCCAATGGCAGCCCTTCCACCACGCCATCCTGCGTGACAACTCGGCGGAGATGGTCGAGCTGCTGCTGGACCACGGCGCCGATCCCACGCTGAGCCACGGCGGCTGCTCGGCGGTTGCGCTGGCGGCGCGGCGGGGGCGCGGCGACCTGCTGGCGCTGTTCGAGCGCCGCGGCGTTTCCACCGAGTTGCAAGGCGTGGATCGACTGATCGCCGCGTGCGCAAGGAACGAGGCGGACGCGGTAAAGGCGATCGCCGCCCATGAGCCGCATCTGGTCGCCGATCTCCTGGCGGACGGCGGCAAGCTCCTGGCCGAGTTCGCCGGCAACGGCAACACCGAGGGCGTCCGCCATCTCCTGGACCTCGGCGTTCTGGTGAACGCGCGCACCGCCGAGGGCGACGGCTACTTCGGTGTGGCGAGGGACAGCACGGCGCTGCACGTGGCGGCGTGGCGCGCGCAACACGACACCGTCCGCCTCCTCATCGACCGTGGCGCCCAGGTAGACGTGCGCGACGGCAGCGGCCGCACGCCGCTGGTGCTGGCCGTGCGCGCCTGCGTCGATTCCTACTGGACCGCCCGCCGCTCTCCCGCATCCGTCGACGCCCTGCTGCGCGCCGGCGCGTCCACGGCCGAGATCCGCCACCCGTCCGGCTACGACGAGGTCGACGATCTGCTCCGCCAGCAGGGTGCTTTCGCCTGACGGACAAAATCGCGAGGGGGTGGTTCCGCAGCGTGGGGATCATGCGAGCCGGGCGAGGCTGCTGCACCGCGCCACGATGCTGCCTCCGCGCCGAGGAGCCTCGCGCAGTTTGCGAGGCTTATCGTAGTTGTTGCTGCATCGCTGCGGCTTCAGCCGCTGGTGAGGCCCCGAGCGAAAACGCCCTTCCCGACGGTCTCGGGAAGGGCGCGGTCGTTCCGGGGCGTAAGGGATGATTCAGTCTTCGCTGCTGCGCCGGAAATCATCGGTCACCTGGCGCAGCAGGCGCTCGACCGGGTCCTTGGTGCGCGTGAAGAACACCGCGTCGCTCAGCGAGTTCAGCGCCGAGCGCAGGTCGGCGAAGCGGTCGGCGGCGGTGAGGAACACGTCGCCCAGGCCGTGCTTCAGCGCGATCTGGCTGTCGGCGGCGGTGCGGAAGCCGGTGGCGCCCATCGCGTCGTAGTACGACATGGGCGGCGCGGCCCGGCGCTGCACCCGGTGCGTGATGTGGTCGGGGAAGAGCCCCGCCAGCCACAGCGCATAGTTGCCCAGGTGCACCCGCAGCAGGAACTCGCGCTCGCCGCGCGCTCGCTCGATGGCCGCCAGGATGTCGGCCAGGTACGCGAACGGCTCGCCCTCGCCGCCGTCCACGCGTCCCGCACGCCCCGCCATGCCGAACTCGAGCAGCACGGCCGCCGTGTAGTCGGCCAGCTGCCGGTCGTGGATCTCGCGCTGCATCAGTGCGTGGCGAACCAGCACGTAGAACACCAGCGGCGCCGGCGCGCGGCTCAGCCCGTCGCGGCGCATCAGCTGGTGCAGCACCCGCGTGTCGTCCATCAGCCCGTCCAGGCCGTGCTCGCGCAGGCGCTCCTCGCCCTGCGGCCCGGCCACCGACAGGAGCAGTTCCGCCTCGCGCCTGCCGAAGCTCGCCCGTACGTTCGGTTTGATCATCCGAAGCCTCCGAGTGGGAAGGTGTCTGCCCAGAACCTACCCGTCCGCCGCGTCGGATGTTTCACCCGAAACGGCGGCTGCCGGGGAGGATGCGTTTGCAGGGAGAATGCCGGTGCGCGGCCAGCTTTCGCGGAAACGGGTAACGCGGGCCGCGGCTGTGATGCGCGGGCTACGTCCGGTTTGCGGAACCGGGCTTGCATCGCCGCGGCCGCACGCACGGTCAAAGGTGAACGGAGAGGATGGGGATGAAGCTGCCGCTGCCAGCGTCCTGGCGCCCGCACCTGGGCCCTGAGACGGAGAAGCCCTACTTCGCCGCGCTTCGCAATTTCGTGGATCGCGAGCGGGCAACGCACACCGTCTATCCACCCGAGCGCGAGGTATTCTCGGCGCTGGAGCTCACGCCGTACGACGCGGTGAAGGTGATGATCCTGGGGCAGGACCCCTACCACGGCCCTGGGCAGGCGCACGGGCTGGCCTTCTCGGTGCAGCCAGGCGTGGCGACCCCGCCCTCGCTGCGCAACATCTTCAAGGAGATGAAGAGCGAGCTGGGGTGCCCGGTTCCCAACCATGGTCACCTCGTCCACTGGGCGCGTCAAGGCGTGCTGCTGCTGAACGCGGTGCTCACGGTGCGCGACGGCCAGCCCAACTCGCACAAGGGCAAGGGCTGGGAGACGTTCACCGACGCCGCCATCCGCGCGGTGAACGAGCGGCGGCAGCGCGTGGTGTTCATCCTGTGGGGTGGCTACGCGGGCAAGAAGGAGGCGCTGATCGACGTCACCCGGCACACGGTGCTCAAGGCCGCGCACCCCTCTCCGCTCTCGGCGAGGAGGGGCTTCTTCGGCAGCCGGCCGTTCAGCAGCGCCAACGCGGCGCTAGAGGAGAGCGGTCAGGCGCCGGTCGACTGGTGCCTTCCGGATCTGTAGCGCGATCTGGGCGATGCGGAGCGCGGGGATTCGCGCAGCGGGCGCGTCCGGGTGCACCACGGCGTCGGCATGGCGGCGGGGCTGCACGGGCGCGCTGCGCTGGCCGTACCAGGTGCGCTCGCGGCGGTGCAGGGGGAGCGGAGACTGCATGGGGACCTCGCGGAGTATGCGGTCGGGCGCCGCGGGAGAAGGAACCCGAGGCTCGGCATCCTGGCGCCGCAACCGTCGCGCCACCACGCGGAAATCTCATCCTCCGACGTAAATCGCCTGATTGCAGCGATTTGCGACCAGTCGTACACGATGGACACGGCGGTAAACACCGGCCGCATGCGGCACGGCAGGTACAATTGAGGCAAAGATTTCCAGTCTTGATATGAGATGACGCGTCGGTGACGTGAACCTGTGATTCGCGTCACCCGCCGGCGCGCGTACTCGAACCCGCACGATCTCCGCCGCTCGGCCCGATCTCCTCCGTTCCGCCGCCCGTCAGAAAGCCCGTTTGGTCACCCGTTCGATCACTGAGGAGCCACGCGCGAGCGGAGCAGGAACACCGGCTTGTGCGCGCGGCACAGGTGGAGAGTGACTGCAGGCGCTCCCGCTTCCTTCACGGCACCGGGACCCATCCCTGGGCCAACCGTCGGACCGTGTCGAACGGCCCGGGCGTTTACATCGCCGCACTGGAGGAGCACATGTTCAACGTCGTGGCCGGGAACAGGAAGCGCCCATTCTGGTCGTCGCGCACCGTCGCGGCATCCGTCACCATCCACCTGCTGCTGCTCGCCGGTTTCGTCAGCGCGGACGAGCCCAAACCGCGCTCGACACCGCCACCCCCGGACAGCCTCGTCTGGTATCGGATGGAGCCAGACCAGCACGTGCGCGCGGACCCCACCCCGCCCACGCAACGGCCCGTCGATGCACAGCGGGCATCGCCCGCAACGACGCCGAGCACCGCGGCCAGCTTCCCGCACGAAGTGCCTGCCGAGCTCCCCGACATGGACCGCGACGCGCCCGCCACGCAGCCGATGGTGGACGCCGGCGATCCGTGGGGCAACGCCGTCCATAATTTTGGCTCCGCGCCGGTGCTGGCCCCCGCCCAGACCGAGGGCACGCTCCCGCGGTGGAAATCCGTCTGCGCCGAAGACGAGGTGGACACGCAGCCGGAGCTGGTGAACAAGCGCCAGGCCGAGATCGCGCTGCAGCGCGCCTACCCGCCGCGGCTGCGCGACGGTGGCGTGGCGGGGCGCACCACGGTGATGCTGATCGTAGACGAAGACGGCAACGTGGAGCCGGGCAGCGTGCAGGTGCGCGAGACGACGCACGATGCCTTCAGGGACGCGGCGGTGCGCGCGGTCGAGCGGTTCCACTTCAAGCCCGCCACGCTGCGCGGACGCCGGGTGGCGGTGCTGGTGACGCTGCCGATCGCGTGGGAGCTGGAGAAGTGAGCGGCGAGCCCTCACCCTGGCGCCCGAGGGCGCCTGTCCCTCTCCCGAACTGCAGGAGGGACGCACGGTCGGCTGCTTCGTGGGGCAAGCCGACGCCGTCCCGCACTCCGTCATCTCGGCAGGATTCGACATTCTCCCGCGCGGCGCTGGCATCGTCTGCGGGGATGATGTCTGGCTGTGCTCTGTCCGCCAAGCCCTTCCGCAACTTCACCATCTGGCGAAGCGTAGTTCTCCCCACGGCGATGTCAGAAGCTCGAACGGTCGACCGTTAGATCTGTGAAGGGCCGCGCGCCGCGGGAGAGGATGCGCGGAGCAGGAACACCGGCTCGGCTGGGGCAGTAGAGTCTGGTGGGGAGTGACTGCAGGCGCTCCCGCTTCTCCCGGGCGCCGGGACCGATCCCGGCACCCACCCGTGAACCCACGGGCCGTCGCGAGCGGCCCAGGCGTTTACATCGCCGCACTGGAGGAGCCCATGTTCAAGGTCGTAGCCGAGAGCAGGAAGCGCCCGTTCTGGTCGAGCCGCACCGTCGTTGCATCCGTCGTCTTCCACCTGCTGCTGCTCGCGGGCTTCGTGAGCGCGGCCGAGAACAAGACGCCGCAGCGCGACGAGGTGGGCCCCATGATCGACCTGTATCCGCCCGAGCCGCCCAAGCCGGTGGCCGTGGCGACCACGCCGCCCGCGCCCGAGCCCGCGAAGCCGGCGCCGGTGAAGGGAGCCACCATCCAGCTCCCCGCGCCCACGGCGGTGCCCACCACCATCCCCGAGCCCGACCGCAACGCCACGCCCATCACCGAGGCGATGGTCACCGGCGTGGGCCCCGTGGGTGACGTGATCGGCACGCCCGACCCCGCGCCGGCGCCGCCCACGGGCAACACCCAGCCCGAGAACCTGCCCAGCTGGGAAGCGCCCATCGACGCGTCGAGCGCCGACACGCAGCCCGAGCTGACCAACAAGCGGCAGGCCGAGATGGCGCTGCAGCGCGCCTACCCGCCGCGGCTGCGCGACGGTGGCGTCGCCGGCCACACCACGGTGATGCTGATCATCGACAAGGACGGCAACGTGGAGCCCGGCAGCGTGCAGGTGCAGGAGTCGACGCACGACGCCTTCAAGGACGCGGCGGTGCGCGCGGTCGAGCGCTTCCACTTCAAGCCCGCCACCCTGCGGGGCCGCCCGGTGGCCGTGCTGGTGACGCTGCCCATCGCGTGGGAGCTGCAGAACTGAGCGGCGGAACCGCGACGGGTGCGTGAGCGCCAGCGCGTAAGCGGGATGAGACGGCGAAGGGCCCGGCGATGTGCCGGGCCCTTTCGCGTTCCAGGAGGATCCGTTGTCTCGTGCTACTCGGCGGTGGTGCGCGCGGCGGGTGCCGGCACCTGGGCGGCGTCGCGCGTGCGGCTGTCCACCACCGTCTTGGCCAGGGTGGCGCCCAGGATCAACGCGCCGCCGGCCAGCGACCAGGCGCCGGGACGCTCGCCGTGCACCAGCCACGCCCAGAACGGGTTCACCGCCGGCTCCAGCAGCAGCAGGGTGCTGGTCTCCACTGCGGGCACGTGGCGGATGCCGGTGGCCAGCATCAGGTACGCCGCGCCGATCTGGAACACGCCCAGGTAGCCGATCACCCCCCAGTCCATCGGCGCGGCGTGCGCCGGGAGCGCCATGGGCAGGCACGCCAGGAAGGCGATGGCGTTCCCCGCCACCACGCTGGGAAAGGTGTTGCCGTCGGTGCCGGGGCGGCTCCCCATCCAGCGGAAGCCCATGATGGTGGCAGCCCAGCACACGCCGCTCACGGCCGCCAGGATGTTGCCCGTGCGCGGGTCGGGCGCGGTGGCCGCGGCGGGGGCGCGCTCCACGAAGAAGAGCAGCATCCCCACGGCCACCACCGCCATGAACCCCAGGTCGCGCGCGCGGATCCGCTCGCGCAGCAGCAGCGGGCTCAGCGCCAGCACGTACAGCGGCGCGGCAGCCTGCAGGAAGATGGTGTTGGCCGAGGTGGTCAGCTTGTTGGCGGCCACGAACAGGATCATGGTGGCCGCATAGGCCGCGCCCACCGGCAGCGCGTGCCATGTCCAGCCGCGGCGGGCGTCGCGCATCACCAGCAGCACCACCAGCGCCGCCACCCCCGAGCGGAAGCTGGCCACCTGCCAGCTCGTGAGCGTGGTGGCCTTGATCGCCGCGCCGCCGGTGGAGAACAGCAGCGCCGCGCCGAGGATCTCGAGCCTGTGCCGGAGCTGCGCCACGTGCGAGCCGGAGTGCGTGGGGAGCGAGGAGAGTTCGGGGTCGAAGGGGATGACGATGCCGCCCCGCACCGCCGGCGGCAACCCCGGCACGCATGCTGCACCGGGTTCCCACTCCGTTCAACGTTGGACGAACCCGATACACAGCGAGGGATGATGGCGGAGACCGATGCGCCGCACGGGGCCGAGCCCGTGCCCACCCAGAAGAAGCTCGACGACCTGTACAAGCTGGTGGAGGGCATCGAGGTGGCGATGTTCACCACGCGGCGGCTGGACGGCAGCCTGGTGTCGCGCCCCATGGCCACCCAGGAGCGCGACGCGATCGCCGACTTCTGGTTCGTGACCGACGGCGACAGCGACAAGATGGACGAGCTGGAGCACGACTCGCACGTGAACCTGGCGTACTACCGCGAGCGCACGCGCGAGTGGGTGTCGGTGAGCGGCGTCGCGCGCATCTCGCACGACCGCGAGCAGCTGCGGCGGCTGTACAAGCCCGACTGGCGCGCCTGGTTCGGCGACGAGGGCGGCGAGCGCAACGGCGGCCCCGACGACCCGCGCCTCACCCTGGTGCTGGTGGACGCCAGCAGCGTGGTGTACATGAAGAACGACACCCCGCGCCCCGTGATCCTCTTCGAGGTGGTGAAGGGGATGGTCACCGGCAGCACGCCCGACATCGGCTCGGTTCGAACGGTGAGCGGCGGCGAGCTGCACGGCGGGCGCTAGCCTCGGCGTCGAAGTCGTCGTGACGAAGCGCGCCCGTTCCTCCCGCACCGCGGCGAGGGACGGGCGCGCTTTTCGTGCGGCGAGAATCTGCCGGGCGCGTGACGAGACATGCCGGCGATCCGCGATCCGGCGGCGCGGCCCAGCGGAGGTGTGTGGGACGGACGGGAGCTTATACCAGACCCGGATGAATCATTGCGGCAGCAGGATCTGCTGAAGTGTCACACAGAGGCACGGAGGCACAGAGAAACATCCGCGGTTCTCTGCGTCTCTGTGCCTCTGTGTGAGAAAGCAGTTCGGCCGGATCTGGTGTTAGCGCCCGAGGATGCGGCGGGCTTCGGTCAGCAGGGCGAGCGGGGGGCAGGGCTTCGTCAGGTAGCAGCTGACGCCCTCGGCCAGCAGCAGGTCGCGCTCGCGGTCGTTGGGCACGGTGCTGAGCACCACCAGCGGCACCCGCGCGGTGGCGGGCTCGCCGCGGAAGCCGCGCAGCGCGTGCAGCGCCCCGTCGCGCGGCGGCGCCATCTCCATCACCACCAGGTCGGGCGGCGTGAGGCGCGCCTGGCGCAGCGCCTCGTCGGCGCGCGCGGCGGCCACCACGTCGAAGCCCCCGTGGCGGAAGATCACGCTGTAGATGGCGCGGCTGTCCTCGTGCGAGTCGACGAGCAGCACCAGCGGGGCGGACACCTGACCGGGGGGGATGCACGTGGGCGGGGAAGGCGAACAGGCATCAAAGATGTGAACGAAGAGGGTGATAAACAAGAGTTTTGAGGTCTCCGTCCGGAACCCGCCGCAATGGGTTGGGCCACGACGCGCGATGCGCCGCCGGCTCGTGAGCCCGCGGCGCATCTCGTACCCGTCCCGTAGAGCCCTCGACGCCGCCGGGTCAGGCGCCCAAGGTCTCCACCACGATGAAGCGGGCGTCGTCCTTCCCCATCTCCTTGAGCCACTGCATCAGCATGGGGGCGGCGCTGGCGGGCTGGGTGCCGCGCCCGCCGCTCACGCGCTTGACGATGGTCAGCTCGCGGCCGTTCTGCGCGTAGCTGGCGGTGTAGCTGCCGAACACGCTGTTGGCCGTCACGCTCTGCGGCAGGCGCGCCCGCCACCCGGCCGGCAGCGTCACGCGGAACTCGGTGACGCTTTCCACCGGCCCGATCACCCCCGCCACGTTGAACGGAAAGCGGCGCGCGGGGGCCTGCTCGAGCTGCGCCACCAGCTCGTCGTTCTGCCCGTTGGCCACGGGCAGCGTCAGGATCATCGTCTCGCCCGAGCGGCTGCCCGCGCGGCCGCCACTCACCCACACCTGCGTCTGCGGCGTGGCGTTCAGGTCGCGCCCGTCGAAGATGTGCAGCGAGTCGGCGGTGGCGCCGCTGAACAGCCCCTGCGCCACCGAGCGCCCCAGATCCTGCCGGTCCTTGTCGCTCAGGCGGCTCGCGAAGGCGCCGCGCATGCGGTACTGCAGCGCGCCGGCCGCCCGCGAGGTCACCAGCCCCTTGAACACGCCATCGGCGGTCAGCTCGCCCGTGACCACCGTCTCGCGGCGGTTGGCCGACGGCGGGTCGAGCGGAAAGGTGATCTCCTCGCCGCGGCCGTCGGGGTGCACCACCAGCCCGAACTCGCCCTGGTAGCCCGGCACCACCGAGCCGTAGGGCGTGAGCTCGGAGGTCAGGTCCACGTAGGTGTAGCCGCCGCCCGGCTTCTCCACCGCGGCGATCATGTGGTCGAACTGGCTCACCGACGGCAGCGCGCGGTTCACCCCGCCGCCCGACGAAAGGAGCACGGGGTACGCGTTCACCCCCATCCTGCGCAGCACCGCGATGAACAGCGTCGCCTTGTCCTTGCAGTCGCCGTACTGCGTCTGGAACACCGACGCGGGGAGCCGCGGCTGGTAGCCGCCCATCCCCAGCGACAGCGACACGTAGCGGAAGTCCTGCGCGACCCAGCGGTGCACCGCCCGCACCGAGTCGTCGCGCGTGCGCGCGCCCTTCACCACCTCGGCCACCTTGGCCTCGATCTCGGGCGTGAGCGCGTAGCGGCCTTCCTCCAGCCCGTGGTACCAGCGGGCGATCTGCTCCCAGGTCACGTCGCCGCCCAGCGCCACGCTCATGTACACGTCGTTCGAGTCGGCCATGAACAGCTCGCCCTCGACCTTGGGCAGGTTCGCGGTCGACCAGTCGTACACCACCACGCCGCCCGTGCGCTGCTCGCGGCGGCGGAAGCGGAGGTTGGTCTCGCGGATGCGCGCGTGGAGCGACGCGGGCATCTCCACCACGTAGCGCGAGCGCCGCACCGGGCGGCCGGTGTGGATGCTCCAGTTGCCCAGGAAGTCGCCCGGGAGCACCGGCTTGATGTTCTCTACCGTGTAGCTGTAGTCCACGATGGCGCCCGGCACCACGCCGCCCATGGTGATGCGGCGCACCTTCTGGTCGGTGTACACGGGCGAGCTTTCGGAAACCGGCGCCAGGCTCTCCTGGTCGTGCTCGGGCTTCGCCGAGATCACGCGGCCGTCGGGCCCGATCACCCGCGCCCAGTTGAGCCGGAAGCGCTGGCGCGAGGCGTCGTAGCCGAAGGTGTTCTCGGCCAGCCCCTCCACCGCGTCCTGCGTGAGCACCTGCGCCACCGTGCGGTAGGTGCGCGAGTCGGTGCCGTCGGCGTTCACGATCACCACCCCGTCGTCCAGGATGGTCACCGCGTCTTCGTCGGGAAAGTCGGCCGGGGTGGCGGCCAGGCGGTAGAGCGTGTCGTCGCGCACCGACGGGTCGCCCCGCTCGGTGATGCGCGGAGCCTGCGCGTGGAGCGCCGGCGCGGCCAGCGACAGCGCCGCCAGCAGGGCCAGGGTTCGCATGGGTGCTTGCTTTCGGGAAAGTGGGGCGGCGGGCGGGGGAGCGCCGCCTGGAGCGGGCAGGACGTGGTGAATCTATCTCCAGCCCCCACAGCGTTCAACCCGGCAAACAGATGGGGCGGCGGAGACGGCCGGAACGCGGGAGGGGGGACCCCGGGCGGGGCGGGCCGCGGACGCGGGTGCCCGCGTCCGCCGTTGGTCACTCGGGCGGCGGCGTGCGCGCCGAGATCAGGGTGTCGAAGCCGCTCTCTTCCGCGATCTCCAGCACGTACCGGTCGTCGGCCGGCTTGCGCAGCCAGGGGAAGAAGAGGACGGGGACGGGCGCCAGCAGCTCGCGCAGCGTTTCCAGGTTGGTGCTTTCGGCGATGCCGGGGGGGTCGGGGTCGAGCGTGTTGAGCACCACGCCTCGCACGCGCAGCCCGGCGTCGTGCGCGGCGCGTACGGTGAGCAGGGTGTGGTTGATGGCGCCCAGCCGGTTGCCGGCCACCACCACCAGGTCCAGGTCCCACTGCACGAACAGGCCGTCGTAGGCCACGTCGCGGGTGAGCGGCACCAGCAGCCCGCCCGCGCCCTCCACCAGCACCGCGTCGCGCCCCTCGCACAGCGTGCGGAAGGCCGCGTCGAGCACGTCCAGGTTCACCTGCGTGCCGCCCCGCGCGGTGGCCACCCACGGCGCCAGCGGCTCCACCAGCAGCAGCGGCCGCACCAGCTCGATGGGGTCGTCCCCGCCGGCGGCGTCGCGCAGGCGGGCCGCGTCGCCGGCGGGGTCGCCGGGGCGCACCCCCGTCTCCACCGGCTTCATGGCGGCCACCTGCATCCCGCGGGCGCGCATCAGCCGCAGCAGCACGGTGGACACCAGCGTCTTGCCCACCCCCGTATCCGTCCCCGTCACACCCAGGCGGATCATCGCATCTCCCCGAATCGGCCGGTCACGCCGTGCACGTTGTCCACCTCACCGCCGCCACGCATTGGCGGGCGTCCCCAAACGTCAGGGCCTCCGCACGTTGCACACCGGCGGGATGCTGATCAACATCGCTCGACAGGGGGGGTGAGTCCAGTCACAGGAGAGCCGAACGGGATTCGCCGCACCGTCTCGCGAAGGTTTCCCCTTCCGGGACCAGCGGCCTCGACGCGCTCAATCGCCGGCCCAGCTCTTCGCGGCGATGTCGCGTCGATGAGTCTTCGCGGCGACGAGATGGCGTGCGCGGCCGCAGTGACGTGGGGGAGACGCCGCCCGTGCGAGCGACCCGGCTCCGGCGCGGATGATCTCCGCGCCGGAGCGAACGAGTCCGCCGCTGTCAGTGGCCGATCTGGGTCGCTCCCGGAGACGAGGCGAGGCAGCGCTCGCTGGCCAGCGGGGGAAGCGGCGCGGCGCCGTCGGGGCCGGGGCGGGGCAGCGCCTTGGGCAGGCGGTCGCCCGCGGTGGCGGTGCGGATCTGCCGGTTTGCGCGGCGCCCCAGCAGCAGCCCGCGCACCCCGCCCCACACGCCGCCGAACGCCGCCCCCTGCGCGGCCGACTGGCCCGGCGAGCGCGACGGCGCGCAGTCGGGGCGCTGCTGCGCCAGCGCGGCGCCGTAGGCCGCGCCCAGCACCGCCCCCTGCACCGCGCCCGACACCACGGCCTGGGCCCGGCTGTCGGCCGGCAGCAGCAGCGCCACGGGCGGGACCGGCAGCGTGTCGCGCCCCGGCTGCGGAATGGGCCGCGGCAGCGGCACGGGCACCTGCTGCGCCCGCGCGGCGACGGGCGCGGCTGACAGCGCGAGGGCGAGGAGAGTTTTCTTCATGGACACAGCCTCCGAACGTGTGCTCCGCAAGATGCTCCAGCCACGATGCACCAGGCAAGGAAAACGTACGCGCGCTTGCAAGAACGTTCAGGATCCCACAGGTGAGACAGAGGGGGCTTGAAGTAGACATATCCAGAGACTATATTTTCTATAGAACCTGGAGAACGGAGGAGAGGTCATGGCCGGAAAGACGATTTCAGCCTATACCGACGAAGGGACGGCGACCATGGTGGAGCACGTCTCCCGCGTCGAGCAGCGCAAGCCGTCGCAGATCGCTGCGGCGGCGATCGGGTTCTACGTGCGGCTGCCGGTGGAAGCGCACGCGGCGCTCCGGCGGCTCGAGGCCATCGCCACGCCCGAGGACCTGAACCTGATGCGGCGCGAGGTCACCCGTGCCATCAGCGATGCCTCGTACCGGGCGGCGGTGCGCCAGTCGGCCCCGCGTGTCCGCGAGATCTACGGCGACGCGCTCCAGACCGACGACGAGATCCTCGCCGAAGCCGTCCGGCTCACCGCCTCGCCTCGGGCGCCGGGGCTCCTCCGCGCCGCCGAGCCGCGGCCAGCCTTCGGCGAGGAGCGCCCGAGCGCCGATGGTGAGACCGGGCAGCTCTGATGCCCGACATCGAGCCCGCGCCCTTTCGGCTCTGCCTGGACCTGAACGTCTGGTGCGCGGCGGTGCTCAGCGAGGCGCGTGGTCGTTCGGGGAGCGCAACTCAGTTCCTGGTGGACGTGGCGAGGCGTGGGGTTTCGGAGTTCGGCCCCACGCAGGTGGTGATCTCGTGGGGGATGATCGACCGCCTTTCGCTGGTGCTGGGCCGCGACATGGGGTTCACGCGGGCGGCGATCGAGACGATCGCGGCCGAGATCGCGCTGACCGCGCAGATCGGGCCGGCCGGGCTCGCGCCGCTGCTGGTGCTGGGCGGCGCCGGGCTCGTTCCGCTGCGCGACGCGGAGGATGCGCACGTGCTGGAGGTGGCGTTCGCGGGGCGCGCACGGCTCCTCGCGACCGCCAACTTCGACGACTTCATCTCCTACCGCACCACGGTGCTGCAGCGCGGCAAGATCGCGCTTTGCCGCAGCTTCGAGCACGAGGTGATCATCGCTCATCCCGCCATCGCCGCCGGGTGGCTGCGCACGGGCGAGATCCGGCTGGGGTGATTCCTGCCGAATCCCTCGGCCAACGTGATGAAGGAAGAGAGAGGCGGCGGGCCGTGGGTCCGCCGCCTCTTCCCTCTTCGTCTCCCGGTCCCCCGCTACGGCCGGTCGACCACGATGTCGATGCGGCGGTTCTGCGCGCGGTGGGCGGGCGAGTCGTTGGGAACCGTGGGCTGGGTTTCGCCCAGGCCCCGCGCCTGCAGGCGCGCAGCCGCCACGCCGTGCTGGGTGAGCCACTGCACCACGCTGCGGGCGCGCGCCTCCGAGAGCGCCTGGTTGGCGGCGTCGGCGCCCACGTCGTCGGTGTGGCCCTCCACGGTGATGCGCGCGGTGGGGTAGGGGTCGATCATCGACGTCTTCAGCTCCTCGAGCGCCGACACGGCCTGCGGCTTCAGCACCGAGCTGTTGGTGTCGAAGAGCACGCTTCCGCCCAGTTGCGCCACCAGCCGCTTCCCTTCCTGCCGCACAGTGGCCGCGCCGTAGCGGGCGAAGTCGAGCGGCGCGTACTCCGCGTCGCCGCGCGCCATCTCCAGCACCAGCGCCACCTCGTAGCGCGGGCCCTGGAAGTACTGCACCTCCACCGCGTGCACCCCCTCGGCCAGCTCCGCCGTGCCCTCGGCCGGGCTCTCGCCGTGCACGCCGTCGTTGTCGATCACCTGCCGCCCGTCGATCAGCAGCCGCGACCCGTCGTCGGAGGTGAGGCGGAAGCGGTAGCTGCCGGCCTGGGGAAGCACGATGGCGCCCCGGTAGTCGATCGCGAACCACTCGAAGCGGTCGGTCACCCCCGGGAACCCGTTCTCGAAGCTCTGCAGCGGGATGTTGAGCACGGTGGTGGAGATGGTGCCCTGCGGCCGCAGGCGCGAGAAGTCGGGGAGCTGCTCGGTGCCTTCGGGGAGGAAGTAGACCTGCCCCTTCAGCGCGAACGGGGTGTTCCCCGCGGTGCCGAACGCGCCGGGGTTGCCCTGGGCGTGGAGACGGGAGGCCAGGAGCAGGGGCGCACAGAGCGCGGCCGCGCGAACGATGCGGTGTGCCATTGCGGTTCTCGTGGACGGGGTGGGATGATGATCGGGGAGGCTGAACGGCTCGGGCTGTGGCTCCAGTGTGTGGCGCGCAAACGCGGCGGGCAAGGGCGAAGCGCGGGGCGGGGGAATGCTCCATCTCACACAACGCGCCACATTGCGCCACCGTGAGAGAAGGGCTTGGCCCGGTGGTCCGGGACGGGACCGGCCGCGCCAAAGCCCGCTCCGAAGCGGCCGCCGCTGCACCGGAGGGACGCATGGGAGCGGACTTACACGCGAATCACGGAGCCGCGGCATTCGATCTTAAGTCGCTCTGGTATCGCGCGATGGCTGTTTGACGTACGGGCCGATTGCGCCACCAGGTCACACGCACCTTGCGCGCTTTGTTCGCGAGGGGTGGATAAAAGTATGGCGCGGCACGGGGTTGCGGCTTAAGATACCGTACAATTTTCCTCCCTGTGGTCCGGGGCCCTCCCCACACACCTCTGCCGTACCTCTGGAGCGACATGCGACCAAAGCGCCTTTCGCCGCCCGTGCGCCGTACCACGCGCCGCTGGCGCACCCCTCCCGCCATCAGCCACGGCGCGGAGGCCTACGAGGGTCTGGCGGTTCTCGAAGAGGTGAAGGGCCCGCTCGGGTTCCTGCTCTGGCAGATCACGCGCGACGTGTCGCTGTGGGCCACCTTCCCGCCCGAGGAGCGCGCCGAGCTGTTCGTGCCCGGCGCCGAGGCCACGCTGCACGGGCTGGTGCGCTCGGCGGGGGTGGAGGTGCAGCTGGAGAGCCCGCTGATGACGGTGGTGCGGATGGTGGGCGCGCCCGACACCGCGCGCCCCGAGGCGGTGGAGCTGGCCTGCCAGCACATCGCGCACTGGGCCGACGGGCACGGCTACAGCGCGACCGCCGTGGCGTTCGCGCAGGCGGCGGCCATGACGGTGCCGTTCGACGCGGGCGCGGCCTACGCGGTGGGGCGCATCGCCAAGCGGCGGGCCGAGTATTCGCGCGCCGAGACCTGGTACCGCCGGGCCATCGCCCTGGCGCGGCAAAGCGGCGACTGGAGCAGCTATGCCATGGCCTTCTCGGGGCTGGGCAACCTGTACATGCAGCGCGGCAACATCCCCACCGCGCGGCGCTTCCACCTGCGCGCGCTGAAGGCGGCGCGGCGGCACTCGCTGCGCTCCATCCAGGGCTCGGCGCAGCACGACCTGTTCGTGATCGCGGCCAGCCACAACCACGTGGACGAGGCCGAGCGCTACGCCCGCGGCGCCTTCGAGAGCTACGGCCCCGAGCACCCGCGCCTGGCCGCGCTGGCCCACGACATCGCCTACTTCTGGATCGAGCGCGGGCACTTCGCCCCGGCGCTCACCGTGTTCGAGGCGCTGCTGCCGCACATGGCGCGGCACGACGACCGCCTGGTGGTGCTGGCCAACATCGTGCGCGCGGCCGCGGGCGCCGGCGAGCGCCGCCAGTTCGAGCAGATGTGGGACGAGGTGTGGGACGGGCTGGCCCGTGACGAGGCCACCGAGAACCCCGCGCAGGTGCTGCTGGAGCTGGCCCACGGCGCCGCGCACCTGGGAGAGTCGGAGCGGGCCGAGCGGGCCGCCGAGCGCGCGGTGCGCGCCGCCCGCGAGCGCGGCGAGAGCAAGACGCTGCTCACCGCCGAGGCGGTGCTCGACTCGGTGCGCCGCACCCGCGCCGCGCGCGGCCGCCCGGCCGACACGCCGCGCGAGCAGGCGCCGGAAGAGACGGAGCTGTTCGCGACGGACCTGGTCCGCTCGCTCAACGCGTCGCTGGTTTCCCGCTAGCCGCGGGGCGGCGCGGCTTCCGGCAGGGCTGGAAGCCGCGCCGCACGTACGCTCGACGAACCGCTGGGGCGGCGCGCGCCGCCGATGCGGTACCGAAAGACACATCACCGCCCCTGCCGAGACACACACAAACCCTTTCACCACCCCGGCTGGCCACCATGAAGATCGCCGCACGCCCCCTGCTGGTTCTGCACGGCAACGAGGATTTCCGCGAGCGCGTCCGCAAGGTCGCGGGCAAGGAGTACACCTTCCAGTCGGTGCCCGACTGGCCGTCGCTCGAAGAGTCGGTGCGCGACTCTCCGCCGTCGTCGCTGGTGGTGGTGAACCCCTATGAGGATTCCAACGGCCGCGCGGGCCCGTCGCCCTCGCTGCGCTCGCTGCTGGTGGAGTTCCCGTCCACCGCCGTGTTCGCCGCGCTCGAGGTGAAGCCCGACCGCATCGACGACCTGCGCACGCTGGGGAAGTGGGGCGTGGTGCAGGTGATCAGCATCGGCCACGACGACACGCCGCAGGCGCTGGTGCAGCGCTTCCGCCAGAGCCAGGGCCGCCCGCTGAAGGCGCTGCTCGAGAACACCCTCCCGCCCGACACCCCGGGGCGCGCCCGCGCCATCGTGGACGCGGCGGCCGAGGTGGTGGCGGTGGGCGGACACGGGCGCGACCTGGCGCGCTCGCTGCAGCTCTCGCGGCGCACGCTGCTGCGCTGGTGCGAGCGCGCCGAGCTGCCGCCCCCGCGCAAGCTGCTGGCGTGGATGCGTATCCTCCTCGCCTGCGAGCTGCTGGACGACCCGGGCCGCACGGTGCTGTCGGTGGCGCACGCCTGCGGGTATTCGTCCGACAGCGGCCTGCGGCGCGTCACCCAGAAGTTCGTGGGCAGCAGCCCCACCGAGCTGCGCCGCCGCGGCGCCTTCGCCCGCGCCAGCAAGGTGTTCCTGGAGTCGCTGATCAAGTACCGCACGCAGCAGCCGTTCTGACCTGGCGACCGCGGGCGGTGCCCGCGGGTGCGTGAGTGTGCGTAGAAAGCGGAAGGCCGGCTCCCGGGTGGGGGGCCGGCCTTCTTCTTTCGTCCGCGGCCGCGGTCAGGCTTCGGTCTCGATGGTGCAGCCGGCCGTGGGGCCGAAGCAGTCTTCGGTGAGCAGCGTGAGCGCCAGGCAGATCTCGTCGTTGGTGTCGCCGCTCAGCGCCATGGCCGCGGCGGCCGGCGCGGGGTCGAACGTGGCCACGGCGAGGGTGTCGGGGTCCAGCGCGAGCCGTTGCATCGCGTTCTCCTAGATGGGTGGGTGGACGGGCTCAGTACGCGAGGGCGCGCGTGCACCCCAGCCGGGTGCAGGTGTCGTCGGTGGGGCACATCTTGATGCAGGTGTCTTCCCACGTATCAGGCTCGGTCTCCACCGGGTCGGTGGCCGCCAGCAGGTACGACGGCTGGAAGCCGCTTCCGCCGAGGTCGAACGTTTCAACGGTCAGGGTGTCGATCTGCAGCTTCTTCGCGAACATCGGCGTCGCTCCTGGGTTGGGTTTGTCACGGGGGTAGGGAACACCAAGTATGCGGGGAGCGGGTGGATCGATCAAGTGAATACGTGCGGGAAACGAATGACACGAACAAGCATCAACGGGAACAGCGGATGAAGTCCGCCGCTGGAAGTGCGGGAAGTCACTTGCCTCACACAGGGCCAACGGAGTCAGCAGTCAACAGCAGTTTTACTGCTACCTCTGCTGACTCTGCGTGAGGAATCGCCGTTCTTCTTCTGCAGCAACATCAACGATCCATACGGATTCTGTCCAACGAAAACCGATCCTCCGCACGAACGCGTAGTCCGGCCGATCGTTCCCGTCAGCTGACCGAGATCCGCTCGAGCGCAGCGGCGATCGACCCCTCGAGCTTCGCGGCGAGGTCGGCGACGAAGGGGGGCTGGAGGATGGTGCCGTGGCTGCCGCCCACGCGGTGCACCGTGGCGCCGCCCAGCGCGCGCGATGTCCAGTACTCCACCGCGCCGTCGCGGGGGAGCGCGCGGTCGGACGCGGCGGTGCGCACGTAGGTGAGGTGGCCGTCGTAGGCCGGCGGTTCGTAGGCCACCAGGGCGCCCAGGTTGGCGCGGCGCACGCGGGTGAGCGTCAGGATCTCGTCCACCCGCTCGATGGGCAGCATCCGCGCCGAGTTCACCTGCTGCACCGCCTCCACCGCCTGCTGGCGGTGCGGCAGCCGGCCGATGCGGTCCACGCGCACCTGCCCCGCCAGCCCCCACCCTACCAGGTCGGCCACGATGCGCTGCAGCACGCGCGCATGGTCGAGCAGCTCGGCGGTGTCCTGCCTGGGCCGGGGGACGCCGGTGTCGAGCAGCGCCACCAGCCCCACGTCGGCGCCGGCCGCGCGCAGCTGGCGCCCCATCTCCCACGCCACCAATCCCCCGAACGACCAGCCGCCCAGCAGGTACGGCCCCTCGGGCTGCACCTGGCGGATGGCGGCGGCGAAGAAGGCGGCGATCTCCTCGGCCGTCTCCAGCGGCGCGTGGCCGTCGTCGATGCCGCGCGCCTGGAGGCCGTAGACGGGCTGGCCGGCCCCCATCAGCCCGGCAAGGGCGTGGTAGCACACCACGTGGCCGCCGCCAGGGGGCGCCAGGAAGAGCGGCGGACGCGTGCCGTGCGGCTGCAGCGGGATCAGCGGCGGCTGCACGGCGGCGCGCTCGCCGGCCAGCACGCGCGCGAGGCCCGCCACCGTGGGCGCGCGGAGGAGGGCGGCCAGCGGCAGCTCGCGCCCCATCTCGGCGCGCACCCGCGCCGCCAGCCGCGACGCGGTGATGGAGTTGCCGCCCAGGTCGAAGAAGTCGTCGTGGATCCCCAGCCGCGGCAGCGACAGCGCGTCGGCCCAGATCGCCGCCAGCTTCGCCTCGGCGGGCGAGCGGGGCTGGGTGGCGCGGCCCGGGGCGGCCGACTCGGCCGGCGGGTCGGCGAGCGCGCGGCGGTCCACCTTGCCGCCCGAGGTGCGGGGGAGCGTGTCCACCCAGGCGAAGGCGCCAGGCACCATCGCCTCGGGGAGCCGCGCGCGCAGGTGGTCGCGCAGCTCGGGGGCGGCGGGGCGGGCGCCGTCGCGCAGCACCAGCCACGCCACCAGGCGCCGGCCGCCCGCGCCGTCGTCGCGCGCGTCGGCCGCGGCGGCGGCGATGGCCGGGTGCGCGGCGAGCGCGGCCTCCACCTCGGCCAGCTCGATGCGCACGCCGCGCACCTTGACCTGGGCATCGGCGCGGCCCAGGTGCTCCAGGGTGCCGTCGTCCAGCCAGCGCGCCACATCCAGCGTGCGGTACATCCGCCCGCCCGGCGGGCCGAAGGGGCAGGGAACGAAGCGCTCGGCCGTGAGCGCGGGCCGCCCCGCGTAGCCGCGCGCCAGCCGCGCGCCGGCCAGCCACAGCTCGCCGGGCACGCCCACCGGCACGGGCCGCATCCACTCGTCCAGCACGTACGCGCGGCCGTTGGCGATGGGCGCGCCCACCGACATCCGCCGCACGTCGCGCGGGACCTCCCACCGGGTGGAAAACGTGGTGTCTTCGGTGGGCCCGTAGACGTCGATCACCCGCTGCACGCCGCCGCCGGCGTGCAGCCCGCGCGCGAGGGCGGGCGGCACCGCCTCGCCGCCGATCAGCCACACGCGCACGCTGGGCGGCAGACGGCCCTCGGCCATCAGCTCCGCCGCCACCGAGGGGACGATGAAGCACAGCCGCGGCGCGCGCCCGGCCGGGACCGGCTCCATGGGCCCGCCGGTCAGCACCATGCAGCCGCCCCACGACAGCGTGCCGAACACCTCCATCAGCGTGGGGTCGAAGCTGGCGGAGGTGCCCGCGAGCACCACCGCGCGATCGGCCTCGTCCACCGCGTGCCGCACCCAGTCCATCAGCGCGACCCCCGCGCGGTGCTCGATCTGTACCCCCTTGGGCCCGCCGGTCGACCCCGACGTGGAGATGACGTACGCCAGGTTCTCCGGCAGCGCCCCGCCGTCCACGTCCGCCTCGCTCTCGGCCGACAGGTCCACCCCGTCGAGGTCGACCACCGTCAACGCCGAGACGTCCGCCAGCGCCACGCGCGACGCGGCGTCGGTCAGCACCATGGTCGCCGCCGCGCCGCGGAGCACGGCGGCGGCGCGGGCGGGCGGGTGCGCGGGGTCCACCGGCACGTAGGCGGCGCCGGCCTTCAGCACGCCCAGCAGCGCGGCCACCATCCCCGGCGTGCGCGCCATGCACACCCCGACGCGCGCCTCGGGCCCGGCGCCCAGCCGGCGCAGGAGCGCGGCGATGCGGTTGGCGCGGGCGTTCAGCTCGCCGTAGGTCACGTCGAGCGACTCGCCGAACGCGATGGCCACGGCGCCCGGGGCCTCGCGCACCTGCCGCTCGAACAGGTGGTGGATGCAGGCGTGGGGGAATGGCCGGCCGGTGCGATTCCAATCCACCGTCACGCGCCGCATCTCGTCCGCGTCCGCCATCTCCACGTCCGCCAGCGGACGCTCGGCGCCGGCGGCGAAGGCGCGGAGAGTGGCCTCGAGGCGGGCGAGCAGGCGGTACGCGGTGGGGGGGTCGTAGAGGGCGGTGGCGAACTGCACCTCGGCGTGCAGGCGGTCGCCCAGGTCTTCGATCACCAGCGACATGTCGAACGCCGACGCGCCGCCGTCCACCACCTCGAACGACGCGCGGGTGCCCGCGAAGGGCGGAAAGACCGAGGCGCCGTCGCTCATCACCACCAGCGACTGCACCAGCGGCGGCCGCGAAGGGTCGCGCCGCACTCCCGCGATCTCCACCACGCGATCGAAGGGGAGCCGCGCGTGCTCGCGGGCCGAGAGGACGGCCGCGTGCGCCGCGCGGATGCAATCGTGCACCGTCTCGCGGCCGGTGTAGCGGAAGCGGAGCGGGACGGTGTTGGCGAAGAAGCCGGCCATCGCCTCCATCTCGGGCGCCCAGCGGTTGGCCACCAGCGTGCCCAGCACGAAGTCGTCCTGCCGCGCGTGGCGGCGCAGCACCGCGCCCCAGGCGGCGGTCAGCACGCCGAACGCCGTGGTGCCCTCGCGCCGGGCGAGCACGGCCACCTGGGCGGTGAGCTCGGGCGACAGGGTGCGCGCGGCCTTGGCACCCGCCAGCTCCTGCAGCGGAGGGCGCGGGCGGTCGGGAACGACCTCGAACACGTGCGGCGCGCCGGCCAGCGCGCGCTTCCAGTGCTCCACCGCGGGCGCCAGCGCGCGTTCGTGCAGCGCCTTCCGCTGCCACGCGGCGAAGTCGCGAAAGCCCGCGGCGAGCGGCGGCAGCACCGGCTCGCGCCGCTCGACCGCCGCGGTGTAGAGCTCGGCCAGCTCGCGACGGATGATCCCCGTGGTCCACCCGTCGCCCACGATGTGCGCCAGGGCGATGGCGAGCACGTGCTCGTCGTGGCGCACGCGCACCAGCACCGCACGCAGCAGCGGCCCGCGCGCCAGATCGAACGGGCGGCCCAGCACCTCGCGCACCACGCGGCGGGCATCCGTCTCGCGTTCCGCATCCGTCAGCCCCTGCGCGTCGGCCATCTCCCAGCCGAAGCGCGGCTCGGCGCCGGCCGTTTGCACCGGCTCGTCGCCGGCCTCGGCAAAGGTCATCCGCAGCGCGTCGTGGCGCGCGACCAGGGCGGACATCGCCGCATGCATCGCGTCCGCGTCCACGCCGCCGCGCAGGCGGATGCCGACGGGGATGGTGTAGACGGCCGCGTCGGGCGCCAGGCGGTGCAGGAACCACAGCCGCCGCTGCTCCAGGGTGAGCGGCACCGGCCCGCCCGGCGCGCGCGGGATGCCCGAGCCGGCGGCTGGGCCGCGCATCATCACCTTCTCCAGCAGCGCACGCTTGGCGCGCGAAAGCGCCGCAACGCGATCGGGAAGGTCGCTCATGGAGTAGGGCAGCCGGGGATGGAGCGGAGAACGTGCGAGAACTGCCAGAGGCGCGGGACGGGGAGATTCGCGCGACAGGTACGATACCGCCGCGCGCCGGGCGGATCAACGTTCGGCCATCCCCGCGAGCCGAAGGGACCGACACGTACGTGACTGCGTGACCATCCGCGGATCCGTGAGCGGCCCTCCGATCGAACCTCGGAATTGAGTCAACGGAACCAGCGGTCAACAGCGGTTTTACTGATCACTCTGCTGGCCCTGTGTGAGGATTCACTGTACTTCTCCGCAGTCACAACGCGCTCGCTCACCCGCACCACCATCTCTCCCGCGACAGCCCTCCCTGCAGCTCGGGGGAGGGACAGGCGCATTCAGGCGCCAGGGAGAGGGCCCGCGGCGCCGCGAGGATCCGCGGAGATTTGTCCCCGCCCGGGATCTCTACTCCGTCGCCGCCGTCGGAGCGGGCCCCTCCGCGAGCGCCGAGTCCTTCCAGTTCCACCACAGCAGCTTGTCGGGCTCGTGGGGGAACACCGACGCGTAGTAGACGGCGCAGCGCAGCACGTACAGCATGCACCGGTCGATGTGCATCCCGCGTTGCTCGCACAGCTGGTCGTACAGCGCCTCGGGGTCGCGGCCGTGCAGGTCGGCCACGCGGCGCATCCCCAGGTCCCACAGGTCGATGGCGATCGACTTGCCCACGCCGGGAATCTGGCGCAGCTCCTTGAGCACGGCGGGGGTCGGCGGCTCCATCATCGGGCTCCTTTCCCGGGCCGCAGGGTGCGCGGCGGGGATGCGTGTTGAAGGGAAGACGGCATCGTTCGGCTGGGTGGACGAGTCCGCCCGGGCGGTTACAACCTTTCCGGCGTGTGCTGCATCAGAATGGTTGCCCGGGCGGTGAAACCTGGCAGCAGGGCCAGCCGTAGGGTACGGCGCGGGAGAGACGGAAGCGGCTCATGGTTTCCTAATCGAACCCGCGCAACAACTTGCAAAGACGGTCGGTACTGTTACCGCGAGACCGGCGACGATCGAGAATGCCGACGCGACCCCCACCTCACGTGTAGTCTGCGTCCTCCGGGTGGGCACGGCTGAGACGGCGAAGGGCTCAAGGGCAGGGTGAGACCGCATGGGCGACGAGGCCCGTCCGAACCAATCGGGCGGGCCTCGCCACGTTCGGGTCTCCACGGCGCCGATACGATCGTCATCGCCACCTTGAGCGATTCATCAAGATCCACGGGTGAACTGCCGATCTCTCACAGAGGTCACGGAGGACACAGAGGAGTACTGCAGTTCCTCCGTGTCTTCGGTTGGCCGCAGTAACGGCGGATCCGAGCGGATGCCCGCGTGGGAGTCCGCGAAGCGGACTTTGGGCCGTTGTTGCCGCGAATTCATTCGCCTACCTCCGCTCCGCGTGGCTCATCCAGCAGCGACCGAACCTCCCAAAGCCACCTCGCCGTCCTCCTCCGGAACCTCGGGCACGTCGCTGGGCGCCTGCTTCCGCAGCAGCAGCGCCCCCATCGCCGCCGCGCCGAGCGAGGCGGCGAAGATCCCCACCTTGGCGTCGGTCACCAGCGCCTCGCTGCCGAACGCCAGGCCGGTGATGAACAGCGACATGGTGAACCCGATCCCCCCCAGCCAGCTCACCCCGTGCAGCGCGCGCCAATTGCACCCGCTGGGCAGCGCCGCCATCCGCAGCCGCACCGCCAGCCAGGCGAACAGCGTGATCCCCAGCGGCTTGCCGATCAGCAGCCCCAGCAGCACGCCCAGGGTCACGGGGCTGGTGAACGCCTGCGCCAGCTCGCCCTTCAGTTCCACGCCTGCGTTGGCGAAGGCGAACAGGGGGATCACGGCGAACGAAACCCACGGCTGCAGCGAGTGCTCGATCCACTGCAGCGGCGCCTGGGCGGCCTCGGCGGTGTTCTCCAGCTCGACGATGGCGGCTTGCTGGCCGCGGTTGGTGAGCAGGTTCTCGCCGTCGGGGCCGGCCGCATCGAACGCGTCCAGGATACGCCGCCCGCGCTCCGAGAACTCTCCCGTGTCGATACGGGTGCGCGCGGGGATGGTCATGGCCACCAGCACGCCGGCCACCGTGGCGTGCACGCCGCTCTTCAGGAAGCACACCCACACCGCCAGCCCCAGCACCACGTAGATGTAGGGCCGGCGCGCCCCCAGCCGGTTGAACGCCGCCAGCGCCACGATCAGCCCCAGCCCCAGCCACAGCGCGTGCAGGTTGATGGCGGCCGTGTAGAACACCGCGATCACCAGCACCGCGCCGATGTCGTCGGCGATGGCCAGCGCGGCCAGGAAGATCTTTAGCGGCGCGGGGGCGCGGTTGCCCAGCAGCGCCAGCACGCCCATGGCGAACGCGATGTCGGTGGCCATGGGGATCCCCCAGCCGGCCGCGCCCGCGCCCCCGAAGTTCAGCGCTGCGAACAGCAGCGCGGGCACCAGCATCCCGCCCAGCGCGCCGGCGATGGGGAGCGCCGCGCGGCGCATGCTGGCCAGCTCGCCCACCAGCACCTCGCGCTTGATCTCGAGCCCCACCACGAAGAAGAACACGGCCATCAGGCCGTCGTTGATCCAGTGGTGGAGCGAGTACTCCAGCGCATGCCCGCCCAGCCGGAACGAGAGCGGCGTCTCCCACAGGTGGTGGTAGGCGCCGGCCCACGGCGAGTTGGCCGCCACCAGCGCCGCGACGGTGGACGCGATCAGCACCAGCCCGCCGGCACTCTCGGTGCGCGCGAAGCGCCCGAACGGCGACAGCAGCCGCTCAATGGGAGACGGCGGTGGCGGGGGGACGATGTTGAGGGGCTGCGTCACGCTGGGAGCCCGGCTGGCGCGCGTGCGGGCCAGGATCGTCCCGGCCCGTCACCGCCGATGCTAACCCGATCCAGGGTCACACGCAAATCGAGAGTAGATGCTGGGTTCCACCTGCGATCCGCCCCACCCGCACGGGGGACGGATCGCCCCGCGTCACGACGAGTGGTCGTGGATGATCCGCCACCCCTGCGGCGTGCGCATGAAGGTGAGCGAGAAGATGCCGCTGAGCGGCGGCTGGCTGGCTCGCGCCACCGTCCAGTGGCCCAGCACCAGCGCGTAGTCGCGCCCCAGCGGCCGCGCCTCGATGCGGTCGTAGCTGAGCTGGCCGGCCGGGGCGCCGCCGCGGAACCAGCTGGTCGCGTAGCTCTCGCGGATGGCCGGCACCCCGCGGATCACGTCGCGGGCGATGTAGGTGGTTTGCGGCGAGTTCAGGTAGGGGAGCAGGAAGCCGTCCAGGTCGCCGCGGTTCCACGCCCTCGCCGACTCCTGCAGCACGGCCTCGATCTCGCTCTGCGGGTTGCCGCCGGCCTGCGGCGCGGGCTGGGCGGTGGCGCACGCCGCGGCGCCGGCCAGCAGCACCACCACGAACGTGCGGCGAAGGAGGGGGATACGGTGCATCGGGATCGCTCCGGTCTGGGTTGCGCGGGTAGTGGATCACGGCTGAGCCGGGAAGATAGCCGCCTCGCCGCGGGTGTGCACTCCAGCGCCCGCAACGCCGGCCAAATGTCACCTACGGGTGGGCCCGGGGATGACGGCGACGGCCCACAACGCATGCATGACCGCCCCGCCGCATCCCTTTCCATCCCCACGCACGCCCTGGCTCGATGCATCCACGGCCCACGCCCGCACGACGCGGAATTACGCCCAAGTGCTTTGATGCGAACGCTTCAGGCCACCGGGGGAACAATCGTCCAGGTGTATACGGTGTATAAGTGTGCAATCATCGGAATGTTGCATCTTGCACGCCCCACATCCGGCCGCTAATCTGGAGAGTGTAAGCCAACCCCAAGTAAACACAGTGCACGTGCGGCCTTGCGCCGCCCCGGACTCTCTACCGTGAAAGGGGGAGCCCGTGGCTGAGCGCGCCGGCGAGCCCAGTATCGACCGAATCCGCGAGCACGCCCGCCGCAGCGTGGCGCGTACCTCCCTGCGCAAGGTGGCCAAGGCCGCCGGCGTGAAGGTGGGCGCCACCAAGAAGTTCATCGACGGGTCGGTGCCCTACGAGCGCAACGCGCGCCTCTGGAAGAAGTGGTACGCCCGCGAGCTTCGCGAGGGTATCGCCGAGGCGCCCGACGACGCGCTGCCCAGCGTGGACGCGACCGCGCTGCTGGACGTGCTCACCTGGTCGGTGCCCGAAGAGCAGCGCGACGACTTCCGGCGCGAGCTGGTGGAGGCGGTCATCCGCCTGCACACCGGCCGTTCGCTGACGCCGCCTGCCTGGGCGCTGGACCTGTCCGGCACCTCGGACGAGCGCTGACGGAAGCGTACGGAACCACGAACGCGGCGGGGCCCCCGAGCCTCGCCGCGTTCCGTGCTTCCGTCGTGCCGCCCATCCGCCGCCGAGGGTGATAACGAGTTCGCCGTCCTGGCGTACTTCGGGCGGCTAACGGGGCGCGTCGCGTGGACGTTCCTGGACCGATTAGCCCGCGCGCGAGGCGGCGAGCCGTCACCGCGCGAACGCGACGAGGCCCAGCGGAACGCGGCGCCACGCCCGCCACGCCAGCGGCGGCCCCGCCCCGGCGCGCACCAGCATCTGCGCCGAGATGCCGCCGTCCAGCAGCATGGCGCGGCGGCAGCCCAGCGCACCCATCAACGCCGCCATCTCGGGCGCGGTGGGGCCCACCGGGAGCTCGTCCATCGCGCCGCCCAGCGCGTCGAAGCGGGTCAGCGCGACCAGGAGTCGGCCGTCGGGGAGGATCCCCAGCGCGAGCCGCGCGTCGCGGTGCTCCACGTCTACCCCGGCGCCGGCGCGGGTGAGCGCCGGGGCCACGCGGCCGTCGTCCAGCAGCAACGCGGGATAGCTCTGGAAGGCGGCCTCGATCCCTCCGCGTGCCCGTACGGCCGGCAGCTCGCCGGGGGTCACCAGCCGCACGCCGCCGTCGGCACCGGCGACCAGGGCCATCGACAGCGGCCCGCTCCCGGGCGGCTGCAGCTCCACCCCGTCGCGCACCAGCCACCCCCACGGCCGGCCGCCCGAGAACTGCCCCGCGTTCAGTGCCAGCACCGCCCCCGCCGAAGCCGAGTCCACGCTCCAGTTCCCCAGCAGCCCCTCCATCCGCGTGGCCGCGGCCAGCCCGAACCGCAGCCGCCGCGGGTCGGCCCGCACCAGCACCACGCGCAGCCGCCAGGCCTCGCCCGTGCCGGCCAGCCGCAGCTCGGCGCGCTCCAGCCCGGGGCGCACCGCCGTCCACCGTGCGGCGCCCGCCAGCGAGGGGAGCGGCCCGGCCCAGGCCAGCGGCGCCCGGTCGGAGCGCCACCAGGTGTGCCAGCGGCCGCCGCGCAGCACCGACAGGGTGGAACCGGGCAGCGGCTGCGCCGTCGCGGCGCACGGAGCCAGGCAGGCGGCAACGAGCAGGGTGCGCCGGACCGCCCGGCGCACCCTGGTGAGCACGGCGGGCCGGGCGAGGCTCACGATTTGTCGGCGAGCGCCCGCATCAGCGCGCCGCAGCGCTCGCGCAGGGCGGCGGCCTCTGCGGGGGTGTACACCCAGTAGACGTTGGTGCCGCGCCCGGGCAGCCGCACGTCGCCTTCGCCCGCGGCCTGCCCGGCGGCCCGGCAGAAGGGCACCGCGCGCTCCTTGATCACCGCGTACTGCCGCGGCGAGAACTCGCCCGCGGCCAGCCCGGCCTGGGCGGCGTGCGCCTGCGCGTCGCTCTGGATGCGCCCCCGCTCCGACGGGTCGGGGCCGCAGGCGCGTTCCAGGGCCGCCTTCATCTCCTCGGCCGCGGCCGTCATCGCGGCCTGGTCGCTGCGCTCGGCGGCGTCGGTCACCTTGCGCGACACGGCCTGCCCGGGGGCCGAGGTGTACCACTGCAGGTTGCACTGGCTGTAGGCCTCGGGCGTCTTCACCGCGGCCAGGCGCTGGGCGAGCTGCCCGCGGTCGGCGCTCTCGGCGGCCAGCGCGCGCTGGAAGCGGTCGAGCACCGGCGCCGTCATCTCCAGCACGTCGCCGGTATTCACGCGCGACGCGGCGGAGGCGGGCTGGCCGGCCGGGCTGCTGGCCGGGCTGACCGGCGACGACGAAGCGGCGGCGCCCGAGACGGCGCGCTGCGCGGCGCGGCGAAGGCCGCCCAGCTGGGCGTGGGCCGGCGCGGCGGCCGCCACGGTGAGCAACGCGCACGCGGCCGCGGCGCGGTATGTAGAGGTCAGGTTCATCGGGATTCCCGAAAGATCGATCGAGGGTGACAGGGCGGAACGTCCGCCAGAAACGCAACGTGCCCGGCGTCATACGGCGCCGGGCCGCCGGGGTTTCACGTCGAAAAGCTTTCCTGGGGTGCCGACGTCGAAGTCACGCACTCTGCGGCTCGGCACCCGCACCATCTCCACTGTTGTGCCGGGGGATCTCCGTGCCTTCGTTCAGCACGGCGAGGTACTCGGAATAGGTGTACACCCGGTCGCGGCCCCGCCCGGTGACTTCTTTCACGATCCCGAGCTTCTGCAGCGTCTGGATCCCCGCGGTGGCCGTGGGAAAGCTGATCTTCAGGGCGTGCGCCACCACCGGGAGCCTGAAGACCGGGCTGCGGCGGGTGAAGTGGTGGATCCGCAGCACCGTTCCGGCCGACCTGCCCACCGTCTCGCACACCAACCGGTCACGCTCGAAGATGGTGAGAATCCGCTGGGCGGTGGACGCGGCCTGCATGGCGGTGGTCTCCACCCCCAGGAGAAAGAAGCGCAGCCACTCTTCCCAGTCTCCCTCCATCCGGACCTTCTGAAGCAGGTCGTAGTACTGCGTGCGGTTCTGCTTGAGGTAGAGGCTGAGGTACAGAAGCGGCTCCGAAAGCGCGCCCTCGGCGCACAGCAGGAAGGTGACCAGCAGCCGCCCCAGCCTTCCATTGCCGTCCAGGAACGGGTGAATGGTCTCGAACTGCACGTGCGCCAGCGCGGCCTTGATCAGCGTGGGTGTGCGCGCGGGCTGGTCGTGCAGGAACATCTCCAGCCTCCCCAAGTGGTCCAGCAGCGAGTCCTGCGCGGGCGGCACGTAAACGGCATTCCCCGGCCGCGAGCCGCCGATCCAGTTCTGGCTGCGGCGGAACTCACCAGGCGTCTGCTCGCTGCCGCGGCCGGTGAACATCAGCACCTCGTGGATCTCGCGCAGCAGACGCAGCGACAGCGGAAACCCGTCGCGGAGCCGCTTCAGGCCATGGCTCATCGCCGCCACGTACCGCGAGACCTCCTCCACGTCGTTGATGGGAAGGCCAGGGACCTCCGCGTTCTCGTACATCAGCAGCTCCGAGAACGACGACTGCGTTCCTTCGATCTGCGACGAAAGAACGGCTTCCTTGCGCACGTACAGGTACAGGAACAGCGCGGGATCGGGCAGCAGCGTGGCCAACCCGTCGAGCCGCCCCAGCGCGCGGTTGGCGCGCTCGAGCAGGTCGTGCAGCTCGTCGGAAAGCTTGAGCGGCGGATCCGGCGGGAGCGGGTTGGGGACGAAGGCCGAATATCCTTCCCGCGCTCCTCCGCGTTGTTCGAACCTTCCCTGCACTCCTCGTTTCACGGCTCGCTCCGCTATTAAGGAAAGCTTTAATAGCTTGGAACGCTATTAAAGTTTAGCGATCCAAATTTTAATAGCGAAGGATAAATGGGAACAGAGGGGTCGGCCCCGCCAACGCCCAGGTACATCGTTATTAAAGTTTGGGCACGTAATCCTTAATAGTGCGCCCCGCTATTAAAGCTTCCCTTAATAGCGGGTGGAGGCAGGCGACGAAGGGGACGCTTACGTGTCGGCCGGGGGGCGGGGCTTGCGGTGCACGTCGGCGCGGAAGATGGAGACGACCAGCCAGAAGCCCAGCAGCGCCGCGCCCAGGAAGAAGAGCATGGCGATGCCGGGGTAGCCCCAGATGGTGAAGCGGGTCTGCACGCGCATCATCAGGGTGGCGCCCACGATCAGGGCGGCCAGGATCATCCCGGTGGCCAGGCGGTTGGCGATCTTCTGCATCCCCTCCATCAGCCACACCGCCTCGCCCAGACGGATGTTCATCCCCAGCCCCCCGTCTGCCGCGTTGTCGAGCAGGCGGTTCAGGCGCGAGGGGAGCTTCTGCACCAGCTCGTTCATCTCCAGCAGGTTGGCGAACATCCGCTGCGGAGAGAGCGTCTTGAGCATGCGCCGCTGCATCAGCCCGTTCACGTTGCGGCGGATGCTGGCGTTGGGGTCGAACTGGGGGTCCAGCGTGCGGCCCACCTGGTCGAGCGCCAGCAGCGCTCGGCCCAGCATGGCCATCTCCACCGGAAGGCGGATGCCGTTCTCGGCCGCCGCGCGGAACACCTCCAGCATGATGCGCCCCACCTGCACGTTCTCGGCGGTGGCGCCCTGGAAGAGCGCCACCAGCTCCGAGGTTTTCTCCACGAAGGCGGCGCGGTTGAAGCCGGCCTTCTCCTCGCCCAGGCCAATGGTGATCTCGGCCGCCTCGGGCCCGTGCCCCTCGCTGATGGCCAGCACCAGCCGGATCAGCTGCTCCTGCAGCTCGGGGCTGATGCGCCCCACCATCCCCAGGTCGAGCAGGGCGACGCGCTTGTCGTCGGTGAGGAAGACGTTGCCGGGATGCGGGTCGGCGTGGAAGAAGCCATCGATCAGGATCTGCTTGAGGTACGCCTGGAACAGCTCCTCGGCCAGCGCGGCGCCGTCGATCTCCAGATGTGCCAGCGGCGACAGCGCCGTGATCTTCTTCCCCCGCACGAACTCCATCGTGAGCACGCGCGAGGTGGTGAAGTCTTCCACCGGTGTGGGCACCACGATGCGCTCGAACTCGGCCAGGTTCTGCCCCAGCGTGGCCAGGTTGGCGGCCTCGCGGCGGTAGTCGAGCTCGGCCACCAGCGTCTTGCGGAAGTCCTGCAGCGTCCGGCCGAACTCGTACTGGCGCCCGGTCTTCGTGTGCTTGTCCATGAAGGTGGCGATCTCGTCCAGCGCGTCGAGATCCTTCGCGATCTGCTGGCGGATGCCGGGGCGCTGCACCTTGACGGCCACCTCGCGCCCGTCGCGCAGCGTGGCCCGGTGCACCTGGCCCAGCGACGCGGCCGCCATCGGCTCGGCGGCGAACTCGCCGAAGGCCTTGCTCACGCGCACGCCCAGCTCTTCGGCCACGATCGCGTGCGCCTCTTCGGCGGGGAACGGGCCCACGTTGTCCTGCAGGCGCGACAGGGCGTCGATGTAGGGCTGGGGGAGCAGGTCGGGCCGGGTGGACAGGAGCTGACCCAGCTTGATGAAGGTGGGCCCCATCTTCTCCAGGTCGTCGGCCAGCTCCTCGGCGCCGGGCGCGCCGGCGGGCGGGGCCGGCGGGCCGGTCGCGGCGTCGTCCTGCAGCAGCGCGTCTTCGAGCCCGGCGGTCTGCACCAGGTCGCTGCGGCCGTACTTCAGCATCAGCTTCGCCAGGTCGCGATAGCGTTTGACGTGCTCCGGCTTCAGCGAGATGCCCATGGGTGGTTCCGTCTCCGGCTCGTGTCGGACGTACAGGTGAAATTCGAATTTTCCATCGCCAGAAACGCAGTTTCCGTGCGCGAGCGGGGGTTTTCCACGGGGGCGGCGGATTGGACGGCGGCGCTGGTGGCGTGACCGGAGCCCGTAAGCCCCCCACCCTGGCGCTGCGCGCCTGTCCTTCCCCCCCAAAACGGCCTGGGGCGAGGGACGGGGGCTCGCTTCGCTCGCGGCTGGTTCGGTCCGCGACGACGTTTCTGCTGCGCACGTCCGGCTATGGTGGACGCCGGCTGCTGGCCACTCGTCACATCCGTCCGCGGCTGGTGCCCGCGGGCGAGCGGTCCGTCACCACGTCCACTGGATGAGGGCGCTCGTAGCGCTTCGTTGGGCGAGTTTTTGGGCCTGGACTGCGCCAATAATCGCCCGGGCGGCCCAATCCCCCCTCCCGGATGCGCGTTCGAATCGCCTGCCGAACGGGCCGCCCCGTGTTCCGCGCGCACCGTCACCGGTTGGTTCTCACCCCCGTCGCCCTCCGGTAGCGTAGAGGTGCCCACCGCGGCGCAGGCCGCGGCCCTCGTCACCCCCATCCGGAAGAGGCACCATGAGCACACGCACCGCATCGCGCGCCGCCGTCTTTGCCCTCGCCGCGGCGATCCTGGGGGCCTGCCAGGACTCGCCCGCCGGCGCCGGCCGGTCGATCTACGACCTGTCGCAGGTGAAGATCACCGCCGGCACCGGCGAGCGGCCCAACATCGACGCGCACCGCACGCGCAACGCGGCGCGGCAGCAGCCGCGCTTCGTGTGCGACCCCGACTACGGCTGCACCCCGCCCCCGCGGCCCGAGGCCACCTTCGACTACGGCGCGTACACCGAGCAGTCCACCAGCGGCTCCAGCAAGTCGGTGCACCTGGTGGCGTGGTCCGACAACTACGCGCACATCAACACCATGTCGGTGACCGGCAGCTTCAAGAGCGTGGGCGGCTCCGGGGCACAGGGGTGCAACGCCACGCCCGCGCAGTTCGCCACCGAGACGGTGAGCGGCATCGGCTCGGTGTGGGGCGACCACCGCACGCTGTTCGTGGAGCGCACGGGCACCTACGCCAGCAGCAGCACCTACGTGTGGCAGATCGACGGCGACCACTACTTCCAGGCCAGCCTGGGCTACAGCGTGGACGGGAGCTATCGCAGCGGAACGTTCTACTCCAGCGCGCGCACCTGCTACTGAGCGCGAACCCTCCCGGCGCGGGCCGCCATGGCCGCGCCGGGATTTCCTCTTTCCCCCTCATCGTTCCCCATGCTCCGTCGCCCCCTCCTCACCTCGCTGGCCGCCGCGCTCTGCACGGCCGCGTGCGACGCGCCGGCGCGGCCGGCCTTGGCGGGCGTGATGTCCGCGTCCGCCGCGGAGGCTCGGAACGCGGTGGACGACGCGGACGGCGGATGGACTGCAGCGTCCCCCGCGGATGCGCTGACCGCGGTGCTGGGGCGGAGGGCGCGCCACGAGCTGGCCTCGGCGGCGGTGGACGCGGCCGGCGTGGTGCACGCGGTGTTCGCGCTCGACGGCGACGGTGACGGGCACCCCGACGCACTGGAGCACGCCACGCTGCGGGACGGGCGATGGTCGGCGCCGCAACCGGTGGTGGCCAGCATGAGCCTGGCCCAGGCCGCGCGAGTGGCGGTGGACGGTGACGGCGCGGTGCACGTGCTGTGGTACGGGCACTCGGGCGCCGCCGCCGCGCGCGACGTGCCCACCGAGCTGGTGGAGCGAACGCTGGCGGGCGGCCGCTGGCGGGCGCCGCGGGTGCTGTACCGCGAGGCCAGCCGCTTCGGGATGAACGTGCGCTGGCTGGCCGCGGCCGCGGACGCCGGCGGCGACGTGCAGGTGCTGTTCGCGCCGCAGGGACGCGGCTTCGGGCACCTGTCGCTGCGGGGCGCGGCGGTGCGCCCGGCGAGGTACCTCGACCACGACGGGAACATGATGACGTTCTCCGTCTCGGCCGCCGGGGGGCCGCTGGAGGTGGCCTACATCGGCGAGGCGGTGTCGGCGCGGCGGCGCACGGCGGTCAACGACGTGTTCGTGCGCTCGCTGCGCGCGGGGCGGTGGGGCCCCAGGACCGAGGCGTACTACGGCCCCGCGCGCTACTCGCACTACCCGCAGCTGGTGGTGGACGGCGGCGTGCGCCACCTGTTCTGGCTGGAAGACACGGACGGCAGCGTGCCGCCCGAAGCGCTCTACCACGCCACCTCCACCGACGGCGTGGCGTGGAGCCCCCCGCGCGACCTGACGCCGCCGGCGCTGCGGGGCGGCGTGCTCTTCCGCGTGGCCGCAGCCCCCGGCGCCGACGGCCGCATCCACCTGCTGCTGCGCCGCGCGCGGCCCGACGGCAGCCGCCCGGGGCTGTACTGGCTGGAGCTGCGCGATGGCGTCCCTGGCTCCGTGCGGCCGCTGGCGGGCCCGGGCGACCTGGGCCAGGGCGAAGCCCAGCTCCTCCGCGACCCGCTCCGCCACCGCATGGTCGCGCTGTGGCGCGGCGGCGACGGCGTCTACCGCTGGGCCACGCGGCCGGAGTGATCCCGGATCGCGCGGGTTCGTCGTGCATCCCGCACCACCCGCGAGCCGGCTTTCCGAGTCGCCGTCGCGCTGCCCGTGACCATGTAGGGTGAAAGGACGCCGCGGAACGGGGGACTCAGCCGTCGAGCCTCGCGCAGTTTGCGAGGCTTTTCGTAGTTGTTGCTGCGGCGCTGCGGCTTCGGCCGCCGGACTGGTGCCGGCCCACCAACTGTCGGACGAAGGGTGCGGATGCTCAGGTGCGGAAAAAACGAAGTGCGCGGGTGCGTCGACGGTCTGAACGCACTCGCGCACTTCCGCACCTACGCACCTGGCGCGCGCGGATGCCTGCCCCGGTGGCGGATCAGCTTTCCTTCACCGCCGCCCGCAGCGCGCCCTCCAGCTCCGGCTGCGCGAACGAGTAGCCGAGCTGGGTGAGGATGCGGGGCTCCACGCGCTGGCTGGCCAGGATCGTCTCCTCGGCCATCTGCCCGAACGCCAGCTTCAGGGCGAAGGCGGGAACGGGGAGGATGGCGGGGCGGTTCAACACGCGGCCGAGCGTCTGCGTGAACTGGTCGTTGGTGACGGCGCCGGCCACCGCGTTCACGGGCCCCGACAGGCGGTCGTCCACCAGCGCCAGGTAGAGGATGTCCACCGCGTCCTTCAGCGAGAGCCAGCTCATCCACTGGCCGCCGCTGCCCATGGGGCCGCCCGCGCCCAGGCGGAAGGGCGTCAGCATCTTGGCCAGCGCGCCGCCGCGCCCGGTGAGCACCACGCCCAGGCGCGGCAGCACCACGCGGATGCCGGCGCGCGCGGCGGGCTCGGCGGCGGCCTCCCAGTCGCGCACCACCTCGGCCAGGAAGCCGGTGCCGGGCGTGCTCATCTCGTCCACCCGCTCGTCGCGGCGATGGCCGTAGATCCCCACCGCCGAGACGTTCACCAGCACCTTGGGCCTGGGCGTGGCCGCGGCCATGGCGGTGGCCAGCGCGCGCGTGCCCTCCACGCGGCTGGCGCGGATGCGGCGCTTGCGCTCGGCGGTCCAGCGCTCGCCCACGTTCTCGCCGGCCAGGTTCACCACCGCGTCCACCCCCTGCAGCACGGCGGCGTCCACGCGGCCGGCCTCCGGGTCCCACCGGGCCTCGCCGGCGCCCTGAGGCTCGCGGCGCACCAGGCGCAGCACCCGGTGTCCGTCGGCCTCCAGCCGCCGCACCAGCTCCTTGCCGATCAGGCCCGAGGCGCCGGCGATGGCCACGTGCAGCGGTGCGCGGGCGGCGGGGTTCACGTCCATCAATGCCTCTGGTGCAGAAGGTTGGTCCAACGCCGGGCACCCGCGTTATCATACCGGCCGGTGCCTCCGCCGCAACATCACGACTTGCGTGTACGCCCTGGTGCGATTCGGCCGCGGGGTCCACGGTGGAGTCAAGCAGAGCCGGCAGGTGATTCCCCGCGCTCCCTGCCGCTCCCCTGCGCCTGGTACGACCGTCTCCACCCGGCCCCGGAAAGCGATGGGCGGCCCCGGTGTGGGCCGCCCATCGCTTTCGGATCTACCGCTGACCCGTGCGGATCAGTAGAACCGCGTGAGCTCCAGTCGGCCGTTGGCCACCAGCCGCCCCTGCACGCGCACGTACTCGTTGTTGCGCAGGTTGCGGAAGCGGTTGGCTTCGGCGGCGGCCGTCTGGTACGGCATCACCACGGTCAGGTTGCCCTGGCTGGTGGTCAGCCCGAACTGGCCGCGCTGCGCGTCCACCCAGCTCACGCGCCCCTCCACCTGCGTGTTGCCGGTGGTGGTACCGTAGCCGCCGTTGTTGTAGCCGCCGTTGTTCGTGTTGTTGTTGTACCCGCCGTTGGTTTCCTGCACGCTCTGGGTCACGGTGATGTAATCGGTGTAGTACTGGCCGTTCTGCCCCTGCTGCAGGCGCAGGCCGATCTGGTCGCCCTGCTCGAGCGCGGTCACCGGATACTGCTGGTTCTGGTAGACCACGCGGGTGTTCTGGTCGAAGTAGATGTTGCCGGTCTGCCCGTTCTGCGTCTGGATCTGGATCAGCTGGCGCTGCGTGTCCACGCCGCGCACCACGCCGTACACCTCGCTGGCGTTGGCCGACCCCGCCTGCGGGCCCAGCACGCCGCCCAGCACGTTTTCCAGCCCGCCGAGCTGGCTGCAGCCGGTGATGGCCACGCCCACGCCCAGCAGCACTGCGCCCTTGAGCCCCCGCATCAATCCGGTCATCGTCCTCACTCCTTCTGGTCGGTCCCCGCGAAAGGCTCCGCGCATCGGTTGCGGAGCGGCGGGTGCGGCTAAAGCAAGCGGAATGCCATTCTCGACCCGTCTACACCGTTGATCTGGAATAACTTAGGCGCCACGCCCGATCCCGTCCTCACGTCGGTCCGTCTTGCCCCCCGATGCCGAGCCGGGCGTTTGCAGAGATCGGGATGAAGTGGGTCAAGATGAGTACGGATAATGACTTAGATATAGGACGCATCGCCGGCGGCGCTCCCCGACCGACGCCCTGATCGTTCTCTCCGCCACCGCGGCCCGGCGCCCGTTGCGCCTGTTCCTCCTCGCAACAAGTATTGTAGCGCGGCGAGACATCTCCGGCCGGCCGTTGTGCGGCGCGCTTCCGCGCCGTCTCTCCAACCACCGGTTCCGAAACGACTTGGCGTGCCCCGGGGATGACCGCGGCACGCGGTCCCCGACGTGCCCTTGCACCTGGCCGCGATCCCCGCGAGCTGGCCGTGGCGACCGGGCGCGCGAGTGGCCGTGAGGCGGGCTTCGACGCACTTCATCGTTCCATCAACCCCAAAGGGCAGGACCATGAACCGGAAGATCGCGACCGTACTCACCGCGAGCGCGCTGGCGCTGGCGGCCTTCGCGCCTCGCGGCACCGTGCGCGCCGCCACCCCGCCCGTGGTGCACGAGGTGAAGATGCTGGTGGAGGGCACGGTTCCCAAGTTCGTGCCGGCCACCCTCACCATCCACCCGGGCGACCAGGTGCGCTTCGTCAACGTGTCGGGCGCGCCGCACAACGTGTCGTTCGACCCCGCCACCCTCCCGGAAGACGTGCGGCACGCCCTCGACGCGGGGATGCCCGGCCAGATCCAGCCGCTGTGGGGCCCGCTGATGGTGGCGGGCAACGCCACCTACACCGTCTCCTTCGCCGGCGTGAAGCCCGGGCGCTACGAGTACTTCTGCGTTCCCCACATGTACGACCGCAACGGCGACATGGCGATGGGGATGAAGGGCACGATCGTGGTGCGGTAGCACGGTGCCGGGCCCGGCGGGCGGCGCCCTCCGGGCACGGCAAGACGGCGTTCGCGGCAGGTCCACCCATCCACTCGCCCCCTGAGGAACCCCACACGTGAACAACCCGCGTGCAGTTCGCGCCGGCCGCGCCCTGGGCGTGGCGTGCGCCCTCCTGTGCACGAGCGCCGCCGGCGGGCGCGCGCAGTCGCTGCTCGACCGGCCGCCCAACCTTTCCGGCGGGTGGGTGGGGAGCAGCGGGCAGCTGTACTTCAACTTCCTGCACCGCTTCACGGCCAGCGACGCGCCCGAGCGCAAGGTGAGCAACGTGCCCACCTTCACCCTGGCCGCGGGGCTCCCCTATCGCACGCTGGTGGGGTTCGAGTATGCCACCAACTCCAACCTGTCGCCGGGCTACCCCAACGAGTGGGAGATCTTCGCCCGCCACGCCGCCTTCCAGCAGGACCGCGGCGCGCCGGTGGACCTCGCCGCGCAGGTGGGCTACAACCTGGCCGCCAGGGGCGTCGACGCCGAGCTGTCGGCGGCGCGGCGGCTGGGGCCGCTGCGGCTGATCGCCGCGGCGCGGTCGCTGTCGGACCCGCTCGAGTCGGGCAGGCGGTGGGCGTTCGGCGGCGGCGGCACGCTGCGCGTCTCGCGCTTCTTCGCGCTGGCGGGCGACGCGGCCACGCTCACCGACCGCCTGGAGGGCGAGGAGGTGGCCTGGAGCGCCGGGGTGCACCTGACCATCCCCGGCACGCCGCACTCGCTGTCGATCCACACCGCCAACACCAACGCCTACACCCTGCAGGGGGTGTCGCGCGGCGAGAAGACGCGCCGCTACGGCTTCGAGTTCACCATCCCGCTGACCCTCAACCGCTGGTTCGGCCGCGGAGCCGCGACGGCCTCGCCTCCGCCGCCGCCCACGCCCTCGCCGTCGGCCGAGGCCATGCAGGGCGGCGCGGGGGACGCCGCCCCCAGCGGCCCGGTGGTCAAGGCGGGGATGCGGAACCTGGCGTTCGTGCCCGGGCGCATCGAGATCGCCGCGGGCACCACCGTGGAGTGGACCAACAACGACCCGCTGCAGCACTCGGTGAGCGCCGACGACCGGTCGTTCGAATCGGGGCTGATCGCCACGGGCGGCACCTGGCGGCACACCTTCGCCACGCCGGGCACCTACACCTATCACTGCACTCCGCACCCGTTCATGAAGGGCACGGTGGTGGTCCGATGAACCTGAGAGCAACCTATTCGTTCGCCTGCGCGGCCTTTGCCGCGCTGGTCACGGCGGCCGGGCTGGGCGGCTGCTTCAGCGAGCACGTGACCGTCGCCCCGCCGACCGGCGAGGAGCTGTGCACCGGCGCCCAGCCGGCCGGCGTGGTGCGCATCGTGGACTTCAGTTTCCTGCCGGCGCAGGTGCCGGTGGCGCGGGGGGGAAAGGTGACCTGGGTGAACTGCACGCAGGGAAACATCCAGCACACCAGCACCGCCGACGGCGCCACCTGGGATTCGCACCTGCTGGCCAAATTCGCCACCTTCGAGCAGACCTTCGCCGTGGCGGGGAGCTTTCCCTACCACTGCACCCCGCACGGGTTCATGAAGGGCACGGTGGTGGTGCAGTGACGGCGCGGTTCGGGCCGGCCGGGTAGCGTGTGTCCGGCCGGTTCGGGAGAGATCCATCGTCCATCAGTGATGATGCGGGCGAGGGATGCGACCCGAATCACGGACTTCAACGGCAACGGTGCCGGATGGGCGCGTATCGATTCCGTTCGATTATCGGTGGATCAATGGTCGTGGCGGGATAGTGAAAGCGGCGGGCACGTCCAACTTGCTGGCGTGTAATCGTGTGGACAGCTTTCGTGTGATAGCGTGAACGCTGTCGCGGTGCCGAAGGACGGCCCGCCCTCGACCCGCACCTGGAGGTACCCCGTGCCGTTTGGACTCGGCTTCGGCGAGATGCTGCTGATCTTCGCCGTGATCCTGCTCTTCTTCGGGCCCAAGCGCCTGCCCGAGGCGGCCGCGTCGCTGGGCAAGGGCATCCGCGAGTTCAAGAGCGCCATGAGCGGCCTGGGCGAGCAGATGTCGGCCGCGCAGGCCAACTCCATCGACGCCCCGCCGCTCCCGCCGCACTCCACCTTCGCCGGCCCCGGCGCCGATCCCAACGCGGTGGCCGTCGGCGCGCCGGCGCTGGTGCCCGTCGGCGCAACCGTGGCCGCCGCGCCCGCCGAGACGCCGGCGCACGCCGAAACGGCCGCACCGGCATCCGCGGCGTAGGCGCGAGCGACGAAACGCGCAGACACGCAGACGGTTCAAAGAGAGGGCTTCGCCGCGCGCGAAGCCCTCTCTTGGTTTTTGGCGAACGGTTTTCATTGCGTTTGGTGACAGGGCGCATCTACGTATTGACGTCATAGCATCCCGCTCTTCATCTCCACCTCCTGTGCGGGAGGAACCCATGAAGCTCCCCAACATCCTACGGAAGGTAGGTCACGTTGCGCACGCTGCCGCCAATCATGTCGGGAGCCTCGCTAAACCCCCGCGTGTGGCGGACTTGCCTGGCGTCGACCCGAGAACCGTAGTTCCGCAGTTTGTTGCCCGTGCATTGAACGACGTAGGTGCCGCGCCGGCCGGGGAAGCGAAGGAGGTTCGCGCCGGGAGTGCGCCCATGGGGATGGGACTCCAGGCGAAGGCTTCCGTGCGGATTCCACCGGGTCCCGGCGTGGTGGCGGTGAGCACGGACGCGCTCACCGGTGCCGTCGAGTGGCACATCCCGGCGCCCGGGCAGCTCGCCAACGGTGTTTCGGTGTGGGTGCACCGCGAGGCCGAGGCGGCGCGAAAGGTCGGTGTGTTCCAGATCCCCGGCGCCCGCGCGGCGGTGATCCACGCGTTGGCGCAGGCGGAGAGTGCGTTCAAGAACGGCGTGGGCCTGAAGCGCCTCCCGCCACGAAGCCTCAACCCGCTGGCTGCGCAGCCTCCCTTGAAGCTGGCGGATGTCGCCGGATTCCCCGCGATGGTCCTGCAGAATGATCACCTTGTGCAGGGTGACATCGGTCCTGGGCGGGCACTCCTCCTCATCCACGGCATCATCGACCGCGTCTACGGCTTCGCGCTGGCGCCGCTGTTCATCTGGGGCGACCTGCTGCAGCAGCTCCAGGCGATGTACGGAAGCCGGGTCTACGCCTTCGATCACCCGACGATCTTCGCGACTCCCGAGGAGAACGCCGCCGTGCTGGTCGAGCGGATTCCCGACAACGTGGAGCTGGACATCCTCTGCCACAGCCGCGGAGGACTGGTCGCGAGGTGCCTTCTTCGGCAGCTGCGGGCGCGCCCGGGCGTCACCGTCAGAAACGTGATCTTCATGGCGGCGGCCAACCAGGGATCACCTTTGGCGGAGCACAAGCACTTGGCCGACATGCTCTCGTTGCTTTCCAGTCGCGGAGCCAGATCGCCGGTGTCCAATGCGAACCTCAACGAGGCGGGCACGGTGATGGTACGCCTGGCGCAGGCGCTCGCACTGGGGATCGAAGACCTTCCCGGTGTGCAGGCGCTGGTTCCCGGCAGCGCCCTGATTCGCGGCCTGAACAACGACCCGACCAAAGCCGTCGAACGCTACTCCTTCATCCGGGCGAACCTCGATGCGACGCAGGAGCCGCTTCTGAAGCCTCTCGAAATGGTTTCGGACCGCGGGTTCAAAGGCACGCCCAGCGACCTCGTGGCTCCGTTCGAGGGAGTGGTAAACCTCGGTTCGCACACGCCCCAGCTCAACGAAGATCCAGAGGTGACCGATGCCCTCGGCACGCCGGCGAAGGCCCAGGGGCACTGGCATCACCTGAACCTGCTCGATTCTCCGAAGGTGCGCGCTTTCATCCTGAAGCGGCTGCTCCTTCCCTGAAGCGAGGGCTCGGCTGGCGCTCGCCGGCGGGCGGCGGTTAGCATTCCCGCATCCCATTCGCCGTCCGCCTTCGTCCGGATCGCCCGAACGCGTTGTCTTCCTCGACCGGCCAAACGTCGCCCGTGCGCGGGCGGTTCGCGCCCAGCCCCACGGGCGCGCTGCACCTGGGCAATGCGCGCACGGCGCTGCTGGCGTGGCTGCACGCGCGCGCGGCGGGCGGCGCGTTCGCCATGCGCGTGGAAGACCTCGACTTCGGCCGCGTCCGCCCCGGTGTGATGCAGACGCAGCTCGACGAGCTGCGCTGGCTGGGGCTGGACTGGGACGAGGGGCCCGACGTGGGCGGCCCGCACGCGCCCTATGTGCAGTCGGAGCGGATGCCGCTGTACGAGGCCGCGCTGCGCCGGCTGGCCGAACGCGGCGTGCTCTTCGAGTGCGCCTGCAGCCGCCGCGACATCGCCGCGGCGGCCAGCGCGCCGCACGCGGGCGAAGAGGGCCCGCGCTACCCCGGCACCTGCCGCGAGCGCCTGGTGGACCCCGCCGCCCCGTCGCTGCTCGCGCACGGCCGCTCGGCGGTGGCGCTGCGGATGCGGGTGGAGCCGGGCGACATCTGCTTCGACGACCTGCTGATGGGCCCGCGGTGCTTCGATCCATCGGCCGAGACGGGCGACTTCGTGGTGCGGCGCAAGGACGGCGCGCCGGCCTACCAGCTCGCCGTGGCGGTGGACGACGACGCCATGCGCATCACCCACGTGGTGCGCGGCGGCGACCTGCTGTCGTCCACCGCGCGGCAGCTCCTGGTCTACCGCGCCCTGGGCCTCCCCGAGCCCCGCTTCCTGCACGTGCCGCTGATGCTGGGGGACGACGGCGAGCGCCTGGCCAAGCGCCACGGCTCCGTCTCCCTCGGCGAGCTGCGCGCCCGCGGCATCCCGCCCGAGCGCGTGGCCGGCTGGCTCGCCGCCACCTGCGGCCTGGCGCAGGTGGGGGAGGAGATCTCCGCCCGCGGGCTGGTCTCACGCCTGGGCGCCGTCCGCCTCCCACGTGAATCGACGACCGTCACGGCGGAGATGCTGGAACGGCTGTACGACGACTGACGCCCGGTCCACTCGCGCCGCGGACGGTTCCGGCCGGCCCTGGATACCCTGGGCCAGAGGGTCGATTTCCCAGCCATGCCACGTCTTCGTGCCGACATGCCGGGCGCGCTGTGATGTGCGACGAGCCCCCGTCGGCGCGCGTGCGGCCTGACGCTTTCACCCCACGAGCCGATGAACGCTGAGCCATCCCTCCCCAGCTGGGCCGTGGGCGCCGCGGTGATCGTCCTGGCGCTCTCTGCTGCGGCACTCGTCCTGTGGCTGGTGACCCGCCGTGCCGCGACGAAGCACCCATCGGCGCCCGGCAGCGCCCCACACGGGAGTGCACGGCGCCCCCTGGCGGACGGGGGGCTCCGCCCGGTGAACGCCGGCGGGGTGCGCGCCGTGGAGGTGACGCACGAGCAGGCCCCGGCGCTCTTCGCCGTGATGGGCGAGGCCGCCGCCGCGCTCGGCGTACCGCCGGTACGGCGCATCCTGGTGACGGAAGACATCGACACCTCGGTCGATGTCGAACCGCCAACCGGTGTGCTGCGCGTGGGCCTGATGATGCTCGCCACGTTCGCCCCCGACGAAGCGCGCGCCGAGATCGCCCGCGCCCTGACCACGCTCGCCGTCGCCGACGGCACCGTCGTTCGCCCGGGCGCGATGCGCGATCACCTGCAAGGCCCGGAGCGTGAGCAGGCGTGGCGCGACGTGCACCGCGTGGATGCGCTGGCTGCCCGCGTGGCCGGCACCGGCGCCGCCGCGCGTGCGCTGGTGCGCGTGGAGGCGCTGACCTGGTACGGAGTGGAGCTGATCCGCGACCAGGTCGCCCTGGCGGCCGATCACCCCCACCGGCCCTTCACGGGCGAGTTCTCGTATCACCGCGATCTGCTGGCGGGCGCACGGCTGGAAGGCCGTGCCGGCCGCTGGTTGACGGCGCAGATGGACCCGCCCGAGAGCGAGTTCTTCTCCTGGCCGCCGCCGCTGGGCCCGCGCCTGCGCGCCATCGGCGTTGCCGTGGCCCCGGCCGAGGCGCTGCGGCCGGCGGAGCACACCGCCGCGCGCGAGTGGCTGGGAGACACCCTGGCCGGTGCGCTGGCGGCCGAGTTCGACCGTCACGGAGACGGCTATCTGACCACCGAGTGGCCGCGCTGGCACCGCGAGGCACGGGACGAGCGGCGGCGCCTGGCCGAGCTCGACGCGCGCGCCGCCGTCCAGCCGCTCGCGCCCGGCGAGGCGCTGGAGCGCGCGCACCTCGCCGCCCTCCACCGCCGCGGCCAGGCGCGGGAGCTGTACGCCGCGCTGGCCGATGAGTCGCCCGAAGCGCGCTCGGCGCTGGGCCGCCTGATGCTCCAGGACGGCGACGACCACGGGATCGCCCACCTCGAGCGCGTGGCCGCTGAAAACCCGGAGTGGGCTGTCCCCGCGCTGGAAGACATCGCCACCTACCTCCAGGAGACCGGTCGCGGCGCCCGCGCCGCCGAGTTCCGCCGGCGCGCCGGCACGATCTCCCGCGGCGGGTAGCCTCGGCGCGACCCGGCGTCGACGGCCGGGCCGATCGCCCGATTTACGCCCGGAACCCGCGGCTGGATCGCCGAAGGCCGCGCATGGCTTCCAAGACACCCCCGTATCACCTCCACGCGTCGCCCCGATCACCGGTGTTTCCGCGCCTCGAACATCTCCATACAACCATCTCCGCTTCCCGCGACACTCAGTCAGTACCATGAGGAGCCAAACCGCCCCCGCCACCGACCAGGCGCTCGCCGAAGCCCTTCTGCAGAGGGGTGACGAGCGGGCATTCCGCGACCTCTACGCGCGCCACACGCCGCGGCTGTTCCAGGTGGTGCTGCGCGTGGTGGGCGGGGCCGAGCACGACGCCGAGGACGTGGTGCAGGAAACTTGGATCCGCGCCACCGAGAAGCTGGGCGGCTTCCGCTGGGAGGCCGCGTTCAGCACCTGGCTCACCGGCATCGCGCTGAACGTGGCGCGCGGGCTCCTGCGCAAGCGCGGGCGCTGGGTGGAGATGGACGACGCCCCCGAGCCCTGGCGGCCGCCGGCCAACGACGGCGACCGCATCGACCTGGAGCGGGCCATCGCCCTGCTCCCGGCCGGCTACCGCACGGTGCTGGTGCTGCACGACGTGGAGGGCTACCGGCACGAGGAGATCGGCGAGATGCTGGGCATCGCGCCGGGCACCTCCAAGAGCCAGCTCTTCAACGCACGAAGGTCGCTCCGGCAGGCGCTGGAGCCCGCGAAAGGACGGACGCATGAACCCGCATGAGATGGACGACGAACTGACCCCCGAGGAGCACGCCCTCTTCGCCGCGCTCCCCCGCGAGCGCGAGCCGGGGCGGCTGCTGGAAGAGCGCACGGTGCGCGCCCTGCGCGAGCGCGGCGTGCTCCAGGCGGCCGCGGCCGAAACGCGGCGCAGGCTGCGCTTCCCCGCGGCATGGGTGTCGGGCGCCATCGCGGCGGGGATCGCGCTGTTCCTGGGCGGGCTGGCCACCGGCCAGTACATGGGTGCCCGGCACGCCGCCGAGATGGTGAACGCGGTGCAGCGGCAGGACGCGCAGAACACCGCGCTGCTGGTGCAGCAGACCGGCACCGCCTACGTGCAGGCGCTGTCGCGCCTCTCGCAGGTGAGCGACACCACCCGCGGCTCCAGCCAGGGCGGCGAGGTCGCGCGGCAGATGCTGCGCCAGGCGGCCAGCGAGGTGGTGCGCATCAGCCCCAACGACCCCGTGGCCAGCGGCATCCTGGCCGCGTTCGACCGGGCGCGCACCGGCCCCGCCACGACCCAGCGCGACAGCGCGGGCCGGCAGAGCGTCGTGTGGTTCTGAACCGGTATGTCGACGGAGAGGATTCGAACCGTTGGTTGGCTTAGCCATTGATTCAGGAACGATGGGGCGAGGACGGGCGTGAACGGCCCCGCTCACCGGGCCGGCGAAGCAGGCGAGACCGACACACCATCAACACGAATTGAGGGATAGATGAAGCTGAAGAACCTGGCGGCGGCCGCGGCGCTGGCCCTGGCGCCCGCGGCGGCGACGCAGGCCACCGCGCAGACCTGCCCGGGCGGCAAGGGCATCGTGGTGCCCGACCTGGGGTGGAATGACGTAAGCTGCAACCACTGCGAGATCGCCTACACGCCCGCGTACCGGCGCTACCGCTTCGGCACCGAGCCGCGGCTGGGCGGGATCCACGGCCCCGCCGCGGGCCGCCTGCGCGAAGGCGACGTGCTGGTGGCGCTGGATGGGCAGCCCATCACCACCAGCGAGGCCGGCGACCGGCTGGCCAGCGTGCGGCGCGGCGAGCGCGTTCGCGTGACGGTGCGCCGCGGCGGGCAGCTGCAGACGGTGGACGTGGTCGCCGCCGAGCGCTGCATCCGCCCGCCCGTGCCCCCCATGCCGCCGCGCCCCCCTCAGGCTCCCGGCGTGCCCGCCGCGCCCGCCGCGCCCGGCGCGCCGCATGCGCCCACGCCGCCGTCGCCGCCGGGAGTGCAGGCCCCGCGTCCGCCGCGGCCCCCGCGTGCACCCGGAGCGCCGCTCGCGCCCACGGCCCCGCTCCCGCCGATGGCGCCCATGGCACCGCTGCCGCCGCTCCCCCCGTCGCCGCCCGACATCCTCCCCGAGGGATGGTTCGGCTTCGGCATCAGCTGCGACCGCTGCGGGATCCGCAAGCATGAAGACGACGTGCGGATGTTCTTCGGCGAGCCGCCCACGGTGGAGAGCGTGGAGCCGGGGAGCCCGGCGGCGCGCGCCGGCATCCACCGCGGCGACCGGCTGACGCACGTGGACGGGCTGGCGCTCACCACCCAGGCGGGCGCGCAGCGCTTCCAGGCCATCCGCCCGGGGCAGGCGGTGACCTGGACCTACCGGCGCGGCAGCGGCAGCTACACCGCGCGCGCCAGCGCCGCCCGCCGCCCCGACTTCCAGCAGGGCGCGCCGCGGGCCCCGCGCGCCACCGCGGCCGCCGCGCAGCAGCTTCGCTTCTCGGGCGCCGTGGCCGGCTCCGACGTGGAGGTGCGCGGCGCCCCCGTCACCATCGTCCGCGACGAGCGCACCGGCGAGCTGGTGATCCGCAGCCACGACCTGACCGTGCGCGTGCGCCCCACCGGCCGCCAGTAGACCGCGCGGGTCGGGTAGGAACCAAAACGAGCCGGCCGGAGACGTGTCTCCGGCCGGCCCGTGCACTGGGAATACCGCTTGCGTCCGTCGATCGCGCATCCGGCGTGTCCAGCACAATCGCATCACACAGAGGTACCCGCGGACCGGCAGACCGGGAAAGCGAACCGAAGCCGCGTCGCCGAGCTTCGGGGCATCATCGCCGCGGGTTCCATGCGTCCCACCCGAACAGGGCTGCTCGCGTCCTCTTTCCCTGGGTGATCGCGGCCTCGTCTCACCCGTTGAAGCGCTGCGTGAAGCCCGACCAGTAATCGAACGAGTGCAGCTTCACCGGCACCGCGTTGATCGCGTTGTCCTGCCCGGCGGCCGGCTTCTCGCGCGCGTCGTCCGTGTTCACGCCCAGATCCTCGTCCGAGGCATACACCACCACGTAGGTGAGCGCCTTCAGGTGGCCAAAGCCCTTGCCGTCGGGCGTGAGGGGCACGCGGTTGCGCCACGTGCCGGTGTCCACGTAGTAACGCTCGCCGTTCGCCCGGTCCGACGCGGCCAGCTCCACCGCCGGGTTGTGAGTGTGGCCCGCGATGAGCAGCCGTGCCTGCCCCGAGCGGATCGCAGCCTCGCGCGCGGCGAACGTGACGGGTGGCTTCTCGGTGCCGCGCAGCGCCTTCTGCAGGCGGTCGAGCAGCTCGTGCGGAATGGTCTTGAACACGTTCCAGGGCCGCAGCTTGAGGATGAACTGGATCACGTCCACCACGTCGGGCCCCCAGCGGTCGTGTTCCTTCAGCCACTTCCGCAGGAACGGGCTTACGCGCACCTCCTCGAGAATTTTCCGCAGCACGGGCTCCAGCGTGGCCCACACCTTGTTCCGGTCGGGCACGTCGGGGTCGTGAAGCATGAAATCGAAGAGGGCGCTCTGCGGCCGCACGTCGTCGAACTCCAGCAGCCGGTCGTACACGCTGCGCAACAGCGGCGTGGCCAGGATCGTGTCGTCGCCGTGCACCTCGCGGAACGCCTGCGGCAGCCGCGATGCGATCTGCACCGTGATGAAGTCGCCGATGGCCGGGGCGTCGTACTCCTTCGCGGGGAGCTGCACCGGGAACTGCGGCGTGCGGGTGTGGTCCTTCGAGAAGTTGGGCGAGTCGTACTCGTGCCCGTGGCGCACCAGCACGCGCGGGTCGGCCAGCAGCACCTGATTGTCGAAGCGCGCGTCGCCTCCCGAGATGCCCAGGATCTCGCGCACGCGGCGGCGAATGGCCGGGGTGGCGTTGCACAGCCGGTCGTGATTGCCCGGCACGTAGTGGATGGCAACGGGAAACGCTTCCGGGAACACGGTCCCGTCGGGAAGGCGGTGCTCCGTGCCCAGCACCCGGAACGCCTGCAGCGCCTCCCTCACCCCATCTTCGGCTGCGATCCCCTCCAGGATCTCCAGCACCTTGGCCTCCAGCGGCGAGCCCGGCAGGGGCGACGGGTCGAACGGCATGGGGCCGCCCAGGGCGGGCTTGAACCACAGCCCGGTGCGGTGAATGTCGAACACGTCACCGGCCAGCACCAGGTCGAGCCGCCGGGCCTGGTTGTGCGCCGCTTCGCGGCCCAGGCGATTGAGGAAGTCGATGAACGGCTTGGCGGGCAAGTTCCTGCGGCGCCCCAACGCGCCTTCGCCGGTGCCGATGCGTACGCTGGCCTCTTCCTCGAGGTGGAGATCCGAGATCACGACGAGCATGAACGGGGAGGGTGCAGGTGGATGAATGGGCCATTCCTGGTCACCTCACCAACCTGCTCCGCAGCAACGGGCCAGTCAACGGTTTTCTCCGGCTTCGTTCTTCCCTGGCTCCCTGCGGCGCCCCACCTTTCTCTCCGCGCCCGGCATCCCCTCTCCAACCCGTCACCCAAGATGAATCCACGGTCAGACGACACCGCCCCCACCATCCGCCCCGCGGCCGACGCCGACGTGCCCGCGCTCGCCGAGCTCGCCACGCACCTGGGCTATCCCACCAGCGAGGCGCAGATGCGCGCGCGGATGCAGCGCATCGCCGCGCACGCCGACTACGCCACCCTCGTGGCCGAGAGCGGCGGGCGCGTGGTGGGCTTCGTGGGGTTGATGTGGGCGCTGTCGTACGTAGGCGACGCCCACGCGCGCCTGCTGTCGCTGGTGGTGGAGCCGGAAGAGCGGGGAAGGGGCACCGGCGCGGCGCTGGTGGCCGCGGTGGAGGAGTGGGCGCGCGCCCGCGGCGCTTCGTCGGTGCGCCTCACCACGGCGCTGCACCGCGAACGCACCCACCGCTTCTACGAGCGGCTGGGCTACGCGCGCACGGGGCTGCGCTACGTCAAGAAGCTGGAGGGATGACGAACGAGCGGGCGCGCCCATGCGTTCGTGGCCGCGATGCGTTCGAACTGCACCTTCGCACTTCCGCGTTCACGCACCCGTTGGATTCTTCCGAACCGCCGGGCTGCGTCTCAGCGCGTCCAGGTCAGGTACATCAACCCGCCACCCACCAGCAGGATCAGCCCCAGCATGCGGCTCATGGCGGCGCCCGACTCGGGGTTGCGCGCGGTACGGCGGGCCAGCTTTTCGTCGGCCAGCACCAGCGTAAGGCCGATGGCGATGGAGACGACGGCGAGGAGGGCGAGCATGGGGAGGGAACTCCGGGGTGCTTGAGGGTTGATGGAAGTGCGTCCGCGGCGAGCCAACCCGTCCATCCACCACCACCCCGCCGCGGGGAGAGGACACAAGATCGGCACACGCACGCTTCCGGGCAAGGCTTTCGTGCGCAACGCGATCGCCCCGTCCGCGGCTGCGTGGGCGGGGCGATCGTGCTGTGGCGCAACGACCTCAGCGGCCGCCGCCGCTGGCCGCGGGGCCGCGCCGCGCCAGCTCGCCGGCCAGCATGGGGAACGGGTTCACGTTCTCGCTCTCCCACCAGCGCCGGGGGTTGGCCAGCGTGCCCACCGAAAAGTGCAGGTGGTAGTTGCCGCGCCCTGCGTTGCCCGTGTCGCCCACGTAGGCGATCACCTGGCCGCGCCACACCGGCAGCCCTTCGCGCAGCCCGGCGGCATAGCGCTGCAGGTGCGCGTAGTAGTACAGCGTGCGGCCGTCTGGATCCAGCTGGTAAATGGTGATGCCGCCATTGCCGCCGGTGCGCAGCTTCAGGATGGTGCCGTCGGCCGCCGCCACCACCGGGCTGCCACCCGCCGCCATGATGTCGATGGCGTGGTGCACGTGCCCCGTGCGCGGATCCTCATACGTGTCGCGCAGCTGCTCGGGGCGGATCCCCCGCACGGGGATGGTGAGCGACGCGCCGGGCGCCACGTAGGCCTGCGGCCGCCGCCCTTCGGGGCGGGTGAAGACGGGAACGGGCTCGGGGGCCGGGTGCGTAGCCGGGGCGGGGGCGCCGCCGCCGCACGCGGCCACCAGCAGGGAGACCAGCGCCGGTGCCAGCTTCGGAGCGCGGGGCAGAACGGCGCGCCGTGGCGCACGGATGCCCGCGTTTCCGGGGTGGGGAGTCATGAGACCTCCTCATCCGCAGAACGGAATTCAGGATTTCCGAAGGTGGAACGGTACGGTGGGGGCATCCGTGTGCAACAACATGCGTTGGCGCCCGCATTCCGCGCAAGGATCGTATTGCGGAGGTGTGCAATACGGGTGCGGGGGATCTGCACGGATGAAGAGCAGTGGTGCGGTCACTCCACCCGTGCGACAAGCTGATGCGCGGGGGGGATGAAAGCCTCTCCACGGACCGCCGAAGCCCGCAGCAACGGCTACGAGAAGCCTCACGAGCTGCGTGAGGCTCGTCCGGGCAGGGACGAGCGCATGAGCCGGTTGCGGGCATCCGCGACGGGTCGCGGTGGCGTGCGTCGCGGTTCCGCGGACGCACCCATGTATCGCATTACGCGAAGATGCCCGCGTGGGAGTCCGCGAAGCGGACTTTGGGCCTTTGTTGCCGCGTATTCAGCCCATCCGTAGCCAAGTGCCTGTCTTGCAGGGGTTTACCGCTGTTCGTCGGGGCGTGCTGTCGGTTGCTGCTGTCCATCCGCGAATCACGCCACCGAACGCAGGTGCCGGACCGGCGCAGGCGGCTGCGACAGGGGCACCGGATCGGCCTCCAGGGCCGCTACGGCGTCCTGTAGCGTCGGAAGGTCAACGTCCTCGCGGATTGGCTGGCCGATCCACCACCGGTACGCCCACGGCGCAAGCAGAAGCGGCACCGCCGCGAGGGCGCTGGGGGAGTGTGGCGGCGTCTGGAATGTCGGTTGCACGGGTCGCGGTGACAAGCATTGCACCCTGCCGTCCCGGCCGCACGGACTGACGCGTTGTCAGCCTGACCGGAAGCGTCAGGTGCCTCCTTGACGGAGATCGAGATGAGCCGGTGTACGTGGCTGGTGGCGTTCTGCGGGTGCGTGGCCGCACCGGCGGCTGCGCAGCAGAGGTACGTCGTGAGCGATTCCGTGATCGCGGCGGCGGCGGCGGCCGTCGTCCAGAACGCGGAGGGGTGCGCGGCGGAGTGGCCGGGCTACTGGCACGCGGGAAAGCCGTTCGGGCTCACGCGGCGGGAGGACAGCAGCGTCTTCGTCTACCTTCCCGCGCCGCCCGCGGGGTTCCAGCCGGTGCGGGAAGGCGGCGTCCCGCGGGCGCTGCGCGGATCGTGGTACGTGCGGCGTCTCCCCGCAGCCGAGTTCCGGGCGACCGACTTCCACTTCCGCATTGGAAAGACCCCCGTCCCGCTGGTCATGCCGTTTTCGCTCATCCTGTGGCACAATGTGGACGCACTGTATTACTATGCGTTTCGCCAGTACCAGGAGGAGAAGTTCGCGCCCCTTCCGGGCGGAATCGCCGTTTTCGCGGCGGCGGCGTCCCCCGTCACTCTCTCCGTTCCCGTGGACGAGTTCGAGTCGCTGGCCAACGCGGAGCGGCAGACCCTTTCGGCCGCGCTCGCGGCGCCGTCGCCGGATTCGCTGCATGCGCTGCTGCAGCGCTATCTCGACATGCGCAGGCGGCGGACGGCCATGGCGCCGGACGCGCAGCCCTACGAGCGCTACGAAGAGCGCATCCAGGGAATGGCGGGGTTCGCGGCAAGGCGATGCGCGGCGCTCGCCACCGGCGCGGGCCCGGAGTGGGCGCGCGCCCTCTTTAGCCAAATCCTGACTACGCCGGTGCGTGCGCTGGAGAACCGCAAGGTCTACAGGGGGCGCGCCTACGCCGTGGGTGCGGCGCTGGGGTTGCTGCTCGACGACCTGCGCGTGCCGGGGTGGCGCGCCGCCGTGGAGGCCGGTGCCGCGCTGGACGACCTGCTGGCCGCCGCGGTGGACGGTCGCTGAACCGGTTCCGCGCGGCTACGTACCGGCTAGAGCCGGTGGGTTTGTTGGCCGCTGAAGGCGGCACTGTACAGGCTGAAGCCTGCTGAAATGTCCCGGGGCTGGAAGCCCCCTGAAGCTGGGACTGAAACTCCCTACGTCCGGGGAGTCCCCGGCGGGCGCTGTCTGTTCTGCTGTTGGTTGTCGCTGCAGGATGCTTTTCTCGTCGGGGGTCTAGAGTGCAGGTTGCGCGCGCACATCCAGTAATCGCGGCTTTTCATGCATCTTACTGCCTGCCAGGCTGATTCTGCCGCGGATTCATCCGCCCGCTGGAGATGATGCCGGAGTCCGCACCTGCGGTCGCACCACCCCTCGTCGATCTCGCGTGGATGCGACCCACGCCGCCCGCCTCCGGTGCGCGCGTCGGCGGCGCGACGTAGATTCAGCCGCGCGCCTCGACCCGCCGCGCTGCTCGATCGACGGGCGGCTCGCGGAAACTCGACTCCTTCAGACGACGGTCCGGTAGCGACGATGGCAGCGAGCCCCGAAAGCATCATCCGCCGCACGTGGGAAACGTGGAGCGGCCGCCCGGGCGGGCGGCGGATCTTCAGCATGCTGCTGGGCCGCGTGGTGCCCTACACCGGCAGCATGGGCGCCACCGTGGAGGAGCTGCGGCCGGGCTACGCGCGCGCCACCCTGCGCGACCGCCGCCGGGTGCGCAACCACCTGCGCTCGGTGCACGCCATCGCCATGATGAACCTGGCCGAGCTCAGCACCGGCCTGGCGCTCAACTACGCCCTCCCCGAGGATGCACGCTCCATCCTCAAGGGCCTCTCCATCGAGTACCACAAGAAGGCCCGCGGCACCCTCACCGCCGAGGCCACCGCCCCCGTGCTGAAGGACAACGCCGAGCAGGACCTGCAGCTCGAGACCTCCATCCGCGACCAGGCCGGCGACGTGGTGGCTACCGCGCGGGCACACTGGCTGGTCGGCCCGCGCAAGTAGCCTCTCCTCGACAGCGAACCTCCGCATCGTTCACCCGGGCGCGTGCCACGCGCGTCCGGCGGCGGTCGCGCCTCCGCTCCGCGTTGGCCACTTCCTGCCGCAAACGGCTCCCCTTCGGCCCCCTTCCCGGCCATACATCCCAGGACACTTGCGCGTAGATCTGCAACGTGCCAGAGTAACAGCACCTCGTCGGTGTCATCCATCCCACGCCACACTCCAACGCGCCGCCGCACGGCCCCCCGAACCCGCGCCGGCCTTCGGACCTCGCATCCTCAGATGCACGTGTTTCCATTCTTCATCCAGGGGAGCGACTGCCCCCACTGCCACCGCTACGCCGAGCGCGTGCGGACCCCCTTTTTGCTGCGCCCGATTCGCTACATCTACCCCAAGGCGAAGCGGCGTGCCTGCAACCGGCCGGGGTGCCTGTGGCGCGGCTTCGCCTTCCCCCTGCCCCAGGAGAGCACGGCCGACCCGCTGTCGGCCCAGCGCGGCTGACCACCCGCCCCGCGACGCACCGAGGGCCGCCCGCGCGACAGCGGGCGGCCCTCTCGTCATTATCCAACCCTCACCTCCGCCCGCGGCTCAGGCGGTGAGCACCGTGGCCACGAAGGTGAGCGCGGCGGCGATGGTGACCGCCACCGTGTAGGCGGCGCCCAGGACCATGTACTTGGTGGCCGTCACGAGCCACCCCTGCCGGTACACCCGCTTCAACGCCATGTACACGTAGACGAACAGCCACAGCCAGAGCACCGCCACCACCGGCGGCCAGCGCACGCCGATCATCACCAGGTAGGTGAAGAAGGCGAAGGCGTGCAGGTGCAGCGCGAACACGAAGTGCTCCACGTAGAAGCGGCGGCTCCCCGCGTACAGCACCTTCAGCAGCGCCGCGAACAGCGGCAGCATGATGAACATCATCTGCGGCACGTGGTCGAGGTAGCCGCGGATCAGCTGCCGCGCGGCGTCGCGCGGCTCCATGCGCCGGAAGTGGTCGAGCCGCTCGTTCACCACCGAGTCCAGCTGGGCGTTTCGGCTCCTGAACTTCACACCGTCGAGGAACGCGATGCGCGCCGCGGGTGGCTGCGGCGGGAGCGGCGGGCGAATCGCCTCGAGCGGGCGCCGCGCCCCGGCAGTGGAGTCGACGGCGGGGACCGGCGGCACCGGGCGGGTGGCGTTCACGCCGGCCGTGGCGCCGCGCCGGCCGGGGTTCACGTTGATGGTGGTGCGCGAGCCGATGTTGGTGTTGGCCAGCGGGTCGCGCATCTCGGGAAGCATCGACAGCACCACGAAGAACGCCACGCTCACCACCAGGTACAGCCGGAAGGGCGGGATGTACCGCGCGATCCGCCCCGCCATGTACTCGCGGGTGAGGTGGCCAGGGCGGAAGAAGAGCGCGCCCACGGTGCGCGGCAGCGCCGAGTTGAGCGAGAACTGGTCGTCCAGCGCCTCCATCAGCATGCGCCGCAGCGACACCTGCACCTCCACCTTCCGCTGCCCGCAGTTGCGGCAGAAGTTGCCGGGCGTGGGGTCGCCGCAGTTGGTGCAGGGCCGGTCGGGCGTCTTGCGCTCGGTGGCGCGGAAGATGGAGACGCGCAGCGGCCCCGCGGACGTTCCGATCGCCATGGGGGAGATGAATCAGAAGGAGATGCGGGGAGGCGGAGCGGGCGGGAGACGCCCGTGAAGCGGTAAATCTGTATACGATGCGCCCTTACGGGAAGCCCCCACCGGTGTCGGCGGGGGCTTTCGTCGTCACCTCGCGATGAACGGCGCGCGAATCCTGGTCTGTCGGTTCCTCCGCGTGGGGCGATTCACCGCGCGGGTGTCTCGCCAGGACGCTGGACGGCGGCCGCGTTCAGGCGGTCGCCGGCTCGGCCGCCAGCTCGCGCTGCAGCGCGGTGCGCGCCTCGCCGATCATCGCGCGCACCTTCTCGCGCAGCACGGGCACGTCGTCCAGCGTGAGGCCGGTGGTCTCCACCGGCGGCAGCACGCGGGCGATGGCGCGCGCCCGGCCGATCAGCCAGCTCCCCTTGGTGATCGCCTGCCGCGTGCCCGCCAGCGCGATGGGCAGGATCGGCGAGCCCGTCTCGATGGCCAGGCGGAAGGCGCCGTCGTGGAACTTGAGCAGCTCGTTGCCCGTGGAGCGGGTGCCCTCGGGCATGATCATCACGCTCACCTTCTTGCGCAGCCGGTCGCGCGCCTGCTCCAGCGCGCGCATGCGGCTCCCCGCGTCGCCGCGGCTCACCATCACGTCGCCCGCCATCCGCATCATCCACCCCATCACGGGGATGCGGAAGATCGCATCCTTCGACATCCACTTCATCTCCCACGGCAGGTGCGACAGGAGGAAGATGTCGGCCATGCTCTCGTGGTTGGCCACCGCCACGTAGGGCCGGCGCGGATCGTCGATCAGCACGCCCGTCGTGCGGAACTTCCAGAACGGGTTGAGGCTGGTGATGGTCACCGCGGCGCGGCGGAACCAGCGGCCCACCGTGTAGCGGCCGGGGTCGCGCCGGGCGGTGGCCAGGTACACCAGCCCCATCCACGGGCACCAGAGCAGCGCCACCACCGCGGTGCTGATCCACACCCACGCCGATACGAGCCGCTTGACCATCGTTTCTCCCCGGCCGCCGCCGTTCGGGTGAGCCCACGCGCGCCGCGGCCCTCGGTGCCGCGGTGCGCGCGTGATACACCGCATCATGCGAACCGGTCGCACCCGGCGCAACACCGCCGCGCGCACCGTGCTCGTGGCGGCGCGACACGCGTCACCCGCGTCGGGCCGACGCGCGGAAACCCCAGTATGTCGCGGGCCGGAACCGGGGGTGCGCCGGGCGGTTCTCACCCCCCTGCCGCGGCGGGTGGCGCGCCCGAACGAGTGGGCGCCCGTCGCGCCGCAGCGGCACCGCACACCGGGAGACGACCGAATGCAGCGACACCTGGTTCTCACCGCCGCCGCGCTGGCCCTGGCCGCCGCGGCACCGTCCACCGCCGCCGCGCAGCTGCGCATGCCGCCCGTGAAGCTGATCGCCGGGCTCGGCCCCTCGCAGGGCGCCACCCTGGGGTTCATCCGCGCGCCGGGCGGCGGGTCCATCCCCGCGCGGCACCTGGGCAGCAACGAGGTGATGCTGGGGCTGGAGACGCGCACCCCACTGCGCGGCGTGGACCTTCGGCTCAGCCTGCACGACTCCAATCCCTACCTGGCGCTCTCCACCGGGGGCAACGCCGACCAGGCGGTGGCCCGCACGCACCTCACCACCCTCGCGCTCGACGCGGTGATCCGTCTGCCGCACCTGGGCGGCGCCATGCCGTACCTGCTGGTGGGCGGCGGGCTCAAGCGCTACGACTTCGACCAGGGCTACTTTCGCGTCACCGGGCAGCCGGTGATCCCGAGCGACGAGATCGACCCGATGCTGCACGCGGGCGCCGGCGTGGCCTGGAACGTGGGCCGGGTGGACCTGTTCATGGAAGCCTCGGCAAGCTCCAACGCCTTCCGCAACAACCCGGGAGCCCCGGCCGGCAACAGCGTGCAGAACTACTCCTACACCGCCGGCGTGCGCATCCCGCTGCGCTTCTGAACGGCATCGTCAACCCCAGCGGGAACGCATCCGCGTTTCGCCTTCGACCCTTCTGGACGTGGAGATGACAGCATGAAGACTCCCATGGTTCTGGCCGCCGCCGTGCTCGCGCTGGGCGCCGCCGCGCCCGCCGCCGCGCAGATCCGCATCCCGCCCGTGCGGCTGATCGGCGGCATCGGCGTGGTGGACGGCTCGCCGGTGTTCCTGGCCAGCGTCCCCTCGGGCGGGCAGGTGATCGCGCGGCACCACCCCGCCACCGCCCTGCAGCTCGGGCTGGAAACCACCAGCCCCGTCCGCGGGGTGGACCTGCGGCTCAATCTGCAGCACTCCAACCCGCAGCTGCGCCTGAGCGGCGGCGGCGATACCCCCGCGTCCATCGACCAGGACGTATACCGCACCGGCGTGAACACCCTCACGCTCGACGCGGCCATCCACCTTCCCCGCGTGCTCGACTCGCACCCCTACGTGCTGGCGGGCGCCGGCGTCACCCGCTTCGACTACAAGCAGGGCTACTACCAGGGCAGCAACCAGCCCGTGGTGCCCGAAGACCGCACCACCCCCACGCTGCACCTGGGCGTGGGCACCGCGTGGAACGTGGGCCGCTACGACCTGTTCGTGGAGGCCTCCGCCCTGAAGTACCCGCGCGGCGCCGGGCTCACCACCCTGTACAAGCAGGGAGGAGCGAGCTTCACCGCCGGCTTCCGCGTCCCCCTCCACCGCTGACGCCGGCCTGGCCTCGCACGGCCCCCCTCTCCTCGCCAGACGTGGGAAGAAGAGGGGCCGTGCCGCGGCATCGAAGATGTCTGCTCCACCGCGGACATACTTGCCCAGGGAGTCCGCGAAGCGGACTTCGGGCCGCCGTTGCCGCGGATTCATCCGCCCCGTGCGCCTGGAAGCTCCGGCTCCGCCCTCGTCGCAGTATCCTCCGCCGCCGCCCGGGTTTGCTTGACCACCCGTGCGGCGGCACCTATTCTGACCCTCCCTTTTGGAGAAGAGCGACCGAACCGCGTTGGGGAGAGGACCCATGGCGAACGTTCCGCAGGACCTGCGCTACACGAAGCAGCACGAGTACCTCAAGCCGGCCGGCGAGAACGGCGTGTACTTCGTGGGGATCACCGACTACGCGCAGGGCGAGCTGGGCGACGTGGTGTTCGTGGAGCTCCCCAGCCCCGGCGCGAGCTTCGACGCCTCGGCCAGCTTCGGCACCATCGAGGCGGTGAAGGCCGTGTCGGACCTGTACTGCCCCGTGGCCGGCGAGGTGGTGGAGGCCAACGGCGCGCTCGACGGCAACCCCGCGCTGGTGAACAACGACCCCTACGGCGAGGGGTGGATGATCAAGCTGCGCGTGTCCGACGCCTCGGCGGTGGACGCCCTGCTCTCGGCGGAAGACTACGAGAAGCTGATCGGCTGAGAAACGAGTGCTGAGTGCGGAGTGCGGAGTGCTGAGACCGACACCTCGGCTACGAAGCGAGATCGGCACCCCGCGACTCAGCACTCAGCACTCAGCACCCCGCACTCAGCACTTTAATCACTGAATTCGTCTCGCAGCGCGGAGACCTGGTACGATGGCGACCCTGACCTGGCACGGCCACTCCTGCTTCACCCTCGTCACCGACGAGGGGCAGCGGATCATGATCGACCCGTGGATCGACGAGAACCCCGCGGCCGACATCAAGACGGGCGACGTGGAGGCGCTGGACTACATCCTGGTGTCGCACGGGCACTCCGACCACTTCGACGACTGCGTGAAGCTGGCGAAGAAGACGGGGGCCACCGTGGTCTCCACCTTCGAGCTGGTGACCTTCACCCAGAGCCAGGGGGTGAAGAAGGGCCACGGGATGAACATCGGCGGGGCCTACGTGTTCGACTTCGGGCGGGTGAAGCTCACGCCGGCGCTGCACACCGGCAGCATCTCGGGCGACGAGACCGGCGCGCACACCACCGACCCCGCGGGCTTCCTGATCTCGCTGAACGGCGGCCAGCGGCTGTACCACGCGGGCGACACGGCGCTGATCATGGACATGCAGCTGCTGAACGGGCTGGTGGACGTGGCCATCCTCCCCATCGGCGACAACTTCACCATGGGCCCCGAAGACGCCGCCCGCGCGGTGGAGATGATCGGCCCCGACGTGGTGATCCCCATGCACTACAACACCTTCCCACTCATCGAACAGAACCCCGAGGGCTTCCGCACCCTGGTGGGCGACCGCGCGAAGGTCGTCGTCCTCGAGCCCGGCGGCACCTTCGACTTCTGATCGCTCGGGAAGTTAAACGAGACCCGGAAGCCCCGCTCACCCGAGCGGGGCTTTTCTTCGTCTGCACCCTATTCGGCCCCGCGCACCACGCTCGCCACCGGTTGACTCCGCGAAGGCGGACTGCGTGCCCTTGTAGCCGCGACTTCAATCGCATCTTCGCATGCGAAGGGCCTTCGCCACGGCTGAGAACGGTTCCCAAGTCTTTGTCGCACGCATGTTTACGCACGCGCTGGTCCGGATGTTGCCTCGAGACAGGGCGAACCCTCAACGGCGGAGGAACGGATGCAGAACCCCATGGAGCGGCCGGCGGCGCAGACCTCGATGGTTGCCGCGTGCAGCGTGACGGACTGCCGGTTCAACGAGCACCACGAGTGCCACGCCGGCCAGATCGAGGTAGCCGTGGGCCCCGACGGCGCCCACTGCGCCACCTACACGCCCGAGGCCTCCAACCGCCCTCGACCGTAACGGAACAGAGCCGGGGCCCCCCGCAGGGGCCCCGTTCTCGTCCCGCCCGTCACCCCGACGACCGTCCCTTCGGATCGTCGTCCCCGGTTTTCCGCACCTCCGAAGCCCTTCCCTGGAATCGTGGATTCCGGTAAATTGGTTGAGAGCCATTCTCAACCAGAGTAGCCGATGCAATCCAGCGCGCAGATCGCAGCCAGCACCTTCCGCCAGATCTCCGAGACCGAGCGGGGCGAACGAGCCCGCCGCGCGGCCGCCGGCGCGCTGGTGCTGGCGTGCGTGGAGCGCGCCCGCGCCGGCCAGGCCGACGAGTTCAGCCTTCGCCGCGCCCGGCACGAGGTGCAGGGGCTGGAGAAGAGCCCCGAGGCCTCCATCCTGGACCGCCTGCTGCTGCTGGCGGAGTCGGGCACCCCGTCCGAGCCGCGGCTTGCCAGGGCGCTGGTTTCGTACGCCTGCGAGCTCGAGCGCACCCGCCGCCTTCCCGAGGCCAACGCGGCGGTGGGCCTGGCTCTGGCGCTAGACGGCACCGGCTCGGCCACGGCGCTGCACGCGGCGCGACTGGCCCGCAAGCTGGGCGAGCGCGACCGGGCGCTGGCGCTCTACTGCGCCGCCCGCGAGCTGGACGGCGGCAGCGGCTCCATCGCGCGCCTGGCGCAGGTGGGCGAGGCCGTCGTCTCGGCTGACCCCGTGCGCGCGCTGGGGCGCGCCATCCGCCGCGCGCTGCAGGCCTGCGACGCCGAGGCCGCGGCGGTGGGACTGGAAGAGCGCGCCGCCGCCCGCCGCGCCGCCGGTGACCGTGCCGGCGCCGCCCGCGACCTGGTGATCGCCGCCACGCGCTTCACCGACGCGGTGGACCGTGCCCGCGTGGCGCACGAGCTGGCCGGCGTGGCGCTGGCGCTGGGCGACACCGCGGCGGCCGCGCAGGCGCTGCAGGCGGCGCTCGCGTGGGGCAGCGCGCCCCAGCAGGACCACGCCCGCACGCGCCTGCACACCCTCTCGCGCGACCTAGGCGACCAGGTGGGGATGAGGCGCTGGCGCTCGTTCAAGCGCCCGCCGCTCGTCTCCATGTCGGCCTATCGCCCGGCACCCGCGGCCAAGAGCGCGGCACCCCGACTGCAGCGCTGGCGCGAGGCGCTGGGCCGGCCCGCCGACGCGCGGGCAAGCTGAAAGAGGCGCGGGATCGATCCCGCGCCTCTTTCTTTCTTCCCGGGTTCTCCCCATCGTTACAAATCAGCGCATCACGCCCCGCCTCCGCGATCCCCACCATCCCGGACCGGTTTCGAACCCGTCCACCCGCGTATCTACATGCAAAAGCTCTTCTGGATGGTCGGCGCCACCGTGGGCGGATGGGTCGGATGGGCCGTGGGTGAGCCGGTGGGGATGATGACCGCCGTGATCCTCAGCGGCGTCGGCACCGGCGTCGGCATCTACCTCGCCCACCGCATCATCCGCGATTACTTCTGATGTCTCACGTGAGTCAGCAAGTCAGCAGAGAACAGCGGTTTCCCTCTGCTAACTCTGCTGACTCTGCGTGAGTATTGCTGTTCGTCTTCTCGGAAATATGGTTGGCTAAGCCAATGATACCCGGATTGCGTCACAGCAACGACGGTACATTCTCACCGATGTGCCGCCGTTCTTTGCCGGCGAAGCCCGCGAAGGCGGACTGTGTGCCGTTGTAGCCGCGACTTCAGTCGCATTTCCTCCGCCGAGAGGGGGAGAATCGTCTCCGGCTCTCCCCCTACCGCTCCACCTTCACCCCACGCCAGAACGCCACGTGCCCCGCAATGTTGCTGGCGGCGGGCTTCGGGTCGGGGTAGTACCAGGCCGCGTCGGCATTCTCCTCGCCGTTCACCGCCAGCGTGAAGTAGCTCGCGGTGCCCTTCCATGGGCAAACGGTGTGCGTGCCGCTGTCGCGCAGCACGTCGCTGCGCACCGCCTCGCGGGGGAAGTACACGTTCCCCTCCACGATCTCGAACACGTCGCTCTCGGCGATGGTCTCGCCGTTCCAGGTCGCCTTCGCCATCGTCCTTCGCTCCGTTCTTTACGGTTTCGCCACGATCCCCGCCGCCACGTCCACCACCGAGTCCAGCGCCGCGTACGGCCTCACCGCGCCCGCGGCGTCCAGCACGAACGCGCGCTGCCGCAGCGGTTCCTTCCCCTTGCCGAGCTGCAGCGCCGTCACCACCAGCGACCCACCCGGCTGCACGGCCCATTCGCGCACCTCGAACCCACGGGGGAGCACACGCCGCAGGCCGCGGCCGTCCAGCCCGCTCACGTACAGCGTGCGCGAGTCCAGCTCGTCGATGCGGCCGTTGCCGTCGGTGTCGTCCAGCGCCATCTCGTACACCATCCAGCGCAGGCTGTCTTCCCTGGCCGCGCCGCCGTCCCTGCTCGTGCTCGCGCCGGGGAACGCCACCCTGCGGATGCGCGCCGGGCGGTCCAGCAGCAGCCGTGCCCCGCCGCCCTCCAGGAACGCCACGTTGACGATCGCCCCATCGCCCCGCGACGAGCGGGAGTATTCCGAGTCGTCTGCGTATCCGCTGCCGCTGCGCACCAGCACCACGCGCACGGCGCCGCCGGCGACCGGCTGCGGCAGGTCGTAGCGCAGCTGCCGGGCCGCGGTCTCGCGCGCGGTCGAGTCGCGCCGCACGCTGTCGGCAGCGCTGGTCGCGCCCCCGTGGCCGCCCAGCGACTCGCGCGCCACGAACACCACCGCCGAGATCAGCAGCACCAGCAGCAGCAGGCCCACGATCAGCCACACCCAGCGCAGCAGCTGCTGCACGCGCGACCGCGGCTCGCGGTGGGGAGGGGAAGACGCCATGCGCTACAGCCCGGTGGGATGGTCGATGAACGTCCACTCCAGCCCGAAGGTGTCGGCCAGGTGCTGGGCCAGCGCGCGCACGCCCCAGGTCTCGGTGGCGTAGTGGCCGCCCAGCAGCAGGTTGATGCCGCCCTCCTCCGCGTCGAAGAAGTTGTGGTGCCGCGCCTCGCCCGTCACGAACGCGTCGAGCCCCGCCGCCACCGCCGCGCCGATCTCGTCCGCGCCGCCGCCGGTGATCACCCCGGCGCGGCGGATGCGCTCGGGCCCGCCCGGCACCAGGAGCACCGGCCCGCCCAAGGCAGCTTCAGCCCGCGCCCGCAGCTCGTCGCTGCCCACGTCCAGCTCGCCCCACACCCCGACCGCCGTGCCCTTGTAGTCGCCGAACCAGCCACGCGGCTCGATCCCCAGCTGGCGCGCCAGCACCGCGTTGTTGCCCACCTCGGGGTGCACGTCCAGCGGCAGGTGCGCGGCGTACACCGCCAGCTCGGCCGCCAGGATCGAGCGCAGCCGGCGGTAGCGCCGCCCGGTCACCGGCACGTTCCCGTCCCAGAACAGCCCGTGGTGCACCAGCAGCAGGTCGGCGCCCCATTCCACCGCCCGGTCGATGCACGACTGCGCCGCGTCCACCGCCACGGCCACGCGCACGATGTCGCGCGGGGAGTCCACCTGCAGGCCGTTCAGCGCGCCGGCCCAGTCGGGCACTTCGCGCACCCGCAGGAAGGTGTCGAGGTAGCTCGTCAGCTCGGAAAGTCGCATGGACACTGGAAGATCGGGCGGTTCCCACAAACATGTGGGAAACTCGCGTGGAAAACCCCGTCCGTAGATTGTACAAAGCGCCCAACCCGCTGCCGTGCAACGAGTTGGGCACTGTTTGCGCCAATGTGGAAAAGTCTCACGACTCCTGTGGACTATCCCCGCCCGTGGAAGCGGGAAGGGCCCGCTGGGTCTCTTCCCCGAGCATCTGCACCTGGCCGTTGAAGCGGCACCCTTCCTCCAGCACCAGGTGCTGCGCGCGCGACGAGATCTGGCCTTCGATCCGCGCGGTGGCCTGCAGCTCCAGGCGGCTCTCGGCCACCACGGTGCCCTGCACGCGTCCGCCGATCACGGCGTCCTGCGTCTGGATGTCGCCCACCACCTCGCCCTCCTTGCCCACCACCACCGCCTTCCCGGCGCGGATGGTGCCCTCGATCCGCCCCTCCACGCGCACCGTGCCCTCGGTGCTCAGGTCGCCCACGATCCGCATCCCGGGGCCGATCAGCGACATCGAACCTTCATTGGCGCCCCGCTGTACGGGCGTGCCCTTGTCTCGCGCCACGTTCCCCCCCTGCTCGTTCTTGCCGCCAAAGAAAGGCATCGCTCAATCTCCCGGTCGCGTGCTCCCGCGCCCACCCGTGCGAAGGAACAGCGTACACCCACAGTAGGCCCGCCCCGACCCCGGAGGCAATTCCCCAGCCTCCCCGAGCGGACGCTCGTCGTGCGCACTCCAACCGCCCCCGTACCACCCACAGCCAGCCCGATGCTCCGGGGCCGACAGGAGCTGCCCTCAGCTCCCCCGCCGCCCCACGCCCGCAACCCGGGTCTCGGGGTCGGCCACGAAGCGCCGCGGGTCCACCGGCCGGCCGTGCTCGCGGATCTCGAAATGCAGGTGTGGCGCGGTGCTCACGCCGGTGCTCCCCGAAAGCGCGATCACCTGCTCGGCCGACACGTGCTCGCGCGCGTGCACCAGCAGCCGGCTGGCGTGGCCATAGACCGACTCCACGCCCGCGCCATGGTCGATCACCACGAAGCGGCCGTAGACGCTGTCCTCGCCGGCCGCCAGCACCGTGCCCTCGCCCGACGCCAGGATCCGCGAACCCGCCGCCACCGCGATGTCCAGCCCCGGGTGCCCGCCGGGGAGCGGCATGGGCCCGCGCGTTATGAACGCCACGTCGGCCAGCGGCCACGCGTGCGGCGCGGCGAACGCCTGCGGCCCGGCCTTCCCGCCGCTGTCGGCCGCCATCGTGTCGGTGGCGGTGGTGTCGGGCGGCGGCGCGGCCGAGTCGCCGCCCATGTGGCCGCCCGCGGCGTTGGTGCGCGCCTCGATGCTGTCCAGCGGCGGCAGGTCGCCCTTCAGCATCACGCGGATCTGCTCGTAGGTGGCCTGCATCCGCGCCAGCGAGCGCGCCAGCCGCTCGCGCTCCTGCCGCTCCTTCTGCAGCTCGCCCACCTGCCGCTGCAGCATGGGCACCTGCGCCGCCTGCGCCGCCACCCACACCCAGCTCGCCGCCATCAGGAAGAGGAGCGCCAGCACCGTCGCCCCGCCGATCACCGCCATCCGCAGCCGGCGGTAGCTGATCTCGTAGCTGCGCGTGCTCAGGTCTCCCGAACCGCCGTGGGGAACCACCACGAACGTCATCCGCCGCTCGTCACGCGCCATGGCCGCATCCCCGGTGCACGGGTGCCGACGAACGGGCCGCGAGGGCGGGGAAGCGGGGGAGCACGCACCGGCGGGGCGCCTCACCGAAGGCACCCCCGCATCCACGCACCCGCGCACCCGCGCACCTGCTCATCCGACGCTCCGGCATGATCGACGTGGCGCCCCTACTCCCGCTCCGCTTCGGGACCGAGGATCTCTTCGATCACCCGGTCGAAGTCGTCGTCGTTGTAGAACGGGATCTCGATGCGGCCGGTCTTGCCGCTGGCCAGGCGGATGCGCACGGCCGTTCCCAGCTTGCGCTGCAGCTGCGATTCTACCTGGCGGATGTGCGGGTCGTCCACGGCTTCGCGCAGCGCCGCCGTGGTGCCGCGCGCCGGGGCCGCGGCCGCGCCGCCCGGGCGAAGCTGGCGCACGCGCTCCTCCACGCTGCGCACGCTCATCCCGGCGCTCACCGCGGCCCGGGCCACCTCGGCCATCTCGCGTTCGTCCTCCAGCCCCAGCAGCGCGCGGGCGTGGCCCATGGAAAGCTGCCCCTCGTTCACCATCCGCTGAACCGAGGCGGGGAGCGCCAGCAGGCGCAGGAGATTGGTGACGGTGGAGCGCTCGCGGCCCACGCTGTCGGCCACCTCGGCCTGCGTGAAGCCGAACTCGTCGATCAGCTGCTTGTAGCCGGCCGCCTCTTCCAGCGGCGAGAGCCCGGCGCGCTGCACGTTCTCGACGATGGCCAGCACCAGCATGGCCCGGTCGTCGATGTCGCGCACCACCACCGGCACCTGAGCCCACCCCAGCCGGCGCACCGCGCGCCAGCGGCGCTCGCCCGCGATCAGCTCCCAGTCGGCTCCCTCGGGCGTGTCGGCGCGGCGAGGGCGGACCACCAGGGGCTGGAGGAGGCCGTTGACGCGGATCGACTCCTCGAGCTCGGCCAGCTGCTCGGCGGCGAACTCGTGGCGCGGCTGGAACGGGTTGGGGGCGATGCGGCTGGTGGGCACCTCGCGCACGCCGTCACCGGTGGCGATCGCCTGCTCGGTGCCGGTGGAGAAATCGCCGAGGAGCGCGCTGAGCCCCTTCCCCAGCCTGGGTTTGCGGGAAGACACGGGCTATTCCCCCCCTGCCGCGGCGGCGGGCGCCGGCTCGCTCTCGCCGCCGGCGCGGGGGCGCGAGCGCCGCGCGATCACTTCCTTCGCGAGCGACAGGTAGCTCTTGGCACCCACCGACAGGATGTCGTAGAGCACGATCGGCTTGCCGAAGCTGGGCGCCTCGGCGATGCGCACGTTGCGGGGGATGGTGGTCTTGTACACCTTGGGCCCGAAGTACTCCTTGGCCTCGTCGGCCACCTGGCGCGACAGGTTGAGCCGCCCGTCATACATCGTCATCAGCACCCCCTCGATCTGCAGCGCGGGGTTCAGGTTCTTCTGCACGATGGTGACGGTGTTCAGCAGCTGCGACAGCCCTTCCAGCGCGTAGAACTCGCACTGGATGGGGATCAGCACCGAGTCGGAGGCGGCGAGCGTGTTCAGCGTGAGCAGCCCCAGCGACGGCGGACAGTCGATCAGGATGAAGTCGTACTGGTCGCGCACGGCGTCCAGCGCGCGGCGCAGGATGGTCTCGCGGTTGCGGCGGTTCACCAGCTCCACCTCGGCGCCCACCAGGTCGCGGGTGGCGGGCACCACGTCCAGGCAGGGGAAGTGTACCTTGTGCACCACCACGCCCTCGATCGGCGCCTCCTCGATCAGCACGTCGTAGATCGACTTCTCCAGCTCGTCCTTGTCGATGCCCAGCCCGCTGGTGGCGTTTCCCTGCGGGTCGGTGTCAATCACCAGCGTACGCTTTTCGGCTACGGCCAGGCACGCGCCCAGGTTGATGGCCGTGGTGGTCTTGCCGACGCCGCCCTTCTGGTTCGCGATGGCGATGATTCGCGACACGCCGTCCTCTGCGCTGGGTGGGGTGGGGTGGTGGGTTCGGTGAATCTACAGGTTTGGTTGTGCTTAGTCCAGCAAAGGCGGGTGATGTTCCACGTGGAACATCAAGGCACCGGACATGAGCAGAAAACCGTACACCCTCCGAACAAAAGTCGCTCCACCAGATGGCATATGGCGCACGAGAGTACCTGTCGGAGGGTAGTGGTGGCGGCCCCCCACCCAAAATCGATCCTGCGCGAAAATCGACCCGGGTTTTCTCCTCACTTTTGTCCAACATCACCGCGCACACCCGTTCTGATACCCGCCTCAACCTCCGCCGACAGCAACCGCATGAACACGGTTGAGGTGACTGCGTCACTCGACATCATAGGAGAGCCCGATGACTCCGCTCCACATCCGTAGATCAGCTCATGCGCCCGTCCCGCCGACCTCCACGACTGCCGCCATGCGGCGCTTCCGCACCTCCATCACCAGGTTCTGGAGGTCGCTGGGGCTCACGCCGGGGATACGGCCGGCCTGCGCGAGCGTGGCCGGCCGGATGCGCTCCAGCTTTTGGCGAGCCTCGAAGCTCAGCGTCACCAGCTCGGGATAGGCGAGATCGGCCGGCAGCTCGAAGTCGGCCTGGCGGCGCGTGGCGTCGGCGCGCTGGCGCTCGCGGGTGAGATAGCCTTCGTACTTCAGCTCCATCTCGGCGCTCACCATGGCTTCGGCCAGCACCGCCTCGTCCGCGTCGTCCGCCGGCACCCCGCCCACGGCCAGGGCCAGCGCCTCGGCCGTCACACCGGGCCGCTTGAGCACGTGCGCCAGCCGCGTGGGCTCGCGCAGCGGGGTGGAGCCGGCGGCGGCGAGCAGCGCCTCCACCTGCGCGGGGGCGGCGTTGGTGGTGTGCAGCCACTCGCCCACGCGGTCCTCCAGCGCCAGCCGCCGCTCCAGCACCTCGCGCTGCGCGCTGGTCAGCAGCCCGCGCGCGGCGGCGATGGGGCCCAGGCGGCGCAGCGCGTTGTCCTGCCGCAGCACCAGCCGGTACTCCGCGCGGCTGGTGAAGAGGCGATAGGGCTCGTCGGTGCCCTTGGTCACCAGGTCGTCCACCAGCACGCCCACGAACGCCTGGTCGCGCTCCAGGACCAGCGGGTCCTTGCCCAGCGCATGGAACGCCGCGTTGGCGCCCGCCAGCACGCCCTGGCCGGCGGCCTCTTCGTAGCCGGTGGTTCCGTTCACCTGGCCGGCCAGGAAGAGCCCGTCCAGCGCCTTGCACTCCAGCGTGGGCCGCAGCTGGTGCGGGGGATAGTAGTCGTACTCGATGGCGTAGCCCACCTTGGTCATCCGCACGTTCTCGAGGCCGGGGATCGAACGCAGCATCTGGATCTGCACCTCGGCCGGAAGCGAGGTGGAGAGGCCGTTCACGTACAGCTCCGTGGTCTCCAGCCCCTCGGGCTCCAGGAAGACCTGGTGCCGCGCCGCATCGGGGAACTTTACCACCTTGTCCTCGATGGACGGGCAGTAGCGCGGCCCGCGCCCCGAGATCTCGCCGCCGTACAGCGCCGAGCTGCTCAGGTGCCCGGTGACGATGTCGCGCAGCGGCTCGCCCGTCCACGTGATCCAGCACGGCCGCTGGGGGAGCAGGGGAGTGCGTTCCCACACGGAGAGCCGGTACTCCGGCGCCTCGCCCGGCTGCACCTCGGTCTTCCCATAGTCCACCGAGCGCCCGTCGATGCGCGGCGGCGTGCCCGTCTTGAAGCGCGCGACCTCCAGCCCCAGCGCTTCCATCTGCTCGGCCAGGCGAACCGACGGGGCGTCGCCCGCGCGGCCCGCGGGCACGCCGGGGGCGAGGCCCACGTGGATGCGCCCGCGCAGGAAGGTGCCGGCGGTGAGCACCACCGCGCGCGCGTGGAACTCGAACCCGCTCTCCGTACGCACCCCCGCGACCCGGCTCCCGTCCAGGATGAAAGAGCCCACCATCTCCTGGAAGAACTCCAGGTTGGGGAGCCGCTCCAGCAGCGAACGGGCGGCGCGGGGGTAGAGGCCGCGGTCGCACTGCGCGCGCGGCGCCCACACGGCAGGCCCCTTCGACCGGTTGAGCATCCGGAACTGGATGCGGGCGCGGTCGGTGGCCAGCCCCATCACCCCACCCAGCGCGTCCACCTCGCGAACGACGGTGCCCTTGGCCACGCCCCCGATCGCCGGGTTGCAGCTCATCTGCCCGATGGCTTCGAGGTTGGCGGTGACCATCAGCGTACGTGCGCCGGCACGTGCCGCCGCGGCTGCGGCCTCCACGCCGGCGTGCCCACCGCCGATCACGATCACATCGAAACGGGAAGTCATTCGGGTCGGTGCTCCGAGGCGAGCTGAAACAGGAGTGCGTGCATACATGTGCCAGTGCGCTCTCCGCGGCTGGATCTCCGGCCCGAACGCACGATGCATCTCCCTATATATAATAACGTCAGGGGCGCCTCTGTACTGGACCGGACGAGAGATGTTCCACGTGGAACATCTCTCCTACGGCCGGCTCCCCTCCGCCCTCCGCCCTCCGCACTCCGCACTCCGCACTCCGCACTCCGCACTCCGCACTCCGTACTCCGTACTCTCGCACTCTCGTACTCTCGTACTTCGAACGCAGTCCCGCGCATGGCACACCCATTGCACCCCCGCGCCTCTCCCAAGCACAGGGAACCATTCGGAACCAGGGAGGCACAGCATGCAAGACCGTGATTTCGGCGCTGGGGGAACCGGCGGCGGATCGGGGGAGACCGGCCGGAGCTCGGGGCTGGGCGACGGGTCGCCGAGCCTGGGCGCATCGGGCGGCAGCACCTCCGGACTGGGCTCCACCGGGAGCGGAAGCGGCCTGGGCGGCGCCACCGGGTCTTCGGGTAGCGCGTTCGGATCGACGGGCGGCAGCGGGCTGGGCGGCTCGACGGGCGCCAGCGGCCCGGGCGGCAGCACCGGCGGGGCCGGCGGCAGCGGGCTGAGTGGCTCCAGCGCCGGCGGGTCGAGCGGCCTGGGCGGGAGCACCGGCTCCACGCTGGGCGGCGCGAGCGCCGGGTCGGCCAACAGGCCGGCGTTCGGCGGCGAGAGCGGCGGCACGACGGGCACCGCGAACCGCCTGGGCGGCACCGGCGGCGGCGGGCTGGCCGACACGCTGCAGGAGCTGCAGGGGCGCGCCGACCACCTGATGGACGAGGCGGCCGACCAGCTCGAGGACGTGGCGCAGCGCATCGACGACCTGGCCGAGCGCGCGCCGCAGAATGGCCTGGGCGCAAAGGCCGGCGGGATGGCCTCGGGCGTGGCCGACACGATGGAAAGCGTCGCGCGGTTCCTGCGCGACAACGACGTGAACACGCTGCAGCGTGACCTGGGCCGCATCGTCACCCAGCACCCGATCACGGCCGTGCTGGCCGCGGTGGGCGCCGGGTACGTGGTCGGCAAGGTCCTGCGCTAAGGGAGAGGCGGCCATGGCGGATCGAGTGCAAGGCCAGCCGGTGGTGACGGCGGGCACCGGAGACGGACGCGCGGGCGGCGCCGAGCCGGCGTTGGGCGACCTGTTCCGGCAGCTCGCGCAGGACAGCGCCACGCTCGTCCGCCAGGAGGTCGCCCTCGCCAAGGCGGAGCTGCGTGAGAACGTGAAGAGCGTGGCGCGCGACACCGCCAAGATCGCGGTGGGCGCGGTGGTGGCCGCGGTGGGTGCGCTGGTGATGGTGCTCTTCCTGGTGCTGCTCCTGGGAGACGTGGTGGGCGAGTACTGGGCAGGCGCGCTGATCGTGGGCGTTCTGTTCGTGGCCATCGGCGGCTTCCTGGCGATGGGCGCCATGAAGCGCCTGAAGAAGGATACGCTGGCTCCCGAACAGACGCTCCAGACCCTCAAGGAGGACAAGCAATGGCTGCAGAGCGAGACGAAGCGGGTCCGTCGGGACCTGGCCTGAGCGGCACCGGGCGCGACGCCGCGGGGATGGAAGCGGGCACCACGCGCTCGATGGGGATGGGCGACGCGCCGGGTAGCGCCGACGTGCACTCGGGGATCGCGTTCAACACGCAGAGCGCCGACCAGGGCGTGCGCGAGCGCGCCACCAGCCGGGTGAAGGACGTGGCGGAGAGCGTGGCCGAGACGGCCGGCGACCTGGGCCAGCGGGCCCGCTCGCTGGCGGGCGACGTGGCCGACCGGGCCGGCGACTTCGCGTCGCGCGCGCGTGACCGCGTGGGTGCCGTGGCCGACCGCGCCACCGAGGAGCTGGAGGACCGCGGATGGCTGGCCCGCATGCGCGAGAACCCGCTTCCGGCGCTGGGCGTGGCCTTCGCGGCGGGCTTCCTGCTGGCGGGCGGCGGCCGCGGCGGGCGTGGCAGCCGCGTGCGCGGCGAGCTGCGCAGCGCGGTTACGGCCGGCCTCTCGGCCGGGCTGGCGCAGGGGGCGCGCGCGTTCCTGCGCAACGCCGGCGCCGAGGACGGGGTGATCAACTCGCTCCTCGAGAACCTGCCGGTGCTGGGCGGCGGCGGCTCGGGCGGCGGCGGAATGTCGGGCGGTGGCGGCGGTCGCTCCGGCGGGATGCCGGGCGGGCGTCCCTCGGGCTCGATGCAGGGCGGGCGCCCGGGCGGGATGCAGGGCGGCCGCGGCGGGTCGATGGGCGGGCGCCCCGGCGGGATGCAGGGCGGCGGCTCGGGCGCCACGTCGGGCGGCCGCACAGGCGGCTCGGCCTACGGCGGCACTAGCGGCTCGGCCTATGGCAGTGCCGGCGGCACCGGGGCCCCGCGCCGCGGGCCGAGCCACCAGGAGAACTACTGAGCCTGGGATGGCCGAGGCCGGGTTCCGCGTGACGGGACGGGTGCAGGGCGTGGGCTACCGCTGGTGGGCCCGCGCCCAGGGCACCCGGCTGGGGGTGACCGGGACGGTGCGGAACGCGGACGACGGTTCGGTGGTGGTGCAGGCGCGGGGCTCCGACACGGCGCTCGCGGAACTGGAGCGGCTCCTGGGTGAGGGGCCGCCCCACGCCCGCGTGGCGCTGGTGGAGCGGATCCCCACGTCGCTTTCCGGCTCTCACGCGGAGAGCGGGTTCGAGATCGTCCGTTGACGGGAGGTCGGAAGGCCGTCCCGGTAGAGCAGGGGAGCGCAGTCCGCGTCGGCATCTTAGGAGTAGGTTTCCGAAGATGGCCCGAAGAAAAACGACCTCACCAATTCGCTTATGGCGCGTGAGAGCGTTCGGGTGAGGGTAGCAGTGGCGGCCCCACCCCCAAAATCGCTTCCAAGCGAAAAGAGACCCGGGTTTTCAGCCCGGGTCTTTGCGTTTTCGTCATCCGGACCCGCCGTGGTCTACTTGCCTACGCAGAAGTCGCCGAACACCCGGTCGAGCACGTCGTCCACGCTCACGGCGCCGATCAGGTCCTCCAGCTCGCCGGCGGCGGCGCGGAGGTGGGTGGCGGCGAGCTCCATCGGCACCGCGTCGTCCAGCGCGGCGACGAACGCGGCGACCTCCTCGCGTGACCGGCGGAGCGCGCGGGCGTGCCGCTCGCGCGTGACCAGCGGCGCCTCGCCCGGGTCGCCGAGGATGTGTCCGAACGCCATCCGCGTCAGCGCATCGCGGAGCTCCGGCATCCCGCCCCCCGCGACGGCCGCGACGGACACGCTGCGCATCCCATCATCTCCCTCCCTCGTCCCGCCGTCGAACCGAGCCGGCGCTGTCGAGGCGAGGTCGGCCTTGGTGCGCACGAGCAGGGTGCGAGCGGGCTCGCGCCCGGCGAGGAAGTCCCGCTCGTCATCCCCCAGCGCTCGCCCGGCCTCCGCGCAGAACAGCACGAGGTCGGCGGCGGCCAGGTAGCGGCGGGCCACCTCGATTCCGATCCCCTCCACGCGATCTTCCGTCTGCCGCAGGCCCGCGGTGTCCACCAGGCGGAAGGGGTAGCCGTCGACCGTGACGGAGGCCTCCAGCGCGTCGCGGGTGGTGCCGGGGATCTCGGTGACGATGGCGCGCTCCGTACCGAGCAGCGCGTTGAACAGCGACGACTTGCCGGAGTTGGGGCGCCCGGCCAGTACGGTGAGCGCCCCCTCGCGCAGCAGCTCGCCCTCGGGCGCGGTGGCCAGCAGCGCGTCCATCCGCCGCATCACGTCGTCCGCAGCCGCGCGGATGCGGGCGGGGGGGACGGGGGGCTCGTCCTCTTCGGGAAAGTCGATCGAATAGGCGATCAGCGACTCGGCCTGGATGATGGCGCCGCGCAGCTCGTCCACGCGCCGCGACAGCCCGCGCTCCATCTGGTGCACGGCCGCGCGGTGCAGCGCCGGCGAGCGGCCGTCGATCAGGTCGGCCACGGCCTCGGCCTGCAGCAGGTCGAGCTTGCCGTTCAGGTAGGCGCGGCGGGTGAACTCGCCCGGCAGCGCGGCGCGGGCGCCGGCTGCCAGCAGCGCGCCCAGCACCAGCTGCGGCGTGAGCGTGCCGCCGTGGGTGCTGATCTCCACCGTGTCCTCGCCCGTGTAGCTGCCCGGGGCGGGGAAGAGGGTGACCAGCGCCCGGTCTAGCAGCTCCCCCGTCTCCGGATGCCGGATCGCCGCGAGGCGCTGGGTGCGCGCTGGCGCGTCCACCGCCGCTGGCGCGACACGGCGGAGCACCTGGCGCGCGTGGGGCCCGGAGACGCGCAGCACGGCCACCGCGCCGCGCCCCGGCGCCGTGGCGATCGCCGCGATGGTGTCGGTGGGCAGGGGAGAGATGGGCATGGGAGGGAGAATGCGGTGTGACGGAGGCTTGAGCAACCGCGAACGGCAACGACCGTGGTCACGCGGAGGACCGGAGGAAACGGAGGGATGATACCAGAACCGGGTGAACTGCTTTCTCACACAGAGGCACAGAGCCACAGAGAACAGCCGGGTTTTTCTCCGTGTCTCCGTGCCTCCGTGTGACATTTCGAAGGTTCCTGCCGCCGCAACGGTTCACGCGGATTCAAGATGATGGCGTGTAGACGTGCAGTTCTCCGTTCCCTCCGTTCCTCCGTGTGACCCAAGCCAGGGAGCCGCGGAAACGAGAACGCCCGCCCTTCGCGGTGAAGGGCGGGCGTTCGGACGGATCGGACCGGAGACGGCTTACCTGCGGCTCGGTTTGGCGGGCACCGGGCGCTTGCCCTTGAGCGCGTCCTTGGCCTTCTGCTCCTCGGCCACGGCGCGGCGCTCGCGGGCGATCAGGAGCTGCTGCGGGAGCGAGGCCAGGTTGCTGCTCACGTAATACAGGTTGAGCCCCGACGGCATCAGCCAGAAGAAGACGCCCATCATCAGGGGCATCGTGTACATCATCGTCTTGGCCTGCGGGTTGTCGGGCATCCCGCTCATCTTGGTGCTGATCCATTGCAGCGCGAACATGCTGGTGACCAGCAGCACCGGCAGCAGGTAGAGCGGGTCGCGCAGCGAAAGGTCGGGAAGCCAGCCGAAGCCCGTGCCGCGGAACTCGATCGCGCCCTGGAACACGAAGAACAGGGTGATCAGCACCGGCATGGGGATGAGCATGGGGAGGCAGCCGCTCATCATGGAGAAGGGGTTCACCCCCAGCTCCTGGTACATCTTCATCATCTCCTGCTGCTGCCGGCGCGGATCGTCGGCGTACTTCTTCTGCAGCTCCTTCATCCGCTCCTGCAGCACCGGCTGCACCGCCATGTTCTTCATCTGCGAGCGCATGGCCCGGGCGTTCAGCGGCCAGGTGACCAGGCGCACCAGCACGCCGAACAGCACCAGCACCCACCCGTAGGCCAGCCCCAGGTTGTCGTGGAGCTCGCGGAGCGCGTACAGCACGAACGCCGCGATGGGCCGCACCACCGGGCGCAGCCAGCGGTAGCCGTAGGGGTTCACCTCCTCGAGCTGGCTCCCCACCTTCACCAGCCGCTCGTGCTCGAGCGGGCCCAGGTACGCCTGGTAGGCGAAGGCGCCGTCGGCGCCCACCGGCAGCGCCACCGTGCCCGAAGCGCGCGGCGACACCATCGCCTCGCCGCCCACGGTGTAGTTCTCGTCGGGCCGGTCGTTCGCCACCAGCCGGGTGAACTGCGTCTTCTGCGGCACCAGCGCCAGCAGGAAGTAGCGGTCCTTGATCCCCGCCCAGGCCAGCGGTCCGGCCACGGTGTCGGCCGCGCCGATCCCCTTCAGGTACTCGCGCTCCACCCGCCGGCCGTTCCAGGCCACAAACGACAGCTCCTTGGCGGTGCCGTGCTCCTTGGCGTCGTGCGGGGCCAGCCCGGTGCCCAGCGAGGTGTAAAGGGTGGCCGCGCCGCCCATCCCCAGCAGCCGCCCGCGCACGTCCACCGCGTAGTCGCCGGGGCGGAAGGTGTAGACGATCTCGGCCACCGGCGCGCCGTTCTGGGTGCCGGTGAAGGTGAGCGTCTGCGCCGGGCCGCCGGCGCGCAGGTCGAGCCGCGGGGCGCTGGGGGTGAACTGCACGGTGCGCAGGTCGAGCGTGCGCCCGGTCGAGACGGCGGTGCCCGAGAGCACGTCGGTGGCGCCGCTGGGCACCAGCTGCACCCGCCCGCCACGCTTCACGTAGCTGGGGTACTTCAGCAGCTCGGCGCCGGTGAGCGCCGCGCCCTGCGTGGAGAAGCGGTACTCGTACAGCGGCGAGCGCACCACCACCGTCTGCGCCGCCGACGGGGCGGCGGTGGAGGCGGCGGGTGCGGTGGCCGGGTTCGCGGCGGAGGCCGTCGCGGGCGCGGAGCTCTCCACCCGCGGCTGCGCACGCTGCGGCGGCACCGGGGGGAAGAACGTCTGCCACACGATCAGCAGTACCGCCGTGATCATGAAGGCGAGCGCGAGTCGCTTTTCCATCTATCTTCCGGATCCTGAAGGAGATCGGGTCAGTGGGTCAGGGCACGGGGTCGTAGCCGCCCCGCGAAAAGGGCTGGCAGCGGGCCAGCCGCTTCAGCAGCAGCCAGGTGCCCTTGCCGGCCCCGTACTTCTCGATGGCCTCGAGCCCGTATGCCGAGCAGGTGGGGTAGAACCGGCACACGGGCGGCTTGAGCGGCGACAGCGCCGTCCGGTAGAACCGGATGCCGCGGGTCAGGATGCGCGCGAGCACAGTGCCTCCACGAGCTCGGCCAGCTCCTGGCGCAGCTCTTCGAAGCCCGCCGCGTACGCCTCGGGGCGGGCCCGGACCAGTACGTCCAAAGCCAGCCCCGAGTTTCCGAGCCGCGGCAGCACCACGGTGCGGCCCAGCTCGCGCAGCCGGCGCTTGACCCGGTTGCGCTCCACAATCTCATGCTTGTGCTTGGGCACCACCACCCCCCAGCGCGCAAACGCCGAAGGGGAAGCGGAGATGAACGCGTCGAGATGACGCGTCTTCCTCCTCTTCCCCCGTCGGAACAGCGCCCGAAGCTCCTGCGGCTGCGTGATGCGCACTGCGCGAGGCAGCGCGAACCCGCGCGGGGCGGGCCCTTCGGCGTCCACGGCGCGTGCGGCGCCCGCCGCGGTTACTTGGTCGGGATCTTGACCGTGAGCTGATGACGCCCCTTGCGGCGGCGTGCGTTCAGAACGGCGCGGCCGCCCTTGGTGGCCATGCGGGCGCGGAACCCGTGCTTGTTGATCCGCTTGCGGTTGCGCGGACGATACGAAGGCTTCATCGGTACCCCTTGGGGTGCTGCTCAGTTGTCAGGATTCGGGCGCGGCAAAGACGAGAAACATAGCCACGGATTCGGGATGCGTCAACCGGGGGCGGCCAGCGGGTTTGGCGCTGCGCCGGATCGGGCGCGAGACAGGTGCGGGCGAACGGGAGCGCGAGCGCGTCAGCGCCACACCCCGCCATCGGTTTCCTCCGGGCCTTGCGCGGGCGCTGGGCCTTCCGACAGAGCCGCGAAACTGCATGTCACACGGAGGAACGGAGGGAACGGAGAAAAGCGGGGTGGTCCTCCGTTCCTCCGTGTGACCCCGTCAGTGGTCGTTCGTGGATGCGTCAGATCGCCACAGCTCCGCCCGAATCGAGGGAGAGGGAATCACTCCCCCGTTGGCTGGGCGAAGACGATCAGGTTGCCTCCGGGCTCGCGTACGGTGATCTCCGTCATCCCGTAGAACGTGGTCCGGCGCGGAACGACCACGTCGGTCGCGGAGACGGCGCGCTCCACGGCGTCCAGGTCGTCCGTCTCGATGAAGAGCACGCTGTGATGCGGGCCGTCGGCCAGCGCGGGCATGTCGTCGCGCACGCTGGCGCGGCTCTGGTACATGATCTCCACCTCGCCGCCCTGCAGGATGACGAACCCGGTCTCGCCGTTGTGCGGCACCTCGGCCGTGCGCGCGAAGCCCAATCCGCCGGTCCAGAACGCCGCGCATGAATCCACCTGGTCCACGACCAGGACCGGCGTGAGCTTCTTCATTTTCATCTCCAGAGCGGGGGATTGGGGTGTGGCGACCGGCCAGAAGAGCGAATCTGTCGAATCACCGAAGGAAGAACAACAGCGATGCGATCCGCGGGCTGGCCCGGGTGATCAGAAAATCCGCGGGCTCCCCGTCCGCTCCGGGAGACGGCCTTATTCCGGGTAGGCCATGAGGATGAGATCTCACGGTTCGCTCCCTCAGCCGCCGAATCCTGCTCGCCACGGCTGAAACTGGACGGGTTCGGAATCGCCCGTTTCTCGCGCCGCAGCGATCCTCCGGGAGCGCACGGAGAGTCGGGGGCGATGGGAAGGATGGACACTCCAGACACACCGCGCCAGGTTGCGCCCTCGCATCGGCGGACTGCCGCATCACCGGGAGAAGCAGTTCCCTGTGTCCGGTTTCCGGCATTGTAGCAGGGACGGTCGAGGCTGCTACATGGCACCCCCATCCACGGGATGGGGACAGAGGTTCCCCTGCTACACACGCCTCCCATAGCGGCGCCGGAGCGCGTGCGCAAGGGGGACACAAACCGAAGAAACCCCAGCAGCCATGCGGGGTTCCTTGACTTTTCCACACCCCCGGTCTAGCTTGGGCGCCTACCCGTTCACGGTCCGCGCCGCGCCGTTCAGAGGTCATGGAGCACACCGCCGGAGAGGTCTGGTCCCGCATTCTCGACACCGCGAAGGCGGCCCTCCCCGAGCAGGCGTTCCGTACGTGGCTGGCACCCACCGAGGCGGTGGCGATCTCGCAGGAGCTGCTGGTGGTGTCCACACCCAACCCCTTCGCGGTGGACTGGGTGGAGGACAAGTACGCCGAGCTGCTCACCGCCATCGGCGAGCGCCTGTTCGGCCGACGCTTCACCTTATCCGTCCAGTTTCAGGCAGACGGCAAGCCCGCCGCCGCGCCCCCTCCGCCGCCCGAGATCGCGCCTCCGCCCGTGCCCGCCGTCGCGCCCGCGCACGCCCAGCACACCACCTCGCTGCACGCGCAACCAGCGCCGGCGGGAGGGGTGCGTGGCACCGTGCCGCTGAACCCGCGCTACACCTTTCCCCGCTTCGTGGTGGGGAACAACAACCAGCTCGCCGCGGCCGCCGCGCACGCCGTGGCCGAGGCACCCGCCAAGCACTACAACCCGCTGTTCGTGTACGGCGGCGTGGGGCTGGGGAAGACGCACCTGATGCATGCCATCGGGCACGCCATGCTCGAGCGCGAGCCGGGGAAGCGGGCGATGTACATCTCGTCGGAGCGCTTCACCAACGAGCTGGTGAGCGCCATCCAGGAGGGCTCGATGGCCGAGTTCCGCCGGCAGTACCGGCAGATCGACCTGCTCCTGGTGGACGACATCCAGTTCCTGGAGGGGAAGGAGCGCACGCAGGAGGAGTTCTTCCACACCTTCAACGCGCTCCACGACGCCCAGCGGCAGATCGTGCTCACGTCGGACCGGCCGCCCAAGGAGATCGGGCTGGAAGACCGGCTGGTGTCGCGCTTCGAGTGGGGGCTGGTGGCCGACATCAAGGCGCCCGACTTCGAGACGCGCATGGCCATCCTGCGCCGCAAGGTGGACGAGGACGGCCTGGTGATCCGCGACGCCGACGACGTGCTGGCCTTCATCGCCACCAACCGCACCAGCTCGGTCCGCGAGATCGAGGGCGCGGTGATCAAGCTGCTGGCCTACTCGTCGCTCACCGGCCGCCCGATCGACCTGTCGCTGGCGCAGGAGGCGCTGGGCGGCGGGATCCGGCTGGGCTCCACCCCCGGGGTGAACGGCAACGAGCTGAGCCCCGAGCGGGTGCGCGAGAAGGTGGCGCAGGCGTTCAACACCACCCCCGAGGCGCTGCAGAGCAAGAAGCGCACGAAAGACCTGACGGTGCCGCGCCAGGTGGCGATGTTCCTCACCCGCGAGCTGTTCGACCTGCCGCTGGTGGAGATCGGCAAGCTGTTCGGCGGGCGCGACCACAGCACGGTGATCCACTCCATCGGCAAGGTGGAGGAGGACATGGCCGCCGACGCGGGGTTCCGGCAGCGCGTGGACCAGATCCGCGCGTCCTTCCGCTGACCGTTTGCGCGCTCCGTCTTGACAGCCACCCGGGCGAGCGCGTATTTCGCGCGCACCCCGGGCGCACGAAATGTACACCGTCGCGGTATGCCGGCCCGGCCGTTACCCGCTGGACATCCGTTGTTACGGAGATGTGGAAACGGGCGGTGGAAAGAGGGTGGACAACTTGTGGGTAACCGGCGGCGAACGTGGAGATGTGGAGCGCGTGGAGAACGCGGGGGTTCCCCACAGCGCATTCCACAGCCGTGGCGGAGCCGGAAGCTGGTGCGGGAAGGGGGGTTGAGGGCCCCGGTGGCCGAGTTGTCCACGGCTCCACACCCTCTACTACTACGACTGATCTTTGTAACAAATAGGTAGACGTAAGGTTTCCGGTGGAAAACCCCCGGTCACTCCAGCCTGAGCTGCGGACACCGTATGCGATTCACCATCACGCGTGAGAACCTCCTGCAGGGGCTTGGGGCGGTAGCCGGGAGCATCCCGACCCGCACCACCCTTCCGGTGCTTTCGAACATCCTGGTCGAAGCCGAGGAAGGGGCGGTGCGGATGAGCGGCACCGACCTGGACACGGCCGTGAGCGTGCGCGTGCCGGCCGAGGTGGCCGAGCCGGGGGCGATCACCGCGCCGGCCAAGAAGCTCCAGGAGATCGCCCGCGAGCTTCCCGGGGCCACCGAGCTCAGCACGCAGGGCGACTCGATCCTGATCAGCAGCGGGCGCAGCCGCTTCAAGCTGAACGGGCTGCCGCGCGACGAGTTTCCCGCCTTCCCCAAGGTGGACTTCGCGGAGAGCTGGCGGGTGACGGGGGCCGAGCTGCAGCGGCTGATCACGCACGTGAGCTTCGCCGCCAGCACCGAGGAAACGCGACCGATCCTGAACGGCGTGCTCTGGCAGCTGCGCGACGGCGAGATGCGGATGGTGGCCACCAACGGCCACCGCCTGGCCAAGATGACGCTGCCGGTGGAGGCCGCGGCTCAGGTGCCGGCGGTCGACCTGATCGTGCACCCCAAGGCGCTGCAGCAGGTGCAGCGGCTGTTCGCCGGCGACGCCGCGGTGGAGGTCTCGCGCTCGGAGAACCACATCGGCTTCCGCAGCGACACGGTGCAGGTGTTCACGCGGCTGATCGAGGGGCCGTATCCGAACTACGAGCAGGTGATTCCCAAGGACAACGACAAGAACATGGTGGCCGACAAGGGCGCGCTGCAGAGCGCCGTCCGCCGCATGGCCATCGTGGCGAGCGACCAGACGCACCGCATCCGCATGTCGCTGGGCGGAGCGATGCTGCGCTTCAGCGTGGAGAGCCCCGACCTGGGCGCCGCCAACGAGGAGCTGCCGGTGGAGTACGACGGCGAGCCGCTGGAGATCGGCTTCAACGCCCAGTACCTGCTGGAGCTGCTGCGCTACATGCCCACCGACGAGGTGCGCATGAGCTTCAAGGCCCCCGAGCGGGCCGCCACCATGCAGCCGCTGGGCAACGAGGACACCCCCGACTACCTGTGCCTGGTGATGCCGCTGCGGCTGCTGAGCTGACGGCACGGCGCGCCGGCCGGGGACGAGATGCGGGGAGAGGCCGGGGCGGTCTCTCCCCGCCTGCGTTCCACGCCGCCGGGAGGAGATCCGGCGCCGTACTCGCCACGCTGCTCAAGAATTGCTGATATGAGATGATATGAGATCCGGAATCATACCAGATCCGCAGGAACCGTTGCGCCAGCAGGACCTGCTGAAGTGTCACACGGAGGCACAGAGGCACAGAGAAAAACCACAGGTCTCTGCGTCTCTGTACCTCTGTGCGAGTGAGCAGTTCAGCCGGATCTGGTAACAGCATCCACCTCGGCCCGCCGGAGATCTCCGGGCGGGCCGCTTGTTGGGCCGGGTGATGGGTTGATCGACGACACGTCTCCGGATCCCCGCCATGCCAGGCGACGACGGCGGATCAAGCCGACGCGAAAATCGCCGCCTCCCGCTGATCCGAGAGGCGGCGATTTTCGTCGTAGGCGGGGTCATATCAGATCAGTGCCGCAGGATCTCCTCGAACAGCGCCAGGGCGCGCGGGTCGCCACTCTGGCCCAGCCAGAACATGGCCGTCTTGCGGATCTCGGGGTCGCGGTGGGTGCGGGCGATGCGCACCAGCTCGGGCACCGCCTCTTCGCGCGGGCGCTGCGACAGGGCGAACACCGCGTGCTTGCGCAGCTCCCGGTCTTCGTCGCCGTCGCTCACGAAGGCCGAGAGCTCGCGCGTGACCCGGTCGCCGGCCTGCTGGCTCAGCCAGAACACGGCGGAGCGCCGCGTCTGCTGCGGCAGCGCGTCGGCGCGGGCCAGGCGCAGGAGGGTGGGCCAGGTGGTCACGCTGTCGGTCAGGGTGGCGGGCACGATCGCTTCTTCGCCGGCGCGGCCCTCGCGGCTCTGCTCGGCCAGCCCCAGCAGGTAGGCCGACGCCTCGCGCGCGCCCACGGCGCCCAGGTCGGTCACCCGGCCGCGGCCGGCGGTGCTCCAGCCGCGCGCCACCCGCGTCCGCACGCGCTCCACGTGGCCCGCGCGGCGGACCAGGGCCACCCACACCGGCCCCTCCTCGCAGTCCCACCCGCTTCCGTCGTCGTCGTCGCCGTTGATCACCGTGCGGCCGTGCGAGCGGCCCGAGGTGCTGATCCCGTTTCCGCCCCCGCACACGCCGGGGCGCGCGGCGAAGTGCATCCACACCTCGCCCTCGGGCGCGGCGGCCACCCGCGCCGCCAGCCCGCCCGGGGCTCCCTGGGCCCCGGCGCACGCCGGGGCGACCATCGCCAGCGCGCCCAGCAGGGCGGCGGCACGTATGGGATGAAGGCTCATTGCTCGATCATCTCCCGGATGACGCGGGCGGCACGGGGGTCGTTCGACTGGCTCAGCCAGAACAGCGCCTTCTCGCGCATGCGGCGGTCGGTGTCGCGGCGGGCGATGTCGATGATCTTGTCGATCGCCGCCGGCTCCCTCATCCGCTGCGACAGCACGAAGATGATCTGCTCGCGCAGCTCGGGGTCGCGCATGCGGTCGTACAGCCCCGCCATCTCGCTCACCGCCACCCCCGACTGCCCGGCCCAGAAGAGCGCCTTCTTGCGCACCTCGGTCGGCTGGCCGGCGTCCAGCGCCACGCTCATCAGCCAGCGCTCGTTGCCCATGCCCTGCATCTGCGAGAGCGAGAAGAGCACCTTCTCCTTCAGGTCCTCGTCCCTGAGCCGCGCGAAGAGGGTGCGCAGGTACTGGGCGTTCTCGGCCGAATGGCGCTGGCCCAGCCAGAAGATGGCCTTCTCGCGCACGTTGGCGGGGGCGCCGTCGCGCTCGGCGTAGGCGCGCAGGAGCTGCGCGGCGCGCGGGCTGGGGTGCTGCGACAGCGCGAACACCGCCTTCTCCTGCACGTCGGCGTCGGGGGTGGTGCGCAGGATCTGCTCGATGGCGTCGAGCGCGCGCTCGGTGCCGGTCTGCGACAGCCAGAACACGGCCTGCCCGCGCACCTCGCTGCTGGGGTCGGTGCGGGCCACGTTCAGCAGCACGCTCTCGGCGTCGCCGCCGGCCTTCTGCGCCACCAGGAACACCGCCTTGGCCCGCAGCGCCTCGGAGCAGGCGTCGCGGCGCGCCAGCACGGTGCGCAGCAGCGGCATGGCCTGCTCGGCGTCCATCTGCAGCAGCGCGTTGAGGGCGGCCATGCGCTCGTCGTCGTCGCCGCCGCGGCGGCCGCCGGTGCACTGGGCGGCGCGTCGGGCGTCGGTCGCAACGTCCTCCGCCGCGTCGGCGTCGCCGTGGCGCGCCAGCTCGCCGCGGATGCGCAGCGCGAGCTGGTCGGCGTCGCGTCGGGTGCCGGCGCGGGGGTAGCGCTGGCGCTGCGTCTCCAGCCCGCCCAGGGCCATGCGCAGCTGGTCGGCGCGGCCGGTGCGGTAGCGGGCCCACGCCTCCCAGTACAGCGCGTCGGCGGTGTAGCGCGAGCGCGGGTGGCGCTGGCGGATCTGCTGGAAGCGCAGCGAGGCAGTCGTCCAATCGTTGCGGTTCAGCGCCTCGCGGCCCTGGCGGTACAGCGCGTCGGCCGGGTCCTGCGGGAATGCCGAGGGCGGCGGCACGTCGGCCAGCGCCAGCCGCACGGGCGCGGTGCGCTGCGCCGCGAGCGGGACGGCGAGCAACGCCAGCGCGGCGGCGAGAACGGGTACGGAGCGGGGCATCTACGACTCTCCCTGGGTAGCGGGCGAACCGGCGGGCGCCAGCGTCTGCATGCGGGGGAGAAGCTGCTTCTCCTCCACGGCGCGGCGGGCCAGGTCCACCTCGGTGGTGTTGGGGTCGGTTTGGCGGGGCAGTGCGGCGATCTGCGCCAGCACCAGCTCCAGGTCTTCCAGCAGCGTCCTCAGCTTCGGGTCGTCGGCCGCCGGCGAATCGAGCAGCAGCCGGGTGTTGGTGAGCATCTGCCCGGCCCAGTCGCGCGCCGTGCCGTCCACCTGCCCGCCGGCCGCCTCGGCGCGGAAGGAGGTGAGCAGCGTCTCGGTGCGCGTGAGGTGCTGGGCCACGGCCACGCGGTAGGCGTCGCTGTTCATCGAGGTGCCCGGCGCGGGCGCCTCCACGCGCTCGGTCGGCAGCCGCGGCGTGGGCGTGGACCACCGCCCGATCCCGATCCCCAGCGCCAGCACCGCCGCCGCCGCGGCGCCGGCCTGCACCCAGGGAAAGCGGATCCGCCGCGCGCGCCGCGCGGCCAGCTCGTCGCCCGCGTCCGGCGGCGGCGCCTCCAGCGTCACGTCGGGCGCGCCGATGCGCCGGGCGATCTCCGCCCACACGTGCGGCCCGGGGTCGCGGTTGCCGAGCGCGGCGGCGCGCACGGTCACCGCGCGAAGCTGCTCCAGCGTGACGCGGCAGGTGATGCAGTCGCGCAGGTGCTCCTCGAAGCCCGCGCGCTCACCGGGCGACAGCTCGTCGTCCAGGTACTCGCTGAGGCGCGCGGTCCACTCGTCGTGCGGGTCGGTCACGGGTTCGGTCATCCCAGGTGCTCCCTCAGGATCATGCGTGCGCGGTGTAGCTGGCTCTTGCTGGTTCCCACGCTCACCCCCAGCATCCCGGCGATCTCCTCGTGGCGGTATCCCTCCACGTCGAACAGCACGAAGATCTGCCGGGCCCCGTCGGGGAGCCGCTTCACCGCCGTCTCGAAGTCCATCGCCAGCTCGGGCTGGGCGGCCTTCGCGGGCGTCCACTCCAGCGCCTCGTCTCCCGCGTTCCTGGCCCGGCGGGTGGACGACTGCTGGCGCTTGGCCAGGATCAGGTTCACCGCCAGCCGGTGCAGCCAGGTGCCGAAGGCGCTTTCGCCCCGGAACGTCCGCAGCTTCTCCCAGGCGCGAACGAACACGTCCTGCGTGAGCTCGTCGGCGTCGTCGTCGCCCGCCATGCGGCGGGCCAGGGAGTGGATGCGGCCGGCGTGCTCCCGGTACAGCCGGGCAAACGCGTGGGCGTCGCCCGCCGCGGCCAGCACGGCGTCTCCACCCGTCACCGCTTCGATTTGTCCGATCAGAGGGTCCGCTCCCAAGTCTCGCGGTGGCGCCGTCACGTGGCCTGGCAGAGTCGTTGGACAGGGGGATGACGCGTCAGGTTGGAATCTATGGTGGAGACGGGTTCGCGAGGCGGATTTTTTCGATGTCGGAGACGACGGAGCCACACGGGATCCCCGTGAAACGTCGATGGAAACATCGAACGACCAACAGCGAAGCCTCACGCAGAGTCAGCAGAGCCAGCAGAGAACAGCCGTTTTCTCCGCTAACTCCGCTGACTCCGCGTGAAACCCCTTCGTTCTCCGCGGTGAGCCTCCACATCGTCCGGCCATCCCCAAGCCCGCCGATCCTTGACGCCGCCTCGCGCGGGGTCTATCCTCGCCGCCATGCTGCAAACCGATGTCGCCGTCTGGCGGCTGGTGGACACTCCGCCGGCGGCGGGCGCATGGAACATGGCGGTGGACGAGGCGCTGGCGGCCAGCGTGGCGGCCGGCGGCGAGCCCGTGCTGCGCGTCTATCGCTGGAGCCCGCCCTGTCTGTCGCTGGGCCGCAACCAGCCGGCGCGGGGGCGATACGACCTGCGGGCGCTGGCCGAGCGCGGCATCAGCGTGGTGCGCCGGCCCACCGGCGGCCGCGCCGTGCTGCACCACCGCGAGCTCACCTACACCGTGGCCGCGCCCGAGGCGCTGCTGGGCGGCCCACGCCGCGCCTACGCCGCCATCAACCGCGCGCTGGTCGCCGGCCTCCGCACGCTGGGCGTAGACGCCGCGCAGCAGCCCGCGGGGCCCAGCCGGGCGCCCGTCCCCTCGCTCGCGCCCTGCTTCGCCGAGCCGGTGGAGGGCGAGGTGGTGGCCGGCGGGCGCAAGCTGGTGGGCAGCGCGCAGCGGCGCCTGGGCGAGGTGATCCTGCAGCACGGCTCGCTCCCACTGCACGACGACCAGTCCGTCGTCGCCAGCCTGCTGATCGGCGGGCCAGATGGCGAGCCGGGGGACGCGCCGGCCACGCTGGTGGACGTGCTGGGGCGAGAGCCGGCGTGGGATGAGCTGACCGCCGCGCTCGCGGCGGGGTTCGCGCGGACCTTTGGCGTGCACCTCCGCGGCGGTGGCCTGACGGACGCGGAGCGGGAGCACGCCGCGGCGGACACCGAGCGCTACGGGGATGCGGCATGGACTTGGCATCTGTAGGCACCGCTTGCGGCGGGCCCATCCACGGGCCTGCCGGATGTCCAAACGCCACAGGGACCGGGGAGACGGGGATGACGGCAGCGAAGGCGTCGAAGGCGGGGATCTGCGCGGCGGTCGCGCTGCTGCTGGCCGCGTGCGGCGGAGGCGGGGGCGGGGGAGGCCAGGGCGGCGCCGCGGCCGCCGCGGGCCCGCCGCAGACCGGCGGGATGGCCGTGATCGCCGTCACCAGCGATTTCCAGGCCTTCAACCCCGTGGTCAACACCCACGCCACCACCGACGACGTGATCCGCTTCATGCTGTTCACGCCGCTGATCCAGTATGACGAGAAGCTGAACGCGAAGCCTTGGCTGGCCACGAGCTGGGAGCTGGCCGACACCGCCGTGGTCTTCCACCTGCGCAACGACGTCAAGTGGCACGACGGCCAGCCGGTGACCGCCGAGGACGTCAAGTTCACCTTCGACCTGGCCAAGGACACCACCACCGCCTCGCTGATCGGCTCGGCCTACCTGGGGCTGGTGAAGAGCGCCACGGTGATCGACCCGTACACCATCCGCTTCTCGTTCACCGCACCGCACGCGCAGGCGCTGGACGACTTCTGGTGGGCGCCGATCCCCAGGCACCTGCTCAAGGACACGCCGCCCACGCAGCTCTCGCAGGCCGCCTACAACCGCCAGCCGGTCGGGAGCGGCCCGTTCAAGTTCAGCGCGTGGAAGCCCAACGAGACGCTCACCCTGGAGGCCAACACCGCCTTCCCCGCGGGGCTGGGGGGGCGGCCCAAGCTCGACCGCGTGGTCTTCCGCATCATCCCCGAGCCCACCACCATGGTGACCGAGCTGGTGAACGGGACCACCGACGTGATCGGGTGGACGCTGCAGCCCGACCAGGCGGTGCAGGTGCAGGGGCAGGCGGGGCTGCAGCTCAAGCACTTCCCCTCGCGCGAGTTCACCTACCTGGCCTGGAACGGCACGCGCGAGCCCTTCAACGACCCCGCCGTGCGCCGCGCGATGGGGATGGCGATCGACCGCGCCAGCATCATCAAGGGGCTGATGCGCGGCTTCGCGGTGCCCGCCGCGGGGATGATCCCGTCGTGGAGCCCCATGTCCAGCCAGGCGCAGCCGCCCGCCTTCGACGTGAACGGGGCCAAGCAGGCGCTCGCCGCGGCGGGGTGGACCGACGCCAACCACGACGGCGTGGTGGAGAAGAACGGCAAGCCGCTGCGCTTCGTGCTGATGGTGAACTCGGCCAACCGCACCCACCAGGACATGGCCCAGGTGCTCCAGCAGGAGCTGAAGGCCGTGGGCGCGCAGGTGGAGGTGCGCACGCAGGAGTTCCAGACCATGCTGCGCCAGTTCAAGGCGCGCGACTACGACGCGGTGATCGCCAACTGGTCGCTCGACACCTTCAAGGTGGACCCCACGCCCCTCTTCTCCTGCGCCGAGGCGCGGGTGAAGGCCTCGGCCAACCGCACCGGGTACTGCAACCCGCAGGCGGACGCGCTGATGGAGCAGGGGCTGCGCAGCACCGACCCCGCGCAGGGAAAGCAGACCTGGGCGCAGTACTCGCAGATCCTGCAGCAGGACCAGCCCGTCACCTTCCTCTTCTGGAGCGAGGACATGGCCGGCCTGGGCCCGCGCCTGCAGGGGGTGCAGATGGACGCGCGCAGCAAGCTGGCCAACGTCAAGGACTGGTGGATCCCCGCCGACCGCCGGCGCTAGCCGCGGGAACCCGGGGCGGCGAAGGCCAGTAGCACCAGCGGGCCCCGTTCGGCGGGGCCCGCCAGCGGCCCGAGTGAACGCCGCGGGCGGTGACGAGGCGGGGAAGACGCGGAGCCTGGGCGTCGGCAAGGCCCGCGTGCCGTCTATGCCGCTTCGCGCCCACACCCGGCGGTGCGTCCGCCGGTCCCACGCGAGCGGCCATCGATCCCTTGCGGCTGGCGCGCCGCGCACCGATCCCCGAGCCTGCGCATGCTCCGCCCGCGAGCACCCATGGCCCCACGTACCCAACTCACCCCTTCGAGACCCATGCCCAACGCACCCAGCGCCCTCCCCCTCGTGCGCGCCGCGCTGCTAGCCGCGCTCCTGCCCCTGGCCGCCTGCGGCGGCGACAAGGGCGGCGGCGGGGCGGGCGGTTCGAGCACGGCCGCGGCCGACACCGGCGGCACCCCCGAGACGGGCGGCACCGCCGTCCTCGCCGAGCTGGCCGACATCAACCGCCCGCTCCCCCTGCTGGCCGAGGCGTCGCTCGACGGCGACCTGGGGGGCGACGTGATGTTCAACGCGCTCAGCCGCGGCGAGTGGCGCGACGGGCGGCTGGTGTACGTCAACGCCACCGAGAACCCCACGGCGCTGGCGCGCAGCTGGGAGTTCCTCCCCCCCGACTCCAGCGCGCTGCGCTACCACATCGCCTCCGGCCGGCGCTGGTCCGACGGGCAGCCCATCACCGCGGCCGACGTGGTGTTCACCTACCGGCTGCTGAAGGACAGCACCGTGGCGTCGCCGCAGCAGGACTACGCCAACCACATCGACAGCGTGACCGCGCAGGACGACAGCACGGTCACCTTCTGGTTCGACCGGCGCTACCCCGAGATGCTCTTCCACTCGGGGGTGGGCATCGCGCCCGAGCACGTGTTCCGCGACATCGCGCCGGGGCAGATCCGCAGCCACCGGGCCTTCATCGACCCGGCGAAGAACCTGGTGGTGAGCGGGCCGTTCCGGATCGGCGAGTGGGCCAAGGGCGACCACGTGACGCTGGTGCCCAACCCCTACTTCCCGGTCAAGCCGCGGCTCGAGCGCATCGTGATCCGCGTCATCCCCGAGCCCACCACGCGGCTCACCGAGCTGATGACGGGGAACATCGACTTCATGCGCCCCATCCCCTTCGACCAGGTGCCCCACGTGCGGCAGCAGGCGCCCAACGTGCGCTTCGAGGTGGAGGCCAAGCGCTTCTACGACTTCATCGGCTACAACCCCAAGACCTTCGCGCCTTTCGCCGACCCCGAGATCCGCCGCGCGCTGGGGATGGCCATCGACGTGAAGGGGCTGATGGGCGCGTTGCAGATCGAGCAGTACGCGGCCGCGGCGGGCGGCCCCTACTCGCCGATCTTCCGCGACCTGTACGACCCGCGCACCATGCCGCCGCTTCCCTACGACACCGCCGGTGCCATCCGCATCCTGGAGGCGAAGGGGTGGAAGGACACCAACGGCGACGGCATCCGCGACCGCAACGGCCAGCCCTTCCGCTTCACCCTGGAGACCAACTCGGGGAACGCGCGCCGCGCCGACGTCACGCAGATCGTGCAGCAGCAGTGGAAGCGCATCGGGCTGGACGTGCGCATCCAGACCAGCGAGACCAACACCTTCTTCGACCGGCTGCGCAAGAAGAGCTACCAGGCCGCCGCGGCCGGCTGGTCGGTGGGCCTCTCGCCCGACCTCACCACCCTGTGGGGCCCCGACAGCCCGTTCAACTACGTGTCGTACAACGACCCGCAGACCACGGCGATCTTCGAGCAGGCGCTGGCGCAGCCCACGGCCGAGCAGGCACTTCCGCTCTGGCGGCAGGGCGCGGCGCGCATCGCGCAGGCGCAGCCCTACACCTTCCTGTACTTCATGGACCAGCTCGACGGCGTGAACAACCGCCTGCGGGGGATGAAGATCGACACCTACGGCGCCTACCAGAACACCTGGGAGTGGTGGATCCCCAAGAGCCAGCAGCGCGCCGTGCAGTCGGCCCCGCGCCCCGCCGCCGCCCCCGCGGCCGACACCGGCGCCGGCGCGACGACCGACAGCACGAAGCGCTGAGCGTGGCCCGCGCGCGGGACGAAGGCGTTGGACGGGTGCGCGTCTGAACGTTGCGTGGCAAAGGGTGCGGTGATACGAGTGCGTGAGTGCGTTCGGGCGATGTGTGCGCCCGAACGCACTTGCGCACTCGCGCGCTTGCGCACCTGTTAGTCGTTACATGAAATCGTCGTCCCACGCGGTTGCCGCACCCCACCCCAAACTCGAAGCCCGGTCCATGCCCACCCTTCCCCGTGGTACCCGACTGGCTCTCCTGGCCGCCGCCCTGCTGGCCGCGGCCGCGTGCGGGGGCGACCGTTCCGCCGGGGGAAGCGACAAGCAGGCGGCGGCGGCCGAGCCCGGCGGCACACCGGTGCGCGGCGGCACCGCCGTGCTGGTGGAGCTGGGCGACATGGAGAAGCCGATGCCGCTGGTCGCCCAGGCCGCCTTCGACGGCGACCTGGTGGACGTGCTCTACATGGGGCTCACCCGCTCGGCGTGGCGGGGCGGGAGGCTGGTGTACCTCACCTCCAACGACAACCCCATGGCGCTGGCGTACCACTGGGAGTACGTGGGCGCCGACTCGGCCGCCATCCGCTACCGCATGCGCCACGGGCTGCACTGGAGCGACGGCGCGCCCATCTCGGCCGAGGACGTGGCGTGGACCTACCGCATGCTGGCAGACACCCAGGTCGCCTCGGCCCGGCAGGAAGACGTGGCGCCGATCGACTCGGTGGTGGCCGAGAACGACTCCACCGTCACCTTCCACTTCCGGCGCCGCTACCCGGGGATGCTGTTCGCCTCTTCCATCCCCATCGCGCCCAAGCACGTGTACGAGGCGGCCGGGCCCGGCGGCATCCGCACCCACCCGTCGCTGGCCGACCCGGCGCGCGGCCTGGTGGTGAGCGGCCCCTTCAAGGTGGGCGCGTGGCGGCGCGGCGAGAGCATCACCCTGGTCCCCAACCCCACCTTCACGCCGCGGCCGTACCTCGACCGGGTGGTGATCCGCATCATCCCCGAGCCCACCACGCGGCTGGTGGAGCTGCGCAACGGCACCGCCCACTTCGTGCGCGGGATCTCGTTCGACCAGGTGCCGCAGATCCGCGCGGCCGACCCCGGCCGCCACTGGCGCATCGAGCGCGAGGAGAAGCGGTTCTGGGAGTACCTGGCCTACAACCCTTCGGCCCACCCCGCCTTCGCCGACCCGCGGGTGCGGCGTGCGCTGGGCATGGCCCTGGACGTGCCCGGGATCATCCGCGCGCTGCAGATGGAGGAGTTCGCCGCGCCGGCGGGCGGGCCCTATCCCCCCATCCTGCGCGGCGTCTACGACCCGGCGCGGATGCGGCCGCTGGCCTTCGACAGCGCGGGGGCGAAGCGGCTGCTGGACGAGAGCGGGTGGACCGACGCCGACGGCGACGGGGTGCGCGAGAAGGACGGCAAGCCGCTGCGCTTCACCCTGCTCACCAACGCGGGGAACGCGCGGCGGGCCGACGTGGTGCAGATCGTCCAGCAGCAGTGGAAGCGGATCGGGGTGGACGCGCGGCTGAAGCAGGAGGAGACCACCACCTTCCTGAACGACGTGCCGGCGAAGAAGTACGAGGCGGCGCTGGGGAGCTGGCAGGTGGCGCTCTCGCCCGACATGAGCATCCTGTTCCGCAAGGATTCGCCGCTCAACGTGGTGGGCTACGAAGACGCCGAGACCGAGCGGATGATGGACCGGGCGCTCGCCGAGCCCACCGAAGAACGGGCCGATCCGCTGTGGCGCGGCGCCGCGGAGCGAATCGTGCAGGAACAGCCGTATACCTGGCTGTACTTCTACGATCAGCTGACCGCGGTGGCCGACCGCCTGCGCGGGGTGCGGGTGGACAGCTACGGGGCGTACCAGAACCTGTGGGAGTGGTGGATCCCGCGGGAGATGCAGGGCGCATCCGGGGGGACCGGGGCGGCGGCAGACACGGGCACGGGGAAGCGGTGAGCAATGGTCGGATACCTGATCCGTCGCATACTGGGGGCGATCCCGCTGCTGCTGGGGATCCTCACCATCATCTTCTTCATCATCCACATCGCACCGGGCGACCCCACGGCGCGCTTCGTGAACCCGAACGTGAGCCCGCGGGTGATCGAGCAGATGCGCCACAACCTGGGGCTCGACCAGCCGCTGCACATCCAGTACTTCAAGTGGCTGTGGAGCTTCATCCGCGGTGACTTCGGCTACTCGTTCGGGCAGCAGCAGCCCATCAGCCAGATCCTCCCCGGGGTGCTGTGGAACACGCTGCAGCTCACGCTGGTGGCGCTGGTGATGATCTTCGTGGTGGGGATGCTGATCGGGATCGTGCAGGCGGTGCGGCAGTACTCGGTGGCCGACAACGTGCTCTCGTTCGGCGCGCTGTTCTTCTACTCGATGCCGTCGTTCTGGTTCGCGCTGATGCTGATCCTGGTGTTCTCGCTGAAGATCAACCAGGTGATCGCGATGAACCCGGCGATGGCGCCGTGGCTGGGATGGCTGCAGTTCCCCGCCAGCGGCATGACCAGCGTGGGCTACGAGTTCATGGGCTTCGGCCAGAAGATGGGCGACCGCTTCAAGCACATCTTCCTCCCCGCGCTGGCGCTGGGGATCGGCAACGCGGCGGGCGTCGCGCGCTACATGCGCGGCAGCATGCTCGAGGTGATCCACCAGGACTTCATCCGCACCGCGCGGGCGAAGGGGCTCTCCGAGCGGGTGGTGATCTTCCGGCACGCGCTGCGCAACGCGCTGATCCCCATCATCACGCTGCTGGGGCTCTACCTGCCGTTCCTCCTCTCGGGGGCGGTGCTGGTGGAGACCATCTTCGGCTGGCCGGGGATGGGGCGCGCCATCGTGGACGCCATCCTGCAGCGCGACTACCCGATGGTGATGGCCACCAGCTTCGTCATCGCGGCCATGGTGGTGCTGGGCAACCTGGTGTCCGACGTCCTCTACGCGGTGGTCGACCCCCGCATCCGCACGGAGTAGAACGCGCATGCCGGCAACGGTGACCCCCGAGCAGATGCCCCCCGAGCCGATCGCGCAGACGGCCGCCCCCGCCGCCGGCCGCGCGGGCCGGCAGCCGGCCACGCCACTGCAGGTTGCGCTCTCCCTGATCCCCGGCCTGGGCCACTTCGCCCGGGGCGAGTGGATCCTGGGGATGACGCTCTTCTTCGCCTGGTGCTTCACGCTGAGCCTGGCGTACCTGAGCCGCGCCCGCACCCAGGCCGTGTTCACCGGCCGCCGCATCCCCGCCGACGGGCTGGTGGCGGTGATCACGCTGGGGCTGATGGCGATCCTGGTGTGGGGCTGGGCCTTCTACGACCTCGCGGTGCGCTCCAGGCGCGAGCGGCGCCAGTTCGGCGACTCGCAGTGGTCCATCGCCGCGCGCCACTTCAAGAAGAACAAGCTGGCCATCGGCGGGCTGGTGGTGATGGTGCTCCTCTACGTGCTCACGCTGGTCACGCCGCTGATCGCGCCGTACGACCCGTCGGAGCAGGGCAACATCATCCTGTCGCGCTACCTGGCGCCCTCGCTCGAGCACCTGATGGGCACCGACAAGTTCGGGCGCGACATCTTCTCGCGCGTGCTGTTCGGCGCCCGCATCTCGCTCTCCATCGGCTTCATCGCGGTGGCCATCAGCATCACCCTGGGCACGCTGATCGGCGCGTTCGCGGGGTACTTCGGCGGCATCGTGGACGGGATCCTGATGCGCTTCACCGACATGATGCTGAGCTTCCCGCGCCTGGTGCTGCTGATCGTGGTGATCGCGCTGTTCGAGCCCAACATCTACCTGGTGGTGGTGGTCCTGGGCCTCACCGGGTGGATGGGCACGGCGCGGCTGGTGCGCGGCGAGGTGCTGTCCCTGCGCGAGCGCGAGTTCGTGCAGGCGGCGCGGGCGCTGGGGATGGGCGACTGGCGCATCATCTTCCGCCACGTGATCCCCAACACCATGGCGCCGGTGATCGTGTCGGCCACGCTGGGGATCGGCCAGACCATCCTCACCGAGGCGTCGCTGTCGTTCCTGGGGCTGGGCGTGCAGCCGCCCACCCCCAGCTGGGGGAACATGGTGAGCGACGGGCGCGACGCGCTGATCAACGCATGGTGGATCGCCACCTTCCCCGGCATCGCCATCGTGGTGACGGTGGTCGCCTTCAACCTGCTGGGCGACGGCCTGCGCGACGCCCTCGACCCGCGGCTGAGGACCTAGAGCATGGCGGCGGACACCCTCGCGGCCCCGGCGGCGACCGACCGGATCTCCTTCGAGGAGTTCCTGTCGGCCTACGACGGCGTGCACGCGGAATGGATCGACGGCGAGGTGACGCTCATGACCCCGAACACGGACCAGCACTCCCGGCTGCTCCGCTTCCTGAGCGGCATCCTCCAGCCGTACGCGGAGGAGAAGCAGCTCGGCGAAGTGTTCGTGCCCGCGTACGCGATGTGGCTGGGCGACCGTCGCGCGGGCCGCGAGCCCGACGTGTTCTTCGTGGCCCGCGAGCACGGCGCGCGCGTTCAGCGCACCTTTCTCGACGGCCCGGCCGACCTGGTCATCGAGATCATCAGCGCGGACAGCCGAGGCCGCGACCGGGGTGACAAGTTCTACGAATACGAGACCGCCGGCGTGCCGGAGTACTGGCTGATCGACCCCGAGCGCCGGAAGGTGGAGGCGTACCGGCTTGGGGACGACGCCACCTACGAGCCGGTCTCCCTCGGCGAGCCGGCCGTCCTGAGACCGAATGCATTGCCGGGGGCCTGGATTCCAGTCGAATGGCTGTGGCAGGAGCCGATGCCGCACGTGACCGCGGTGCTCAAGGAGTGGGGGCTGATTTGACGCAGATCGACGACGCGCGGGGGCCCGTGCGGCCCGCTGGCGCCGCGGGGCCGATCCTCCAGGTGGAGAACCTGAGGACGTACTTCAAGACCGACGCGGGGGTGGCGCGCGCCGTGGACGGCGTGAGCTTCCACGTGAACCCGGGCGAGACGCTGGGGATCGTGGGCGAGAGCGGGAGCGGCAAGTCCGTCACCTCGCTGTCGGTGATGCGCCTGATCCCCCAGCCGCCGGGGAAGATCCAGCCCGACTCGCGCATCCTGTTCCGCGGCTCGAACGGCGAGATGGAGGACCTGGCCCAGGTGAGCGACCGGCGGATGCGGCAGATCCGCGGCAACGACATCGCCATGATCTTCCAGGAGCCCATGACCTCGCTGAACCCCGTGTTCACCGTGGGCGCGCAGATCATGGAGAGCGTGCGGCTGCACCAGGGGCTCAACAAGAAGGACGCGCGCGACAAGGCGATCGAGAGCCTGCAGCTGGTGGGCATCCCCATCCCCCACCAGCGGGTGGACGAGTACCCGCACCAGCTCTCGGGCGGGATGCGCCAGCGCGTGATGATCGCCATGGCGCTGGCGTGCAACCCCAAGCTGCTGATCGCCGACGAGCCCACCACGGCGCTCGACGTGACCATCCAGGCGCAGATCCTGGAGCTGCTCAACAAGCTGCAGAGCGAGCTGGGGATGTCGATCATCCTGATCACCCACGACCTGGGCGTGGTGGCCGAGACGTGCGACCGGGTGATCGTGATGTATGCCGGGCAGGTGTTCGAGGAGGGGCCGGTGGACGACGTGTTCCACGACCCGCAGAACCCTTACACCGAGGGGCTGCTGCGCTCCATGCCCAGGCTGGGCGAGGAGGTGGAGCGGCTGGCGGTGATTCCCGGCGTGGTGCCCGCGCCCACCAACTGGCCGGTGGGGTGCCGCTTCCACGACCGCTGCCCCTACGGGTGGGAGAAGACCGAGAAGGAGGCGCCGCCGCTGTTCGACATCGGCCCCGGGCGCAAGAACAAGTGCTGGCTGGTGAAGTATCCCGAGCGGCGCGAGGAGGTGGTGCGCGCGGGCGGCGGCTTCAGCCCCGCCGGCGCGGTGACGGGCACGGGCGCCGCCACGCCCATCGCCGGCTCGCCGGGCGAGGGGGAGGTGGCTTCGTGAGCGCCCCCGACGGACGCACCCCCGCCGGCGGTCGCGGCGCGGCCGACGGGCACGGCCGCGTTCCCGGCAGCGAGTCGCCGGTCGGCCGCCCGCCGGCCGAGGGGCTGGTGGGCGAGGGGGTCACGCGCCCGCCGGTGGCCGAGGCGATGACGCGCGAAGGCAAAGGCATCGACCGCGTGCCCGAGCGGCCGGAGCGGCGCGAGCTGCCGCCGGCCAAGGGTGACAGCGACCTGCGCGGCCAGACCCCCGACGACATGGAGCCGCCCGAAGACGCGCTGCTGGTGGTGCGCGGGCTCAAGAAGTACTTCCCCATCCGCAAGGGGCTGTTCAACCGCCACGTGGGCGACGTGAAGGCGGTGGACGGCGTCAGCTTCTTCCTGCGCAAGGGCGAGACGCTGGGGATGGTGGGCGAGAGCGGGTGCGGCAAGAGCACCACCGGCCGCACGCTGCTCAACCTGATCGAGCCCACCGCGGGCGCGGCGCTGTTCGGCGGGCGCAACATCTTCGACATGGACAGGGGCGAGCTGCGGCGGCTGCGGCGCAAGGCGCAGATCGTCTTCCAGGACCCGTTCAGCTCGCTCAACCCGCGGATGACGGTGGGCGACATGATCCGCGAGGTGCTGGCCATCCACGACCTGGCCCGCGGGCAGAAGGCCGAGGACCGGGTGGCCGAGCTGCTGGCCGTCGTCGGCCTGCGCCCCGAGCACGCGGTGCGCTACCCGCACGAGTTCTCGGGCGGGCAGCGCCAGCGCCTGGGGATCGCGCGGGCGCTGGCCGTGGAGCCCGAGCTGATCGTGTGCGACGAGCCGGTGTCGGCGCTCGACGTGAGCGTGCAGGCGCAGGTGATCAACCTGTTGCAGGACCTGCAGAAGCAGTTCGGCCTGAGCTACCTGTTCATCGCGCACGACCTGAGCGTGGTGGAGCACATCTCCGACCGCGTGGCGGTGATGTACCTGGGGCGCATCGTGGAGCTGTCGGACAGCGACGAGCTGTACCGCAACCCGCTGATGCCCTACACCCAGGCGCTGCTCTCGGCCGTGCCCATCCCCGACCCGCGCGCCAAGCGGACCCGCATCACGCTGGAGGGCGACGTGCCCTCGCCGGCCAACCCGCCCAGCGGCTGCCCGTTCCATCCGCGCTGCCAGCACCCGCTCAAGGACCAGGACTGCGCCGAGATCGTCCCCCCGCTGGCCGACAAGGGCGGTGGGCACTTCGTGGCCTGCATCAAGGTGCCGCTGGGCGCCGGCACCGGGCTCCCGGTGCTGCAGCCGCAGCGGCCCGACTGGCAGGGGATGCTGTCCGACCGCATGCGCGAGCAACGGCCGCCGGAGGCGCCACCGGCGGCGTGACAAAGGGCACATCGACGAACGGCAAGAGAGCGGGCTGCCATAGGCGGCCCGCTCTGTTCATTTCAACCTTGGGCCAAAACGGGGGCTGCCGGTGATCTCACGTTACCAACGCCGATGCTTCTATAGATATAAGTATAGGAGACTTCAAGCTATCTCTATGTTGACCGACTTTGTAATCTAGAGATTGAAGCTCGCAACCCGACTCACTCCGCCGCCGGACCGCCAGTCAATGTGCTTGACCCACGACAGCGCCCGCAGGACGGGTTGCTTATTTGGCCCGGTCCCAATCTGTCCATCGTATCTTCACCACTTGGTGCGCGAGGAACGGTGAATCCGAGCTCCAGTGGTTCCAGCCCAGCCCCGGTGAATGATCGATCGCTTCCACAAGCGGGTCCTGCCCGATCCGTCGCGCAGCGACCGAAAGCCGCCCGGTTCGATCCAAGACCGAGAGGTCCAGCTTGCAGGTGTGCGTAGTGAAGCTAAAATATCGGTCACCACCCTTCACGTATTCGGTAGACTGCATCTCCACGTAAATGGTGGCCTTCCCCTGCGGCGGAATCAGGTATTTCCCGAGGTCTAGCGCACACCCTCCGTCGTCAGAGGTGTACCGCTCTGGAGCGTGCAACTGGAAGTGGTTGTACTGCTCTACGCGGCCGAGCAGCTCGACCTCGGCCTTATCGAACCTGTGGTACAGCTCGAGTTCCCTCACCGCAGCAGGCTCGATCCCTGCCCTGACGTGGAACTTCTGTGGCGTACTGGTGATGTTTTCGACTGTGTACCTCATCCGCAGGCGCACAAGCACGAATCCATCCGGGACTGCGCCGGGAGCGAAGGAAGAAAGCTCGTAGGCCAGCGACATCGAGTTGCGTATGAAGGATGAACGCAGAATCTGAGCGTCGATCTGCTGCTTGATGGCCTGGGGAATCCCGTAGCCGTACGCGTAATAGAATACTTCTTTCTTCAGGTCTTCACGCTCCTTGATCGCGAGCTTCTGTGCCTCCTCGGTGGAAAGACGCTCCACCGTCTGGGCCAGGAAGAACGCCACGATTCCCGCGATCCCACCCTCGGTGAACAGTGTGGCTCCCACTTCCAGCATGTGCCTCAAGTCTGGGTCACGGGGCGTCTCGTGCACGCTTTCGAGCGCATAGCCAACGAGGAGGAACAGAATGGAGACAGTCCACAGTAACCCGAAGGTCACGATGCGTTTGAAACGTTGCCGCTCCTGCTCAATCTTCAATTCTTCGAGATAATCCTGGCTTCCTGCGTGGACGGAAGCATCAGAGACTCGGCCCGCATTAGGGGCATCGATGCGCTTTGGACCGATGACACGGACAGGATTCTTGAAAAGAAGCTTCTGCGCCATGGATCAACCCCCATTCCTGAGGTTCCCACTAAAGACAGACTTTTGGCAACCTACTTACTTTGTATGACAGTATAGGTGCGACAATGCTCAGCCCCAATAGCCTTGATCACTATACAGATGCGGCTGGGGGCCGCTGGCCGACAAGGACGGCGGGCACTTCGTGGCGTGCATCAAAGTGCCGCTGGGCGCCGGCACCGGGCTCCCGGTGCTGCAGCCGCAGCGGCCCGACTGGCAGGGGATGCTGTCCGACCGCATGCCGGCCGGCCAGCGGCCGCAGCAGCCTCCTCCGGCGGGATGAGGCGAGCACGCCCGGGCTGCCGGGGACAGGGAATGTCTCTTTCGACGGCATTGTGTACAGAAGCCGACTGATTGTAGGATAGACGCACCGCAACGTCGCGGCTCATCTCTCCCGCTCCAAGGAGTCGGCCCACATGAAGAAGCTCAAGCTCAACCTCGACGCGATCGAGGTGCACTCCTTCGACGCGGGGATGGAGGGCCGCGGCGGGACCGTGCGCGCCCAGAGCTACACCTACCCGAGCGGGATCGAGTGTGAGCCCACGGGCATCCAATACTCGTGCTACTCGTGCCCCGGCCCGCCGCGTTGCGACCTCCAGCCGTGGTCGTCCTACTGCTGAGGCACGGCACGACCCGCGGCGGGATGGAAGCATGGGGGCGCTCCGGGTGGGGCGCCCCTGCACGTTCTGCCACGGCGTCGTTGCGGCCGCAGTCGCGGCGACGCGCGGCCGCCGGGGCCGCGGGCCGCGGACTGGGCGCCGCCGGGTGGGCCGGCGTGCGAGCGGGTTGCCCGAGCCAGACAATGTGTTCCTTGTCGGGTATTGTGGTGGGAAGCCGATCGATTGTAGGATTGACGTACCGCAACGCCGCGGCTCATTTCTCCCGCTTCAAGGAGACGGACCGTGAGGAAGCTCAAGCTCGACGTCGACCAGGTCAGGGTGGACTCCTTCGACGCGGGGATGGAAGGCCGCGGGGGGACCGTGCGCGCCCACACGTACACCTACGAGAGCGGTGACCAGTGTCACACGGGCCTGCAGGACTCCTGCTACTCGTGCCCCGCGCCGCCGCGTTGCGTCCCGCAGCCGATCTCGTGGGACTTCAACTGCTGAGGCACGGGCACGACCCCAGTCCGAAGGTGTGGTAGGAGAGCGGGCCATTCAGGTTGATTCCGGATGGCCCGCTTCCGTTCGATCGCAGATCGACCGCGATCGTCCCAGGACGTCAACCAATCGATCGTGCATCCGGTGTGTTCCGGCAAGCAGCATCACACGGAGGCACCAGAGGACACGGAGGACCAGAGGAACGTGGTTCAGACGATTCGCCCGGGATCGTCCCCTTGGCTCCTTCTGGGTGATGCTGTTTCAGGGGCGGGAATGCGCGCGGCGAATGGAGAGACGTTTCGTTGCCCCTACGCATCGCCGCTCCGTGGCGGGCGGATGAGCGGCGGGAGCGACATCAGCGCCCACGCGCCTTCCAGCAGCACGAAGCCCCAGCGCCGGTCGGCGAGCGCCACGAAGCACATCAGCCCCGCGCCCACCGCGTTCAGCGCGGAGTACAGCCGGTGCTCCCTGCCCAGCCAGCCGCGCTGGTAGGCGAAGTACGCGCCCAGCACCATCAGCGCGCCGACGATCGCGATCACCTGCAGGGCCATCTCCATACCTCTCGTTGGTGAGCAGCGGAACATGCCTGGCCCACGAGGCCGCGCATCCTCGATCCGGACCTGCGCGAGCGCTGGCACGAGGGATGCCGCCGGGGTACCTTCAGGAGGTGCGGTGATGAAGATCGGACTCCGTACCACCCGTCGCGAGCTGTGACGCGGCGCCGGATGGGTTCGTCTACCGGGTTGGACGATCTCTCCCTTGCATGCGCCCCGATGAGCAACGAACGCATCCACGCATACCTCGACGGCGACCTGCCGCTGGAGGCGCTGGCCGGTCCCGAGCGGGCCGAGGCGCAGGCGCTCGAGGCCGTGTTCCACGCGGCCTCGGCGCAGCTGCGTGCAGCGCCCGCGCCCGACCTGTCAGCGCGCGTCATGGCCGCGCTCCCCGCGCCGGAGGGGCGCAAGGCGCGCTCGCCGCTGGCGGGGGTGCTGGCGTGGCTGTGGAACCCGCGCCCGGTGCGGCTCGCGCTGCGCCCGGCCTACGGGGTGGCGTTCGCCGGGGTGGCCGCGCTCGCGGTCGCGCGGTGGCAGTCGCCCGGGCCGGTGCCCGACGTGCGCCCGGCCGCCCTCGCCGCCGTGCCTCCAGTGTACGTGCAGTTCCGCATCCACGTGCCCGACGCGCGCACGGTGCAGCTGGCCGGCACCTTCACGGGCTGGAAGCCCGCCTACGCGCTGAAGCGTACGGACGACGGCGAGTGGACCGCGCTGGTGCCGCTGCGCCCGGGCGTGCACGACTACGCCTTCGTGGTGGACGGCGACCGCTGGGTGGCCGATCCCAACGCACCGCAGGTGGACGACAGCTTCGGCGGCACCAACAGCCGCATCTCGCTCCCCCCCATCGGCTCTTCGTGACCGTTCGCGCGGCCCTGCTCGCCCCGATCGCCGCCGCTCTCCTCCTCCCCGCCGTGCTGGCCGCGCAGGGGTGGACGGTGGAGGCGGCGGCCGGGCGCGCCGTGTCGGACCCCGTTTCGGCGCGGGTGGCCAGCAACGTGGCCTCGCTGGGGGTGGAGTATGCCGACAGCGCCGCCCACTGGCTGTATCTCACCGCCGGCGCCCCGCTGAGCGGCGGCAGCGCGCCCGCGTGGCTGGCGGGGGGCGCGGGCGCCTGGGTGGGCATCGATCGCGGCGAGTGGACGCTGGGCGCCTCGCTGGGCGCGCACGGCTACGGCTTCGGCAGCGCCGACAGCGTGCGCTCGGGCGGCGGAGCCACCGTCGAGGCGCTGCCTACCTTCACCCTTTCGCGCGGCCCGCTGCGCGCGGAGCTGGCCAGCGGCGTGGTCGTGGCCAGCGACTTCCCCGCAGACTCGTTCGGCCTGGGCACCCGCGCGGTGAGCGAATCGGCCGCTCGGCTGATCGGCACGCTGGCGCCGGGGGTGGAGCTGACGGCCGAGGCGCGCTACCTGCATTCACGGGGTGGTGGCTTTCCCTATGCCGGCGCCGCGCTGCAGGGCGAGCGCGGCCGTTTCGCGGGGTGGGCCTACGCCGGGCAGTGGCTGAACGCCGACCTGCCGGCGCCCAGGACGGCGTACGGCGCCGGGGCCGGCGTGCGCTTCCGCCGCTCCCGGCTGGAGGCGGGGGTCCGGCAGGAGCCGGTAGACCCCGTGTACCAGGGCACGCCGCGCCGCTCGTGGACGGTGCAGCTGAGCCAGGGCTTCGGGCCGGTGCCGCGCAGCACCGGCGCCGCGGCCGCGCGGCCGCCGGCCTCGCTGGCGCCGGTGCTGTCGAACGGGATGGTCGTGTTCCGGCTCCCCCAGGCCGCCTATCCGCGGCCTCCCCTGCTGATGGGTGACTTCAACGCGTGGCGGCCGGTGGCGATGCAGGCCGCGGACGGGTTCTGGATGGCGCGGGTGCGGCTTCCCGCCGGCGTTCACCGCTACGCCTTCCGCCTGGGCAACGGCAGCGTCGTGGTGCCCCCGGGCGTGCCCACCGTGAGCGACGGGTTCGGCGGGGTGTCGGCCGTGCTGGTCGTGCCATGACGGGCCATACTGTGACGCCGCCGCGCCGCCGCGCGTCCTTCCCGGTGGATGGACGCCGTGGGTTTCCTGGAGAGTGGATGATGAAACGCGTGATCCTCACCGCCGTGCTGCTGCTCACACCGCTCTCGTGGGCGGTGGCGCAGGGCGATCCGGCGCAGAGGATCGTCGCGGCGCGGCAGCGGGCGGTGCAGGTGGGGATTCCCGTGGCGCTGCTCGACGGCAAGGTGGCCGAGGGCCGCGCCAAGAACATCCCCGAAGAGCGCATCGCCGCCGCGGTGGAGCGGCGGCTGGCATCGCTGGAGCGGGCCCGTGCGGCCATGAGCGGCGGCGCGCGCGCCGCGATCGCCGCCGCCGACCTGAACGTAGGCGCCGACGCGCTGGATGCGGGGGTGGACCCCGCCGTGCTGGGGCGCCTGGCGCAGGCGGCCGCCCCCGACCGGCGCGCCGTGGCCATCGCGGTGCTGGCCGAGCTGGTGCAGAAGGGGCTCTCGTCCGAGCAGGCGCTGGCCCGGGTCACGGCGGCGCTGGCTCGCGGCCCCGAGGCGCTGCGGCAGCTTCCCGGCGAGGCGGGGTCCGCCGGAAACGGGCAGGGAAACGCGAACGGCCGGGGGAATGGGAATGGCCAGGGCAACGCCGCCGCGCGGCGCGGCCCGCCCGACGTGCACGGCCCCGCCAACGCGGCGGCGCACGGGGGGCGAGCGGGCGCCGGTGGTGGCCCGCCCGCGTCCGTTCCGGGTCCGGGCGGCAAGGGCCGCGGGCATGGACAGGGCCAAGGACAGGGTCAGGGCCAAGGACAGGGTCAGGGTCAGGGTCACGGAAAACCCTGACGGTCGGGACCGGGGACAGCAAGACGGCTCGACGGCGCCGCTCCCCTCGCGGGAGGCGGCGCTTCGTTGTTTTCGGGTCGGGCGGGCAGATGTCGCGGGCGAGTGGCGGACCCGCGGCATCGAAACGCACAGCGATGCCCGCTCCCAAGCCCCCGGACGGAACGGGCACACGGGACGAAGGGAGACGGGTGGAAACCCGCCGGTTCTCCGCTCGCCCGTCGGTCCGCGTGAGAACGCCGTTCTCGTTCCGTGTCCGGCCGGGCCCCGGTCGTCCGAACGAATGCCGCACGCGGGTGTATCGGGGCACGCAACCGACCCGTTCCGCCCCGGACCAACCATGATCGAGCTCACCGACACCGCGCGACACAAGATCGACTCCCTGGTAGGCGCCGAGGTGGTGCGCTCGCCCGCGCTGCGCATCGGCCTGGGCGAGGGCGACGCACCCCGCAGCCCCTGGGAGCGCAGCTACGCGATCTCGCTGGTGGAGCGCGAGGACAAGCAGAAGACCGAGATCGCCATCAACGTGGACGGGATCCGCGTTCTGCTGAACCTGGACACCAGCAACCTGCTGAGCGGCGCCACCATCGACTGGGACGAGGCGGGCGGCGGCTTTCGCGTGGAAACGCCGCAGCCCAAGCGCCCGCCCGCACGGCCGTTGGCCAACCCCGGCGTGAGCGGCCCGCTGGCCGACCGGGTGCAGCGCGTGCTGGACGAGCTGGTGAACCCGCGCATCGCGGCGCACGGCGGCGCGGTGGAGCTGGTGGACGTGGCCGACGACACGGTGTACGTGCGGATGACCGGGGGCTGCCAGGGGTGCAGCGCCAGCGCCGCCACCCTGCGCATGGGCGTGGAGCGGATGCTCAAGGACGAGGTCCCCGAGGTTGGCGACATCGTGGACCTGACCGACCACGACGCCGGCGTCATGCCGTACTATTGAGCGCCGGGCGAGAGATCGGCTGCCGGGTGGCTAATACCGGATCCGCATGAATAATCGCGGCGGCAGGATCTGCTAAAGTGTCACACAGAGGCACGGAGTCACAGAGAAAAAACCGCAGTTCTCTGCGTCTCCGTGCCTCTGTGTGACAAAGCAGTTCAGCCGGATTTGGTATAAAGCGAAGCGGGCCGGGATCAGTGATCCCGGCCCGCTTCCGTCTCCGCCATCTGCAGGATGCGTCCGGCCGTGCCGGGGAGCGCCCGGTCGGACTCGTAGAGGGTGCTGGGCGAGGGGAGCGGGCCTGCGAAGTACTCCGCGTACTCCACCTCTTCAACAGTCTCCCCGACCGGACGCAGATGCTCCCCGCCCAGGCTTTTGCCCGAACGCGGAGCCACGGCTACGGTTTGGCCACCCTTACCGGAGCTCATCGCCGGCGGCGCGGCGAGCGGCGTTCACTTCGGCGGTGACACGACGCATGGCGCGGCGCATGTCGCCGCCCACGTTGCCCAGTCGCCGGTCAGCGCCCGCGCGTCGCGTTCGGCCGGGCTCAGGCCCGAGCGGTCGGGGCGCACCCCCGCCCCGCCGGTGAGATCGAGGACCCGGCCCACGCCGCGCCAGAAGGCGGGCTGCATCAGATAGCGTGTCATCGGCATCGCGATCACTCCGTTCAGGTTCGAACGGAACGATGATGCCCGATAACGCAAATGTCTACCCCGTTCACTTCGTGCCACCTGCGACCCGCTGTTTTCCCGAAGCTCGTCCATTCTTCCCTGCAGCAGAGCGGGCCGGGGATGCTCTCCCCGGCCCGCTCGTGTCGCCGCTCGGACGTTGGTGCAGGCTACTCGGGCTTGGGCCCGGCGGCCTTCACCGCGTCGGAGACGCGGTCTTCGAAGCGCTTGAAGTTTTCGGCGAAGGCGGCGGCCAGCGTGCGGGCCTGCTCGTCGAAGGCGGCCGGGTCGGGCCAGGTGTTGCGGGGTACCAGCAGCTCGCTGGGCACGCCCGGCACGGCCACCGGCACGCTCAGGCCGAAGAAGGGCACGGTGGTCATCTCCGCGCCGTCCAGCTCGCCGGCCAGGGCCGCGCGCACCATGGTGCGCGTGTACGGGAGCTTCATCCGCTGGCCCACGCCGTAGGGGCCGCCCGTCCAGCCGGTGTTCACCAGCCACACGCGCACCTGGTGCTCCTGCAGCTTCTTGCCCAGCATCTCGGCGTAGACGTTGGGGTGCAGCGGCAGGAACACCGCGCCGAAGCACGCCGAGAAGGTGGGCTGCGGCTCCTTCACGCCCCGCTCGGTGCCGGCCACCTTGGCGGTGTAGCCCGAGAGGAAGTAGTACATGGCCTGCTCGGGGGTGAGCCGGCTGATGGGAGGGAGCACGCCGTAGGCGTCGGCGGTGAGGAACACCACGTTCCTGGGGTGCCCGCCGCGGGCGCTGGGCACGTGGTTCTCGATGTAGTGCAGCGGGTAGCTGACGCGCGTGTTCTCGGTGAGCGTCAGGTCGTCGAAGTCCACGCGGCGCTCCTCGTCCACCACGCAGTTCTCCAGCACCGTGCCGAACATGCGCGTGGTGGCGTAGATCTCGGGCTCGCCCTCCTTGGACAGCTTGATGGCCTTGGCGTAGCAGCCGCCCTCGAAGTTGAACACGCCGTCGTCGCTCCAGCCGTGCTCGTCGTCGCCGATCAGCGCGCGGCCGGGGTCGGCGCTGAGCGTGGTCTTGCCGGTGCCCGACAGGCCGAAGAAGAGCGCAGTGTCGCCCTCGGGGCCCACGTTGGCCGAGCAGTGCATGCTGAGCACGCCGTGCTCCACCGGCAGCAGGTAGTTGAGCAGGCCGAACACGCTCTTCTTGATCTCGCCGGCGTAGCGCGTGCCGCCGATGAGCACCTCGCGCCGCCCGAAGTGGATCAGGATGAAGGTGCTGGTGCGGGTCCCGTGGCGCTCGGGGTCGGCCTGGTACTCGGGGGCGTGCAGGATGGTGAAGCCGGGCTGGAACTGCTCCAGCTCGTGCTCGTCGGGGCGGCGGAACATGTTGAACGCGAACAGGTTGTGCCACGCGTTGGGCGTCACCACGCGCACCCCCAGGCGGTAGGCGGGCTCGGCGCCGGCCCACATGTCGCGCACGTACAGGTCCTGCCCTTCCAGGTGCTCCATCACGTCCTGGCGCAGCCGGTCGTAGTTCTCGGGCTCGAAGGGCATGTTCACCTTGCCCCAGTCCACCTGCCCCTCGCTGCCGGGCTCGCGAACGACGAAGCGGTCGTTGGGCGAGCGCCCGGTGTGGGGCGTGGTCACGGCGTTGAACGGGCCGCCGTCCACCAGGATCCCCTCGCCGCGGCGGATGGCGTGCTCCACCAGCTCCACCGGGTTCAGGTTCCAGAACACGGTGCCCGGGTTGCGGATCCCGTGGTTCTCAAGCCCGTACCGGCTTTCGCGCCCAAAGGTCGGGGCGGCCGCGTCGGCGGGGTTCAAAGTCGTAGCCATGCGCTTGGTCTCGGTTCCGGTAACGACGCCGCACGCCGAACGAAAGCTGCACCGGGCGGCGGGGAAAGGTGGGTAGGGTAGCATTCCGGCCCCGCCGGGGCAAGCACGCCGCACTCGAGACGGTGAGCGCCGCTCATTCCGCGCCGCAGCCTTGGCGCCGCAGGGCTTTCGCGCAACGCGTCGCCGCGGCGCGCGTCCACCTCGCGGCGCATCCGCGCCCAGCTCCCGGGCAGCCGGGGATGCACGGGCACTGCCGCGCTCCGTCACACGCCGCGATATTGGGTCGTTCTCCCCGCACGGCTCCGCCCCTCCGACGCCGACCTCTCCATCCGACCGTGACGTTTTCTTTTCCACGGGCATCGACCGCCGCCGCCGCGGTGCTGCTCTTCTCGGCGCCGCACGGGCTGGCTGCGCAGGCCGGGCAGCCCGCATGGGTGCGCCGCTTCCTCGATGCCGAGGCGCCGCAGCCGTTCGCCAACGCCTGGCTGAGCCGCGCGCGCGCCGCGCGGCCCGTGGCGGTGGCGGCGGGCGCGCCGGCGGCGCCGCCGGGGCAGCACGCGCTCTCGGGCACCTTCGGCCTGGTGGTGGTGGCCGCCACCTTTGCCGACGTGCCGCCCCCCTTTCCCACCGCCAGCTACCAGCAGGCGTGGTTCGGGGCCACGGGGCTGGGCGGCGGCTACTCGCTGGCGCAGTACTACCGCGAGGTGTCGCGCGGGCGCTTCTCCTTTGCCGGCACGGTCACGCCGTGGCTCACGCTGGCGCGCACGGCGGCCTCGTACCAGGCGCATTCTCCCTATCCAGGGCGTGGCCTGTTCACCGAGTACATGCGCGACGCCCTGGCTGCCGCCGACGGGCTGGTGGAGTGGACGCAGTACGACAACGACGGCCCCGACGGCGTGGCCAACTCGGGCGACGATGACGGCGTGGTGGACATGGTGGCGATGATGCACCCGCTGCGCGACGGGGTGTGCGGCACCGGCGACTCGGGCTTCACCGCCACCGGCTACCGGCTGAGCTCGCTGGGCGGCGAGTTCACCACGCACAGCGTGGGGAGGAACGGGAGCCGGATCCGCGTGAACGACTTCGTGCTGGCGGCGGGGGTCGACTGCAACGGCTCGCGCCCCTCCACCATGAACATCCCCGTCCACGAGATGGGGCACGCGCTGGGGCTGCCCGACCTGAACGACCTCGACCGCTCGTCGTGGGGGGTGGGGGTGTGGGACGTGATGGGCTACGGGCTGTACATGGCCGACGGCAGGCCCGCGCACCCGGGCGCCTGGTCGCTGCGGCAGCTGGGGTGGGCCAACGTGACGCGGGTGACGGCGAGCGGGCCGTTCCGGCTGGGCCCGGTGGAGGAGGCGGGCGAGGTGCTGGAGGTGCCGGTGCCCGGCTCGAGCGAGCACTTCCTGCTGGAGAACCGGCAGCGCCAGGGCTCCGACGGCGCGCTTCCCGGCACGGGGATGCTGGTGTGGCGGGTGCGACCGGAGGTGCTCGACACCTCGCTCCTGCGCTACCGCGGCACCGAGAACGAGGCCGACCCGGGGCTGGCCGTGGTGCAGGCCGACGGCCGCGGCGACCTGGCGCGCCACGCCAACCAGGGCGACGCCGGCGACCCGTTCCCCGGGAGCGGCGGGGTGGTGCGGGTGAACGACGGCACCCCGGTGACGCTGCGCGACCACGGCGGCGCCCCCACCGGGCTGGCGCTGGACGACATCGCCCACGCGGGCGGCGTGGTCACGCTGACGGTGACCGCCGGCGCGGGTGGCCTGGCGCCGTCGCTCCAGGCGCTGCAGCCCGTGGTGGGCGACACGGCGTTCCACGCGCAGCTCCAGGCGAGCGCGGCCGCCGGGCCGCTGGTGTGGGGCACCCGCCGTCCGCCGCCGGCGGGGATGGCGGTGAGCCGGTCGGGCGTGGTGTCGGGGAGCCTGCGCACCCTCGCGGCCGACTCGCTGCTCCTGACCGTGAGCGACGCCTCGGGCCGCGAGCAGTGGGTGACGGTGACCATCAGCCCGCGGCTCCCCGACATCTCTCCCGCGCAGGCGGCGGGCGCGCTGGCGGCCGGCACGCCGCTGTCGCCCGCGCAGCAGACCGCGCTCGACCTGCTGGGCAACCGCAACGGGCGCTTCGACCTGGGCGACACCCTGATCCTGTGGCTGCTCGGCGGCAGCCCCATCCTTCCCGGAGGCCTGCCATGAGCCGCGTCGACCGCATCCTCCGCCTCTGCGCCGGCCTGGCCGCGGCCGCGCTGGCCGCCGCCTGCGGGGGCGACTCGGGCGGCGGCGGCACGGGGCCGCGCCCGGTGGCGGGCTCCGCCGTGGTCACCCTGGCCGGCGCGACGGCCACCGACGGGGGCGTGGTGCTGGACGTGGGCGAGGGCGTCACGGCCGTGGCTCCCGGCGGCGGCGCCGCCACCGTGGGCGCGGGCCCGCAGACGGCCGACGGGCACCGCCGGGTGGTGGTGCTGGGCGACCTGTCGGGCGCGCTGGTGCGGCTGAGCGTGCCCGACGTGCGCCAGCTTCCGCAGGTGCAGGTGCGCGAGGTGGCCGGGCGCGACGGCTCGCTGCGCGACCTGACCGCCTACTCCGCGAAGGTGACGGCGCAGTAGGCGCGCGAGCCACCCGGCTGGCCGCTCGCGGTACGGCGTGGCGATGGAGGCGCGGCCGCGTGATGCCGAGTCCCTGGTGAATCGTCGAGGGAACGGCGGAAGAAGCAACAGCAAAGCGTCACGCAGACCCCGGCTTCGCTGCGACGGGACAAGCGCGGGAGACGGATCCGTCCATGCGGCCATGGCTCCGAGCCAGCACGCCCTTCGCGCGCCCGGGCCGTCACCCGTGTACGCATCTGTCCAGCGCCTGGGCCCGGCGCTTCACAAACTGGCCCGTTGCAGCTAAGTTGCCCATTCGCAACGCACTCCCGCTCCATCTTCCCAGCACTCCCGGATGACCCCAGCGCCTCGCCCCCGCGCCCCGCGCCCGCCCGCGAGCGCAGGCTTCACGCTGATCGAGATCATCGTGGTGATCGTGGTGATCGCCGTGCTGGCCAGCCTGGTGGCGCCCAACGTGTTCCGCCACGTGGACTCGGCGCGCGACAGCACCGTGCGCAGCCAGGTGGAGATGCTGGGTGCCGCGCTGGACGCCTACCGGCTGGACCTGGGGCGCTACCCCACCACCGAGGAGGGGCTGAACGCGCTGGTGACGGCGCCGGCCGGCGCCGAGGCGGGCCGGTGGAAGGGGCCGTACCTGCGCAAGAAGGTGCCGGTGGACCCCTGGACCCACCCCTACCAGTACAGCAGCCCCGGCCGTGTGAACCCCACCGGCTACGACCTGCTCTCGTACGGCGCCGATGGCCAGCCCGGCGGCCAGGGCGAGAACGCCGACGTCACCAGCTGGGAGTAGCCGGGGCCTTCGCCCCGCGCCGCCCCTTTCGCTTCACCCGCAAGGCCCCGCAGTGCAGTCCATCCCGCACGACCAGCTTCCGCTGGCCGAAGGGCTCTCGCGCGAGTTCCTGCTGCACCACCGCCTCTGCCCCTGGCACGTGACGCCCGAGGGCGCGCTGGTGGTGGCCGCGCAGGAGGAGTCGCGCCTGGAGGGCGCCGACGACCTGGGCTTCGCCTACGCGCTGCCCGTGGAGGTGCGCCTCACCACCCCCGACGAGCTGGAGCGGCTGATCGAGCGCATCAGCACGCGGGGCGAGCGCGCCATCGAGCTGCAGCGCGTGCACGGGGCCGACGACGACCTGGCGGCCGACGTGCGCGACCTGGCCAACCAGCCGCCGGTGATCCGCTACGTCAACCTCCTCGTGCGCGATGCCTACGACGCGGGGGCCAGCGACATCCACGTGGAGGCCGAGCGCGGCGGGGTGACCGCGCGCTTCCGGCTGGACGGCGTGCTGGTGCCCGCCCCCGAGCCGCCGCCCGGGCTGCACGCGGCCGTGGTGAGCCGCATCAAGCTGCTGGCCGAGCTCGACATCGCCGAGCGCCGCCGCCCGCAGGACGGCCGCATCCGCGTGCGGCTGGAGCAGCGCGAGCTGGACCTGCGCGTGTCCACCGTGCCCACGCTGTTCGGCGAGAGCGTGGTGCTGCGCCTGCTGGACCGCGGCGGCCGGCCGGTGAGCCTGGGCGAGCTGGGGATGCCGGCCCCGGTGCTGGCTGCCATGGAGCGCCTGGCCCGCAAGCCCCACGGGATGATCCTGTGCACCGGCCCCACCGGCAGCGGCAAGACCACCACCCTCTACGCCGCGCTCTCGCTGCGCCAGGCGGGCGAGGAGAAGATCGTGACCGTGGAGGACCCGGTGGAGTACCAGCTCGCGGGGATCGCGCAGGTGCCGGTGCACCGGCAGGCCGGCGTGACCTTCGGCTCGGCGCTGCGCTCGATCCTGCGGCAGGACCCCGACGTGATCATGGTGGGCGAGATGCGCGACGCCGAGACCGCCGAGATCGCGGTGCAGGCCGCCATGACCGGCCACCTGGTCTTCTCCACCCTGCACACCAACGACGCCGTGGGCGCGCTCCCGCGCCTCCTGGACCTGGGGGTGCCCGAGTACCTGGTGAGCGCCACGCTCGAGGCGGTGCTGGCCCAGCGGCTGGTGCGCCGCAGCTGCCAGGCGTGCCTGGCGCCGTACGAGCCGCGCCCCGAGCACGTGGAGCAGGTGGCGGGCGCCCCCGTCCACGGAGAGCGGCTGCTGCGCGGCGAGGGGTGCCCCGCGTGCCGCGGCACCGGCTTCCGCGGGCGGCTGGGGGTGTTCGAACTGCTGGTGATGAGCGACGACCTGCGCGACGCGGTGGCCCGGCGCGAGCCGCGCAGCCGCATCCGCGCGCTGGCGCAGGCGGGAGGGCTGGTCTCCATGCGGGCCGACGGGTGGCAGAAGGCGCGCGCGGGGCTCACCACCGTGGAAGAGGTGCTGCGTGTCACCCAGGAGTGACGCGGCGCCCCCGCCCCGCACCGCCGCGGGACCGGCCTCGTCGTACGCCTACCGCGCGCTGCACCGCGGCGGGTCGCTGGAGACGGGGGTGGTGCGCGCCGCCAGCCGCGAGGAAGCCGGCGAGCTGCTGCACGCGCGCGGGCTCTTTCCGCTGGAGGTGGGCGCCGAGCGCGAGTCGGCGCGGGCGCGCGCCACGCTGCCGGCGCAGGACCTGGTCCTGGGGCTGCGCGTCCTGGCCACGCTGGCCGAGTCGGGGCTGCCGATCGCCCGCGCGCTGGCGGCGATGGACGACCTCGCGCCCACGCGGTGGAAGGCGGGGCTCCCCGCCATCCGCGAGTCGGTGCGGCAGGGCGGCAGCCTGGCCGCGGCGCTGTCGTCGTCCTCCCTCGGCTTTCCCCCGGTGGTGGTGGGGATGGTGGCCGCGGGCGAGGCGGGGAGCGGCCTGGCGCGCGCCGTCCGCCGCGCCGCCGAGCTGATGGAGCAGGCCGCCGACACGCGGCGCGCGGTGCGCGCGGCGCTGGCCTATCCGCTCGTGCTCGCCGGCGCGGGTGGCGCGTCGCTGGTCCTCCTGGTGGGCGTCGTCCTCCCCCGTTTCGCCGTGATCCTGGCCGACCTGGGGCAGGAGCTGCCGCCCATGGCGCGCGCGGTGCTGGCCGTGTCGGCCGCGGTGCAGGCGTGGTGGGTGCCGGCGCTGCTGCTGCTGGCCGGCGTGCTGGCGGCGTGGCGGCTGTGGGTGTCGTCGCCCGGCGGGGCGCGGCGGTGGGACGCGCTGCTGCTCGGCGTCCCCGCGGTGGGCGCGGTGCGGCTGGCGGGCGCCACGGCGCGCTTTTCGGCCAGCCTGGCGGCGCTGTTGGAGAGCGGCGTGCCCATCGCCCCCGCCATGCTCAGCTCGGCGCGCGCGGCGGGCGACGCGGCGGTGGAGGAGCGCGTGCTGCGCGCCCGCGAGGCCGTGGTGGGCGGCGAGGGCGTGGGCCGCGCGCTGGAGGCCACGGGTGCGCTGACGCCCACCGCCCTGCGCCTGGTGCGCGCGGGCGAGGAGACGGGGCAGCTGGGGGCGATGCTGGCCCACGCCAGCCGCATCGAGAGCGAGCGCGCGGCCGACCTGGTGCGCGGCGCGGTGCGGCTGCTGGAGCCGTCCCTGATCATCGCGTTCGGCGGGGTGCTGGCGCTGGTGGCGGGAGCGCTGCTGCAGGCGGTGTACAGCGTGCGGCCGGGGCCGTGAGCCGCGTTCTCTCTCGCGCCCTCTCCCGCGCGGGCGCCACGCTGCTGGAGCTGGTGGTGGCGCTGTCGATCCTGGCCATCGCGGGGTCGCTGGCGGTGCCGGCGCTGCGCCGCGCGGCCGACGCCCCGCCCACCACGCGCGACCGCGTCGCCGCGGCGCGGAGGGATGCGCTGGAGCACGGGCGCGCGGTGACGCTGGAGCTGCGCGACAGCACGGGCGCGCACCTGCTGACCGCCTTTCCCGACGGGCGCGTGGTGGCCGACACCACCCTGGCGGTGGACCCGCTGACCGGGAGGCCGCGTGCGGAGCGGTAGGGCCGGCGCCGCGCTGCTGGAGGCGGTGGTGGCGCTGCTGATCCTGTCCACCGCCTGCGTCTCCGCGACGGCCATGGCGGCCACCTTCACGCGCACCGCGGTCAAGGCGCGCGAGCTGGACACCGAGGTGCGCCGCGCCGGCGCGCTGATGGACGCCGCCTCGCTGTGGACGCGCGACGACCTGGACCGGCGCCTGGGCGAGCGCCGCCAGGGCGCGTGGCGGATGCGCATCGACCGCCCGGTGCCCACGCTCTACACCGTGGTGCTGGCCGACAGCACCGGCGTGGAGCTGCTGCGCACCGCGCTCTTTCGCGCCGAGCCCGTGCGCGAGGCGCCGTGATGATGGCCGGTCCTCGCGATCGTCTCGTCCGGCTCCGCGGCTCCGCGGAGATCCCGCCTGCCACGGCGTCCGTCGATTCGTATCGTTGGATCCGGGTCGGTCGAGGTGTGGAGACGAGCGAACGGCAACGGCAGGGGGGCACACGGAGGAACGGAGGAAACGGAGGAACCGCGTCGCATCTCCGGTCGTCCGCTCTTTCCCGTCTGCTGCGTGCCGGACGGCTCTTCGGGCGGGTGCGGGACGGGGATCGGGGGAGGCGCGGGGGGTTCACGCTGCTGGAGGTGGTGGTGGCGCTCGCGGTGACGGGGGTGGTGATCCTGGGCGCGCGGGCGGTGATGGCGCAGCTGGGCGACGACGCGGCGCGGATGACGGCGACCGCCGCCGCGGACGACCGCGAGGCCAACGCCGGCCAGCTCGTGCGCGACCTGCTGGGGCGCGCCGAGGCGCCGGGGCAGGGGGGCCCCCGCTTCGTGGGCGACTCGCGCGCCGTGCGCTTCGACACCCGCTGCGACGTGCCCGCCGGCTGGCAGGAGCGCTGCCAGGCCGAGATCGGCGTGGTGGAGGTGAACGGCGTGCCCACCGTGGGCCTCACGCTGTCGACCGGCGAGGCGGTGGTGCTGCGCCGCGGCTTCGGCCGCGCCGTGCTGCGCTACCTGTACGACCCCGGCAATGGCGGCACCTGGGTGAACAGCTGGAGCTCGGCATTCTCGCTCCCCTGGGCCGTGGGGATCGAGGTGGACGGCGAGACGACCATCCTCCCCATCGGAGAGCGCGGATGAGCGGGCGCCCGCGCGGCCGCGACGGCTTCGCCCTGCTGGCGGCGCTCTGGATCCTGGTGGGGGTGAGCGCGCTGGTGCTCACGGTGGCGCTGGCCGGGCGCGAGGCCGCCCACGCGTCGCGCAACCGGGTGGCGCTGGCCCGCGCCCGCTGGCGCGCCGCCGGCTGCCTGGAGCGCGCCCGCGCCGTGGCTGCCGACGCCATCGCTTCGCCCGAGGCGAGGACGTCGGCCGTGCCGCCGGCGGGGTGGGGCGGGGTGGACCGCGCCATCGCCGATTCGCCGCTGCTGGAGGGATGCGGCGTTCGCGTGCGCGCCGCGGGCGCGAGGGTGGACGTGAACACGGCCGACGTGGAGACACTGTCGCGCCTGCTGAACGCCGCGGGCGTCCCCGCCTTCGCGGCCGACTCGATGGCCGACGCGCTCGCCGACTGGCGCGACGACGACGACCTGGTGCGCCCGCTGGGTGCCGAGCGGCCGTGGTACGGCGCGCGGCAGGCGTTCCTCCCGCGCAACGCGCCGCTGGCCGACGTGCGCGAGCTGCGCCGGGTGCGCGGCTGGGGGGCGGTGGCGGGGCTCGACACGCTGGTGGCGGTGGACTCGGCGCGCGTGCCGCTGAACCAGGCGCCGCCCGCGGTGCTGGCCTCGCTCCCCGGGATGGGGCGCGAGGCGGTGGGGCGGGTGATGGAGCTGCGTGCGCGGGGCGAGCGGGTGGTGGACCTGGCGGCGTTCTCGGGGGTGCTGTCGCCGGGGGCGCGGCAGGCGTTCGAGCAGGCCTACGCCTCGCTGGCGCCGCGCGTGGCGCTGGAGCCCGATGCCTGGATCGTGGCCAGCCGCGCCGAAGACGGGCAGCCCGCCGTGGCCGCCGTGGTGGAGATGACGCTGGTGCGCGCGGGAACCCGCGTGGCCGTGGTGCGCCGGAGAACCTGGACCGAATGACGTTTTCCCTGGGAGTGGGCGTGGCGGCCGGCCGCATCCGCGCCGTGGCGGTGCGCGGCGGCGCGGTGGCGTGGGCCGGCGAGGCCGAGCTGGGCGACGCGCGCGACATCGGCGCGGCGCTCGGCGAGCTGCTGGCCAGCGCGCCGCTGCCGCGCTGGCCGCGGCCCCCGGTGGCGCTGGCGCTGGGGCCCGCGCTGTCGCAGCTGCGCCGCATCACCGGCCTGCCGCAGGTGGCCGACGAGCGCCTGCTCACCCAGGTGGTGCGCGAGAGCGCCGGCAAGTTCTTCCTGCGCAACGGCAAGCCGCTGGCGACCACCCGGGTGCGCGTGGTGGGCTACGGCGAGGTGTGGTGCGCGGCGTTCGAGCAGCCGCTGGTGGACGCGCTGGCGGCCGCCTGCCGCGCGGCGGGGCTGACCGTGCGCGGCATCGTGCCCACCGTGGCCGTCCTCCACCGCGCGCTGGAGGGAGACCCGTTGGCGTGGCGCGACGGCGAGGTGCGGGTGGAGGTTGAGCGGGGGGACGACGGCGAGCTCGCCGCAGTCCGCCGCACCCGCGCGCCCGCGTCAACGGGGAACGACGGGCAGACGCCGGTGCCCGCGCTGGCGCGGATCGGCGCGAGCGCGGCCTCGTTCGCCGACGCCTACGGGGCCGCGCTGCTGCGGCGGGGCGAGCCCCTGGCGCTGGAGCCGAGGCAGGGCGAGGGGGCCGGCCCGCCGCCCTGGCGCCTGCCGCTGGCCGCCGCCGCGCTCGCCGCGTCGCTCGCGGCCGCGGCCGTGCTCCCCGTGCGCGCCGCGCGGCAGGCGGAGCGCGGCGCGCTGGCGCGGCTGGCGCGCGTGTCCACCGCCAGCGCCGCCGCGCGCGAGGCCGACGCCGCCGAGCGCCGCGTGACCGCCGCCCTGGCCGAGGTGGCCGCGTTCGACCACGACCGCTACGCGCAGACGCACCTGCTGGCCGACCTGAACCGCGCGCTTCCCGTGGGCAGCGCGCTGCTGTCGTTCAAGGTGGACTCGGCCGGAGGCAGCGTGGTGGCGCTCACGCCCAGCGCGTCGGCCGTGCTGGGGCCGCTCGAGCGCGTGCCGGGGGTGCGCGGGGTGCAGATCGTGGGCGCGGTGACGCACGAGGTGGTGGCCGGGCGCGAGCTGGAGCGGGTGAGCATCCGCTTCGGCATCGGCGCGGCAGAGCGGCGGGCGCGCGACCGGGCGGCCGCCGGGAGGGCGCGATGATCGCGGCGCGCGAACGGCGCACGCTGGCCGTCGGCGCGATCGCCGTGGTGGTGATGCTGGGCTTGGGGCGCGGCGTGCCGGCGTGGCGCGCGTGGCGGAACGCGGCCGTCGCCCGCGCCACGCTGCAGACGGAGCGCGCGGCCGACGCCGAGGCCTCGATGCGGGGCCTGCGCGCCCGCGTCGACACCGTGGAGGCGCGGCAGGGGCGGCTGGGCGAGCTGGCCCCGGCGCTCCTCGACGGCACCACCCCGGCCGCCTCGGGCGCCTCGCTCTCGGCCATCCTCTCGGGCGCCGCGGCGCGCGCGGGGGTGCGGCTCAACTCCGTGCAGCTGCTCCCCGACTCGGTGGCCGCGGGGAGCACCTTCCTGCGCGTGGCCCTGCGCGCCGACGCCACCGGCGACGTGGCCGGCGTGGCGCGGATGCTGTCGCTGCTGGAGGGCGGCCCCGAGCTGCTGGCCATCCGCGAGCTCACCATCACCCAGCCCGACCCGGCCGGGCAGGGGCCCGAGCAGCTGCACGCCGAGCTGACGGTGGAGGGGCTGGCCCTCGCCGCCGGCGCCCTCCCCGGCGTGCCGGCGGACTCGGCGTCGGCCGCTGCGTCGGAGGATTCGGCGGCCGGGGATGAAGGGGGTGGGGCGGAGCCGGCGGACACCGCGGACATGGTGGGAGGCGGGCCATGAAGCGCACGCAGGTGGAGGCGGTGCTCTGGATGCTGGCGGCGCTGGTCGCGCTCTTCGCCTGGCGCGAGACGCGCGGCGTGGTGCCGCCCGCCGCGGCGCAGGCGGGGGAGCGTGCCGCCGTGCCGCCCGCGCCGCTGGTCCTGGCGCCGGGCCCGCTGTCGTACGCCGCCGCCACCATCACCCGTGCCGACCCCTTCCGCTTGGACCGGCACCCCTCGGCGGTGGCCTTCTCGTCGCGGCCCGACGCGGTGGGGGGGATGGCGATGCCGCCGCCGCCGCCCCCACCGGCTCCGCCCAAGCCGCAGCTGGCGGTGAGCGGGATCGTGGGCCCGCCCTGGACGGCGCTGCTGGAGGGCGTGCCCGGGCGCGACGGCCCGGTGACGGTGCGCACGGGCGACCAGGTGGACGCCCTGCGCATCCGCCGGGTGGACCGCGACGGCGTGACGGTCGTGGGGATGGACACCACGTGGCGGCTTTCTCTCAAACGGACATGGCAGTGACCCAGCGCACGATGGTCCTCCTCGCGGCGCTACTGGCCGCATCGGTATCCCGGCCCGCGGCAGCCCAGCAGCGCGCCCCGCAGGTGCAGGAGCAGGGCGACGGGGTGTCCATCAACCTGATCGACACCGACCTGCGCGCGGCCATCCAGGTGCTGAGCCCCTACATGGACCGCCCGGTGCTGTTCAGCGGGGTGGCGCCCAACCGCGTAACGCTGCAAACGCCCCGGCCGGTGCCGCGGCAGCAGGTGGCCTCGCTGCTGCGCAGCCTGCTGGCGTCGCAGGGCTACGAGCTGGCCGACGCCGACGGCACCTACACCGTTCGCCTCCGCGGCGGCCAGCCGGGGATGCAGGGCGGCATGCCCATGCAGGCGCCGGTGCAGCCGGTGGCGGCGCCGCGCGCGCAGGGTGGCGTGCAGCTGTTCGTGATCCGCCTGCGCCACGCCAAGGCGGCCGACGTGGCCGCGGTGGTCAACGCGCTGTACGGGCGCGCCGGAGCGCTGGGCGAGCCCGGCGCGGGGCGGCCCTCCACGCTGTCGAACGACCTGCGGGGGAACCAGCTTCCGCCGTACGCGGTGCAGCAGAACCCCGCGGCGGGGGCCACCGCGGTGGTCACCGGGCGCGACGCCACGCTGGCGGGCGAGAGCACCATCGTCCCCGACTCGCGCACCAACAGCCTGCTGGTGCGCGCCACCGCGGGCGACTTCGAGCTGATCCAGGCGGCGGTGCAGCAGATCGACATCCGCCCGCTGCAGGTGCTGGTGGAGGTGGTGATCGCCGAGGTGTCGCGCAACTCGCGCTTCGCCCTGGGGCTGATCGCCTCGCTCGACACCACCCGCGTGAGCGGCCACGTCAGCGGCGCGGGCGGCACTTCGGGCGACCTGCCCACGACGGGGATCACCCTGCACGCGCTGAACATCGGCCACTACCAGCTGAACGCCACGCTGGCGGCCGCCGCCAACCGGGGCGACGTGACCATCCTGAGCCGGCCGGTGCTCTTCGCCGCCAACAACGAGCCGGCCGACATCTCGGTGGGGCGCCAGGTGCCGTTCATCCAGGCCACCACCCGCACCGACGCCGGCATCCCCACCGACCTGGTGCAGTACCGCGACGTGAGCACGCAGCTCCACGTGGTGCCCACCATCAGCCCCGACGGCTACGTGCTGCTGGACATCAGCCAGGAGGTCAACTCGGTGGAGCAGGGCTCGGGGGTGAAGGGCAACCCCATCATCTCCACTCGCGCGCTGCAGACGCAATTGCTGGTGCGCGACGGCCAGACGGGCGTGCTGGGCGGCCTTTCCGACCAGCAGCGCACCACGGAGCGCGGCGGCATCCCCTTCCTCTCCAGCCTCCCGGTGGTGGGGTGGCTCTTCGGCAGCCGCATGCGCGACACGCGCGACAGCGAGCTGTTCGTCTTCCTCACGCCGCGGGTGATCCGCGCCGACGAGGACGTGGACCAGGCCACCACCGACGTGCAGCAGAACAGCCGCCATCTGCAGGGCCCGCTGCGCGACGTGCGGCCCTACGTGCAGCCCTCGGCGCCGGGCGGCCAGCCGCCGCAGCCGCAGCCCAAGCCGGGCGAGGTGCAGCCGTGAGGGTGCGCGGCGGCCGCGCGGCGTGCGTCGCCGCGCTGTGCCTGGGCGTGGGCGGGTGCCTCCTCCCCGGCTACGCGCTGCTGCACCAGCGCGACGACTTCGCGCGCACCGAGACCTGGCGGATGCGGGGGAACGCGCTGTCGGTGCCACCCGGCGCCGACGACTGGGTGGCGCTGGATGCCGAGGCGGTGCGGCCGCGCGGCGACAGCGTGCGCTACGCCTTCATCGTGGACTACCGCTCGGGCGACGAGCCGCTGGGGCTGCGCCGGGGCGAGTCGCTGATCGTGCTGGCCGACAGCGCGCGCTTCGTCTTCAGCACCGCGGGCGCGCGGCTGGACGAGGACGTGCGCGGCCCGCGCGAGACCGCGCGCTACCCCGTACCGGCCGACGCCATGCGCCGGATCGCCACGGCGGGGCAGATCCGGGTGCGGGTGGTGGGGCGACGGTACTACGTGGACCGGGTGGTGACCAACCGCGGCTTGTGGCGCTTCCGGCGGCTGATGGCAGCGGTGGAGGGGATCCCCGTGCCGCCGCGCCCCTCGCGCCGCCGCCCCGCCGCCGCTCCGGGGGCGGCGGCTCCGCGTCCGGCGCCCCCGCCGTCCGCCCTGCCGGGGTGACGGTGCGCACAGGCGGATAGGAACGACAGCGGCCCGCCCGGAGATTTCCCGGGCGGGCCGGTTCGTTCGACGCAGCCGGATGCATCGACGCACCACGTTCCCGACACCGCTCGGGACGATGGTCCTCTGCGTGAGATTCGTGCCAGCTTCGAACCGGAAGGATGCTTGGGAAAAAGTGTCAGGCGGAGATGTCTTTTTCGATCGCCGCAAGCCGCCGCAGGATCAGGTCGGCGGCCATGCGGTGGTCGCGGCGGAGGTTGTGGCCGGCGTTCAGCGCCACGTACTCGGCCAAGCCGGGCGAAAGCGTGGGGCCCAGCGCCGTGGGGTCGTGGCGGCCGTTGACGCAGAGGATGGGGATGCCGCGTACGGCCTCCAGCTCGGGCAGCACGGGCACGTCGCCCGGCCGCGGGTGGAAGCCCAGCAGGTCGCCCCAGTGGAAGCGGAAGTTGGTGGTGGTGCCTGCCGAGAACAGCGCCAGCAGGCGCACGCGCCGGCGCAGGTCGTCAGGCAGGCGGCGGGCGACGAACGGCAGCAGGTCGGCACCTCGCGACAGGCCGACGAGAACGACGGAATCCTGCTCCCACGCCGCCAGGTAGTGCCGCAGCACCCGCTCCACGTGCCGCGCCACGTCGGCGGGGCGGCGGCGGCGGAGGAGGTAGGTGCGCGCCTTCAGGCCGACGCTCGAGATCCCCGCCGCCGCCAGCTCGCAGGCCAGCTCGCGCACCAGCATGGCCCAGTTGCCGTCGCCCGTGAAGATGAAGGCGAAGGTGCGGCCGGGCTGGGGCGCGTGCTCCTCCACCAGCGGCAGCCGCCGCATCGCGCGCGGCAGCCCGCGCGTGGGCGCCGCGCCGCGGAGCGGGCGAAACGGGCTGCGCAGGCTGGGAAGCTTCACGAATGCTCGCGGTGGCAGTGAGGGTTGGGCCACGCAAGCGCAGGGGGCGTACCAGAGGGGATCGGCGGAGGGATCGGCGGGGGGAGACTGGGAGCGGGCCGGGTGAGCCGGGACTGGGGGAGAAACCGGGGAGCAGCGGGTGAGCCGGGCCGGAGGGGCGAATGAATTCGCGGCAACGACGGCCCAAAGTCCGCTTCGCGGACTCCCGCGCAGAGGTCTCTGCAGGACGCGAGCGGCCGGGGAAGCCTCGGATCGGATGTTTTCCGGCGCGGCGACACGTGAGGGATGCGCGCCCGGAGGGCCGGGAACGCGGCGGACCGCCTGCAGTGTCCTTTCCGTCGAGACACCGCTGGGGCGGGCCGCCGTGGGCCCGGCGCGGTTGGCAACGGCGGTATCGTTGCCTACCGCGCGCGCAGCCCGTTTGGGCGTCTCGGCGCCCAACACGCCCAAACCGCAGTTCGAAACGACCGGGTATGCGAAACGGGCCGGCAGAAGCGATCTGCCGGCCCGTTCTCTCTCTTCCTGCAAGCAGACGAGGACTACTCCGCCTGCCGCTGGATGTCGAAGTCGTCGGCGGCGATGGCGACGCGGTCGTTCACCTTGCGGCGCAGCGCCATGATCTGGTTGGGCCCGTGCGGCTCGTACACCCGGTTGGTGAGCAGCACGCTCCAGGTGTGCCGGCTGGGGTCCACCCAGATGGACGTGCCCGTGAAGCCGGTGTGGCCGAACGACGCCTTGCTGGCCCGAGTGCCGAACCCGCCGCTGCCGTTGGGGCCCGGCGTGTCCCACCCCAGGGCGCGCGTGCCGGCGCCGTCCTGGCGCGCGGTGAAGCGCTCCACCGTCTCCTTGCTGAACACCGTCACCCCATCCAGCTCGCCGCCGTTGGCCATCATCGCCGCGTAGCGACCCAGGTCGTGCGCGGTGGAGAAGATCCCCGCGTTCCCCGCCACGCCGCCCAGCGCCCGCGCGATCGGGTCGTGCACCAGCCCGCGCACCGGCTCGCCGTCCACGCGCAGGGTGGGCGCGCAGGTGGGGCAGTCTTCACCCGGCAGGTAGGTGGTATGCCGCATCTTGAGCGGGCCGTAGACGCGGCGGTCGAGCAGCCGGTACAGCGGCTCGCCGGCCACCCGCTGGGCCGCGGCGAAGAGCACGTTCATCCCCACGTCGCTGTACTCCACCTTCTCGCCCGGCTCGCGCACCAGCGGCGTGCGGATCAGCTGCTGCCAGTTGGCGTCGGGCGAGCCCGCGCTCAGCTGCACGCCCGCGGGAAGCCCCGAGGTATGCGTGAGCAGGTGGCGGATGGTCACCCGATCCTTCGCGCCGTCGCTGAACTCGGGAAGGTAGCGCGACACCGGCGCGTCCACGTCCATCTTGCCGTCCTGCACCAGCAGCATGACCGCGGGGGTGGTGGCCACCACCTTGGTGAGCGAGGCCAGGTCGTAGACGGTGCGCTCGGCATCCACCTTCTCGGCGCCGCGCGTCCAGCCCACGCGGCCCACGCCCTTCTCCAGCACCGTCTGGTCCTGCCGGCCCACGGCCAGGGCGCCGCCGGGGATGGAGCCGGCTTCCACCTGCGCCAGGATCGCAGCCTCGGCGGCGTCGAGCTTGGAGAGCTTGAGGCTGGCGGCGGTGCGCACGGTGTGCGCGGCGGCCACGTCCTGCGCGGTGGCGGCGGCGGTGCGCACCAGCTGGCGCGCCACGCCCTGCGTGTCCACGTCGGCGGCGGCGCGGGTGCTGCTGGAGATGGCCGCGCCGTACGCCAGCAGGCCGCCGGTCAGGGCGACCATCAGCGTCTTGCCTCTGCGGTGTTCGGTGCGGTAGTGCATGGCTTTATACCTTCGTTGCGTTGGTGACTCGGCTTTTCTCGGGTTCGCTCCCGTCGTTCAGCGCGCCGCCTGCCCCTGCGGGCAGTTTTCGCGGCGGATGGAGGTGATCTGTAACTGTATGGTGTTGCAGTAGATACAATCTAACCCCCCGGGGCGTTGGGTGGTCCTGTCAGGGGTTAGCGTCGGATTAACTACACGATCGGGCCTGCGGACGGCGGCGGTCGTCCACTCGGCCCAAGCCAGCAGGTGCGGAGAAGAATCGAGGCAGGATTCAATCTTCGGGGGGACAAAGAAACCGCATGAACACGGAGCAGCGGAGAGCACGGAGGAAGCGGAGAACTCCATGTGGTTCTCCGCTTCCTCCGCTCTCTCCGCTGCTCCGTGTTGACGCGGTGTGGGGTTCGGCCGTTTCGAAGGATTATGAATCCTGCGCGAAACTCACGATTGGCCGGCGAACCGCCGGGATCAGCTCTCCCCGGCCAGCAGCGCCTTCAGCGTGTCCCGATATCCACGCGTCGACGTCACCTCGGCGCCGTTCTGCAGGATCACCACGTAGTCGCCGCGGAACCACGGCTGGATCTCGCGGATCCGGTCCACGTTCACGATCGCCGAGCGGCTGATGCGCAGGAAGCGGCGCGGGTCGAGCACCTCGGCCAGCTGCGTCATGGTCTCGCGAATCGTGTGCGCGCGCGGGCCCACGTGCACCTTCACGTACTTGCCGTCGGCCTCCAGCCAGTCGATCTCGGCCACGGGCTGCAGGTATGCGCGCTCGCCCGCGCGGATCACCAGCCGCTCGCGCCAGCGCCGCACCCCGCGCAGCTCGTCCAGCAGCTCAAGGATGCGGCCCCGGTCGCTCTCCGCGTCGGGCCGGCGCAGGTGCGCGCGGGCGCGGTCGATGGCGCGCGCCAGGCGCTCCTCGTCGAACGGCTTGAGCAGGTAGTCGAGCGCGTGCACGTCGAAGGCGCGCAGGGCGTACTGGTCGTAGGCGGTCACGAAGATCACCTCGGGAAGGTCGGGCGCCAGCTCGCGCAGCACGGCGAACCCGTCCAGCCCCGGCATCTGCACGTCCAGGAAGAGGAGGTCGGGGCGCTCCGCCCGCACCGCCTCCACCGCCTGCGTGCCGCTGGCGCACTCGCCGATCACCTCCAGCGCGGGGTGCTCGTCCAGCATGCGGCGCAGCAGCTCGCGGGCGAGCGGCTCGTCGTCCACCACCAGGGCGCGCAGCGGCGCCGTGCTCATGGCCGTGCTCATTCGGCGCCTCCGTTCTGGGCCGCGCCGGGGGTGCGCTCCTCGGTGCCGGCGGGGATCTCGATGCGCACCTCGCAGCCGCCGCCCGGCAGGTTGCCGATGGCGAAGCGGTGCGCGGCGCCGTAGAGCTGCTCCAGCCGCGCGCGGGTGTTGCCGATCCCCACGCCCTCGCGGGTGAGCGCGCCGCCCTCCAGCCCCACGCCGTCGTCCAGCACGCGCAGCACCAGGTCACCGTTCCGCCGCCGTGCCTCCACCGTCACGCTCCCCGGCCGCTCCAGCCGCGAAAGGCCGTGGGTGATCGAGTTCTCCACCAGCGGCTGGAGCACCAGGCGCGGCACCAGCAGCCGGCGCGCGTCGGCCGCCACGTCGTAGGTCACCGCCAGCCGCCCGCCGAAGCGGATCTTCTGGATCTCGGCATAGCGGTCCAGGAACTCGATCTCCTCCTCCAGCGACACCTCGTGGCGGCTGTCGTCGTCCAGCGCCAGGCGCAGCAGGTCGCTGAGGCGGGTGAGCATGCGCCGCGCGGCCGGCACGTCGCGCTCCATCAGCGCGCTCACCGCGTGCAGGGTGTTGAACAGGAAGTGCGGCTGCAGCTGCATGCGCAGCAGGTCGCGCTGGGCCCGCTCGAGCAGCGTGCCCAGCTCGGCCTCGCGCACCGCGCGGCGCTCGTTCTCGCGCGAGGAGTGCACGGCGTGCGCGGCCGCCAAGATCACGAAGTAGATCGGGATGATGATGGCGAAGACGCGGGTGTACTCCAGCACCACCAGGTGCCCCCAGCCGTTCACACCGGGCGGGAGGCCGAGCACCGGGGCCTTGACGGCGATGATCCCCACCAGCCCCACGAGCACGGCCAGGGCGGCCAGCGGCAGGTGCAGCACCAGGTTGCGCCAGCGCCGCGGGCCGCGAACCGGCAGCCGGCGCGCCAGCCAGAAGATCCCCGGCGCCAGCAGCAGCCACACGTACCACACCGGCAGCTCGCGCCCCACCAGCGCCAGCCACTCCCTGTGCTGCCCCGCGTGCTCGGCGACGTAGTAGTTCTCGGTGGCGACCAGCAGCGCCAGCGTGGTGGCGGCGCCGAACGCGGCCACAGCCAGCGCGTACTGGCGCCGCGGGGCCGTGCGTGGCTTCAGCAGCCCGGGCCTGGAGCTGGGGGCGGGATCGTGGGGTGTGGGCATCGGCGGGGAGAGATCGGGAGGCGTGCCGGATGAACGGTCCGGCCGCGCGGCCGGGAGGATGATCGTACAGCCGGGAAATCTAGCCGGATTCGGGCGAAGGACGCAGCCCGCGGCACGAGCGCGGCGGCGCGAGGCACGATCCGGCGCCGGCGCGGTGCGAACGTTCACGGCGAGACCCTGCCGTCCCATGTTCCCGGCGGGGACGCGGACATAGATTTTCCCCGTCGCCATGGCGGAACCCGCGGTTCCGCCGCCGCCCCGCCCCGCGCCCGCCTCCGCACAGCGCACCTCATCCCCATCCCATTCCGACGAAGATGTCACCCATCCGCAGCACCCTGGCCCTCGCCGTGCTGGTCGCCGCGGCGCTCCCGCTCCGCGCGCAGGGAGGCACCGTCCTGTACGACGCGGGCAGCTTCACCCTCCAGGTGCCGCCTGGCATGGCGATGCTCCGCAACCACGCCACCAATGCTCCCAACACGCGGTCCGAGCGCTTCATGGGCGGCAACGAGCGGCTCGGCATGGTGATGGTGGTGCACAGCACCGTGCAGGGCGTGCCGCAGGACCCCCGGCTGCGCAGCGTGGCCGGCACGCGGCCGCTCCTGCGCGACAGCGCCACCGTGCGCGCCGCCATCGGCTCGCCGCGCGACACGTCGCGGGCGCTCGACCGCGAGCTGCACCGCGAGCTGGGCGATACGACGCTGGCCCACCGGCGCCAGCTCCTCCTGCAGAGCCGCGAGGTGTTTCGCTCGGGGTCGCGCACGATGACGCTCCCCGCCGAGGCGAGCGAGGTCGTCACGGAGAACCGCATCACGCTGCGCTCGCCGGTCTCGGTGAGCCTGGGCGCCGACATGGCCCCGCTCCAGGGCACCGCCGACGTCTCGATCCCCCGCCGGGGCGACGCGGAGGTCTGGGTGGTGATGTACGTGAACGCCGCCAACACGCCGGGGGTGGCCGCGACCGCCGCCCGCGTCCTCGACACCTTCCGCATCACCGGAGGCCCCACCACGGCCCCGCTGGCGCCGTAGCGCCGGCCGCGCGTCCGCAGCGCCCTGCGCTACCCCAGGTCCATCTTCCCGGCGCGGGAGATGGACCTGCGCGCATGGGGTCGCGTCACCCGTTCCCATCCGTGGTGGGGGAGCGGCTTCGTGGGTGGCCTGAAATTTCCCTGCTCCGCGTTGCTGCCGCCACCGACCAGGCCGGGAACGAGATGACGGAAATGCTGCTGCGGATCACCGAGCGCGGGTTGTATTGCGAGGCGGGCGACTTCTACGTGGACCCGTGGATGCCGGTGCCGCGGGCGGTGATCACGCACGCCCACGGCGACCATGCCCGCTGGGGGAGCGAGCGCTACCTGGGCGCGCGCGAGGGCGAGCGGGTGATGCGCACGCGCCTGGGCGCCGACGCGCACATCCGCGCGGTGGACTGGGGCGAGGCGGTGGACGTGAACGGCGTCCGCATCTCCCTTCACCCGGCCGGGCACATCCTGGGCTCGGCGCAGGTGCGCGTGGAGCACCGCGGCGAGGTGTGGGTGGTGTCGGGCGACTACAAGACCGAGCCCGACCGCACCTGCACCGCCTTCGAGCCCGTCCGCTGCCACACCTTCATCACCGAAAGCACCTTCGGCCTCCCCATCTACCGCTGGGCGCCGCAGGCGGAGGTGTTCGCCGAGATCGACGCGTGGTGGCGCGCCAACCAGGAGGCGGGGAAGGCGTCCATCCTCTACGCCTACGCGCTGGGCAAGGCGCAGCGGCTGCTGGCGGGGGTGGATCCGTCCGTCGGCCCCATCTACGAGCACGGCGCCGTGGCGCGGCTCTCGGACGACTACCGGGCGACGGGCGTGCCGCTGCCGCCCACGCACTACGCCGGCGCGCAGGCGCGCGGCTTCGACTGGAGCCCGGCGCTGATCGTGGCGCCGCCCAGCGCGCACGGCACGCCGTGGATGCGCAAGTTCGGCGCGGTGAGCACCGCCTTCGCCAGCGGGTGGATGCGGGTGCGCGGCCAGCGCCGCCGCCGCTCGGTGGACCGCGGCTTCGTGCTGAGCGACCACGTGGACTGGCCCGCGCTGCTCGAGGCGATCGACTCCACCGGCGCCGAGCGCGTGTGGGTCACGCACGGCTACCGCGAGCCCGTGGTGCGCTGGCTGCAGGGGCGCGGCCTGGAGGCCCAGGCCGTCGCCAGCCGCTGGGAGGGCGAGGAAGACGCGGGCGACGTGGAGATCGCGCCGGGGGAGGGGGCAGCTGCGGAGACGGACGACTCCGGGGAGCCGGCGGGCGGCTCGGGCGGGGATCTGGAGGGGGATTTGGACGGCGAGGCGGGGGGAAGGGGCGAATGAATTCGCGGCAACGACGGCACCAAGTCCGCCTTTGCGGACTCACGCGGCGGCATTGGTGCAAGCTGGCGGAGATCCCCGCATCGACCGATGCCGGCGGGTTGAAACCCGCCGCTGGAAGGGCGGGAAGTCCGCCTTCGCGGACTGCGGCGTCGGCATCGTTCCGCGTCGCCACCGGTCCTGTCACGCAGCCGGCGCAGCGCGCCCCGCGTCTCGCAAGCCACGCCGACGCATTCGTCCCTCCCCCGTGCTGTTACGGGGGAGGGACAGGCGAGGAACGAGCCAGGGAGAGGGCCCCCGGGGCTGGCGGAACCGCACGCGTCCCGGCATCCACCCAACCCGCCGTCCCCCCTGCCACGCAGCCGCCGCAGCGCGCCCCGTATCCCGCAGGCCACGCCGACGCAGTTGTCCCTCCCCCAGGCCGTTTTGGGGGAGGAACAGGCGAGGAACGAGCCAGGGAGAGGGCCCCCGGGGCCGGCGGAACCGCGCCGTTATCCCCGCCGTCATGTCCGCAGATGCATCCGCTCGTGTGGGGAGGCCCGCTTCCCTGTGCCTTCGCCCCCCGGAGGCCCCGGTGAAAGCCTTCGCCGAGCTCTACGCCGCGCTGGACGAGACCACCAAGACGGGCGAAAAGGTGGACGCGCTCGCCCGCTACTTCGCCGCGGTCCCTCCCGCCGACGCGGCGTGGGCGGTGCACTTCCTGAGCGGGCGACGGCCCAAGCGCCTCGTGGGCGGCCGCAAGCTGGCCGAGTGGGCGATGGAGTTCACCGGCACGCCCGAGTGGCTGTTCGCCGAGTGCTACGAATCCGTGGGCGACCTGGCCGAGACCATCTCGCTCCTCCTGCCGCCGTCGGGCGCCTCCAGCGACCTGCCGCTGCGCGTGTGGGTGGAAGAGCGGCTGCTGGCGCTGCGCGGCGAGAGCGAGGCCGTGCAGCGCGACGCCATCGTCCGCGCCTGGGGCGAGCTGGACGGCGCGCAGGCCTACGTGTGGAACAAGCTGATCACCGGCTCCTTCCGCGTGGGCGTGTCGCAGAAGCTTGTGGTGCGCGCCATCAGCCGGGTGAGCGGGGTGGACGAGGCCGCCGTGGCGCACCGCATGATGGGCGCGTGGGAGCCGTCGCCCGAGTTCTACGACCGCCTGGTGGGCGAGGACACGGCCGACACCGACGTGAGCCGGCCCTACCCCTTCTTCCTGGCGCACGCCGTGGAGGGCGAGCCCGACGAGCTGGGCGAGCCGGCCGAGTGGCAGGTGGAGTGGAAGTGGGACGGAATCCGCGCGCAGGTGGTGCGCCGCGCGGGAAAGACGTTCATCTGGTCGCGCGGCGAGGAGCTGGTCACCGAGCGCTTCCCCGAGCTCGACCAGGCCGCGTCGCTGCTGCCCGACGGCACCGTGCTCGACGGCGAGGTGCTGCCGTGGCAGGACGGTGGCCCGCTCCCCTTCGCCCAGCTGCAGCGCCGTATCGGCCGCAAGCTGCTGGGGCCCAAGATATTGGCCGAGGTGCCCATCGTCCTCCTCGCGTACGACCTGCTGGAGCACGAGGGCGAGGACGTGCGCGAGCGGCCCCTGGCCTGGCGCCGCGCGCGGCTCGAGGAGCTGCTGGGCGCCGTGCCCACCGCCGGCCGCTTCCTCCTCTCCCCGGTCGTCCGCGCCGATACGTGGGACGGCGTGCGCGAGGCCTACCGCGAGGCGCGACAGGCCAGCCGCGAGGGGCTGATGCTCAAGCGCGCCGACAGTCCGTACCGGGTCGGCCGGAAGCGGGGCGACTGGTGGAAGTGGAAAGTGGAGCCGTTCACCGTGGACTGCGTGCTGATCTACGCCCAGCGCGGGCACGGACGGCGCGCATCGCTCTACACCGACTACACCTTCGCCGTGTGGAGCGAGGGCGAGCTGGTCCCCTTCGCCAAGGCCTACAGCGGGCTGACCGACGAAGAGATCCGCCGCGTCGACAGCTTCATCCGCCGCAACACCATCCAGCGCTTCGGGCCGGTGCGCGCGGTGAAGCCCGAGTTGGTGTTCGAGCTGGGCTTCGAGGGGATCCAGCGCTCCCCCCGCCACAAGAGCGGCATCGCCGTCCGCTTCCCCCGCATGCTCAAGTGGCGCACGGACAAGAAGCCGGAAGACGCTGACACGCTGGAGGCGATCGTGGCGATGCTGAAAGATCCGAACTAGCGCTCCAGATGAGTTACCCACCCGGCTCGAACGAGGATCGTCGCCGTTCTAGGGTGCGACTGGTACTCACCGTCTGTATGACACTACAGGTGTTGCTCTGGTGTGGAGGCCTTCTCTTATTTTTTTCCGGCTGGGAAAAAGAGAGCGGTGCTTGGGGATTTCTGATGTGGTTTCTAGGATCGATCGCGTGCGTACAACTCGCGCTGTTGCTGGGGTCTTTGGCAGGCAAAGCCCGTGCGGAGCTCAGGATACTCACGGTCACCGAGGATTACCGTCCCTACTGCCTTCTGCTGCGACCGTTCAACATCCCTGAGGTCACATGGACGACGACGGTCTACGCCGGAGCAGAATGGCCTGCAACAAAGGACATTCGACTGGAGGAGGTAATTGAGAGCGCGGTGCACCCCATACCTCTCGTCTACCTGGTATCGCCCTCCTCCTCGCCGACCGTGGGACGCCACTCACCCGGTTCAGTGCCAATCCGGTGCGAACAGGATGACTGGTTTGCGATCGTCTCGATCCTTGTCCAGGGTTGCCAAGGTGTCATTCTTGTGCCCGGGGACGGTGAAGGAATTTTCGACGAGCTTGCGCTGCTCAGCGAACTCGACTCCATAAAGAAGACGATCGTGGTCATTCCTCCAGATTCATTCAATAGACGCGAAGAGCGGTGGAAAGCGCTGAAACACAATCTATCCCAGCTCGGCTACCAGCTTCCCGAGTACAGCCGTGATGGCGCGATCTACAGTCCCGATCCCAAATTTGGAATCACAAGAATAGTGGGTCTGAAATCGGACGAAGACCTCTTCCGGCTCACCGGGAGGATGCGACCCCAAATCCAGGACTTTTTAAAGTCGCTACCAAAAAATGAGCGCTTGGCCGACAGTTACCGCAAGGTAGAGGTCGTTGCCAGACGAAAACGGTTGAAATGACGGTGAGCTTGAGCCACCGTCGATTCGTCGTTATCTATTCGTTCCCTCGCAGTGTGGTTCCTTCCTTCCCGACAGATTCTCATGGCAAATCTTCCCACCGACATCGACGGCGTGATCGAGCGGCTGTCCGCCGTCATCAGCGACTGCATCGCCCGGCAGGACCGGCTGGGCTACTTCGCCGCGCTCTACAACCGGGTGACGCTCGCGGTGCGCGACGGGATCAGGGCTGGGGCGTTCCAGGACGGCGCGCGGATGGAGGCGCTGGACGTGATCTTCGCCAACCGCTACCTGGCCGCGTACGACAGCTATCGCTCGGGCGAGCTGCCCAGCATCAGCTGGTTCAAGGCGTTCAACGCCGCGCAGGCGAGCGACCACATCGTCCTCCAGCACCTGCTGGCGGGGATGAACGCCCACATCAACCTGGACCTGGGGGTCGCCGCCGCGCGCGTGGCCGCGGGGAGCGCCATCGACGGGCTCGAGGGCGATTTCAACCGGATCAACGACCTGCTGGCGAAGCTGACCCCCGTGGTCGAGCAGCAGCTGGACGACTGCTCGCCGGTGTTCAGGGAGCTGAGCGGCCTGGCGCCCCGGCTGGAGCTGAAGATGGTGGGCTTCTCGATGGAGAAGGCGCGCAACGCGGCGTGGGCATTCGCGAAGGAGCTCGCCCCGCTGCGCCACCTGCCGCAGGTGGCGCGCATGGCCACCCGCGACATGCAGGCGTCGCTGGTGGCCGACGCGGTGCTGAACGACGGCCTGGTGATCCGCCTGATCCGCGCCCACGAGAGCACCGACGTGGCGCACAACATCCAGATCCTCGCCAACGGCGAGTTCAAGAACACCATCCCCGCCCTCATCGGCGCCCCGACTGCGACGGCGACGGCCTGAGCTATCGGGTGCGACAGGATGTAAAAGGCGGCGGCACGCTCAGCGTGTGCCGCCGCCTTTCTGTCCTTCGTGGACGCAGGTCTCGTCAGAGCGCCATGGCGCAGGTGGCGCCCCAGATGATGAACGACAGCGCCATGAACAGGATCCCCGAGATCCAGAACGCGGCGCGCGAGTCGAGCGGCAGCTTCATCGTCGCCACGATCGCGGCGATGAAGCCGGCGACGATCACGAACAGACCCTCGGGGATGAAGATCCACCCTGCCTCGTTGCCGCCCATCACCTTCACCACGGCCAGCGTCACCAGGTGCAGCAGCACCGCGGCCCCGAAGATGGTCGCCGCCGCGCGCACGCCCCGCGGAACCGCCTGCGGGTCCTTGTGCAGCACGGTTCCGGGCGGAGCCTCGTGCGGCCACTCCTGGTAGCCATAGCCGCTCGTGCCGGGCGGTGGAGGCGGCGGCGGATACGGCTCGGGGGGATAGGGCGGCGGCGGGGGGCCGTCGGCCGGGGTTTCCTGCCCATCGTGCCGCGGCTCGCCCGCGGGGTGCTCGTCGCTCATCGCAGTCGTCTCCCGGTTCCGGTCGGCATCCCATCCATCGCCACGATCCCCTCACCCATCGTCCCCGCCATCCGCACGGACGTCGGAACCACCTACGCGATGCTGCCGTTGGGCTGCAGCAGCGGCAGGCGGCCGCGCTCGGCCCACGGGTCGGCCATGCGCGGCTTCCAGTGCTGCTCGCGGCCGTCGCGGTAGAACAGGTTGTAGGTGTCGAAGGGGATCAGCCGCCCGTCGGGGTGCACGAAGTGGATGCAGCTCTTCTTCACCGAGCGGATGTCCATCGAGTACGCATCCATGAACTGCACGATGAGCACGCGGAACACGTTGGCGTAGCCGAACTCCTGGGGCACGTCCACCAGCGGCAGGCAGCACAGCAGCTCGCGCAGGCTCTGGGCGCCGCTCTCGGGCGAGTGGTTGGTGCTGAAGGCGCGGAAGAGCGCCGTCCGCAGCCCCTCGTCCTGCTCGAAGACGATGGTGTTGCGCCCGCCCTCGATCAGGATCTGCGGGTCGATCATCCCCGTGAGCGGCATCACCTGGCCGCCCAGCTTCATCGCGTAGGCCATGGCCAGGCAGTCGGGGTGGCAGGGCACCGGCACCACGTCCTCGGCGCGGAACACGCCGCTCTGCTCGTAGATGGCGCGGCGCACCTCGGTGAGCGTGAGCCGGTCGGTGGCCGGATCGAAGTCCTCCAGCCGTCCCGCCGCCTGCACCGGCTGGAAGGTGACGCCGCGCACGCACGGCTGCTCCAGCGCGAACTGGATGATCTCGCCCACCTCGCCGTCGTTGAGCCCCTTCTTGAGGGTGACCACCAGGGTGGTGGAGATGTCGAACTCGTTGAGGTGCTCCAGCGCCTTGCGGCGGATGCGGCGCAGGTCGGCGCCGCGCAACTCCATCAGCGGCTCGCGGCGCAGCGAGTCGAACTGCAGGTACACCTCGAAGCCCTGCCGGTACTCGGCCAGGCGACGCACGAACTCGCGGTCTTCCGCCAGCTTCAGCCCGTTGGTGTTGACCATCAGGTGCTTGATGGGGCGCGCGCGCGCCGCGTCCAAAATTTCGAAGAAGCTGGGGTGCAGCGTGGGCTCGCCGCCGCTGATCTGCAGCACGTCGGGCGAGGTCTCGCTCTTCACCAGCGCGTCCATCATCCGCTCGATCAGCTCCAGCGGGCGGTACTCGGCGCGGTGGGGGCCGCTCTCGGCATAGCAGATGGGGCACTTGAGGTTGCACGCGTCGGTCACCTCGATCAGCGCCAGACACGAGTGCTGCTCGTGGTCGGGGCAGAGGCCGCAGTCGTAGGGGCAGCCGTAGCGGATGGGTGTCTGGTTGTGGTTGGGCTGCTCGGGCGGCTTGATGAACACCTCGCGCGAGCGCTTGTAGTAGTCCACGTCGTCGGCCACCAGCACGCGCTCGCGGCCGTGCTCGGGGCAGCGCTTGTCCAGGTACACGTTGCCGTCCTGGAACAGCACCTTCGCCTCCACCTTGCGCAGGCAGCGCGAGCACAGCGCCAGCGCCACGTCGTAGTACAGGTACGGCCTTACCTTGTCTGCCATGCGGGTGCCGGGGAGGGTTCGGGAGATGGGGATGCGGGCGGTGCGGTTCCGTCGGCCAAGGGGGCGCGCCGGGCGATGCCCAGCAGCCGCGGCAGGTGCGGCGCGTACCACAGCAGCCCGGCCACGCAGGCGAGCTGGATCGGGGTCATCCCCAGCCAGGTGACGTGCGCCGGCTTGATGAAGTCCACCGCCAGCCGCCAGGCCAGGTACCCGGCCATGAAGAGCTTGAACAGGTCGCCGCGCGGGTACGGCCGCCGCGCGCGCAGCGCCAGCGCGCCCGCCAGCAGCGCCAGGAAGGCGATCTCGTAGAGCTGCGTGGGATGCCGGTGGATGCCGTCACCGAAGTCGATCCCCCACGGCAGCGACGTCGCGTTCCCGTAGGTGTCGTCCGCCAGCCCGGTGAGGAAGCACCCCACGCGGCCCAGCGCGATCCCCACGATCAGCGGAAAGACGTACAGGTCGCCCGTGGCCGTGCGCTCGCCGATGCGCCACTTGACCAGCTCGGTGGCCGCCAAGCCGCCCAGCAGCCCGCCCACGATCGTCTTCCCCGCCAGGAGCAGCCGCAGGTGCAGCAGCCCGGCCCACGTGGGCGGCGGCGCGAAGGCGATGGCCAGCAGCTTGGACCCCAGCGCCGCGCCCACCACCGCCGCGGCGAGCACCACCAGCCGCCGCTCGGCCGGAAGCGGGTCGCCCGCGCGCTTCCGGAGACGAAGATAGAGGCGGAAGCCCAGGAACGCCCCCAGCATCTCCATCGGCTGGTGCGGCGCGATCGCGAGCGGGCCCAGGTGCAGGACGACGGGAAAGTGCACGCGGAGGGGGGCAGTGCCGGGAGACGATCAGGGGGAGCGGACGGATAGACGAACAGTATAGGATTGCACGCCGTTCGCCAACCCGCCGGCGCGAGCCCAAACGTCGAAGTCAGCGGTTCACGACGAATTACCCCGTGCGTCGTACCACTGGTTCACCTCGTCGATCACGCGGTCCAGCAATTCGCTCGTGGTTGGCTCGAAGTGGATTCGGCTGGACAGCTCGAGTGCTGCGTCGTCGTCGGACGACTGCGGCTCCACCACCCAGCGAAACCAGCCACCGTCGCTGTCGACCGGGAAGGCCAGCGTGCAGATCGGGAAGGTAGCCTCGGAGTACGTCGCGCGCTCGTGGGCGATCATCTTAGAGCCGAGCCGTGGCGGCCGCGACGCGGAGCCCCGGCCCGAGAGCACCACGCCGAACAGGCGACCGCTGATCCGCCCGTCGCGCAGGACGGCCACCAGCATGTCCAGCCCCGCGGCAGCGCTGCCCTGGTACACCACGCGCAGGTCGTTCCGCTCGGTCAGCCAGAGCACCGCCAACGACCGGGCGTGCAAGGCCACGTACCACGGCTCTGGCGCGCTCATACCGGGACTCAGGCCGCCACCCGCCGTGCGTCGTACCAGCGGTTCACCCGGTCCACGACGTTCGCCAGCAATTCATCGGTCGCGGGCACGAAGCCGATGCAGTCGGGGAAGGCGAGCTCGCTGCACCCATCACAGCCGGCGGGTTCCAGGATCCACCGGAACCATCCCGGCTCTCCCGACGCCGGGAATGCCAGCATGCACACGGGCATTGTCTGATCCGCAAAACGCTCGCGTTCGCGGCTCAGCTCGCGGGCCGCGAGCCGGGGTGCAGACTCGCTCGAGCGGCCGGCCTTCACCACGGCACCGAACTGCCGCCCCGAGAAGCGTCCGTCGTGCTCCACCGCTACGATGAGGTCGACGCCGAACAGCTCACCGTCGTGATCGAGCGCCCGAAGCTCGCGGTGACGGGTGAGCCAGACAGCGGCAAGAGACCGAGCGTGCCACTCGACAAACGAGCGCTGCGGATGGCTCATCGATTACCTCCAGGATCAGCGAACCGGGACACGAACGCGGGTGGAGCGCGCTGCGACCAGTAATCGGCGACCTCCCGCCAGAGCAGCTCGCGGGTGCCACGGTCGAGGGGAAACGCGGTCGGCAGGGTGCTCATCGCCGCGTGATTCTCTCCATTCGCCGAAACGATGAAGCAGGACTCGCTCACCGCGTCCACCCCCACAACGTACGTCGGTGCGTGGCAGGCAGCCAAAGCGTTCAGCTCACCGGCCGTGACACGCGCTTGAAGACGGCCCGATGGCGTGTAGCCCTGCTGCGTCGTCTTCACCTGCGCGAAGAAGTGAGGAATGCCCGACAACCCTTCCAACCGGACGATGTAGTCGACCACGGGCCACTTGTCTCCCAAAAACCGCGGTGTGAAGAGCGGTGCCGTGGGCGTGTGCAGCCTGCTGATCGACTTCTCGAAGATCCGTTCGCCGTGGAATCCGATGTAGTCGTTCATCCCTCAACGCTACAAAGGGCTCAGGCCTCTCGCAAGAGACTGTCCATTTACGGCCAGCGTGGGTACACCGACGCCTCGTCATCGCATCGGCGACGACTGTGCACTCCCGCTAAACCAATGCGTGGCTTAGGGTTGCAACGAAAAACGCCGACGCCCCTTCTCGGAGCGCCGGCGTTCTCTCGTCTTCGCAAGCCTGCCCGTCAGGCCCGGCTCACAGCCCGAGCACGTTCGCGCCCTGCTCGAACACCACGTCCACGGGGATGCCGCGGCTGGAGAGGCGGGCCAGGTCGCCCTGCAGCTCGGGGCGGATCACGCCGTAGCCGCTCATGAAGGTGCCCACGCCGGCGTAGTCGCCTGTGCCCTGCAGGCGCAGGATGTTGCCGGCCAGCTTGTCCACCGCCTGCTGCATCTTGTCGAAGTGCACGCGGTAGCGGCCGGTGGCCGCGTCGCGGCTGAAGGCGCCCTGCTCGGCAAAGAAGTTGAACGTGGCCATGTTCGCCCGTCCGTGCGCGTCGCTGGCGCCGAAGCGCACCGAGCGGAACAGCCCCGCCAGGAAGGTGACGTAGTTGTTGCGCACGTCCTCCTGCCCCAGCTCGCCCTGCCGGTTCAGCTGCGTGACCATGTACAGCCCCAGCACGTCGGCCTTCTCCTCCTCGAGCCCGCCGTAGCGCTCCTTGAGCGCCTCGCGCACGGTGCCGGTGCCGTTGACCACGTTCTTGATCCCCAGCCCGTGCGCCACTTCGTGGAACATGGTGTTCTCGAAGAAGGCGTCGAAGGTGATGTGCTGCATCTGGTCGGCCGCGATCAGCTCGCCGGCGATGGGGAGGAGGATGGCGTCGAACTTGGCGCGCATCGCGTTCTTCAGCTGCAGGCGGCGGGTGCCCTTCTGCAGCTGCACCTGCTCGTCGTTGGGCAGGTTGATGGCGATGGTCTTGCCGCCCGAGTTGGCCTGCCCCGCGTAGTACACCGCGTCGTAGGCGTTCAGGTCGCTGTTGCTGCCCGGGCTCTCGCGCTTGAACTGCTCTTCCACCGGCAGCCCGCGCTGCAGGCCGGGAAGCATCCCCACGAAGCGCGTCAGCCGCTCGCTCCACTGGCGGTCCTTCACCAGCACGTACGCCTCGTTGGCCGCCTTGTAGCCGTAGAGCGCGTCCTCGTACGTTTCGATCGGCCCGATCACGATGTCGAGCGTGTTGTTCTTCATGTCCATCCAGGCCAGGTCGCTGGCCTGGTAGTCGTCGTTCAGCAGCGCGTCGGCGCGCAGCGAAAGGTAGCGCTTGAGGCCGGGGTCGTCGGCCAGGGCGGCGGCCTGGCGCAGCCTGGCGGCGGCGCGCTCGTTGTGCTCGCGGTAGGCCACGTGGAAGGGCACCGTGGTCAGCCGGCCCGAGGCGTCGCGGCGCACCAGCGTGTACAGGCTCTTCAGCGAGTCGGCGCGCGGGCCGCCGGCGGCCACGGCGGCGTCGAACTCGGCCTTGGTCATCCCCTGCGGGTAGTACGCCGCGCCCTCGGGCTTGGCGCCCACGCCGGGGAAGAAGGGCTGGTCGCCCTCCAGCCGGTCCCACGGACCGTAGTTGATCTCCACGAAGCGGCGCATCGCCGGGTCGGTGGCGCGGGCCAGAAGCGGGGCGGGGTCGCCGTAAGTCTGCATCCAGAAGATGGGGTCCATCTCCCTGGCCGCGTCGATCAGCAGCGGGATCATCCGCCGCTCGTTGGGCGTGAGCTGCGACAGGTCGGTGGTGAGCCGCACGGTGTGGTACCGCGCCACCCGCTGGCCGATGTCGGTCTGCGTGGCCGAGGTTTGCGAGGCGGCGCCCGAGCCGGCGGCCGGGGCGGGCGCGGGCTGTTCGGCCGCGGGCGGGGCGCAGGCCGCCAGCGTGGCGGCGAGCGCCGCGGCGGCGCCGGCGATGGTGCGAGAGGTCATGCGCATCTCCTTGTGATGCTCAGTGCGGGTCGATTTCTGCGTTCCGGTTCACGTCATGGTTTCACGCGCAGGCGCGGACGATACGCGGGGCCGCGGAGCGCGCGCAAGCCGGTGTACCGCAGGCGCCTGGGCCAGGGTCCGCCGAAACGCGCACGCAACCGATCGCGCGGCCCGCGGTATAAGCATCGTGGCGTGATGCGTGGCGCGTGCATGGATCGCACCGCCGCGCGATTGGAGGCATCTGTGATTTCCACCCGGACCGCTGATTGCGTGGGCCGAGCGTGATGGGATCGAACGCGAGCAGGACGCCGCCCGTCCGCCTCCGCCGGAGGCCGTGACGCGCGGCGTGGACATACCCGGGAGAAGCTGACGTGAGGCGAGAGATGCCCGTTCTAGGGCTTGGATTCATCGTGCTGGCGGTGATCGCGGTGGTGGGCGTGGGAAGCGAGCTGGTGCTGGGGCACCTGCGCGGCAGCGCCGGCGCGGCGGCCCCCACCGCCACGGCGCAGGCATCGCAGCGTGCGGCCCGGCCGGTGCCCGCCGCGCTGGCGGCCGACACGCCGGCGCGCGGCACCGCATCGGCCGACAGCGCCCCCTGCCGCGTGCTGGCGTCGGGCGTGGCGCTTCCCGAAGACGTGCACGAGTCGAGCGGCGCGGCGTGGAGCCCGCGCGGCGGCGGGCTGCTGTGGACGCACAACGACTCGGGCGACCCCGAGCTGGTGGGCGTGGACCAGGGCGGCGTGGAGCGGGCGCGCGTTCGCCTCACCGGCGCCACCGTCACCGACTGGGAAGACATCGCCGCGGCGCCGTGCCCGGGCGGCAACTGCCTGTACGTGGCCGACATCGGCGACAACCGGGCGGCGCGCCCCAACGTCACCGTCTACCGCGTGGCCGAGCCCGCCGCGGGGGCCACCGCCACCGCGCCGGCCGACCGGCTCAACGCAACCTACCCCGACGGCCCGCAGGACGCCGAGGCCATCTTCGTGCTACCCGACGGCACGCTGCACGTGGTGAGCAAGGGCGAGACGGGGCCGGCGTCGCTCTACCGCTTTCCGCAGCCGCTGCGGCCGGGCGCCACGGTGATGCTGGAGAAGGTGGCGGGGATCTCGGCCGCGGTGCTGGAGCGCAGCAGCCGCATCACCGGCGCCTCCGCGTCGCCCGACGGGCGCTGGGTGGCGGTGCGCACGCTGCGGTCGCTCTCCCTCTACCCCACGCAGAACGGCGGACTGCGCACGCTTTCGAACCCCGTGGTGATGGACCTGAGGGGGTTGAAGGAGGCGCAGGGCGAGGGGGTGGCGATGGGCGACGGCGGCGTGGTGTTCCTCACCAGCGAGGCCGGCGGGAAGAAGACGCCCGCCACGTTCGCGCGCCTCGCCTGCACCCTGCCCGGCTGAACGACGAGCGCGCCGCCGGAGACATCCCGGCGGCGCGCGTGTCGTGGCGGTCCCGTTCTACCAGGCCCGCATGATTCATCGCGGCGGCGGGACCGGCTGAAGTGTCACACAGAGGCACAGAGACACGGAGAAGAGCCGGCAGTTCTCTGCGTCTCTGTGCCTCTGTGTGAGAAAGCAGTTCAGCCGGCTCTGGGATCATCATCATCGCCGCGTGGCCGATCCGCAGACCGGATCACCGCCGCGCGGCGGTGTCCTGCGTCGCGTCCGTCGGTGGAGCGGACGATGGCGCGGCGGGACGGGTGAGCACGGTGAACTGGGCGCGGGTGCCGTGGAACGCGTCGAGGTCGATCAGCCCGCGCACGCCGGGGAGGCGGCCGGTGGCGGCGTACTGCCAGAACGTCCACGCCCCGCCGTAGCGCGGCCGGCGGTAAACGCTGCGCGCCCAGAGCGGGTGGCCGGTATCACCCGCCATGTACTCGGCATGGAACTCGGGCGTCACGTAGAGCACCGTCGGCCGGCCATACGCCGAGTCGACGACGGCCAGGAAGCGCCGCACCTCGGCGCGCACCGAGTCGCGCGGGGGGCGCTCGCTGCAGTTGCCGCCGAACTCCAGGTCCACCGCCGGCGGCAGCGACGGGCCGGCATCGCCAGGCTGCACCGCGAGCAGGTTGAGCGCCTGCGCCTGGCCCGCGGTGCACAGGGTGAAGTAGTGGTACGGCCCCGTCACCAGCCCCGCCCGCCGCGCTTCGTCGCGGTTGCGCAGGTACGCGCTGTCGCGGAACGTCTCCCCTTCCGTCGCCTTGATGTAGGCGAACTCGTAGCCCGCCGCTCGGATCCGCGCCCACTCCATCCGCCCCTGGTGGTGGCTCACGTCCACCCCGCGCACGGGGAACTCCGCGCGGCTGGGGTACACGAAGCGCACGTAGCCGTGCGAGAACAGCACGTACGCCACCAGCACCGCCGTTCCCGCCGCCGCGGCGAGCAGGCCCAGCCGCCGCAGGCGCGCCTGGCCTCGAGGGGTCTTGAACACGGGAGATGGAAGAAGGGAGAACGCCGGGACCCGGCGTCGAACGGCGTGGTTCAGGAGCCGCGCGCGCGGTCCTTCTTGGCGAGCCGGCCGATCTCGATGTGCACCTTGGTGAGGTCGCCCGAGAGGTCGGTGATGCGCTCGGTGAGGTCGAGCACGGTGCGCACGCCGTCGCCCCACACCTCGGCCACGTAGCGGTCGCCGGCCTTGAACATCACGCGCTGCATGTCCTCCAGCGCCTGGATGGCGTCCCACAGCATCTCCCGCGCGTGCTCCAGGTGTTCCTGCGCGCTCAAGTTCTGCTCGGCCATGGGGCGACGGGGCGGGCGTGGGTGGATGGGCACGAAAGGACGCCGGATGGCCAGAAACATGGGGCGCCGCGCCGCGCCGCGCAAAGAGCGGTGCGGCAGGTGGCGCGGAACGCGCGCCATTCGTTTCGACGCCGATGCCCCCGCCTGCGTCACTCCCGTGCCGTGACCGCCCGAGCCCGCCGCCGGCGACGCAGCCCGGCGGCGGCCGCCACCCACGCGATCAGCGCCAGCTGCAGCGGCAGCCGCGCCCAAAGCAGCGCCTGCGCGGTAGGCGATGCGTGCGACGCGCGCGCGTTGAGCAGCATCTGCACGTTGGCGGGGAAGACGGCGACCAGCAGCAAGACCAGGCCGACGCCGGCCGCACGGCGGGTGCGCGGCACCAGCAGCCCGATGCCGCCCGCGGCCTCGCACACGCCGCTCAGCAGCACCAGCTCGCGGTGCAGCGGCAGCCAGGGCGGCATGATGCGCTCGTACTGAGCGGTGACCACGAAGTGCATCACCCCCGCGAACACGAACCCCGCCGCCAGCAGCCACCGCGACACGCGCAGGGCGGTGGGTTCAGCCGATCCCGCGGGCTCCGCGAAGGCGTCAGCCATGGGCGCGGGCGGCGGAGGCGCGCGCCGTCACGGACGGGTGACCAGCCACTCCTTGGCCTCCATCAGGTCGTTGAAGGCGCTCAGGTTGCGGCGGCGCGAGAGCACCTGAATGGCGCGGAAGCCGGTGAGGTACACGCCGGTGAGCCCCACCACCACGGCGCTCCAGCGCACGTAGGGCGCGTTGAACGTGACCAGCTCCTGCATCGCCTTCACGTTGCCGGGGGTGATCTTGGAGCCGCGCACGTCGGTGAGCGTGAGCACCGAGCCGGGCGGCTCGCGGCCGATGATCTCCCTGGTCTTAGCGATCTCGGCCTTCAGCTGGTCGGCGTCGCTGCCGAGGTTGGTGTAGTCGAGCAGGAGGAGGCGCTGCCCCCGGTGGTCGATGAAGCGCGTGCGGTCCATTCATCCCGCCGTCGGTGAGAGGTGGGTGGGCTTCCGAAGCCGTCAAAAGAGTACGGGAGGATAACGCATTCCGTCCCATCGCGCACCCCTTTCGTCGTTCGGAGATGGACAGCAGAACGCCCGCCGGGGGCGGGCGCCATGTGCCTGCAAGCGATTGTGTGCGATACGAATACGCCAGCCTGGAAACAGCGTTTCGGTCTCCTCCTCGACAGAACCGGACGGCGCCATCCGAAGTCCGTCGGCCGTGCGAAGTTGCGTCGATGTACGGTGCGCTACTTACGCGCCTCCGCGCGCACTGCGCAACGTCTCTCTCGCGGCTTCGATCCACCGCGGCGGGAAGCGTTCGGGGTCGGCCACCCACTCCTCCAGCGCCGGCACCGCCCGCCCGATCCCCATCCGCTCGTCGGCCGCGGCCGAGACGAGGAGGGCGCCCATGTGCGGGAAGCGGCCGCTCAGCTCCGGGCCCACGCGCTCGTCGAACTCGGCGGCCAGGCGCCGGCACGACTCGTCGCCGATCTGCGCGGTGCGCTGGCGTTGCAGCACCTGCGCGGCGCCCAGCAGCTTGGCATACGTCTCGCCCTTCTCGGGCACGGCGGCCACCAGCGCGTCGTGCAGGAACTCGAGGTGGCGCTCCATCAGGTACTGCGGCATCCCGCGGGCGGACAGCACGGTGCCCAGCCACATCACCTCGGCGTTCACCTGCTCCTGCGGCGCGTCGGCGATCAGCGCCAGCCACGCGCTGTCGCTGTGCGCGAACATCCGCCCGCGCTCGCCGAAGCGCGCCGCGTAGTACGGAAACTCGCTCCACGAGCGCTCGCCCGCCGCCAGGCTCGCCGCGATCTCGCGCGGGTCGCTCGTCACCGGGTGCGTCCCCGCCGAGGGGTTGATCAGTCCTGCGCCCACCTCAGCCATGCTCAAGCTCGTCCATACGCGGTTCCCAATCGATGATCTGGATGTTCATCGCCTCTCCAAGGATCCAGACGACGCCCTCGTCACTCCGCCATAGCCAGCAGCTCGGCGGTGTGCAGCGCCTTGCGGCCGGCGCAGAAGTCGGAGATCTGGTGGCGGCAGCTGAAGCCGGGGGCGACGATCAGGTCGTCGCTGTCCGTCGCGCGCACGGCGGGGAAGAGGACGCGCTCGCCGCACGCCTGGCTCACCTCGTAGTGCCCCTTCTCGTAGCCGAACGACCCCGCCATCCCGCAGCACCCCGAGTCGAGGATGGTGAAGTCGAGCCCCTCGACCCGTGACAGCACCTCGGTGGTGGGCCCCATCCCCACCAGCGCCTTCTGGTGGCAGTGGCCGTGGACGATCGCTTTGCGCTCCAGCCGTCCCGGGCGCCAGTCGGGGAGCGCGGCCAGGAACTCCTCGAACGTCACCGCCGCCGTGGCCAGCTGAGCCGCGCGCTCGTCGCGGACGAGATCGGGGAGCTCGTCGCGCAGGGTGAGGATGCAGCTGGGCTCCACGCCCACGATCCACGCGCCGCGCTCCACCTCGGGGAGCAGCGTCTCCAGCAGCTCGGTCTGCAGGTCGCGCGCGTGGTCGAGCAGGCCCTTCGACACGGCCGCGCGGCCGCAGCACACCTGCTTCTTCGGCAGGCGCACCTCGTAGCCGGCGTCCGTCAGCACCTTCGCCGCGGCGTGCAGCGGGCCGGGCTCGAAGTAGTTGTGGAAGGTGTCGTCGAACAGGATCACCGTCGCCTTTCCACCCACCACCGAGCGCTTGCGGCGGGTGAAGGCGGGGCGGAAGGGCTGCTTCGCGAAGCCGGGCATCTGCCGGCGCGGGTCCATCCCCGTGGCGGCCTGCATGGCGCGCCCCATCAGCCGCTGCCCCAGGTTGGCGGCGCGCGGGGCGATGCTGGCCATCTTCGCCAGGTCGTGCACGCGGCCGAAGAACAGGGCCTTGCGGTCCACGCCGTGCTCGCGGTGGTGCTGGGCGGTGAACTCGGCCTTGTAGCGCGCCATGTCCACCCCCACCGGGCACTCCGTCTTGCACGCCTTGCAGGCCAGGCACAGGTCCAGCGCCTCCAGCACCTCGTGGCTCTTCATCCCCGGCAGCGAGCCGCGCATGGCCTCGCGCAGCGAGTTGGCGCGGCCGCGGGTGCTGTGCATCTCCTCCTGCGTGACCATGTAGCTGGGGCACATGGTTCCCGCGTCCAGCTTGCGGCACACGGCCATGCCGTTGCACTTCTCCACCGCCACGTCCCACCCGCCCTCGGCGTAGTGGAAGAAGGTGTCGGCGGGCGGGTGGACGTCGTAGTCGTCGCCGAAGCGCAGGTTGTCGCTCATGCGCTGGTAGGGCGGGGTGATCTTGCCGCCGGGGTTCATCCGCCCCTCGGGGTCGAACACCGCCTTCACCTGGGCGTGCAGCCTGATCAGCTCGGGCCCGAACATCTTCGGCAGGAACTCCGACCGGGCCAGCCCGTCGCCGTGCTCGCCGCTCAGGCTTCCGCCGAACTCCACCACCAGGTCGGCGATGTCGTGGGCGATGCGCTGCATCCGGTCGCGGTCGGCGCCCTGCTTCAGGTTCAGGTCCACGCGGATGTGCAGGCACCCCTGGCCCGCGTGGCCGAAGAAGCCCGTCGTCGTCCCGTGGCGCTGCACGATCTCCTCGAAGCGCCGGGTGTAGGCGCCCAGCTTCTCGGGCGGGCATCCCGTGTCCTCCACGAACTCCTGCGGCTTGATGTCCTTGGACGGCGTGGTGAGGTAGAGGAGCCCGGTGGCCGCCTGCCGCAGCGACCACGCCGCGTTCTGCTCGCGCTCGGTGAAGAAGGCGCCCGCCACCGGGCCGCCCGGCAGCCGCGGCGCCCGCGCGGCGAAGTCCTCGGCCAGCGCGCGCACCTCGGCGGCCGACTCGCCGCTGAACTCGCAGAAGAGCACGCCCAGCGCATCGGGCGCCGCCATCGCCGCCGTCTCGCGGAAGGCGAAGAGGTCGCGCGCGCCCTGGAGCACGCGGCTGTCCACGATCTCCAGCGCGGTGAGCCCCGGCTCGGGGAGGATGGCGGGCACTGCGTCGAACGAGGTGAAGCGCTCTCGGAACGAGAGCAGCACCAGCGACCGCGCCGGCGGGATCGGCACCAGCCCCACCTCGGCTTCGACCACCGTCGCCAGCGTCCCCTCCGAGCCCACGATCAGCCGCGCCAGGTTCAGCTCCTCGTCCTCGAGCAGCGCATCGAAGTTGTAGCCCGACACGCGCCGGGGGATCTTGGGATAGCGGCGGACGATGTCGTCGCGGTGCGGCTCCAGCAGCGCCATCACCCCGCGCGCCAGCTCGCCCTCCGCTCCCGGCGCGCCGGCCAGCGCGCTGCGGCGCATGGCGGAAAAGTGCGCGCAGCGTCCGTCCACCAGCACGCAGTCGAGCGAGTGGACATGGTCGCCGGTCTTGCCGTAGACCAGCGAGCGCGCCCCGCACGAGTTGTTGCCGATCATCCCGCCCAGCGCGCACTGGCGGATGGTGGCCGGGTCGGGCCCGAACTGCAGGCCGTAGGGGAGCAGCGCGCGGTTCAGCCGGTCGAGCCGCAGCCCCGGCTGCACGCGGGCACGGCGCGCGTCGGGGTCGATGGACAGCACCCGGTTCATCCGCTTGGTGAAGTCGAGCACCAGCGCGGCGCCCACCGTCTGCCCGGCCAGCGCCGTCCCGCCGCCGCGGGGGAGGACGGGAACCCCGTGCTCGGCCGCGAGGGTCACGGCGGCCACCACGTCCTCCGCGTCCTCCGGGACGACCACGCCCACGGGGAGGAACTGGTAAAGCGAGGCGTCGGTGCTGTACAGGAGCCGCGAGTGCGCGTCGAAGCGGACTTCTCCGCGCACCTTCTGGCGCAGGGCGCGCTCCAGGCGGGCGGCGCGGGGGTCGGGCTGGACGACTGGGAGCATGCGAAAAAACGGCGCGGGTGGCCGCCTCCCGTGAAAGTTCGTGCGTTCCGCGGGCGGCGCGGCTACATTCGAAATCAGCGAGCCCATCGCGCCACGGGCATGACCGCGACGTAGTGGGATGCGTCAACATACCGGTGCCCCGGCGGGGGGCAATTCCCGCGCCCCGCGGGGGGAACCTGTGGGCCGTTCGGGGTAAGAATGCAGCGCAGGGCCGCGAGATCCGCAGTCCCGTCCCCAAGTCGTTCCACCCAAAGGAGATCCGCCCCATGCACGTCTACATCCGCGAAGAGCCCGTCGAGCTCGTGATGCGCGAAGTGGACGCCGAGGGACTGGTGCCCACCGATGCGGAGCTGGTGCCCATGGCGTTCTTCGTCGACGGCAACGAGCGCGCGTCGTTCCGCGCCATGCTGCCTTCGGACACCCTGACGCTGCTGCGCCAGACGCTGCGCGACCCGGTCCAGCTGGGCCTCCTGGCCGAAGAGCCCGAGGACCCCTCGGCCGAGGTCAAGGCGATGGTGGGCATCTCCATCCCCGTCCACTCGCTCCCCGACGGCATGGTGCCCGAGGAGATGGAGGAGGAGGACGACGACGAGCCCTGGAAGACGAGCGCCAACTACGAGGGCTGGCGCGACGAGGGCTATTCGGACGAGGGCGGCGACGAGCGCACCGTGCTGCTGGCCTTCGCCCCGCTGGTGCGCATCAGCCGCCGCAAGCCCGACGACTTCGCCGAGGAGCTGGTGGATCTGCTCGAGAGCGCCATCTCGGGCGCCACGTTACCTTCGCTGGAGGCGCGGGTGAACAAGATGCTGGGGCTGGACCTGTAGCACCGGTTCGACGGATGCGGGCGCGCGCTTCCGGGCGGCTCGCTTCGGATCGACAGGATGCATCACGCCCCCGCCGGGATTCCGGCGGGGGCGTTTTCGCATCGCACCGTCTGATCGCCGCCCTCCCCTGACACCCATCAGCCGGCCGCCGAGACATCCGTGCAAGCCGCGCCGACCGTCCCTCCTCTGCAGTTCGGGGGAGGGACAGGCGAGGAACGAGCCAGGGAGAGGGGTGGTGGCGCCGCGGGTGACGGGAAGCGAGTGGCAGCCACGCCGCATCCCGCGTATTCTGCCCGTCTTCCCATCGTTCGTGGGCGCACGAGCGCGCCGTCCCCACCCAGGAGGGCTCCGTTGAAGCAGAAGATCACCCTCGCCGCCCTGTGCATCGTCGCCGCCGCGTGCACGCCGCGGCAGGCCGGGTCCGCCGCGCCCGCCATGCCGGCGCCGTCCGCCGCGCCGGCGCCGGCGGTCTCGGCCGACGAGAACCAGCGGCTGGACCAGCTGGCGGAGGCGTACTTCGACCGTTCGCTGGCGCTGAACCCGGTCGCCGCCACCTCCGTCGGCGACGCACGCTACAACCACCTGTACACCGCCTCGTTCAGCCCCGAGTCGCGCGCAGCCGCCCACGCGCTCATGGCCGAGTATGCGCCGCGGCTGCAGGCCATCGACCGCACCGCGCTCGACGAGGAGCACCAGACGACCTACGACGTGTTCCGCTGGAACCTCGACGGCCAGCGGCGGGCGGAGCAGTTCCCCTCGCACCTGGTGCCGCTGAACCAGTTCTTCAACTTCACCGCCTCGTTCGCGCAGATGGGCGCCGGCACGGGGCTGCACCCGTTCCGCACGGTCAAGGACTACGAGGATTTCCTGTCGCGGATGCGCGGCTTCCAGCAGGCGGTGGACGCCGCGATCGCCAACATGCGCGAGGGCATGGCCACCGGCGTGGTGCAGCCGCGCGTGCTGATGGAGCGCGTGCTCCCCCAGCTCTCGGCGCACGTGGTGGACGACTCCACGAAGAGCCTGTTCTGGGGGCCGATCACCAACCTCCCGGCAGACTTCTCCCCGGCCGACCGCGCGCGGCTGACGGCGCAGTACGGCCAGGCCATCCGCGAGACGGTCGTCCCCACCTTCCGCAGGCTGCACGACTTCGTGCGCGACGAGTACCTGCCCCGCACCCGCAACACCGTGGGCCTCGCGGCGCTCCCCAACGGCCGCGCCTGGTACGAGAACCAGGTGCGCGCCGTGACCACCACCTCGCTCACCCCCGAGCAGATCCACGCCATCGGGCTGGCCGAGGTGGCGCGCATCCACCGCGAGATGGAGGGGGTGATGCGGCAGGTGGGGTGGCAGGGCGACCTCGCGTCGTTCATGCGCCACGTGCAGACCGACCCGCGCTTCCGCTACGCCACGCGCGACGAGATGCTGGCCGACTTCCGCGCCGCGCAGGCCCGCATCGACGCATCCACCGGCCGGCTGTTCGACGTGAAGCCGCGCGCCAACTACGAGATCCGCCCGGTGGAGCCGTTCCGCGAGCGCAGCGCCAGCGGCGGGTCGTACACGGCCGCCAGCCTGGACGGCACGCGCCCCGGCGTCTTCTACCTCAACACCTACGACCCGCCGAGCCGCGCGCGCTACGGGATGGAGTCGCTGCTCATCCACGAGGGCTCGCCCGGGCACCACTTCCAGATCTCCATCGCCCGCGAGCTCGAGCACCTGCCGCGCCTGCGCCGCTTCAGCGGCTTCACGGCCTACACCGAGGGGTGGGGGCTCTACGCCGAGACGCTGGGGCGCGACCTGGGGCTGTACACCGACCCGTACCAGTACTTCGGCTACCTGTCGTCGGAGCTGTGGCGCGCCATCCGGCTGGTGCTGGACACCGGGATCCACGCCAAGGGGTGGACGCTGGAGCAGGCCAGCGAGTACGCCCGCGCCAACTCGGCCACCAGCGAAACCACCATCCAGGCTGAGGTGGAGCGCTTCGCCGCCATCCCCGGCCAGGGGCTGGCGTACAAGATGGGCGAGATGAAGATCACCGAGCTGCGCCGCCGGGCGCAGGCGGTGCTGGGCCCGCGCTTCGACATCAAGGCCTTCCACCGCGCGGTGCTGGAGAGCGGCGCCCTCCCCCTCGACGTGCTCGACGCCCGGATCGACCGCTGGATCGCCCGGCAACGCGGCTGAGTCACCGAACCCGGGCACCGTCGGGGTGTGTCACACAGAGGCACAGAGAACACAGAGAAAACCAGGCGGTTCTCCGTGTCCTCCGTGCCTCTGTGTGACCCAGGCCGTTTTGGATCTGGGCTCACGCAGAGCAGCAGAGAAGCAGAAGAGATGGGCTGTTCTCTGCTCCTCTGCTCCTCTGCGTGAGATTTCTTTTGGACGTTCGGGATGATGAAAAACGGAGCGCCGCCAGCGATGGCGGCGCTCCGTTTTCGTCGGACGGCAGCGATGCTTCGGCAGGCGGCGCTACACCGCGCCCAGCCCCGTGCTGGCCCGCACGTTCAGCTCGCTGTACAGCTCGGGGTCCTGCTGCTTCCCCGACATCAGGCTCCCCACGATCGCGGCCAGGAAGCCCAGCGGGGCCGAGACGATCGCAGGGTTGTCGAGCGGGAAGAGCGGCTGCGCCTGGATCAGGTGGCGCGTGGCCGCCGCCGGCGCGTCGATCCCCATCACGGCGGGGCTCAGCACGATCAGGATCACCGAGGCGAGCAGCCCCACCACCATCCCCGTCACCATCCCCTGCGTGGTGAAGCGCCGCCAGTAGAGCGTGAGCAGGATGGCGGGCACGTTGGCGCTGGCCGCCACCGCGAAGGCCAGCCCCACCAGGAACGCCACGTTCAGCGTGCGCAGCGAGATGGCCAGGATGATGGAGAGGATCCCGATCCCCGTGGCGGCGATGCGGGCCACGCGCACCTGCTCGCGCTCGTCGTGCTTCTGCCCGCGCTTGACCACGCTGAACCAGATGTCGTGCGCGAACGCCGACGAGCTGGCGATGGTGAGCCCCGCGACCACCGCCAGGATGGTGGCGAACGCGATCGCCGCCACGAACGAGAGGAACACCTCGCCGCCCAGCTTCTCGGCCAGCAGCGGCGCGGCCAGGTTCTGGTTGGGCACCAGCACGCCGTCCTTCATCACCCCGATGTTCTGCTTCCCCACCAGCGTGGCCGCGCCGAAGCCCAGGAAGGTGGTCATGATGTAGAACGAGCCGATCAGGATCATCGCCCAGACGACGGAGGTGCGCGCGGCCTTGCTGTCCTTGACCGTGTAGAAGCGCACCAGGATGTGCGGCAGCCCCGCCGTGCCGAAGATCAGCGCCACCCCCAGCGACATCAGCGACAGCGCGCCCCAGCGGCCGTGGTAGTACAGCCCCGGCTGCGTGAAGTCGCGCGTGATGGGCGCCGCGCCGCCGGGGCAGGCGCCGTCCTTGAGCGTGCCCACCTCGCAGTACTTGCCCGTGACCTTCGCCACCGCGCCGAAGAACTCGGTGAACGAGAAGCCGAACTTCGCCATCACCAGGATGGAGAGGAGGATGGTGCCGCTCATCAGCAGCACGGCCTTCACGATCTGCACCCAGGTGGTGGCCAGCATCCCTCCGAAGATCACGTACACCAGCATCAGCAGCCCCACCATCACGATGGCGGTGGTGAAGCCGATCTGCGGGATGAGCAGGGAGACGATGGAGCCCGCGCCCACCATCTGCGCGATCATGTAGAACAGGCTCACCGTGAGCGTGGAGATGGCGGCCACGGTGCGCACGGTGGGCTGCCGGAAGCGCATGGCCAGCACGTCGGCCATGGTGAAGCGCCCGGTGTTGCGCAGCGGCTCGGCCACCAGCAGCAGCACCGTGAGGTACGCCACCAGCCAGCCGACGGAGTACATGAACCCGTCGTAGCCGTAGAAGGCGATCAGCCCCGCGATCCCCAGGAACGACGCGGCCGACATGTAGTCGCCCGCCACCGCCCAGCCGTTCTGGAACCCGGTGATGCTGCGCCCGGCGCTGTAGAACTCCGACGCCGTCTTCGTCCTTCTCGCCGCCCACCCCGTGATCCCCAGCGTCACCAGGATGAAGCCGATGAACATCACGAGCGCCACGTTCACGAGGCCCTCCCCGCGTGCCGCTGCACCACCGTGTGCTCCAGCGCGTCGAAGTGGCGCGCCCGGCGCACGTACAGCCACATCACCGCCCACGCCATGAAGAACTGCGACAGCGCGAACAGGTAGGCCAGGTTGACGTTGCGGAACACGCTGCGGTCCATCATCTCGGGGTAGTAGCCCACCAGCACCGGGAGCGCGAAGTAGTAGACGATGAAGAACACCGTGGCCGGCACGATGAAGCGGCGCTTGGCGGCCACCAGCTCGCGGAACTGCGGCTCGCGCTCCACCACGCTCCACGCCACGTCGGGCGGTGGTGCGGGGGGCGACGCGTTCGGCGGCGGCGTGGGATCGGGCATGGCGTGCTCCGGTTGGGCGGTGGGCGCGCGGATGAGCCGGACGTTTGCGGGGAGCCGTGTCCGTAGCGTATCCCCCCCGCGGGCGGTGTGGCAAGCTTCGGGCGCGGAAGATGGAAGGCCCTCCCGCCCCTCACCCGCGTCTCACCCGCCCGCTCACGCGAACGGGATCGCCGACGGCGGTGGCGCACGTCGGCTGCCGTCCACGAGCTGGCTACCGAAAGAGAAGCCCCGCCGGAGCTGCGTCCGGAGGGGCTTCGACGTTCGTGGCGCGGAAGTGATGGCCGTCCTCAGCGCGGCGGCGTGGAATCCACGCGCGCCCAGCGCCCCGGCGCTGCACGTCCGCGGATCGTCAGCACCACGGCGGCGGCATCACTCGCGGAAAGTAGTGGTTGCGCGGGGTTCCATCGAAACCGCCCCGACTGGAGGCAGCAGCGCTTGAAACCGCTGGCCCGAGCCGCACGGGCACAGGTCGTTGCGCCCCAGCTTCTCCGTCAGCTCCTTGCAGCCGTGCACCACGCGATCGCCGCGGCCCACGCGCGTTTCGGACGGATAGCCCTTGCGGCGCTTGCTGGTGCGCTCAAAAGGATGCGTGGTCGAGGTGCTTCTTCGTCTTTCCCATCGTGCTACCCTCCACTCCAGTGCGTCCGGGCTCCCCCCGGACCGGGCGGCGGGCGATGGCCGCCCGCCGTACGAAGAATTCCTGCAACGCACAAATCCAATTAACCAACCGACTTCGACAGCGAGCGAATGATCCACCGATACGAGTGAACTTGCGGCTTCACCGGCGCACCGTCCGCCTTTCGTGAATTCCAACCGATCGGATCGGAGGGTTCGGCGGACAACTCGTCTCCGCACTCCCCCTTCCGTCACAGCCGCGGGTCGACGGGCTCCGATTCGAGCGCGAGGACGCCGAAGACGCACTCGTGGACGCGGCGCAGCGGCTCGCCGCGGGTGAAGCGCTCCAGCCCCTCGATGCCCAGCGCGAACTCGCGCAGCGCCAGCGACCGCTTTCCGCCCAGGCCGCGCTTGCGCAGGCGCTGCAGGTTGGCCGGCTCGGTGTATTCCGGGCCGTAGATGATGCGCAGGTACTCGAGGCCGCGGCATTTGACCGCGGGCTGCGCCAGCCGGTGCTTCCCATGCGCCACGAATCCCAGCGGCTTCACCACCATCCCCTCGCCGCCGCGCGCCGTCATCTCCTCCCACCACGCCACCGCCTGCGCCTCGGCGACCTCGTCCGCCAGGCTTACCACGCGAAACTCCGTGGGATACAGCAGGTCCCCTTCCGCGGCGGCGCGAATGCGGGCGATGGTCTCCATGTGCCACAGGTGGTCGCGGTCGGCGTGCACCGCGCCCTCGGTGGCGAGCACGTGGAAGGGAGCCAGGCGCAGGTCGGCCAGCGAATCCACTGGCCAGCAGTAGCGGCGGTAGGCGGCGGTGTACGCCTCCACCAGCTGCTGGCGCGCGGCGTAGCGCTCCAGCAGCGCACCTACCGGCGCCCCGCGATCGGCGGCTTGGCGCAGCGCGCCCACCGCCTCGCCCAGCGCGCCCCGGGCCGCGGCGCCCACGCTGGCGTACTGGTCGCGCACCAGCTCCTGCGCCTTGGCCGACCACGGCATCAGCTCGCAGTCCAGCACCATCCACTCCGTGGCCAGCTCCTCCCACAGCCCCGCGGCGGTGATCGCGTCGCGCACGACCCCTAGCGCCTGCGCCTCCAGCGCGGGGTCGTTGAAGAAGCTGCGGCCGGTGCGGGTGTAGACGATCCCCGCACCACCCTCCACGCCGAAGCGCCGGCGCGCCGCCTCCTCGCTGCGGCACACCACCACCACCGCGCGCGAGCCCATGTGCTTCTCCTGGCACACCACCGTGCCCACGCCCTCGCTGCGGTAGTAGGCGAACGCCTCGGCCGGGTGCTCCAGCAGGCCGGGGAGCGCGCTGGTCTCGCTGGGCGACATGGTGGGCGGGAGGTACACCAGCCAGCGCGGGTCGGCGGCGAAGCGGCTCATCACCTCCAGCGCGGCCGCCGCGTTCTCCTCGCGGATGGTGACGGTGCGGCCCAGGCGCGTTTCCACGATGCGCTTACCCGTCACGTCCTCCAGCTCCAGCCCCACGTCCGGCACCCCCGCGGACGGATCCGCCCCCGGCTGGGGAAGGAAGGGGCGCGCCGGCTCGGCGTACTGGCGCGCGGCCGGCACCTGCACCAGCTGGCGCTCGGGCCAGCGCAGCGCGGTGAGCGCCCCGCCGAACACGCAGCCCGTGTCCAGGTTCACCGTGTTGTTCACCCACGCGGGCCGCGCCACCGGCGTGTGGCCGTAGACCACCGACGCCTTGCCGCGGTACTCGCCCGCCCAGTCCAGCCGCACGGGCAGCCCCAGCTCGTCGTTCTCGCCGGTGGTGTCGCCGTACAGCGCGAACTCGCGCACCCGGCCCGACGAGCGGCCGTGGTACGCCTCCTTCAGCCCCGCGTGCGCGACCACCAGGGTGCCGCCGTCGAACACGTAGTGGCTCACCAGCCCATCCAGGAACGCGGCCACGCGCTCGCGGAGCTCGGGCGTCTCGCCCTCCAGGTCGGCCAGCGAGGTCTCCAGGCCGTGCTTCACCTGCACGTTCCGGCCACGCAGCGCCTTCACCAGCTTCACGTCGTGGTTGCCGGGCACGGCCAGCGCGCTCCCCGCCCCGACCATCTCCATCACCGTCTTCAGCACGTGGACCACGCGCGGACCGCGGTCCACCAGGTCGCCCACGAACACGGCGCGGCGGCCCTCGGGGTGCCGGCGCACACCGTCATCGCCGATCTCGTAGCCGAGCAGGTCGAGCAGCGCATCCAGCTCGTCGCCGCAGCCGTGCACGTCGCCGACGATGTCGAACGGGCCGGTGTCGGCGCGGCGGTCGCACCACAGCGGCTCGCGGACCAGCACCGCGTTCTCTACCTCCTCCACGGAACGCAGCACGTGGACGTGGCGGAAGCCCTCGCGGCGCAGGTCGCGCAGGCTGCGGCGGAGCTGCGCGTGCTGCTGCGGGATCACGTGCGGCGGCACCTGCCGGTCGGTACGCGCGCGGTTGCGCTCGGTGCACACCCGCTCGGGCACGTCGAGCACGAGGGCCACCGCCAGCACGTTCTGCTCGCGCGCGGCGGCCAACACCTGCTTGCGCGCGGCGGCCTGCACGTTGGTGGCGTCGATCACCGTGAGCCGCCCGCGCGCCAGCCGCCGCCGCGCCACGAAGTAGAGCGCGTCGAAGGCGTCGGGGGTGGCCGTCTGGTCGGTCTCGCTGTCGCTCACCAGCGCGCGGAAGCCGTCGCTCGACAGCACCTCGGTGGCCAGGAAGTGCTTGCGCGCGAAGGTGCTCTTTCCGCTCCCCGACACCCCTACCAGCGCCACCAGGCACAGGTCGGGAATGCGGATCTCGGGCGTGCGGGCGTCGTCGTCCGCGGGGCGCCGGGTGCGGGGCTCCGCGGCCCGCGTGGTGTTTTCCGTCATCGGTCGGTCCGTCGTCGGTGTGTCGCGTGTGCTCGGAGGCCGCGCGCCGGGCTACACGCCCGCGGTGATTCCGGCATCCATCCGCACGCGCAGCAGCAGGTCGTGCAGCGCGGCGCGGGCGGTGGGCGCGGCCGGGAGCGTGCTGGCCTCGGCCGCCTCGGCCAGCACGCGGCTCAGGCGCAGGTACTCGGCGCGGTGGAACTCCACGTCGGCGCCCTCCAGCGTGCCGTGCTCGGGGCCGCCCGCCTTCCGGGCGATCAGCTCGGCCACGTACGGCAGGCCGATCCCGTCGTTGCACTCGGGGAGCGATGCGTTCACCCGGCCCGTGCGCATCAGGTGGATGCCGCTCAGCAGCACGCGGTAGACGTACAGCAGGGGCTTCACGCGGCGCGGCTCCTCCTTCTCGAACAGCCGCCACTGGTTGGCCGCGAAGCCCAGGTAGTGCCGCACGCAGCCGCGGGTGATGCAGCCGCGCGCGATCGACTTCAGCTCCCGGTGCTCGGGCGTGGTGTGCACCACCAGCGGCGAATAGAGCTGCTCCAGCACGTAGCCGTTGTCGCGCAGCAGCAGCGCGAAGAACTTGCGTGCGTCGTGGGTCACCAGGTCCACCTCGGCGCCGCCGCGCACGTGCGCCAGCTTCACCGTGTCGGCGCCGGCGTCCAGCCCCGCCACGGCCGCCAGCGGCAGCACGTGCGCGCCGCGCAGGTCCCAGTCCGAATCGGGCGACGCGAAGCCGTAGAGGTGCGCGCCGCTCACCGTGGCGAACAGCAGCGGATACGGGTGCTCGCGCACCTCGGCCAGGAGCCTCTCGTCATTCATCACGTCCAGCATCATTCCCACCTCGCGTCAAAATCCCTCCATGGGGATCGTATGGATTCACTCGAGGAGCATCCTGCCTCCGCCTTCCGCTCCATGGCCCATCATCCACCCACCGCGCTTCGCCGAGCGCGGACGAGGTAGTCGTTCGCCCAGGCGTAGTCCGGCCGGTCGGGAAGCGCGGTGGATTCGTAGGCCGCGTCGAACTCGCGGTGCAGCGCCAGCCGCCACTCGTTCACCTCTTCCCACGGCACCTCGGCGGCTTTGACCGCGAGCAGCGCGCTGCGGTGCGGGCCCACGTCCACCGGCACCTGGCCCTCGCGCAGCGTCGTGACGCCCGAGATCAGCAGGCGGATCAGGTGCATGGCATGCTTCCACCGGGGGGCGCCGGTGGTGCGAAAGTCCTGCTCCAGCTTGCGGAACTGGCTCATCACGTAGCCGTTGTAGGTCTGGTAGACCACGCGGCTCAGGAAGCGGTGTCGCTCGTCCAGCAGCTCGCGGGCGACCGGGGCCACGTGCTGCACCAGGGGCGTGTACAGGCATTCCAGAATGTTGGGGTTGGCCTTCAGCGCCAGCACCACGAACTTCTGCATCTCCCAGAACACCGCCTCGGCGCCGCGGTCTTCCAGCTGCTCGGGCACGCCGTAGAGCGACCAGTGCAGCTCGGCGGGCGGCAGGTACACGCCGCGCACGTCCACGTCCGACGCGTCGTGCGCCAGGCCATACGCCTGCGAGCCCACCACGCAGCGGTAGACCACGTGCTCGTACAGGTCGTGCTCGCGAAGGATCTCGCTGGCATCGCCCACCACGCCGCCCTGGTGCTGCTTGCGGATGCTCAGCTCGTCGCGGCGCAGCGCCACCTCGCGCCCGTCGGGGAGCCGCACGCGGTAGGCGTGCGTCGCGTCGGACGGCGAGCGGGTCACCACGCCCACCGCGCCCACCGGCGCCACGGGCACGCCCGCGCCGCTGATCACTTCGCGGCGCACCACCACCTGCGTGCCGGTGGGGATGATCAGGTGCGGATTGGTCATCGTCGTTCCTCGTTCTTCGCCGTAGTCACAGCGTGGTTTGCCAAAGATCCCTGGGTCAGCCGAGATCACCCAGGCTCCGCGTCCATCTGGGTCGCGATTCCCGCCTCGCGCGTGAACACCGCCATCTGCGTGGGCGAGCCCACCTCGGTCTCTACCGGGCCCACGGGCTGGTACCGCACGGTGTAGCCGTGGCGCGCGGCCACGGCGTTCGCCCAGCTCGCCAGCTCGGCGCGCGTCCACTCGAAGCGGTGGTCGCGGTGGCGGAAGTGGCCGGCCGGCAGCGACGGCCAGCGCACGTTGTACTCGGCGTTGGGCGTCGTCAGGACGACGGTTGCCGGGCGTGCAGAGGCGAAGACGGCGCGCTCGAACGCCGCCAGCCGCGGCGGGTCGAGGTGCTCGATCACCTCCACCACCGCCGCCGCGTCGAACCCCTCCAGCCGGCGGTCGCGGTACACCAGCGAGCCGTGCAGCAGGCGGATGCGGCTGCGGCGGGCCTCGGGCATCCGCTCCAGCTTCAGCTTGGCGGCGGCGATCTCGAGGGTGCGGTGCGCCACGTCCACGCCCACGATCTCGGTGAACTGCGCCTCGCGCAGCAGCCGGCGCAGAAGGTTGCCCTCGCCGCACCCCAGGTCCAGCACGCGCGCGGCGCCGCTCGTCTTCAGGGCATCCACCACCGCCTGCTGGCGCTGCTCGTTGAGGCTGACGCGCGCCTCCACCTCGTGCTCGCCGGCGGGCTGCGCCTCCACCGCTTCGTCCTCATCCTCCGCCGGCTCCTCGGCGGTGACGAGGCGGGCGATGGCGTCGCGGACCAGCGAGTGGCGGTGCTTCAGGTAGCGCCGGGCGATCAGGTCGCGCTCGGGGTGCGCGGGGAGCCACCCCTCGCCGTGGCGCAGCAGCTTTTCCACCTCGTCGTCGCCCACCCAGTAGTGCTTGGCGTTGTCCAGCACGGGGATCAGCACGTACAGGTGCGTCAGCAGCTCGCTGAGCGGGCGCGTGGCCGACAGCGTCACGGTGAAGTAGCGGCTATCCCCCCACTCGGGCCGCGTCTCGTCCAGCGGCAGCCGTTCGGCCGCCAGCTCGTAGCCCAGCGGCTCGAACAGGCGCCGCAGGAAGGGCTCGCCGCCGCGCACCGGCAGCGCGGGGATGCGTGCCGTGAGCGGGATGGGCAGCGCCGCCAGCTCGGGCCGGTCGCGGCAGGTGCCGCCCATGGCGCTGCGCAGCACGCGCGAGATGGCGACCGACAGGAACGACGACGCGGCGTAGGGCCGGTCGTTCACGTACTGGTCGAGCGTTCCCGGCCCGCGCACCAGTGCCACGGGGTCCACGTCCAGCAGCAGCGCCGCGGTGCACGCGTCGTCGCCGGCCTCGGGGTAGAATACGTGCGCGGCGCCGAATGCCAGCTCGAAGCTCTGCGCCCGCGCGGGGTTCTTCCCCAGCAGGTAGCCCAGGTCGGTCGCCGGCCGGTGCGTGGTGCGAATCGTCAGCAGCATCTCAGGACATCCCGGTTCGAATTCTCGATCACGTGCACTCTCTGCGGCGAGGGGGTGGCCCTCATCACCGTACTCACCCGTTTCGGCCGCAGCAGCCACGAGCGAAGCGAGTCCCCGTCCCTCCCCCAGGCTGTTTTGGGGGAGGGACAGGCGCCGTCAGGCGCCAGGGAGAGGGCCCCGCCGACGCCCGAGCGCGGGCTGAAACACCCGCTCCCCCACGCACCGCTCGTCCTCCCGGTGTCGCGTTCCGAGCCCTGAAAACACATCGGCCCGGCTGCCTTGGTTGGCAGCCGGGCCGCGAGGAACCACGCGATTACGCGCGATCACACCGCATTCCAGCCACCACCCGGATCACTCCCGTTTCTGCGCACCGCCACCAAGCCCTGCGCAGGATTCCCGCTCCCGATCGTCCATCCACCCCCGAACGCTGCCTGCAACGGCATGGGCGCACGGAGGATCTCCGGGCGCGCATCCGCATGGGCGGCGAGCTGGGCGGTGGAACGGGTCGAAACGGGCATCGTCTCTCGTGCGTCAGGCGGTGGTCGCCGCGGCAGGATCACCGCCGCGGATGGAACGATCGAGGCTCCAATTCAATCGAAAACATGAAAAAGCACAACCCCCCACCCACGCCTCACGGGCGGGACGTGAGCAGGGACTCCATTCTCTCACCGGTCGTAAATAGCTGCCCCCAAAACACATCCGCCGCCCCGTCCATCCGTGGCGGCGGAATGCGCTCGCCAGCCGCATCGATGCCTGCGAGCAGTCCGCGAAGGCGGACTTCGTGCCCTTGTAGCCGCGACTTCAGTCGCATCGTTGCGCCCACATCGTATCCGGCGCGCGTCACTCCATCGCCACCGGCCCGTCGCCCAGCCGGCGCAGCTTGTCGGGGTTCAGCACGCGGTAGATGGCGTGGATGCGCTCGCCGTCGGTCTCCAGCACGGTGGTGAAGTCGAACATCTCGGCGGCGGTGGAGAGCAGTGCCGGCTGGCCGTTCAGGTGCGTCACGCGGTGCACCACCAGCGCCCCGTACTTGCGCTCGATCCCCAGCAGCAGCCGCGACACGTGATCGGCACCCACCACCACCTTGCGGGCCGCGTAGGCCTTGCCGCCGCCGTCGCTGGTGACCGTGACGTCGGGGGCCAGCAGCGCCAGCACCGCCTCACGGTCGTCCCGCGCCAGCGCGTCGAGGAAGCGGTGCAGCAGCCGCTCGTCCGCATCGGCAGGGGCGGCGAAGCGGGGCGGGCCGCCGCGAACGCGCTCGCGGGCGCGGTGCACCATCTGCCGAACCGACGCCTCGCTGCGCGACAGGATCCCCGCGATCTCGCCGTAGCCGGTGTCGAACACGTCGCGCAGCAGGAAGGCCGCGCGCTCCTCCGGCGCCAGCCGCTCCAGCATCAGCAGCAGCGCCACCGACAGGTCCGACGCGCGCTCGGCATCGCGGTCGGGCGCGGGCGTGGTGGCCACCGGCTCGGGGAGCCACGGGCCGATGTACGACTCGCGGGCCGCCGACGCGCGGCGCAGCCGGTCCACCGCCAGCCGTGTCGCCACGGTGAGCAGCCAGGCCTCGGGCGTGGCCACGTCTGCACGATCTTCCTGGTACCAGCGCAGATACGCCTCCTGCACCACGTCTTCGGCCTCGTGCAGGTCGCCCAGCATGCGGTAGCCCAGCCCCAGCAGGCGCGGACGGTGGCGCAGCACGTCGGGCGTGTCGGTCTGCGGATCGAAAACGCTCATTGTGGGACGAATGCGGTGGATCGAGTCGGCGATTGAAGGTGTCGCCGACGCGTCCCGCCGTCCAGTCGTGGTACGCGTGCAGCCCGCCGATCGTCGTATCGTCAGCCATTCGGCCATTGAACCGCACCGCCGCGCAGCCATGCGGAGGCGATCGATCGTCCAGCCCATCAGTTGTCCAGCCGGTCAGTCGTCCATCCGATCGGCCGGTCAGTTGGTGACACGTTGAACCGATGGGACGATGAGGATGGGGGTGATTGGTAGCGATAGGGCGATGGGCGAGGTGGGTGAATGGGCGATGAGCGGGATGAGCGCGTCAGGAGGATCGGCGATGGGGCGAGAGGCGGGCGGTGGTGTGGGAATTTGCGAGTGAACTCGCCGCTACAACGGCACACAGTCCGCCTTCGCGGACTTCAACGGCTACGGCGGCGGTGTCTCCGAAGGCGGATTTTGGCGTCCGCTCGAAAGTCGCTGTCACAACCCGCGGCGGCCTCCGTCTATGATGCATCGGCCGGCGCGAGGCGCGCGGCCGAAGAGGATCAACCCGACGCCTGGAGAACAATCATGGACACGATCGATACCGCCGCTCCCGACCTGACCGCCCTCGCCGCCGCGGCCGCGCAGCAGGCCCACGCGCCGCGGCTCGACTACACGAAAGTTTCGCCCGACGCGGTGCGGGCGATGTACGGGATGGAGCAGTTCGTCCGCAAGTCGGGGCTCGAGCACTCGCTGGTGGAGCTGGTGAAGATGCGCGCCTCGTACATCGACGGCTGCGCCTACTGCGTGGACATGCACAGCAAGGACGCCCTGGCCGCCGGCGAGACGGCGCAGCGGCTGCTGGCTGTGCCGGTGTGGCGCGAGACGCCGTTCTTCACCCCGCGCGAACGGGCCGCGCTCGCCTGGACCGAGACGGTGACCAACCTGAGCCACACCGGCGTGCCCGACGAGGCGTACGAGGAAGTGCGCCGCCACTTCGACGAGGCCGAGGTGGTGAACCTCACGATGGCCATCATCACCATCAACGGCTGGAACCGCCTGGCCGTCACCTTCCGCGCCCCGGTGGGCACCTACCAGCCGCCGGCCGCGAAGTCGAGCTGATCGTGAAGGGCGTAGACGCCAGAGGCCGGGCGGCTGACGACGTCTCGGGAGATACGCAGCCCGGCCGACCTGCAGCCGCGGGCCCATCCCCGCGGCTGCGTACGGCGGCGCATGAAAAGGTCTCGGCCAGCGGATAGTGCACGCTGGCCGAGCTGAATCCGAAGCTGGTGATCACGCTCAGCGCTGCGGGGGCGCGGCGGGGGTCACCAGCGTTGTAACGCGCGCCGGCCTCTTGAACCCGGCAGCCGGGAATCCCGCCCCCGCTACTTCACGTCCGGCGCGAAGCCTGGAGGGACCGGTACGATCCTCGTGTACCGCTCATCCAACCCGAGCCCCGAAGCGACCGCCATCAACCGGCGATAGGCCGTCGCGTCGAGCGTGATCTCGTCTTCGCCCACGAGCTCGCAAAGGTGCTCGATCGCCAGGCGGTGCTCGCCGACGTCCAGCAATCCCCGGACGATCTCACGTGCACGCGGATGCAGCTCGTCCTTCAGCGAATCCAGCAGCGACGCCATCTCTCCCGGCGCAGGGTACCCGGCCATCGCGCTCCCTCGTCCTGTGGCGGTTGCTGGCTGGGCTATCAGGATGCAGTCGTCAGTCGAAACGTGATCTCACGACCGCTCGCGGCTGACGTGGCTCGAGGGGGGATCAGCGCTGCGGCGCCGCGGCGGGTATGGTGAGCACCTGGCCGGGGCGAACCGTGTCGCTCTCCAGCCGGTTGGCGCGGCGGATGGCATCCACCGTCACGCCGAACTTCCGCGCGAGGCCGTACAGCGTCTCGCCCGCCACAACCGTGTGCCGCCGCGACCGGGCGGCGGGGCGCGGCGCCTCGTCGCGATCGGCCGCCGGGCGGCGCGCGGCCGGCCGATCCGCGTCGCCGTCGCGATCGGCGGCCGGACGGCGGGCGGCGGGGCGCTCCTCATCGCCGTCGCCGGTGGACGCGCGGCGCGGGGGCGCCGTGTCGTCCCGCTCGTCCGCCGCGGCATTGGCGCGCGAAGCCGGGGCGCGGGCGCCGGCGGGGAGGCGCAGCACCGTGCCGATCTCCAGCGTTTCGCCCAGGTCCGGGTTCACCGCGCGGATCTGCGCCGAGGTCACGCCGTAGCGCCGCGCGATGCCGAACAGCGTCTCGCGCGCCGCCACCGTGTGCGTGCGCGGGCGGGCGGTGGTGCTGCGCCGCGTCCCTGCGGTATCGCGCGACGCGGACGTGCGCCGTGTGGCCGCCGTGTCACGAGAGGCAGACGTGCGGCGCGTCGACGCCGTGTCGCGCGATGCGGTGCGGCGGGTGGCCGTCGCCGCGCTGTCGCGGCTCGCGGTCGTCCGTCGTGTCGTGCGCGCCGGCGCCGGCGTGTCTCCCTCGTCGTCGGACGACGACGCGGCGCGGCGGCGGGTGGCGGCGGTGTCGCGCGCCGCGGTGCGGCCCGTCCGCCGCGCGGGCGGCGGAGAGTCGGCGTCGGACGCTTCGGCAGAGTCGGCGGCGTCCGCGTCGGCCACGGCCGAGCTGTCGGCGGCCGCGAGCTCGTCGCCGGCGGCGCGGGCGCTGTCGCGGCGGGCGGCCAGGCGGCGCGCGCGCACCGTGTCGGCGGGGAGCCACACGGCCTCGCGCGCGGGCGGCCGGGGCGCCACCTCGCCGCTCCCCTCCACCGCGAACGGCCGCGACCAGCGCGCCGGCGCCTCGGGGCGCGTGGCGGTGTCGGCCTGGGCCGGCTCGGCCCCGTCTGCCGGGCGGGCCAGCGAGATGGTGTCGCGCGGCTGGCCGTCGCTCCCCAGGCGGATGGTGTCGCGCTGGGCATGAGCTGCCGCCGGCGAGGTCAGCGCCAGCAGGGCGGCGAGGGCGAGGAGACCGCGCGGGGCACGCATCAGGCGGCCGCGCGCTTCTTCTCGCGGCGCGCCTTCACGATCTCCACCACGGCGGGGATCACCGAGATCAGCACGATGGCCACCACCACGATCTCGAAGTTCTCCTTCACCCACGGGATGTTGCCGAAGAAGTAGCCGCCGAACAGGAACATCGTGATCCACAGCAGCGACCCGCCGAAGCTGTAGGCCAGGAAGCGCGGATACGGCATCCGCGACGCGCCGGCCACGAACGGCGCGTAAGTGCGCACGATGGGGATGAAGCGCGCCAGGATCACGGCACGCCCGCCGTATTTCTCGTAGAACTTCTCGGTGCGGATCAGGTACTCGGTCTTCAGGATGCGCGCGTTGGGGCGAAACACCTTGCGGCCGATCTTGAAGCCCATCCAGTAGTTCACGTTGTCGCCCAGGAACACCGCCACCATCAGGCAGGGCCACAGGTACATCACCTCGAACGCGCCGCTGGCCGCCAGCGCGCCGGCCGCGAAGAGCAGCGAGTCGCCCGGCAGGAACGGGGTGACCACCAGCCCCGTCTCGCAGAACAGGATCAGCGACAGGATGGCATAGGTCCAGGCGCCGTACCGCTGCGCCAGGTCGGCCAGGTGCGTGTCGAGGTGGAGGACGAAGTCGATCAGGGTTTGCACGTGCGCCGTCTCTCTGCTTCCCGGCCGCCGGGACGTGGGGTGGGCGGTCGGGGAGAGCGCGCCTCTTCCCGCGACACAAGGTGGTGCGGGTGAACACTATCGGGTGCGGGGGCCGTATTCAAGGGCGCCACTTGGGGTTGCGCGTGCCGGGAGATAGGTTGGGACGAGGACGCGCGCCGGAACGCGTGCGGCGGGCAGGCGTGGAGAGCGGCCCCGCGCGAGCGCGTCCACGGCGGACGGAGTGACCTCACATGGCCATCGAGGATGAGCGGATGGTGAGCGGATGAGCGTGATCGATACCGGGCGCGCGACGGATCTCTCGGCGGAAGAGAGCGTGCGCTACTCGCGCCACCTGATCCTGGAGGGGGTGGGCCCGCGCGGGCAGCGCCGGCTCAAGCAGGGGCGCGTGCTGATCGTGGGCGCCGGTGGGCTGGGGTCGCCGGTGGCCCTGTACCTGGCCGCCGCCGGCGTGGGCACGCTGGGGATCGCCGACTTCGACGTGGTGGACACCACCAACCTCCAGCGGCAGGTGATCCACGGCACCAGCTGGGTGGGACGCAGCAAGCTGGACAGCGCGCGCGACCGCATCGGCGAGATCAACCCCCTGGTCGAGGTGGTCCCCCACCCCGAGCGGCTGACCTCGGCCAACGCGCTGGACGTGGTCCGTGACTACGACCTGGTGGTGGATGGGACCGACAACTTTCCCACGCGCTACCTGCTGAACGACGCCTGCGTGCTGCTGGGCAAGCCCAACGTCTACGGGTCGATCCTGCGCTGGGAGGGGCAGGCGTCGGTGTTCTGGGCGGGCCACGGGCCCTGCTACCGCTGCCTCTTCGCCGAGCCGCCGCCGCCGGGGCTGGTGCCCAACTGCGCCGAGGGCGGGGTGCTGGGGGTGCTGCCGGGGATCGTGGGGAGCATCCAGGCGGCCGAGGCGCTCAAGCTGCTGCTGGGCGAGGGCGAGCCCCTGACGGGCCGTCTCTTGCTTTTCGACGCGCTCCGGATGAGGTTCCGGGAGATGCGCCTGCGGCGGGACCCGGCGTGCCCCGCCTGCGGCGAAAACCCCAGCATCCACGAGCTGATCGACTACGAGCGCTTCTGCGGCACGGGCCCCGGAGCGCCTTCACCGGAGGGCACGATGGACGACCAGGAGACCCCCGAGATCACCGTAACCGAGCTCAAGGAGCGGCTGGACCGCGGCGACCGGCTCACCATCGTGGACGTGCGCGAGCCGTTCGAGTGGGACATCGGCAACCTGGAAGCCCACGGCGCCCGGCTGATCCCGCTGAACGAGCTTCCCAGCCGGATCGGCGAGATCGACCCGGGCGACGAGGTGGTGCTGCAGTGCCGCTCGGGCGCACGGAGCGCCCGCGCGCTGGGGCTGCTGCGCGAGAAGGGCTACACCCGCCTGTGGAACCTCAAGGGCGGGATCCTGGCCTGGTCCGACCAGGTGGACCCCTCCATCCCCAGGTACTGAGGCCGCGCCTCCGCTCCCGTGACGATGCGGCGCCCGCCGTTCGGCTTCTACCTGGCGGCCCTCTGCGCGGTCGGGTTCGGCGCGCGGATGGTGCGTGCGCTGCTCGAGGCCGATGCGGCGCGCGGGAGCCGGCTGTGCGCGGCGCTGCTGGCGGCGCTCTCGGCCGTGGCGGCCGAGGCGCTGTGGAGGGCGCGGCCGTGGGCGTTCCGCGCCAGCGTGACGCTGGCCTTCACCGCGGCGCTGCTTGGCGCCGCGACCGTGGTGGCCATGCGCGACCCGTTCATCCGCGCCGTGGCGCCCGCGCTGGTGGGGGCCGGCGCGATCGTGGTGATCCCCATTCTGATGTACCTCCACCACCGCTCGCGGCAGATGTGGCCCGGTGCGGGCGCCCGCGTACGCGCGCCGCGGCCGTGAGGGGGCGATGAAGCCGCGCGCGCCGTTCGGGTTCTTCGTGGCCGGCTGCTTCTCGGCCTGGTTCGGGGTGACGATGCTGGTGGCGCTGCTGATCCTCGACCCCGGGCCCGGCGGCGGTGATGCCCGCGTGCTGGCCCGCGGCGCCACCGCGCTGCTCGCCGCGCTCGCGGGCGTGGTGACCGAGGCGCTCTGGCGCGCGCACCCGTGGGCCTGGCGTGCCAGCCTCGCGATGGCGCTGGTGTACGTGCCGGCGGTGGTGGCGGTGTTCGGCACCCGGTTGGGCGGGGTGGAGACCGCGCTGGGCGTGCTGATCTCGAGCGGTGTGGTGCTGGTGCCTCTCCTGGCCTACATCCGCAGCTGCTCGCGCACGCTGTGGCCGCAACGCGGGCCCGTCCGCGTTCCCGCGCCACGGCCATGAAGACGGGGAAGCCGCACACGCCCACCGGCTTCTACATCGCCGGCCTCTTCTCCGCCGGTCTGGGGATGGTGTCGCTGGCGGCGTTTCTCGACGGTCCGGCGGGAAACGCGCCGGCAGACCTGGTGAGGCACGGCGCCATGGCGTCCATCGCGGTCCTTTCGTTCGTGGCCACCGAGGCGCTCTGGGCCGCGCGCCCGTGGGCCTGGCGCGCCAGCCTCGCGCTGGCGCTCGCCTTCGCGGCGGAGTGGCTCGCCGCGTGGGCCACCGACCCGGGTGGCGGGCTGGTGAACGGGATCATCGTGGTGGGAACGTTCAGCTGCGTGTTCCTGGTGCCCCTCCTCGTGTACATCCGCAACCGCTCGCGGCGGCTCTGGCCGCCGCCGCCACGGGTCGCGGTCGCCGTGCCGCCCGCGCGGGGCGGGGCACCCGGAGCGCCGTGAGGGCCCGGTGAGCCCCCGCACGCCCACCGGCTTCTACGTGGCCAGCGTGTGCGCGGCCGCGTTCGGCGTGCTGATGGCCATGGCGGGGCTGGTGATGGATGACGGGGGCGGCCCGGGGTGGGGCGCGATTCCCGGCCGCGCGGCGGCCGGGCTCCTGGCGGCGCTGTCGGCGGTGGCCGCGGAGGCGCTGTGGCGCGCGCGGCCGTGGGCGTGGCGCGCGAGCCGGGCGCTGGCGGTCACCTACGCGGCGCTGGTGGTGACGGTGTGCGCGGCGATCGGCGAGACCGCCGCGGTGTTCGTCGCGCTCTGGATCCTGATCCCCAGCGCCATGGTGGTGGCCCCGCTGCTGATGTACATCCGCAACCGCTCGGCCGACCTGTTCGGCACGCCGTTCATCCCCCGCCCCCCGGTGCACCCTCCTGCCCCGTACCCACCCGCGTCGGCCCTGCACCGCCCGCCGCCGCCGCCGCCGCCCCTGCCCCCCGGCCGGCGGCCTCCGCCCTGGTGGTGAGGTGAACGCCCCGTCGCCCATCGCCCGAGCCGTGGGAGGCCGGCCGTGAGCGCGCGGCTGGCCGCCCGCCGCCAGACGGCGGCGATCCGCGCGCGCCGCACGCAGCGGCCGTTCGGCTTCGTGGTGCTGGCCGCCGCGGCCGCCTGCTGCGCGATGGTGGCGGTGGGCTCGCTGGCAGAGCCCTCGTACCCCCCGGGCTGGCACGCGTCCCCCTGGGAGCGCGGCGTGCTGGGCGCCGTCGCCGCGCTTTCACTGGTGGCGGTCGAGGCGTTCTGGTTCCTGCGGCCGTGGGCGACGCGCGCCTGCGTGGCGCTGTCGCTGGCGCTCGCGGCGTGGATGCTGCTGCCCGACCCGTGGAGCTTCGAGTCGTACGAGCCCTCCGCGGCGCTCTTCCGCGTGGGCGTGGTGGCGCTGTTCGTGTTCGCGCCCGTGCTGCTGTACGTGCGCCGCCGCGCCGCCGGGTTCGCCGCGCGCGGGGCGGCGCCGCCGGCATCCGGCACGCGGCAGAGCACGGGGCCCTGACGGTCCGGCGATCCGCATCGCCCCAACCGGGTGGGGGGATCGACCGATGGTTCGGAGGAGGGCTTCGGTCCCTGCTCCCTGAACCGGGAATCCGTTCACCCGGCCAGGAAAGGTCGCCGATGCTCGCCACCCCGCTCCCCACCCTTCCCTTCACCGACCCGGTGCTGATCGTCGCCACGGCGACGCTCGTGTTCCTGGTGGTGCCGCTGCTGTTCGAGCGGCTGCGCATCCCCGGCATCATCGGGCTGATCGTGGCGGGCGCGACAATCGGCCCGCACGGCGCGGGGCTGCTGGCGCGCAGCAGCACCATCGTGTTGCTGGGCACGGTGGGCCTCCTGTACCTGATGCTGCTGGTGGGGCTGGAGCTCGACCTGCACCAGTTCGCCCGCCACCGCGGCCGCAGCATCGGCTTCGGCACGCTCACCTTCGGCGTTCCCTGCGCGCTGGGCGTGGGGCTGGCGGCCGTGCTGGGCTACCGGCTCCCCTCCGCGCTCCTCATCGGCTCGGTCTTCGCCTCGCACACGCTGCTGGCCTACCCCATCGCCAGCCGCCTGGGGATCGTGCGCAACGCCGCCGTCACCGCCGCGCTGGGGGGGACGATCCTGGCCGAGGTGCTGGCGCTGCTGGTCCTCGCCATCGTGGCGAAGAGCCGGGGCGGCGCGCTGGACCTGGCGTTCTGGCTGGAGCTGGCGCTGCCGTTCGCCGTGTACGTGGGCGTGGTGCTGTGGGGGCTGCCGCGGCTGGGGCGGTGGTTCTTCCGCAGCGTGGGCGGCGAGGGGAGCACCGAGTTCGTGTTCGTGCTCGCGGCGCTCTTCGCGGTGTCGTACCTGGCGCACTTCGGCGGGGTGGAGCCCATCATCGGCGCGCTGCTGGCGGGGCTGGCGCTCAACCGGCTGATCCCCGCGCAGGGCGCGCTGATGAGCCGCATCCACTTCGCCGGCAACGCCATCTTCATCCCCTTCTTCCTGCTGTCGGTGGGGATGCTGGTGGACGTGCGGGCGCTGCGGGGCGGCCGCGCGCTGGTGATCGCGCTGTCGCTCACCGCGGGCGTGGTGGCCGCCAAGTGGCTGGCCGCCCGCGTGGCCCGGCGGGCGTTCGGGTGGACGGCGGACGAGGGCGGCACCGTCTTCGGGCTGACCGTGCCGCACGCGGCGGGGACGCTGGCCATCGTGCTGGTGGGCTTCGACATCGGCCTGCTCGACCAGACCGAGGTGAACGGGGTGGTGCTGATGATCCTGGTCACCTGCCTGGCCGGCCCCTGGGCGGTGCAGCGCCACGGCCGCCGCGTGGCGCTGGCCGACGAGCGCGAGCCCTATGACGCGGGCGCGGCGCCGCGGCGCATCGTGGTGGCCCTCTCCAGGCCCGACACGGCCGACCCGCTGATGGACCTGGCCTTCGCGCTGCGCGGCCAGGGGAGCGGCGAGCCCGTCCACCCCCTGATGGTGGTGCCGGGCGAGGGGGATCAGGCCGAGGCCGAGGTGGCCGAGGCCGAGCGCGTGCTGGCCCACGCCGTGGTGCACGCCGCCGCGGCCGAGGTGCCCGTGGTTCCGCTCACGCGGGTGGACGCCAACGTGGCGAACGGGATCGCGCGGGGGGTGGCCGAGACGCGCGGGAGCCTGGTGATCGTGGGGTGGCCGGTGCGGCGCGGCGGGGGGCGCGCCCTGTTTGGCGGCGTGCTCGACCAGCTGCTGCCGCGCACCCGGCAGGCGGTGGTGGCGGCGCGGCTCACGCACCCGCTCAACACCATCCGCCGGGTGACCGCGGTGCTCACCCCCGGCGCCGAGCACCACCCCGGCTTCGGCGAGGCGCCGCGGATCGTGAACCTGCTGGCCCAGGGCGCGGGTGCCTCGCTGTCGCTGGTCGCCGTCGGCGGCGAGGTGGAGGGGCTGAAGGCGCTGCACGCGGCCGCCCGGCCGGCGGTGCCCGCGGCGTGGGAGCGGGTGGAGGGGTGGGGCGAGCTGCTGGAGCGGCTGGGCGGCTCGCTGGGCGCCGGCGACCTGCTGGCGCTGGTGAGCACGCGGCGCGGCTCGCTGGCCTGGCACCCGCGCCTGGCCCGCCTTCCCGAGCAGCTGGCCGCGCTGGCGCCGGGGTCGCTGGTCGCGATCTTCCCGCCCGAGCCCGACCTGGCCGCGCTGGACGATGCCGGGCCGCTGGCCGACGCGGTGGAGCCGCAGCGCGTGGTGCGCTTGGGGGCGATGTCGTTCATCGCGGCCATCGGCCGGCTGATGGAGGGGGTGTTCGACGCCCAGACCGTGCGCGAGCTGGCGAACGTAGTGGTGCGCAACGATGAGCAGTTCTCGTCCGAGATCGTGCCCGGCGTGGTGCTCCCCCACGTGCGGCTGACGGGGCTGATGCGGCCGGTGCTGCTGCTGGGCGTGAGCCGGCAGGGCGTCGAGTTCCCTCGCGCCCGGCACCCCGCCCGCCTCATATTCCTGCTGGTGAGCCCCGCCGAGCGCGCCGAGGAGCACCTGCGCACCCTGGCCGGCATCGCCCGGCTCCTGTCCGCGCCCGAGCGCGTGCGCGAGCTGATCGACCGCTTCGCCCCGGGCACCGACCTCGACTGGCTGCACGTGGACGATTGAGCCGGGATCAACCGCGCCGCGGCCTGGCCGCCCCGTCGTCTGCCTGTTCGTGCGGGCCGCGGACCCTGGCTTTTCTCCCGGTCCCTCGCAAGCTTCCGGAGCCGCCGCGAGCCACCACCCGCCGTCTGCCAAGCGCGGTTCCTGGCTCGCACCCGCACCAGGCCAACCGCATGATGCCGATGAGCAGCACCCCGACACCCTCCACCCCCGCGTCCGTGCCGCGTCCGGGCACCGATTCCCGGCCGGCCCGGAGCACGGGTGAGAGGGCGTGGAGCCTGGGGGTGGCGGCACTCTCGGTTGCGGGCGCCGCGTCGCTGGCGTGGATCCCCTCGGGCGTGCTGCGCACGCATCCCGGGGTCACGCTGATGCTGCTGCTGTCGTTCGCCATCGGCGGCGTGGTGGCCGACGCGGTGTGGAACGCGCGGCCGTGGCGCGAGGTCGCCACGAAAACCGCCACCGGTGTCATCACCCTGTTCGTGGTGATCAAGCACCTGGACATCTTCTGGACGCACGGGATGGATCCCGAGTTCGCGCTCGTCCCGCGCGTCATCCGGCTGGTGATGCTGGTTCCCCTGTTCGTGCTCTCGCTGCGGTCGGGGCGAAGGACGCCCCGGCCGCGCCCGGCTTCCGCTGACTGACTTCGATGCCCGATCCACAGCCACCGATCGTTCTCCCCACGGCCGACGACGTGCGTGCCGCCGCCGGGCGCCTGCGGGGCGCGGCCAACCCCACGCCGGTGGTCACCTCGCGCACGCTGGACGAGATGACGGGCGCCACCGTGTTCCTCAAGTGCGAGAGCTTCCAGCGCGGGGGCGCGTTCAAGTTCCGCGGCGCCTACAACGCGGTGTCCAGGCTGTCGGGCGAGGAGCGGGCGCGCGGCGTGCTCACCTATTCGTCGGGGAACCACGCGCAGGCGGTGGCGCTCACGGGGCGGCTGCTGGGTGTGCGCACGGCGGTGGTGATGCCCGAAGACGCGCCCGCGCCCAAGATCGCCGGCACGCGCGGCTACGGCGCCGAGGTGATCCTGTACGACCGCGCCGGCCGCAGCCGCGAGGAGATCGCCACCGAGCTGCAGCAGGAGCGCGGGATGACGCTGATCCCGCCGTACGACCACCCCGACGTGATCGCGGGGCAGGGCACGGCGGCGCTGGAGCTGATCGGCGAGGCGGGGCCGCTGGACGTGGTGATGACGCCCTGCGGCGGCGGCGGGCTGCTGAGCGGCACCGCGCTGGCGGCCAAGTCGGCCGCTCCCGGCTGCCGCGTGATCGGCGTGGAGCCCGAGCTGGCCGACGACGCCACGCGCTCGTTCCGCACCGGCGAGCTGGCCACCATCCACAATCCCCCCACGATCGCGGATGGCCTGAGGACGCCGGCGCTGGGGCGCTACACCTTCCCCCTCGTCCGCCAGAACGTGGATGAGATGCGCACCGTGAGCGAAGCGCAGATCGTGGAGGCGATGCGCTTCCTGTGGACGCGGATGAAGCTGGTCGTCGAGCCGTCGGGCGCGGTGCCCGTCGCGGCGCTGATGGCGGATCCCGAGGCGTTCCGCGGGCTGCGCGTGGGGATCGTGATCAGCGGCGGCAACGTGGACCTGGCCAGCGCCTGCGAGCTGTTCGCGGGCGGATGACCCGTCGCTGGAAACGGCGATCAGGGGGATGAAGAGAGGCTGAGCGCGGGGACGGCGGACGCCGGTGCGGTCGTCCGCACCGGCACGGCAGGTCAAACGGAAGCACGGAAGGAATCGGCGCGGGTGCCGAAACACTTTTAATTACTTGATGTCCCGGTACGGACGACCGGACGTCTCGCCCGAACGGCGTTGGCTGGGATTTTCGCGGAGTGACAAACTCGGGAGAGACACGCCCCCATGCGCACCCACTAGGGGCTTCCGCGAAAACCCGTTATGAATGCGGTTGGATTCTCCCTCACCCGAAGCACCGCGTCCCGCAACCTGGGCCGGTAGGCGACCACCCGCTGTGCAACGGAATCGCTGAGCGCAGCGAGCAGGAGCAAGTCCGTGTCGGAGACGCCGATGCCGATGGCCTCCGGATCTGGCTCATAGATCAGCCGGGTCCGAACCTCGGCGTCCTCCTCTTCGGTGATCTGCCGGAGTGCACGCTTGTACTCCTCCCGCGTGAACGGGAATCCGAAGCGATTACCGAACGGAACCGTATCACCCACGTCTACGGGCCCGCCTCGCGGCTCGGCGGGCGCGCTCCGCAGCGTCGTGGCCGTAGGAATCGTGTCGAGGGCGATGGTGCATGCCAAGCACGCCGCGAGGATTAACATACGCGCACTCCGTCGACGAAAATGACCCAACCGACGGTGCACTTACCGGTTTCCAACCACGTCTTCACCGCATCGTACGCGCCAGGGTCGCTACTCCGCAGGTCGTCGAGGTCGTAGTACATATCCCCACCGTACTGCCCACTTCCGTTCGATGCAAAACTCCCGTTGTCGCCAAACTCCTCATAATCGCCATTGAATCTATACACCACCATCACGCCATATTCAACGAGCATGATCCCGGCGAAGGTGGTGTACTGGAAGTAGCAGTTCGCATCTACGGTGCCTGACCAGATTCGCGCACGACCATCCGTCGAGAGCCACGGCCCTTGCGGCAGCAAGTAGCGACCCTTCACCACGCCAGCGACGTTTGAAGGAAGCCTGCCGATCAGGTCGCTCTCACCATCCGTCTCGAAGTAGTGGCTCTTCCAATGGAAATGCACATCGCTCACTCGGCTCGCACAGTGGTACGCGGTAGCATCCCAGCCGGCGGTGCTATAGGACGGGTCCCACGCTTGATCAGTCTCGATGGTATCAGCGACAGTGCCGTCGATCTCCAGTTCGCCGGTGAGTATGCCCGTGCCGCCCCCACCCGTGCTCCCGCCGTCGTCGACTACCGGGTTGGTCATACATCCCGGTCCTGTTGGTCCGCCGCAGCCTACGGAGTTGGTTGAGAAACTCCCTTCCTCGGCGACCGTCTCGAATTCAAGCGATCTCTTCCCCCTGTTGATCTTCACCCGATACAGTTTCGTCCGGCCGTTTTTCTTCACCTCAACGTAGGTATAGGCCGTCTGTCCGACCCCTGACGTGCGCGCTGACCCAGGACGTGGCAGACGCGGCCCGGCGGACGCGGTAGGAGACATGAGGTCGCCGCAAGCGACAAGGAGGACGGTGCCGAGAATTGTGCTGAGCGCGATCGCTGAAGTTCGCATCTCTCCCTCCCGTTGTTGGGCGTCTGTTGTGATTGCGGAACCCTCTTCCGTCGTGGCGGCTCCGTCGCTGAGCCAAGAATCCAGAGAACGGCATAACCCTAAATACGCGACTGCTGGGACAAGTCTTGGGGCGCATTCATTTCCGGTCAGAGTATGTTTCCTACTTCTTCCGGTCAACCTCCCTCTCCGCCCCGAGGACGTTGGAGACTGCAGTGCGTGATTGCGGGCGCGCGGAAACCATTTCTCCGTGTGTCCGTATCTTCATGCGCCCGTTCGGCTTGAACCTCTTCCTTCCACTCCGCTCCATCGACCCGGATGCCCCTGATCTCCTGTCCCGACTGCGGACGCGAGGTGTCGGACGCCGCGCCGGCGTGCCCTCACTGCGGGCGGCCCTTTCACGTGCCCGCGGCCGCTCCGGCAGCCGCGCCGAAGCCCGTCGCCGGGCTCGTGGTGGCCGGCGTGCTGGGCGTGCTCACGACCGTCTGGGCGCTCGGCCGCGATGGCGCCTCGTCACCCGCGATGGCGGAGACGCGGGAGATGTCGAACGCGGTGCACATGCTGGGTTGCACGCTGCTGCTGATCGGCGCGGGGATGAGCGTGGCCGGGCACCGCTGGGGCAACCGCGTGGTGCGCGCCACCTCGTGGCTGATGATCGTGCTGGTGGCGATGCTGGTGCTGGTGATCCGCTCGGCGCTGGCCGAGCGCGCCCTGGCGCAGGGCCGCGAGCTGACGCAGGGGTTCGGCTGGATGGTGGCGATGGTGCTGGTGGTGGGGCTGTTTCCGTGGCTGCTCTACCTCTACCTCTTCCGCAAGTCGAGATACCCGTGAGCTTCCGCCCGGGAGGGCGGGAGTCAATTTTCGCAGCCGTTGCCCATGTTGTTCTGGTACGGCTGGAACTCGCCCGTGCGGTTCACCACCACGTACACCACCTCGGGGGTGCGGCTGGCCAGGGGCTCCACGTACACGCCCACGCCGCCCAGGCTGCCGTAGCGCACCAGGTCGGCCTCGCCCAGCACCCGCGGGAGCCCGTACTTGGTCAGCATGTGCCCGTTCACGAGGATCGGCCGGTTGTCGGTGAACCACTCGGCGCCGGCCGCCACGGGCTCGGAGAGGGGGAGCGGAAGCCGCAGCGGCGTGCCGTAGCCTCGGCGCACCACCTCGTCTCGCGGCCGCCCCAGCACCGTCGGCCCGTACCAGCTCTCGCCGCCGAACGACGAGACCACCCAGCGCCCGTCCTCGCGCCGCCATTCGACGAAAACGGGTGCGCCGGCCGGTGCGCCCCGTGGCACGTAGCGCGTGCCGCGCACCCGCCGCCACTCGCCGCCGCCCCGGTCGTCCACCCCGGGCCAGATCAGCGTTCCCGCCACCGCGTAGTCGCCGGAGTGGAACGAGTCGCACAGCGGGCCGGTGTCGATGGCCGAGTCGGTCTGCGCGGCCGGAAAGCGCCACACGCCCACGCGGTCGGCGGCGCCGCGGACGTGGGTGGTGACCACCCAGGTCCATCCGCCCCGTGCGGGAAAGTAGCCGCGCACGTCGCCGCCCAGGTCGAGCTCGAACCGGCGCATGGTGCGGCCCAGGCTCCACCCGCGCTGCGAGCCGGGGATCGCCTCCCCCTCCTGCGCCTTCAGCGCGGACGGACCGATGGCCGCGAGCACGATCGCCGCGACGGCGGCGGGGGCGAAGGTTCTCATGGGATTGGAGCCGGGTCTCGAAGGGATGGCGCCCGTGCGCCCAGCGTTTCCGTGCGGCCTCGCCTCGCCGTGGAAGGGATCGGTGGCGGGGACGAGGCTGCCGCGGGTGGAGGTGGAAGTTGGCGGCGGCGGCGCGTGGGTCGCAAGGCGCCGGGGGCCGCCCGGCCGGCGGCGAACCCGAGGCATGCGGGGTCCATCCGGCCCGCGACGGTTGCCGCGTCAACCCATCTTCCGTAACATCCGGGCTCAACCCTGAGCGAAAGAGGCAGAACCGTGGGCCGCAGCATCTCCATCTTGCAGATCACCTCGCTGGCGGCCGTGCTGGCCGCCACCACCGCCGGCGCCGCCGCCGCGCAGGTGCACACCCCGCCCCCCGCCGCCGCGCCGCAGGGCCGCGTGCTGAGCCCGCGCGACACCGCCCGCTTCGACGCGGGCGGGCGCCGCGTGTACGTCGACTACGGTCGGCCGGCCATGCGCGGGCGGCGCATCATGGGCGGGCTGGTGCCGTTCGGGCGCGTGTGGCGCACCGGGGCCAACGCCGCCACCACGCTGGTCACCGAGGCCGACCTGACCATCGGCACCGCCAGCGTGCCGCGCGGCACCTACACGCTCTACACGCTGCCCACCGCCACCGGGTGGACGCTGATCGTCAACCGGCAGACGGGGCAGTGGGGCACCGAGTACGACCCCAGCCGCGACCTGGTGCGCATCCCCATGCAAACCACCACGCTGCGGCAGCCGGTGGAGCAGTTCACCATCGCGCTGGAGCGCGGCCGCGCCGGCGCCGGCACGCTGGTGCTCACCTGGGAGAACACGCGCGCCGCCGTGCCCTTCCGCGTGGGCGCCCCCGCCCGGCGAGGCCGATGAGCGACGCGCCCGCCGACGCCGGCACGGCCGAGCTCGCCGAGCCCTTCCGGCGCTTCGGCGAGCTGCTGGAGCAGGCCAGGGCCACCGACCTCCCCGAGCCCACCGCCATGGCGCTGGGCACCGCCGGCGCCGACGGCCGCCCCAGCGTGCGGATGGTGCTGCTCAAGGGCTTCGACGAGCGCGGCTTCGTGTTCTACACCAATCTCGAGAGCCGCAAGGCCGCGCAGCTGGCCGACAACGCCCACGCGGCGCTGTGCTTCCACTGGCAGCCGCTGGAGGTGCAGGTGCGCATCGAGGGCGCCGTGCAGCCGGTGAGCGCCGACGAGGCCGACGAGTACTACGCCAGCCGCGCCCGCGGCAGCCGCATCGGCGCGTGGGCCAGCCGCCAGAGCACGCAGCTCGATTCGTACGACACGCTGGTGCAGCGGGTGCGCGAGTACGAAGAGAAGTTCGGCGAGGGCGACATCCCCCGTCCGCCGTTCTGGTCGGGGTTCCGGGTGGTGCCCGAGCGCATCGAGTTCTGGTTCGGCCGCCCCAGCCGCCTGCACGAGCGCGAGCTGTACCTGCGCGCCGACGGCCACCCGCCGCGCTGGACGCGGGAGCTGCTGTACCCGTAGGCGACGGTCTGCCGGCTGCACGGGGAGGTGAAGACGTCGCGGGGGTCCCGGCACCAAGTGGCGGGACCCCCGCGTATTCCGATTTCCGCCGGGTCAACGTGCGCCCACTACGTCATCATGCGCCACTACGATGAGAATGTCATTCTGAAGGAGCCGCCGCGCCTGCACCGCGTCTGAGCTCGATCCTGGCGGCGACTGAAGCATCCATCGCCGACCCGCGAGCGACAGGCAGCAGTTCGCGCCGACGCAGGCCCGGATTCTTCTCGCCGCGAGATTTCATGCAGGCGCGGCGGCTCGTCGGACGGACGGCTCAAGGGTGGTGCGGGATGCACGACGCATCTCGCAAGCCGGTATCCTGTCGTCGGTTCGTTCGGCGCCGGAAGTTGGCCGGGGCGGAACGTTCACCGGTTTTCGGCTGGCACAGATCCATCTTCGGCCATAATCTTAACGGGAACTGCGCTGCCCGTCCGGGAGCGAGGTTTGGCGGGACTGCGGAGGAGCCGCGTTCCCGTTCACCTTTTCCGCATCGCCGCCGCGCGCGGCCCAACACCTGGAGACGCCATGAACAACCGCAAGCTTCGGCTGGACGTCGAGCAGCTCGCCGTCGAGTCCTTCACCGTACTGGCGGGCGAGGACGGCACGGGCACGGTGCGCGCGCACGGGGTGTTTCCGCCCGCCGAGCCGGCCAGCGACGGCTACGGCGAGTGCAACAGCTACCAGGCGTCGTGCAACGGCTCGTGCGCCAGCTGCGTGAACACCTGCTGGCAGTCGTGCAACGGCACCTGCGCCTCGTGCGTCAACACCTGCCAGCTCAGCTGTCACAGCGTTTGCCACGAGCCGGCGTAAAGCCTCTGGAGCAGCACGCCGGAGCCCCACGCGGCTCCGGCGTGCCCATCCTCTCACCGATCGCCGCGTCGTTCACCGCCAGCTTTCCCGCCGGCTCTCCCCGCCGGCCTGGATCCGCGTCTCGCCATCGGTCCCCCGTGCGGACGAGCCACCCGCTCCCATGTGGGGGTTCGCCCCACAGAAACTTGCGGCATCTCGTTCTTGCGAAGGGTGAGCCGTTGCGCGAAGCTGGTAATGGCCGGTAACTGCCCGCTTGCGGCGGGCGGAGCACGGCTGCGCCCCCGCGCCTCCCCGCCACGGCGCGGGGCCGCCCGCCCGACCTCGCTCGCATCGGCGAGATCGCTCGCGGCGCCCGCAACTCGCATTCGACACTGATGATGAACCGTTTTCGACCCCTGGCCGCCGCGCTGCTCGCGGCCGCCGCCGCGTGCGCGCAGGGCTTCGCGCAGCGGGCCACGGCCGTGGCGCCCGTCGCGGGCGAGGCGCGGCTGCGCAACGTGCGCCAGCTCACCTTCGGCGGCGAGAACGCCGAGGCATATTTCTCGAGCGACGGCAAGCAGCTGATCTTCCAGAGCACGCGGCCGGGGTTCCGCCCGTGCGACGAGATCTTCACCATGCGGCTGGACGGGAGCCACGTCCGCCGCGTGTCCACGGGGGCGGGGCGCACCACCTGCGGCTACTTCTTCCCCGCGCAGAAGGACCCCGAGCGGCTGCTGTACGCCAGCACCCACGCCGCCGACAGCACCTGCCCGCCGCGCCCCGACATGCGCAACGGCTACGTGTGGGCGCTGTACGACTACGACATCTGGAGCGCCGACAAGGAGGGGAGGAACGTGCGGCGCCTGACGAGCTCGCCGGGCTACGACGCCGAGGCCACCATCAGCCCCGACGGCGGGACGATCGTCTTCACGTCGATGCGCGACGGCGACCTGGACCTGTACGCCATGGAGCCCGACGGGAGCAACGTGACCCAGCTCACGCACGAGCCGGGGTACGACGGCGGCGCCTTCTTCTCGCCCGACGGCAAGCGCATCGTCTACCGCGCCAGCCACCCCGCCACCGCCGCCGAGCTGGCCGACTACACCGGCCTGCTGCGGCAGAACCTGGTGCGCCCCACCACGCTGGAGATCTGGGTGATGGACGCAGACGGGTCGAACAAGCGGCAGGTGACGCGGCTGTCCGCGGCCTCGTTCGCGCCGTTCTTCCACCCCGACGGGCACCACATCATCTTCAGCAGCAACCACGGCGACCCGCGCGGCCGCGAGTTCGACATCTACATGGTCAACGACGACGGCACGGGGCTGGAGCGCATCACCCACAGCCCCGAGTTCGACGGCTTCCCCATGTTCAGCCCCGACGGCAGCAAGCTGGTGTTCGCCTCCAACCGCAACGCCGCCAAGCCCGGCGACACCAACATCTTCGTGGCCGACTGGGTGGAGACTCCGTTCTCTACGACTTCGACGTCCTCGACGCCTTCGACGACATCGATGTCCTCGGCGTCCTCGACGACTTCGACGTCCGCGACGAGCTCGACCTCCGCCACGCCCGCGCCGCCGGTCCGGCCGTGAGCGCGCGCCCCGCCGTCCTCGCCCTCGCGTCCGTCGCGCTCTTCGCGGCGCCGCTGGCCGCGCAGGCGTGCCCCGACGCGGCCGCAATCACCCGCGGCGTGGCGGCGCCGCTGGCCTACGTGCGCTACCTGGCCGACGACGCGCTGCAGGGGCGGATGGCCGGCACGCCCAGCGAGCGTTGCGCGGGCGACTACATCGCCGCGCAGTTCCGGCGGCTGGGGCTGCAGGCGGCGGGGGAGGAAGGGACGTACTTCCAGGCGCTGCCGCTGGCCTCGGCCATCAACCCGCACGCGCCGGGCGGCACGGGCCGCAACGTGGTGGCCCTGCTCCGCGGCGGCGACCCCGCGCTGGCGGGCGAGGCGGTGGTGGTCGGCGCGCACTACGACCACCTGGGCCACGGCGGCCAGTTCTCCATGTCGCCCGGCGACAGCTCCGTGCACAACGGAGCCGACGACAACGCCTCGGGCGTGGCCGCGCTGCTGGGCATCGCCGAGCGGCTGTCGCGAGGCCCGCGGCCGGCGCGCACCGTCGTCTTCGTGGCCTTCACGGGGGAGGAGGAGGGGCTGCTGGGCTCCGCCTTCTACGCCGCGCACCCCGCCGTGCCGCTGGAGCGCACGCGGGCGATGCTGAACCTGGACATGGTGGGCCGCCTGGGCGCCGGGCCGCTGATCGTGTACGGCGTGGACACGGCCGACGAGTGGAAGGCGATGGTGGACGGCGCCGCGGCGGCCGAGGGGGTACAGGTGCGGGGCGGGGGAGACGGCTTCGGCGCCAGCGACCAGACCTCGTTCTACGCGCGCGGGCTGCCGGTGCTGCACTTCTTCACCAACGTGCACACCGACTATCACAACCCGGGTGACGACTGGGAGAAGATCGACGCCGCCGGGCTCGACCGCGTGGCATCCCTCGTCACGCGAGTGGCGCGGGAGGTGGCGGCGCGGCCGGGGCAGCTCACCTTCCACCGCGCCGCGGCCCCGCAGCAGGCGGCCAGCGGCAGCGGCTACGGCGCCTACCTGGGCACCGTCCCCGACTTCACCCCCGTGCCCGACGGGGTGAAGCTGAGCGGCGTGCGCTCCGGCTCGCCCGCCGAGCAGGCCGGCATTCGGGCGGGCGACGTGCTGGTGAAGCTGGGGGGGATGGACGTGCACGACCTGCAGGGGATGACCAATGCCCTGCGCGCCCACAAGCCCGGCGACGCGGTGCAGGTGGACGTGCTGCGCGACGGCCGCCGCATCACCGTGACCGCCACGCTGGGCACGCGCGGAGGCTAGCGCGGCCGCGGCACCGCCCAACTGCGTGAACACGGAGCAGCGGAGAGAGCGGAGGAAGCGGAGAACTGCCGGGCAGTTCTCCGCTTCCTCCGCTCTCTCCGTTCCCTCCGCGTCCATGCCGTTGCCGTTCAGGCCCGATGCTCGACGGACGCGGCGGAGGGCACCCCGAGCTGCCGGCGGAAGTCCTCCACCTCGGCGAACTGCTGCACGGCGGAGCTCAGGTGCTGCAGCTCGGCCTCGAGCAGGGCGATGCGGCGGTCCTGCAGGGTGGCGTCGTTGCCGTTCTGCCGCAGCCGCGCGATCGAGTCGACCACCGGCTTCAGCGCGAACCGGGCGCTCAGCGCCAGCACGGGCACCAGCACGATGGTGCCGGCGAACAGCAGCGCGATGATGGCCGCAAGCTCCTGCGGCCGCATTCCCAACACCATGATGCACCTCTTTTCTGGACTGTCGATCAGGGGAGATGTCCCTGGTCGAAGTACGATCATGGAGTGGGAGGGTTTCAGCGAACGCGCGTGATCGGCGACGCGAGGCCCAGCAAAAACGAGCCTCACGCAGAGTCAGCAGGGTAAACAGAGAACAGCTGTTCTTTGCTGCTGACCCTGCTGACTCTGCGTGAGGCCTTTTTTTTCGGTGTCAGTCGTAGCTGGCCGTCATCGTGTTGATGGCCGCCTTGATGTCGTCGCTCAGCTCCTGCCACAGCTCCGGTCGCTGCTGGCGGCAGGCGTCGAGCAGCGCCTGCACGTGCTGCGTGCCGCCCTGCTCGGCGGCGGCGCGGGCGTGGTCGGGGAGGGAGTAGGTGACCGAGGTGAAGACCTTGAGCGTGGTCTTCTGGTCGGCGTGCAGGATGCCGCGCGCGGCGAGCGCTGCCTTGAGACGCTCGAACATGGCCTGCGCCGGCGAGTTCTCCTTGCCGCTGCACAGCAGCCCCTGCGTCAGGTCGCTCACCTTCGGCTCGCGCCCGGCGCCCTGCACCACCCAGCTCTCCAGCGACCCCTCGGGCCAGCTCACCTGCTTGTGCCCCGCCGCCACGTGCAGGTTGCGCGTGGTCACCAGCCCGAACATCGCCTTCCCCTGGCGGATCTCCAGCCGCACGGCGCCGGCCTGCTCGCAGGCCAGGTACGCCGCCGCGATCGCGTTCACCGCCAGCTCGTCGGCGCCCACCTTGGCCCCCGACGACAGCACCACCTCGCCATGGCCCAGCATCCCCGCGGGCTTGGCGAAGCGGTCGCCGAAGAGGAAGACCCGCTCGCTGGGGGTGAACACCAGCGGCACTGCGGCGTGTTGAGGATTCGACATTCTCGTCCGCTCGAAAGGATTCCCTGGATGACGGTCTGCGCACGGCCCGCATTGCGGTTCCCGCACGCGCGGGCAGCCGGCGCGCGATCATAATTCAAGTGTTTTCACCCGCCTGCAAGCCCGTGCGGCACGGGGGGCGTTTGATCCGGCGCACAATGCGTTATCTTTGTCCTCGCAACGACCAACGTCGTTTTCCAGTCCTGACCGTGCGCTCCGCCCCCGCCACTCCCTTCATGAGCATTTCCCCGCACGACCCGGCACCGCCCCCGCTCCGCGTTCTCCTGGTAGAAGACGACCCTGCCCACACCTACCTGCAGCGGCACGCACTGCAGTCGTCGGGGCGGCCGCGCGAGCAGCCGCCCAGAGTTACGCACGCGGCCACGCTGGCCGAGGCGCTGAATGCGCTGGAGCGCGGCGCCTTCGACGTGATCCTGCTGGACCTGATGCTCCCCGACTCGCGCGGGCTGAACACGCTCGACACGGTGAGCGACCACGACGGGGGAGCGGCGATCGTGGTGCTCACCTCGCTGCAGGACGAGGAGGCCGCGCTGGCCGCGCTGGGCCGCGGCGCGCAGGACTACCTGTTCAAGAGCGAGGTGGACGCCACGCGGCTGGGGCGTGCCCTGCGCTACGCCGTGGAGCGCAGGACCGCCGCCGCCGAGCGGGCCACGCTGCAGCAGCTGCAGGCCACCCTCGACTCGCTCTCCACCCACGTGGCCGTGCTCGACCCGGCCGGGCGCATCGTGCTGGTGAACGAGGCGTGGCGCGCCTTCGGCGCCGCCAACGGCTACGACGACCCCGCAGGCGGGGTGGGTGCCGACTACCTGGCCGCCATCCAGGCGGCCACCGGCGTCGACGGCGAGACGGGGCGCCGGGTGTCGGAGGCGATCCGCGCCGTGGCGGCGGGCGCCGTGGACCGCTGGGACGGCGAGTACCCCTGCCACGCCCCGGGCGAGGAGCGCTGGTTCACCGTGCGCGTGACTCGCTGCCGCGACCCGCGGCTTGGGGTGGTGGTGGCGCATGAGAACGTGAGCGCCGCACGGCTCGCCGAGCACCGCCGCGCGCAGGCCGAGCAGGCGCTGCGCGAGAGCCTCGAGCGCTTCGCCCTGGTGCAGCGTGCCACCCGCGACACCATCTGGGACTGGGACGTGGCGGGCAGCACCGTCACCTGGAACGACGAGATCACCCGCACCTTCGGCTACGCGCCCCAGCAGGTGAGCCCCGAGCTGGCGTGGTGGAGCGAGCGCGTGCATCCCGACGACCGCGAGGAGGTGCTGGGCGAGCTGCACGCGGTGCTGGAGGACGGCGAGTCGTGGTCGGCCGAATACCGCTTCCTGCGTGCCGACGGTGCGCACGCGGTGGTGCTCGACCGCGGCTTCGTGCAGCGCGGCGACGGCGGCACGGCGGTGCGGATGCTGGGGTCGATGCAGGACGTGTCGGAGCACCGCCGGCTGGTGGCGGCCATCGAGCAGAGCGAGGCGCACTACCGCCGGCTGGTGGCCAGCCTCCCCCAGACGGTCTACGCGCTGGACCCCGGCGGGCACTTCACCGAGATCAACCTGGCCGGCACCCAGCTCCTGGGGCGCCCCGCCCACGACATCGTGGGCTGCCACTACGGCGACGTGGTGGCCCCGGCCCACCGCGCCGCCGCCAACGCCGCTTTCCTGAGCCTGGCCACCGGCGAGGTCACCGCGCTGGAGCTGGAGCTGGAGATCCTGCGCCCCTCGGGCGAGGCGCGCCTGGTTTGCCTGGACGTGGCGGCGATCCAGGAGGGCGGGGTGCTGGCCAGCGTGCACGGGATCGCCCGCGACCTCACCGACGAGCGGGCGCGCGAAGGGCGCATGCGCATGCTCACCGCCGCGCTCGAGAACCTGGACGAGAGCGTGAGCGTGCTCGACGAGCAGGGCCGCATCGTGTACGCCAACGCCGCCCACGCCCGCATGCTCGGGTACGAGCCCCACGGCCCGCCCGCCGACGGCGTGGCGGCGTTCCTTCCCGACGACGGCGCGCGCGCCGAGCTGGACGAGGCGATGCGGCGGGTGCGCGAGGAGGGCACGTGGAGCGGCCGCGTGCTGCGCCGCCGCGCCGACGGGCGCGTGATCCCCGTGGAGCTGCGCCTGGCGCGGGTGGAGCAGGACGGGCACCCGCTGGTGTTCGTGATGAGCCGCGACGTGAGCGGGGAGGTGGAGCGCGAGGAGCGCCTGCGCCGCGCCGAGCGCCTGGCCAGCCTGGGCACGCTGGTGAGCGGGGTGGCGCACGAGCTGAACAACCCGCTGGCGGCAATCGTCGGCTTCACCCAGCTGCTGCTGATGGACGAGCGGTCCTCGCGCGAGCGCGACGACCTGGAGACCGTCCGCCGCGAGGCCGACCGGATGGCCAAGATCGTGTCGGACCTGCGCCTGCTGGGCCGCGGCACCCACGGCGAGGCGCGCACCCGCGAGACGGTGGACCTGAACGACGTGGTTCGCCACGTGCTGCGCAGCCGCGGCTACGCGCTGAGCACCCGCAACGTGGAGGTGCGAGAGGAGCTGGCCGGCGGCCTCCCGCCCGTGGCGGGCGACCGGGCGCAGCTGGAGCAGGTGGTGCTCAACCTGGTGGTCAACGCCGAGCAGGCGGTGGCGGAGGGGGGCGAGCGGCGGGTGTCGGTGAGCACGCGGGCCACGGGCGGCTGCGTGTCGCTCTGCGTGTCCGACACGGGGCGGGGGATCGCGCCCGAGCTGCGCGAGCGCATCTTCGACCCTTTCTTCACCACCAAGGCGCCGGGCGAGGGGAGCGGGCTGGGGCTGTCGCTGGTCAACCGGATCGTGACCGAGCACGGTGGCGAGATCCGCGTGGAGAGCGCGCCGGGCCAGGGCACCACCTTCGTGGTCGACCTCCCCCGCGCCGCCGCCGGTGACGGAGCCGGCCCGGGCCCGGCGCCCTCACCCGCGGAGCGTGGGGCGCGCGTGGACGGCGTGGTGCCGCTGCGGGTGCTGGTGGTGGACGACGAGGCGTCGGTGCGGCGGGTGGTGGCGCGTTTCCTGGGCCGCCGCGGGCACGAGGTGGACCTTGCGGTGGAGGGCGGGCAGGCGCTGGACATGCTCGACCAGGCCGGGGCGCGCGGGTACGACGTGATCCTCTCCGACCTGCGGATGCCGGGGCTGGGGGGCGACCAGCTGCTGGCGCGGCTGCGCGCCCGCGGCGACGGGATGGACCGCCGCCTGGTGTTCCTCACCGGCGACACCGCCAGCGAAGACGCCGAGCGCATCCTGCGCGGCAGCGACGTGCCCGTGCTGGAGAAGCCGGTCGACCTGGAGCAGCTCGCCCGCGTCCTCGAGCACGTCACCGGCAACGGCGCGTCCCCCAGCGGGTGACCCGGCGCCGGCGGGGGAGCGCTCGCCGGCAGGAACGGAGTACGACACGGCGCACGCAGAGCCAGCAAGGCCAGCAGTTGTTCTCTGCCGACCTGCTGGCTCTGCGTGAGCCCTGTTGTTCTCTGGAATCGCGCTGAGGCTACCGCTCGCCGCCGCGCGGAGTGCGGTCGATCAACCTTCCCTCCACCCGCGGGGCGATGGCCTGGCCCCTGGCGTAGAGCGAGGTCAGCGCGTCGAAGGCGATCAGCTTGAGGTCGGGGCCGGGGTCCACCCTGGCCACCGCCCGCTGGGCCACGGTGTAGCGGTCGCCGCCGCCGTACAGGTAGTCGGGCACCGCCACCACGTAGGTGCTGTCGTCGGCCAGCGGCGCCCAGGCGGTGCCGCGCTGCACCTGCACGTCCAGGATGCGCTGCCCCTCGGGGCGGCTGCGGTCGAAGGTCACCTTGAGCCCCGACACCTGCAGGAAGCGCCCCTCGCCCCGCCCGCCCGACACCGAGTTCTCCAGCAGCGACTGCCGCAGGTCGCGCCCGCGCAGCGTGACCAGCGCCACCCGCGTGGGGAAGCCGAAGGTGCGCGCCAGGTGCTCCCAGCGCAGCGTGTCGCCGAACACGTCGTCCACGCGCAGCGCGCCGCCGTTCAGCACCGCCACGTCGGCCGGCATCGTCGGATACGCGGTGCGCATCTGGTCGGCCAGCCAGTCGCCCCACGCGCTTTCGGACCCGCGCACCGTCTCTTCCGTGGCGTCCAGCATGGTCTCGCTGCGGCCGATCACGCTGTAGAGGAAGGGGACGCGCTGCTGCAGCCGGCGTTCCCACACGTCGGTCACCTGCGCCTGGTAGCCCGGGTCGACCGCGATGGTGCTGTCCACCGCGATCGCCTCGGCCCGCGCCATCCCGGTCCGGCCGGAGCGGGAGAGGGTCACGCGCCAGATGCCGCGCGCGTTCGACTCGCCCTTGGTGACGAGCGCGGTGCTGTCGGTCAGCGCGTCGCTCAGGCGGTAGTGCTCGTGCCCGCCGCAGATCCACGCGAACCTGGGGTGGCGGCGGCGCAGGCGGCTGATGGCGCGGTCGGTGGCGTGCTCCACGTGGGTGAGCCCCACGATCACGTCGGCGCCGCGCCGCTCGAGCGAGGTGATCATCCGCTCGGCGTCCTGCACGAAGGCCGAGTCGGCGCGGGCCCAGTCGCGCGGGCTGTCCAGGAAGGTGAGGGTGAACACGCCCACCTTGAGCCCGCCGCGGGTCACCAGCAGCGTGTCGCGCCCCACCTTCCGGTCCACGGCCGAGTCGCCCGTGGCGAGCGCCAGGTTCCCCGCCAGCCAGGGGAAGCGCGACGCTTTCACCGCGTCCACGAAGGCCGCCTGGCGGCGCTCGTCGAACTCGTGGTTGCCGGGAACGAAGAGCAGCGGCGCCACGGTGTTCAGGTGGTTGAGCGCGGCCACCATCTGCTGCCCGGCGAAGTAGCGGCTTTCCAGCGACGGGGCGATGGCGTCGCCCGCGTGGAACACCATCGTCTCGGTGCCCGCGGCCCGGGCCTGGCTCGCCAGCGTCACCACGCGGCCGATGCCGCCCGCGCGCCCGTTCTGCACCGCGTCGATGCGGTACACGTCGTTGAGCTGCAGCACGGTGAGCGTGGGCCCGGTGCGCTGGGCGGCGGCGGGCGCGGCGGCCAGCAGGAGCAGGGCGGCCGTGGCGGCCCGCGCGGGGAAGAGACGGTCGAGAGGAAAGCGCATCGTGATCAGCGGTGGTGCCGGGGATTCGCAGGACGGGTGGCGGAGCGCGGCACGATAGCCCGCCGCGACGCGGCCACGCAACCGCACCCGATCGGCACGATTGTGCGGCGCGGGCCGGAGATGTACCGTTCGGCCGATCCGCATCATCCCCCGGCAGAACCCCACGTGGAGGGCCCCATGGTCGGCGAGTTCCGGAAGTTCATCGTGCGCGGCAACGTGATCGACCTGGCGGTGGGGATCGTGATCGGCGCGGCGTTCACCACGGTGGTCAAGAGCTTCGTGGACGACATCCTGATGCCGCCCATCGGCCGGCTCGCCGGCGGCGTCGACTTCTCCAACCTCTTCCTCCCGCTCGACGGGAAGCACTACCCGTCGCTCGAGGCGGCGAAGACCGCGGGCGCGGCCACGGTCAACTACGGCGTGTTCATCAACAACGTGATCGCCTTCCTGATCGTGGCGTTCGCCGTGTTCCTGCTGGTGAAGGCCTACGAACGCGTGCGCCGGCAGGAAGAGGTGGCCGTCACGCAAAAGGACTGCCCCTTCTGCGCCGAGAAGGTGGCGCTGGCCGCCCGCCGCTGCCCCCACTGCACCAGCGAGCTCGTGCCGGCCGTGATGGGCGCGTCCTGACCTCGTCCCGGGAAGCGGCGGAACGGCGCACGCAGGGTCCGCCGAGGAAACGCGGTTCTCCGCGTAAAGGCCTGCTCGACCCAGGACCCGGAGCGATGCCGGCCGAGACTGCTGCATGGGGGACGAATGACGACACGCAGGTGCGGGAGGGATTCTTCCCCGCCGCGCCGCAGTCTCTGGACGGGTCCAGCGGCCCGCCAGGGGAACACCGGTTTCGCCATGATGCGGCACGGGAGATGCTACGTGGCTGTCCCGCTTCGATTTAGGTCATCACGAACGGAGGGGGGCGCCATGGAGACGATGCTCGAGCTGAGCCGGCACGCGCTGGAAGGTGTGGAGGTGGTGTTCGCGTTCGGAACCACGGCGCTGCTCGCCGTGGGGCTGCTGCACGCGCACCAGTCGGCGCAGCACGGCCGCACCGACGCGCCTGCCCGGAGCGCCGACCCGAGCCGCTGAGCCCGCGGCTCCGGCCAAGCCGCGACGGTGCGGCGTGGCGCGGCGCTCCGAGATCGGAAGAGACCTGGACGAAAGAAGCCTCGCGTAGCTGCGCGAGGCTTCTTTCGCTGGCCGTCATGCCCTCTACCGGGCCAGCCAGTCGCGCGCCTCGGCCTCGTCCAGGAAGATGCAGAGGCTCGCGGAGACCCGGCCCGCCGTCATGAGCTCGAACTGGCGGCCGCGGCCGAAGTCGCTGGGGCCGCGCATCAGGATGGCGGCCTTGCCGTTGCCGATGCGCGCGTCATGGCCCACGTGGTTGCCGCCGGCCTGCTGCATGGCCTGGAACCCCGCATCGCCGAACTCGAGCCCGCGGTGGTCGAACAGGACGTCGAGGCCCGGCCGCCAGCCGGGACGGCTCACGATGTCCTCGATCATCCGCAGGTGGTCGGCCACGTTGAACGTGCCCGAGGTGGTGAGCACCGCGTATCCGCCGCCCGCGGGAAGCTCCACGTTCCACTGCATCGCCGCTCCTCCTCCGCATCGCGCACCCCGCGGCCGGCTCTCGCGGCCAGCCGCGGCACGCCGCTCCCGTGCATCGATACACCGGGAGGTTCCCCCGGTCAATCCAGACGTCCGGGCGGTGGGGAGGAGCGGATGCGGGGGCCAGAACGACGGAAAGCCTCGCGCGCGGCGCGAGGCTTTCATCCGATTCTCCGCGGGCGTGGCTCGCGGGCCGCGGCTCGCCCCCGCTACCCGGCGGCGTCGCCGTTCTTCGGGCGGCGCTGGCGCTGGCGGGGGCGGGCGTAGGGGACCTCGGCGGCGTACTCGTCCTTCACGCGCTTCAGCAGCCAGCGCTCCAGCGCCGCCGCCGTGGCGGGCACCTCGCCGCCCGACCTGCGCAGCGCCTCGAACACCAGGCGGATCTCGGCGGTGGCGCGCTCCACGCCCTGCGGCAGGATCAGCTTGAGCGGGGTGGGCGACGCCACCGGCTGCGCCACCTCGGCCGCGCGCATCGCCCCGCCGCCGTACTTCTGCACGTAGAGCTTGGCGATCGCCTCGCGGGTGCGGTCGTGGGGCATCTCGATGTCGCCCGAGACGAACTTGCGCACGGCCTCGCGCCCGCGCCCGATCAGCCGTCCGGCCTCGCGCAGGTTGCTGTCGGCCACCAGCTCGGTCATGAAGCGCCGCAGCTCTTCAACGGGGATGTCACGCCACGCCGAATGCCGCCGGACTTCCAAGTCCGGCGGTGCCTTGGCCTTAGGGCCACTTTGTCCGGTAGGGTTATTGGGACACTGGACAGTGTACCGGGCGGCAGGTTTCGCCGCAAGAGCGGGCCGGCGCGGAGTGCCCCTGCACGCGCGTCAGCCGCATCCCGGCCGTGGCGCCGGGATGCGGCGAGGACCGCGGGCACGCCCGCACCGGCACCGGGCGGTCAGCGCCCCGCCACCGAGAAGCTGGAGAACTGCAGCGCGTTCTGCACGTTGAACGAGATCTGCTGCCCGCCGTGCACCAGGATGCCGTCGGTCATGTACCCCTCGGTGCTGCCGATGGGGTCCACCATGAGGCGCACGCTGTTGCTCTGCGTCAGGAAGCGCGCGGGGAGCTGGAAGGTGCTGCTGCCCATGGTGGTGACGGTGCCCAGGCGCACGCGGGTGCCGCCCTGCACGGCGTACACGTTCACGTCCATCCAGTTGTAGTTGGCCACCTTCACCGTGGCGGGGGCCGAGAGCGAGCGCGTGCCGGCGTGGTTGCCGCCCTCCACCAGCCGGGTGCCGTTGGCCATGGGGCCGGCGGCCAGCTGGCTGCTCAGGCTCGTGCCGCCGACCGAGGCGCAGGCGTTCAGTGCGAGGCTCAGGGCGGTCGCGGCAACCAGCGTCTTCAGCGCGTGCATGGGTCCCTCCTCCACTCGGTGTTCCCGGAAAAAACACACGGGGCGCCCATTGGTGGGCGCCCCGTCGCGCGTGGTTTTGCAACTCTCGGCTGCGTTTGGCCTTATCTCAAATCGCATGCCATGCGCAGCCTCGCCTCCCTCCGGCGGCATCGCCAAAATCCACAACGACTTGGCCGCACGTAGCAGGAGCACGGCGAAGAAAGCACCACGCGGGGGCGCCAATCCGCGGAGGGCGGATCGCGGAGGTCGCAGGTTTGTGTTGCAGATGGCGTCGGAACGATCCGGCGGGGCCCGCGAAGCGAGAGGCAAGGAGGTGATGACGGTCGCCGCGTCGCGCGCGGACGGGGGACCTCTACTCCGTTGCGCCCGCGTCCAACGGCGGCGCGACGGCGGGAGTGGCCGAGGCGACGCGCCACAGGTAGCGCGACGCCAGGCTGCGCCACGGGCGCCAGGGCTCGGCGATGCGCAGCAGCTCGTCGCGGCCGGGACGCTCGGCGAGCCCGTAGAGCCGCTGCACCGCCACGCGCACGCCCAGGTCGTCCACCGGCAGCACGTCGGGGCGGTTCAGCGTGAAGATCAGGATCAGCTCGGCCGTCCACACGCCCACGCCCTTCACCCGCGTCAGCTCGGCGACCACCTCGGCGTCGGTCATTTCCGCGAGCTGGTGGTGTCGCAGCGTGCCGTCCAGCCAGCGCGCGGCCAGGTCCTTCACGTAGCGCACCTTGGCGCGCGACAGGCCGGCGGCGCGCAGCACGTCGTCGCTCATGGCGGCGATCTCGGGCGGCGTGGGGCGGCCGTCCGCGCCCAGCGCCGCCACCCGGCCGATGATGGCCCGGGCCGCGTGCACCGACACCTGCTGGCTGATGATGGAGTCGACCAGCCCCCACCACGCGTCGGGCTCCACCGCCAGCTCGATGGGCCCCACCGCGTCGATCGCCGCGCCCAGCACCGGGTCGGCGCGGCGGAGGTGCTCGAGCGCCTCGGGCGGCGGCGCGGAGCGCTGGGGGCGGCGGATGCTCACGGGGCGACCGGCGGAATCGTGGGAGAAAAGGATTGCGATGGTGGCGGACGGCGAGCGAATGTAGGCGGAGGCGGGCGAGAGGCCAACGATCCCTCATCCCCCGGCCCCTTCTCCCGAACCGCGGGAGAGGGGGGGGAAGGGCAAACGCCGCCGACCTTCGGACGACTCGACGTCTGCGGCTGCGGCGGCGCGACGCCGGTGCATGCGGCGGCGGCGGCTCCACCCGGATCTTCGTCGACGGTACAGGTGTCCCGCCAAAAATCAGACCTCCCCCAACCGACCTGGGGAGGTAGGCATCCACTCCACCGCAGCTACGTCCACGGTGCGCGCGACACGCACATCGTGGGTCGAGCGGCAAACCCATCCGCGTAAGGGAGACGAAGACAGATGCCTGAGCAGACCACCGTAGAAGTGCGGGCCATCGCGGCCGGCGGGAAGTTCCTGGGCAACGACATCGGCGGGGCGGAGATCACGGTGCGCGACGCGGCCACGGGCGAGCTGGTGGCGCACGGGCGCGTGCGCGGCGGGTCGGGCGTCACGCAGAAGATCATGGCCGCGCGCGAGTGGGGCGCGCCGGTGCCGGTGAGCGAATCGTCCGTCCTGACGGTTGCGCTGCAGATCACGGAGCCGGTGCTGCTCGACATCACCGCGACGGGGCCGCTGGGGTCGCTGCAGTCCGCCCGCCGCGCGTCGGTGCAGCAGTGGGTGGCGCCGGGGATGGACCTGACCGGGCCGCAGGGCGTGCAGGTGGTGATCGCCGGGCAGCTGGTGGAGATCGTGGAGCCGCCCACCCACACGCAGCTCACGGCGCCCGGCGCGGTGACCATCCGCGCGAACGTGGCGATGATGTGCGGCTGCCCCATCCAGGCCGCCGAGCCCGGGTCGCCCCCGCCGCCCTGGCCCCAGAGCGACTTCGACGTGAATGCGCTGGTCTACGTGCTGGACGGAGACGCCCCGGCCCAACGGGTCGCGACCGTGCCGATGCACTACGCCGGCACCGCCAGCCAGTTCACGGCCGAGTGGACGATGCCCGCCGCCGGCTTCTACGAGATCGTGGTGGTCGCGCGGCAGACGGCCACCGCGAACACGGGCGTGGACCGGACGACGGTGTTCTGTCTCCCACCCTCGGGCTGATCGCGGCGCGGAGGCAGACCCGCAGATACGAAGAAGCCGCCGGATCGCTCCGGCGGCTTCGTTCGCATCGATACTTCCTCGCGGTGCCGTGTTACTGCACCGTGAGCACGCCCTTCATGCCCATGGGGGCGTGCGGGTCGCACTGGAAGTTGTAGGTGCCCGCGTCCATGTTCACGGCGAGCTCGTAGGTGCCGCCGGGGGTGGTCACGTACGGGCTGGGCGCGGGCAGGTTGCTCTTGCCCACGTTGTCGGCGGCCGGGAACGACACGTTGTGCGCGGCCTTGCCGTCGGCGATGAAGCGGACGGTGTCGCCCTTCTTCACCGTCACGGTGGCGGGCTCGAAGTGGCCCGACGCGCCGTCGGGGCTGGTGGTCATGTGCACTTCCACCACGTTGCCCTGCGCCGCCGGGGCGGCGGCGGGAGCGGTCGCGGCGGGGGCCTCGGCCGCGGGGGCCGGGGCGGCGCCGTTGTCGGTGGCCGCGCCGTCGGCAGCCGGCTTGTCACCGCCGCCGCAGGCGGCCAGCATCGCCGCGAAGCCCAGCAGCGAGAGCTTGTTCATGATCCGCATCTACGTCTCCTCACGAGAGTTGCCGTCGGTTGTCCTGCGTGCCCGGGAGCCTCCCCCGGTGCAGCACGCCAATCTACCCGCTGCCCGGCCCCGCGACAATGCGGTTTTTCCACACCCCATGTAGGGGTTTTCCTCACATGGCGGCCGCGCGCTACAGCCCCAGCGCCGCGCGGATGGTGGGCGGGATGCGGTCGGCCGTCCACGGCGGGCTGAAGGTGAGCTCCACCTCGGCGCTCTCCACGCCCGGGACCTTTTCCACCGCCTCGCGCGCCTGGGTGAGCAGCTCGCCCGCCACGGGGCACATGGGCGAGGTGAGCGACATGGTCACCTCCACCTTCCCGCCGTCGATCTTCATGTCGTAGATGAGCCCGAGCACCACCAGGTCCAGGTTCAGCTCGGGGTCTTTCACGGTCCGCAGCGCTTTGCGGATCTCGGCTTCGGTCGGCATCGGGGAAGGCCCTGGGAATAGACGGACGAACACGAACGTACGGGGTGCGAGCCGCGCGTACCGGCGGACCGTCACGCGGCTCTGTACACCGCTGCGGGCCGACGGGTCGGGTGCCTGCCCGCAGCGGGTGCACCATACCCGCGCCGGCGCGTGGAGGCAACCGATCCCACATCGCGCCCAGGGTGTCTCTTCCCGTGCTCGTTCGAGGGGTCAGGCGGATGCGGACATCTCCGGCTCCGTTTCCTGAATCACAGGGAAATCAGGGGCTGGAGCACGCGCTCGCGAGGACTGCCCCACAGCCCGCGCTCGCACTTCCAGACTTTCGCGCATCCCGCGCGTGCGTACATTGTCCGCCCACCCCGCAGCTCGCGGGGAGATGCTCGCATGGAAGGCGATCTGATGGAAAACGGGGGACGCGGCATCCGCCGCATCGCGATCAACACCGGCGGCGGCGACGCGCCGGGGCTCAACGCGGTGATCCGCGCGGCCACGCTGGCGGGGCTGCAGGAGGGGTGGGAGGTGCTGGGCATCCGGCGCGGCTACATGGGCGTGCTGGAGGCCGAGGTGGACGGCGAGCCCGGGGTGTTTCCGCTCACGGCGCAGTCGGTGCGCGGCATCACCCACTTGGGCGGCACCATCCTGGGCACCACCACCCGCGGCAACCCGTTCGGCCTGGAGGTGCGCAAGCCCGACGGCACCTGGGGCAAGGTGGACCGCAGCGACGAGATCGTCTCGGCATTCCGCAGGCTCGAGATCGACGCGCTGATCGCCATCGGCGGCGACGGGTCGCTGAACATCGCGCACGCGCTGCACACCAAGGGGCTGCCGGTGATCGGCGTGCCCAAGACCATCGACAACGACCTGCGGGCGACGGATCTCACCTTCGGCTTCCAGACGGCGGTGGAGGTGGCCACCGACGCCATCGGGCGCCTCCACTCCACCGCCGAGGCGCACCAGCGGGTGATGGTGGTGCAGGTGATGGGGCGCCACACCGGCTGGATCGCGCTGGAGAGCGGGATGGCCGGCGGCGCCGACGTGATCCTGATTCCCGAGATCCCCTACCGGCTCGACCGCATCGCCGAGAAGCTGGCCGAGCGCGAGAGCCACGGCCGCCGCTTCAGCATCATCGTGGTGGCCGAGGGCGCCAGCCCCGCGGGCGGCCAGCCCAGCTACGCCGACGCCACCGGCCGCTACGGCGGCATCGCCGACCAGCTGGCCGCCGACATCCAGGTGGTGAGCGGCAAGGAGACGCGGCCGCTGGTGCTGGGCCACATCCAGCGCGGCGGCAGCCCCATCGCGTCGGACCGCAACCTGGCGCTGCGCTTCGGCACGGCGGCGGTGCGCTGCATCCGCGAGGGGGAGCTGGGCACGATGGTGGCGCTGCAGGGCACCGACATCCGCGCGGTGCCGCTGGCCGACGCGGTGTCGGAGATCAAGCGGGTGCCGCTGTCGTGCGACATCGTCGTTTCCGCGCGGCAGCTGGGGATCTCGCTCGGCGACTGACGGGGGGAAGGATGGGTGAGCGCGCCCGGTGATGGCGTCGAGCGATCGCCGACACCGAGACCGGACCGGCACTCCCCATCCCGCCGCGACGCCCGCATCCGTCCAGCATCAGCCCGCGTGAACCCTGCCGCTGTGTTGGGATGTCTCGGCGTGCGCTGAGGATCAGTTTTTTTGAAACTGGACACCATCCTCGGCCGAGCGGTGCCTGGCGAAGAAAACAGGTGTCGAGGAATGCTCCACCTGATCCACGCAGTTGGCGATGGCGGCGGAACGCGAAGCCGCCCCCAACGCGCGGGAGCGGACGATCGTGCCCGGCCAGCATCGCTCAACTGCGTGGATCATGGGGAACCACCCACGACGAGAGCGTGTCGCGAGCCGGCAGACGTTTCCGGATGCGGATGCGGATCGTGGACCGCGGACGCAGGTGCGCACGGAAGCCGGCCCGGGGTCGCAGCCGGGGTGCGGCGGGTCGGAATTCGCGCCTGCCGACGAGGAAAGCGGGACGAGCGAGCCGTGGGTGTCCACTTTACAAATTTCGATCCACAGCGCACGCTGAAACCGGGTACATGCTTCCGCGGTGGTTGGCGCGCGCGTACAGCGGGCGGGGTGCTCGATCGGGAAGGGGGCGGTTCATACGTACTCCGCGCACCGGCTGACGGTGCCGAGCCCGGCAAAATGCACGTTGCAACGCGTTCTCCCGCTGTCCTGAGTCCGTGGCTAAACGTTCGTTCCGCTTCGGCGCGGCGGGGTGCGCGACACAGTTAGGAACGTTATTTTACAGGCCATCCGGCGTATTCCTTGATCTGACATGAGGTTCCGGCGCCAGGCATTCCGCCGCGGCGCGCCCGGAACACCGGGTCCCGGCACCCGGATCTCGCTGTTCCCAAACGGGAACGCGGGGTGGAACGAGGAATGCTTTCCCAGGACACGGTTCTGGTTCGCCTCCGTGCCCCTTGCCTCCGTGATGCACGCCTCCACGCAATCGCCCGTGCAGCTCCCCGAGCTCCACGCCCAACCCGGCGAGTGGCCCACCGTGGCCGAGATCGCCCACCTGTTCGCCGCGGTGCCCCTGGTGGCCCCGGCCGAGGAGGTGGCGGCGGCGTGCGTGGAAGCCGCTCGGCGGGTGGCGCGCTGCCGCTGCTCGCTGGGCGTGCCCACGCGGCCGGTGCCGCTGGCCGTGGGCGACGCGCGCGAGGGGCTGCGCCCGGCGCTCACCTTTCCCGCGCCGGGCGGCGAGGGTGAGCTGTGGGTGGCCGAAGACGCGGAGCTGCCGGCCGAGGTGGGCGCCGCGCTCACCCGGCATCTGTCGCGCGTGTGGCAGGTGCAGGAGCTGCGCGCCGCCTCCACGCTGGAACTCGACCAGCTGCGCTTTCACCTGAACGCGCTGCAGCAGGTGGCGCGCACCCTGTCGGTGGTGCGCACGCTGGAAGAGACGGAGCGGCTGGTGCTGGACAGCGTGGGCGAGGTGTTCTTCGCCTGGTGGGCCGCGCTCTACCACACCGACGGCGAGCAGTACACTTGCCGCGCCGTGCGAAGCCTGCGCGGCGAGAGCGTGGCCTACGCCATCCCCGCCAAGGTGGTGCGCGAGGTGGCCAGCCCCGGCCAGCCCCCCGTGATCCCCGGCAAGGACGCCGAGATCCGCGACCACGTGCCCGCCGAGATCGCCGTGGTGGCCCCGCTCGACTTCGGCGACGGCGACGCGGGGCTGCTGATCTTGGGCAAGCGGATGACCGAGGCGCCCTACGAGGAGCACGAGCTGCGGCTGCTGCGCGCGCTGGCCGACTCGAGCGCCGTGGCGCTGCGCAACGCCGAGCTGCTCGACCGGCTGCGGGCCCAGGCCACCATCGACCCGCTCACCGGCTGCCACAACCGCCGCGGCTTCGACGAGATCCTGGACCTGGAGTTCAACCGGGCGCGGCGCTACAACCGGCCCATGTCGCTGGTGCTGCTCGACATCGACCACTTCAAGCGGGTCAACGACGAGTTCGGCCACGAGGCGGGCGACAACGCGCTGCAGCGCATCGGCCGCGCGGTGCGCCACACCTTCCGCAGCACCGACAGCGCCTGCCGCTTCGGCGGCGAGGAGTTCGCGCTTATATTCCCCGAGACCGCCAAGGAGGAGGGCGAGCGCCTGGCCGAGCGGCTGCGCGTGCTGATCGAGACGCTGCCGCCCAACGCCGAGGTGCCACGCTCGCTCACCGCCAGCTTCGGAATCGCCGCCTACCCCGACGACGGCCGCGACATCGGCGCGCTCATCCGCGCCGCCGACCGGGCGCTGTACCTCGCCAAGGCGAACGGGCGGAACCGGGTGGAGCGGGCGTAGACGCAGGGGACAGGGAACAGCAAGAGGGTACCTGTCGTGATCCGCTGCACAATGAGCAGCCTTCTTCCGCACCGGGAGAAGGCTGCTTCGTCGTGTGGGGCCGGGCCGCGCCGCTGGCGCATACCGGCGGAATCCCCTCCTGCACCAACGAGCAGATATCCCCGGCAATGGTCTCCCGAACCAGTTGCCGTGGCAACTTCTCCGAAAGTAAACAATTGTCCAATTGCGCACGGGGCGCCGCGTTCATATCGTTGTAGGCCTCCTTCATCCTCACGCGCACATCGCCCGCTCAGCAGTCGCCGTTCGCCGCCTCGCCCGCCGGGGCAGCCGCACCGTGCGGCACCGGTTCTCCCTTCCGCACCATCTCCGTCCAACCCATGCGTCTCCACTCCAGGTGGCTCGCGGCCGCCGCCGTGCTCCTCTGCGCTCCCGCCGGGCTCGCCGCGCAACAAACCGGCGAGCTCGACACCACCCCGCCCACCGTCTCGATCTCCCCCGGCACGTCGACCCGGAGCGCCGACTCGCTACAGATCACGGTGACCTGGAGCGACAACGCGGCGCTGAACCCCGCCACCCGGGTCATCACCGTGGGCGCGATGCAGCTGACCGCGCTCGACATTCCGTACGCGGGAAGCCCGACCTCGGCCACGTCGGTGCTGACGGTTCATCTCAACGCCACCGGCCCGACCGTGGTGACCGCGCAGATCACCGACGGGCAAAGCAACGAGTCGGCCGTGGCCCAGGTGACCTATACCTACAGCGGCGGCGGAAGCGGGGGTGGGGGTGGAGGGGGTGGCGGCGGGGCGCCCCCGACCTACTCGGTACAGGTGGCGCCGAAGACCGCCGACTCGCTGCTGGCCGCGGCGGGCGCGTACCCGTCGCCCACGTTCGTGGTGACCAACACGGGCACCGGCGCCACCTCGTTCGCCCTCACCGCCACGTGCCCGGCCGTCACCACGGTGGCGCCGTGCCGGGCCACGCGTGACACGGTGTCGCTGGCGCCGGGGGAGGGCACCGACGTGGGGGTCCTGTTCGGCGCCGCCGCGGGCGTGGGCGGAACGGGGCAGGTGTCGCTCACCGCCAGGCGCGTGGGCGACGCCTCGGTCACCCATGCGGCGGCGCGCGCGTTCCGGGTGGTGGCGCCGGGCAGCCTGGCCACCTCGGCCCAGCTCCGCCCATACCTCAACCGCGCCGAATGCGTGACCCTGTCGCTGGGCGGCGGGGCCGCCGCGGAATGCGGCGACGTGCGGCTGGCGCACGCGCTGCCGGGGACGCGCACGCTGAACAGCGGGCGCGCGCCGGTGCTGCTGTACAGCTCGCAGCACGCGTACCCGCACTCGGTGCTGAACGCGTTCGTCACCAACGGCACCGGCGTGGCGTGGGACTCGGTGAGCGGGGTGGTGCGGCGCGGCGGGGTGGTGCTGGCCAGCGGCCGCTGGCCGGGGTGGGCCGACACCGGCGCGCACCAGATCGCGCTGGCCTTCGCCGAGACCAGCGCGCCCGCGGTGTGGGGCGCGGTGCTCACCGACACCATCGTGGTGAGCGTCAAGCAGGGTGGGGCATGGACGCAGCAGGCCGTGGTGCCGGTCACCCACCTGGTGGTAGACCGGCGGGGCAGCGCGTTCGGCTCGGGGTGGTGGCTGGCGGGGCTCGAGCAGCTGTTCTTCCCCGGCGGCGGCAACATCGTGTGGGTGGGCGGCGACGGGAGCGCCCGCCTGTACGGCTACGCGGGGGAGGGGCTCTTCGCCAGCGCCGAGCCGTCGGCCCCCGACACCATCCGGCGCGACACGGTGACGCTGGCCAGCGGGGCGCAGGAGTATGCCTACGCCCGCATCCTTCCGGGGAAGGGGGGGCGCGTGGCCTACGACCTCCAGGGCCGCCACCTGTACACCCAGAACCGGCTGGGGCAGACCACCTACTTCGGCTACGACGCGCAAAGCCGGCTGAGCCGGATCGTAATGCCGACGGCGGTGCCGGGCGACTCGAGCTACACCTACCGCTTCGTGTACAACAGCGCGGCGGGCACGCTGGGCGAGGTGCAGGCGCCCTATCTCGCCACGGCGGGCGACCGGAAGACGGTGCTCACCGCGGCCGGCGGCGCCGGGGCCGTGCGCGTGACCGCCGTGACCGACTTTCCCGGCACGCCCGACAGCAGCACGGTGCGCTTCGCCTACGACGCGGTGGGCCGCGACTCCGCGGTGACGGCGCCGGGCACGCTCACCCGCACGAGCTTCACCTACAGCAGCGGGAGCCGGCTGCAGTCGTCGCGCACCATCGCGGTGAGCAACGGGCGCACCGACACGCTGCTGGTTGCGACCGCCTGGCAGATCACGCGCGGGCTCTCGAGCCCCACGGGCACCTACGTGGCGCCCAGCACGGGGCTGTTCACCGAGGTGGACGGCCCGCTTCCAGGCTCGGGCGACTACACCAAGTACTACCAGGACGCCACCGGCCGCCTGGCCCAGGTGAGCACACCGATGGGCAGCACCACCCTGAAGCGGCTCGACCCCCGCTTCCCCGCGCTGGTGACGCAGACGGTGGCGCCCAACCAGTACCGCGTGACCGCCACCTACGACACGCACGGCAGGCTTTCCAGCCAGACCAGCTGGAACCCGCTGGGCGACGGACGCAACGCCACCACGCTGTATGGGTGGAACGACCAGTGGGACGAGCTGGCGAGCGTGGTCAGCCCCACGGGGATCACCACCACGTACGGCTACGACGAGCGGGGGCTGCGCGCCTGGCAGCAGGTGGGCGCCGACACGGCGCGCCGCACCCGCTACGGCTACAACGCGCAGGGGCAGGTGGACACGGTGCGCTCGGTGAGCGCGGGGCTGCGCGGGGAGGCGCCCGAGGTGCTGGGCTACCACCCCACCACGGGCAACCTGACGTCCACCACCAGTCCGCTGGGGATCCAGACGGTCACCTTCGCCGACCGCATCGGGCGCGACACGCTGACCGCGGCGGCGGCGGACACGCTGCGGACGATCAACGGCAACGGGGGTTTGCTCTACAACATCAACATCACCGCTTACGACCGGGCCGGGCGCGTGTTCACGACCACCACATTGGGGCAGGCGCAGGGCTACTATCTGAAGATCGACAACAACTGGAAGCAGACGCACGAGCCATGGCTGTACACCCGCAACAGCTACGACGCGGCCGGGCGGCTGTGGAAGGTGGAGCGCTGGTCGGACCCCGACTCGGCGCACGTGGGCATGGTGGCCACGCGCTTCGAGTTCGACGGCTTCGGGCGCAAGACGGCCGAGATCGCCCCCGACAACCAGCGCGACAGCTACTACTACGACCGGGCCGGGCGCGACACGCTCACCATCAACCGGCGCGGCGAGCCCATCCGCATGCGCTACGACCTGATGGGGCACCTGCTCAACCAGGCGATGGCGGGCGACTCGTCCACCTTCACCTACGACGCCGTGACCGGCGCCATGCTGAGCGCCGACAACGCGCACGCCCGTATTCGCCGCAGCTACTATCCCAACGGCGCGCTCAAGGGCGACACGTCGCAGGTCGCCTTCGAGAACGGGACGTTCGTGGCCGGGCGTCACGTGTACGGGCTGCGGCACGACTACGACCTGGAGGGGCGGCAGATCGCGCTGACCCTGCCCGACAGCCTGCGCCCCTCCGCCGCGCAGAGCCAGATCCGCTACGCGTACGAAGGGGTGACCGGCGCGCTGGCGCAGATCACCGATCCGCTGGGCTACGCCTACACCTTCCGCTACCGCACCGACGGCGCGCTCGACACGCTGGGGCTGCCCGGCGGCATCACCGAGACGCACAACTACGACGCCGACGGGCGGCTCACGCGGCGCACCCGCGGGGCGCTCTACAACGACTCGCTCCGCTACGACCTGCGTGGCAAGACGGTCGCCGCCATCGCGCTGAGCGGCACGGCCGAGATGACGTACGACGGGCATGGCCACCTGGTGCGCTCGTTCAGCACCGAGTGGTCGGGCACCATGCAGCCCGAGTCGGAGGAGGAGTACAGGTACGACGGGCTGGGCAACAAGCTGTGGCACCGACGCACCAGCTTCGCCACGCAGACCATCTCCAACTCGCTGGTGCAGCCCACGGTGGAGTACTACGCGCCGGGGACGGGGCGTGACACGGCCACGGTCGCCGCGCCGGGGATCTACATCGCGGCGGGCGCGCCGGCGCCACAATCGATCGGGCGGATGTTCGACCTGGCGGGGAACCTGGCGCAGATGCACGAGGTCAACCCGGTGAAGCTGGCTTACGGGGCGACCACGGGCGGCACCAGCACCAGCTCCAAGACCTTCTACGCGCAGCCCGACGGCACCTCGCCCAGCAGCACGTGGGACGGCCAGCAGCAGATCCACACCACCTACACCTACCGCCCCGACGGCAAGCTGACCCTGGTGCAGCGGGCGGCCACCTGCATCTACGCCACCTCGGGCTCGGGCGGGTGCACCTCGCAGGTGCCCGCCTATTCCGACCAGATCCGCACCGAGGCCTTCCGCTACGACGCGCTGGGGCGCCGCGTGTGGGTGAAGACGGTCACCGCGCTGGGCGGCGAGGGCGGCTGCGCCTTCCGCTGCGACAACACGACCCGCCGCACGGTGTGGGACGGCGACGACGCGCTGGCCGAGATCCGCTACCTGAACACGCAGCCCGAGCAGGACGCCGGGCTCGACTCGGCCAACGTGGCGGCGCTGGCGCAGAAGAACGCCACGGGCATCACGCCGTCGGGCCACCCGTACGGCGGGCGCAACACCAGCGACTGGGCGCAGCACGGGCGGATGCTGTACGTGCACGGCGGGGGGATGGACCAGCCGCTGGGGCTGATCCGGATGGACTACAGCTACGACTTTCCCGCGCCCACCGTGATCGTGCCGCACGCGAGCTGGCGAGGCGTGTACGAGACGGCGACGTTCGTCGCGTCGGCCTGCACGTCGGTGTACCTGCCCAGCTACGAGGTGGTGAAGCAGGACGGCACCGGCCACCGGATGACCTCGCCCGCGGTGGACGCGAACGGGAACGAATACGACGAGACGCAACTTCGCTGCGTGGAAATCGATTTCCCCGGCAAGATCCAGGGGATGACGCGCCTGCAGCGGCGCCAGACGGTGGCCGGCCCGGTGGCATGGATGGGCAGCCTGATGCAGGACGCCCAAGACGCCAGCGGCCTCATGTTCCGCCGCAACCGATTCTACGACCCGGCCTCGGGGCGGTTCACGCAGGAGGATCCGATCGGGTTGGCGGGCGGGGTGAACAGCTATGGGTTCGCGGAGGGGGATCCAGTCAACTATTCGGATCCCTCGGGGCTGTGTCCGCCCTGCGCGGTCGCGCTTGCCGCCGCCGCCGAAACTGCGCCAGAATGGGCACCACCGCTGATCGCGGCCCTGTCAGCGACCTCGGTGGTTGCCGGGCATAAGGCTCTAACGGATTATGGTAGAAGCCATCCAGACCTGTTCACTCGCAACGCCCCGGCCATCGCGCATTCGGGACCTGCTCAAGCGGATGGGGTTTCGTGGGCCCAACGACCTCCTTCTGGAGCTCAATGGCCGGGAACAGCGGACGAGATGGACAAGATGCTCGGAATCTCAGGTACCCGTGTTCCGGACGGCGCAGGTACACCGGGACGAAACAAAGTCGTATGGCGTCCCAATGAGAATACAAAGATCACTCACGAACAACACCCATATCATCCAGACGCGCCGGACTGGCATCGAGGGCCTCACTGGCACTTGGATACTCCTGCGGGGAAGCACGCACGCTTTCTGCCAGGCGACCCCCTTTTCTAACCTGCGAGGATCGTATGGAACAAGTTGGCTACGTTGCCTTTGAGGATCGTGAAACATCATCCAACGGGTTTGCCGCCGTGCGCGTCGGTCGCGGAGTAATAGCGTTGGCAGTGTCATTGGAGGTTGACGGAGACATTGAGGTTTTCCTCACCCTCGACGCGGCAACCGCATTGAAGGAAGTCCTTGATCGCGCTATCGCAAGGGCAGGCTGAGCCTTCGATCGGGGCCAATTGAGTACGAGCCGGGGCGCGGAGCCCCGGCTCTTCTCGTAGCGGCGCGGGCTCATCGTGACGCCATCGGCACCACCCCCTTGGGCCACCCGTACGGCGGGCGCAACACGAGCGACTGGGCCCAGCACGGGCGGATGCTGTACGTGCACGGCGGGGGGATGGACCAGCCGCTGGGGCTGATGCGGATGGACTACAGCTACGACCTGCCGGTGCCGTGGGTGATCGTGCCGCACGCGAGCTGGCGGGGGGTGTACGAGACGGCGTCGTTCGTGGCGTCGAACTGCACGACCGTGCTGCTGCCCAGCACCGAAGCGGTGTACCAGGACAGCACGGGCCGCATGGCGTTCCCCGCCTCGGGACCGGACGTGTCGCAGCAGCGGTGCGTGGAGATCGACTTCCCCGGCAAGATCCAGGGGATGACGCGCCTGCAGCGGCGCCAGACGGTGGCCGGCCCGGTGGCGTGGATGGGCAGCCTGATGCAGGACGGCCAGGATGCCAGCGGCCTCATGTTCCGCCGCAATCGATACTACGACCCAGCGAGCGGCCGCTTCACGCAGGAGGATCCGATTGGGCTCGCCGGCGGCGTGAACAGCTACGGGTTCGCGGAGGGGGATCCTGTCAGCTATTCCGACCCGTATGGGTTAACAGCTCAAAGGTGTCCACCGAGCTGTCCTCATACCACACGGGGATTGGCGATTGGTGGGGGCGTCGGCGCAGGTGTTGGGGTGGCATTCGCGGGAGGGTGCACGGTTGCAACAGGGGTGTGTGCGCTCGGAGCACCCGGTATTGTCGCGTTTTTTTCTGCGGGGGGCGCTACCATAGGTGGCCTTATTGGACGCGTGTACGACAAAATCGCAGATGACGACGAAGGTGATGCTGCTAGCGGCAGACCGTATGCTCCAGTTGACGACAACGGTAATCCGCTCCCGATTCCTAAGACTCCGGATGGACACTTTATTCCGGATACGGACTATCCTCACACTCAATTAGGAACAGAGGTCGGTCGCAAGGTTGGGCCATACACCAAGGGGGTAGAGTTTGGACCCGGCGGCGTACCGGTCCGTGAGATCGACCATACAGATCATGGTCGTCCACAGAACCACCCAAATCCACACCAACACTCCCGCGACACGTCACATGGGCGGCCCGGAAAGCGCGGACCCGGCGAGCCACTGAGACAGTGAGGACTTCGTGATGCAGACCGTTGAGATTCGGGACGCAACCCAGAAGCACTTTCTGGATTTCGATCTTCGTGAGGTGCTCCAAGCAATTGAACACTTCTCAGGGAATTACAGATGGTCCGTTCTTTGGCTGAGCGGTGCTGGGGAGAACATACAGGAACTCGAGGAGAGTGTCGCCGCCGTGCCACAGGGGTTGGTGACGGATTGGAACGGTTTGCTCTTATTATCTCAGCGCATATCTCAGACCTATGATGGGCTGTTCGTCGCGACGGATCCTGATTCCCCTGAGCCAACGCTGATAGCCGGCGAGCTTGAGCACACGCCGGCAGTTGCACTCATTGTAGAGGCAGTAGATAGCTCATACTGGCTTGTGTCAGCACGGTCTCCAGGCGCTCTTACCTCTATTCGCGAGCGATTTCGAGACGTCATGCCTCACCCTTCTCCCTCTGACAGTGAGGTGACAGGCAAGGAATAGTGAAGCTACTGAGGCAGTGCGCTCACAGGATCGTGGACAAAGCCAGCACCAGCTCCAGAACCTTCTACGCGCAACCCGACGACACCTCGCCCAGCAGCACGTGGGACGGCCAGCAGCAGATCCACACCACCTACACCTACCGCCCCGACGGGAAGCTGACGCAGGTGCAGCGCGCGGCCACCTGCATCTACGCCACCTCGGCCAAGCCGGGTCTGGAGTTCCGCATGGAAAGATTCGAGTGACAACAGAAGGGAGATCGAGCAAGGCGGAGGGTTCCGTCAGGCACACACCACAGATGTCAAGGGGTGGGGTGATGAACGAAAGACACGTTGATGTGTGCCTCGGTCCAAGACCATGTCCTATTGGTGAAATCATGCCGAACTCGGTTCCCAATTCTAGGAGGATCCATTGAATCATCCACATTATGTTCCAATCCACTACCGAGAATTTTCCGACATTCCTCGTATTTTCACTGTGCGAGATGTAAGTGGGTTGTACCTGTTTGACTGTCCGTTTGACAACGCAATAGACGAATACCCAAGCGAATACTGGGTGTACCGGTTACCGGCAGCTACTGCTATTCCTGATACAGGCTCTTGGGACCATCTCTCGCGCGGTGGAGTCTTGCTTGCTCGGATTCCAACTAGCGACGTAACCTTTGATGAAACCAAACGCGTTAGTATCGACGCGCGGATTCTGGCGCTTCTGTCCAACACCGGGTAGCAGCAGCCTGGAGAACGCACCCCAATCATAGTTCCGCGTCTTGAACTGCAAGTGGACGTGCCGCCTTGATCATTGGTCTCGTGTATGCGGCGGGGAGCGACAGCAACGAGCATTGGAGTGACTTGGAGAGTGCTCCCATGATTAACGCCGGCGCAAGCCGCGCGGCGTACGCCGCTGGACTACCTGGAACAGGTGCAAATTATGGGCGTCGATAGTGGCCAGCGACAGGCCTCCCTGACGAGTCTTGAGGGATGCAATTAGGAAGCGGCCACGCTTAAGATCTACACCATTAACCACCAATGGGTGATGAGTCGCTTTGCGATTGGAGCCACAGTGGGGGCGGTAACCACTGCCGCTGTGCTTGCGGTTCGGATTGGCGTGAGTGCGTTCGTCACGGGGGACGGCTTCCTCTGGTTGCTGCTCCTTATTGCAGCCGGAATTGGAGCGATCTTTGGCGGAGCCATTATGCTGACATGGGAGAACATCAGCAGGAGACCTTCTCTCATCTGGCGTGTCGCAGTCGTCGTCCTGCCGCTTTCTGTCCCCGTCATGTGGAAATACCAGAGCGAGCGATGGGGGCTCCCAAGAACGTTGGCGCAGGCTGATTCCACCAGCGGCCAAGTCTTGGGAAGGAACATAGCGGGTCGTCTGGTGGTCGTCGCGCACTTCCCTGACGGAACTGCTCGCTTCATCGCGCCTAGGAAGCTCGCACTCTACCGCTTATGCGGCGGGGACCGCATCGGGGTATATTTCCAACGCGAAGCTCCACATCGGGTTCTCGATGTATCACCACCCGGTCCAGACCCATGGATCGCCGCTGGGCAGATCCTCGCACTCTTGCTGCTCGCGGGCCTCCTGGTTGCCGGCTACGGCCCCCGGGTAAGCAGATGGGCTGGCCGAACCCGCCCTGAGTGATTCTGCTGAGGCCAATCGCTCCAGCCACTTCTAGTTCGCCCGATTGGACGCTGGCTCCAGCGCACCGCCACGAGCACCACGCGATAGGACAACCCGTACGGTGTCGAGTTGGGTGCAGCACGGGTTGATGCTGTACGTGCACGGCGGCGGGATGGACCAGCCGCTGGAGCTGATCCGGATGGACTACAGCTACGACCTGCCGGCGCCGTGGGTGATCGTGCCGCACGCGAGCTGGCGGGGGGTGTACGAGACGGC
>Ga0070686_100000008_pt1 | contig 236090 bp, 477 predicted proteins | sample KBSS23LmetaG_FD_65654 | JGI IMG/M metagenome (GOLD analysis project Ga0070686, IMG submission 65654) | Switchgrass rhizosphere microbial communities from Kellogg Biological Station, Michigan, USA - KBS S2-3L metaG | ecosystem: Host-associated > Plants > Roots > Rhizosphere ...
GATTCAGGAAACTCCTCCGGTGGTGGTGCCGACTCCAGCTCCTGCATCTACAGCGATCCCGACATGGGCCATCGTGGGAGGTTCGCTGCTGGCGGGCGCCGCGGTCGCTGCGCTTATTTTCAAGCGGGGATGATCCAATGACCAGGATGGGATGCGGCTGCGACCAATTAGGCTGCGGGTGCAGCGAGATGGGGTGCGGCTGCGACAGTCTTGGTTGCGGCTGCAAGGACAAGAGCCTTCTGGGTCAGATCCAGAAGGCGACCGGCATGAATCCATGGTGGTTCCTTGCCGGATCGGTCGCAGGCGTGGGGCTCTGGTACATCCTGAAGGATGCTGCCGCCGCCACTCTTCCGCCGAGCACGGCCGGACAGGAGAGCGTTCTTCCTCCGCCTCCTATAGCAACCCCTTCTGCCTATGCCAATATCGCGGCGGTTGCCCAGCGCCTCAATGACGTCGAAACGCAGTATCATATGGGTCACTTTACGCCCGAACAGGTTCTTGCGGAGCTCGACAATCTAACGGCCGCAGCAAAGACGTTCACCGTCTATGACACTGCTCGTGTTTCTCAGATCCTCGCCGACATCGCAAACCTGAGAGACAAGGTGAACGACTTCATCCAGTTCCGGAACAGCAATCCTTCTGTTCCACAGTATGTTCCGCCGGCAGGATCGATGCCGGTGGCTAACGTGAATCCGGGGTTCTCAGCTTACGCTTAAACTCGTGCGTACTTACGATCATGGCCAGAAAGACGCGGCGGGAAATGTCCGGAGTCTTCGACTACTTCAAGAAGAAGAAGAAGGAAGAAGAGCAGAAATCACTCTGGGAATTGGTCGTCCCGCCGACAGCGCCCAGTCATCCGGCCTCTCAGCCTGAAGAAAAATCCCTCATCGATTACTTCAGACCGAAGTCTAATCTTCCGGCCAAAGCAGAACCCAAGAAGAGTTTCCTTCCTTCATTCGACTTCCTGGTTCCCAAGGAGAAGAAGGCGGCCCCGAGACCTCTTTCGATCCTGCCTGAGGTCACCCTCCCCAAGGCGGAGAAGCCGAAAAAGCCTCTGGAAGAAGGGTTCAAGGAGGTTTTCAAGGGCCCTCCGGAAACAAAACAGCGGTATGTTTTCCTGAATCCTTCAAGACCGCCCGAAGGGATTCCTATCCGTCCCTACGGGTTGCCGGCACCTGCGACGGCGCCGGTTATGGAATGGACCCTTCCGACACCAAGCCAATTGGCTACACATTTCCGGAAGACCATGAATCTTCCGGCGATGTGGGATGAGATCCGAAGGATCCGGGCGCTGCCGGAATTCAAGAAGGATCAGCTCATCTATTCCTGGCAGGGCGTTCCGATGATGATCCCCCTGGACCCGGTGGTTTACCAGGAGGTCTACACGGACTACGCGAACTTCTACGGCATTCCATGGAATGTGATGTCGATGTACATTACCGTTCCAGAGGGACAGCAGAAAGCCGCAGAAGAAGCCTTGATGAACAACGTCATCTCGCCCTTGAATGCCATGGTTCCTGAGGCCTTCGATTTACTAAGGCCAGCGGATATCCCCGGCTTCTTCAACGTGACTTTCACGGAGCCGGCCGGAGAGTATTGGCTTTTTTATATCGAACCTAAGCTCGAAGGACTGCTTCCTCCTGGAGGTTCTGGTGGCTCGTAGATCAAGCGAGATGTCTGGGATCTTTGACTGGCTGAAACCCAAGCCGAAGCCTCAACCGAGCGCACCACCTCGGGTCAATGTCGATCTCTATGCGATATTGGGCGTTCCGGCGAATGCCTCCCAGGAAGAGATCAAGCGGGCCTTCCGTGATCTGGCGATGAAGTTCCATCCGGATCGTAATCCCAACGATGCGGTTGCAGAAAAGAAGTATACCGAGATCTCCGCGGCCTACGCGATCCTTGGGGACGAAGCACAGCGCGCGGCCTATGATCGGATGAGGCCACCTCCTCCGGAGATCCCCAGGCCTCGCGGAGGCATGATTCCAAGAGGGACACCTGCCGCTGGGACGCGTGTTGCCGAACCCGAGAAGCCCAAACCCGTCTCCAAGGCTATCGACAAGGCGATCATCGAGCAGATGTTCGGGCCTCCTGGAAAGGCGAAGGCACAAGAGAAGGAATTGACCTTCGACTTCCTGGCTCCCGGACAGCCGAATCAGCCTCCGGCTCGGATCCCGGTTCCTACCAGCGCCTTCGCCTCTTTCGATCCGGCCAGCAAGCGCATTCCGATGATGCCGGCGATCGACGTTCCGGACGAGAGCCAGCTCTGGCAGATCATCCAGCAATGGCCTCTCGAATGGGCCTGGGAGACCGCGCGGGAGGCGAGGCAGACGCGTGAGTTCCGGGATACCGGCGCGATCGCTCTCGATGCGCTCGCGGGCGCCGGCAACAGACCTGCAGAGGTGGATATCGCGGAGATCTTCGGCATTTCAAAGTACCAGGCGGAACATGTCGTCAACACCAAGGGTCGAGAAGCATATTACGTCAATGTGATCTATCCGATCTTCGACCAGGTGATTGAGATCCTGGAGAAACTCAAGCCACCGGATCTTCCCGGCCGTTTCTTCCTGGACTGGGATCCCACCGGCAAGGTGATTGAGTTCTTCTATGCGGAAAACATCGGTGGGAGGCGTTGACGGCCGCCATGCGCCGCAAGCATCTGTCCGGACCCTTCGATTGGCTGAAGAAATTCCTTCCTCCGACTCCTGGCCCAAAGAGCCAGTTGCCGGCGGTTAGGGAATCGATGCTTCCGGCACAGGTGGAGAAACCGAAGACCTTCCTGGACTATTTCAGACCGAAGGCCGAGCAGGAGAAAAGATCGCTCATTCCAACCCCGGAATTCTTGAATGTCCTGATTCCTGCTCCATCTCCCCCAAAACCAAAGCCGAAAGAAAAGGAAGTCTGGCAGGGCCTGTTCCAGCCGGAAAAGGCTCCTGCAAAAGAAGTCCATGAGATCTTTAAGCCGGAACCGAAGACCGGCTTGCCGGAAATGTTCGAGTTCCTGAAACCTTCGGCCCAACGTGAGGCCTTGCTCCATGCCAATCCTCAGGAATGGCCTTATGGGGAGCCTCCTCTCTGGTCGTTTACGCGCTGGAAATTGCCGACGACCTACGAACTTGCTCTCATGATCAATGAAAAGTGGGAGCTCCCGGAACTTTACGAGGTCGTGCTTCAGACCGTGGAGACGAGATGGTGGAGGCAGCAGGTCGAGGATAGCGCTCATACGGGAGAACCCGCGGCGATCGATCTCAATCAGATCACCAAGGCCGAGCCCCCGTACAATGACATCGCCAGATTCCTGAATATCCCCGACAATGTCATCGAACAATACGGTATCTATGGGCCACAGGGGCAGGAACGCTTTGTTGTCGAGGTCATCCAGCCGATCCTTGAGCGGATCGGGAAGGCGCTCGATTTCCTTCGCCCAAGCCGGACGGTAATCAAGGGCTGGTTTGAAATCGAGCCGGACGAGGACATGAACTTCTGGCTTCGGTATAAAGAGGCAAAATTCAGGCAAGAGGGATGATCTTCGCCGACGCAGATGTCTTGGCTCTTGAGGGTGGCCCTGCGGCGCCGCCTCTCGAGGTTCGTCTTGGTCTCCAGCCTGGAGACAAAGTCGGGCTCTATCAGGAGACCAGGCATGCCTCTATGGGATCTGGCTATGTGCCGATCGAGGCTGTCATCCTGGGCTCGATGGAGCCTGGCTGGTTTGTCGGGGAGACCGAAGACGGTCAGCAGATCCAGTTCCATGCCGGCAATATTGCGGATGTAGAGCTCGGATCGCCTTCAATGGGCGGCGTTTTCGACTGGTTCAAGAAGAAGCCGACGCCCCCGCCCTCTATTCCTGTGCCAGGATCCGTGATTTCGCTCCCATCTGGCCCGCAAGCTCCTGGGACGCCTTCTTATCAGCCGCCGCCTGCTGAATCCAAGGGCTTGATTTCCAAACTCCGGACCTTTTTCGCTCCTTCGGAATCGGCGGAGAAGAAGTCCGTCTTCGATTACTTCAAGAAGGAGCCTCCCAAGAGCGGCCTTCCGGTAGTCAAGGAATCGTCGATGTTCGCGTTCCTGAAGCCGGGAGAAAAGGCTGTCGTTCCATGGTCCAAGGCTTTCCAAGACGTCGCGCTCCCCAAGGGGCCCACGTTCCTCGCTCCCTATCTGAAGAAGATCGAAGAAGTCTTCAAGATCATTCCCGCTTCTCCTCCGCCTGGTCCTCCTCAGAAGGAACTCTGGGAAGGGATGTTTGAAAAGCCTACGGAGGCTGAAAAGGCCAAGGAACAAGAAAAACCTATCAGCGATATCTTCAAGATGTTCACTCCGGCCGAGGTGCAGCCGGCGACGGAAGTCATCCCTCCGAGCGTGCCTCAAAGAATGCACCGGAGCATGAAGATCCTTCCCATTCCCCAGCACACAGCCCTTTTTCCAACCGTGGAGGATGTTGCCCGCGGCTTCATCGGACTTTATAACCCGATCGACGAACTCTGGGACATGCTTCGCGCTGCGAGAGAGAAACCGGCCTGGAAGAAGTACATAGAAAAGTACGGCTTCGCCAAGGAAAGATGGGAGACTATCGGGACCTGCGGAGGTCCTCCCACTATTTTCGAGGAACTTTCCGCGCTTCTGCATATCCCGTGGGAAGAATTCAGGAAGCGCGCGGAGATCGTCGATCATGGCGACGAAGGGGAAGAATGGGTAGGAGACGATGATATCTGGATGGATATCGTTTTCCCTGCCACGGAGATCATGACGGAGGCCTTGGAGCTCATCAAGCCTCCTGACCTGGTCGGTCATTTCGGCTTCGAACGGGAAGAGCACCACATGGAGAGCGGCCAGCCGACGTTCTGCATGCTGGTCATGACCTATACCGAGGGCGAAGAGAAAGAGGGAGCTTTCGAGGAGTGGAAGAAAGAGACCGGCGCTGAGAGAGTGGAAGAGGAAATGCCTCCGCTCGATCCGAGCGTCTACGAGCAGTGGAAAGAGGAAAACAGCGCCGAGAGCCCGGAAGAGATCATCGCTCAGTTGCAGAAAGATGATATTGCCTATGAGCAGGCTCTAGCCCAAATGGAGAGGGAGATCGGGCAGCTTGTAGGGGACATCAATACTCTGGATAAGGGATCCGGAACATTCCAAGAGATGTTTGATGAGCTCAGATCTCAGGTAGAATATCGCAAGGAATTGATCCAGGGGATCCATAAGCTGTTATCTGAAGGCCCGCCGGAGCCGGAAGCCAAGCGGGCCCCGTCGACGAAACCCGAAAAACCTGCCAAGCGCGGGAAGAAGAGGAAGAAGTGAAGCATCAGAAACATCAACTGGGAGTAGAGGTCCCGAGCTTCTTCGAATGGCAGAGGAAGAAGCAGGAACAGGAAGCGGCCGCCGCGGCTTCCCGTCAAGCCAGGAAACCCGGCTTCTTTGAAGCGCTCTTCGTTCCGCCAGCCAGGCCCACTCAGACTCCGCCTCCTGCTGCTCCAAACCTTCCTCCAGGATTCCAGAATCAACCGATGGCTTTCACCATTGACATTCCAATGATCTGGAATCAAGTCATCTCCTGGATTACTGAATATGGCAATCAGCAATTCATCATCGATGTTCTGACTAATCCGGTCTATAACGCTACAAGGATCGAAAGAGACCAACAAGCGGCTGATGAAATCGCGGCGTTCTTCGGGCTCCGTCCACGAGTCCCGGGCGCTAGCATCCAACAGTATTGGCAGAATGTCATCGGACCATTCTTTGAGGCTCTCGAAAATTCTATCAACCGCGCAAAGCCATTGGAAAGCTTGGGCTTCATTCGGTTTGAACTCGAACCGAACACCAACCAGCTTTTGATGGCATATCGCTACCAGTGAACGCGTCATCGCTCGCCCGGATGATCGATGTTCTAAAGGGGACCTGGATCTATAAGTTCAAGGCAGGTGACAATAAGAAAGCTCTTGGCGCGTTCACGGCCGCGGATATCCAAGAGGCTGTTTATGAAGAGAAAGGCATGGCCATAAGGATCCTGATCACCATGAAGAACGGAGCTGTGAGGCTGACCCACCCTCATGACCTGAGCATGAAGGAACTAGAGGCCCTGACTACCTGGGCGGAAAATCTGAGAGGTCGCAATGGCTAAGACGAAACCATCCCAAATCGCAAAGCAACTCGATTACGATATCAATGCTGCGGTGGATTTTGCTGCCAATCTTCTGGAAGAAGTGAACAACCACAATCTGGCGGCAGTTCTCGGCGCGGTCAGTGTCGAGCAATATGACCTGGCCTGCGAGTTCATCAAGATCGAGCAGGCTCATCGCGAAGCCGGCCATCTGACGACAGAACTCTATGCCCGTCGAAACGAGCTTTACAAGCTCCTCGAGCAGGCAATGAAGGCCAAGGACTAGACATGGACCTACCCATACGTTAAGATTAAACAGTCAGGCGGACGATCACTCCTCCCCCCGGAGCCTGTCCGCATGGAAGGAGATCCTTCCTTTTTAGGTTCCGGGATGCGCATATACACTGACCTCGACGAGACCCTGATCGGGAACGTCCATGCCCCAGACGGGCAGGTTATCGACATCATCCCTCGTCCAGGCGTTCAATGGTTCCTGAGGACACTTTCGAATCACGGCGATCTTTGGCTGATTACGGCCGCCAACTCGGCGCATGCCGAACAGGCGCTCCGGAAGCTGGGACGGGAAGCACGTCTCTTCAAGGGGATCATTACCCGAGAGGACATGAAGCCCGTAGAGGAGCAGATCGAAGTGGTCCTCGAAACTCCAGGCCTGACCGATGAGCAGCGGCTAACCCTCTGGAAGGAAATCCAGCCGATCGAAAAACCCGGCATCGTTTTCGACGATTTCCCCGTGGGTTCGTCGCTCTGGGCGATGAAGTCGAAGTCGCTCGGTATTGATGAAGATAAGTGGATCGTCGTGGATCCGTATTTCCCGGGAAGTCCGGATCATCAAGGGTTAAAACGGGCCTATTCTGAGTTTGTTGCCCGTTTTGGAGATCAAAGCCCGGAATTGGGCCGCCGGAAGAGGACTCTCGCATGGCTCTGATCGCACAACGCACGCTCAAGATGCTCTTCGACATGAATAAGAGTTTTTGGGCAGAAGTCGCCCAGAACGCGAGCATTCCTCAGAGCGTGAAATCCATGATCTACCAGCACATCCAGTCAAAATGGATTCCGGATGCGCTGGCGGTCGTGATCTCGCCGCTCTCGCGTCAAAACAGCCCGTATCTCAAGCAGTCCGCCTTTGACCTGGCGGGCATTCAGTACTACTACCCTTCGCTCGATTTCTGGATGGCCCACGCCCAGAGGTCCCATCCGCCTGGGGGTGAAGGTTGCGATCCGGCTGCTCATGCGGCCTTCCTCACTGCTCAGGGGCAGAATGCGGAGTTCATCTACGCCGTGGTAAAGCTAGATGGAACGGTGATGGTGCAGGATCTCAATGGATTCGTGGATGAGTGCGCGTATTATGAGTCAGGGAAATAGTTGAGGAGAATCTCGTGAAGAACATGTTCGCCGGCGATCCGTGGTACAACGGTCAGGGTCAGCAGGGTGGCGTTCAGGGCATGGGCTTCCGCCCCGGTCCCGTCCAGATCGCGATGGTGAAGCCGATGCCCGTGCCGGCGCCCACCTTCGGACAGGTCCAGGCCACGGCTCCCATCCAGCGCCAGACTCCTCTTCTCGCGCAGGCGGCTGCACAGCAGATGCCTCCCCAGTACCAGCAACAGCAGCAGCCCCAGTACCAGCAGCCTCAGGCCCCAGCGCAGCAGACGCCTGGCCGGATCCCGATGGGCTCGAAAGCCAACTGCCCGGTCTGCAGGAACTTCGGAGGCTAAACCATGGCGAAGGCGACAGAGCCTATCGTCATATCCAAGGTCCTGCTCAAGCAGTCTCAGGGCGAGAACATCACGCTGAAGGAAGCGCAGGCGGTCACCAAGGCTGTCGGCGCACTGCGGGACCGGTTCAATAACGACATGTTTAAGGCCATGCAGAACCCGGCGGCCTTGGAGGCCGGCGAGCTCGAATGCATCGCGGGGCTTGCCACGCTGCTCTTCGAGCACGGCTTCATCTCGGACGTCGAGATGCTGAACTTCCAAGAAGGGATCAGGATGCTCGAATGAACAGAATGCCTGTTTCCAGCCCTTCCTGGCGTCCGTTGGCCCTGGGAGCCCTCCAGGCGTCGCCCAGGCGCTCCTATAGCCTTTCCCAGGCCCTGACGAACAATCTGCTGGTCGAGGTCGTCGATCAATCAGGCAGGCCTATCAAGGGTGCTTCCGTTCAGTTCGGCTCGGAACAGGCGCAGACCGATTCCAGGGGAATGGCAAGCTTCTCGGCCATGGGATCCGGGAAGTTTGACGTCAAGGCGACTTATAACGGCTTGACCGTCGGGAAGACGGTCACCGCCGACGAGATCTCGAAGGGTTATACGGTCTTCCTGCAGTTCCCACTCTGTATCGTCGATCCTCTCCTCAGACCCGTGGACTTCATCATCTTCGGCGTCGCCGGCGGGATGATCGCAGCGGGCAGCTACTGGAAGATCAAGCCCCTCGAGATGACCGGCGAGATCGCGCTTGGCGCCGCAGTCTTCGGCTTCATCTATCGTCTCCAGTGCATGTAGGTTCTCATGCCCAGTGAAAGAGAACTACTTGAGGCCCTGGATAGGGACACCGTCGACACTTCTCGCTGGATGGTCGACGATGTCAAGGAAGCGAAGTACCAAATGGAGAGGGCGGAAAACAAAATTTACGGGCTGGCGGTCCCACAAGTCGATGGAACGCTGAAGGCGTGGCACGTCACGGATGAGCCTGAAAAGGTCATCAAACTCTTGAAGACCAAGGGCGACTTCTACGCCCGCGAAGGGGACCTGTGCGGAGGACTCTATGTCTCCGCGGTTCCCCATTTCTGGGAAGGCCGTTCAGAAAGGAAATGGGACTTTCTTCCCAAGATGACCAGGGAAGAAAGATTCGTGCTTTACGATGCCATCTCCAAGAGACTGATCGAGCAGGGAAACGACAAGTACATCACAAAATCGGAATTCGAAAGAGCCATGGAGTCGATGGATCTGGCCAGGGAGAGCGATCGCTGGCAGATCCTCGAGATCGTGGCGAACCAGCCTTATAATATCAACATCCCCAAGATGGCCGAGGCTCTTGGCCTCGCCAAGCCCTTCAAGCCTCCCTACATCCAGGTTGATTTCGTCGGCCGCTATCTGGAGTTCAATACGCAACGCGCGATCGATGCCAATGAGGAACTTCTCCGCCTCAAGCATGGAACCGTGGAAGGATTGACCCGGACGGACCTCTGCAACATGCTGAAGGGATACGGCTGGGACGGCGTCTTTACGAAGGCCGGAATGGGGACGAATCCGGAGCTCGTGATCTGGAACGGCGACAAGATCATGGCTTTTGGAGAGTGGGTACAATCACCCGCAGAATTGTCTGCCGTGGAAAGGCGGGGATTCGTCATCGTGGATCCCCAGGTGCCACGATTCCAAGCATGGGTATCTCCTGGCCGGACCATCGCAGACGTCGAAGACACGGAAGTGAAATCCCGTCTGCTGCTTCTCAAGATCGAGGATGTCCAGCATCTCAAAGGGCTTATTGAAGGGGTTCTGGCAGGATCTAGTTTCTTTGATCCCAGGGGCATGTCTTACAACGATGTGCCTTCCTACTACACCTATTCGGTCTATACCGCGCTGTCCAAGATGGACGAACTTACGCTGAGAGAGCTTCTGGCTCTTGTGAAACGACTCGAAGAAGCTCTCCAATAACATGAGCTGGAAACGTTGGCTTCCTAACTATGAAGTCCCAAAGATGGTCGAGAAACTCGTGAACGCTGGAATTTTGAAGGACAAAACCAGCTATCGCGATATCGTTCCGCATTTCGAGACGGTTCTACCGAATGGGGATGAGGTTGTGCTCTGGGTGGACCATCCTGATCCTGCGCGTAGAGCATTCCCTGATGGACCGCGCTATGGCTTGGATCTTTTCAAGCCGAGTGATGCTAAAGAAACTATCTTTGGAAGCAATAAGCTGAGCGAAACTCTTGAGGCTCTCCAAAACCTTCTTCAGCGGCAAGGAATGGGCTGCCTATGATCGTGTGGCAGGAAGAGTTTCCCAAGAGCTACCGCGTACCCATGGAGATCGTCCGCCTCGTTCAAAGCGGCGTGATTGAGGATATGTCCTGGAGACAGGATCCATCGCCTTCCTTCGGCGCGCGGCTCAAGGATAAGAACTTCGTCCGTCTATGGGTGGAGCATCCGGATCCGGCCCGACGGGTGGGCTGGGGCAAGCGATATACCCTGGTCGTTCAACCTGAGCCATCTATACCTTTTGGATGGAAGCTGATATCCACCGATGACGTTTATGAAGCGTTGACCTGGCTGACGGAGGTCCTCCGTACCCGCGGACCACGCTGGCGCTTCAAAGTCTTCCAGGAAGGGAGCGTGGGATGATGTTTGAATGGGATTGGTATGAGAAAACGGAAGAGCTTCTTCACAAAAGCGATAGAGGCGATTGGAATAAACTGATCGAACGGGCGATCGAGGCCTATCAGCATTACAAGATCAATGAAGAGATCACCGAAGAAGAGCTTCGGGAAGCTCTTCATGGTCTGCTGCGCAAGCTCCAGGGATTCCCTCCAACCTGGCTTGGAATCATCGGCCCTGATGGAGATATAGAAACACCTGATGATCTTTGGATTGAGCCGGCTTGGAATGTGATCGAGGTACAGCGGCTGTGGGATAACCACGACGGCCGTAACTTCGGCACCGCAGTCGTCGCAATCTATATCTGGAGCCTTCAGTCGCGTTCATGGATCCGGGACAAGAAGTGGGGAATCATGGGTCGCGAAGGAAGTACCGGCCCTGCCGACCGGGACGATGAACACGATCGCATCTGCTAGGAGGCGCTATGAAAACACGTAAGAAGCGCAACTGCGGATACTCTCCCTGCAATACTCCCCTGGATCGCGGTCGCAAGTGCATCGTGTGCAAGAAGAGCATCCAATGTCCGAAATGCGGTCGCTGTGTCTACTGCTCGGGAGACTTCGCGAAGTTCTAACCTAGTTAATCTCCTTCCTTTGGGGGCTGGGCGCTTCTCACCGGAGCGCCCAGCCACCTCTTAATCATGCTGGTTTTATTTGATCACGTAGGTTAAACTTTCAGGTGTCTGCTCCCCCAAGCAGATCGGTATCCTTAGAGCTGTCCGCCCGCCTGAAGAGTCCATTGCATGCGCGATCCTGCGGCCTATAAGCTTGACAAGCTGATCGTTACGGCCAAGCAACTTGGATCGTCCAGGCTATTTCTTGTGAAGATCATCGGCATGGGTGATCAATTCCAGACTTCCGTCGAGGCCAACAGTCCGATTGAAGCGGCAAAAGATGTCGTCGAGGAATTGACATTTGCAGCCCATCATCCTCATAAGTTTTTCAACCGGCGAAAGCTCGCCGCGCAGCAGTCTGGAGCTATGGGCCATGACTTCGATAAGATGATCGAAGTGGCGAACGAGGCAGTCGGGTATGCCGCTCTCATGAAAGAAAACCTGATCAGGGCGGTATTCGCCCTTGACGATGGCACATTCCGAAAGCTCGGGGGATAAAATGAGATTCTTTCCAGTCGTCAACCTGTCCCCGCGATTGGGCCAGGTAAAGGAGTTCCCGATCCTTCCGGATGCTGCGCTCGCGCGGATCTGCGGGGCCGTAGAGGAATACAACGAATGGAAGGACTGGGCGGACACTCCCACGGGCGATCGCCATATCCGCGATGCGATCGCCAACGTCCAGAGCATGATCAACACCGTTCGTCCTGATTTCCAGAAGGGTGCAGCTCAAGAGATCAGCAAGTACTGCCCTGATTCTGATGATCTGATCGGCCATCTCAATGTGTTCCAGGGAACGACACCCCCGGCGATTCCTCCAAGTCAAACGATGGTCGCAACGGGAGACACGTCTCGGACGTATCCGCCGCCTCCTCCCAATACGAATCCTCCGGTCGCCACTGGAGCTCCGGGCCCGGGCGCCGGCGCCTTCAAACCACAACCTCCCGTAGCGAGTACGGATTTCCCTTTTCATCGCCCATATGTTCCTCCCGGAGAACCAGGACCCAATGTAACAGGTGAACCAGTAACCACTGGGTTCACGGGATCCGAACCTGAACCCGAACCCGTTCCCCCTTCTCCAGCACAGCCGCCAATGACGCCGCCGCCGGTAGCGACCGAGGGCGCCGCTTGCTACTACGTCATCGGACAGGGCTATAGCTGGGGCGCACGGCCATCTGGAGGTGAGACTACCGGGTTGAATAAGAGGGACTGCGAAGCTATCCAGGCGAACTATAATTCAGTTCGTGGTCTTTCAGTTCAGAATCTGGAAACGCCCCCAGTCCAAGCCACGCAGTTCACGCAGGAGTCCAACCAGGTGGCTCAAGCGCCTACAGCTCCCAGTATGCAGCCTGCAATCGAAACGCGGCCGGATGTGGCCAGCACGATGTGTCCCCCAGGACAGTTCTGGGATGGTCGTAAGTGCCGAGGGTCAGTGGATACCAGCGCTGGTGGCATTTTCGGCCAAGCGATGAACCTCGGGCCTTCGGGAGCCAGTTTGCCGGCTGGAAACGTGGCATTCGGAGGAGAAGGCTTCTCGAGCGGCGGCGCTCCTGGGGAATTCTCCATGGTCGGAAGAGTTCGGCCTAATATGGGGAGACGTTCCTTCCCGGTCGTCAACCTGTAAGATTGATTTCCTCTCGGTTACCAGTACACTGGTAACCAAGGGAGGAGATCATGGAAGCCAGCCGCGAACTCGACGTTCAGATCGCTCGTGACGTGATGGGCCTTAGACCCTGCCATTTCATGATCGATGCCATGTTCTCGGCCTGGGCGACCGCCTGGCGCTGCAGATGCGCGACGACTCATCAATGCTATCCCGAGAACAAAGACGCGATCGAACATGCCCATTCTCCGCTCCGCAAGTATTCATCCCAGCTTGAGGCCGCATGGGAAGTGTTGGTCCAGGAAGGCTCTCGCTTCCTCTTCGTGCGGCGGCTTTCTTCCCGCGGCGGCGAGGACTTCCGTCTTTGCCGGGATTATCCTGTCTCAGAAACCTACTGGCTGGAGTACATGACGCCGGGAGGCCTACACCGAGGTCCGGATGCGAAGACGCCGGCGCTCGCGATCTGCCTTGCGGCGATCGATGCGACCAAGAGCGAGAAGCGTGGCGAGAAATAAATGAAGGGTCGAAGGATCCAGATCGAGGTCATCGACGGAAAGGCGCAGTTCCCTCTTCTGGAACAACCCGGGGACTATGCCGGGCCGGTAATGGGCTTCAGCGGTCCAGTTCCAGCCGTGTTCTTTCTGAAGCCGAATGCACGAGATCCCAATGCCCCGAAATGTGCTAGAGCCATTCAGCACGTAGTCTCGCCGCCCCACGTTTTCACCGAAGAGCCCGATGGGACTTTAACGATCACGGCATCGATTGGGGACATGCACGGATCCCAGAGCGACGGCTATCATTGCTACCTGACGAAAGGCGAATGGATCAAGTGCTGAAGTTGCCCGCCCTTGATTTCACCCGTAAACGCCGGATATAATTCACCCGTGCCTCAGGACAATGTACTCAATCCTTCCGAATTCAACGTCGTCTATACCGCACGGAATGAATGGCGGAAGTCGATCGTCCAGAATGGAGGCATCAGCACCCCTCTCGTCACCGAGCTCATCAATCGGATGTATGCCGTCTGTAAGATCCCGCCTCCCAAAGTCTATCGATTCGGATCTCCGCTTGCCTGCATCCTCGCCATTCCCTACCTCAGCGGGCTTCATGGCACCGGCTATTACGAATCCGCGATTCTCAAGATCCTGAAGGGCCCGCAGCTTCACAATCTCGGCGCCCGCTTCAATGGCCGGAATGCCTTTGCTCGACAGGGCGATGACCGCTGGGATCGTCTTGCGGACCTGCTCCAGGTGAGCTTGGAACTGCCGATTAAGGCTCAGGTCAACGATTCCTTCATCGAGAACTTCAAGAAGGATCTTCTCGAAGCGACGAAGGGGACGTGCAAGGCTGAGAAGATCGACATCCTGACCGATAAGTACCATCGTCTTACTGGCAGAGATGTTGTCCATGAAAACTCGCGGATGCAGTGGTGGACGGACATGGCTCGTACGGGACTCTATTGGTGGCCGTATCGCAACTTCGCGGTCGTCTCAGAATATCCTAAGATCTGGCATCGTGGGCAGCGCGACGTTCCTCATCATGACTCAGAGGCCGCGATCCAGTTCCCAGATGACTACAAGCTCTGGGTCTGGCAGGGTGTTCAGGTGACGGCCCAGATCATCGCCTTCCCCGAGACGATCACGGTCAGACAGGTCCGCGAGGAGTCCAACTCTGAGGTCCAGCGCATCATGATCTCACGCATGGGCGCCGGGAAGTACCTCAAGGAAACGAACTGCGAGCTCGTGGACATGGACAGCATGACGCTCCAGGGAAGCGCTCCTCGGGCGCTCATGCGGGACGACCTCGGGAATATGTGGCTTGTCGGGACGGACGGATCGACGGCCCGCGTATATACTATGGCCGTTCCTTCGGATGTCTCGACCTGCAAGGAAGCCCACGAAAGGATTTGCGGTTTCGGTGAGAATAGATTGATTGCGGAGGCATAGATGAAGCTGAGCCAGGTGACGAACGCGGTCGAAGCCCAGGAAATGATCCAGGAGAAGGCCAAGGAACTGGCCGTCCAGGACAAGCGCACGGTCCTGAAGATGGAAGTTGGTCAGGTCGTCCGCCAGGGCGACATCTACATCCACCGCGTTCCGAATGATCACGAGCGCGGACTGGAGCTCAAGACCCGCCAGCTCGCGCTGGGCGAGTCCATGGGCAGCCGGCATATCGCTGAAGCGCCGGCCAAGGTCTGCGAAGGGACCGAAGCCCCGGGCTGGGCACAGACGGAACTGCTCGGGCCCTGCATCGTCGCCGAGCTTCCGTTCACGGTCTCGCACCCGGAGCACGCGCACATCGACCTTCCGGCCGGAGTCTATCAGGTGACGCACCAGATGGATGCGCGGACGCGGAAGCGCGTGATCGACTAACTCCGGAGGAAGGCCTCCACGAATCCACCGAGATCGCCATCCAGCACCTTGCTGGTGGCCGACGTCTCATACTCCGTCCGATGGTCCTTGATAAGCTGATACGGCTCCAGGACATAGCTTCGGATCTGATGGCCGAAGGAGGCCTCGAGCTTCGGACGTCGCTCGATCTTGTTCTCCTCAGCCTGCCGCAGCTTGGAAGCCAGGATCTCCAGGGCGTTGACCTTGTTCTGGAGCTGGGAGCGATGGTTCTGGCACTTTGCCGTGATCCCGGTGGGCAAGTGCCGGATCCGGACGGCACTCGCCACTTTGTTCACGTTCTGACCGCCTGGACCGCCTGAACAGAAGGTCTCAATCTCCAGGTCCTTCTCGGCCAGTTCCACGTCCACTTCTGAATAGACTGGCATGACGTCGACGGCCGCGAAGCTCGTCTGCTTCTTGCCGTTGGCATCAAATCTGGAGACGTGCTGGACCCGGTGGACCCCACGTTCACCCCGGAGTTTCCCATAGGCATAGGGACCGATCACCTCGATCTCCGAATGATGGATGCCGGCCGTGGATCCTTCCAGCCGATCTGTGATGGATACCTGGAATCCTTCTCTTTCCAGGTACCGGAAATACATTCGCTCAAGCTGCTCAGCCCAATCCATCGCGTCGACGCCGCCGGCGCCCGACTGGATCGTGATGATCGCGTTCCGAAGATCGTCGTTGCCGTTGAAGAGCGCCTGAGTCTCGATCGCTTGAAGCCTTGCAGCGAGTTTCGGAAGGATCATGGCGATCTCTCCCAGGACCGGGGCGTCCACGACCGGATCCGCCAGTTCAAGCAGCTCGGCCTGGTCTTGAAGATCGGTCGTCAGGGTAGTTATGGGGTCGGAGATCTTACGGAGGTGTTTTTGTTCTTCGATCAGAGACCGAGCGGAGTCCGGACGGCTCCAGAAATCTGGAGCTCCCATCCGCCGCTCAATCTCCAGGATGCGTTCCGAGTGGACATGGATGCTAAAGCGACTCCTCGAGGGCTGCGAGCTTGGTGAGCATGGACCCGAGATTCCGCGCGAGTTCGTCCTTCATAAGGACCTCCTTTCGGTTTCAAGTATATCCCTGAGGTTCCAGAGGGCAAGGAACTTCTTGGGATTGGTCTCCTTCCGAGGCACTTCGATCATGTCAATCGGGTTGCCCAGGTCATAGGGAGTCTGCTGCAGGTCGATCGGCGCGAACTCGCCAGCCGTCATTCCCGTCCGGAAGATGTTTGGCCAGCCGGGAGCCGTGGTAGAGGCCAGGAAGCGACTGCCGTTCGTGATGAGGGATCTAAGCAGTGGAAGTACTTCGGAATCCGGCAGATGGATCAGGACGTCCTTGCAGAGCACTAGGTCGGCCTTTTTGGGTTCTATCGAGAGGATGTCGGCATGATGGAATCTGATTGACGGAGTGGCGTATTTCCTCGCAGCTTCCACCGCGGACCGGACGATATCGTACCCATCATATTCGATGCCGGAGAGATCGACCTCCTTCAGCCAGTGGAAGTCACCGCAACCCAGATCCACGATGGACTTGATGTTGAGGCTCCGGATCCAGACCGGAAGCTTCTGGATGATCTCCGCGCATGCTTCGATGGTTGAACCAGGTCCGCAAGGGGTCTCTTTGGATCCCCAAGCGTTCGACGAGACGATCCGGGAAAAGCGCTCTTCCAGGTTCATCGCCGGGATTGTACACGAAGTCGCTGCATGGGAAAAGCGCTTGAGTCCTAAGCATTTGAAGGTTAGACTATTGGCGTCGGCCCTCACCCCTCCCGGGGCCTTCCTCTGAAAGGAAGGTCTGTCTCTTCATGGCGAAGATCCCCGTCAAACGGATCTGGCTTCGCAGAGCCGAAGGTCCAACCAATGATCTTGGGGAAAGAACCGTCACATCCTTCAATGCCGCAGACAAGCAGCTCAAGACCTGGGCCCGGACGGCCCCCAAGGGTGAGAGAAGCGGGTATGACAAGACCGACTTCCAGGTTGAGTGGGAAGACGGCGAGACATATAAGGGCCGCTACGATCTGAAGTACGACGATACCCTAAAAAGCAACCTCCTCGGCTCGCAGATCCAGCACTACGCGGCTTTCCATGCTGGCATTTTCTGTCCAGAACACATGAGTCGAGAGCAATACCACGAATATCTTGAGCAGAGCGGCTTCGGAGAAGGCAGCGAGAAACGCGCTGAGGCTCTAGCCTTCCTTCAGAACTACGAGATGTGAGATGCCGAAGAAGAAAGACATTCAAGAACTCGTCGTCGTCTTCGAGAGCATGTACAAGTATTACAAGGGCTGGGTGTTCTCCTACGAGCATCCTGGCGTCTTCGTATATTTCCAGATGGGCGGTGATCTCGGCGTGTACTTCACCCCCGATTTCGATAAGAACGGTGTCGTCCCGATCCAAGTCACCAACAACGATGGGGAGACACTTAAGGTTGAGGATGTTTCTTACGAGCACCCCGAACACAACGGCGTTCCATACGAGCAGATCGAGGCCTACAGCCTCTTCAAGATCGTTCGACCACACCTGGAAAGATTAGGAGCATGGTGATGATCAACCTGAGACTGCAGCGCGCGGGACTGGGTCAAGCGGCTGCCGCGGCATCGAAAGTGGTGGAACTCACCGATGCTCAGTGGAGCCAGGTGACGGCTGCTCCGAAGGCGGTCGTCAAGTTCTACAGCCCGAACTGCCCGTATTCCCGGGCCTTCGCGCCGATCTATGAGGGTCTGGCCGCGCAATACCCGGACGTTCTGTTCGCCGCCATCAACGTCGACCAGAGCGTTCAGCAGGCCGGCGTGAACAAGATCCAGATGCTTCCGACCGTGATCTTCTTCGTGAACGGCGTGGCTAAGGGCAGGATCGACGGGGTACAGGAAGCATCAGACTTCCAGCAAGGGATGGCCACGGCATTCTCTGCCAGCACTCCGGCCGGCGCACCGGCTCCGGCGGCCGCCCCTGCAGTGGGGACGCCTCGCGCGGGAACCTTGGTGGAGACTGCGCCTACTTCTCCCCTCGCTTATGTCGCTGGCGGCGCCGCGGCGGTAGCAGCGCTTGGTACTGCGGCCTATTTCCTGTTCCGTGGAAAGTAAGAGGGCATCATGATCGATCTCAGAGGCGGAACATGGCTCGGCATGGTGCCGCTCGTCGACCGGCCATCTCTTGGTGCCGGGGCGCAGGATCTCAGCGACGCGGCCTTCAACCAGGTCCTATCGGCGCCGAAGGCGATCGTGGACTTCTGGAGTCCAGGCTGCCCGCACTGCATGCAGTTCAAGCCGATCTTCGAGGCTGTCGCCTCGCAATATCCGGACATCCTGTTCGCAGCAGTGAACGTGGACAACTATCAGCAGAACGCAGCGATCTACCAGATCAGCGGTCTGCCCACGGTCGTCTTCTACCAGAACGGGAAGGAAGTAGACCGGATGGTGGGCGGGGCGGGGAGCGCCGCAGAGTTCCAGGCTGAGATCGCCAAGGCATTCTCGGGTGGCGGTTCATCGCCTCAAGGCCTGACCCCTGCGGGCGTCTCGATTCCCGCTTCCAGCGCTCCCAGCACTCTTTCGACGGTCGTGGGCGCTACCGCCCTTGTCGGCGTCCTTGGCGCCGTGTCCTACTTCGGCTACCAACTGCTGAAGAAGTGAGGAGATGAGCATGTTCCAGAGAGGTCCGTGGCTCGGTCAGGTTCCCCTCGTCACCAATCTGTCCATGGGGGCAACGGCCATTGTGCCGCCTTACTATGGACAGTGGAGCGTGACGGGCGGAGCAAGCGGTCAGGTCGGTCCATTCGACACTCCCGAGGACGCCTTCCAGGCAGCCGTCAAGGCGGCCCGGGACGCGGGAGCTGCTCGGCTTCCGGATAACGGCTATGCCCGCGTGGTGGATTCGCAGGGAAACCCTGCAGGTCCGGCGACTTAAACGGAGGACGCAATGATTCCAAAAGGCCCCTGGCTCGGTCAGATCCCGCTGGTGCTCGGCCCTTCTTCCTGGGGCGCCGGCATGGTGGCGAATCCTGCGGCGATTCCAGCGACTCCTGTTCCTCCGTTCTTCGGACAGTGGGCGGTATTCGGAAAGGGACAAGGAAGGGTAGGACCTTTCGAGAATCAGATGGACGCCTTCTATGCCGCGATCGATGCCGCGACCTCGGCTGGAGCGAAGGCTCTTCCGACAGACGGCTTCGCACAAGTCTTTGATTCGATGGGCCGTATGGTAGGGCCTGTCACTTAACTTTTTGGGGGTTTTATGATTCCATTCCGACCTGTTCAGATCGCGCGTCGCCTGGGTCAGGCGGCTCCTCCTGTTCTTCCTCCAGCTCCGGCTGGAACTCCCTCCACGGTCCAGACGGTACCGGAAGCAGCACCGGCGAATCCCTTCCTGACGACGCTGAAGTGGGGCGTCATCGGCTTCGCGGCCGGCGCTGCCACGGGCTACCTGGTCGGCAAGGGTGCCGGCAGCAAGGCGGGCGGCGTCCTGGACAGCTTGATCGGCGGCGTCGGTGGCGTGGTCGCCACGGTGCTTCCGCGTCTTCTGGGACTCTCCTAAGCTTGCTTCAGCGTGAGCACCTTCAGGTTCGGCGAGATCAAGGTTGAAGTCCATCGGATGGGGCCCGACCCCCTTCATCCGCACAGCGACTTCTATTCAGTCAAGGTCTCGCATGACGACACCTGGATGGAAAGCATGCTGGAGATGCCCAAGGCCAATCGCACGGCAGGCAGCGACTTCGAAATAGCCTCCAATGTCGTATCCAACCTTTACGTCATTGCGTCAGAGCCCGAGGCTTGGGCTGGACAGATGCAATCGATCGGCAGGATGTCCCAGGAGGAGATCGATGCAACGATCTCGGTTGCAAACAATCTCCGACCGTACCTGAACGAAGCGATCCGTTCCACCAGAGGCAAATTCGATCTGTATAGTGAGCATTTCGAAGCCGGTGTTGGTCCGTACGATCCGAGCATGGGGATCGCAAGGAAGCTGGAACTCCCGGAGCACATCGGGAACAAAGAAGAGATCGCTCAGTTCTTCGCCTACCTATACCTCGTGGATCGAAGCAGTTTCCATCCCGACGAGGACTTCAAGACGTTCGTGGATCGGGAGGGGCGTCCAGCCTACACGCCGGAACAGGCTGAGATCCGGAACATCTTGATGCTTGAGGCGATCCAGGCGGCGGAAGCAGAAGACCTGGATATCTACGAGCTCGCTCTCTGGGTCGGCGCCGTGACGGGTGCCAACTTCGATCCCGAGAACGAGGAATCGGCTCCTAAATGGATCAAGGCCCTCTCCAAAGAATGGGTGTAGCCTATGGCCTTCCCCGAAGAGGCCGTCTGGAAAACCCATCATGGGATGAAGCCTTCGAGCGCCGAGGGTAGCCTGGTCCGAGCGGGTCGATTTGTTATCGGTCCCGATGACATCGTGGAATGGGAAGTCCGGCGATGGGGCGATAAATTCTACGCCGTAACCAACTATTTCACCTGGGCAGAAGCCTGGGATAACGCATGGATGAAACCATTCCGGAAAGAAAAGGAAGCGGTGGACTTCGCGAGAGCCCAAGCCGAAATAGGACGCCGGCTGATGCAGGAAAGCCATCAGCGTCATGGCGGCCGCGCGGATCCGCATGAAATCGCCGAGGTCGTCAATAAGAACCGCTATGAGCCTCCCCCACCGGGGATGAGTGGGCTTGGAGCCTCGCTAGGTAACAAGGACGAGCCGGTCAAACCCTTCAACAAGATCGGTCACATCAGCGACTGGGACGGAACTCTTCGAAGTTACAAAGCGCTGTACGCGATACAACGCTTCAACCCAAGGAATGCCGGAGACATCGCCAGGATCTGGATCGAGGAACGGAATTCTCCGGTTGATATGTATCAGGTGGAGTTCCCGATGTTCCTGGAGGTCCCGGAGCTCGAGGACTTCGTGCAAAGTAACTTCAGCAATGACGACCTCGAGGACAGATATTTCAATTACTACATCACGCATTGGGACCTGACGGATTCCGTACACGATATGTGGAAGCTGTCTCCCGTGCTCAAACTGAACTATCCTGGCCACACGCAGATGTTCAATGGAGTCAATATCGGCGCCGGCTGGCACGAGATCCTCGCGAGCGTCAGAAAGAGTCTGGATCGGTGATGAGAGAGATCGACCAGGCCCTGGAGCAATACATCTCCGGTTTCATAAAGCTCATGGAGCAGAATGTCCCCAAACGGCATCTGCACTATCAGTCCTACTTCGATCTGCTCCAGAAGGTGGGGCGCCTGGCTAATCCGGAGCCTTATACCAAGGCTGAGGAAAAAGAGCTTCTTGATATCTTCGGCGGCCTTTCGAAAACTCCTGAGATCAAACAGTGTTTTTACAACTCCCAGACCATCGCGCTTGACGGTAGTCTTGGATATGAAGAGGGCTACGTTTTGAACGCGAGGCTGCCGGTCCCCATCGAGCATGCCTGGAACACGTTGCCTTCAGGGAAGGCCGTCGACGTGACGATGCGGGATTTTGGCGAGAAGAACACCTGCAACCCTAAGAAACTCCTCGAACGAGCCAAGAAGAACCAGGATAACGCCTATATGGGAATGCGTTTCCCTGCAGAAGAAATTCGGAAGTCCTGGATGCGAAACGAGCGATCGCTGATGCTGATCGAAGATCGGGTGATCGTGAAGCGGATCTTCGAGAAGGGATATCCATCTTCCTGGCGATCGCCATCGCTCTCAGGCCCGCGGCCGGAAGAAGAATGGCTGAACGAACCGGAACGCGAGGGCTTTCCGGCAGATGAAACTCGCTCTCCATTCGAAGGAGATATTCCACCATGGGGGCAGCGGGGCTATCAGCCCGTCTTCCCCATGCGTGCAAAAGTCTTCTATATCACGGCTTATGTGGGATCCGGTCCCCATGACAAGATCTCCCGGACTCCGTCGCCGGCGAAAAGTCCGGTCATGGGAGCCGCGAGACCCGTCAAAGACGTTGGAGCCATGCCCGCCGGCGTCCAGTTCGGGTCCGAATACATGTACCATCCCTTCGCGGCTATTCCTGTGCGGAAGGAAGATCTTGCGGAGGCCGGCCCGGTTGTGGATTACCTGGCTTCCTTGATCGAGGAGCTTGGCGCGTTCGGCAAGATCCTGATGGAGCACAGCTTCCCCGATCAGAAGGCCACGGAAGTGCGACTTTCGAATGGCCGCTGGTTTCCTGTCGATATGACCGGGGTCCTCTACGGCGGCGTGACCTATCTCAACGCCTACAACGTCAACCGCTTCTATGGAGGCCCACACGAGGGCGGCTGGTGGTTTGACGCCGGTGATCCGATCGCCTCAGTCCCACTCCGCGATGAGGATCCAGCCGCGGCGATCGAATGGGGTGCCTACCTTCGAGACAAAGTCGGCTGGATCTCCCAGCATGATCGTTACTCCGTTCTTGGCCATGATGAATTCGAAATCCGGCCCGACGATTACTTCGCGCGGTCCTTCCCGGAAGAGACTCCGCGCTACGAATAGGGCGAAGCATGCAATTGGCTCGGGGTCTGAAGAAAATCGTGCAGATGTACGGCGAGCGCATCCTTGCCGCTACAGGCGGTTGGGTGGAATGGGATTCACCACTCGGCTGTGGCCACTACGGATGTGTCTGGGCGCTGGCCAATATTGACCCTGAATACAACAGTCCTGAGAATTCCTTCCGATATACCGGCCGCTTGCTGAAGATTTCCGTCGATCCAACAGAAGGCCCCGTCGTCGCCGCCATCATGAACACGGGTCTTGATAAGAAACTCGACGGCTTGGTTCGATGGGAGGGTGTCTGGCGCATTCCATCCTACATTGGCTCTGCTGCTGGACGCAGTACTGGATGGGTCATCATTCGCGAAGAAGTGCAACCCTTCAATCGCTTCCGATCGGGACATTTTTCCAGCAGCGGGGACATTTATCCATGGCTGCGGTACCTCGATAAGTACAACGCGTCGATTCGTAGAGTCCTGGATCTGAAGACTCTAGCTCTCCGGAATGAGGCCAATTCCGAGGCGAAAGAAGCTCTCAAAGCCTTGATGCGCTTCGAGGAAACTTACTACGTGTCCCAAGCTATCGATGCGCTGGCTCTCGAGGGAATCACCCTGGCTGACATCCATGAAGCAAACCTCGGCTGGAGAGTCAATCCTACCGAAGAGCAGCCTATCCTGGAGGCCCGCTGGACGGATAAATCAGAACGGCCGCCACTCTTGATCTATGATCCGGGCCATTCCCAGGCACCTGCAGTAGAGGTGCCTGATCTATGGTGAATGAAATCTTCTGGCACCTGACATCGGATCCCGGTTGGAAGCTGAAGCGGGATTATCACCCGATCTACGCTTATGGGGCCGGCACTCCCACATCCAGGCCTGGTATTTTCGTCACGGACCAGCCGATCTACTGGTGCCCGTGGATGGGTAAAGGCCCGGTCTACGCTGCGCGGATTTCGGTTCCAAAGGAAATCCTGCCTCGGCCTTCGGAGAGCCATCCGGAATATCTGATTACGGATCTCGATCAGATCAAAGTCCTCGAATTTCTTCCTCTTGCCGAGATCATCAAACGAGGAGAAGAGGAAAAAAGCCGTGGTATCCCTTGGTGGAACCAGCAATACGGCGGGTTCGGCAGCGTCGTGGATTGGTGGTTCTATTACGACCGAAACCAGGATCGGAAGTATCAACGCAAGGGGCTCGATGAGCTCAAGAAGAAATGGCTTAAAGAACATCCTGGCTTCAAGGATCCGGAAGAATACTACCGGAAACGCTCATGAGCGAAGAACGATTTGAAATCGACGGCGTCCATATTGTTTTCGACACCCTACGGGACGAACAGCCTTTGGGTGGTTTCGAGGCATGGGTTCCAGACACGAAGTCGGGTCTGGATGGGCTTTATGGAAGTGCTTCTACTCTGGCCGGCCACATGATCGAAGCGGGGCGGTTTACTGTTGCCGCCAAGTGCATTCTGAAGGATGGTCGCACCGCTGCATGGATCGAATGGCTCGAGGTCGATCCCGCCAGACGGAGAGCAGGTTTGGCAAGCCGTATCCTCAAGGGAACACTTGCCGCGATGCGCCGTAAGAAAATCGGACAGATCTGGCTGGCTGCTTCGCCGGAGAGGGCTGAGGATCGCGAGGCGTTGCTCCAGCTCTACCGCCGGCATGGCTTCGATCTCGTACCAGAACCGTGCCGTGACCGTCGGTACGATGGGACGATGAAGGACATCATGGCGGCTTCGCTCGAAGAATAACTTGTTCTCTGGAACCCTCTGGGATACAATTCTGGAGTCTTCCCTCCCCCGGGAAGGCGGCAAGGATGTAGGAAAAGTTTCCGCCCATTTCGGGGGCATTCCATGAAGACGCTCTTCTCCTTCGGCTTCCAGTCGCACGATCCCTTCACGCTCCGGCATCCCAGCCTGAGCGGGTCTGCGACTCTGGGCCGGCCGATTCCTGTAATGGGACAGGAAACCACGGAGTTTGAGCATCTCCGTGTTGCGGAAGCCGAGACGAACGCGGCGGTACGCGATCAACTGGCTGCGATCATCGCCCAGGGAACGCCCAAGGCGGCCCAGTGGAGAGCCTGGATTGCTGCGCAGTTCGCAAAGGATCCGACTCTGCTCTCGATCTTCAAGGAGCAGTACATCGTCGACAACATCCGCGGCTATCAGGACATCCTGAACACAGACCAGGCTTCCGTGGATATGGCGTCTCAGAAGATCGCGTCTCAGGATCCTCAGAACTGGTATTTCTCCGAAGACATGCAGATCCGCGTCGATGAATGGAACCGGGTCCTGGACATCCTCGTCGGTGCCATGAAGGAATACGGCGGCGTCAGGCCCGTCTCCACGGGGACTCCCGTGAAGATGGGTCCGATGTACAACCCGAAGACCGGCGCCGCGGTTCCGACCAGCATCGCTCCGGGAGCGACATTCAAGACGCCTCCTCCGACTTCGGGCATTCCCACGAACACGCTTCTGGTCGGCGGCGGGATCGCCGCGGCCGCGCTCGCGCTGATTCTGGCGTTGAAGGCCTAATCTTTATATTCAAGACGGAGATCTGATATGGTGATGGGACCTTGCGGACCGTGTGCTCCAGGAGCAACGCCATTCGGCGGCCCGGCCAGCGGCCTTTGGCCATCCGGCTCGGGCATAGGACCTGCGGCTGGGCCTGTGGGCCCGATCATCTCGCCAACACCTACTCCTACTCCTATTCCGATTCCGACTCCTATCGGTCCTGCCCCTGTAGAGCTCGGCCTGGCGGCCTTCTTCAAGATCCTCGCAGAAACGGCGATCACGAACGTTCCGACGTCCAACATCATCGGCAACGTCGGCCTCAGCCCGGCCGCTGCCTCGAACATTACCGGGTTCGCGCTCGTGCTGGACGGCTCCGGCCAGTTCGCGACATCCTCTCAGGTCGCGTCTCCCGGCAAGGTCTACGCGGCCGACTACGCGCCTCCGACGCCGGCCATGCTCACAGCCGCGGTCCTGGCGATGCAGACGGCATATACCGATGCTTCCCTCAGGCCCGCAGACTTCACGAACGTGAACGGCGGCAGTCTCGGAGGTCTTACGCTTTCGCCGGGCACCTACAAGTTCACGTCGAACGTCAATATCGCATCGGATCTCACTCTCGCCGGTGGTCCGAATGATACCTGGATCTTCCAGGTCGATGGGACCTTCGACATGACGGGTGGTGCGGACATCATCCTGACCGGCGGCGCTCAGAAGCAGAATGTCGTCTGGCAGGTCGCCGGCGCGACGACCATCGGACCGGGCTCGATCTTCCAGGGGACGCTGCTCGATCAGACGAGCATCGCGCTGCAGACGGGCGCCGAGGCTCACGGCAAGCTGTATGCCCAGAGCGCGGTGACGCTGGACAACAACTTCGTCGACGGCTAACGATGGCAAAAAGAAGCCTTGAATTCGGGATGCAGCCGCCCAAGGGCACCAAGGTGGCCTGGGGCGCGCGGGCTATCTTCAAGCCCATCTCCAAGAATCCCATGATCGACATCCTGTGGGATCGGCAGGATGCCTTCGGTGACAAGGAAGAGCGTGAAGATCTGGTGGAATGGGTCAGGAAATCCGGAATGCCCTGGCTGAATCAGGAAATGGAAGACAAAGCCAGCTACTCTATCAGCAGATCCCATGAAGTCTTCCGGCACGAGGATGGGGATTATGTCCTCGAGGCCAGTCCGAAGGGAAGTGCTGGGTATCTCTATATCGGAGCTTGGAAGGAGTAGATCATGTTTGGAATCTTCTCCGCGCCTCACATATCGATTGGCTGGTCCGGCGGCGGCGCCGGCGGCGGCCCTGATACCGGCGCCGGGATTCCTCCTGGCGGCTTCCCCGGCATCTACCCAGGTGCAGGCGTCTCCAACTCCGGCTGGGCCGGCCTCACGGAGTTCCAGCAAGAGCAGCTCAAGAAAGACTGCGTCAAGAAGGGCACGTGCGTCCTCGGGCCTCCCGCAAGCTTCCTGGGATCCAAGCCTAAGGGCTGGCGCTAAGGCCGCCGAGATGTGTTCACGATCGCCAAGCTCATAGACACAGATCCCGACCGCGCAACCTTCCTGACGACGAATCTGTTCGTATTCGACGAGGAGTCCAAGCGCCTTACGGTCATCATGGTTTTCGTTGATCGTAGAGAGATCCTTTGGGCGAAATTGCTTGGCTGTGGACCAGGGCCTAAAACCTTCCGGGAAGTATTCCAAGAGCTTCAAAGGGGAATGGAAGAAGCTCCGGATAATACACGGTTGATCTACAAAGAACATATCCGCGACATCAACGATGTCGAAGACTTCGCAATCGAGCATTTCAAAGAGTACGTCGAAGGGATTTCCATCATGGGGACCCATGAGGACATCGCGGAGATCCTGCACCGCTGCTTCAAGATCCCTGTCTGAGACAACTTGACTTTAGCGGTAGCCACGGTTTACCATAGCAGGGAATGGCCCCCGAGAACACCTGCTATGTTGTCATCCGCGGCGCAAAGCCCGGGCTGACCAAAGAGATGCCCATCCTGGTCGACGGTGGGCCCCTCTGCATCGCTGGCCTCTGGAACTGGCGGGATTGCGTTACGGTCGCCGGCCTCTACTTCATCTACCACAAGGTCAGCGGCTTTCCGTTCGGTCCGTATTATGCTTCCATTCCCTTGGCCGAGAAGGCCATGAAGAAAGCTCTCAAGGATATTCCGAAGGACATCTGGAGCCATGATGCCCAGTGGTATGGAGATCAGCAATGGCTCGGGAAGTATATCGAGGAACATCTCGGCAAGCCTATGGATCTCGTCGGCGGCGAATGGGAGAAGGAGGGGAAATAGGCCATGTGCCAAGCCTATGAATCTCTAAGCCGCGTCTATTCCTGGTTCGAGGCGAGAACCTGCAAGTGCGGCCATTATCACAGCCAGCATGGGCCGAAACGAACCCAGGAAACCGCGTCCCAACCAGCGTTCATCGGAGCGAATTGTCCGAACTGGATCCCATATTCCGACTTCAAAGTGTGTCCGTGTCGGAAATGTGAGTGCCCAAACTGTGAGCTCAAGAAGTACGGTCTGAAGTCTATTCACGATTCTTAGGAAAGATCACATGAAGCATCTGAAACGGTTCTGGGCGAAGGCGATCATCCTGGCGGTCGTCGAAATCGACGCGCAGACGATGGATGCAGACGATCGCCTGTACTGGCATGAAGTCTTCAAAGGCGCGACGAGTTGAGCACAGCAAAATGCACGTTTTGCGGAGGTACTGGCGAACGCCTTCACTGGATCAAGAAGGATGAATCGATCAAGCGCCCATGTCCCTATTGCAAATGCTTCAGCGAGGGTGCTCCGTGCCCGTATGCAGAATCTCATGGACCAGAAGAGCCTGTCGTCATCGGGACGACGGTCCGCGGTCAAGAGAAGGGTCCTGATGGGAAGCTGCGGACGATGGATAAGAGCAGCGATCGGATCATCCGATACGCGGATTGGGAGTTTCGCTGCGTGATCTGTTTTCCGAGATGAGTTATGACGCGCGAGGAATTGAACGCGCCTTGCGGGGAATGTGGGCATACCCGGGAGAGCCACGACTATAGCGGATGCTTATGCTGGATCGAAGCCGATGCCAGTCGGAAGTGTCCTTGCATGGTATGGAGACCGGAATCATGACCGAAGAACGACCGGAATACGTGAAGTGCGCGAAGAAGGAGCGTTGGGAAACGCTTTGCGGTCGTCGTCCGGATGCCTTTGAATGGCTCTTCGAGAACATGGAACACGCCTTGGCGAACGAGGCCAATGGTGGCTACCTGATGCTGTGCAACGATTGCCGGAAAGCCAGCGAAGGCCAGAAGAAGATCGAAGTGCAGTGTTTCAATTGCAACCGTGCCATGACGGTCTCAAAAGCAGACGGGCAAGAATATGGTGACAAGAAGTGGCTTTGCGCCGGCTGCGCCCTTGGGGACGAAGGGGACAATGGATGAGCTATATGACGAGAGCGGAAAGAATCAGGCAAGACATCTTCAGGCTTCGAACGCTGGCAGATGCCGCCATGGAACTGGCCCACGCCAACGACTTCCACGCGGCTGATAGGTTGCTGCGCGAATCGAAGGAGCATCTTGTTGAGGCGATCCAGTTGTGGGCCGACGTGGTAGACGAAAAGGGGACCCTCGAAGAGAGAGTCTAGAACATGACATCTGAGCTAGACAGCCTCCAGCGAATCATGAACTACCTAAAGGGCGGGGGCATCGTGCACTTCGCAGCTACCAAGGAAGATCCGATTGCCTGCAGTCTTCCGGCTGCCGAGTGGGCCTCGGACGACTGGATCTACGTGAATTGTCCCGAGTGCCAAGAGGCCGCAAAAAGCGAAAGCAATTCCAGCGAAAGGAAAGCATGACTCCAGAACAGATCAAGGAACTCGAAGAGTACATGAGGCAGAAGGCTGAGGCCAGGCGCATAAAGTATCCGGTGGAGGTCACGGGCATCGACTTCGACGTGAAGATCGGCGTCTCGAACAAGTCCTTTTTCGGGTCTCTGGGATCTGAAAAGGGTCCAGGCACCTTCGTCTCGATTCGCTCCTGCAAGAAGGAGCATGGCGACAAGACCCGCCTGGGCCTTCTGATCGGCTACGTGCCGATCCACACGAGCGTCGAGTACTCGAAAGAGAAGCGCCTGAAGTTCATCGTCAGCGGAGACAATCCTGCGATCTTCGTCTTCGATCTCAACGAGGTCGTCCTGGGATGCGAGAGCTTCTGGGGCGCGATCGAGAGCGAGAAGCAGCTCCGGGAGATCACGAACGACGACATCCAGAACGTCTGGTACATCAAGGCCCTCAAGCAGCTCAGCGAGAAGAAGAAAGAATATCCTGATCCTCTGGGGATGACCTTGGGGAACATGGAGACCCAGGAGGAGTTCTGGATCTGCCAGCACTGCCACAACGGTCACCACGAGGAATGCACGGGCATGGCCTATGACGTCGACGTGGAGGAGTCGTCGGCCTGCGAGTGTGAAGTGAAGAAGGGACACCCGAAGAGGAAGTGAGCATGGCTACCAAGGCTGATCTGGAAGAAAAGATCGCGATCATCGACCAGGCGCCGGCCTGTCCCAAGCATGGCCGGGACGCGCTCAAGATCTGCATGGAGCCTGGTTGCAATGATGTCCACTGCGGAGGATGCCACGGCGGCTCCTGCCAGTGCTGGAACGACGAATAGACGAGGCTTTTATGATGGGGATGGCTCCGGACGACAAAGGCAATGCGGAACGCGCGAGACGCGCCGCCAATGAATGGCAGCACGTCGCTGAGGTCTGGGAGGCCCGTTTCAACACAGCCGTCGAGCGTATCCAGACGCTGGAACAGATCATCCTGAAGCTCAAGGCCTGCTACAACTGGGATCGCGACGAATACCATTCGAACATGGAATTGGTCCAGGAAGTTGAAAAGGCGATGATGGGAGTCCGAAAGCGCGAAGCATAGACGTGAAGTAGTAACGGGGAAGGAGATAGGGAATGGAAGTCCTTAGATGGATGGGCGAGAACTGGTTCATTACCCTGGTACTTGCCGGTATCGCCAGTGAGACGGTCATTCGAGTCTTCAATGCCGGCAAAGTGAAGGCCATGAAATGTCCAAAGTGCGGGTATCGGAAGGTCGAAGTCGACATTGAGGACGAGGACTGATATGGCCGATCGCTTCTTCGAGATCGCGAAGACTTTTGCGGATGCTCTCCGCGGCATTCGGCATTTCCAGGTGTCCGATACTGCCAGCGTTACCTACAGCCTCGGCATCACCGGCGACAAGCTCGCCCTGGCGAAGAAGGCTCTCGCGGAGTTCGAAGACATCGTTTGCATGTGCGGACACCAGGGCCCTGATCGCCAGGGCGAACATATCGGCTCTGAGATCCCGGCGCCCAGTAAGCGCCTCGCCTGCACCCATCCAGGCTGCAACTGCAAGGGCTTCGGCAATCTGAAGGCCTCAGTCGACTTCATCATGGATACGCGATTAGGTGGTCCATGAAGTGCAATATCTGTGGGCATCAGGAAGGCCTGCTGGGATTCTACTTCACCTGGTATCCCGGCTGTCCGGGCCCGGAACCTGCGGAGCATCCCGTGTTCAAGTGCCCTGAGTGCGGATCGAAGGATCTAGAGGAGATCCATGGCTAAACGCTTTAAGAAGAAGTGCAAGTGCCATGGCAAAGTGGCTTTGGTCGATAAAGTCCCCTGGAAGCAACTTCAGAAGAATGAGGGCGAGATGTATTGCCTGAGCGCGATACTCGAGTCAAAACAGATCTATTCCCCTTATATTCCTCTTCTTGAAGTCGAAACGATCAAAGCGAGGTCAAGATGACGAAGAAATTCCTGAAGCTGATCCCGACCGCCATGGGATTCCCAAGCGAAGGCATCTGCGAAGGGTGCGGCAAGAAGAAAGATCGCTGCAGCTATTTCTTCAACCGCGAGGCCTGCTGCAAGAAGGCGAAGGGCGACGACTTCCACGACATCTGCCAGGATTGTGCGGTAGCAGCCGGCAAGGGCACGACATGGTTTTATGTGGGCGGCGGCAGCATTGCGGTGGCACAATCATGAACTGTCCAACCTGCGGGATCCTGTACGACGATGCGATTCCCCATCCGCCTTCTGCCTGCCTTGCGCATGCCGGCGCCGAGCTCGCCAAGGCCAAGCAAGCGCTCGACGGCGCCCTCGAACAGATCGCCATCATGCTTCGGGAACGCGAGGTCATCTTCACGCCACGGGAACTCAATTGGGTGATCGATTCCTTGGGAAGAAACTTCTCGAGGCTATCGGCGCTGAAGGAGCAAAAGCTTTCGGCGGCCGACAAGGAAAAGCTCTCCAGGGAGATGGAGGAGCTTCGAGTACTTCACCTTCGACTTGTGAAATGGAAGAGGACGGTATAAGGCTACCCGCGGCGTATTAAGGCTGACGTAAGAGATCAGAACCTCTTGAAGTCTGAGGGATAGACGGTATGATTAATCCGTTGGCCCACCATCCACTCCCCCTGGATGGCCACGAAGTTCGAAGGACCAGTTTCCGCCCATCGCGATCTAAGGGGGTTATTCTCGTGGAACTGATCCTCCTCGGTCTGGCCGGCCTCGGTGGCCTGGCCCTTCTCCTGCAATCCAAGCCATTGCCATCTCAGGAAGATGCCGAGAAGGCGTTCAAGGTCCTGGACAAGGATCCCATGGATCCTGACGCGAATACGACCTTCGGCAAGTGGAAGGCTTTCGTCCAGGGCGACTACGAAGGGGCGATGCCCTACCTCGTCCACTCCAAGGACGTGACTCTCAAGACGCTTGCGGAACATGAACTGGATGACGCTGCTCTCGCGCTATCTTCGGCGAAAGTAGCGATGGGCGACGAATGGGTTGCTGCCGCCAAGAAACTCCCGGCTCTGTCGCGGATCTTCTACGATCGGGCCGCTCAGTGGTATATCAAGGCGTGGCCAGGCCTTGAGGGTCAGAACAAGGAGAAGCTTCGACTCCAGGGTCGCAAACTCGCTCTGTCTCGGCCGGTTGGTCCTGCCCGGAAGGGAGTGCCGGCGGACTGGCAGCAGGATGTAGGTGTCGCTGGTCGGCCTCCGGTTCTCGACGGCAACGTCTCGCGCACGGGATCCTATTCGATCAAGATCCCGCCCGCGGATGAGAAGGTTCAGAACTCGGTCAGTGCCCTCGTCAGCAATCTGATCCCCATCAGCGGCAAGGAATACGAACTGGCCGCTTATATCCTGGCAGACGGCACGGAAAACGCCGGAGACAGGATGGCATTGAGATTCTTCGATGCGACGGGTGCGATGATAGGAACTCCCGCATCGACCTTCTATCCTCTCGACCTTCCTTTCTGGAATCGCGTGGCCCTCAAGGGGAAGGTTCCGGAGACTGCCGTGCGAGCTCAGGTGGTCATCGTGCTCGCATCCAAGAAGGGCACGATGTGGGTGGACGACGTGTCCCTCAAGATCGACGGCAAGGATGTTCTCAAGAACGGGTCGTTCGAAGATAAATAGAAAACTCGAGGACTAAAATGATCAAGTTCAAGCCTCCCGCCTTGAAGCCTCAGCAGCTCGGAGCGACTCTCGCTCCTGCTCCTGTTCTTCCTCCGGGCCCGGATCCTCTTTACACGGGATACACGGGTATTCCCGGGGTCCTGGAAACCCTGGCCGTCGTTGCTGCGACAGGTTCCGCAGCGTGGCTGGGCATTACCACGGCTCTCGACAAGAGCGAGAGTCAGACGAAGAAGATCGCGGGCTGGGTCGGCGGCGTAGGTGCAGCTCTCGCGGGCCTGCTCTACCTCGGCGGCAAGACCGGCCTCAACCAGATGGCCTATCTTCCGGCCGTTCGCGTGACGCCCGACTAACGGAGAACGAGGAATGGGTCCTTATCCGATCATTCGTCTCGGTCAGACGGTTCAGCCGATCTCTCAACCGCTGCAGACTTCTGGGCCATCTTCCTTCCTGACCAACCCCAAGGGCGCGATCGACGCGCAGATCGCATCGATTGAAAACACCTTCGCCGAGAAGATGAAGGATCAGAATTTCAAGTCGATGCTGATCGGCGGCGGCATCGGCTTCCTGGTCGGGCTCATCGCCTTCCCGATCGGGCAGAGCCTGATGGGATACACCGCAGTCAAGACGTCGAACATGCCTCCTCAGGATTACGCCTACTAACGGAGATCCTATGCGTGTCGTGAACGTCGATTACAGCCGGAACGGCCATCAGCCCAAGAGGATGGGCCAGTACGGGCCGTATCAGACGACCTTTACGGTCCCTCGAGAGGCCGCCTTCCGGATCATCGATGAGAACGGCTTTTATAACGTGAATGCCGGGAAGAAGTTCCCCTACACGATCACCAATATCGTCACGGCAGACGGCATTCCTCTGGGCCTCGCTCCAATCCAGAGCACGGCGCTTTCCGGAGAGGACTCCGTCGTCCGGGTGCAGATCCCGATCACGCAGGGCCAAGGGCAACTGAGCATCGGCGATCAGCCGGTGGACGCCGTTCTCAGCCTGTACGGGATTAACGGCAATATCCAGTATCCGATCTTCGAGAATCGGAAGATCCGCTTCACCGTGACGCCGGCAAGCGCTTTCCCTCTCAACCTGCAGGCCATCTACGAAAAATACGACGCGGACAAGTACGCGGCCGAAACCGCCGCCCAGGACGAGATCATGGCGCAGAAGTACTCCCAGATGATCGCAAGTGAGGCCCAGGCCAAGGCGGCCGCGGACAAGGCCAAGGCTGCTGCCGATGCCGCAGCCGCGAAGAAGCAGGCGGCTGATGATGCGATCGCGGCCGCGACCAATGAACAGGCCTCCAGGAACAAGATGATCTGGACGGTTGGAGGAATTGCGGCCCTGGGCTTGCTGAGCTATCTCGCCTTCGTAGACTAGGGGCGCCGTGTTCGAGTACTGCAGTTCCCGGCATACCGATCCGAATTATCTCTACTCCGGAACCACCGATTGCGGGATTCTGGATCTGAAGACCAGGGTCCTGCTGCTTTACTCCCTCGTGAACATGGGCGGCCAATGGAAGCAGCTCCATGTCGTCGCTCCCCTTAATTTTGAGGACTTTGTCAGGGCTAATATTTTCAAGGGAGAGACCCTAAAGGAGATCTTCCAGACCGCTAAAAAAGAGAAGGACTTGAAGCTTAAAGTGAAATGTGTGAGGTCAGAAAGCGAAGAACTTCTCAAGCTGATCAGACATGATGCGGCGGAACTCACGCCGGCTGATCTGGCGGCGCTGGAGACGATCATCGCCGAGGTCTTCGCCTAAGGGAGGTCGGCGTGTTCTCGTATTGCAAGGTTGTCCATCGCGAGCCTAAGTCTCCCTGGTATGGGTCGGAGGACGTCAGCGTCCTGAACGCCGGCGGAGACAAGATTCTCTTCTATTCGATGCTCTGGCGGGATGGTCAGCCTCAAGGTCTTCGGTTCGTCGGCCCCCAACCGGCAGCCAGGCTATTCTCGGATCTGCCACTCAACACGGATGGCTTGAAGGCAATGATCAAGCGCCTGGACATCGTGGTTGGAATCCCCGAGTGCATGGACGAGCTCGACCAGGACGACATCCGCACCATCGTTCTCCGCGACGTCGCGAATGCTCCCATCCCCCAGAAACGTGACTTCCTGGAGCGGGGCTTTGAGCCCTTTCTCTTTCCATGAAGATCGCCGGCTGGCATGGCGGCCCAAGAAATCTGGTCGGGCCTCTTAGAGGTACCTGTTCCTCCGAAGGATGCGGCGTCTATCTTGCCGACACAAAAGCCTTCGCCGCCCACTTCGGATATCCCCATCGCGTGATAGCGTCGATCAGGAATCCACTGGTCGTTGACGGAGAGAACATGCCGGCGCTCGAGGGGAACCTGCATCTTGGATTCTTCAGGGATAGTGCGCCGGATACCACCTGGATGCGAGCGAACTACTATGCCTCTGAGAAGGCCGAGCTCCTGGATGTGGATCCGGACCGCGATCGCCAGCTTTATTTCGAACGTCTCTTTAGCCGGTTCGGGCCCGCACTCAATGCTTATCTACGCAAACGCGGCTATGATTCCATCTTGTTCAAGCTGCAGGTCGATCGCCTGCCGGAGCGCTTCAGCCAGGATCCCAAACTCGCCGGGAAAGAAGTCCAGTGGTGGGTTGTGTTCGATTCGGCAAAAGTGCAGCTTGACTAGCGCGACGCGATGATGCTCACGGTCGTCGGGACGTGGTAGTCCGCCGGCATGTCTGGGCCCGGTTTCAGAACCTCAATGGACTTGAAACCTCCGTCCTGCAGGAGCAAGATCAGCGCGGTGGCGGTGGGAACAGTCCTCAGATCGGAAGATAGATTCGACCGGATCGTGGTAGGCTCACCCTTCGTCCGGGCCCGGAGATGGAAACAGGGTTTGTCATCGACGGCCACTTCCCCATCGATGACGAGGATCTCCTTGGTGATCTTCATCGCCTTGCGAAGGACGTGAATCGGATCTGTCAGATGGTAGTGCACTCCCAGCATGAGCGTGACATCGGGATCCGCGCCAGTCCACCCATCCTCGTCCTCGAGGTGCGCTTTCATAAAGACGCAGTTATTGATCCCCAAGGTGTAGGCGGCCGCCTCCGCTTCCTGGATGAAGGCCTCTGAGGAATCCAGGCCCAGGACATGCGCTGCTCCGGATCTCGCAGCTTCCATGCTCCAATAACCTTGGCAGCAGCCGAGATCAAGAACCTTCTTTCCGGCGAGAGATCCTCCGAAATGGTTGAGGAGCGGCTGGAAGAAGTGAGCCTTGCGCTTCTCGACACGATCCGCCCAGCCAGGCCGCGTGGGGACCGTTTCTCCCCACGGGAATTCGAAGCGGTAGTGCCAGTAGAGAGCCTTCTCGAGGATCTTGCGGGCTTCGTCCGGGCTCATATCCTTGTCGGAGTGACCTTCACCGTAAACTTGGGTTTCTCCGGCTCGGGCTTGGGAGGGCTTTCTGGTACCAGTTTGGCGGTTGAATCAGCGTACCAGATGCTCGACCGGTGATTGACGGCATAGGATTCCGCGGGCGGATTCGTAATCAGCATGGGCTTCTTGGGGAAGGCCTTATATTCCTCGTGGGTATAAGGGATGAAGGTCTTCCGGTCGAAGACGCGCACGCCGGGTTCTCCCATGACATGCTTCGTGAAAAAGGGAGGTCCCATCGCGTTCCAGGGTTCCGGCTTGAAATTCTTTCGGCAATCCCAGACGATCTTCTGCAGGAGTTTATGGCCTTTGGTGACTCCGATGACCGCATTGCTGTAGACCTTCAGGTCCTCGCGCTGCCAGCAGACGAAGAAATCGACGCCGTTCACCAACATGTCGATGTTCTTAAGGCATTCCATGTCGGTATCGAGATAGACGCCGCCTTCCCGGTAGAGGATCTCGTAGCGGGCGATGTCCGAGCGCTGGGCCAAGCTCGTGCATTTCGGGAAGATATCCCGGTTGTTCAGCTTGCTGCATTCCTTTTCCGTCCAGAGCTTCATCGTCCAGGTCGGATGCAGCTTCATCCAGGACTCGCCCCATTTCGAGAAGTGGAAGGGCATGGGCTTACCGCCCAGCCAGATTCGATGGAAGATTTTCGGGATCATCTATGCGAGGCCTCCAGAAGCTGGGCGACGACGGGCAGGAAATGAAAGGAATGGGTGATCTCGGATTCAACCTTCCCCTCGGCCTTGAGAGCGGCCGCGCGGCGTTCGTAGCGGAGCAGCCGGCCCGGATCCGGCCAGCGCAGGGGTGAAGAGGCGGGAAAGATCGTTTCGGTTTTCAGTGCTGCAGGAGATGACAGCAACAATGGTCCGAGGGTTTCCCTCAGGATGCTGTAGGTCTCGCGCAGCGCGGATGTTTTTAGCTCGGTCTCCTCGGCCGAGAGGGCGAATTCCTGCCGGGGCTGGCCATCCGGAACGGTCTGGACGCCATAGCTCTCCTTCCCTTGGGGCTTCTGGTAGAGAAGCGGTACCTCGTAAGTCCCCGCCCAGGGCGCGTCGTCCGCGCTGCCGACGATCGCCAAGGTAAGATCGTGGACGGGGTTATAGAACTCGACGGCGTCGCAGAGGATCTGCTCGGGCTTCGTATTCTTGAGCAGATTCCGAACCTGATGGGCGATGTGGTGGAAGTAGTCGCTGTTCACATGGAGAAGCCCGTCGTAGAAGGCCTGCTCCGGATGCGAAAGGAAGATCGCGTTGTCCAGGAGGCCGATCGACCGGAGGCCCTTTCTGGTTTCGTCTTCCCTGGCCTTGCCGCCGCCGTCGGTCAGGAAGATGATGAAGGGCCGCACTTTTTTGAGGAGCGCGAGGATTGCGATCTCGTGATTGGGATGGCTGAAGACCACCACGGTCTTCTGTTTAAGGTCGAAGGACATTTTAGGTTCCGCCCGTATCTCCTGAATGAAGATACGCGGTTTACCTGAAAAAGTCCAGCTATGAGCAGCAGAACTCCGTCGTCGGAGGGAGCACGCCGGACGTCACGAAGACGCTGGTGACGCTGGCGGAATCCGGGAAGACGTTCCCCGAACCCATGAAGATAGCTGCCACATCCCCCGGCATGGTGCCGAAGTTGATGCCGCCGATGAGCAGGAACGTCAAGGGAACGACCACACCATCCAGGTAAAGCGTCGGAACTCCCCCGGCGCTGACCGTCAGATGGACCTCGTGCGTTCCATTGTTGGGAGTCCAGGAGCCGCTGTAGACGGAGGCCCCGACGCTCGGCCCGATCGACAGGAACAGCGTTCCGTTGTCGACCATGCGAAGGTCGAATCCATAGGTGGCGCCGGTGCCCACCAGGAAGAACTGATAGAACGAGAAGCCTCCGCCGGTCGGTGCAGGATATTCCGTGAAGGTCGCCTGATACGTGATGTTGTTGACGCTGGGGAAACTGATCGGCTTGGTGGCGGCCGGGACGTCGTTGTTCGCCGCGGAATCCATGTGCATGACGCCCGGAGTAAAAGAGACGGAGCCTCCCTTGCCGCCGAAAGCATTGCTGAAGGTCCACCCGCAGACGGGACCTGGAGTCACCGCGTTGATGGGCCCTCCGGTGCAAGGGAAACAGTCGGCCAGGATCGAGGCCGTTACGCAGGAAGGGGTCGGAGGAGGCGTTGGAGTGGGAGTCGGCGCCGGCGGAGTGGGGTTATTGGAAGCCCACAGGCCGCTCGCGGGGCCCGACGTCGGAGACGAGAGGGGAGTTCCCATCCTGGCGATCGGTGCGACGAAGGCGACGACCTGTTTGGGGATCGGGCCCTTGAAGCATTGAAGGGAAGGCATGCCGCGCGGAGTGGTCGGCTTTGTGACGATGCAGTTGGGCCGACGAGGCGGCGGCGGTGGCGGGTTCCCCGGCTTGTTCATAAATTCCTCCGACCTTCTGAGTATAACCGTTGGGCGGGAGGAAGAAAACGTTACTTTCTTTTGTCGACGAAGCCGAGCAGCCTGGTCGGGATTGAATGGAAACCGCACTGTTCGACACCATTCGAGCGCCAGGTATGGAGGACGCTGGGTGAGATATTGCCGTCTGGGTCGATCTTGTGACCTTGAGGCTCGGTCTCTCCACGTTTGCGGTAGAGCGTCATAAGCTGCGTGCAGTCAGGGCAGCGTGCGTAGAGCATGAGGCAATAGCTGTCGTCGAGATCGGCGAATTCCCCGCTGCGGTCGATCCAGGCCCATTCGCCGGGTTTCATCTGCTCGATCTGGGCATCAGGAAGGAAGCCATCCCTGGCGGCCGCGGATAGCTTGAACTCGTAATATCCTTGGGTCGGCATTTCAGGCCTTCAGCTTGATCGGGACCAGCAATCTGACAATGTGGTAGTCGTGCATCAAGGCCAGATGCAGGATCGCCTTCTTCCACTCTGCGTCCTTTTCATGCTTCGATGCGTCCGGAGCGGCATCGTAGATCACTTCCTTGCAGAGAATGCAGGTGATGCGCCGGCAGAATTGGCCGATACGTTCCGTCTGGAGATCGTGGTCGGCGTTGAAGGGGCGGTGAAGAGGCATCACCTTTACGATATCTCGTTTATCCGGAAAGTCCAGAGCCGCCTACTCTTGGATTTTCAACATCTTCCGGAGCTCGGGCGTGAGCGGGAGGATGTTCCGGTAGATGATCTCGCCGCTGGGGATGATCAGGAACTCACGGAGATGGCGCTTGGTGATGATCATGAGCACCCAGACGCCGGTGCGGCGATATTCCTTCTGGAAGGCCTCATCCTCTTCGGGCAGCGGCGTATACTGGGCCCAGAAGTTCGGCGCCGTGTGGGCGGCCTTCTCGTCGCCGGAAAAGATCAGGGTCGTATTGCGCTCATCGACCGAGAGCGTGTAGGTCCCGTTCTTGACGTCCAGATTGATCTTCTTCAAAGGATCGAAGGTCTGAGCGATGATCGTTTCCATGTCCTGCGGAGAGGGGTGATAGTCCACGAGGAACACGGGAAGGGTTTCCGTGCGGGCGCTGTTGGGTCCCCTCATCCGGGTGGTCAAGGTGCCCACCAGAATGTGAGTATCCTCTCCCTCGGTCATGTTCTTGTAGAAGGGATCGTCGGTCAGGCCCATTCAGTTCCCCTTAGCACACCCGACATTGGAAAGCTTCTCACTGACGTTGTCCAGACTCTTCTTGGTGGTTTGGATCATCGCTTTGAGTTGATGGACATTCTCCTTCACCTTGGTGCGCTCAGAAATGCGCTTGGAGACCCAAGAGCTGAAGGCAAGTTGTTTCCGCTCGAGCGTGATTCCCTCGAACTGGCACCAGACTTCGCCGCTGTCCCCCAAGCTGATCGTCGGGAACTTGGTTCCGTCCTTGAGGGTCATCTCGCCGATGGTAAAGTCCGGCTGCTGCAGCGCCCCGACTTCCACGATCACGCGCTCCAGCTCCTGAAGGCGTTTTTCATAGGTGGAGAGCTCGGCAGCGAGGCGCTTACGCCGGCTGGCCTGCCGTTCGGCTCCCTGGATGAGCCTGAAGTCGAGGGAGTAGGACTTCGCGCAGCTTCCGCCGACCACGGCTTCCTGTCCGTCTTCGAGCAGCACGGTCCAGTGGATCTCATGATCCCGGCCGCACCGGCTGCAGGTGTTCGGATTCCCGGATCCGGGGATGGGGACGAAGGAATCGCCCTGCTCCTCGTACTCGCGGGTGTCCACGACGGAGATGATCTTGACGATCTTCATCGGCCTACCCGACCTGACAGATCTTCTTGCAGAATCCGCAGTGGTAGTGGTGCTTGCGGCAGTCTCCGCACTCCCCGTCATCATGGAAGATGACGTCGTCGGAGGACTTCCCGCAACGGCACCAGAGATCGGCCTCGCGCTGGAGGGCTTTCTGGGTTGCCGGGCTGATGACGGCCGCGCCCTTGCAGATCACGCAGGTGATCTTCAGGGACATCCTCTCGACCGGTTTCCCGGGCGAGATCGTCGACGTCTCGATGGTCTGGATGCCGGAGCCCTTGCACGTCGGGCACTGGAGCATCTTCGGGGGCTTGGGACCCGTGTGAATCTTCATACCGCCTCTCCTTCCTATCGAATGGTCTAAGTATATGCTTGAGTATATACTGATGTCAATAGGAAAGTGGAGTGAAGAAATGCGATTTAAGCTTCGAAGTGCCAGAGGTCCTGGAGCTTCATCGCCACGAAGGCCACCAGGCGGTCGCGGTTCTGGTACTCGTTCATCCGGGCGCCGTCGGGGATCTTCCCGGTCCAGTCCTTGCCGAAGATGCGCTCCACCAGAGCCTCGGTTACTTTCCCCGTCGCGCCCAGGTTCCCGGCGATCGCCCGGACCTCCTTCTCGCTGATCGGAAGGCGGGACTTGGGCTTTCCGGCGACCAGGTGTTCGATGTGCTGCTCGATCCCGTCGAGGAGGACGTCGCGATCCAGGTTCCGGATCTCCTTCATGCACGCCTCGCAATACGGGATCGAGGCGGTCTCGGAGCTCGGGCCGATCTTGAGCGTGACATTGACCGACGAGATGTCGATTCGAGGCATCGGCTTTTTGCAGGCGAAGCATTCGGACATGAGGGCTCTCCTTCCTTTCGTTCCCGAGAAGTATTACAATTCCAGCGTGAAGACGTCCATGGGTGTCGCCGAGATGCCGGTCGGCCTGACTGAGAAGGCGATCCGCCTGGATCTGGCGATGCGCGCGGGGTTCCGGGAGTTCATCACGGAGGGGAACCTCGAGGAAATCATGGTCGAAAAGGGGGCTCTCGAGGCGGTCAAGAGGCATTTCGACGGCCTCTGGGAGCGGGCCGGGGTCAAGCGATCGCCGGTATACGACGGGATCATCGGGGCGCTTACCGAAGGGCCCAAGACCCTGGAGGAGATCTTCGAGTTCCTGAAGGGGGATCCGGACTTCGACGACTTCCGGGACCTGGACCGGAAGACCTTCGCCAAGGCAGCCAAGGCCATGTTCGAGGCCGGCCTCCTGACGGTCGACGAGCGCAAGATGTGGGTCCTGGAGTAACCGTTCTTCATCAAAACACCCCTTTTCCCGGTGTTTTGTGCTTCACTGCTTCTTCTCTTCTTCTTTGGCCTGGACTTCATCCAGGGTCTTGAGGAAGGCCCTCCACGCCTCGGGCTCGACTTTCTTGCCCTTCTGATCCCTGAGGAACTGGGCGGCCTTCACGATCTTCTCGAACTTCACCTTGATACCGTCGCGCGGCTCGACGCTCATGCCGGCGGGAGTCAGCTTCCAGGCGAAGGTGGGGCGGGGGGCCCCGGTCTCGAGCTTCTGGATCACCTCGCAGTACCCCCATTTCCGGAACTTCCCGAGCCAGGCGGCCGCCACGGTCGCCGCGGTCGATCCCTTCCCCATTTCCCCCATGCGCGGGCCGGACTTGATCTCGGAAGGGAAGGTATCCTTGATCTCGGCGGCCTTGGCGAGGTCGGCGGCGCTGAAGGGAGCCTTCAGCGTGCGGGCGGCCTCCAGGATCTCGAACCACTTCTTCGATTCGGTCTTCATGGCTGGGGTCCTTTGGTCATGGCAAATAGCCTCCAAATTCCAGATAAGAGCAGGGTCACGGTCAGAGTCAAGCTAACATATATGTTAGTTTAAGATAACATCTATGTTAGATTGACTATGAGAAGAAGAGGCGCTCGAGGAGGGAGGAGGGTCAAATTTATCTCCCTATGTGACACGCCTAAATGGGGATTTAAGTCACTGAAGGCCATATCGCTTCACCGCTTGCCTTTTGGCGCGTTTTCCCGGGAAGTGGGGGCCGGGAAGCCACCCTGCCTGATCTGGCCCGCCTGCTTCAATCTGGCTGCGCTGGCTTTATCCTCGCGCCTCAGGTTGGCCTGCGCGACCAGCGCTTTCGCCCTCAACCTTGCATCCGCGTTGTCCTGCGGGAGATGCAGGCCGAGCATCCCGGCCATGAGCCAGAGGATCTCGTCGCGTCGGCGGATGGCGAGCTCGCGGGCCTGGATCTCGGCTCTACTCACGGTTCCAGCCACCCCAACCCGGCTCTGGCGCCGCATCCGAGCCGCGGTCTCCTGGTCGATCGCCTGGCTCATGAGCCAGTGGGCCTCGCTCAAGGCCGTCCGGAAGTCCCGGTCGCTGATCTCGGGCTTCCGGTCCTCCGCGCTGGCCCTCTCCCTCTTCTCCCTCTCCAGGAACTCGAGGAGCTCCTGAAGATCCCCGGCCATGAGGGCGCTGTTCGCGTACAGGATATTGCCGTCCCGGAGCCTGATCGACCCATCCATCTGTCTCTCGGCCATACTATCCCTTCCTCCCGCCCTTCTTCGCACACCGGCTGCAGGTCCCGACCCTCTTCGTCCGGTCGACCTCGGCCCAAGAGCAGCCGCCCGGGCACGCGCGGTCATCCCGGCAGCCGCAGCTCCGGCAGGTCGCCACCGGGATCCCGACCAGCCCGTCTCCGGACATCCCGAAGGCGATGTAGGTCACCTTCCTCGAGGGCCTGAAGCTCTCCATCGCTTCCTCCTTAAGCGTTGACATCTATCCCCTCCCCCATCCTTCTCCAATGGGCGTCTGTCCGTACTGGCGCAGGAATGTGTCTATCGTGAAGGTCGTTAGGAACCCCGATCTCCACTCTTTGTCGGAGTCCCTCTCGGCTGGCATCAGGCTGAAGGCGATCGCATGGACTTCGCGCGTCCATTCAGGCCCCTTCAGCGGAGAAATCGGATTGGGATGGTTAGCGAACCATCTGATCGCCGCGAGGCCGCCCGCAGCGCACCCCTCTTCCTCTCTGGGGGTATATTTATGGCTCTCCCGGACCAGCGTTGCGAAGTCTTTTTCTAGAATCTGGTTGAGATACTTGACTACCTGGTGCTTCGGATAATCAGAAAGCTCAATCATCGTCGCCGTCTCAGCCGCCATCAGGCGCTTACGAGGTTTTAGAGGGCCCAGTTGCCTATAGCGCAGCAGGAAGACTGCAAATACTTTCCCTATAGTCAGGTCCATCTACTTTCCTCCGCCCCGGACCAGCAGGTATCGCTGGTCGTCGGTGTTCCACCTATAGATCCGTGCGAAATGGCCGTGCTTGATCCTCCACACCTCGGCGATCTCCATGGCCTCGGTCAAGGTCCTCGCCGGCGTCACCCGCGTGATCTTGGCCATCTCGATCAGCACCCGGTAGGGATCCCTCTTCATGGTCTCATTCCCCCGGATCCTCAAGTAGCCGAATCGCATTGGAAAGCCAGCCATTGGCGTCGACGTCGCGCTCTTCGTCTTCATGCCCCTTGTTGCGGCGAGTAGCTCCGAAATCGCCCTGTCGCCTCTCGGAGATTTCGGCACGGTGCTTTCCGCAAAGCCTGGTCAGCTTTCCGGCCCGGGTCAGCCCTAAGGCGACCTCGCAGACGCGATATTCCTGATCGCACCACGAACACTCAAGCGAGCAATTCGTGGGGAACGGCATCCCCGTCACCGAGCTGATGAAGTCGCATCGAGCACACATGATATTTACTTCGAGAACATGACCCTCTTTCCATCGCGCACGATCTGGAGGTTGTACTTGACCTTCCCCATCTTGCTGATGTCGTCTTCGGACAGCCCCAGGGCCATCGTGAGCCAGCGCTCAGCCCCTTCCCGGCCCAACTGGTTCAGGACGGTCAGGTAGCCGAATCCGACGAACTTGGAGATGATCTGAGCCAGCACGATGTAGTCGTAGTTCTCGATCGGCCTTTTCTTGCCTTCCCAAGACCCCACGATCTTGGAAAAGACCAGCATCGCATCATCACTGGCCTTCTCGGTTGCCTTGAGCAGCGCTTCTTCATTCATGGTTCTTTCCTTTCTATTCCTTTTCACCACGCGGTTTGTAAGGAGTCTCGAACGCTTTCTCGACCGACCATTTCAACCGGTTCAGGCGGTCATAGAGGACATGGTAAGGGATCTTCACAATCTTGCTCCAGGCACTCAGCTTGTGATCGACACCCTTGTAGGTATAGAACTTGAGCCCATGCTCCAGTGGCAGATTGACCGCGTCGTCGATGGACATCTTCTGGTTGACCACCCGGTGCTGCAGCCGCCGATGGTCGACCCCGGTCATCTCGCTGACCTCGGCCAGCGAGCGCATCTGACCGCGGAAGAAGACCATGTGATTGACGCGCCTCTTCCGGTTCTGCAGTTTGGGAGGCTCCCACTGGACATTGTCCGGCCAGTAGCCCTTGTCGTTGTCGATCCGGCCCAAGGTGTGCTTCTTGGTGGGCCGATCCCCGGCCTTCGCCTGGAGTTCCGACTCGAAGACCGCATAGGATTCGCGCCACCGCGGATCCATGCGTATCCCTCGGCTCCCGTAGTTCTTGAACTTGGGGTGGTTCTTGTTGAAGCAGCGCTGCTTGATCTGCGACCAGATCTGGTAGAGCCGCTTCTGCTTGCCGCCGGCGGTGGCGCCGTGGTACTCCAGTTCCTTGGTCTCTTTCTTCATAGCTTTCTCCTCATTCGGCGTGGAGGTTACGCGGTTTATGTGTCATTAAGCAAGTTTAAAGCGACAAAAAATCCGGTAGAGTGCATGGAAGCGTTTCTAGTGCTTTTTCGACCCCTTTTTCCTGCGAATTACCCCTGGTTGCCGAGGAGAAATAGACCCCTCCGGTTGCCACTTTCGGGCCCCATATCTCCGAAGATCGCGGGTTGCGCGAAGACAGCCCCAAAGCCAGTCGCTTGCCGGGTCTTCTTCCGAAATCCGGAAGAGAGTTCGGGCTTTGGAGTAGGCCGTGAGCAGATGGACTTGGTCGTCGATCGTTGCACCGTGGATTTGAAGCTCGCGGAAGTCGGAAAGGCCCACGTGCGCGGCCTCCCGGATATAGGCGAAGGTCCATTTCCGGTGCCGGTCGTCGACGAAGAGGCTCCGGATCTTCGCTTCCGGGTCGACTTCCGGATCCCGTTCGAGCCACGCAGCGTCTTCCTGTTTCATCCTTAGCCTTTTCAGAATGCCTTTTTGATGTTGTTCAGTTCCCTGCTGGCCTGATCCCGCATGTTTTCCGGGAATTCCTGGTCGATCATCCTTTCGAGGTGCTTTACTCCCGCGATAGGATTCCCTTTCTGCCCTTGCTGATAAACAAGGGTCACATCTTTCAGCTTCTGTTCGACAGGCACACCGAGCTTGGCGAGGACTTTCGGCATGATCTGTAGGGCACTTTGCAAACTCACCTTTTGATTGAACAGAACCCCGGCAGAGATCAGACATATCTGATGTCGATATCCGTGGGTCCAGATCTTCGCGAAGGAATCGCAGGCGGAATCGATCTGCTCTGCGGTAAGTTCTTTGAAGTCTGGGCTCATGTCTTTCTCCTTCATGCGGATTTCTCCTCGTTTTTCTTCTCGATCAGATTGTTGACGATGAAGATCAGCTTTGCGATCTCGATCTTGTAGCAGATCCGGCATTTCTCCAGGGTGCAATGCATGTAGACCGGCTTCTCGCTGCCTTCAGGGACCAGCTTATGGGCCCAGGGGATGATGCGCTCGGTCGTGATCATGAGATCCCCACGGCGTAGGAGAAGGGCTTCGGCTTGGTCGCTCTCTTGATGTAGAGCGGATGCTTCGGATGACCGCCCTTCACGGTCGTGAAGCAGGTCAGCTTCGCCTCCCGGAGGAGCTTGGTGGCCACTTCGACGCCGCGGCCCAGGTGATCCCCATGAGCGCCCCAGGCTGCCACGATCAGGGACGCAGAGGCGGCCGCCTCCTTGATGAAGGCATTGTTCAGCGGGCCGATGGGATCTTCGGCCTTCTTCATGACCTTCGGATCGGTCGCGCGGTAGGCGAAGATGTTCACGACCTCGAGCTCGCCGAACTCCCACATCTGGGCCCAGACCATGCAGGCTGCAACGGTCGGATCTGCCTGGAAGGCATCGGCGGTGGACGGATTCAGCATCAGGAAGACGAGCTTCTTGTCCGGAGCGCCGCTCCACTTATGGATCAGGCTGTAGCGGTAGAGGAATTCGCCCTTCTTGTTCTGGAACCGGGCATCGAAGACGGCCTTCGACGAGATCCCCAGATCCGAGAAGGTCTGGAAGGACAGGTTGCTGATGTTCTTCTGGATCACGCTCATGCGAGGGGATCCTCGCCGGGCCACTTGCCGTAGACGATGAAGTGATCCGCGTGTTTCCCTTCCACCCTTCGATCGATCCATTCATCCAGCATGGCGTGAAGGAACTTGCGGTTCTTCTCGATCTTGGGGTCGGTGGTCGAGATCAAGGTTTCCACGGACATGCCGTTCGGATTGGTGTATTCGATCTGGGCGTGAACGGGATCCTGGCAACAGCGATCAGACGTATTCTGATCCACCACAATCTCCTTCCTTCCTAGTTCCCGACTACTTGACCAGCTTGAATTTATTGAGTGGATCGAGCGGCTTCATCATCCTCATGAGGCTGGCCATCGGATCCTTGCACGGCACCCATTCCGCGGGAGCTTCCGAGAGAAACTTGAAGTCGGCATCCACAACTCGGGCTGACTCGATGAAGGCCTTGCGAACCTTCTTCCAGCTTCTGGGCCCCTTCTCGATCACCTGGGCGAGGTAGCACGGGCCCGGCGCACTCCAGGAGCTCTCGAGGACATCCAGGATCCGCCAGATCGCACGGCCATAGGTGCCGTCGAAGTAGATCTTGTCGCCCTTCTTGAATCTAGGCTTCATGTTCCCATCACGATCTTGGAGAAGTCGGCCAGGCCCTCCGATCCGATGCGCTCCATGCTTCCGAGATAGATATCGGTGGTCTTGAGATCGGCATGGCCGAGGCGTTCCTTGATCTCCTTCACGTCCTTCCCAAGTTTCTTCATCACCCTGGCTCCCAGGTGGCGGAGGCCGTGCATGTGGATGTTCACGATGTCCGGATCTAGGCCTGCCTGGGCGCCGTGGCTCTTGATGAGGGCGTCGAGGGAGGAAGCGGAAAGCGGCTGCTCTCCTACCTTCATCTTGATGTTCCGGGCCCGGTTGAGGTACTTCCCGGCGTCGGTGGTGGCGATCCACGCGGGCGAGCTCCCCTTCAGGATGCGTCCGGCCGAATTCCAGTAGTCCTGGATGGCCTTGATGATCTCGTCGGTAAGGTCGATCAGGATGGGGTGGCCGCCCTTCTGGATGAAGCGGATGTAGGTCTTGCCCGAGTCCTCCTTGAAGTCGGAGAAGCGGATGCGGGCGATCTCCTGCCGCCGGCGGGTGGTCCAGAGGGTGGTGGTCATGATCGCGTAATCGCGCTTCCCGATGACCGTCCGGCGATCGCAGGTCGCGAGGAGTTTGTGGTATTCCTCGACCGTGAACTCGCGTAGGTCATTGGATTTCTCGTAAGCCTGGATCTTGGGGAGGATCTCCTTGATGGACTTCCACGGATTCGACTGGATGATGGCGGTTCCCATGGTGTCCATGGGGCGCGCGAGGAAGTCGAAGAAGGAGGAGGCGGCCGCACAGTAGTTCCGGATCGTGCGGTCGGCCAGGCCCTTCTTCCGGAGATGGTCGACGTAGCTGGTGAGGTGGGTGCGTGTCACGGCAACGGGGCTCTGGAGGCCGGTGGCGGCCAAGAACCCGAAGAATTCGCGGAGCGCGACCTCGTAGGTGGTCCAGCTCGAGGGCTTCTTCATGGCCTTGAAGTCGTAGAGGGCCATGGCCATCTGCTGGGGCCAATGGGCGAGATTCCCTTTCACGGTGCTCTGCAGGTGGACCAGCTTGTGAGGGACCGGCGAAAGGGGTTGCGGGATAGGGGTCAGCGGGAAATTCTGTTTCGGCGTCTCGTCCACGGCTGAAGTGTAGTCTCGGTTTACCTGAAAGTCCAGAGATCCTTGAAAATGCTCGGGAGGCCCCTTGCGAGCCGGGGCCCCCCGAGCTAGGGCAGAGGTTCAGGTTGTATTTTGGCACCTGAAGCTGATGCATCCAAATTCCCAGCACACGATTTCAGGGCTTGGTGTGGCGATAAGCGCAGATCGGCGGCAGCCGCCATCGACGATTTTCTGACAGGCTCTTGCCTGGAAGTGCCAGACGGCGGAGCCGCACGCTAGGATTTTCAAGATCGCTTTAGCTGCAAGACGGCAGCGCCGCTCGACGCGAATTTTCCAAGCCGGAAGGCTTGGCCGGGAAAAGAATGCCACACTGCCCGGGAGGGCCAACGCGAAAATTTTCAGGTGGCACCCATCAATTCCTGTTCTTCCTGTTCCAGAGGGCATCCTGGATCTCGCCAAGCTGCTCATTGTTCAGGGGAAGGATGTCCTTGAAAGGCAGCGATCGCATGGGTTGGCAGACATCACACATGACCTTGGCCTTCATCTTCACCTTCATCTTGAGGGAGGAAGGGGCGATCCAGACCTCGAGCTGGCACTTCTCGCACTTGTCCTTCTGCATCCCATCCACGATCAGGACTTTGGGATTCCCAACCCGGTAGCAGAGAATGATTACCCCCTCATCATCAGCCATGCTTATCTCTTCCTGGCTTCTTCCGCTTTCTGGACTGCCTCCCGGGCCACTGGCACGCAATTCTTGCACTTCAAGACCGCGCGATCCACTCCCTCCCAGAATTCGGAGGCATGAACGGCATAGGTCTCGAAGAACTTGTCGAACATTTCCATGAAGGCGATCTTGGCATTGATGGGAGCCCCGGTCAGCGGTATTTCATCGCCCCCCTTGGTGGAATAAAGGAGGGTCTTTCCGGTCTTGAGGCGGCCGACCCGGACGAAAGTCTGATCCATCCTATCGAGGCAGACAGCGGGGCTGTCGATCACATATTGATCCGCCAGATCAGTGGCGAACTTGGAAAGAGCATCGATGGCCGCCGAGATGGTGTCGAGGACGGCATTGTTCGGCATCTTTACCCTCCTCTCGCCCATTTCATCATGGATTCGAACACGATCCCCGAAGGCGGCGGATCCGCGAGTTCGATGGCTTTCTCGAGCGGGACTCCGAGCGCCTGGGACGCGATCGCCGCGGCGAAGACGCGGGAACGATTCGCTCCCGCCATGCAGTGGACGAGGAGAGGGTAGGTCCCCAGGCGGCAGGCGAGATTGAAGTACTTGGGATCGGTGGGATTCACTTCATCGACGGGAAGATGGAGGTGGATGATGTTCGCCGGCACTTTGACACGGATGTCATGGGCGACGGTGAGCACGGCCTTGAGCCCCAACTTCTGGAGCATCTCCCCACTGGAACAGATGTCGATGGCCTCCGCGGCGCCGCTCTGGTAGAGGAATCCGGTGACGATCTGGCGGGGACCTCTCACGGTCGCCTTGCCGATGATGAAGAGGGGATCGCTCATCATTTCACCTGTTTTTCCATCGGAATCACGCTCCAGACATCGCACTTCTTGCAGTAAGTCATCCAGTGGCGGTCCAGTCCAGAAGTCCCCCCATCCCTTCCGGTATTGGGATGTTCCAGTTGGGCTTCTACTGGATTCTTGCAGTACAGGCACTTCACATTCATTTGGGCTTCACGAACTCCAGGCTGCAGCCGAGAGCCGCCTCCATCATTTTCCTCGCCTTGTGGGGAGGATAAAGCCTTCCATCCATGAACTTCATCACCATCTCGAGAGGGAGTCCGGAGATTCCAGCCAGGTCCTCGAGGGATATCTCCATGGCCCTCATCCTGTAGTGGATGAACTGGGAAATGGAATTGCACCAGTCTTGGTAGGTGTGCTCTTTCACTTCAGGAAACTCCGAAGGATGGCGTCCACCTCTTTCAGGCTCACCTTGAAGAGGATGGCGACTTGGCTCCTGGAGAATCCGCTTCGGAAGGCCGTCGCGATGCGAGCAGCCTTGGAGCCTTTCACCGTCCGTGCGCTGCCGCGCGTCATGGGTTTGTTCCCTTGGTTGAATTGTAGTGAACCTCGCAGGGCAGTTTCTTGACCGGGTTGTTGCTCTTCTCGCAGCTACAAAGCGTCCCGTGGGTGAAGAGCAGTTCCTTGATGAGCGGCTTGATCCCAAGCCCGTCGTAGCAGGGTTCGCAAACCTGGGCTTCATGATACTGGCCGTCCTTGTCGATCGAGCCGTATCCCCACAGCCCTTCCATCTGCATGTACTCGAAGTTCATGTTGCAGTCGTCCCGGGTGGACTTCCCGCACTTGTCGCAGAGAATGTCCTCCCAGTTGTCGGTCGAGTCGTTCCCCTTGAGAACCGTCGTGCCGTCCTTCTTCGGGATCTTCAAGAAACTCTCCCCTGGTAGGGTTTCAGGCTCTCCCCATCCGGATCATGGCGCTTGCGCTCCGCGCGTGTGGGCTCTTGATAGAGCTCCGCTCCGCAGGCCGTGCACCTCCGGTGCGCTTTGCCATGATGGACCCCGCCGAGCGAGATCCCCGCGAAGAGCCATTTGTGCTTGTGTCTCATTCCAGATCCTTTCCACCGATCCGGGGCGGCATCTTCTTCATGTCGTGCGTGTCGGAGAGGTCCACCGCCTTCTCCACCCGGCCGTAGATCATCCCGTCCAGGACCTTCTGGGCATCCTCGCGCTTCTTGAAGTACTCGGATTCCCGCGAGTAGGGCCCGCAGTCGCACTCCGTCCCGATGTAGTAGGCGCAGGTATAGAGCACCTTGGGGACCAGCTTGACCCCACAGTCCTCGCAAGTCTTGGGCGCCCCGTTGCCGAGCGTTTCGTTAGGGAGCATTCTCTCTCCTGAAATCCTTTTCGCCGTGCGTCCAGTCCAGCAGTCGGGCCCATTCGTGAAACTCGCAGCGCGTGCAGACCACCGAAGGATCAAGCTCCCCGCCGGCGGCCACCTTGTGATCCAGATGATGGAGCGCCTGGCACTTCGGGCAGGACAAGGTCGGACTCGCCTCTCCCACCGTCCACCACCAGGTCGCCGGCGCGCAATCCGGATGCTTCTTGAACAGGACATAAACCCGTTGGTTCATTCCCGGGTCACTCCAGCGCCATTGCACTTCGTGCATATTTGTGGAGGATTGGGGTCGGGGATGTAGCGTCCGGAGATTGACCCCGAACAGGTGCAGCCCGCATAGCTTACCCCGGGATTCTTTTCGTGGAAGGGGCAGGTATGGTGCGTGACTTCCGACACCATCTTCAGACCTCGCAGATCGATCATCATGGCCATCTCCTTTTCGAAAAGCACTCGGCCTTCGGCGCCATCCTCATGGAGCAGCTTTGACTTCTTCCAGGCGTTCTATCGCCAGGCGGAAGAGTTCACCGATCTGGTCGTTCGTGATCTGCTTCCTTATCCTCAGGGCCACAAACTCCGGATCGTAGCGGAGCTCGTGCTCCATATGGATCAGCATTCGAAGGCTGATCTTGCTCCGCTGGGTCCGCCAGTCGCCCGTCACCACCGTCTTCCAGCGCTCGATGTCGGCCTCCAGGATCCTGGGATGCCGGGCGTCCAGGGCCTCCGTCTCGTCCCGAGGTGCCTCCTCGATCGCCTTCAGCATCTCCTTCACCGCAAGCTCCGCCTTCTCCGCGCGGCAGGAAAGGCAGGGCTCTCCCCTCTGGATGCTGTACCAGATCACCCAATGGGCGTTGTGCCCGCAGGACAGGAACTCGGGAACTTCTTCCGGCCGCGTCAGGTGGTCGATCGGCCGCCCGCTGTGCGTTTTTTCAACCATTCATTCACCAATACCGATGATGATCCTTACTGTAGTTCAGACTGTTCCCGTAGAAGGTCTCCAGGTCCGGGATGTCGTCGTCCGGAGCCACCAGGTCGATCACCGGCTGCTTATCCTTGTCTTGGAAGCGGCAGAGCGTCGACAAATACTTCAGCATCTCGAAGTAGCGGCCGCCGTCGGTGATGAACCTCGAATGGTGATCATCCCCTTCCCTTCCCGCGTTGCGGATGATCATCACCGGCTGGCCGTCGAAATAGACTCCTCCCAGGAGCCAGAAGCGCCGGCCGTCGTAGTCCACGTAGCGGTAGACCTTGATCTGGACCTTCTCGTTCTTCTCAAGATCCAGGCGGTCCCAGACCTGCTCCAGCTCCGGAAGATGCTTGTAATAGCAGCCCATGAGCACCGAAAGATCCTTCCAGGTGTCTTCGGCGTCCCGGGCGTAGAGATCCGAGGGTTTCATTGCGAAACCCCAGCTTTCGGCGTAACTCCAGAGCCCGAAGTTGATCTATGCTTGGAGAGGCTCGAGAGGTCGGGTAATCTTGGTCTCCTCCTTGCGAGCCTTGATGGCCTTCTCGAGGCACTCGTTGCAGAGAAGGACAATGAAGACCACTTTGAGGAGCTTGCCGCACTCGGCGCAATGGACCGGAGGCTCGAACATCTTCTCTCTCCAGGGCACAGGATGCGAGGTTTAAAGTCCAATCCCGCCCCAAAGTTCCGATCATCCAGAGCCATGAAATCCTCAGGCGTTACGCGACTTCTCATTCTTTTCCACTTTCCGCACTTCCGAGCAGCAACTTGCCAGACATTCGCAGTCCGGAATGGTGCAAAACCGCACCTCCAGCTTGTCGGGAGCATCGATGTGCGGCGACCAGGTCTCGGGCTTGTGGTTGACATGCCCGCCCAGCTTCCTTTCGCACCACTCGCGGATGTCCCGGATGCCGATGTAGCTCACCCCGCCCACCACAAACTCCGGCAGATGCCCGCCGGATGCCGGCGCGCAGGGGATGTCCCCATAGGCCTTCTTCACGACCTCGAGGGCTTCGCGGCTGTCCCGGGTGTCATCCAGGTATAGGATCATGGATCAAACCTCCAGGACCTCGACCCAGTCCGGCTTCTGCTTCTTCCCGGTCTCGGGACAGAAGTAGGTCGCTTCCTCGATCAGCTTCTCGGAGCCCGCGTGGATCAGGTAGGGAAGCATCCCGACCAGCAGCTTCTCGCAATGCGGACACTTGGGCAGCTTCATTTGTCCTCCAGCCTGCGAACACTGCCGAGATCCCGGGCATCCCAGGAACTCCCATCCTTGTCGACCTTGATCCAGGGCACCGAAGGATCATCCTTGGCGAAACCGGTGATGGTTCCCTCACAGGACCAGGTCTTTCCGCTCACCCAGACCCGGTCGCCGATCTTCGGAATCCATTCCACTTTGGGCTTCGGCTTGGGAGGCTCCGCGGGCACCAGCTTGAATCCGATCTTCTCGAGGACCTGCCAGTCCTCCTCGCTCAAGGGCGGAATGGCCTCCACCGGAAGCCCCATGGCCTTGCGGCAATCCCGCATCGCGATCGGAATCCAGGCCTTCATCGCCTTCTGCGGATCCGCGGCATGAAGCACCGCATCGAGGGTGCCGTGGACCTCATGAATCACCTTCTTGAGCTCCGCGATCTCCTCCTGGAAGGCTTTCCGCTCGGCCTCGACCTTGGAGGCGATCCATTCGCGGCCCTGAAGGGTCGGCTTCGCGGCCGATACCTTCACCTCGCGGTCCTTCGCCGCGACGATGGCATGGTTGTCCACCGCGCATTCATCGGCACCCTGGGCGCCCTTGTAGCAGCCGCAGGTATTGCACCAGTAGTTCATTTGGATTTCTCGGCGGGAAGCACGTAGATGCCGCCCAGTTCGGTCCCGATCAGAACATAGATCATGGCGCCGGTGTCGGGATCAGTCCGCCGCATGACCAGCCCCGAGCGGATGCCGTTCGACACGGTCCCCAGATTGGTCCAGGGCCCGGGGTTCACCACGGCATCTTCCCGGGTATGGGGCTTCGCCCTGCTCAGGACGATGGCCGGCACGACGATCAGACTCGTGATGATGATGGTGATCACCACGAGCAGGATGGTGCTTCCTGAGATCTTCATTTCGAATCCTTCCTTCTGCGAAGCTCGGTGAGCAGGCGATCGACTCCGGAATACCACTGCCGCCGCTTCGCCGGAGACTGGAGATCAGGGTCGGTGCAAAGCTCTTTCGAAGCCTTCTTGATCAGCCGCTCGCGCTTCTTGTCATCACCGGCCTTGCTCATATCTTCCCCTCCCGTTTCCAGCGGGCCTCGGTCTCGGCGGCGAGCTTTTCATCGGCCGCCTTCCGCTCAGGACTGCGGTTATCGATGTCGATCCACATCTGGTGGGGGATGTTCCAGATCATGCCGGGACGCGGAGGACACTTCGGGTTGCGACGGTCGACCGGAGCATCCTTCACCTTCAGGAAGTTCTCAGCCGAAATTTTTCCGGTGGCATCGCAAGCCACACAGGGAAGCGGACCGCCCCACTGGGCCCAAGGCCAGCTCCCGGAGCCGAAACAACGGGGGCAGATCTTGTCCGCGCAGCACTCCTGGTCGCACTTCTGCCAAGCCCTGCAGACGGACTCCAGGCAATACCATCCATGAGTCCGATAGTCCTGATTGAGGTATTTCATCGGACGGCCGCATTTGGGACAGTTCATGGACGCCGATCTCCTCCCTGGTAAACCAGTTCTACCTGTTCCTTTGCGCCTGTTCCAGAGTTTTCTACGGCCGCCGAAGGAACCAGATCGAAGCGATCAGGCCTCCGACCACTATCAGGGCCACGACGAACATCGCGACCAGTCCAGTCAAGACTCCGAGACAGCCGGACTTTGTCGCAAGAAATTGTTGGGCTTCTGGATTCCTCACTCCACTCTCTCCCATTTGTTCGAAGCATGAAGTATCCGGAAGGTAAGCCGGATGTCTCTCTGAGGATACACCTGATTTCCAACGCGCTCCTCGATCCAGACCCCGGTCGCATCCTTCTCGGTCTTCACGATCTGGTCGCGCTGGATCTCGGCCAGGGCCTTGGATTTTGTGATCGAACGGAGATCGACATTCTCGAGGCCCCCTTCGGGGTTCGTTTTCCTCACCCAGACCAGCCAGACCGCGAATTCCTTCCAGTCGCGCAGGGGCCAGGGCTTGTTTGGATCGAAGGGCATCTTTACTTCCCGAATCCAATGGCCATCAAAAGATCACGTCCTATCTCCGATACCCCGCCCATGAGCGTCGCATCATGCCTCTGGGGTTTCGTCCATTGGGACCGCTCCATGATGAGCGCCCACCAGAAGATTTCGTAGCAGAAGTAGTAGATCCCCAGGAGCAGGACCAGAGGGAAGATCAGGACTTTGATCGTATTCTTCATCTCAAATGTCCTTTTCGTAGCCGTCCAGGACCTTCTGCATCTCCGTGACCCGGTCGAGAGCCATGATGGCGCTCTTCACGTCGTCCGACTTACCCTTGATCGTGAAGACCAGGGCTGTTGAATGCAATACCACCTTCATCTCGTCGATCAGGCTCGAGAGGTCGGAAAGCCGGTTCCGGATCACCCGTCGCTGGCCCCGAAGCAGGTCCTCGAGGTCGAAGGTATGCCCTAGCCGACAGGCGATGATCTTCCCGGGTTTCGGGTTCTCCTTGAGCGGAGCGTTCCCGCAGATCGGGCAGCTCAGGATTCCCAGCTTCTCGATGGTCATGGTTGAGTTTTCGGAGTCCCATGCGAAGGCATCGGAGTCGGAATCGGCTTCTTGGGAGCCCGAATCCTGAGCATCGCCTCGGCCATCTCGTCGGCCAGTTCGGCAACCTTATCAATCTGGAGTCGGCCATCCTTCCAGATCATGTAGGGGTCTCCCGCCAGAAGCCCCTGCATCGCCGCCTTGGCCAGTTCGTCTCTGTCGCTCATCACCATCCACCTCGGAAAAATCTCGCGCGGCGCTCCGCGCAATGTTTAAGAGGTCACCTGCCTCATCGACTCCAAGACCTCGATCTTCCAGACCAGCAGCATCCGCCGGCAGCCGTCGCAGGCCGTGATCTTCTCGGGCTCGTCGCGCATGATCCGGAAGCAGTCCTGGGCGAGCGGACAGGTCAGCGCGTGCGTGAGCGCTTCGCGCAGCAGCTCGTTCCGAGATTCGCTCATTCACTCAGTCCTTAAACAGCGGCAGCAGGCATCTTCATGACCTTCCCAGTGGAAGCCGCACTGCTCATGGCCCCAAATGGCGCAAGCCAGATGCCTCCACCAGCGGACCTTCTTGGGCTGGATGCACTTGCGGATCGGATGGGGATATTGCGGAGGCCCGAGCTTCTCGGTCTTCATGCTTTCCCTTCACCTCCGCGGATCCGTTTGGCGATGTTCCTCTTGGCGAGCCTGACCGTGGCCCGAAGCGCCTCCTCCATCCCCACCCGGTTGACGGCCTCGATATTCTCCGGAGGCATCGGGCCTTCCAGTTCCGGCTCGCTCTCCGCGACCTGGGCCGCCCATTCCCGAGCCAGGTCCCCGTTCGCGTTCGCCAGCGCCATCGCCCGGTTCAGGATCTTCATGGGATCGGGCCTCGACTCGTAGGAGAGGCCGATGATCTCCAGGCACAGGTCCTTGATCGTGGTCTTGATCTCTTCGGTCTTCATCACTTTCCCTTCCTGTTCTGGATCACCCCGCAGCGCTTGCAGCGGCGCCGCTGGTAGCTGTCGTAGCCGCTCGAGAGCCATCTCCAGGCCCACCACGAGTGACGGCGATGCTCATTGGTGCAGGGCATCTACTCCCCCTCTTTCTTCAGGAATTCCCCGCGCTGCCAGCGCCGGAGGAGCTGCTGAGCGTCGTAGCGGATGGCCGCCGGATACTCCTCGGAATCCACGACCTTCATCAGGATTTCCATCGCCTCGTCGAGCGCGGAACTCAGCTTGTCTTCGCGATTCATGTTTCACCCATCTCCTTCCGGGCCTTTCTCCTGGCCCACCTGTTGTGCCGGCGCTTCCAGTCCCGGGGGAAGCTGTTGCAGCAGAGGCACCATGGATACAGCTTCCGATGCAACGTCGCGCGGGTCGGTCGCTTCATGGACACCTGGAACAGATCCAGCCCTTGTCGGTCATGCGGAACGAGCGGCTCATGCTGGCATATTCCTTCAGTTCCGCGTTGCCGTCGAACTTGCAGGCCGCGCAGACCCTGTCGGCATGCTGCGGATTATCGCACCAGTCCGGACAGTTTTTCCCAGTCAGGACCTCGTGCGCGAGCTTCCCCGAAGCCGAGAGCGCGTCGACGGCCAGCTTCTCAATGGCGTCGAAGGCGAAGCGCGTTTCCTTCCGGTAGCGATCGTCATCGTAAGGGTATGGACCGCGGCCCTCTGAGATCCAGCGACGACCCTTGACTTCCTGACAGATCGCCGCGAGGGCTGATCCAAGACCGGTCTTGTCCCGATCCAGGGCAGCCTCGAGCTTCTTGATGCGCTCGTCCGCCAGCTTGCCGGCCTCGTTCACCAGGCGGAAGGTTTCCTTCCACTGATCCTTCTGGAGATCGAAGCCGACCCGGTTCACCAGGTCGCCGAACTCTTCTTCATTCATTTCCCACTCGAACCTTCTTTTTCCCAGCCTCGATGGCCTTCGCTCGAGACTTGCTGACCCGCTGCTCCTCCTCATAAACCGATTCGAGGAAGATGTCCTTCATGACGACGCTGCCGATATTGTGGCGATGAACCAGCTCGAGAACCTCCCCAGCCACGCCCTTTTCACGGAGCATCTCGGCGATGACCTCGTTGGCATCCTTAGCCATCTTGCGCTCGGCCGCCTCCTTCTCGTCGCATGTACGGCCCCTCTGATGAGGACCTTCGCAGATCTCTCCGTCGAAGGTCTCCCGTTCGTGGGCTTCCAGGCAGTCGTCATGCATCCGCCAGTTCTGGAATTCGCCCTCCCATTCGCCCACGTACTTGAAGTGGCGCTCGCCGATCGCAATGTCATCGTTACAGTAAATGCAGCGATGCACCTTCTTGGCGACCGGATGCTCTCCCACGCCGAAGCTCATGATGCACCTCGATCAGACGCTCATCCACTTCACGCCGGCGCCCAGGTGCTCGACGTCGCCGCGGCGGTGCAGATGGGCTTCATCCTTCTCGCAAGCCAGCTTCCCGAGGGTGGAATGCGTGTAGGTGGAGGGACACTTCCGCTTCATCCCATCAGCCAGAGCCCAGGCCTTTTCGATGATGTCCTTCCGCTTTTCGACGTGCGGAGGAAGGAGCAGGGCGGCGATCTTGGCGAGGCGATCCTTCAACTCCACGTTCTCAGCCTCGGCGGTCTTGATGTAGTGCATGGCGTAGTGCCGCATCGGGCCGGAAACCTCGTCTTCGCTTGTGACCAGCCAGTCCATGACGACTTCACGGATGCGTCGGTCGTTGTCTGCCTCATTCATTTGCAAACCCCGTCCTTGACCTTCCGGCCGGAAAGCGTCTGGTGGAAAGTCCAGGCGATCTGATAGCAGATCTCGTCGACGATGGACTTCTTCCGGCGAAGAGTTCCGTTCTCGATCCGCTGGGCAACCTCCTCCCGGACCCTCTCCATCTGCTTCTTGGTGAAGGTCAGGTCCAGCTTGTACTTCTTCCGTTTCGGCTTCTTCATGGCTTCACTTTCCGCACGCGAAAACGATGTCCCTCAAAAGCCCCTTGCCGGTTGTCGTGATCGGTCTCCCGGTTCATCTTCTGGGCGATCGCGACCGCCTGGGCCTTGTACTGGCAGCGCGTATCCGCCCATTCGTTCCAGGCGCCGAAATCCCAGAACTCGACGCACCAGGTCTTCTCGACAGGCCCTTTATTGAGCAGTTTAGGCATCGGGTACCGCCTTCTGCCTGGCTTCTTCAGCCAATTTCGCCGCGGCCTGCTTCGCAGCTTCTTCGGCCAGGATGATCACCATCGCCATCTGATAGACCGCCAGATTGTCGAGCATCGGGGTAGCCTTCGACTCCCGGAAGGACACGACAATGCCGATCACGGCCGAGATCGGCCAGATGATCGCGCCGATCAGCAATTCGAAGGGATGCCAGGAGGGACACATGTAGGTCATGAGCAGGAGTCCGAAGACCAGATAGGCAAGGCCCCAGATCATCATCCAGTTCATCGTCATTCTCCGGTCTTTTCGCTGCTGACACGATCACGGATGCTCATGCGAGTCTCGGCCCGCTCCTTGATCTGGGCCGCCAGCTTCAGCGCCTCCTCGCAGGACAGGGCAAAGCTGACGTGGAGGTCCGGCTTCTCCGTGAACGCCGCGATCCTGATGCCGCGCCCCTGTTCATCGAAGCTGGCATACCCCATCTCCAGCTCCTCAAACTTGGCGTTCGCCGTGATATGCTCGCGCTTCTCAGAAGTCATGAATGATATCTCCGAAGCGGCTCGATCCAGCCGGCACACGCCAGCCTTCCGCAGCCCTTTTCGTACCAACCGTACTTCATGCCCCACATTGGACTTCCGTAATGGTGATGGACCTCCACGAGAGGATGATAACACCGCCAGCAAAGGCCCTTGAGCCAGCAGACCAATCGGCGCAGCAGCATCTTCATGGGTTGGCTCATTCAGGTTCAGGTGGATCTTCAGGACCGCCAAAGGGGCACCTTGGCTCATGACCCGGGAACGCCCCACGGCAAGCCGCGCAGACAGGCACAGGTACATCCCGCTTTTCGGTAGGCCGCTCTTGCGAATCCAGCGCCGAAAGCGCCGTCTGTAGATCCATGAACCTAACGGACCCCGCTTCCACCCGACCGCTCTTGATGATCCCGTCGCGTACTTCCTTGGCTACCTCGACGACATTCCTCATAGCCCCTACCTGAAGAAGGAGCTTTGCATTTTCCTGTTCCAGCCCCTCGATGCTCCTTGGCGTCATGACTATCCCAGGCTCTTTGACGGAGAAGGTCGGGTGCTTCGGACAGACGTGGTAGGGGTTCTGGCTTCCACAATCCGCACACTGAAACATGACCGATCTCCCTAAGCTTCGTGCTGAGCACAAAGGGTTCTCTTGGATCCATCCGAATAGGAGTAATTGATGTAGACGTCGCACTTCAGGCACTTGATCTGGCCGCACCGATCGACGATCCGGCCCCACTGATCCTTGACGACTTCCAGGCTCAGTACCATGAAGCGGCCATCACGACGGAAATTAAGACGCGTATTCTGATCCTCCAAGGTTTTCATGGGCACCTTTATCTCGCCACCCCGCTTCGACTTGCAGAGGGAGATAAGGAACTTCCGCATCAATTCGTCAGTCGCGAAGATCATGAATCACGCCTGCACTTTATGCAGACCAAGTCCAATAGAGCCTGGAGCGCTGCCGTATCATCGGTGACACCATCCTCAACAGGAGGAGCGATTTCCTCTCCGCACTTCCTGCATTTTGCCATGATCAGACCTTCACGCTTTCCCGACGCTCGATCCGGTCCACCTCGGCGATCGCGTCCTTCAATTTCATGATAGCGACCAGCTTCGCATGATCCGTAGGGGCATCGAGCAGGATCCGGGCCCGCTCGACGACATGCTCCAGAGCCACGCGTTTCGAGATCAGGATGTCCGTGAAGCACTTGTTCCCATGGCCGGCGACGAGACCGCAACGTTCGCACTTCTCCATTACCGGCTCCTCCTGAATTCTTCGTCGCTCATCACCGTCATGTTCCGCTCCGGATCCGAGTTCCACCGAATGAAGAGATGGCCGAACTTATGGTTCATTTCGGCCATGAAGCGGACCCAGGCCATATTGCTTCCGCCAAGGTAGATCAGTTGGATCGGCTCTGCGAGTTGCATCATGAATAGCAGGAAGCGACCGATGGGCTTGGTCTTCGCCCCGGTCGTCTTGATATCGTGTTCCTGCAGGACGATCACGGCTTCACCGCCTTCATGGCATTCTCAGCGATCTGAGCCAGCTTATAGGCCGGACAGTGGTTCGTGTCGGCGAGGTATGCCGCCAGGATCTCTTCCAGCGCCTTTTGGAAGACGTTGCGCTGATAACGTACGCAGTCGTGCTTGACCATCCGAGACATCGGCTTCCCGCAGTCCTTACAGAGTTCATCTTGCATCATGGTCAGCCTGCTTCTTCTCCTCAGCCTCACGCCGGGCAACGATCGGCTTCAGGACGTCGTTGCGCCGCTTGCATTCCTTCACAAGCAGTTTGATGGCGCCCTCCGGAGTCTTGGCATCGCCCCCGAAGCTGTCCATTCGCAACCAGGCATACCACCCGTCCGGGCCCTTCTCATAATTGACCGGGACCTCGAGGGTGATGAACTTCGTATGGGTCATGGTCGATTACTCCCAGAGGTTCGCCATGTCCGCGAACTTCACCGATTCTTCCAGCCTCTTGACCATCTCCTGCATCCTGCACTGAGCTTCGTCCGACATCTTCGGATCGACGAGAAGCTGGTCCATGTAGGCCTTGCGCGCCTGCAGCATGGCCTTGGCATCCCGGGCGATGCGGGCGAAGGAGGTGCACCGGTTGCAGATGCCGTACTCTTCCTCGGTCTTGTGTTCGCACTGGCTCATGAGTTTCCCTTCCTATGCGGTCCCGACGTAGGCCGTCCGCCACGGCGGGCTGTTGACGAGCGCCTGCAGAAATCTGAAGGCCTCGGAGTGATTTTCCCACTTCCTGGCGAGACGAAGGCTCAAAGTTCCGACCGGGCGTCCGTCCCGGGTGCGCCTCTGGTAGTAAGTCTCCAGGTATCCTGGGGACTTCACGATCACGAACCTTTCCGTCTTCATGAAGCCGACTTCGCCTCCTGCTTGACCTTGTCCTTCGCGACCTGCTCGATAAGACCGCTCAGGAATCCACCCACGAATCCTCCGTTCCGCCTCATCTCTCCGAGATTTGAGGGGACCTCACGCATCAGGATCTCGAGCGTTTCCTCGGTCACACTGACGATATAATTGCGTGCCTGAAGCTTTTCGGCCTGTTCAGGAGTCATGATCTTTCTAAGCCTCCACACTTGGACCGGGTTGGTGCTTCAGGTGGGTCTTTAGGAAGTTCTTCCGATACACCAACGACAGGGGCAGTGAACACCACTTGCAGCACCGATGCCGACCATCGCACCAGCACTCCCAGAACGCCGAGAACAGGTGCTTGCACCGAGCCAGCTTTCGTTTCGTCATCAGGCATTTCGAGGTCGTGAGAGGATCGTAGACCGGCATGGGCGCCGGCGCCGCCTTCGACGTCTTCATTTGACGAGAGCCTTCCCGCTCGAATCGACAAGTCCGCTCCAGCGGAAGAACCAGTAGGTGAAGCTGTGGATGGAACGGCGATTGATGCTCCTCTGGAACTTCGGGTTCGGATGGTTCGTCAGGCGGATCTTCTTCCGATGCTCCTCGAAGACCTCGGTCGCGATCTCCTGGATGTCGTCGACCAGGCCGCTCTCCTTGAAGAGCCAATGGAGAAGCCCAGGAACGCTCTGACGGACTCCATGAGCTTTCGCATGGGCGGCATAGCCTTCTTCCGCCTTCAGCATCAGATCTTTCGCGTCCGGATCCATGCACATGAGCGAGACGGGGCCGATGTCCCGGCGCAGGTGGTTTCCTGGAAGAGCGTCTTCGGCCATGATTCAGTCCCTCTTGATCAGGCCGGTATCGCGAAGCACCCAGCGCAGCTCCTCGAAGGCCTTGTCCTTCTGATTGTCGGCGCTCTCCGCTGCAGCCCGGCTCGTATAGGTCTGGTAGTTCATGAAGTAGCGATACTCGAATTCGACGGCGGCCGCGGCCACCCGTTCGGCCTTGAGAGCCCGCGCCTTCCAGGACTCGAGCGTCGACTTCCCGGGCTTCTTCGCGGTCTTCATTCCCTTCGCTCCTCGATTGAGACGGCTCACGGAGTCCCCCATTCCTTGCAATCAGAGGCCTTCGCGCCGTCGATCACCAGAGGCACGAGGCAGGAGTGCAAGGCCATCTTCCGATAGATCACTCGATGGCCTTCGCAGTATCCGAGGTCTCCTTCCAGGATCAGATGCCGCTCCTGCGGGGATAGATCCGCCGGCAGGATTTTTCCTGAATAGGTCCGATCATCCGGCAGGTTCTTCGTGTATAGCGGGCTCATCGACCGTTAAGTATAAACGCGGTTTACGGTCTGTCAAGGCTAAGAAGTTGCTTCCATGAATTCAAACTTATGCTTTTCGCTCTGGCCGATCGATGCCTCGGCCTCTGCCTTGGAATTGAAGGAGAAGGATGTTACGACCTCCCCATCTTCCAGGGTGATTACTTTGTTCCCGTTCACGGGGAGACGCAGAATTACTCCTTGAGTTACGGGTGATAGCTCTTTACCACGGCTCTCTTTGGTGGAGCACCGCAGGATAAACCACTGGTCAGCATTCGTGCTGTTATAGAGGGCGAATAAACTTGCCACGATTCCTCCTTAGCAACGCCTCATCTCATATCGTTCAATTACCATCTTGCAGGAGTTGCAATACACCGGCGATGCGAGGTGCTTGTATTCTTCTGTCGAAACGATGCCGGCGTGTTCGCCGCAGATTTCGCAGTACAGGCCCACTGGACTGGGGCCCCTTTCCCGGCGGGATTCTTGGGGAATGACGTTCGGGCGGCGGCGTAAGACCGTCGCATAGATTAGGAATGCTAGGAACCCGAAGAACAAAAGCGCAGAGATCATATCGGACATATTCTTCTTCTCCTACTTCTCGCAGAGTCCGCAACTCGTCTTCTTCCCTTTGACCAGGTTGTAGCCCCAGACTCGGGCCTTCTTGCCGCAGTCGCACTTCACTTCCCATTGGACTTGGGAAGACTCATTCTTCAGGACCGGCTTGCCGACCACGAGCTTGCCCCAGCGAGTGCCGGTTGCGACCGGAGTCTTGTGATGACCGCCCATGATCAAGACCATCCCAGCTTGAGATGCCGGCACACCCATACGATCAGAACCCCAAGGGCGATGAGCGCAAAGGGAGCCAGTCTACGAGCCCAGACAACCACCATGATCATCCTCATCAAGGCCTTCTCGCTCATCGCTTATCTCCTAGGCGGAATTTTCTTTGCCTTCTTGCCCGCTCGGTCGGCATCGGTGGCCACTTTGAAATAATCCTGCTCGGTCATCAGATCACGCTGGATGCAGTAGCACTTTACGCACTTGAAATACCTAGAGATCCGATCGATTGCCGGCCCATGCCAGTCGTGTTCTTTGCAATCGAGCTGCTTGAGGACAGTTTCCTTGGTACCGCCGTAAAGGATGATCGCCATGGTCAGATCTCTCTCGAAATGATGGCCAGATGATTCGCCCAGCGCTTCTCGTCGGGAACCAGCTTCCCGAACTCCACGCGATAAATTCCCGCACCTTGAGCGATGAAGGTCTCGCCCATCATTCCACACTCGCAGACCCAGCGGGCGATCTGGACGCTCTTCCCGCAGACGCGGCAGTGTTTCAGCCAGGCATGATCATGAATGCAGGGTCTTTTGAGGCTGCCTGAATCATCGGCCCAGACAATATCCTCGACGCCCACGTACTTCTTCTTGTGGCCGGTCAACCAGCAAAACATGGTCCCCTCACTTCAATACTTCAGCCCAAAGTCGAACTCGCACCCAAGCACCGAGATTGCTGATCTTCAGCTTTTTTGAGTTTCCTTTCTTATCGGAGAGCGAGACCCGAAAATAGCCTGGCTTACTATTATCGATCTTCCCGAACCAGATGAAGCCGGTGCCGAGCCGTTTCATGACGTTCTTGGTCTTCACCGGAGTTGGGCCTCGGCCTTCTGGACGGCGTCCTCCAGGATCTTCCGCTTGCTGGGAGGCTTGATGCCGCAGATGCCCATGATCTCTTTCACGATCCGCTTCGGGCTCATGGGCTTCTCGCCGACTTCCTTCTCGAAATGATGGACGAGCCGGACGACGAGGTTCATCATCGCCCATCTGGTGCAGTCGGCCGACGGCCAACTCGATCCGCCCATTTCCCGCGCCATCGTGAAGGCATCGTCGACGATATTCGGCTTCTTCTTTCCGCTGCAGTTGGAGTGGCAGCAGTCTTGGCAATGACCGGAAAGCATTCCAGCGCATTGATAGGTCTTCCGCTGGCGCTGGCAGTAGGCGCAGGTTTCGATCTTCTTCTTCACTTGGGATCCTCCCGAAGCCATCCTGTCACATTGCTTCCGTCCGCGCATGCACCGTTACATCCCATATCCTCGATCAGCTTGCAGCCAGACCAGTGGCCTTTATGGACCGGACAGGGCGTCGTCCTGGGCTTCTCTCCGCCGTAGATCGTCCGGGAAAGGAGGTTCGACTTCATGATCTGGAGGAAGACGAACTGGATCTTATCGCCTCTTTCCTTTCGCCACGCGATGCCAGCCGTACCATCGCTGGGAAGAGGCTCTGCCGCCAACCGCTGCCATTCCTTCAGGAAGTCGCAGAAGAAGCTGACTGGCATGACCGGAACACCATCTTGAAAGCGCTCGAGGAACTTGTCGATCTCCTCCTCGCTCGTCTTGCGGCCGCCGTTGGTCAGGCATTCCCGGGCGATTTCTCTATTCATCGTCCTCGTCTCACGATCCTGATGGCCTCTTCCATCTCAGCCTTGACGCCGGCGTTCCAGATCACGGCAAAGATCAGCCCGGCGCAGCGATCGCACTCCTGGGCGAATTGGACGGCCGGCGAGAGCTTGTTTTCCTCATGATGATGTCCGCAGTTCTTGACGCCGCGCATCATCGCGATCTGATCGGGTCCGACATCCTGGCTCATGAGAGGATCCCCCTGGCTGCCGTCCACTTCAGGAAGGTCCAGATATTCGGGCCGAGCTCCTTTTCCGTGTAGCCAGCCAGAACGGCCTTGGCCTGGCACTTTCCCTTATGAAGATCATCGCGTTCGCAGCGGAAATTTCGATTGTTGATCTGGATCTTTTCTTTGCAGCGGATGGTAGCGGGAGATTGATCTTCGTCTCGTTCCAACCGCGAAACGTTAACCGCGAATTTCCACAGCCAGGAGGAATGATCGATATCGAGACGCTGGTAGTCATAGGCATTCTGGCCATCTAGCCCCAGGTAGCGGACCTGCTCGAGCGGTAGCCCGGGCATATCTACCCGGATCCGACGCTCGAGGCCGCCCCTTTCGGCATCCAGGGCGAAGGCGAAGTACCCGCGATCGTCGTCATCCTCCAACCGGAAGATGTCCTTGACGAACAGGCCGTGCGCCTGAGCGATGTCTTTAACGAAGACCTTGATGTTCTCGTAAGCATGCTCCAGGGAAGCATTCTGCACAGGTCCACTTCCGGGATTGATCACGAAGAGGCTCATGGCTTAGACCTTCACTCCGGCCTTGTCGAGCGCATCGTTCATGAGACCCCAAGGCGCCATCTCGGACGTCGGGTAGGCGTCCGGATCCTCGTGATACTTTTTCCATGCGAGGAGAGCCTTCTTCATGTCCTGTGCGGCCGCCAGGACCTTGGCGTTAGCACTCGTCTCCTTCGGATCATCCTGGTTGAAGACCCTGGCGACCACATTCGGCGCCGGGTCATGCCCGGGATGGACGAACTCCGTCGGAGGACAGGGCTTCTCGTCGATGATGAAAAGAGCGTCGTTCATGACCCCGACGTACCAGGTCTCGCTGTGTTTCTTTTCGCTCATCGTATTCCCTTCTTTTTAGGCAGATTCTCTTCCGGAACGATGATCTGCACGGTCGTCAGGCCCTTGCCGGGAATGATCACGGGAACCCGGTTGACGAAGGCCAGATTCTCGAAGATGTCCAGCATGACTTCCTTCACGTCTTTCTTCTTCATGCCGCAATCAAGCATCTGGCCGATGCTGGCCTCGAGATTGACCTGAGTTCGATACGTCAGGTCGAAGTCGCGCCTGAGATGGTAAGCCAGGTCTTCAGCGAAATTCCTTTTCACTTCTTCGGTTCCTTGATGAACTTCTTGCAGCGTTCCGTGGGATGGACGGAGGGATAGCAGCCGCATTCATCGCACCAGAGGCTGCAGTCGAGCTTCTCGGGCTCGAAGATCTCGCTGTAGCCGCACATGGTGTAGCCAATCAGCCGGTAGAACTCGAGCATCTCCTCTTTGCAGTAGTTCCCGCTGCCGGCGCGCATCCAGATATCGTTCAGATCGTACTTCTTGCCTGCCGACACAGCATCGAGGAGATCCCGGACCACCCGATTCATCCGGAAGGCCGGCCGCGGGTGGCCATCTTCGTTCGGCTTGAGAATCAGTGGAAAGACCTCACCGTTCACGGTGGCGGTCTCCTTGCTCAGCGGCGGCCGATTGTCCGGGTACCAGTCGATGTCCATGATCATTTCTCCTCAGGCCAGTCGACCTCGAAAACGAGTGCCGTCTGGACATGTCGAGGGAGCTCCTCGATGGATCGACGGATGAAGGTATGCTCCTGTTCGACATAGGCCTTGGGATCGACCTTCGGCGCCACGGAGATCGCGATCCGGACGGGCTCCCCGGGCTCCCATTTGACGGGTTCCATGCCCTGGAATACCCCTTTGCCGAAGGCCTCCAGGAGCAGCTTTTCGATTTGCGGGCCGTATTCCTTCAGGATGACCTCCGGGTCGTCCTCCATCGTTCTGGCGATTTCTAGGGCCCTTTCTGCCGCTTTTTCGAGGGTTTCGCCGCCCCCCTCTCCGTGGGATAGGCCGGCGCCCACGACCAGGCACGTCCAGCCGTCCTTATCGCCCCAGAACTGGAAGTACCAGCCCTTGGCGCGGAGCTTCTCGACCTCATCCATCTGGTTCATCAGGCCTTCTTTTTGGCGACTTTGAGCTGTTTGGCGGCTTCCTCGAGGACTGCCTGGATGGTCGCCCCGACGGCTTTCTTGAAGGACGTTCCGGGCGGATATGACCAGCAGCGCGAAGGATTCGGACAATCCCTTCCGACCAGGAAGACCCCCACTCCGGGGATGTCGATCGCGATGAAGGCGAGCTTCTCTTCGAACTCGAATTGCATGGCCGACGTGCCCGAGAGCGCCGCTCCCTTGTAGTCGAGACGGAGGGCCTTGGTCTTCGGTTTCACTTGGACGCCTCCGGTTTTCCGAGATAAAGGCAGCGGCCTATGGCTGCGAACTGTGCCGCCAGGAGAAAAACGGCGATCGCCAAGACCCCGGGTGTCGCCGGCGTATCTGTCGCGCGAACGAGAATCGTGTAGAAGAGAACGACCGGGATCCTCCCGACTAGGTCCAAGCTCTTGTAGTTCATTTTAGTTCCCCGAGCATTTCGCTGAAGGCAGAGAGCCAGACGCTCGAGTTTGCGCTGAAGCCATCCTTCTTCGCGAGCGCCTGGGCCGATGCCATCGACTTTGCCACCCGGATGTACTCCTTGCACTTCTCCTTCAGATCCCGATTCTTCTCGCCGCGCTTCACTTGTCCTCCGATGCAGGGCAGATCTTTACGGAACGACCCATGGCGAGGCCTTCCTTGTCCTTCCGTGCGTCGATCACATGGAGCGGAGCCTCGACGCTGCAGGAAGAATGCGAGCCTCCACACTTCCGGCACGGATAGATCTTCGCGTCCTTCTGCGGCTTCTTGCAGTAATCGCACATCGGATAGACCGGCTTGGGCGGGGGAGGTGGCGGACTGCAAGCCGACAAACAGAGGATCGCCGCCATCGCGAGCAGTTTCTTCATGCTACCCTTCCAATCCTTTCAAGGATTCATCGGCTTCGCGTTGCAAAAGCTCGATTTTGATATTCTGCAGGGCCTCTTCATCGGTCTTCGCTTCACCCTGGACGAAACGGCCGGTCCTCATGTTCGTGAAGAGCCAGAAAGTGAAGGATTCTCCGTCCAGCCGGTAGTCGTTGTGGCAAGCGACCGTCCAGCCGTCATCGCGGAGCTTCTTCAACATCTCAGAGAGATTCATGATGACCTCACGAGTTCAGATCGATCTGGCCCAGGACCTCCATCACGGCCGAGAGCTGCTTGGCGTCGTGGGCCGCGAGCGAATAGCTCTTCGCGGCGAAGTTCTTCGCCAACGACGCGTCGAGCTCCTCCGCGCGGGCCTTCAGATAGGCCACGGCGCCCTTCTTGTCTTCCTTCTGCTTTTCCGCCGACTGGATCTTCGATTCCATGCGCGTTCTTCTCCAATAGAGACACGAAGCAGACATTTCCGCTCCTATGTCGCTTCCACGGTCTTGACTTTCATCATCTCGATGCGGTCCCAGGCCATCATGCAGAAGTTCGCGATGTCCACGAACTCCTTCTGGACATCCTCGGGCAGAGCGCGGCACTTCTGGTAATTGGAGAAGGCGACTTCCATTTCCCGGATCTCATCCCAGATCCGATCGACCAGGGCGGAAGGAAGGTCCTCCTTCCATCCATGCTTCCAGTCGTTCTGACGAAGGATCACTTCCATGGCCAGAGCGAACGCCATCACTTCCTTCCGAGGCACGATCTTCTTCTCCTTGGTTTCCGGAAGGTCTTTGGACTGCATGTTCGAACAGTCCGCCGGCGTATGGCAGACTTCGCAGGCCCCATGAGACCGATGAAGGGTGATGGGCCATTCGTTTTTATTGGCGCAGAAGTCGCAGTAGAACATCAGCTCTTCCTCAGCACGGTTTCATCCATCATGCAATGACCCGATTCACGGCAGCGTTCCAGGTCATACATCTGAGTCTTCACGTTCTGGCGGATGTTGCCGATCTTGGCGTAGTTCTGATTGAGGCCGCTGACGATCACGCTGATCTCGGCTTGAGCCTTCTCCATGAACTCAGCCGCGCGATACAGCAGAGTCTCGGCCTTCAGAACCCGCTTAGCTGCGGCTTTCTTTCTGCTCTCGTTGAGTTCATTCGCCATCATTTCTTTCATGGCCGGTTCTCCCTCTATCCGAAGATAATCTTTCCGAAAAGGCATCATGTCCTCTTCATGGCCCTGGCCGGTTCCTCCCCGGCGAGAACTGCTATCTAACCCACGTCATTCTGCGGTAGTGGTCGGCCCTCAGCCGCAAGCGCGACTCGGCTTTCGACGAGCTTGCCATCTATCACCTGATCTCCGCGCCACAGGGCCATGAAGAGAACACCTATTTCTTTTCTGATGGACCGATATCCTCCTTCGTGCACCACCAGGTCTGTTCCAGGCCCGTCATCGGGACCGGCCGAAGGTCCTTTTTCATTTCCGACTGATCGGCCTTTGGATCCATGGCCAGTTGGACGACGACCAGGGCAAGCTTCTGCCCCTTTGAATCGGTGCCCTTCCAGACCCGACAGTAGCGGCCGTCGACCATCTGGAAATCGTCCGTGCTTTCTACGGTGACCTTCACGCTCTACTCCTCCACGTGCCGGACGCAGCCGTCCTTGTCGGGCAGCCCCCACTTCCGCTTCTTGCAGATCTCGAACTTTTCCCGGATTGCATCGCGGGAAGACACCTTCTTCCTATGGGCGAGGTGAAGAAGGAGCATGATGCAGTCCGCAATTTCGTGGGCGATCTGCTGATCGTTCGCATCATTGAGTTCCCGGAGCTCCTTCTCCAGATGAAGGAGCATCGTCTTGGGCGTCGACGTCGGGAACGTGATGTCGCTCCAGGAACCGATCTCCGTCTGAAGGCCATCGAGGGCCTCCTTCTCGATGATCGGCATCGTCACCAGGACTCCGTCGTCCTTCATGTACCGGGCGACGTCCTGGGCCAGTTGAGCCTCGGCATCCGAGGTCGTGTTCACGATCGGATTCCGAAGATGGGCGACCTCATCATATTCCGAGGGCCGCTTGCTCAGCCACCAGGCATAGGCGGAATCGATCAGATTGCTTTCACGCTGCGTCGTCATCAGTCCTTCCTTCCGACTTCCGTCCAGGTGCCGCCTGTCACGAGCCCTTCCGGCACGGTGGAGATCGGCGGCGCCGCCTTCTTCCTCTTGGCCGGCTTCTTCCGGACGAGCGGCTTGTTCGCGATCACGCAGAGGGAAGATCCCATGGAACGGTAGTACTCCCGGTTCTTCTTGGCCCAGCGCTCGCCTTCCGCCCGGGTCTCCGTCTTGTGGACCGTCCGGAGTGGACAATTCGCCAGTACCAGGAATTTTGCTTCAGGCTTTTTCATTTCGCTTTCGCTTTCTTCACCTTGAGAATGCCCTTGCCTTTGCAGGTCTTGCAGGTCGTCTGGAGGGCTGCGCCTCCTTCGTGCCAACCGCAGCCGTCGCAGTCGTCACAATACGCGTGCGTCGGTTCGGTCCGGCTGAGCAGCTCTCCCGTCTCCGCGAAGTGCTGGAGTTGGGGAAGAAGTTCGAGAACCAGCTTTCGGTCCAGATGCATCCGGGCGCTCTTGGTCGTGCCCTCCGGCACCACAACCGGAGTCCAGCCTTGGCCAGGGATTAGGATCTGCAGCTTCACCTCGTCGATCCCCAGCCAGATGGCATCGGCCGTCGCGAGGCTGGACTTCTGGATGCTGCACTTGGCCCCGTACAGATCCGTGAACTCGCCGAGCAGGAATCCGCGGCGAGTCGGCTTCAGTTTCAGGCTCATGCCGTCTCCTTCACCAGCCGAAGAGGCTGCACCACAAGCTTGCGCTGATTGGCCGGGGTTCCCGCACCGGCCCAGAAGTACTCGCCGCCTTCGTTGAAGGCGTGGATGAAGCCGTTGTTGTCGCTGTATTCGGACTTGAAGCCGACGACGTCTCCGAATAGGAACGGTCCTGTTGGGCATTCCGCCAAGGTCGTCGGGTCGCCATCAGGAACGAGCTCGACTTTCATTTGGCCTCCACGCAGTTCGATTGATACCGCTGGTCACAGGCTTCCTTGTCCTTGCATTCCCAATGGCTGATCAGTAAATCTTTCACGAAGCAGATCCTTTCTTCCCAGCAACCGTCAGGCCTTCCGTGGCGATCTGCTTCTGGATCGCAAGGCCCAGCGCAATGTCTTTCCGACGCTGCATCTTGTCGCGCCCCTCGAAGTAGTAGGCCCGTGCGGCCGCGTAGATCGCTTCCAGGCGCAGGATGTACGGGCAGGTAACCGAATGCATCGCGAGCAATCCGCACTCGCCGCAAGGGCGCCGGTCCCGGACGACGGCATGGCAGGCCTCGCAGAGGCCGGACCAGACCGCGGGCTGTGGGCAGAGATTGCACCGCTCGCCACCATAGGCCCACTGCACCGTCTTGGGATCCTTCATGAATCCACGATCTTCTTTCCTTCGATCGGACCGTATTGGGCCAGCACCTTGTCGATCCAAGTCTGCGTCTTGGCCTTAGCCATGACGAGCTTGTGGCCGCTGCCGCTCTTCCCCACCACGCCCTCGAACGTCACCTTGGGCGAGAGATCGTCCTTCCCCTCCCGGATCCGGTCGACGAAGCCGCGGGTCCAGTTGAAGCAGCCGAGGAAAGGTGCGATCCGAAGATGCTTGAAGTTGTCGAGGAACTCTTTGGGACCCAGGATGCCCTTCTTGTTGGGGCAGGCATCGAACAGAGTCAAGGTCTTTGGATCCTGGGGATCATGCTTTCCGGCAAAGGAATTCTTTCCCCAGAACTCCATGAACACGATCAGATGATCCCAGCGGTTCTTCTTGATGACCTCGTTCAGCTTCTCCTGCCAGAACTCGAGGAACAGCGGAATAGCCAAGCCGAAATCAGGATCGGTGTGATCGAACAGGCGATTGCGAGTGCCGAACTTGTGCCAGCCCTGCTTCCGGCTGTATTCGAAGCGCAGATTGGAACCGTCGAGCTTGTCGAAGACGTAGGCAGCATCCATTTCGCGGAACTTCTGCCCGTTGCTGGATTGAATTGAAGGGTAAGGCTTCACGGGCCTAATGGTAGACCGCGTTTACCTCTGGGTCAAGATAAAAATGACGCGAGCTACCAACCCATTTTCTCGCGCTGACGCTTGTTCAAGATGTCCTGCCAGGCGCTCGGAGGCATCCAGAAGACGATATGTACGCCGGCGTTGATGGACTCGAAGTTCACTTGATCCCATCCGTTGTGCTTTAGGACTCTCATCACCTTTTCCCAGTTCTTGTGTTCGTTTCTTACCGTGCTCCAAGGATCTTGAATCCAGCCGTATTCCGTCCCGACGATGACGACTCCAGGATCTGGATCATGCCAGCCTTGAGCGACACCATCATCCGACCAGGAGGGACGGACTGACTCCAGATATTCCTTGCGAGCGGGAGGTCCATAAACTTGAACAAACGCCTCGCGGACGGCATCCGCGAATTGATTGGCGATCTGGTCGATTTTGCTCATTGTGTCCCTCAGGGACAGCAGAAGGCCGTGTTGTCGGGGATGTTCCCGTTCGCGAAGAAGATGCTATCGAAGGAGCCCTTCCCGTCGGCCTCATCGTTGTCCGTAATGATGATATCCATAACGGAAGGAGCTCCGGTGACAGGTCCAGGGACCAAAGGCGTGAGCGGGACATTCACGCCGTCCAACGTCAGAGTAAGGTTGCCCAGGCCATCACCCTTTAAGATGACCGAGTGCGTCGCCCCTTGCGCCGGAGTCCATGTGAACGTATCGAGAGTCGCCAGGTCTCCGGCAAAGCCAGTTCCATCACCCGTAAACTGGACGAGAGCCACCGCGTTACCGGCGCCGTTGAAAGCTCCGATGATATAGACCTTGTTGAAGGTCGGGGTAAAGTTGACCTCGGTGAACTCAAACCTCAACGTCCACGTCCCCGCCGGAGTCAGGACGGATTTTCTGATCTCGCCCTGAGGGAGTCCGCTGAAGAGTGGACCGCTCCCGAGGTAGACCTTCTGGTCCGCGAAGACAACGGTGCCTGGTGGAGTTTCCACGCTCCAGCCGACGTTTCCCGTGGTAAAGCAATCGGCGAAGAGGTCGGCATTCACGCAGACAGGAGTAGGAGGCGGTGTCGGCGTAGGCGCAGGCGAAGGAGTAGGCGCAGGAGTCCCATTGTTTGCCCAAAGGCCAGAGGCCGGACCTCCGGTGGGCGAGAGACTCGGACGAGCCGTGGGCGTGGGTGCTGCCACGTTGAAGCAAACCATCTGAGGAGGCCGATTAGGTTGCACGGGCGGCTTCACCGTGCATATGGCCTTCGGTGGTCGAACAACAGAGGGCGGCGCGGTCGGACGGGCAGGGCCCGGACGAGGCTTCCCCATCATCAGGTCACCAGATCGATCATAACAACTTCGATATCGTCATCCAGCGGTCCCATGTCCGAACGCCAATCATCCCACTCGGAGATCGCATCCGTCCACCGCTCTTCCTTGACTGCCTTGATGATGGAGCGAAGCTTGTCCGCATCATCCTCATCGAATCCGATCGAATCAAGGTCGGTTTGAGCCAGATATTCGATGCTCTTGGCCGCGGCTTGGTTCGCGACATGCTCGTTCAGGAACACGGTATAGTCCGTTTCCCTCGAGATGTCCTTGGAGATCAACAGCCATGCCTTATCAGCAGCCATTTTTTATCCCTTGAAGTCGATCCGTGGATGTCTCTGCTCATCGATGACGAATCCAAAAGGACTACGTTCATCGTACTCGTCTGCCGGTACGACGAAATAAGCCGTGTCCTTGGGAAGCTTGTAGTCGGCCGTGCGGCCGCCGCGGCCAGCGAAGACCACGACTTGACCCGGAGGGACCTGGCTGTGCCAGTCGCCCCAAGCCGCCAAGCCGAGATAATCGTTCTTATGTAGAATCTTGAATGCGGTCTCGTCTTTAGCGCGAGATTCTCCCGGAGGAATAACTTCCTTGTAGTAAAGCTCGTATGCCATCGGAACGTAATTCTTCAGGATTTCCTTGGCCCGGGCTCTCTCTTCCTTGGTGAAGGCATTAGGGAAGACGGTCGCTACGATCGACCAGTCGACATCCTCTTCATAAGCCCCATCCGGACTCCGCATGTATTCGGGAATGAGGAGGTTGAGTTGCTTTTCAACCAGGATGCCGCCATGACTGGCTGTCGAAATGCTCACGATTCCTGGAGAGAGAACCTTTCGCGACTGGACGGGGCCCCACTCGTGCATGAGGATCTCCTAGGGGCGGAACAGTCGCTGAGTTTCTGGACCCTCCAGGGGGACTGGAAGGCCATCCCAAGGATACCTTCGGTAGGCCGCTCTTTCAAGACTAGCGTGCAAGCCTCTCCAGAACCAGCTTGAGAGCCTCATCCGGTTCAAGGCGTTCAGTGTCGATCACGATCTCAGGATTTATCGGTGCCTCGTAGGGAGCTCCAAGGCCGGTGACATTCTTCTGCTCGTAGATTCCTCTCGTATCCCGGCTCTGGGCGACCGATTGGCTGCAGCGAGTGTAGATCTCGACGAACTGGATGCCGTCGCCGCCGGCTTCCGTCCTGGCCTCTTTCCTGCCCGCGAGATATGGCGAGACGCTCGCCACGACCGCGACCACCCCGTTACGAGCTAGGAGCCGCGCAATCCAGGCAATCCGCCTATTGTTTTCCAGCCGGTCTTCTTTGGAGAATCCCAGGGATGCTGAGATGACCTTCCGGATATCGTCGCCATCGATGATGTCGGCCGGCGTTCCCAGGTTTCGGTAATGACGGACGATCCGGCGCGCGAGAGTTGTTTTTCCCGAAGCTGGAATGCCGGTGATCCAGAGGATGGGAGCCTTGCTCACGCTTCGAGTTCCTGCGCTCCTACCCACAGTCGGAGGATCAGGTTCGCCAGTTCCTCTTGATGCTCATCGTTTGCCATATCAGCGATCGCCTGAAGATAGCCGGAATGATACGCACGCATCACGGACCCGACAGGCGTCCTTAGCGCGGCTTCATAAGCTTCCTTGGCGCGCTCATACGCAAGATTCCGCTCTTCGACGGTGTGAAGTCCCATCAGCGGCTTTCTACGTGTCGTCATAAGCGCTCCCTAATATTCGTGCGGCAGCAGAAGGGTCGTCATCAGATGGCCGTCGTCCGTGATGATATAGAAACGGACACCGGTAGACAACGTGTAGATACTCATCACCATGCCTTCCGTGGCCATATTCTGCCGGTTCAGATCGACATCAGGAGATTCCCCGAAGTCACCGCTGAAATGACGGTCGAGATACTTGGCCGGCTGCTCTCCCGATTCTTCGAACGCGGCTTTCGCACCTGAAGTAATGCTCACCTGTGGTGAGGCAAATTGTGCCGGATTTGAAATGCCCATGGTCGGCGCCGGCGCCTTCGGTTGATGCCGTGCTTCGTAGCGCTTCCGTTCCTCATCGCGGCGAAGCTCAGAGATATAGAGATCATGTTCCCGCTGGCTGCGGATGTAGTTCCAGCCACCGCGAGTATCATGCTTCCTGACGTTCTTCTGCGCTTCCATCTCGTCGAATAGGGAACAGATCAGGTAAGCGTTCTTCCATGCCTTCTTAGGGACCAATTTGTCGATATTCTTCCGGATCAACGAGAAATAGGCATCCGAATATGCCTTTTCGTAAAGTTCTGCCTCGCCAGCATTCATGATCCACTCGGATGGTGGGTGAATGAACCCAAACCAACGGATCATGGTCGGGTCAGGACTGGTTTGCCAGGTCCAGTTCCGACGTGCTTCTTCCGTGCCTTCGCGTTTGCCCTCGGAAATGATCATGGCCTTTCGAGGGTGATATTTTACGATCTCCGGCATCTTGCGTCCCAGAGTGATACCGAAATCATCTGGATCGTGACCGGCTTCTACATGAGTGGCAACTGCAGAGACCAGGCTGCAGAAGATCGGAAGTTTTCCCTCAAGCTCGCGTGGAATTAAGTCGGAAATGGATTCCTCTAATTGCTTTGTATAAGCTTCTGTGAAGGCTTCAGTCCAAATATTCCTCTCTCTGGCGCTGATGGATCTGGACTCACGGTATTGGTCCCACATCTCGCGACCGGAAATCGGGAGACCTTCTCTCAGTTCATGATCAAAGGTCTTATCCGCAAGTTCAGCGATTCTCTTGGGTGTGAGCGCCAACTCTCGTGCATCCCGCCGGAAAGCGAACCGGCTCCACGCTCTTTGGATTTCGAATAGCCCGGCTTCAGTACCGTACTCGCGCCACAGATCCAAACTACGATTTACGACCAGACGATTACCCCAGGCATTATGGTCGAAGCCGTAGGATGATCTTTTCATCCCTTGCCTTTGCCTTTTCGCTTTTCCCTGTCGATAAACTGCCAGGTCCAGCCGCCGCCAAGCGGATAAAGCTTCATGGGTCCGCGGCCGCGGATATAGACCTCGACCGCCGGCTCTACCTGAGTCTCATTTTCCTGATCTTCAAAGGTGGTGATGAAGGCATCCTGTTTGGGATCGTATACCGTAGGAGCGACGTGCTTCGTTTTCAGGGTGGTCTTTGAATACTTCATCGCCTCGTCGAATTCGAAGTATGGGACCGCCCAACCATTCCAGTTCTCTCCGGTTGACCACACGCGATAGGTCTTCTCGACCCAATCGGCATAGACATCGACCGCTTTCCAGGCCGGGTTCTCGAGCTTCTCTTGAGGAACCTTGATGAAATCGTATTCCTCGACTTTGATCGGGTTGATGACCAGACCGAAGCCTCCACCGCGCGGGAAGGCATGAATCGTCCCGTCACCGTCCACGGAGTCGACCACGATGGCCCATTTGGTCCATTCATCGAGGTGCTTCCGCGGCACGATGATATCGTTGTGCTCAAAATAACGCATCGTGGCTCGCGGGCGGAATGCCTCTAGGGAAGGCCTAATGGGGGAGGGAAGGCCTTCTACGACACTGGTAACTATACCCTTGGCTCTAAAGGCCTTCAAGTTATAATCCTGCTGAATGATCTCGATCGACGTCGGAGGAGGGCTCCTGGCCCTCATCGATGACGAAGATCTCCCCCGGGTGGCCCCCTTCACCTGGAGGATCCGCGAAGACGGCTATGTCCAGCGGACCTGGATCGAAGACGGCAAGACCTGCCATGAGCTCCTTCACCGCTTCATCATGAATGCCCGGGAAGAGGAGGTGGTGGATCACGAGAACGGTGACCGCTGGGACTGCCAGAAGGGGAACCTCAGGGTCGCAACCTTGAGCCAGAATGCCGCCAACCGCCCTACGACCTCCCTGGAAAGGGACTGGAAGGGCATTTACCCGCACGGAAACCGCTGGAAGGCCCGGATCAAGCTGGAAGGCCAGAACGTCTATCTGGGGAGCTTCCAGACGCCTCAGGAGGCCGCTTACGCCTACGACGTGGCCGCGAAGCGCCTTTTCGGGGACTTTGCCCGCCTGAACTTCCCCTAACGGCTTCGCAACGACCAGAGGGACTTCCCCTCGTTCTTCTTCACCCAGGCCTCGATCGCCGGCTTGAGATCTTCAATTGAAAGTGCCTGGGCAATCGCTGGGCTGTATTTGTTGATCGAAGGTTGTTCATCCGGGGAATGTTTCGGAACGGCAAGCAAGGCGCCGGCGGGAAGGTGGATTGGAAGGGATCCGTCTCGAGGTGTCAAGGTGACCGGAGGAATCAGATATCCGGCGAATTTCCCATCCGAGGTCTTCCAAGGGTAGATGTCGTTCTGCGGGTCCCCGACCAGGATGGTCATGGGCTGAAGTATAGCCTAGACCTTCATCTCTTTCCAACTGATCCGTTCGGACTTCTTGTGCGTGAATCTCGTCAAGGTAACCTCAAAGCCATTCTCCTTGAGGGCCTTCACGAGGATCCGGGAGAGGTCCTCCCGCGCGATCGAGATCGCATCGTAGCACTCCTTCCCACCCGGCTCCTTCTGGATCCGGATGTTGAAGTAGACATCGGTGCTCTTTTCGACGTTCATCTATTCAAGGGCTTTCTCACATTCCACCGAGCAGCAGCAAGTCGCCGGCGCTCCGGCATACACCAAGTCGCCGCAGTTCATGCACTTCCCGATCGGGAGCGGGCCATGATCTCGCTCGTTGTATTCCTCGTAGCAGCCCTGCTTACCCATCTTGAACTGTCCGACGGTGGGATCGACAACCGTTCCATCGGGAGTCTTGAGCCACCAGTGCGCCGGCATCCCGTCGATAGGCGACGTGTAATAGCCGCGGCAGAGGATGAGCTCAGGAAACGCTCTCTGCATTTCCTTCGATCTGGCCTGGCACATCCCGGCACCCAGATTCCCTTTGTAATTGGCGATCCAGGCATCGTACTCATCCGTCTTCGCAGTCATTTCTTGTCCTTCTCGCAGATGCAGGTCCCCATTCCATTCATGAGGGATCCGCACATCCGGTTTTCATGACGAAAGTGATTGCAAGCCCAGCAGCGCGGATGCGTCCCCAGCTTCCACGCGCCAAACACTGCTGCGATACAGACGATCAGGACGACCATGATGACGAGCAGCCGGCCACAGCCATCCGACTGTTCCTGTTTCTTGATCGATTCACTTACCGGCTGCCAGCGACTCATCGGTTAACTCTCTGATCATTCTTCGAAGTTGCCATGATCTGGATGCGGATCTCCTCCCATCCCTTGCGGGCGGCTTTTCCGGTGATCTCATAGTACTCACCGCCTTTCACCTCGATCCGGAGTTCATCGCACTCCGGATCATTGTCGGGATCCTTGTCGAACCTGATCTCCGTGATGCTCTTGAGTGGGACTCCGATCTGGCTCTCTTCGTCATCCGTGAAGTAGATAAAAGTCATCGGCTCTCCTTCCTATTCCTTGATTGACAGATTGATCGCATTGGTCGCCAGTTCGATCAGGTCGACGGGCGAGCAGGTCGAACAGTGGTAGCCCATACATTGGTGCTGCCGGGCCCGGTTGCCCAAACTGTCCCGGATCTCGACCAAGGCATCTCTCGTGGCCTGAGCATGCTGATGGAGCAGGCAGAAAGCTACTTCAGGAGCAGCCGAGCCGTCCTCATAAATCAGCATCTCGCAGCCGCACTCCAGTTCCTGCTTGATCAATCAGTCCCCCACCTTCGTCATCCACCTGTCGAACTTCCGTTGAAGGGCGGTCTTCGTCTCCGTGAAGGCCGAAGACGCGCAGACCAGGACGTGCGTCTCGGGCTTGAACCAGTCCTTCCAGATCAATTTGATGAACGCATCTGCATTCCGCGAGCTGAAGAACTTGCATGAGAATTCGGCGCCGCGACCGTTGCTGTCGTAGAAAGTCTCGTACCAGTCACCCCGTTCGTCGTCCCAAACGGGATTCGGCTCTTCTTTGATGGAAACGTGATAGTGAGGATTCCCAGGCCATCGATCGACTCTGACGATGACCTGGCGCCGTTTGTCACAAGGAAACTTGCGCTTCAGAGGGAAATGGTGGTCCTCAAGATACTTCTCCCAGCGACGTTTGTCGTGGTCGATCCGCTCGTCAAGACTGGTCTTCTTTGCCATTACCGGGACACGTCCATGATGTCGTAGGCAATCTGCCTCGCGCAGTTGCAGTTCTTGCCCTGGCACTTCCAGACGTGATCCGCCGCGATCTGCCGGCAGCGATCGCGTTCCGCCAGGATAGCCGCCTGCGTCTCCATGAAGTGAGGAGGCAATCCAGGAGGCGACTCTGGAATGATGATGACGCGATTCGGCCCGTGCGTCGCGCAACTCATCCGGCCGCCGGTGGAATCGCAGCCCGGACAGCCTTGGATCGGTATGTTGTCCATTGCTGGCTCCTCAGGTCTTCTGAACCACTTCCACCCAGGCCGGCTCAACGAACCGTCCGGTCTTATTCTCTTCGCAGTCTTTGTTCGCGCAGATCCAGGCGACTTCTTCGCGACGGTAGGCTTGTCCTTCGTCAACGCCCAAGACGCTGATTGTCTTGGAGGCAAGCATCCACCCACACTTGCAGCTTGGAATCTTCATGGCTAAACAGACTCCCAGTTAACATCCCCGCAGCGCCAACACCAAAGCCATCCTTGAGCGTCCTGGCCTTCGCCCCAATAATCCACGCCGCCGCCCTCGACATGCTCGAACAGCTCTATCGTGCGGCCTTCGGTATCGTCTTTGTCGGCGTAGATCACGATCTCGTCGCGGTAGTCATCGAAGCCGCAGCTCGGGCAGCAGTAATTGTCCTCGACCAGCCAGCGCAGGAAGCGCTTGAGGCGCGTAAGGTGCCCACTCCAGAGCCAGTCCTTGACCTTAGGATAGAGCGGATACCGCGCCTTCCACCCGCTCGAGCCTCCTTCGCGCAGGTCCCAGTGACTGAACCTGCTCCAAAGCCTCCGCGCCGGCACTCGGATGAAGAAGGCGAAGAAACGCCAGAACCACCAATACCTCGAACGTTCCGGCGGCCGCATGGTAGGCCTGGGAGGACGCTCATCATAGTCGTCGAAGGCCTCGTCCTCGATATGCCGGCGATGGTTCTCATTGTCGAAATCCAGCTCGGTGCCGGGCGGCAGCGCGATCTTCGTCTTCCTGCTCATCTGCGTTCCCCTCTCCAGTAAGCTTCGACTTCCTCCACCGTCCGGGTATCCGGTCGATGGCAGGGACATGGGCATAGATTCGTCTGGCGCGCCGTTTCCGTCTGCAGGTACGGATGGCCGCAAGAACTGCATTCCTTACCAGGAGGCAGAGGCGTCATGAGGTCTTCTTCTCGCTCGATAAGTGAAGTGTTGCCATATCCGCTTCGCTCACGGCCGCGAAGACGGCATTTTTCGGATCCAGCCTCCAGGCCTTGCCGTAGATCTTGCCCCGTTCGTGGGAGATGACCGCGCACCAGCGGCCGCGGCTATAGGAAAGGGTGAAGCGCATCCACCGGGATCTCTTCAGGATCCGGTCGACGCCGTCCAGGAGTGGCTCTTCGCTCATTTTCTGGACTTCCTGCATGCCGGGCATGACTTCTGCCAGCCGCAATGAGAGCAGTGTCCCGACCAGCAGTTTTCTTTGCAACGCTTGGTCGGCTGGCAGCGGAAGGGCTTCATTCCTGCCATTTTGTGATGACGTTCCAACGGCTTATGGCCTCTTTTGGGGCACGTCCTCTTGCCGCAGCGCGTTCTCTTATCCATGGATCGTAACGGTGACTCGCACCGCTTCCCAGCCCTTCCAGCACCGGTTCTTCGGATCTGGCTTCATTCTGAAGAGGATCGGCAGATCCATCCCGGACGTCCCGTAATACAGCCCCCTCTTCTTCATCGCCCAGGCGGTCACCCGCTTCATCTTTGGGCTCATGGTGCTGAGGTCTTTGATCATGATCAGCGACATCCCTTCTGATGGCTCTGGATGGAGAAGGTGTAGCCCTTCTGTATCATGTTCACGATGCTGCTGACCAGGCAGGCCGGCGCGAAGTCCGGCATCAGGAGCAAATCAGGTTCCGGTCTACCCTGCTCGAACGAAAGGGTCACATGTTGCGGTTCCGTGATCCCTTCTTTGTAGAGGGCACCTTCCAGGGAAAAGCTTCCGCAGGTCTCGAGCCATTCCTTCGTAATGTTCATGTTAAATCCTGCTCGTTCAAATGCCACAGATCGGACAGATCCCATCCACCATCACCTTGCGGTGGTCGAGACAGAAGACGCCCTTCTGCTGTTTTGGCATTTCGGTGAGCGTCCCGATCTCTCTGGAATAGTTCATGAACTTCTTCAACTTCTCGATCTTCGCCGCCTTGTCCTCATCGCGAATGATGAGGCCGAGCAGCTCCGCGGTCGCCATGAGGTCAGCCAGTTCTCGCTCGAGGCGCCGCTTATTGTCCTCGGCCTGACCAGGTTGGATCTCGGTCATCCCGAAACGCGCGGCCTTGCAGGCTCGCTGTGCGACCTCGGCGCACTCTTCAGTCAGGACCGTCAGCAGATGCTCGAGCTCGTTCATCTCTAAAGTCCCTTGTTCCCTAGACAGTGACGGCACGGCTTCAACGTCCCATGATCGGAGCAGAATGTGTCGCACTCCCGCTCATGCTGATCGCCGCGGCATCCACAGAGCCTCTCGCTAGGATCCCCTGGGAAAGGACAATAGGCCTTATGGAATGCGGTGCCGCATTGCTGATGACACCGAACCCAGTTTTTCTTGAGTTCCTCGATCTGAATGTTCAGTCGCCGGATTTCTGCCTGAGCGTCCATCAGATCACGGGAGATGGATCCGGCCACGGCCACGCCAGGCTCGACGACGGGCGGGCATTCTCTCAGGATGTCGTGCATCCCGCGGCATCTCGGACAATAATCGCCCATAGCCATTTCAGCACCTAAGAACGACGAAACGATTCCGTCTCGTAGCACGGGAGGTTAAGCCATCCATGCCAAACTCTGCCGTATCTGGGTGGTTTGTTCGGCTCACACTCCATCCCGACGAATACTGCTCCCACGGGGACCTCGATCGACGGCTTTCCGTCCACGATGCAGGATGCTATTTCCGGTTGTCTTGCCTTCCTATCGGCCGCCTTGGCTTCCATTCTCTTTTCTAGCCATTCCGGAAGATCGAGCTTGATATAGCCTGAAGAGCCATAGTTCATGACGGCCCCGCAGACCTCCTGGAGCATCGTCAATTCCTTCTCCTGCCGCTCCGTGATGCCGCCGCCTTTGTACTTCTTCAGGATCAGCTTGAACCGCCGCCCGTTGGCGATATCCCACCACTTGAGAATCCAGGGCTCCAGACCTCTACTCATTCGGTTTTTGAATGGATTTCTGAAGAGTTTCGGCAACCTCGGCTAGGGCAGCCTTCTGTTCGTTCGTCCAGGGAGCGGACTGCTCCTCGGTGGACAGCGAGAACTGCGTGCGCTTGAGGACGGGAACGAACGTGATGTCTTTCGCCAGATCGCAGGCTTCCATCCACTGCTTGAGCAGCTTCCGAAATTCATCGACCTTCAGCTTGAGCTTGCTGTTCTCGGAAAGCAGCTTGGTGAAGTCTGTGATACAGGGGTGGCTCTCTTCGGGACGCCCACACAGGTCGCAAAGCATCAAGTACCTCTATTCTGTTCCGGCTTCCGTACCTTCCAGTCGATCTTGTCCTGCTGCCACTGGCCCGACTTCTTCAGCTTCCGGACCATCTTTGGGTGCTTGGCTCTCATGTGATTCGCGTAGTCCTGCCATTCGAGCAGAAGCTTCCCGCAAAAGCACTTCACGTCCAGGATCGTATGGCCCCTCTTGTGGCCCCAATACCGATCCTTCGAAAAGCCGCCATCCCACTGGCGCATCGTTAGACGACGTCGATCCGGCCGCGCTTCAGGACCGAGGTCATCTTGACCGAGAGCGGGTACCCCATGTCCCACCCGTTCTTCCTCATGGCCCACTTCTTGGCCTTTCGGATCGCGGCTTCTGGGGTTCCCTTCTCGAGGACCCAGAGCGTCAGGTCCTTGATGACCGGCCGCTTCTCACCGTATTCCTTGAGCCGGACATCCAACCCCACTTCGTAGACGTTCATGAAATCCCCCTTTACTCTTCCGGATACTCAGGATTCGGGCCCGGATGGGCTTCTTTTGCTTTGGCATTGAGCGTTGCCGCCATCTTGCGAAGCATCTTCGCCTCTTCATCCCGATCATGGATGAAGGCAGCCTGGGCATCCTGCATCAGCACGCCGGCGGCCTGCTCGAGGCCGGCACTGATCCCGACTTTGAATGAATGGGCGCAATGGGCCTCGATCGCGAGATGGCAACGGCACTCGCAGCTATTGCGGCATTCCCCGAACTTGCACTTGCAGCCGGTCATCGCGTCCATACCTCGACGTATTCGTGGAACTCGGGAGCCCATTCCAAGGACTTCTTGAATCCCCATCGTGCCAGGATTAGCTGCATGAGGCCCAGTGGGGTTGGAACCTCGACTTTGTATCCGTCCGCTTCGACGCCCTTGATGAGGCGTGAGAAGGCTCCTTCGCCTTTGTTCCTGGACTCGATGAAACTGATCGTGCACTTCTTATCGGTGATCCAGAGATAGGAGCCTTCCTCAAAGTTCTCCTTCGTGAAGCCCCAGTGCTCAGGCGCCTGTCCAGGCTCGACCATTCCGTCTTTCATGCGAGCTTCTTGATCATCTCCAGGCCCCGGCATTCTGCAAAGCAGTGACAGGGCGTGTGTTTTAGATTCTCTTCCTTCACTCGATGAATCCGTTCGGTTCCATTGATCAGGAGAGCAGCGATCTCGACGCGCTTCCCCGCCATTCTGATCACGCGGCAGGGAATCATTGCGGTGAAGCAGTAACCGCGCGTATTGGCCCGCTTCCAGATCCATGGGTACTTTTTTTCGTCGTAATTCATCAGGACCTTTCACTACCCTTGATGTCGAACACCTTCCCGGAATCCCGACGAAGCTCGACGAGTTGGAGCCAGAGGAACAGTTCCGTCTTCGTGGCCGGCCGGAACCGATAGCCGTCTTCCGTGGCCACCCAGTTACCTGCCCTGCATTCGAGCCTGACTTCCTGCGGCTTCATCCTCAGTCCTTCATGAAGGTCGTGGGAGGGCGCAGGACGACTTGGAAGCCGCAGCCTGGGCAGACGTGGCGATACTGCTTCCCGGCCGGGATGACCATATGCGACGGCGGCTGATGCCTCGGATTGAGGCAGCGATCCTGGATGGGAATGTCCTCGAAGCCGCTCTTCCGGTCGTTCTTCTTCACGGCCGCTCCTTTCGAGCCTTCATACTCTTTTCCGACGATCTTTCCAGACCGACCTGATCCATCACCTCGAGCGTCGCCAGCAGCTCCTTCGCTCTCCTGATGTCGGGCAGATCCATCTTCGGATCAAGGTATTCGTGAATGGTCCTAGACAGACTACGAGCCCGAGCCCGGAGCGCCTCGTACAGGGCCTCGTTGTCCATCATCACACCGCGTTACTTCGTCACGTCCTCGGTGTTGATGACGTGGGCGTTGAGGCCCTTGGGCGACTGGAAGAGCATCTCGAAGTAGTCGCGCGCCGACTGCTCGGTGAGCGCCGTGTCCTTGTCGACCATCGAGCCTTCGATCTCGATCAGGACGCGGATCTTCTTGACGGGTTTGGCCTTTTCCTTTTTCTGGAAAAGGGTCTTCTTGGTGGACATGATCAATCTCCTTCCTTGAAACTGGTACCGTTACGGCAATAATGGTAACTTGGTTTACCAGTCAGGTCAAGAGATTGAAATGAAAGAAATTCTAGGCCGATTCGTCGTCCCGATAACCGACGCCGAACTTGAGGGGACGATTCCACATGCCATAGAATTCGCCGATGGTGGCCGACTGTCCTTCGCCTTCATTCCATCGGTGGAGGCCGTTGACCTTGGCGTGCTGGTTCCAGCGCTTCGCGAGGGCTTCTTCGGCTTCTTCTTTCGTCTTGCCGACGCTCGTGAACTGGAAGTGGGGCGTGTGCATCTCGGCGACCCAGACGACGTCTTTGGCCATCTCTATACCCTCAGCTATCTGAGGAGAGCATAGCCTGGTCTTAGCCAGGATTCGAGAGCTTTCCGGGGGTGAGGAGAAGAGCCGATCCCATTACGATGCCGGCGATTCCAAACATCCACCATTCCGGCTTCAGCATCATCCCTTCCTTTGTCATAGGAAAGGGAGGAATGACCGGCGTCCTTGGCCTGAAGATATCTCCGAAGAAGACGAACGTCTTGGTCGGCGCCACCACCGCGCTGGCGGCCGTGGTGCCGAACATCCGGAGGAATCCGCGGCGCCCCAGCTTCTTCAGATCTTCTTCTTTGGCGACATGAATCATTTGATCACTCCAGCGAGTCCTTTGATGATGAAAGTCTTACACGGACAGCGGCCATCCTTCTTCGGATCCGGAACAACGATCAGGCATTCGAGCGTGCCGTCGAATTCATGGTGCTCGAGGTCATGGTTGCAGTCTGCGCATTTTTCCAGGGGTCCGAGAGCCGCCGGGCAATGGACGCACCTCATCATCTGCAGATGGCCATGTGTGGTCAGGATCGGTTCCCAATGATGGCCGCTTTTGTTGCAGCGTTTGCAGTATCCCTTGCAGAGTTTCATGGCGCTCTTGTTGGTCTTCATGTTACCAGCACGATCCCCGTTCCGGCTCATCTCCTTTGATCCGACAGGAGAAACAGGTGTCCACCTTGTTTTCGACCTCGAGGGCATCCAGCTTGCTATTACAGAGCTTGCAGGTCATCCAGACGATGCCACCCAGCCGCTCCGGCTCCATGATTTCACAGATCGTGCGTGCGATCTGGAATGGGTCTTCCTTCGCGTCACGCTGAATAGAAGACTGGAGGACCTCAAGCACGTCCTTGGCCATGGAGACATCCTTCATGGCGATCGCGCGGAGCTTCTCGACGAAGAGGGATACAGCTTTCTCGTCCAGCATATCCGGATCGTCGTCCTTCATGTGCTCTTCCCCGGCGCGAAGCCCTGGAAGGCGCCTTTGCCGTCGTGCTTGAGCTCGTCCACGCTGCCTTCGGAGTCGATGTAAAGGAGTCGGCGTTCTCCAAGCATTCCGTTCCGATGAAGATCCCGAACCACAGCCTCGGCATCATTCGTCACGGTCATCGAGCCTTCCCCGACGTCCTTGATCAAGATCTGATCTTCCGTCTGGAGTTCCACCCGATATTTTGCCCTGGTCATGATCAAAGTTCCTTCCTGACGCCAGTCAATACTTCCTCTACTCTTTTCGCCCAGCCCTGGATCTCTCGCATATAAGCGATCGCCAGTTCCTGGGCCTTCACGTCGTCCGATTCGTCCCACCAAATGGTCTCGAGAGCCTGTCCCAGGGCGGAGGCTTCTGCCGAACCCATCTGATGGAGCTTCGCCTGGAGATCTTCGAGATTCATCTTTTGTTAGGCTCCGTATAGATGCGGCGCTCAGCTACCCAGAGATCCGGCAGGAATCGGGGCTTCATATGCCTGAGGAAGTGCCGGCGCCACCGGATGGCGAAGTCGTCCAGATCTCTCAGCTTGGAGACGATGATCTCGGCCGCCGAGGTCGTGACGATGCCATCCTTGATGATATCGAAGACGTTTTCAGGATCTTCAGGAAGGAGTTCTTCTTTCCCGAGGTAGGTCTTCACGATCTTCTCGAAACGATCCCGTCTATCGAAGGGGAGCTTATCCCGATGACGATGAAGGGTAATCGCGGCCTTCATGATTTGGGCTTCGTCGTCATTGAGGGTAGTCGTTCCCCAGGGAGGAACGCCATGCTCATGAGCGATCGACTGCTTGAGTTCCTGAGCCCGCTCCTCATAGGAATCATGGCATCCCAGGCAGAGCAGAAGAACATCGTAGAACCAACGGCCATTCTCGTAGCTGTCCTTGGGGAAGTATCTCCTATAGCAATAGGGGACAATATGGTGATGGGACAGGTTATCCGTGATCCCGCAGACAACACAGCGGTTCTTGAACTCCTGAAGGAAATAAGGGTCACCGTGATGCCCAGGGCCTTTGGGCTTGAAATTGAGGCGAATGACGGGAGGCTCTTTCGTCACGATGTCCGCCAGGCCCATTGAGAGGTACCAGTTCATGCGCTCCTGGTCACAGCGAAACATGACGGTATCGCCGGTCAGAACCACACAATTTCCGTAAAGGCTGGTAGTCGCTTTCATTAGATCATCGGCTTCGCTGCCGTGCTTATTGCTGTTTCACCGAATTAGGACACCCACAGAAGCAGCGAGGATTACCGTTTTCTCTGAAGTGCTTTGTGATGTTTGAAATCGTGCTCCCACCATGGGCCAGATAAAGCTGAGTGGCCTTCTCTACGATCTCTGCCAGAACGTCGCGCTTCAGCTCCGCCCAATAGTGCTTTTCATCCGAGACAACTTCCTTGCAGATGATCTCAGGACTCATTTGCAACTTGGTCAGGTAGCTGCAGACGTCTCCGGAGATCCGCTTCATGTCTTCGAGCGTGAGATCACCCTGTAGCATTATCCACCAGTCTTTTGGGGCTCAATCACTTCGACCCAGAGTCCATTTACACGTCCCCAGAGACGGAAGCATGCGAGGCATTCGATCATCGTGGCCGTGATGCACCAGTTATCGGCCCCACACTGGCATTTCTCTCCTATAGGCCCGGTCTTCATACGTTCATCGATCCTGCTGCTCGATTGCTGTTCAGAAGACGCATCATCGCGTGATCCGCAATGCCCAAGGAATCCGAGTCGTCATCCGTCTCGAAATCGACGCCGTACTTGACCGCCATCCGGTAGGCGACATCGGCCTTCGTCTCGTTCTGCTTCCGCCAGATCCTAGGCGGCCAAGGCAGGATGTTGATATTGGGCCAGAGCCTGGTCACTTCAGAGATGATCACGGCGCAGATGCAGTTGAGGCGCACGATCGACCGGATCTCTTTCTCATTGCTGCCCGGCAGCGGCAGCTCCTCCGGCTGTTCGATGGCGACCGCGACGGGATCTTCCTCGAGCTCGACCAGGAAGTCGGCAAGCTCGTTCCGGAAGGTCCCATATCTCCAGGGGATATGATTGTCCGCCCAGAGAGTCTTGAAACGACACTTCCCGGCTGAATTGACCGAAGCGATGCCGGTCTTCATCGATCCTGGATCTATTCCGAGAACGAGCATTCTTTTACCTGCGACAGTTCGAGCAGATGGCACCCCGCGTCTTTTGTGTCTTGCAGCGGACGCAAGTTTCAAAGCTGCCCTGAACCTCCGAGGCCCGACGCTCCGGATTCTGGCGGCGATCGACATTCATCACGCTCCCCATCAGGAAGTGATGCTTCTTCCTACGCAACGTCTTCTTTTTTCTCGCCTTCTTCATAAGGCCTTAGCCGATTGTTTGAGGACAAGGTCGGCATCACAGAAGATGCATTTATCCCTGGCTCTCTTCCTAAGACCGCAGGTATCCGAGATGCAGGTATTCAGCATAGGATAGGCCGCCAGACGCCGCACGACACGGCGGAGCTCCTTCAAGGCCTTGGTCTTGCTCACGTAGCCCATCGGTTCGACTTCTCCAGATCGCTCAGCATCTCGTTGACCTTCGCCGCCAGCTTGCACTCGCAAGTATCGTCCTGAGGGCAATTGATGTGTTCGTGGGGGTCCCCGATCTCGACGAGCTGCTTAATCACTTCATGAGCATCCTTCACCATCGTGGTGTAGATGCTCCGCTGGCCATGGAGGTAGCCTGCGGTGAAAGCCTCGTGATGCTCCTTGGGGAATTCCATCATCTTCTTGGGTTGATCGTTGTCCTGGATCGCCGGCACGCCGCCGAGCGATTCCCCGCGACACTGCGTACAGGTCGCGATAGGATCTTTCCTGCAATGGTGACAGTTGCAGATCGTCCACTCGGTATTCTTCCCGCATTTGACGCAGTAGCCCGTCGCCGATTCGGTCTTCATTCCTCGATTTCCTTCCCCGGAAGATCCATTTTCTTCGTATAAGGCATCCCCAGCTTGTCATGGAGCGCCTTGATCTCGGCGTCTAGAGCTTGACCGATCACGAGGCATTTGTTCGCATCGTAGCCAGCAGAACCATCGACCTGCCGGAAGCGGTAGGCGAGATCCGCGATCAGGATGAGCCGATCTTTGAGCGTCACAGTCCAGCCCGATTCCTTTCCATGAGTGCGCTCCGAAGGTGTGGGAAAGCGATCGAGGCCTTGACCTGGGCGTGCTCCAGTTCCTTCCTCACCCAGTCCGGAAGGATCGCGTCCTTGCAGTCCAGGACCTCGTCGATGGCGTCCCAGAGAGCCCCTACGCCTTCTCTCTGCTTTTCTTCCGGCGTCATCCGATTCAGAATGTCCAGAAGGCTCATTCGACGATCCCCAGCATCTCCCCCGATCCCAGAAGCTTCACGACCCGAGTCGCGGCGATGAAGGGGTTCATGATGACGCTTTTGGCATCCTTGCCGAACTGCTTCTCGCGCGTCGGGGTCACGTAGAAGCCCGACTTGGCACGCCACTCGACGACGGCCTTCTTCTCCTCGAACTCGAAGGTGTAGAAGGTGCCGGCGCCTTCTTCCGGCGGGATCGGTCCCTTGACTGCGGTCTGGACGACGGGCTTTTCTTCCGTGTACTTCACGCCGAAGAGCAGCCGACGGACTTCCTTCACGAAGACGTCGTTCTGCAGCTCGGGATCCGGTTTCCGTTCGGGTTTCTCGGGCATGGCTTCCTCCTATAGGCTGGCGTATTTACGCCGATCATATTCGTTGTACAACTTCTCGATCTCTGAGGTGAGGATGCTCGGATAAAGTTGCCCCACCATCTCCCGGATAAGCTGACGACGTTCCCGAATCTCTTCCAAGATCGCCGTCGGATCGAGCTTTAGAGCCTCCTCAAGCGATTTCACGCGCCCTCCTGAAAACGGCTTGGTCTTCCGCCAGCGTCCCGTCTGCCTTGAGCTCAGCGTAGAGCTTTCTATGCCGACGCCGAAGATGGGAGACCCAGGTCTTGAAGCTGGTCAGCACCTTCTTGCAGCGGCAGATGACCTGGCACGATGACTTCACGCCATTTCCTTTTCCATGGACCCTTCGAAGTCGCGCTCATATTCCTCATTGTATTCGGAATCGTCCCACTGATCGTTGTCGGACTGCATCTGACCTGAAGCGAGAAGGGCGGCGGCCGCCGCGGAATCACAGGTCGTCCGGGCATAGAGCTTCCTGAGATTCTTCGCGAAGTGCCGAGCGTCTTTAGCCTTGTTCATGCGGGCCACGGGGATACCACTGGTCATGACCTTCCAGCCGCGCATCTTATGGCCATAGAGATTGCGGCCGCCACGAGCCACCTCAACGACCAGCATTGTCGTCCTCTTTCTTGGGAAGGAAGATGAACCGGATCGTCATGTTGACCAGAATGATCGGCCATAGAAGCGACGCGATCGCCACCATCACCAGCCACACTCCCCGATTGGCCCGAAAGCAGGCGTCGAAGGCCGCCCGAGATTGCGGCCGATACGGCTCGGACCAGAAATAGAAGATCAACCCGCATAGCAGATAGATGCTGAGATAGAACGTCGAATTCTGGTTCATCAAACCTCGGGCTTCCATCCACTTACGCCGCGAATCCAGAGCAGCCAGTCATTCAGGAACTTCTCATCGCAGGTTTCGGCGATCGGCCATGGCTTGCGAGCGTCGATCCTCTCGATCGTGGTCTCGGCTTCCTTGACGGCCTGGTCGGTCGACCAAGCACCCGTCCTGATCGCCATCAGCTTTTCCTTCTCCTCGCCATCCTTCCAGACCTTGGGCTCGCCGCCCTGGGCAATCCGCTCCGCATCCCAGGCCACGCGAACCATGTGGTAGCACCACTTCTCGCCGGCGACCCCGCCCTTCGAATGGACGGGTTTTGAATGCTTGAAGCGCTGGAGCTGCGCCACGGAATATCCGAGGTACTGTTTCACGACGTTCTGGCAGAGGAACTTCTTCCGTCCCTCATAAAGCGGCTTCCACTTGGGATCAAACCAGACGAACTTGTCCGTGAAGAGCATCTCGATGATTCCGGGATTGCCCTTGATGAGCAGATCGCAGAACTTCTTGACCTCATGGACCTGATAGTCCGGCTTCTCGCCGGTCAAGGTATCGCTGGGAGGGTGCAGGCCCAGAAGATCCTTGGGATAGGCGACGTAAACGCCCGTGTAATCGATGTCGCTCGAGGGAAGCTGGGTATCGTGCGAATGGCTTCCCCAGACCTTCGAGAAAAGAACCATGCCGCGGATCTCGCGGTCATTGCTGCGCCAGCCGAGAGGATTGAGATCCACTTAATTACTCTCCCTGAGAATCTTCGCATTGCCGCACTTGGGGCAGCGGAGGACGATGATCACCTTTCTCTCAAGCATGTCCTGAACCTGGGCGGTCCAAAAGTTCCCCAAATTGACGGAATGCTTTCTGGCTTCTTCGATCCGACTGGGAAGTTCCGTCTTGTCGACGAACTCCCAAGCATGCTTACATTGGAAGGCCTTGACGATTATGGCCATCACGACGATCATGATGCCGATCATGCTGAAGCCTGCGAGGAGCGTCATACCTTCACCCCTGGATGTTCCTTAGGCAGCAGGGCGCCGACCCAAGACATTTCCCGCAAAGATCCGGCATCCCGCCGTGCTCGCTAAGTACGACTTCGCCCAGGCCCTTGCATGTCACGCATATATCGGTCGGCCAGCCGTCTCCAGCCTCCGGTCCCACGAAGCCGTGGTAGAAGTAGACGAACTCCTCGACTCCGAAACCGCCGCCGGCGGCGATGTCCTCAAGCGTCTGACCTGGAAAGGCTTTTGCGTAGGTCTGGTAGGCCTTCAGGGCGTCCTCCCAGAGGACGCACATCCCCTTCCTGCAGTTCGAGATGATGGGGAAGAATCTCAGCATGACGTCGGAACTCCGGTCCTACCCACCACCAATCTCCTTCCGGCTCTGTGGTTAGGTTTACCGGTTTACCGCCGATTTGTCAAGCGTTGCCGTAATGGTCGCGGAATTCTTTGATGAACCCGCGGAGGGTGAGGAGCCAAGGCTTCTCGATTGCATCGATCTGAGGATTCTTGATCCTGTCCGCGGCAGCCGCTTCATCGAGGAAGCGGTTGACCTTTACGACTTCCGGCTTAGACAGCTCGACAAAGTAGCCGTTCTCGCCGTCGCCGTCTTCCCATTTCACGCTGTAGATCTTTTTCATACCGTCCAGTCCGTTCAGAGCGATTCTTCGTCAACGAATTTCAGCCAGCGATCTGGTTCGAGGATCATGATATCCGCGCCGTCCGGATAGTTGTTGGGAATGATCCAGCCGTCGAAACCGGATACTCGTATCAGATCGACGAGCTCTTCCGTGCCACGGGCTTCCATCCCCGCCTCTTCCGCAAGATCATCGAAATCTCTCTTGGATTCAATCAAGGCCAGATTGGGTATTTCGTACTGCACCTCAAACCTAAGGATTCGTTTATGCTTCCCTTCGTGCCAGGTCGTGAAGTACGTAGCCACGCTTCTGGTATCGCTGAAGAATGCTGGGCCCCTCGGGATCCGGAAGCCTTTTGAGGACGTCCCATGGTAGAGATCGGTCCCAACGGGAAGACTTCTGCCTTCAGCCATTTCAAGACCTGTCGAAGGGCAACTGGATCTTCGGGAAACTGCTGGAGCTGCCTTCACTCGAGTCCGTCATGATGACTTCGGCGCCCTTTACAAGCAAGCATCCGTCTTTCAGACAACGATTGAAGATATCGAATTCTGCCTGACTGAACATCAAGCTTCCGCACATGCTCATGTGGCTCGTCTCATGGCCCATAAAGAGGCGGACATGGACGTGCTTGTCCCGGACCTCGTATTTCATCTTGATGATCATCTACTGCGATTCGACGATATCTTCGAACCGGAGGGGGCCGAACGCCTTATCCCAGGCTGCGGCCGCCCAGCGCATGCCGTCGACCTTTTCGCGCGGTGCATCCTTGTGCCTGAAATGCTGCCGCATCGACCAGTAATCCTCGCCCTCGATCTCGATGGAGAAATAGCCGGCTCGTTTCAGTTGCAGGGCCTGCTCGTAGGAGGCGTTGAAGGTGACGTAGAAGCCGTCCGGATGGCCTTCGCACGAATAGTGGGTGGGAAGCCCCAACTGGTCAAGCATGAGGACGAAGTAGTTCACGCCTGGATCGAGAAGTTCGCCGCCGCGATAGATCTTGATCGCTGCAGCTTCGTCCCAGACGTTCTTCTTTGTATATATGCCTTTTCGCATAGAAGAGACCGTCTGGGGGGTGTGACGGCTCAGAGTGATTCTATTCGGCCATCATCCCCAAAGCAAGCTGGCTTTCAGGATTCGGACAGGATAGACTTTCAGTGGCCTTCCGTCCCCCGGCAGGCCTTATCCGGCCGTCTTCCGCCCTGATCGGTTGCTCCATGGCGCATAACACGGCCTCCTTCGATTTTGGAACCTTCCAAGTTCACGTCAAGTATATCGGGCAGCAAGGAGGCTATGCCTACGCCACCAGAATCGAGGTTCCTGGCTATGATCCGATCGATAGCGGAGTTCTCCTGCCGAGCTTCCCAATTTTCTCCTCCGCAGCGGCAGGGGCCATCGACCAGCTCCGCGAGCTTCTTCAAGTAGGCGTTCCGGCATACTTGGACGACTGGCGCCAGGCAAGAGGAACTATCAGCTTCAAGGAAGTCCAGGACATGAGGCTCACCTTTCTTTCGTGGAAGGACGCGGCCGCCGCGCTCGGCGGAGACCAGGCTCTTGCAAATGCGATAAAGCAATTGGAAGCCCAGGAGTTCGCAGAAAAACAGGCGAACTATCCGAAACAAGCGAGACCAACTCCAGGCGAGATCCCAGTCGATGTCCAATATGACCTTGGATCTGTCCTCATGGATATGCGCGTAATGGGAATCGTCGAAGGATTCCCCATGTGGCATATCACGGCAATCCCTCCCGGAACAGACCTGCAGGCCAGTTCTGTTATTGTCGCGACGTCTCCGTTCTCGCTCCCTATCTCCCAGTTGATGGTGGACAATCTTGAGGCTGTCCTGAGACAAGGCGTTGAACGTTACCTTCGTGAAGACCCCAGGGCCACCCGCACTCCGGTCACGCCAGAGAAGAGGAGCGCCACGGAAAATCTCTATGCCGTGGCCAGCTATCTTGGGCCAGAGGGTATCGCTCATGCGGATCAGGCGGTGAAAGATCTGATCCAGGAGAAGCTCGATACCCTTGAAGGGCAGGCTTTAGAGGCGATGGAAGCTACGATCGCCGAGTACCGGAAACGGAAGCCGAAACTCTAACGCTTCATGATCCGGTCGAGAAGTTCCTTCTTCTCAGGCATGTTCATCAGGATCCAGGCGTAGACTGCCTTCCCCATGGCGTTGTCCCATTCCGGGATTTCCGAGAAAGGAAAATCTCCAGTTCCCGTCTCGGAGAATTCTTTGGCGATCCTGTCCCAAAATGCGCGTTCGGCGACTTCAATCGCGCGACTCATGCGCTCCCGGAAGGCTTCTGCACGCAGACGCAGATCTCGCTCCTGGGGCGTCTCAGGATGCCCGTTCGTGAGAGGCATTCCTGCTGCGAAAGCGTCATATCCTGAAGCCATAATTACTTCTTCTTACGGCCCAAGCTGGCCTTGACCTTTTCCGCGCAGCGCTTGTACTTCGCTTCGCTCCAGCCCTTCTTCTTCTGCATCGCGCGGCAGACGGCGAAGGCGTTCTTGGCCTGCTTGGCGCCCATGCTCAGCTTGATCTTCATGTTCTGTTCCTCGTTTTCTTAGAGAAGACCCAATAGCCACAGAAGACTGGCGCCGCCGGCGACCGCGCCGCCAGTGTACGCCACCGTCTTGATGATCTTGACTCTCCCCATCGCCTCGGCGCACTCCACGGCCTTCCCGGTCACGACGACCTCCCCGTGCGAGATCTCGAACGTAGCCGTGGGTGGCGCTGTGGCCAAAAACTCCTTCAGTCGCTCCTGGAGTTTGTCGACGATCGGGAACCCGTCCGCCTGAACGATGTCCCGAAGGCATTGCTCGCGCGCCAATTCCTTGGCAGCCTCTTCGGGAGTCAGAGGACTGAGGACAACCGTGAGAAGATCGGAGAGTTCCTTCGCCTCATTGTAGGTGAGCTGCGTCTTTCCGTGGAATCCCGTCTTCCCTGGAGGTGTCATCGGAGGTCCTTTGACGGGCTTCGGCGGCAGCGTCATGTTCGGGCACCGAGCCTGGACGGTGCCAGCGACCGCATCTTCAGCTTGTCCTGTCTGTTCCGCCTGCTGCCGAACATAGGACCAGAAGATCCGGGAACGAGCGTCATTCTCTTCGTTACTTCCCGCTTGCTCTTCCGAGAACTTCTTGAGCATGTCGCAGATCCGAGTCTGACGCTGCTCGATCCTTACGGCGTCGTCCGGCCTCTCGGGACGGACAGCGGGCCGTTGGGCAGGTTTCGGACCTATAGGCATTCCCTTCGCATTCTCGTCCTGGCCCATCCAGGCCCCAGACAGAACAGGATTGATCGGTCGGATGCCCATGGTTCCGAATGCCGACTGGTTGAACATGCCCATCTCCTAAGCCAGAAACTAGCGATGGGCCAGAGGAAGGGGGGGGAGAGCCCCTGGCTGAGTCTTCAGGATTTTACGACAGAAGATTCCGAACTACAAGACTTGCTTCACGTCTTCCATCATAAGCCAGACCGGTGACCCTTCTTCTCCGATGAGGAAGGTGAGCGTCCCATTCCTTGAGATCCCGCCGACCTGCTCCTTGTTGACGTTTCCATTGCCCATCACGGTCATCTGCAGGCTGGTCTTCTTTCTGGGCACGGAAATGATCTTCTGAATTTCCGATAGCATCATCTCAGCCGTGAGATTGACTTTGTCCTTGTGATAGACGCGTACTCTGAAGAGATCCTGGTCATGATCAGCCAGAAGGTCTCCTTTGATGACGATGGGATCTTTCGAGAAGAAGAAGAGCCGGATATCTACAGGCCCGTGCTTTCGGATGCCCTTGTAGATCGGAATGCCGGCCACCGCGGCCGCTGCCATGACGCCCGCACCTTGGACGAAGTTCCGTCTGGTCAGGTTTCGCATAGTTCACCTATATAGCTGGAGGAATAGGAGGTGCCGGGGGTGGTGGAATAGGTCCAGGAAGAGGCCAATCGCGGCCGCAGAGAGGACAATGCTCAGGCTTCGGCATCTCTCCGCCGAACATGATCATCTTCGGGCCTTCACATTTCGAAGGACCTGAGATGACACTCTTCTTCCGCTTCCTCTTTCTCCAGAAGGCGATAGCCAGGGTAACCAGGATACTGACCGTAATCGAGCAGAGCGTGAACAGCAAGTCCGCCTTGAAGACCGTCCAGAACATCGGCTTGTCGTTCATTCTCTACTTCCTATTACGATCCTATCAGGATTTCGGCGCCTTCTGGCCTGGTTTCTGCCATTCCAGAGGACCCCAGCTCCAAGGGCATCGCCGGCAGCGCCAGCCATCCATCAGCGAGAACACGTCCGGCGCGACCCTTCCGGTGATTGACCGCACTCGCTTCCGATCATGGATCCCCAGCCGACATAGCAGGCGCCCAAAAAGTTTTCTCATCCTTCAACTCTTTTGCGCGTCTCTGAACTTCAACGCTCCGCTGATGCACAGGTGGATTCCGATACCCATGAGCGTCAGGGCTGGCCAACGACTAGTTGAATTCTGGTAATCGCTGGTCATATAACCAGGGCAACGGCGCTTTGGGCACACCCATCCTTCCATCCAGATCTCGGGATGCCCGGGCTTGATCTCGCGCCCTACGCATGCCATTTGGGCGCCGCACTGGTCACAGACCTGGCTTCCAAACGTCTTGGGAATGGAATCCCCTACCGAGTAAGCTTTCTCCATCACGAATATTCCTTCTCCTGAATTCCGTCCAGCATGTTCAATAATAGGCGGCAAATGGCCATGGAAGGCGTTCTGGCTGCAGCCCAATAATCCTCGGTTGCATTACGGTAATCCCCGCGTCTTGCGGCATCAATGTTGAAGTGGGATAGCTGTGCTTCCCATTCATCGATCACGATGTCGCCGGCGTATGAGGCCCATTTAAGCTCAAAGTTCCAGCCTCGCTTCCAGGCGACATCATGAGCGATCTTTACCGCCTGATCAAGATCGCGACTTGGCATCCATTTCTCGAAAGGAGATTTTCCGTTGAAGAGGAGGGATAGAAGCTGGAGATCGGTTTCCTCTTCGGACGGCCAATCCTCTTCGTTTCGACGGACTCTTTTGGGAGAACCGTCCATCAGTTCACCTCCGGAACAGCCAATCCATCGCCAGCGCGCCAAGCCGCATCCATCAGGATGGTCTTCGGATGCGATCTATAAGTACGCGTCTTCTGATAGACTCCGCACTCGTCTTCCACGACGGCCGCCGCGGTCAGGTAGAGATACCAGCTCCTGGCCCGGACGAATTGCTGTTCATAGAGCTCCGGATTCGCTACGTAACCGGCGCTGCCGTGCCAATACCGGAAGAGCCGGCCTACTTCATTGATGAAATCGTCCGTCAAGGTAGTCGGCACATGCCGTTGAATGATGGCATTTACATTTTCGATCGAGGTGGCTTCACCCAAGCACTTCGCGAGATCAACAGCTTGCTCGATCGGAAGTCCGAGCCAGTTCACGCTGTTGGCGAGGCGGATCCTGAGAATCTCCCGAACCCAATCGGTATAGGCATCTCCCAGAGGCATAAGCTCATCGTTCCAGGGACCTGGCGCCGGCTGACCAGGTAATGGAGGAACCGTCATCGTCAATCCTGGCTTAGCGATAAGACTCGCGATGCCATTTATTCCAGCGGGCCTTGGTCTGAGAAACGGCCTTTCCGACAGCTTTCTTGAGCTTAGGCACGGAGCATGATGGCTGCTCCTTGACCGCCTTCATGAAGCGAGCTGCGGCCTTCTTCGCTCTGGGACCAGGCACATCCAGCTTCATCTCGAGCTTCGCACATCCGTTATTGCGGGGAGGAGAGATCTTGAGGCCGATTCCATTGCCGCCGACCACGATGTCCGTGTGCCAAACAACCTTTTTGCTCATTCCTAATTCTCCGATTCGGCGTTCAGGTAACGAGCTGCTTCATCTTGAGGTAGAGCCGTTCCATCTTCCCCCTGAGGGCGGCCAGATGGTCTCCAATGGGAATCTCAAACCAGCTCTGCATCGGGCTCGATGCATCACCATAGAAGACATTCTCGATGATCTCGACATTCTCTTCTTCGTTCATGAGGAACACCATCGGCGCATCTTTTCTCGGCTTAGCCCTGAAGGTGCAGCCCGAGATCGTCAGATTCCCCTCGGCGACCAGCGTGATCCCTTCCGGAAAGAAGATCGCCTCGTTGACGATATGGGTACCGCTTTTGACATAGACAGTGCCTCCCGCTTCGGGAAGGGCGTCAATTGCTTGCTGGATGCTCATTCCTGGCTGAACGACGATGAACCCTGGAGACTGTACCGGGATGGTTGGGGCGATGGCCGTGCCGAAGCTGGCTGGGCATGGACTTGTCACCGGATAAGCTTGCTCGGCGAAGAGAGCATTGGGCGCTACTGCTGCAACGGCCGCGGTACCGCCCAGGAACTTCAGAAAGTCTCTTCTGTTCATGTCTCCCTCAGTTCTGAAAGATTGTATCCGGGATACCGGTATATTTCACCAGCTTCTCGAGGCTCATCTTTGCATCATTGGATGCGGTGGAATAATCCCCAGGGCTACGTTTCCTCTAGGAGTATCGTAGATGAGATCATAAGGACGAAACCAAGCCTTACACCGTTCGCAGGCTACCAGCTTTTTCCTCCACTGATAACGATGTCCGGCAGCCATCCGGCCTGACCCTGGACACTTCATCTTGCTGCTCCTACCGTTCGACTCGAATGGCCTTCCCGTAGACGGCCTGGAAATTGACCCATCCGTTTATCCCGCCTCGGTTATTGCCGATCTGGAGCCGTTGGCCGTCCCTAGCCTTGATCAGGTGAAGGTAATCCCGACCGTGGATATGAACGAGGACCACATCGTTCACGGACAGGTCTCCTTCCTTCACGGGCCGAAGGGTGACCAGGTCGCCATCGTTCACCCGGCCATTCATGGAGTGTCCCCTTGGCCGGATCTGGACCTGCCTGCCCGCCTGGAGTTCCTTGATTGCGTGTTGAGCCCAGCTCATGGTTGCATCGTATAGAACTATTTGGGAGTATCTCTATATCGGACTTCCAAGGAGGGATTTATGGGACGCATCTTCTTCGGTATCGCGGCGCTGTTCTTCTTCCTGGATGGTGTCGGCTCCAGCATCATTCATCATGCGACGACCTGGGGGCTCGTAGCTCTCGCGCTCGGGCTGGCCGTCGGTGACTGGCGCCCTTGGAAGCGGTCCGCCTGAGGCTTCACGCAAGCGCAGTCGCACCCGAGCTCCGGCCGGCAAGCCCCGTGATCGGCGCGGTTGCAAGCCTCGCAGCGTCGATTGTCCCTGGTCATCGGCTGGGCATTCCCGTAGAGCAGACACCAGCCGCACTGGGTCGCCACATGAGGACCATAGCGGGTATCGTTCTTGTGCTCGGGAACGGTGTCCCCAAACTGGAAGCCATCGAAAACGACCTGGCCGTGCCGGCAAGGATCCTCGTCGTCATGATGATGGCCGCAAGCTTCAATCATGACTTCCTCCAATAGGTGCTATGCCTGTCGATCGGCAGGATAGGATCCAGGATGCCGTTCTTGGCCCGGTAGTCCTCCACCGCCTTACGGGCTCCTGGCAGAGTCCAGTCATCCACGATCAAGAAACCTCCGGTGGAGAGTTTCGGATACAGGGACTCCAAGGCCACGATGGTCGAACCGTACATATCGCCATCTAGTCGGCAGATGCACAGTTTGCTGATCGGCGCCGATGGGAGCGTATCCTCGAACCAGCCTTCGAGAAACTTTACCTGATCGTCGAGCAGTCCATAGGCAGCGAAATTGGCTTTCACCTCCTCGAGCCCAACGGACAGGAACTCTTGCGTATGGTGGCTGTCGCCGGAATCCGCCGGATACTTCTGAGGATTCGGCACGGGAAGGCCCTCGAACGAGTCGGCACACCATATGCGCCGGTTTGTTATTCCGTATGCAGCCAGGAGCGCACGCATGAAGATAACGGCGCCTCCCCGCCAGACTCCTGTCTCGATAAGATCCCCTTCCACACCATCCTCGATAACCCTTTCGAAGCAGGCCTGAATATTGTCCATCCGTTTCATGCCGATCATCGTGTGCGCCGTCACCGGCCAATCCCAGCCGTTCGCCCTTTTCAAGGCGTCGAATTTCGGCTCAGTGCGGCCGTAGATCATATTCGTTACGCACCGCTTCATGAGGTCTAGATAAAGATGTTTTGGATCCACTCCACCTCTCCTCATTTCTTGCTCATTCGATAAAGCCGCTGATTCTGAAGGCGCGCGGTGCCGGTAGGAGCTCCTGGCCCGGCATGCACCCGACACGGAATGATGCGGCCCTTTTCGTGCTTAGGGCTGTAGCAACCGCACTTCCAGATCTTCTTGGCCTCAACGATGCTGATCAGAGCCATAGCTATCCTCTCTTAGGGGTTCGGCGAAGGGTACGGGCTGCAGGTCCTGCACACGAAATTCTCCACCCCAGGCCTACTTCCGGGTCTGATTTCACCGCCGCACTTGGAGCACCAGATACCAGGATCCTTGCCGCATTTCAGACAATTGCAGTTCACCCGCAGACACATTCCGTCCTTGATCGCGCAGGCGAATTCAGCCGTCAATGCCTCGGGACTATCGGGATGCACTTGCCGATCGCATTTCAGGCAACCCATCGCTAAGCCCTCAGCTTCTTTAGAATGTGCCGAAGCATCATCATGTCGCTGACGATCAAGGATTTATCCTGGGCATGGCTCTTTGCCCATTCTTCGGCATACTCCGGAGAATCCAATTGCACAAGGAAGGCCTTTGCAAGAGCCATGGTCTCCGGCGTGTTAGGAAGTTCCAGATCGTTACACCCTGCGCAAGACATCCGCTCCAGGGTGTATTCCATCATGTCATCGAAGCACTTCCATTCCATGGCAGTCAGTTTGTCGTTCATCCCTCACCTTCATTCCGCTTGATTTCAGCCGCCGTATTGGCCTAAAATAGTTCTATAGATTTCTTAGAGGAGGAGGATTTATGAACAGGAAATCGACCCTCGGCCAAGTCACTGGCGGTGGTCCCTCGGGCGGCGGTCCCTCGGGCGGCGGTCCTTCCGGTGGTCCTACGGGCGGTCCCACCGGCGGCGGCCCTTCTGATCAGGGCGGCTTCACGGCGCTCACCCCGGGCATGTTCCCCGTGGGTGCGCCCCTCGGCGGCGTGTGCCCCGCAGGCTACCTGCCTGCGCCCTCGGCGATCGTTCCGGGCGGCTACACCTGCGTGAGGGCGCCGGGAGCGTACACCGTTCCCCTCTACATGGGCCGGCGGCGGTAAGGCTTTCATGATGCCTGGCTCCGCGCGGGAGCCAGGCCGCGGCTCAGGCCATCTCATTCCTCCACCAGCAACGCTTCAAGCTGCTTGTTCATGATGGCCACGCCGTCCAGCATCTCGCTGGCAATCCTCGCTGTCTTTGAGACCTGCTCATGGAAGAGCTTGATTTTGGTATCCTTATCCACTGAGAATCGGCATTCCGAACAGAAGAAGCTGTCGAGCTGCCAGCGCAATTCCTTCTTGTAATCCAAGACGGGCTTACGGCAACTCGAACACCCCGGAAGCATCGTGATGGTCGGCCTACCGGTTTCCTCGGGAGGAGGACCAGAAACCAGCAGGAACTCCTTGGGTTTCTCCAGCTTCTGAGCGCTCATCCCGGGGAAAAGACTCTGGGCGCCCTTCATCATGCCGTCCAGGATCATCTTCCATCCTTTCCGGACCCTCTCCGCGGCCGTCAGCCGATTGACGTCCTCGAGGTGCTGAGCGAGGCTCTCGACCTGCCGGCCTAGGCCTCCTCCAATGATCCCCATGGGATTGGATTCCAGGAGGTCGCAGAGCGTTTCGATGATCCTCTCGGCCTTTTTGTGGCTCATCTTCTGGATGGAGCCGATCTCCAGGACGTTATCCGTCTTGTCGCAGCCCGGACAGGCCTCCTTCAGGAGATATCGGCCGTCCTCGAGCTTCGTGTGCGTCCAGGACACGGCGCCGCAGCCACAGATTACTTTGTCCCGGTCGTCGCTCCAGTCCGCCATTTTTTTTACCCTCTGAACCACCCGATGATCCGGTATCAACCCGAGTGGTATATGCCTGTCGTCCGTGAAATAGATCAGTTTTTCGTTATGGAACCATGCCCGGCATTTTCCGCATGCGACAAGCTTCTTTCGCCATTGATACCGATGCCCTGCAGCCATGCGGCCCGAACCAACACATTTATTTCGCACGGCGAATACGAACCGGCTTCTTCTTTCTCCATTGGGTTTCCGGGCAGAAGCCGCATTTCCGGACCCAGAAAACATGGCCCAAGTTCGAGGGACCCCACTTCTTCCATTCCCACCAGTGATGGCGCGGACCCAGGGGGCTAGTACATTTCATTGCTCAAGCCCATTCAGAAGTCCAGGTTCCATCTCCCCTCGAGCCGTCAGGATCCGCTCCACGGCCTGGTAGAAGGCCTTCCTGGCCGGGAGTTTGCTCTTCGCCGGCAAGGTGGCCGTCAGGACCCCTAGGAGATTGTCGGTCGTCATGTCGTCCGGATGAAAGGCGGAGATCGCTGCATCCAGGTATTGGAATCGGCCAGCTCTCATCAGCTCATCCGCCCAGGAATAGATCCCATCAAGCTGATTCATGGGTTCCTTCCTTCAACTGCTTGAGTCGGAGAGCCCATTGCTCCCTGAACTCAGCGTCCGCGGCATCGAACTCCGGGCCCGAGGTCTTCATCTCACCGTCCGCGCCGCGGGCCATGATCAGAGCATGAGGTTCCACAAGGCCTGGGCCTCCATGCTCGCACGCCACGCAAACCTCTAGGATCTCGGCACCAGTCTTTCCCGTCTTCTGAATCATCTCCCGGAGGGTATCCGGAGCTCCCATACCGCCGGCGAGCTCGACTTGGCAGCAGGTCTCGCAGATCTTGCCCTTGATGAGGGGACACTCCCAGTTCTTTTCCTGATGGACCTTGCCATTGCCCAGATCCATCGGTTCGCCTTTGCAGTTGCATTCCAGGCAGAAGCGATCGCTCATCTGATCATGCCCTCAAGCTGCAGGTGCCGATATTTCCCGGGAGGCCCGAATGAATGCCCCTTGGGATGATCCGTCAAGGCCTGATTCTTCTCCAGGTCCTCGAAGATCCATTTGCAAAGCCAGCAGCCGGGGCCATCCTCAAGAGGAATCCTAGCCTTGAGGAGAGGCTTGACGTAAGCCATCTGCTCCGCAGTCAACTCTGCCAGCTTCGCTTCTTCGGCCACAGATTAGGCTTCCTTTTGCCGATAGATGATCTTGGTCACCATGCGTTTCTCTGGCTCCAGCACTTCCAACAATAAGTCGGCTGTCGATAGATCCTGCGCTTACTTGCCTTCCAGACTTTCTTCAGGATGGCCACCAGGCCAAAGACACCCCCGGCATTTTTTGGACAGGCTTTTTGGCATTAAGAATTCCACCCATCTTCGCTGTTAATTTCCTTCAGCTTTGCCCATTGACCTTCTGAGCGAATCTGCGTTGGAAACGGGGCTGGGATACGATGACCTTCATCAGCGATAGGACGTTTCTTTTTCTCGGCCATTCTTCTTTTTCGAGAGTCCTCATATCTCTGATGACAAACTTTCGTGCAGAACACCATCCGCACAGATCCAAATGGCCTTCCGAGTATCCGATCTTTGGATAATGGAAGACCACAAAACGTGCAGGTCCTTTTACTCCAGCCCATGGATCTAAAGTTCCTGCTCCATGACTCGGCGCGACTTCAGGATCGCGGCCGTCTCGAAGATGAAGGGAGCGTGAGGGATGACGGCGATCCACTCGCCTTCAGGGCCCCCGAACGTCGGATGAAAGACTTCCACGAAGACGCCCTGCGCCTTCGGCTGCCCGATGGCGATGACCAGGCGAACCCGCTGCTTCGCGGCATAGAGGATGGAGGCGAGGAAGACGCTGATGCAGTCCGAATCGCCAGGGCCGCCCTTCTGGAGGCCATCCGGCGTCCCGGCAGAGCCTGGATTCTTCCGGGCCCAGTCAGCGAGCTTCTCGAGCATCGGCCGATACTCCATCTCCTCCTTCACGGTGGCTTTTGCCTTCTGCGGAACCATGTTTCCGCACATCTCGGGGGGAACTCCAGGGGGAAGGCGATCCATGATTCCCATAGCTCTCTCCTATTCTTGTTCCACTTGGAAGGTGGTCTTACCCTTGGGCTTGAGTCTTTCCCAGATCACTTCGTCATAAGGCATCTTATCGAGCATCAGGAACATAATGGGCGCGAGGTCTCCATGCTTCTTGAACTCCATCGCCCAGTCCTTCCTGGTCGATTGAGGAGGCGTGGCCGCAAAGGCAGCCTTCGCCTTCTCCTCGATCTCGCTGTAGGACTTCTTGAGGCCGTCCCGCTGCTTCCGAAACCATTCCATGAACTCGTCTGGAACGTTCTCGAAGGACGGCTCGTTGTTCGTAGAAAGGGTCTCCCAGATGCCCTTCACAGAGAGGCCCGTCAGGATCTTATGGAGCAGCATATACTGGTGGTACTTCAGCTTGACCCGGAGACCGTTGGAATAGCGCGCGACGTACCCTTCCCGATCGCGCACCTTGGGATCCTGGAGCGAGATCTCCGAGATCGGCCTAGTTTCGAACCCGATCGCCTTGAAGCCGTAATCCTTCGCGTAAGCCGACACCTGGGCGTAACTCGCGTCTTCCCCGGAGTCCGTCTTGACGATTCCCAGAAGGATCATCTCCTCCTTTTCATATGGGATCACGAGCCTGTTCCACGGCGCGATGAACTCGAACATGTAGGTGTTGTCGCGGTGCAATCGCCTGTGACTCTGGGAGAGCCACGCATTGGCGTACTTGGTCTGGGGATTCTCCCAGCAGCCCCGGGTGATCGCCCGCCAGCCGGTCTCCTCATCATGGAAGACGATGATCATGCTCCCGTCCACCTTATCGCTGAGCTCGGGAGTCTCGGCGGGAAGTGCCTCGAGCTTCGTCTCAGGGCGCTCATTCACGTTGAAGAACTTCCGCCAGGGCCGCGCGACGATCTTGCCCTGGTCGTCGAGGACCAGGCCGCGGGCCTGCATCGTGTACTCATCCCAGGCGCGTTCGAACATGCAGTGGTTCGTATAGTCAAAGATCGTGAGCCGGCCGTTCGGCCGTGCTGCGACGAGGCCCAGATCCACGCGTTTGCGGAGTTCTTCTAAGAGCATCACTTTGCCTTGGCCTCTTTCTGCTCGCTCAGGGCCGCGTTGCAGATCACCTTGGGAACGTCTTCCAGCTTCTTGGCCCAGCCGAGAGGCTTATCCACGGTGTACTTCTTCTCGTCCCTTTCTCCATCATGGGTAACCCAGACGACGCGACGGAGATGGTAGCCCTCCGTATCGGCGTTCAGAAGCCAGCGGGCTTCGTACTTCTCCCGAACATAATCCCAGACCTTCATCGCATCGTCGATCTGAGTCGAGTAGTGGGGAAGATCTTCTCCACGCTCGCCAGCCTCCCCGACCGCGACCCCGCGATAGGTATTCGGATCCTTCACGACCTTCTGACCAAAGATCTCCTCGGAGATCTTCCGATCCAGACGCAGGGCCTGTTCTTCGCTAAGCACCGAAGTTCTCTCCGCCGGCGGCGACGATCGCTTCCTGTAGTTCCTGGAGGGCGGCGCATTCCGGAGCGCCGTTCACGCTCGGGAAGATCGTCATCCGGAGCTTCATGAAGGCCTCGACCGCCTCGAGCAGGCGGGCACTGCCTGCGATGCACTGCATGTCCGGATGCTCGCGGTCGGCGTCGACCATAAGACCTTCCGGTCCGCGCTGCCCCAGCTTGTGCTTCGGCCGGGGCATGAGAACGACAGGCCGGTGGCCATGGGCGCCCACCAGCGTGGAATCGTTCATCCAGACCCAGGGAGCCTTGGTCCGAACTACCCGCTTCGTTTCGCTCACAGTTTCCTCCTCCTGATTTCCATCTCTATCCGCTCCATGCGAATGTAGTTATCGTCCATGATCGCTTCCAAAGGCCGAGTGTCCGCACCGCACTTCAGACACACATGGTAGTCTTGCCAGTAGGCGCGTTCTCCCGGATAGCGCTCATCGAGCGTCCGCTTCTCCCACTGATGGCCCATGAAAAGACACTTCAGCCAAGCGATCATTCTTCTTCGATCTTCAGAAACTTTTCACGAAACCATTCCCGATTCTCGCTGAATACCGGGGCCGTCTGAGCCTCCCCACGAACGACGACCGTGCCGCGAATCAATTTCTCCGGAAAGGATTGCAACGGCTTATCAGCCAATTCCAGCATGGCGATCATCAGATCCGAATTCTTGCCATGGAGCTGCTTTGGGCTGAAGACGGACTGCGCCGCCGAGGAGATCGCGTTCCGGCGGCAATCCTGCTGTCTCCAGATGAAGTAATTGATGATGTCGCGCTCCGGAATGGAACAAACCCGGCCGTCGAAATAGCCTGGAGAACCCCACCGCAGGCTGAATTCAGCACCCATGATTGAAGCCGATACGGAAGATATCTTCTGGACTACTCCGTCGAACCACTGCATGCTTTCGAACTTGTTGTAGTCGATGAAGAGTAGTGAGATTTCATCGGATTGCATGTAAGCCATGCGCGCCGGGACCTCGTCCAGAAGAGCGATGACGGCGTCCTTCATGGCCGTGTTCAGCTTGACGTCGAAGGGCTTCTCGCACTTCCTAGTCAGGGTATGGAAGGCCTTCCCGTCCAGCCGGATCACTGCTGGCGTCCGGATCAGAAGCCTCTGCCGGAAGACTTCCTCGTACGCCTTCATCCGCTCGCCGAGGTCCATGGCTATTCCCTATCGCAGTTATGGCAAAGAAGCCCTGCATGGCTCACTTTATACAGGGGCGTCGTTACGTCCGAATCCTGGCGGCCGCAGAGTGAGCAGATCCGCGGAACTGAGGACAGATACTCTCCAGCCTCCTCGATCTTGATGGCTCGCTCCATCTGGGCGAGCTCCTTGCGGCGCTCGGTACGTCCGCAGGAATGACCGTCCTCACAGTCACATTCCACGCGCTCGATCCACCACCGCATCCATTCCGCGCCCTTCTTGGCCGCTTCGAGAAGCGTCATACCGCCTTCGTCTCCTTGCCCAAGAAGAGGCTGCAGGTCTTCTCGAACATGTCCTTGTTCGTGAAGAAGAACAGCTTGTTGCTGAGGTCCAACCAGCCCTGGACCCTTTTGCTCCATCCCTCCTTGGAATCCTTTGGCTCAAGAAGAGCAGTCCGAAACATGGGGGCTTCCTTGAACCGACGATACTGTTCCTGGCTGATCAGCGACCGGATGAATTTCGTGGCCGGCGCATGGTGATCGGTCTTCGCAAGGAGATAGACGGGTTTCTTGACGCCCTTGACCGGCCTCTTGAAATGTCGCTCTTCCCATTTCTCGAAGGTCACATCCCCCATATCGATCTCGAAGTTCGAGGTCGAGAGATCGGCGAGTGAAATGACCATCGACTGAAGGGTCCTGGGAATCTCGCCGAACTCGAATTCTGCAGAACCCATGTAGTCGAACGTGAAGATCTCCTGAAGGAGATCCATGGCCTCCTTCGACAAGCCTCCGTCTCGGAAGCCGCAGCCGAACGCGAAGATGCGGGCACCGAGATCCCGGGCATCTTCCCAGGGCTTGTTGAGGCGCTGGATCAGCCAGGGCTCACGCCACTCGCCGATGGGACCTGCCTTTTCGCCGTAGCCCATACCGATGGAATCTCCTTCCTACCGGAACTAGGTATACCGGTATACCTCTCGAATTGCAATTGAAATCGGAGGGAGATTTAGACGCCGAGTCTCCGCTTGAGGAACTGGCGGTACTCTTTCTGAAGTGGGTCCAGATCAACGATATTCTTGAGAAGAATATCCTCGACAAGCTGCGGATGTTTCTTGAGAAGAAAGCTGACGATCGCCCAGGACGCCGCGTAGTACTGGGGCCATTTCATCCCGTAAAGGTCATCCCTAGTCGTCCTGATGACCTCGCTTATAGGGATATTGACTATTTCTTCTCCTCGCATTGCCGCATTCCAGTTCTTTCCTGTCGGCTTGAATCCTTTGTTGGTCCATTCGAGCCGGCTGAAATATTCAGCCATGCCCTCGGCGAACCAGACAGGATCGAGCACCCCATAGACGCGATGCATATAGGCATGGGTGAATTCATGAGCGTAGGTCTGTTCGAAGTCTTCCGCGTTTGCGGCCATCGAAAAATGAACGACCAATTCGCCCTTGACTGGATCGTAGAATGAAAAAGCGTTGCCGGCTCCGCAGCGCCGTGCATAGGCGCAAAACTGAGCTCCATCTCTGAAGATCTTGATGGTGTAGATGTGCCGGCGGGGAGGCCCCCCGATTTCCCTCTGCAGCATCTCCTCGAGCTTCTCGGCCGTCACCGCAAGCGTCTTGAGCGCTTCGTCCGGAACGTCTCCCATGACCACCATGGTATCGGTGGCGATCTTTCGCCATTCCGGGTTGTCCATGGGGTAAAGGGCGTACCCGGAACTTCCTTCGTCGACGATCTGCTGTGGAAGGCCGCTCAGCCTCGAGGGGATGCCCCAGATATGGAAACCGCCAGGAAGGATGATGAAATCCTGCTCTGTTTTGGGCATGCCAACCCGCGTCCTATACTCCGAGCGCTCTTAGCTGCGCGAGAGCGGAATTAAGGCAGCCTCTTACCCTCATCTGGCTGAACATTCCAGGGATCGTCAAGTAGTGCTCGCAGGCCGTAAGCGTGTCCTGGAGCTGCTTGGGTGCTCCCTCTGGAATACTGGACGCCCGAGCCTGATAGTCGGCGAGCTCAGGCATGTAGTCCTCGGGATTCATTCCCTGGCCTTGACCGAGGAAGGGTGGCATGACCAGCCGGACCTGTCCGAGAAATGCTCTTCGATCCATCATAGACAAGCCTCCAAAGAGGCATGTCCCTTTGGGGGAGGGAGGGACCGCCTATCTTGGACTATAACATCCTTGCATCCCCAGATCAAAAGACATTACTTCTTGACCGGCTCGATCAGATAGGCCACGGCATTGAAATCGCGGGCGAGCGAAGCCGCCACGATCTCCTGTCGGTCAGACGGGATGCCATCCACCTGGATGACCGTATCGAGTTCCATGCGGACATTGTTATAGAACAGGGATCCACCATCGGAAATCTTGCCTTCGAACGCCTTGAACAGAGAGACCTTGATCGTGACTTTCTCCATTTTGACCGGCTTGAACTCCCAAGGGCTGACGATCCGCCCATGATCCGGACCGAGCACTTGCTTCATCCTGGTCCGAAGATCCTGCTCGTTGATCTTGAAGTCGGCCATCACCTGAAAGGCGATTCCCTCCCGTTCCTTAAACAGGCCCAGGAGTAGATGCTCCGTCCCGATCACGTCCACGCCGGCACGGCAGGTTTCCTCTTCCGTGAGCTGCAAGACTTTCTTCGCCCGCGGGGACCAAGGGAGCTGTCCGAGCGTGCGGGTGGGCTCGGTACCCGGGGAGATCTTGGTATCGATCGCCTTCATCATGACCTCCCGGTCCACGCCGAGCAGCTTGAGCGTCTTTGCAGCAACTCCCCCGTTTTCATCGAGGATGCCTAACAGCATGTGCTCGGTACCGATGAAGTCCTGATTCAGACGCTGAGCGTGCTGACGGGCAAGCGACATGACCTTCCGGGCCCGCTCAGTGAACTTTTCGAACACGCTTGATCTCCTTCCAATATGGATACGAACACCAGAAAACCGCCCACCAGGCCGCCAAGATCACGAGAACCTCCATAGCGGCGATCGGCACAAAGAGCCCAGGCGACTGATACCTTGAGCTGATTGCCCCGGCATTGAGCCAGACCAGCATCTTGATCAACGGAATGCTGTAGAAGAGCCATGCTCCTATCACTGCCAGAGCCGTGACCTTCGCCGCCTTCATGCTACTTACGAGGGAGAGGAGTCGTATTCATCTTCTCCGGACCGGCCTCCTGCATCACCTCGAGGAAAGGGTATTCCTTTCCCGAGAAGGCATATCCCATCAGAATATTGGGTAGCGACTGGTTGAGCGAATAGCTGAAGCCCTGCAGGCGGATGAACTCTTGGACTCCCTCCTTCTTGAAGCGCACGATCTTGGTGTTGATCACCACGGCGCCGGAAGGAATGCTGACCTGGTGCGGGATCGTGCTGAGATTCACGACTTCCACGAAGGGATTCGTAAAGTACCATCCCGGGTTGTCCTGAATGTCGACCTTCCCGTTCATGGAGTTGTAGGCCACGCCGATCTCGTTGATGTGGACGTGGTTCCAGCACAGGATATAGAACAGCAACAGGAAGACCGGCGGGACCGCCACCGAGATCGCGATCTTCACCCATTTATGCATTTTTCGTTTCCTCAGGGGGTAGGACGAGTTTCATCTCACGATTGGGCGGAACGATGGGAGTCAAATGAACTTGCGGTGGTACGGTCCTAGGATCCACTGACGAGTTCATCACCATCATATAAGACCCGGAATATCCAGTCGACCAGTACGAACTGGACATCATCAGTTTCTGGCCATTCAGGAAGTATTCCGGACGCCCACTGGAATCCGGGATCATCTTATGGTCATGCTTCTGGATCCGGTTGTCCCACCTCATTCCACAGAGAGCGCACGTCTCAAAATACGCAAATTCTTCAGCGCAACCCTTACAGGAATGCCAAGTCTTGATGCCGTGCTTGCAGCGAACGGCGGCATCGTTGGCCTTCTGGGAAGACTTATTGTCCTGAATCTCCTTGATCCAGCCGGCGACCTGGGCGACGAGGATAACGCCTGCCCAGGCAAGCGAGGAGACCGGCTTGATGCCCCGATTCCAGTCGACCATCATGGCCACCAGCATCACTGGAATCGCTGCATACCAGAACACCAAGTATTTCATCCCTTGACCTCGTTCAATACGATTGCCTGACGCATCCAGTGCCCATGGGTTTGGACGTGGTTCTTCCTAACGTATTTCGCAACAACATCCTTAAATTCCTTGTACTGGAAGGCCCGTGCGACGCGAACGACGTAACCTTCGCAGGGATCTCCGTTGTATAGGTCGATCTCGATGGCCTTCGTCCAACTCTCGTCCCAGAGACCACGATGGAACACGGGCACCGTCTTCAGATCCAGGAGCGCGCACCAGCTCTCCGTCTCCTCCCAGGAGAGGCATTCGTTCTTCTCGTTCCAGATCGAGAAGACCAGGAAGTGCGCCGGCAGATTCAGGTAATGGATCGAATGCTTGGCGTAGAGGTTCTCGCCGCAGATCCTCCAACCAGGCGGAATATCATGTCCGATCCGGCGATGCAGGCCCCAGAGCCAGTCCCTGGAGGGATGCGGCGCCGTGTCGATCGAGCGGGCATGGAAACCATCCGGGTACATGGATGTCTGCTCCCCGTCCATCTTGATCGTGATCACGACCGCCTGGCCCTCCAGGCCGTGGAGCGATGGGATGATCTTGTCGTCGCTTGAGACGTTCGGGCTCCAGGGAAGGTGATGGGTCCGCTGGTATTTCACCCGATCCGTGAAGAGGTGCAGGACCGGCTTCAGGATCTTCTGGACGCTCTCGTCATGGAAGAGTTCGCCCTTCAGACGCTGGCCGTTCGGGAGGATCGGATTGCCCCACTTGTCCACCGGCTGGTCCGAGTAGAAGTGAGGGGGCAGGAGAACCTCCTGGATCCCGCAGCGCTCCCGGAGCTCGTCGCACGAAAGCTCCGTGGACTCTGCCAGGAGATGATGGACCTCGCAGACGGAGGCCCCATTCGAGACGTAGTATCCCCCATCGGGCCACAGTCGGCGTTCGATGATGTGGTGAGCATCCTTCGCCGGCTGCCCGCAGACAACGCATTCCCAGCCGTCTCGCTTGAAGACGGCATTCCTGAACTCGTCTCTACTTAGCAACATCTCTCACCGGCCAGACCTTGTACTCGGGATGAGCCTTCTTGAAGGCCTCCGCACACGGAAGGCAGGGAAAATCCCAGAAGCCGTACTTCAGATCGCCACGACCGAACGTGACCGTCTCGTCATCGATCGACGTCGACGCGCTGCAATCCGCGCGGCCGCAGGCTTGCTTGGGCTTGGCTTTTTCTTCCATGACGTGCGTCCAGTTCATGTCGATGAATTCTTTCGGGAAGTAGGACGGGAAACAGACTGTCGACCGTCCATTCACAATCACCTTGACCGAATCATGTCCTTCTCGAAGCTTCAGGATCTCGTAGTCGATGTCGGTCCCGGCTTTCTTTTCGTCCTCGATCAGCTTCATCAGGTATTCGCGGCCCTCGCGCCAGGTCTTGAGATCCTCGGCCGCCTGGGCTGCCTTCCATCGCATGTAATCAGGTGAATTCAGGTATTCGATGGCCAAGCGAGCCCACTCTTTGGTGGAGATCTCGCCTTTCATGCCCTTGGCGAAGCTTTCCGCGAATTCCTTCTTACTGATCATTTTGCCGCCACGCCCTCTTGGGCCGTGTCCTGTCCCTTCCGTGACTTGGCGACTTCGTTCTCCACCAGGGCCTTGATCCGAAGAAGGAGCTTCGTCTGCCAGTATTTCGGCTGGTAATCGAGGCCACCTTCCTTCATATCGGTCTCGACCATTCGAACGATGTCTTCAGCGGTCATTTCATCCCCTTCCTCTTTGGAAGCTTGTGCCCTATGGCCTTATCCCAGCACGGCGGACACATCGCATAGGTATATGGCCCGATCCACTTGCAGCGGCATTGGTGCTGGCGTCTCTTGAGTCCCATCACTTTGCCGTGTCGTAGGTCACGTCCTCGAACCACTCCGAGAGCATGAAGGCGACCGCGGCCTCCTTGTGCTCATGCTTGGGAGCGAACGACCGCATCACCGTCACGACCGCCGCAAGCGCCTTCTTGGTCTCGACGCCGGTCTTCGGAGTCCACTTCGCGTTCTTCATGCCCAGGAAGAACCAGTCCGACATCACCTTCTCCCATTTCCTCTTGTTCGGGAAGTCGTCGGGGATGTCCTTCATCTTCGGCATGATCTCAAGCGCCTTGTCTCCGCCGAAGACCTGGTCGACCATGGTAACGTCCGGAATCATAAGCATTTCAGTTCCCCTTCCTCTTGAAGATCCCCAGGCTGTCATGAATCCCATCCCAGACCGGGATCTGGACCTGTTTCACCATCTCCCAGGTCTTTTCGATCTCCGGATCATAGCCGGTGCAGCCGTCATCGATCTCGCCGACGTAGGCCACCGTATCGCCCTTGTAACCGTTGAAGATCTTCACGTTGTCCACGCTCGGCCAGATAACCAAGAGCGTCCGCTCATGGACGTCCTTCCTTCGGAAGATCTGTTGGTAGCTGACCGGCTCAATCTGGAAGAACGTTCCGACCGTGAACGGATATAAGCCCGAACCGTCATCACAGGCAATCACGTCGGCGCCGAGAAGCTGAAGGAGCTTGGACCAGTATCCCGTTCCGGCACCGATTTCGACGATGCCCTTTGGGGATACTTTCAGAATCTCCCGAAGGATCTTTTCCGTAGGCACTGCGAAGCCGTACTTCTCGATGCACTTCGTTCTCGCATGGAACTCGGAGAGGATCTTCTCGGAATAGTTCGGATCGTAGATATTGCGGCTATTGTGTCCGAGCCACCACTCCGATAGAAAGGGATTATGCTCCCGATCCCAAGTTGTCGGAGAAAAGGGCGTCGCCCACTTCTCGGCCCACTTCTCCATCCAGGCCTTATCTTTTTCTAGCATCGTCACACCGCCAATGGTATTCTTGGTTTACCTCTTAGTCAAGGAGATATCGAAATGCGTTTCCTCCTGATTCTGCTCGCGGCTGCGGCCGTCTACCTGTCGATCCACATGCTCGGCAAGCACGGGATAGAACCCAGCTCCCAGGACTTCTGGGCTTGTCTGGTGCCGCCCGCCGCGGCCGGCGCTCTCGTCGTCCTGGCTCCCAAGCTCAAGAAGAAAGCGAAGGACTAATGCCGAAGAAGTCTTCAAAAAAGCAAGAGGGCAAGGTCTCGGACGTCGAGATCTATGAGGAGGACGGCTGGTACGTCAAGTACACCGGGACTCACGGGAAGAAGAACATCATGAAGCTCGACGCCGTCACCTACAAGGATGCGAAGTTCGAAGCGTCCAGTCTCCTCGATGTGCCTGAGGACCAAATCGAGAACTAAGCCATGCCTTACGTTTTAGCCGACGGGAGAGGCCAGAAGATCGGGCTCTATACCACCTGCCTGGATATCTCGTATGCCCAGGCCGAACTCCTTCTCATGGTCGAGAAGGCGAAACTCGATCATCCTGACGCGTTCATCGTAGGCTACGCAGATTCTCAGCTCCAGATCTCCGTCGAACGCTTCCTTGAGCCTCACAAGCAGTATCCCAAGGAACTGGAGAGAATCGAGGAACTCCGGTCCAAGATCAAGGCCAAGGGAATGCATTCCTTCACCGTCCGTCATTTCGACGATGACTGGGAAACGTTCCTGAAGTCGAAGCCTCTCCTCCAGATCGGCCGCTGCATCGACAGCGTGGTCAATCAGATGGTGGATTTCAAGGCCAAGGGCAAAGACGAAGAAGTCGCCGAAATGGTCGAAGACATTTTCGCCAATCCCTTGCATGCCGGCATCCATCAGGACTTCCCACCTACCGTCTCCGACGAAATCTGGATTGCGGATGCCGCCAAATCCATCCGCAGGATCACTCCGGAGAAGTGGCTGAGAAGACTCCTGCATGTTATGCGCTTCTATTTCAAAGGAAAGCCGAAGATCGCCCTTCCCCATAAGAATGACCGCTGTCCTTGCGGCAGCAGCAAGAAATACGGCAAGTGCTGTGGTTACGGCGTCGAGCACGAGGACCCGGAAAACTGCAAACTCGGGATGCATCAGTTCACGATGTGGGAAGAAGTCGATGGCAAGTTCATCCGAACCTGCGAGAAGTGCTTCAGGGTCTACGAAGCTCCATGGTTTGAGGAAGTCGATTATGATGGAGTAGACATCCTGGTCATTGGCTGCCGGGCCTGCGCTGAAAAACCGACTGACGAAGACTTCGCTCGGGAAATGGAGGAAGCCCAGAAATGGCATATCTGCGGCTCATGCATGAAGCCATTCGGGCTAAGGCATATCATCCTCGAGCACACCTGGTCCGATGGAAAGCACATCGGCCATTGGAAAGGGACTGAGATCGATACCAAAGAGGAAGCCGTCGATCTTCAGTCGATCGGACTAGGAAAGGGAGTGTTCCTTCACAAGGAATGCTTCATGAAGGCAATTCCAGGCTGGCCCAAATCGGCCAAGCCATCCGGCAGAGGACCGGCCAAGGAAATCATGCGGGATATTACGCCTACTGCGAGTTGATCACCCGATACCGCCTGCCCATCATGGCGCCACCACCTCCTCCAGGATTGACGGCAACCATCGAGCTACCGCCATAGCTCGAAACGTTTTCGAAGCCGGAGGAATCCTGCTGGCAGGAATATCCTTGAGCCCTCAGGATTGCCATGGTCGTCGAATCCACGCCTCTCCGAACGTCATCTCCATAGCTGCAGGTGTAGGTAGCCTGAGTGAGCTGCGGATTCAACCCATTGGTATTAAGAAGACGCTGCTCGGGGGTCATCCCGCCGCCATAAGCGCTGCCATAGTTATACTGAGCAGCGGTGTTCCAGTTATAGAAACCGTGGCCGCTCTGATCCCCGCCGCTGTTCCAGGAATACATTTGGCCCAGGCGCCGACCTTCCATACCGGGCTTTCGGAACGAGCAGGGGTCGATGATCCTCCAGGCTTCCGCCTGAATCTCGGGTGGGAGTTGGGAGACGATCACCTCAGCATTGTTGCGATAAGTCAGGATGTTTTGAGCGGCCATGTTGATGCCGTTCCGATTCTCCTGCATCTCCTGAACTGCAGCACTCTTGTCTGCCCCGATCTGATCGAGAGCGGCCTGGGCAGCTTTGTATTCGTCTGGATTCCGGTGAGTGTCATTCCAGATCTTTTCCTGCTGCGCGAGAACCTTCTCGGCATTGCCTTCCGCGACGACGAGATCCTGACGGCGCTTCGAAGCCTCGATGTACTTCGAGAAGAAGTAGGCATCGTTCGACCGCTCTGTATTGATCTTGTCGGCGATCGATGTCAGTTGAGAGACAGCCTCTGGATAGCTCGTTTCGAGGGCCGTCGGCGCGGCCATCCGGTGTCTGTGTCCAGAAAGCAGCAAATAGCCCGCAGCGGCTGCCGCTGCCACGCCACCGATAATGAGCGGAACATTGGCCCCTGGAGTAGGAGCCGACGCCGGGATTCCAGATCCGGATCCTGGCTTGCAGCCAGGCGGATAGTAGGTCCCATCCGCACAACGCTGCCCTCCTTCAGGCGTCGGCTCGCAGTTGGGTGACGTCTGGCCCAGCGTCGGGCCACGCAACGGCGTGACGGAGGCCCGTTCCCAAGGCGAGCGGCTGAAGAAGGTCTGCATATGGTCTCCTAGGCGTTCGAAGACAGGTTGGTGACGCCGTTCACCTCAAGCGCGATCAGCACGGCCGTGCCGGTGATCAGCCAAAATGCCGGATTGCCAAGGAAGGACATCGAATCCTCTGATCCGGGCCCCGACAGTGCAGGAGCTTGATAGCCCTCACGCATCCTGGGATATGGCTTCCAGGCCTCTCCTCCCGGCCGGGCTCTGAACGAAACCTTGCCCCTGGGAGAGGCCGCAGCAGCAGCAAAAGGATCTCCACCATCTGATGGAAATGAAGCTTGCTCTATCTTCTTGTGCGCCGGCTTGAAGTAGTCGTAGAAATCGCGCGTCTTGGCGGAAGGGCCTGGCACCGGTGTCTTTGGTGAAAACACATCGTAGATCGAGCTGCCCTTGGGCTTGGGCTTCAGGAAGTCGAACAGCTCATCGGATTTCCCAAGGGATCCAGGGCCCCAATGATTCATCATGAGAAAAAACCATTTCGGGCGGAATGAGTTCTACCGGACCTTTAGACCGCCCAGGGGGACTGGACGGACAGCTTAATCATACCGCTTAACCTTGGGACTTCAATGGGTTTTTCCCTGTCCGTTTATAGCGGTTCAGGCTCCGGTGTAGGGATGACCCGCATCGTGCCGATCGACATTTCCAACGGGAACGGATGGAAGATCGGACTCCATTTATGTTCGAACTCTTTGTATTCGAGATAGGCTCTCCAGACCATGTCATCGGAAAGCAGATAATGCATTCGCTCGACCAGTTCCGTAGCGGACTTCACGTATTTGCGATTACGTCCCGCAATGGCCTCGCTGCTCGCATGCATGCCGAGATGTTTGACCAATCGCATCAAATAGTCCCCGGCGTCTTGCTTGGCACGCTCCTCGTTCGTATGACGCCCCGCATGGGAGGCCCCGCCGAAATCGGCATACTGAACAAGCCAGCTCCTCATGGCGCCGAGACCCATACCCTTGTCCTTGGGGAATAGCCGTCTGAGAATCCCTTCTCTGAAGGCCTCGAGGAATTGCCTTTCGGACTCTTCGTCCTGATAAGGGAACTTCCCTTCCAGCGCTCTTTCAGACGCCACGATTGCCTTCAAGAATTGCTCTTGCGTGATCCGGATGTTCTTCAGTTGGGCTTTATTGGAGACGACCTCCAGGAGATCTTCTACGATCGCAGCCATCTTGTCTTCACGGCGATTGATGGCAAGCGTAATCTTTCCTTTTTCAGCATATTTCTCAATGGGACGAATCTTCGTGCGTTCGATGAACGGAATCTTGTTTTTTAGGCCGGTTTCTGGAGAGCCCTCGACAATCACTGTGCCGATTTTTGCGTAGAGTGGCCGCCCGAACTCATTTTCGAAGCGAAGGTAGAAGTCCTCCCAAAGATCGTAGGCATCCCAAACCTTCCCTGCCTGGATAAGCTGCTGTATCTGAGGGATCAGGTATTGCATCCCCTCGAAGAATTCAGGATGCTCAGGAGCCTCGAATTCGCCGCCTTCCGAAAGAAAGTGCTCCAGATTTCTCCTGATCCATGTACCGAGCAGGTATCCCACTTCGCCCGACGCGCTCGCCTCGTTGTTGTGGATGGTAGGCGAGCCGACTTCCAGGGGATAGGCCCATTGGACCTTATAGCGTTTCATGGGTGAACCCAAAATGGTGAAAGGTGTCCCGCCTGGTCAACCGATACCAGTGTTCGATGTTCTTCGGGTCTTTCACTTCCTCGTCGTAGCTCTTGGAGATCGTCATCACCGTATTCATGATCTCGGCGAAGGGCGGAGGCTGGGCGCCGCTGTCTACGAACCTCTGGTTGACCTCCGTAGCGATCGTCCTCCAGGTCTCGTGCAGCGTCTTGAGGAAATTCCACTGCCAGTCCATCTGTTTCCCGCGATCCATGCTTCGTGCCAAGCTTTCGGCTGGGTGGTACTTGGGTGTCACGGTGGGCCCTGGTCCGTCCACGATGACCGTTCCGATCAGGACCCAGAGCGGCGTTGGAAGAACGTCTTCCCAACGATTCATGAACCGATGCCATTCGTCGTAGGCGCCCCAGACTTCATCGTCCTCGAGGAGGACGCCCAGGGATTCGAGCATCTGCTGGGCATCCTCGATGAATCCAGGGAAGTTCCGTTCATAGCCCCAGACGGTCGCATATTGGGGCAACTCTTCATCGAATTTCGATGCAAGAGCGGCAAGATGCCGGGCAGTGTCGACTTTGGCGATCTCCTCCAAGGCATGGACGCTCGTGCAGTCCTTCTTGAAGTCCAGGATCCTGCAAATCCGCCAAGACATTAGAGGATCTCCATGTCCGCGGCGGGGGAGGGTGAGCTGCGGCAAGAAGAAGATACCATACCTCGGCTGGACTAACAAGCCACTACAAGCTATGATTCTGGGAGCGGCAACACCCTCCCCCTCGCCGCTGATCGACTTGAGGATTCCATGAGTCTGATCACCGGCCCCGTAGCGCTAATGCGTCTGGTCACCGTCGAGACCGTCACCGACCTCGATCGCCTTATGACCAGGATGGGCCTGCCGTCTCAGGATGCTTCCGTCGAGACCAAGTTCAACGGATGGCTCACCCAGGCCGCCGGCGGCCGCCTCTACTCGCGGCGTGGGAAGGATCTCACCGACAAGTTTCCGCATATCGCCAAGCTGGTCGCTCCTTTCAAGAAAGAGCATCTGATCGGTGAGCTCGTCTATTTCGACGAGAACGGCGTCATGCAGGAGCCAGCCGTCACGACCATCGCGGGGACCAAGGATCATCGCGAAGCCATCCGGAAGATGAAGGAGATGCCAGGACACTTCGATTATGTGGTCTTCGACGTCCTGGCCGCAGACGGGCACGACATCACCGATCAGCCGACCTCTGTTCGGCGCGCAGTTTTGGACGAATGCTTCTGCAATTCCGGGCTCACGCTCTCCAATCCTCAGCCTCTTTCCATGCTCCAGAAAGTCTATGACGAAGGCGTCGCGGCCGGCGCCGATGGCGTCGTGATCAAGAATCTCAGGGCACCCTATCTCTGGAAACCCTTCGGTCAAAGCGAAGTCCAGCCTGTTGGATACTGGTGGAAGCTCAAGCCAGCCTTCACGGACAACTTTGTGGTCACCGGGGTCCACTACGGACCAAAGGGAAGATTGCTGGCCACTCTCTCTCAATATCACCGTGGACAGCTTGTCGACGTCTCCGATGTCGGCAATTTTGCCGCGCCGGTCGCCAAAGAATTCATTCAGCGCATCACCAAAGGGCCATTCCTGGTTGAGATCGAATATCTCTCCAGATTCCCTGATCCTCCGGGAGCTCTCCAGCATCCACGCTTCATCCGTTTCCGCGAAGACCAGGACCTCGACTCAGCTCAGCTACCGGCAAAATACGGAATGCACGGGCCATCGATTGGCGTTCCGCTTCGCGGTTATGCAAACTACTGGATCAAGCCCGATGGCGAAGTAATCGAGTTCACCGAGCCCGAGACTCATGAACTCTATTCTTGGGATGCTGGTTTCGGGACCGTTGGCGAGGCGATCGAGGCTGGCTGGATCCGCGCCTTCGAATATCGGGACAAATTGGGCTTCGACCTCTTGAATATTGAGGACCCCAACACATTCTCCAGACTGACTGAATTCCTAGAAAAGTTCTACGCCGAGCATGGCCCCTTCAGCGCCGTAATCGACTTCACGCTTCCGCAACACGGCTTCATCACCATCGATCCCGAAGATCTTTCCTCCGAATCCATCCCGGATCTCCTTCGGATCGGTCTTCGGAGAGCGTAAGATGCCGCTTTTCGACCTCCGGGAACACTTCGGCATCTGGGACAGATGTGGCAACTCTCGCTTCTTCAAGAAACAGTCCAAGACATCCAGGATCTATCTAAATCCTCTTGATGGAGTTCTTGTATCCGCCCACGAGGAGCATCATGGACCAGGATACTCCGGTCCAAAGACATATACCCTTATCGTACGCGAAGCCAAGAGGGCTTCCGATGAAGAGGTCGCAAAGAGCTATGAACGAAATCAGCCATGGGTCGAACAGGCTCTGAAGCAGTTCTTTTACTATCAAGCCATGGGCTGGGCCTTGGATGCAATCAGAGAAGTTACTGGGCAGAGACAACTTCCAGGCGATAGGGACATGGGTAACTTCCTGAACTTTTATAAATCCGGCGGCGAGAAATACCGGAAAGAGGGCGGCCGTGATTATGAGCAATTCTACTGGGAAGGCAGCACCCTAAAAGATCGCGGAGATCAGCCGATGCTTGAAGAAGTTCTCGAAGCAATCCTTCGGACGGTCTCCGAAATGAAAAGCACCATTGTCGACTACGGTAGAAGCATTTCGGAAGCCGATGTTGAGGAAGCTCTGGGTAGCCTCGGCATCCTGGAGTGCTAGAAGATGATCGTCTATGTCGGAGCTGGATCGGGAGAATTCCGGGATCTGGTGATCGCGGCCGGACATGGCCAGATGGTCTCCCCGCAACCCGGCGCCTTCCGCATACCGAAGCACGGACGGTGGGTCTTCGATAACGGAGCCTATACCGATTGGCTCAACGGTGTCACTTTTGATGATGCAAATTACCTGAAGAGACTCTCTCAGATCTCCTTCCTCTCGGACGATAGAATTCCCGACTGGTGCGTCGTCCCGGACATCGTCGCGGATCCGACCAGCCTTTCCTATTCGCTCCGCTGGCGCCAGGCGCTCTACGATGCCGATCGCCGGCTCCGCTGGTATCTCGCGATCCAGGACTTCATGACTCCCGAAGACGTCCTCCACGCCCTTTGCCTCGAACCGTTCGACGGCCTCTTCATCGGTGGATCGACCGACTGGAAATGGGAAACCGCGGCCAAATGGATCCAGTGGGGCCATGAACACGGTCTTCCCGTCCATCTGGCGCGCGTCAATGGACCAGGCCCTCTCCAAGCTGCCTTTGATGTGGGCGCCGATTCCATCGACGGAACCGGTTGGGTTCGCGCCGGCGCCAAGTGGTATCCGGCCCTGAAGAACGTTCCCGTCCCTTCGACGGGACTCTTCGACAGGGAACATCCGGAGATCCCCAAGCGCTGGCTCAAGTTCGGCCAGTATCTCCAGAGCATCTGGGGTGAGCGCGACTGGAAGCGTTGGGCGAAGGTCGAAGTGCCCTCTCTTCAGAATGTCGCGGCCTTCAACGCCATGAGCCCCGACGAATTCCTCTCCTGGATTGAGAACGAATACGTCTCAAAAGCTCCATCTGGTCCTGAGGATTGGCGCGGGAAAACCGCCCAGCTTTACCTCGATGAGGTCCGGAAGAAGGTGAGTGAAGTGGATGAAAAGGAGCTCGAAATCTGGAAACGATGGGTCCTGTGGGAGATCGAAAGGATCCTCGTCACCCCTATACCGCCGGCCCCAGAGATGCCCAGGTACGGAATCGTAGAAGGCAAGGCCTTGCCGCTTCCGAAAGCTCTGGAACTGACCAAGGGACAGCTTGAAAAATGCGAGCAGACCGGAACCGAAATCATCATGGTTCACGGGCCTGGTGGACAGGTGCTTGCCTCTTACCCCGTCGTCAGAGCAACATCCTCTGAACAGGCTCTACGGATGATGCGGGAGCCATAACTCCCGGCGCAAGATATTCGAGAGCCTTCTCCACCTCTTCCGGAAGCGGCTTTAAGCCCTGCATCCCCGTAAACGGATAAGGTTTCACGAGCCGCAGGTTCCTCGTCTGCCAGGCGAAGCGTTTCGGCATGTAATTCCCAAGGATCGCTTCCATGGGCTCCGGCTTCGCGAGCTCAGTCTTCACGCAGTCGAAGAGATCCACGACCGCGATGATGGAGCCCAGCGGCCAGTTCCTGGGGATCTCGATCTTGACGCCGGCATCCTCAAGAATGTCTTCTGCCAGCTCTTCTGGAGTACCGTCCTTGATGGCGGTCTTGTTCTTGGCGACGTGGATCGCGAGGAGACCCCGATAGCTGGTCGACCAGCTCCTTGTCTCCCATTTCTTGTATCCGAGAGCCATGAAGGATCCCCAGGGCTCCCAGAGCGACAGGATCTTCATGCTAGCGAAGCCCATCCCGCGGCCGCTGCTGCGTGAGCCGCCATTTTGCCTGCCAGGGCGACGCGATCTCTCGTACCGGAGATTGAAAGACCGGATTTCGAATGGGCTTCGGCTTCTTTTCCTTGGGTTCCGGAGGAGGAAGAATGACCGTAACCTCTTTTCGAATCGTGATCTGGTAGGTGGCGACGTTGTTGTCCGTGATTTCGGTATGGCTCATCGGGATGGTGCTATCCGCAGTGAGCGGATGCTGATGGATTTCAACGGTTGGCGAGCAATTGGTGCTCGTGGGTGTGTAATTGAGCTGCATGAACATGTTAAACGAGTTTACTGCTCCTCGTTTTTCATGTCAAGCTATGCGTCTACTTAGGCTTACCGACGACGATGCTCGCCAGCACCACAAGAGCGCCGATCTCCGTCCAGAAGGCGATCTTGTTGAGCATCGAACCGTTCCCGGTGAGGAGCTGAGTGGCGCCGGCGCCCAGGCCTACGAGCGCCGCCGTCACGCCGATCGGCGTGCTGTTATTCGAAGGTGCTGCGGCTGGGGTTGCTTGGCCCATTTCACGGATGGAATGGCAGAAGCCGTCATATCCCATCACTTCATCCGGTGTGCAGAACTGATCGTCGATTGGCCGCCTGTTGTAACTACCCATCTGCATGATCGGCTGGCAGGTCCCATCGGCGCCGACCTCTTCATTGGGGCCACAGAGCCCATTCTCGAATGGAGCACGATGGGTCATGACGCCGAAGCCGCGCTCAAAGCTATGCCCGGCGCCGCCGAAGCCGCCGCCGCCACGGCCGAGATTGAGGCGCAGGGTTGTCGGTTTCCAGGTGTACATGGAATCCCCCCTATTGTAGAAACTGGTCGCCGGGGGAAGCGACCGGACAGCCTGATTATACTTTGAGCCCAGGCGATCTCAACGGGAATTTAGACCAACAGCCACACCAATAAGTACGATGACCGCAGGAATCGAATAGGACATTGAGGTCCCAAGTAATCTTGAAAGTCCTATTCCACATCAAGCCATAGAGCACCACGCCGTAGGGCTTGTACAAGATCTCGATTCCCCACCATCCAAAACGAAGCTGCAGCCACGGAGCCCATGGAATCGTCAGTAGCATGGCTTCACCCGGTTACTGGTATACCGCCGTTTACGAGTCATCGCATTTTCTTCTTGACTGCGGTATCGGGCGGCGGTAGATTCTGGTTGTCCGCCCGACGCTGCCCTCCCCAGGCAGCCCCAGAAGTATCTAGATCTTCACTCCAGGATTCGGAATCGTCCCGCGCTCCAAGCTCTCATCCGAGGTGATTCCGAACTCCTGCTCGAGGGCCCGAACAAGATTGCTGGCGTTGTCGGGAAGATCCGCCATCTTCAGCATTTGAGGCCAGAACGGACCGAAGGCATAGAATCCAGCGATGGGCACTGCGTCGATCATCGACATCGTAGGATTCGGCTTCAAGACCCATGCCGTCCGGACACCTGCGGCGCCGCCGGTGAACTGCCCATTGGCGACATACCCGGTCCCGATCAACCCAGGGATGCCGTGATGGATTCTCTGGATCATTCTCCAGAAGCCTTCCCGCAATTTCTCATGTTGCGGGTCTCCACGTTTCCGCGCTCCCTCAAGAGTCGGGATCATGGTCACGTACGGCATCTCGATCGGCTCGACCACTTCAAAGTAGGGAAGATCCTGGCCGAGGCCGGCGAGCGCAAGAGCTCTCTTCCAACCTTCATCGGCAACTGCGGGATATTTCAATCCTTCCTTCTGGATCGAATGAGCGATCTTCTGGACGGCCGGGCTATCCATCATTCTCATCAGCTTCGGGCCATAGTGCTTTTCGAGAAGCCGGACGACTTCCTGATGAGGAACGAGCAGAAAGCGGAAGTGCATGGTTTCTGGCTTTCGTCCGAAGTGAGCCTCGAAGTCCGCCGTCTGCCGGAGCGCGTCTTTCTGGCTAAGGGATGGAAGCTCTAAGAAGGAGTACGTGTCTCCAGGCGCGTAACAGCGTCTCTCGAAGATGACTCCATCGCAGCTATCCACCCTTCCCAAGGATCCCGACAGCACCATCTCCCTGCCCCAATCCCCCTCGTTTTCCAGGGTCCAGGCAATCGACTTGGAACCATATTCGGCCGCGAGCGGCCGGGGGCCTTCGGGAGTCTGTGTCATGACGACGATCTTGCCGTCGGGATCCTCTTCCCACCAGAAGTCAAAGGCCGAGAGGTACTTCCGGAGACTTTCGGATCCGGATTTGGTCTCTCTGCGAGCCAGAGCCGAGACATGCTCGATCCTGAAGGTATGCTGTCCCCGGACGAGGACTAGATCCGGTTTCAGGTAAGCAAGCTCAGCCAGGACGTTGGCCAGAGGCCGCCTTTGACTCGGCCTATGCGCCATACCGGCCTATTTCTTTCCCAGTGTCTTCCGGGCTACGCAGGACGCGACCTTCTTGCGCTGCTGGGGCGTCCAAGGCTTCCCGGGCTTGATGCCGACGTCGCGGGCGCAGGAGGATGTGAGGCGCAGCTTGAGGGGGAGGGTTCTCTTCGCCATGTCTTCCTATCTCCTCGATCTTCCCATGGATGCCACAAAATACCTCGGGTACATCGGTTTCTTCTTATGGACAATGCCGCCGCTGCCGGCCATCATGACGCGGCCTCTTCCGGAGATGGAAGGAGCCGGAACCGGAGGCGGCGGGGGCGGTGGGGCGTCGAGCGTGCAGAGGTTTTCGACCTTCTTTTCGATCTCCAAGGCCTTCTTCCGAAGATCCTTGGCCTTGTTCACCACCTGGCTCACGTGAAGGGTAATGGGCTTCTTCGATTTCTCTTTCTCGTTCTTCTTGCCGGTCTTGAGCACCTCACGGATCATGCTGTTGATCCGCGCGGCGGCCTTGGCGTAGATCTGGATGTCCTTCCGGAGTCCCTGATCGTCTACGAGCACCGCCAGGTCATTCGCTGACTTGCTGCTCTGCCAGAACCCGGCGGAGATATGCTCGATGTCCCGTTTGGTGAAAAACGGCGTTTTGGATGCTTCAGCCTGCTGGACGTAGAACTCGCTGAAGGACAATGCGTCGGAAATGCGGGTCGCGGCCTTCGACAGCCGGAAACAGGCCGTTGGACTCTTGAGCAGATCTGCTGTAGGTACACCGAGCTTCAGATTGAGCTTCATCTACTGGCTCCGGAATCGAGGCTTCGGGTAGATCCTGGGGTTATGGGATTCTCCTGCCGGCGCGACGGGCGCACCTGTCGCTACAGCCTGAGCGGTCGCGGCCGTCGCCGGCTGAGAAGGTCCGAGAGGCTTGACGAAACTTCTGAATCCGGGAGATGGAAGATTGCCAGCGGATGGTGCCTGAATCGACGAACGCCAGGGCGCCGCGGCCGTCGCCGGCCGTAGGACTTCTGCCTTGACCTGCAATGGAGCTCCAGGCGCCGTTGGAATCTTCGAGAAGGACGTCGGAGTGAATGAGGGTCTCGGTGGCATCCCGGGTCGGAATCCAGGCTTCATGGGCGCGACGCCTGTCGGAGTCAGGATCCGAGGCTTCATGCCCGGCGGAAGCGGAAGAGGTTCCAGCTTGAAGGGAAGCCCCATCTTGCCGTCGGCGTCGGAAAGGAGCATCGGCAGGACAAAACTTCCGATGGCGATTCCCCAGAGAACGTATTCCATGACCCGCTGCTGTTGTTCCGTCGGGAAATAGGCGTTCACGTAGCCTTCGAGCCTATCCAGCGAAGTCTTCCAATTCAGGAAGGCTGTACGTTCCTCGGAACTGAAGTCGCGCCAGATGGGGCCCGGCTCGGTCACGAGTCTGGTTTCGATCGCCGAAACGATGGGATCCGTAGCCTGAAACGTCTTGTAGGCTGCTTCGAAATTCTCCTGATCCCCTTTGAAGGGACGATCTGACCATGCAGGAAGCGAATTGAGAACTTCCTGGACGCGCGCCTGCTTGGTACGTCCCGCAGAGATCTGCGCGAGAACATCGTCTCGCGTCTCGCGGTTCATGTAGGGTTCTTCGGCGCCTAGGCGACGCATAGTTCAGTCCTAACTCTAACCTTAAAGCCGCGATCCTTCAAGTGTGAAAGAAGTACTTCACGCCGGCGATCGCTCCTGGAAGGCTCGGCGTCGGGAGTTTCGAGGGCAAAAACCACCCGTAACGGTCGTGTTCATCGTTGAGGACCGGCTCCCAGGCATCCCCAGAAGCGTCCATTTGCGCCAGGAAGAGCGCAAAGGCGAAGAAGGGGTTCGGAGCCCACCATACGGGCTCTGTGTCGATATAGAGCTTCGGCAGGCCTCCAAGCTCCTCGCGTCCCTCCCGAAGGGCCGCCTCGAGGTGTGTCTCGCCTGGTTCAACACTGCCTCCCGTAAAATCCCAGTATCCCGGGCTGCTTTCTGCCGCGGATCTCCGCGTCATAAGAACCTTACCGTCCCTGGGACGGAGGATCAGGAGACCCGCGCCATTTTCGCTCATGCGATCGCTTTTTCCATTTCGACCAGGCGCTCACGCAGGACCTGGATGTCGTTGACAAGCTGCTCAGCCTTCTCGGCGTCGGCAAGTCCCTGTATTCCAGACATATAGCCGTAGAGGTATAGGTACCCACGGATATCTCCGTCGTTCAGAGATTGCGCCGCCTGCTGGAAAGCGCTGGTCGCCATTCCCAAAGCCTTCGCTTGTTCTTGCGGCGTGTCCAGTCCAAGGACATTTTTATACTTTCTGCTCATGATCCTCTTCTCCGTATGGAAGGAGATCCGCTTCTTTATGCCGCAGGCCGTGCATCTCGCTGACGGCCTTTGGGACGGTCCTTAGATGCAGGATGCACAGATCCACAAAGAACTCCTGGCCGTCTCTTTCGTTCCTGATCTGGAACAAGGCCGGCATCAGGCATCCGTTGTAGGCGCAAGACGGCCATAGTCCGAACATCGCATCAGGACGTCTGAGAGATCAGAGCATCCAGGTCCTCATCTCCGTTGATTGTGTTGTACCAGGTCAGCGCGGAATCCTGTTCCTCGAAGAGAACCTCGTGCTGCCAGGGCTGTCCTCCAAAGGGATCGATTCGTTCGATCTTGAGGACCCAGTTGTTCGTTCGGTCTTCCTCTGGAGAAAGGAGTTCCAGGTTGATATAGCCGACTTTCCTTTTCGAGCTTCCCAGCTCGATCAGCATTTCGGCTCCCATGGTGGCCTTCTTCTTTTTCGGACGATCCTTGAAGCTCCGTTCCTCCGGAGTATGGTAATCGACGCCCAGGAAGTCGTAGAAATCCCGTTCGTCTGCGGATTGGAGAAGAGGCTCGCCAGTTTTAGCGTCCCAGATGCCGTATTGGTCTAGTTTCCATCCACGGCGCTTGGCGATCGAGCGCATGGCGATATTGTGCTGCCAATCGCCCGTGTACATAAAAAGCATCGCGCCGAGCTCGTCGACCTTGTGGGCGATATAGAGCTCGACGGGGACGCCGTCCATGATCTTCTTCTGAATTCTTTCCCCGCCCTCATAGCCCAGCTTCTTGAGGTGAAGCAATAGGCCTTCGACATCGCCGTCCTTGGGTAGGATCACCAGCTCGACATCGCCAATCTGAGGCCGCTGCCGGCGGATCGACCCTGCTACCAGAGCTACCTGAACGTACTTCTCGATTTCTCTCAAGACCCGGGTGGCGAGCTTCTGAGCTTTCGTAAGAGGAATAGTGCTCTTCACGCGCCGGCCCATTTCGATCAGCATCTCAGCGCCCATGGCCGCTTTACCACTCTTCTGAGGCGTGATCGAGACGAAGGCGCCGCTGGGAGGATCACCGATCAGGATCGAAACACCGTCATCCGAATACTTCTCCCAAAGCTCGATATGGGCATTCCACCGAGCCGTGGCATCGCCTTCAGTCTGGCATCCGATGGTATGACTCGCTACCCAATAACCGACGGCGACACCGCTGTCGCCGCAGGCATTGACGTCCCTTTCGGCTTCCCGAAGAAGCTTCCAAGCCGCCGCCTGGGTCATGATCGGAAGCTCTTCGAAGTTCATTGATTGTAGACGACTCTTCCCTGAGGCAAGCTGAAGGAGGTTCTCTTCTTCTTCCGCTTGCACTTCTTGCAGCCGATGACGTGATTGGGATTCATTTCGTCATGGAGTTCGATAGGACCCAAGGGCACTGCTTCGGATCCAAGGAATCCACCGCCAGGATAAACCATCTTGATCGAGATTGGGCTCGAGACGATGGCCGGTGTGCTGTCATCACGGTTCCGGTACACGTTGACCGCAACACTGACGGTCTGAGGGAACCAGAAGTTGATGGGATTCGAGAGCAGCGTTTCATTCCGTACATCACCAGCCGGAACCGTCATAAGCTTCATGCCGACTTCACTGGGTTCCGGCTTCGACTTGAAGACGACCTGCCCTTCGTCATCCCGGATTTCCAGTCCGACGAAGAACGAGAGAGGATCCTTCCCCTGATTCCGAATGGAGAAGGCAAACGGCTGGTCGATCAGCATGTTGCGAACTGTGCCGCCCGTCCGATCCTGCCGCGGATCGAGCATGATGCTGAGCCTGCTGGCCAGCCAGCCCGGAGGCTCATTGGGAACAGGGTTATTCGACGACGGCGGCAGGATGCTGCTTCCGGTCGGAGATGGAGGTTCCGGCGCAGCCGGCTCCTGGAAGAGGAAGTAAAGACCGGCGGCGATCCCGGCGACGGCGCCCGCATAAGCAGCAGGCTTCCAGTCCTGAGAAAACGTCTCGGACAGATAGTAGGACGTGAGGCCGCCTCCGATCAAGGCCGAAGCCAGCCCGAGGTTCTTCTTGTTGATCGGGACGTCCGGAACAGCCTTCGCCACGATCAGCGACGCCAGATAAGCGCCGCCGGCCCAGGCGATGAACGGCAAGCCGAACCGGATCAGGATAGGAACCGCTGCTTGAACCTGACCAAGGTGCAGTCTTGGCCCATTCCCGAGCATCGGAACCTTTTTGGCTGGCTTCCACTTGGTCATATAGCTCCTATTGCCATTTCTCTTGTTCTTTTTCGTAGGCTTCCCAGAACGGAACCGTGTATTGCCCGCTATCGGGGCTGAGCGGCAGGCCCTGGCAGCGCGGACAGCCCATGACGTGCCGCACGTCGCGCTGATCGTGAACTGTGACCGTCCCGAGGCGGATCTGTGGACGATCAAGAGGATTCCAGACCACTCGTACTTGTCTCATCGGCACGACCTCTTTGCGTTCTTCTTGAGTTTCCCCCAAACTACGGTCACATGATTCCCGCGCTTCTGACTCCGGAAGGTGCGGAAACAGGTCTTCGGCCGCTGCACCACCCGGAAGGATCCCGGCGTTTCGATCGTGATCCTGGCTTCCTTCCGAGAGTGCCGTTCCGCGATCATGCCGGCTTCTTCCTTCGAATGGACGAAGGGATGGGTCTTCTTCACGACGACCGCCTGTTCGACCCAGACCTTCTTCGGCTTGGCCATCATTATCTCCGAAGGATCAGGCAGAGCCGGCCCCAGAAACGAGCCAGTTGATTCCTGTCTTGGATCACCATGGCGTAGTTCTTCTTGAAGTCTGCCATGTCCCCCGAAGCGAGCGCCAGGATGTAACCGCCGGTCGCGGTCACATGGGTGAGGAAGAGTTTCTCGAACTCCTGCTTCGGGAAACCCGGGATCTCGCTCTCGTAAAGCCTGGTCTGATCGTTCGCATTCAGGATCAGGGCTTCGACCGCGGCATCGACCGTACCTTGGTCCTTGGCGAACGCGGCGTCCGTGAGCTGCTTCACCAGGGCGATGTGCTGGTTCATGAGCCGGGTGGCGTCAGGGATCTTGAGGAGATCTCCCCATTCCTCGGCGCCTTCGACGAGCTTATTGACGGCATTCGCCTGCATCCGGGCATCTTTCTGGTTCGTCGCCGCGACGTACATGTACGTCTCGCCGACGTGATCGAACCACCAGGTTGCGCAGTCAGCCATTACCGGCCCTTTCTGGCTTTCTTGACCATCTGAATCATTCGTTCCTGACGAAGGGCGCTCCTCTTACTCCTATGGCGCCCAAGGAGAAGACGAGGCTTCTTCTTGGAATAGAGGCAGATGGGAAAGCCGGGCTTCTTGTCGCCAGAATAGCAGGGCTTGATGATGCCCAACTGAAGACGGATTCCCCCAGGCATGAAACGGCTCCTTGAAAGCTGAAGGCACGGGGGGAGTACCCTCGCCGATATTATGCCTTGTGGAGGGCGGAAAGTCTACTTGAACAGCGCGAAGCTGAGACCGGCGATCGCCGCTACCGTGGCCGTCGCTAGAAGGGTCCGGGTGAGGTCGTTCTTCCCCTCGTTGACCCACCTGGGCTGTGGGCCTACCGGCACTTCGGCAACTGGAGCCGGAGCTGGAGCTGGAGTCGGCGCCGGACTTGATTGTCCAAGGCGCGGCGCGCGGACGTTGGAGACCAGATATCGAACGCGCATGCCTTCATCATACTCGAATCATCCGGAAGATCAAGCCTGACCGACGATAGACCTCCAGTCCTGAACCAGATGGGAAAGGATCACGTCGTCTCGAAAACAGGACGCCCGCTGCATGGCCGTCTCCGAGATCAGGTTCCAGTTGCTGTCATTCCAGCTTGCTGTTTCCTGAATCAACTTGGCGGCCTCTTCGGGATTCTTGTAGAAGGCTCCAGCTTCGCTGATGTAGGACCTGGCTGCCGGCACATCGAGAGCCAGGACATAGGATCCCGTCGCCATCGCCTCCACGATAGAGATCGGCATTCCAAAGGCATGGCCTTTGGGGTCATGGGTATCGAGATAGATGCCCGCGCGCCGATTGATATCGGACGCGACCTGAGGATGAAGATCGATCAAGATCTGCACACGATCCTTGACGTACCCGTTCAGCCTGTTGAGCTGATCTAGGAACTCATCGCCACCACCAGCCCTTGAGATCCCCAGGATGAAGCGGAATTCGGGACAGCGATTGGCGACCGCGAGCACATCCTCAAGACCTTTCGTAGGAAGGCCTGCAGCGAGACGCACCACCAGCTTACGGTCCTTGCAGACTGCCGGCGGGTGAAGCTGAGGATCGTATGCCACGGGAAGCGGGAAGGCCTTGGCATGCCCACCCATCGCTGCCACGAAATGAGGGAAAAGATACAGTCTCTTGACCGAAGCCTGTTCCCCAAGTTCCCGGGCAAGGCTCGGATTCCAGTCGAAGGAATGACCGCGGATCGTAACCGGAATGCCCGGCGGGATCTCATGCAGATGACGTTTGGCGACCACCAGATAGTGGATATGAACAAGGTCAGGACCGACCGCAGCAATCGTTTCAGCCAGGCTTCCGCGATGGACCATGCATTGTGGAGCAAGATCCGGATGATAGTTCGTCTGCGACCAGACATGAACCTCGACTCCGCATCGTTGGGCGAAGGCGATCTCCGTCGCGATGTAGGTCTCAGAGATCTGAGGGTAATTCCAGAGTAGATACAGAACTCTCATCGGGTTTCCCATTCGCTTTAAAGAGGATCGAAATTATCTCGTCACGCCAGATGAACGGGTTGTAGTCCGGAAAGTAGAAGTCGGCAGTGCTTCTGATAAAATCGTAATCCCCCTCGTATCGGTCCGAAAAACGGCCAAGCTTGCTCTTGATATTGGGCACCGCGACCATCTGACTGCTCACGTTCCCAATGCGAAGCTGATGGTCTTGCCAGAGAATGCCTTTGCCATGAATCATCCGGAACATGAAGGGATATCCCGGTTTCTCTCGGATCGCGGACTTGATGGACTTGAATGCTCCCGGAAGGTATTGGTCATCGTCGTCCATGAAGGTGATGTAGGCCTTCTTAGCCAGGTCGATGCCGAAGTTTCGAGCCCTGGCGCCCCAATCGTGGTGAGGGCCACCGGGAATTTCGAAGTAGCCATATTGAATTCCGTACTGCTGGACGAGTTTTTTTGTTTCTGGATAGGCTCCGTCACCGACGACGAACACCTGGTCGAACATTTCAAGCTGAGGGACGATCGAATCGAGAGTATCCTTGACCGATGAGCGACCGATCGTAGGAATGATGATCGTCAGGGCGTCATCGATCTCTGTCATGCCTGGATTCCATGCTTCAACCGGATCGCCTCGAGAGACTCTTCGAAAGGCACCGAGGCGGAGATCCCGATATCGAAATGATGGAGCTCAAAGAGAGTCTTCGGAATGTAAACCCCCCGATGGCCCATGCTCGCGAGCGTCAACCACAGGTCCCAATCCTGGAACCTCTTGATGGTCGAATCGAAGCCCACGAAGGCTTCCCTTCTCATGAGGCTCATCGTTTCCACGTAATTCCCACGCTTGAGTGATTCTATATTCCAAGGCATGGCCTTGCGAATGCCGTTTCCATTGGGGTAGGGAATGCCCTGATACATGACGTGGCGCGCATCGGAATATGCGAACGTGGAATCCGGATTCGCTTCAAGGGCTCTCAGCATTTCGATCAACGCAAATTCATATAGGTAGGAATCATCGTCCACGAACATCAAATAGGGTTGCGTGGCCTTCGTCGCGCCGACATTCCTCTTCTCGCAAGCGCCTCCATCCCAATCTTCGATGATGATCTCTAGTGGATTGTTGTCGATAACCTGGGGGAGGCAATTCTGAAGGAACCAGCTTTCCCTGTCCTTCCGATGAGGGATCACTACGCTGATTGGCAGCGGAGCAAACACACCCTCTCTCCCCAGCAGACTACTTATCGAGCACTACCATGACCGTGTTCACGCCCGTGCCGCTCTCTTCAAAGCTTCCCTCAGGAAGAGGCTCAATATGGCCGTGCTCCGCCACCAGATTCTGAAAGGCTACAGCTTTCTTATTGGTCCTATAGTCAGTCCCACCGGACATGATGGCGACCAGGCGTCCACCTGGCTTCAAGAACTTCCAGGCATGAAGGACATGGTCGATGTCCTGCTGTTTTGAGAATGGAGGATTCATCAGGATGCGGTCGTAGAGTGGCTTCTTCTTCCGATACTTCATGAAGTCCTTGCCGACGAGCTTGTAGCCTTTCTCCTTGAGGACTTGGCGATTGGATGGCTCGATCTCGATCACGTGGATGGACGAGATCGGCACATGCGCCCGGATCACGTCCGCAATGGCACCGTGCCCTGCGGAGGGCTCAAGGACCAAGGAGTCCATGTTGGAGACGTGATCCCCGAAGATCACCGCCCGATCCATCATGAGATTCGCCACCGCATCGGGCGTCTCAAAGAATTCGAAGGTCTTCTTGACGTCGACGGCTTCGCCGGCCTGCATCGCCTCCGCGATCTTCTCGCTGGGATCTCCAGGGAAGACATGGCCGCGGGCGCTGCGGTTCCATTTACCTCCCAAGACCTCGAGCGCTTTGTTCAGGCGAACGTAGGTATCCCGATCAAGCTGTTGAGTGATGTAGGCGACATTGCCCTCGATCCTCAGGTTCATGAGCAGGTTCTTGATATCGTCATCGATGTGGACGACTTTCTTTTTGATCATGCAATCCTCAGATGACTCTCTTGAGACCCCCGGTTCGATGACGCACCACCGTCCCATCTCTCGGACGTTGCTGGGTCGGCCTCCAGGCTTTGAATTTATTCACGTAGGCCGGGACCACCTCAGCATGCCCGTTGTCCCATCGCGACCAGTAGTAATAGCATCTGAGCCAGGGATCCCAGTGCTTGGTATTCTCGTGCATCCTAGGCCTTTACGGCATCCTTCCAAGCCTTTTCCGTAAGAGGAAGCGCCGTGGCCCCATGCGATGCGGCGATCTGATGGAAGAGGCCGAAGATCTGCTGATGAGCGACTTCCTTCTGCTCCTCGGGAACCTTGATTGTCAGGGCATCTGGGATGATCGTGACGAGAGCCCGGTCCGTCTGGGAAGTCCGGCAACTCAGGCACATGTTCTCGTTCTTCTTCCCGAACTCAGCCATCTTCCGCATGAACTGGAAGGTATTGCGGAATCCCTCGGAGAGGGCATTCACGCATTCCACGCAAGCCCCATCCTTGTCCAGAGGACAGGTGCATTTTGGCGCTTCGACCGTCTCAGGAGCCTTGGTCGGCTGTGCCTGCATTTCCTGCCGCTGTTTGGCCAGCTTGTTGGGAGCATCCTTGATGTGGACTTCGAAACGGAGAAGAGCATCAGCTCCGAGCTTGCGCGTCGTGGCGCCGGACAACGCCAGCGTCTTCTTGAGCCACGCTTCCGAGGCTTCCTTGCCCATGGCCTCTCTGAAGTTGGCATATGCGGATGCCAGGAGGGTCGAGATGGCCGTTTCAGCAAACTGGACGATCTCCGGCATGGTGTAGGGACGTCCGAGCTGCTCGGTCAGGAACTGATCACAGATCGCAACGTATTGCTCCCCGATCTGCGTAACTACCCGCAGGTCCGCTTCGGCCATGTTCTATCTCCTTCCATTTCAAACCCCATCTCGCCCAGTGTTATCAATTCCTGAAATCCCTGTTCACCAAAGAACGCCCTCGCTCTCTCGGTGAGGGATTTCAGAATTTCATACTCTCGCTCGATATCTTCGATGTCCTGCGTCATGTCCATCATCTCGCGAGCGAAATCGTTGAACTCTGGGGCTCTGAGATAGAGGTTCATGTCGTAGACCAGCATTTCCAGACTACCTTCGATGGTCGGCCATGTCCGGACGCCGGCCCCTTGGGTATACGGCATCTTGAGAACTACTCCAGGCCGGTTCAACGTCAGGATGAAGAACTTCTGCCCTGGATGATCTCTTTTACGGCAGATCATCTCAGGATAGACCTCGAGGTAATGGAAGGAGACGTCGTATTTTCGAATGAACCGTCCTAGCGTCCCTGGAATGAAGGTGATCTTTCTATGCTTCACGGCCTAACTCCTTGAGAGTAGGCCATGATAGATCACGAGGGGCTACGTTGACCAGAGGAAGAGGCCAGTCGATGGCGCCGACCGGGCTTATTCCACGCTCCTGGGCAGGCTTGTAATCGTTGTCCACCAGATAAAGCAGACTGGCGCCGTCGTCGAGCGCCTGGCACCCATGGGCAACGCCTCTTGGGATGAAAAGAGCATTCGCCTGAGGGTAGAGAATGACGCCATAGGATTCGCCGTAGGTCGGGCTATCGGGCCGAACGTCCACGATCGCGTCGTAGATACGCCAAGCGACCGCCATCACGATCTTGCCCTGGGCCCATGGATCCGCCTGCCAATGCATTCCTCGCACGGTTCCGGACTTCTCGTTCCGGACCATGTTGACCCGGCGGATATCGAACTCGATGCCCTGAGCGGCGAGCTTCTCCCGAACGAAAGCCTCCGCAAAGGCACCACGATTGTCTCGGAAGAGATCGAGATGGATAAGAAAAGCGCCGGCGACAGGGGTTTTTTCGACGTTCATGAGAAGATCTGAGTGATCTCCATGAACTCTCTCCTTATCGGTTCTTATCCGGGCCCGTCATCAGCATCAAAACGGCACCGATCACGAGGATCAATACCGCCGTGAAGAACCCCATCAGCATGATACCGGGTTTACGGCTGGATTCATAGATCCGTGTTTCCGGCTCCAGATTTTGCGGCTGAGCCCACCCTTCCTCGATCCCGATCTGGGTGCAGCGCAGGCAAAGGGGTCTGCCCGAGAGGATCCTGCAGCCGGCAGGAAAACCGATCACTTCGTCTTCGCAGTGGCCGCAGAAGTATTCGGTACTAGTCGGATATTTGTTCGCCATCGTCGTTCTTCTTCCCGCGGACTGCTTTCCACGTCTCAGGCCACATGCCGTCGCCGAACTCGAAGCCGGTCTTGAGTGCGCTCCAGATGAATCCGCCGATGATGCCGATGATCCAGAAGATGCCGAGCACGAAGATGAAGAAATAGCCGAGGCCGAGTTCCTTCCGGCGATCCGTCCGCTTCGTGGGACATGACGTATCGAGATGGTCGAACTGCTCGCAATATCGGCACTTCATTATTTCTTCCGGGGTCTTTTCAAAACCGCGATTTCTTCCCGCAGTTTCCGGTTCTCCTTTGACAGCCGGAAAAAGTTGTTTCTCTCCCGGGCCGCCTGATTCTTGTACCATACGAGATCCTCTCTCGCCCGCTCAAGCTTGGCCTTGCAGTTCAGGCACATGGCCACGGATACAACCGGTTCCAGGCAGTAAAAGCACGGGCCCTGAGCCACTTTACACCATCCCGGCGTTAAATGTGTTCCTTACGGCGATCCCGGATGGCCTTCATGTCCTCCGCATGGGTGCATTCGCCGATACAAACCACTCCGCGGCTATCGCAGCGAGTCTTGATGATGCGCTCGCATTCCCGGTTTTCCGAGGCAGCTCCGGCGCGCCAGGCTGCATGAAGCAGCACGAGAAGATCATCCAGAATGTCTCCGCGCTGTCCTTCCGTCGACCACTTCTCAACCACCATCGCGAGAGCCTGGTAATAGGGTTCCTTGATGCCGATCTTTTCGGCAAAGGCCTTCCAGGCTCCAGGGTTTGCTTCATGATCCAGACGCGCCGCCAGCCACGGATCGGTTGATTTCCCGTTCACATTCTCGATCAGGACGTAGTTCACATAGTCGAGAATCGGATTGACATGGCTGGGAGGCTCGTCATAACGGATCGTTTCGCCATCTTCATCGACGATGGGGATCTCGGCCAGATAAGGCTTTCCGTCTTCCTCCATGGCCGTGACGCGCGCCCGCCATTTGTCTCCGCGGGGCTTGTAGCCCACGATCTGCCCGATCTTGAATTCCCAAGGGCTCATCTAATCCTCCAGGAGAGCCTTGCAAAGGGCCTTTGCGGTGTTGCAGGCGACCGCATTCCCGATTTGCTTCACCTGCTGCTCGCGGGTACCCATGAACTGATAGGTCTTCGGGAAACCCATCGCGGCCGCGAGCTCATGTGGACGCAACATCCGGAAGCGGATGTCCAGGCCGACTACTCCGACGCCAGGGATCATGAGGCCGAACCGATCTTTTGCCGTCACGGTATCCAGGGGCTCCTCGACAGAGTTCGCCTTCCCGGTACCGTTGTACTTGATGATGCAGGGCTTGGCCATCGCCCACGCATCCACCGAGGTGATCGTCGGCATCGGCTTCTTGATCGAATGAACGCGCCTGTCGTTCTTACCATGGTTGGTCGGAAGAACGAAGGCTCCATCCTTGCCGTTCTTCTTCCCCTTCTTCCCGCCGCCATGCTCCATGCTGAAGACGAAGGACTCGGGTTCCACGACTGCGAACTCATTCGATCCCGTCTGGCTCTTGAGGGGATCCTCGACGGAATGAGTGCGGCGCTCGACGCCTTCCCCATGACCTGGAGAGACGAGGAAAGCCTTGGGCTCCACGACTGCGAAGCGATCCTTGCCCATGACCGTCGCCAGAGGATCGTTCACCGAACGGCCATCCCCGAGATCCGTGCCGCCCGGGGTGATGATCAGCGCCTCGGGCTGCTCGATGGAGTCCCCGTTGCTCTTCCCATTCCCGTTTCCCTTCATCTTCACGATGAAGGCCTTGGGCTTCACCAGGCCGACTCCGCGGCTGGTGGTCGTCAAAGTCGGCACAGGATCCTTCACGCTGCGCGGCTTGTTCGAACTGTTCTGGGGAAGAATGAATCCGTCCAGTTCCGGTTCGATCAGGCCGAATTTGCCGCTGCCCGTCGCGGGGATGCTGGGAACCGGCGCATTGACGTCATGGGTCCTAGGCGCTTGGCCCTCCCTCTCATTGTAGAACGGGATCATGAAGGACTGGGGTTGAACCAAAGCCTGGGCGCCCTTCCCTGCGATCGTGGGAGCGGGCTTTTCGACGGATCGCGGCGCCCCTCCGCTTTGCTGCTGAAGAATAAAGTCACCGGGCTTCGGCTCGCAGATCGCAACGTGGTTGCCGCTCGCGCATACGGCCGGCAGCGGCCCGTTCACGGACATGGCGTCCATGTGCTGCCGCAAGATGATCAGGAACGGCTCGGCTGCGGCGCCGCAGAACTTCTTGATGCCTGCGGCGATCCTCTCGAGGGTACTCCGCTTCAGAGGATGCTTGCGGCTGAAGATCGACTGTCCTTCGATGCTCCAGTCAATGATCTTCTTCGCTGGCACCCAAGGCTTGAGGTGCTTCGCAAAGAGATCGCTTGCCTCCGGACTTTTCGTATGACTCGGAGCAGGCCAGTGGATTTTCTTGTGAAAGGGACGCCGACAGAGCATGAAGAGGCGCTGCCTGGTCGTCGCGTCGCCGAAATCGGCGGAATTCAGGATCTTGTACTCGACCCGATAATCCATGGATTCCAGAGCACCGACGAAGGCCCGGAAGGTCTCCCCTCTCTTTGACTTCATCGGACGCCCATCAGCGCCCAACGGCCCCCAATCTTCCAGTTCGGAAACATTCTCGATGAGGATGTTCTCCACGTAGAGTTCCTGACACCACTTCAAAATGTGCCAGGGTTGAGCCCGTGACTGATCGTTCATCGGCCGAGCACCGCGGGCTTTGGCGTGGTGCGTGCATTCCGGAGAGGCGACTAGAAGCTTGAGACGCCCCGTGGGTACAACTTTGCGGGGATCGATCTTCTCGATGGCCTCGCAATAATGGGTAGCCCAGGGATGATTCTTCTTGTGGGTTTCGACCGCGATCGTCCAGTGGTTGACCGCGATCAGTTCGACCGGGGCCCCGAGCTCCTTGCAGGCTTCGGCTAGACCCGTGCTGGTACCGCCGGCACCGCAAAAGAGATCGACGCTCGTGACCTTTTCACGCTTGGCCTTCCCACGGAGCTTCTTCAGACGGAGTTTTTGAGCGGCAGTCACTGAGTAGCCCTAACCTTCATCTTCTTGGCGATCGTCCGAAGATCGTCGACGATCGGACTTGTTCCAAGAACATCTGCCAGGAGCAGCGATTCTTCAGCGTAGAGCTTGCAGAAATCCGATGGGGCGTCGGTCATCTCGAGCAGGTTGTCGATGCGATCGAGCGTCTTGATCAGCTTGACCTCTTCGGGGACCTCAGACAGATGCTTCCGATCCAAGGCCTTACGCTGATCCCGAGGAAGTCCCGTGCCCTTGGACTTGTTCGTCATGCAGTCCACGTAGAAGGCGACCTGGGCGTTCGTCGCCTCCTCGATCTCTGCCTTGGTGATCGTGGTATCTTCCAGCACATCGTGCAGATAGGCCGCGGCCACCATCTCTTCGGTGACTACGGGCAGAATTCCTACCCGACCGGCCACCCGCGCCGGATGCGTGATGTAGGGGAATCCCGTGTACTTCCGCTTCTGCCCTTCATGTGCCCGGACTGCGAGCGCCGCCGCCTTGAGAATAATGCTCATGAGGTGATCCGTTTCTCTTTCAATTCCTTCCGTCTTCCGACTTCCTGCTCAATCTGGACGAGGCCTCCCAAGGTCTGCCGGAGCTTGATGCGGAGATCTTCGGCGGCCTTGAGCAGATCGCGCTGCCAGACCTCCAGCGTCTCTTCCCGAACCGACTGGATCATCTCCGGCTTCCAGTGCGCGAAATACTCGATCGTCGAGAGTTCCTCGCCCAGGATCTTGACGGCCGCGCGCACTCTGAGCGCCGTCGCCATATCTCCTCCCTTCAGCAGCATCAGCCGCTGGATCAAAATGCCCTTGCCGTCGCAGGGCTTGCAAGGCCCGCTGTTATCCGCCTTCAGGCCCCGCCCGTCGCAGTCTTTGCAGACTTTGTATCCCACTGTTCTCCTCGGACGGCCAGATAGTTTTCCAGGTCCTGCACGAACGCGCCGGTGCGACCTCTGGGAATCTTTGGACCGGCGAGAGCATCGCCTAGGAGGCTTTCGTGAAATTTCACGGGGTCGATCACATGGGATCCTGGCGCCAGGTCGAAAGGCTCTGCTGCAGGGCCGATCTGCTTCAGTCGCCTGATCATCTCCTTCACCCGGGGATTCCATTCGGCGCCGGCCACTTATCTCCTCCTGTCGACGCCGTTATACCGGTTTACGGGTCGCCGGTCAATGGCCGTTTTGACACTGAGGCGCCTTGCACTCCCGGTCGTGGCGATCCTTCTGCGGGCTGTTGCCGCGCATCGACACGCTCTCGTAGTACGGGCTCTTGCAGTATGCGCAGACCTTGGGCTTCTCTTCCTTTTCCGGATGCCACTTGTGGCTGCACCGGAGGCACTCGAACGTCGGCAGCTTCACCTTCATGGTCTCCATTATATCTTCACCCTCACGATAAGTCTATACTCGGGTAGTTACTCTTCCGTTCCTTCCCACTGCTTCGCGAACTTCTTTGCGATGCGGCCGCGCTCGACGATGTTCGCCGTGTCGGGCAGGATCATGCGAAGGACCTTCCGCCCGCCCTCCTTTGCCCAAGCGAACATCACGTCGTACTTGTCCAGAATCTCGCCATACCGAATGCCCGGTTCGTAGCGCTTCCCTTCCTTGAGGTGTCCCACCACCGTCCAGAAGATCCCGTGGGCGACTTCACCGGGAATGGGATAGACGATCTGGATATCCGGGTGCTTCCAGGTCTCCTCGAAACCGTGCGTATGAGCGTTGGCGCCCATCGGACTATCGGTGTCGTCGAAGACATAATGGGCGTACCACCCATGCTTCTTCATGTTCTCGTCATGAAGTTGCTTCATGCGGCGCCGCGCGGACCTGTCCCGTTCATCCGGGCTGTCGAAGTTCATCATGCAGCCTTCTTTTCTTCCAGCATTTCATGCAGGACAGCGTCCAGGATGCCGGCCTCCTGGATGGTCCGGTCGCCTTCGCCCAGGATCGAGTTGACCACCTCGCGTTTCGCATCGATCATCTTGGCGATCTTCTCCTCGATGCTGCCGAGGAGCAAGAGATAGTAAACCATGACGGGCATCGTCTGCCCGATCCGGTGGGTCCGGTCCTCGGCCTGGGAATGAATACCGGGCGTCCAGTCCAGTTCGATAAAGACGACCGTGTGGCAAGCCACCAGATTTGCGCCGATCGACATCGCCCGGATGCCGCAGACCAGGATCTCGAGGTCTCCTTCCTGGAAGGAGTCGATCACGTTCTGACGATCCATCCCCGTCACTCGGCCGTCGATGAACGCCGTCTTGATGCCCTTCCCCTGGAAAGCTGCCACGATGCGGTCGATGGTGTCATGGTGGACAGCGAAGACGAGGACCTTCTTCTCGGTCGCCTGCAGGCCAGCGGTGAATTCGATGCATTCGGTGAACTTGGCGTTCACGGCCGCTTCCTTCAGTTCTTCGATCTCCGCGATCGCAAGATCCTTGAGACCCGCATTTCGCGCGGCCTTCTCCGCATGCTTAGCGACGTAGGCTTTGCGATCGGCCTCCGGGAGCGCTTCAATCAGGGTCTTCCATTCCTCCCGTTCCTTGAGGATTTTCCTCAGGCGGTCCAGAGCATCCACTTCCTTCTTGCGATAGACCTTGTCTTCGTCATCCTCGACAAGAAAGGGGATCATGGTTCGAGTCTTGGGCGGGAGCTCCTTCATGACCTGGTCCTTGGTCCGCCGGATCATGATCGTGGAGCGCAGCGTCTTGTCCAGTTCCGCAATATTCGATACGCCGCTGAAATCCCAGACCATTTTGCCGCCGGCCGCTGGCTTTTGATAGGCGCCGCAATAACGGATTCCATAGTCAAACCGCTTGGGTGCGACGCTCTTGTTGACGATCTGGATCTGTGTCCAGAGTTCCATCGGTCGGCTATCGATCGGTGTTCCCGTCAGGCAGATGGAGTTCTGGACGATCTCGGAGATCTCGATGGAGGCGACTGTACGCTGGGCGCTGATTTCCTTGAGGAAATGGGACTCGTCGGAGATCAGCGTCTTGTAGCCGGCCTTCACAAACTCATCGAAGGGAACGCCGTTCACGAAGACGAGCTTGTATTCCGGATCGGCTCGGACCCTTCGGGCTCGAGATCCCTGGGCCTTGATCAGGTCCAAAACCCGGTTGATTCGGTTCCGGTTGTCGATGTCCGTGTACTTCTTCATCGCCTTCTCGAGCAGCTCATAAGCCTGAAGGCCGGCCCAGGCCAGATGCTTCTGGCCATACTCCTGGAGCTCCTTCTTCGGCGAAAGAAGGTTCCGGAGCCAGGTCTTCGGCGTCTCGACCGCCAGAAGGTCATAATTCGTGATCGTGATGTCGTAGCCCGCGAGGGGCGTCAGGGAGACGTCCAGACCCGCCTTCTTGAAGCTCGAAAGGGACGTCTTCCCCGAGATCAGAAGGGGCTTTAAATCGGTGAATTTCGAGACGGCGCGGTACCAGGTGACCCGAACCAGGGAGGGGCACAGTACGAGGGCAGGAAGGGCCCTTTCCGGCCTCAGGATGAGGTATCCCAGGCTCTGGGGGGTCTTCCCGAGGCCCATTTCGTCGGCAATCAGCGCCCGGCCCTCATGATCGTCGATCCACTTCACCCCGGCCCGCTGGAAGGGGTAGAGCTCGATCTTGCTGGGAATCACTATCTCCGCGGTATGGGACCGGCTTTCCTCGTAAGCTTTCTTGCCGTCGTCGACGGCGACCCTGAGGGCAGGATCCAGATCCAGGGAGCATTTCTCTGCCTTGAACGTGGCGATCGCCGTCTCAATGTCCACTGGGGTGAACGGGATGAGCCAATTCTTGCCGTCCTTGTCCCACTTTCGGGACTTGAGGCGCTTGACCACGTCGACCAGATGTTGATCGTAGGGGAACACGACGGCCACCATGGGGCCGCCGGCGGTCTCCACCTTCTTCAGGCTGACGGTCGCCCCGATCGTCACTTCGCTCTCAATGATGTCGAGCGAGAACGGATCCGGCGGCACGAGCGACTCGAATTCCAGTCCCAACTCCGTCAGCTTGCCTTCATAAGGCCGCAGGATCGTCCAAAGGCTCCAGATCTGCCGGCTCTGCTTCTGACGGGCCTTCAGGATCGTGCCCACGGAGACGAAATCCGTGTCGGACAAGCCAGCATCTCCGTGCTCATAGAGTCTCTGAGCCGTCTGGAGGATGCTTTCGATGGTCGGCTCTGTCATGACCTAGCCTTGTTAGGAATGTACCCCTGATCGATCAACAGCTTGAGTTTGCAGGAATTGGAATGCTTCGGCTTCTGCACTTCGCACCATGGGCAGTGGCTCGGAATCTCTGCCTCTGGATCCGTCCATTCCAAGCACCGGACCATGTCGGCCAAGTCATGATTGACGTTGCGGATCTTGTCGATCTGGAGATCCGCATCAGAAACATGCTTCCGAGACTGCTGAAGCTGCCCGGTCAACAAGGCTTTGTCGTCCTTCAGCGCCTCCGTCTCAGCCTTGAGGCGTCCCACCAGAAGCTCTGCGGCCTGGGCTCGTTCTTTCCAAGATTCTAGTTCAAGCTGCGTTTCGTCTTTGAACATCCTTACACCTTCATCTCCGCATAAAGAAGGGTATTGATCGCCTGTACGCTCGTGTCCTCGCCGTTGATGAGCAGATCGATCACCGGCATACGCCGCGGCTCCAGGCTGACCCGAATTCCGATGATCGACCCCTTGAAGCGGATTACTCCGAGTTTGCCGAGCTGCTCGAGTAATTCCTTGGCTCGGCCTTTATCCTGTTCCGGAACGCCCTTGTAGATCTGCTCGAAGGGCCCGTGGCAGGCGCCGATCAGCGTCTTCGCCTTCATCCGGCGTAGCAGACGCGCGACCAGATCCCTGTTGGTCATGCTCCGCGTGGGAAGGGTTTCTTCCACCATGTTCTTCGGCCAGAGGAAGGAGAACTCGGATTCGAGCATACTTCGGAGAGGTTCGACCACTTCCGCGACTTCCTCCCGGAGATGCTTGAACTTGGCCGTCTCGCGGATCTGATGGCGGAGCTTCCGCGTGGCTTCTTCTCGATCCTTCGCCTCAGGATATTCCCGGACGAGATTCATGAGCGTCCAAATGGCCTGCTCTTTCTCGTCCCCCTCGCTTTCGAGCTGTTCCTTCCTGGCCGCGGCCATTTCCCGAAGTTTCAGTTCGCAGCTCTTGTACTTGACCTCCCAATCGGCCTTCCGATTGCGATCCAGGCCCTCGATGTACCAGAGCGGCGGACCGTCCCCCTTCATGAGGTCGCGGATCTTTCCGTAAACCTGCCTGAGGAGAGGAGAAAGATCACAGATATTAGCCGGATGCCGGGAAACCAGCCTACGCCATTGGCTGGCCCAGGAATCGTATTGGGTCCACCGTTCTTCATGACTCCAGGGATCGAGATCCAAGGTCTCCATGACTTGAAGAAGACCTTCCATCTCCCTGAGTTCTTCCTCGGACAGAGAACCGTTCCAATGTTGGACGATCACCGGCGCAGGCGCGGGCGTGGGCTCGGGCGCAGGGTCGGGTTCTGTCACCGGCTCGACGATGACTTTCATAGGCCCCGGAAGAGCCGGTATTTCCGGGGCCGGAACGATCTTGGACATCGGGTCGACCAGGCTCTTGATGGCCTCGATCGATGCCGGGATGAGCATGGACTGAAGATCGGCGCGTTCGGTCTTGAGTTCGACGAGCTTCGATGCGACGTCGACGATGGGCGTCACATTGAGCGCCGACAACTCCGTGGCCTTCTCGGTCAGAAGCTTGATCCAGACATCAAGCTTCTCGATCTGCTTCGTGATGTCCTGCTTCTTCTTGATGCTCTCCGCCTGGGCGCTCAGCTTGTTCAGGATGCTCTGCAGTTCTTGCTCGTTCATTCCTTCACCGCCTTTTCGAGAAGCGCATTCGTCTTCTCGATGATCTCGAGGCGCTCTCGGTTCTCATCCTCACGGTAACAGGAGATGTAGGGAGCTTTCTCCAGAGGCAGCCAGATCTTGCCGCCAAAGCCGAGGAAGCCCTGGAACCGGTATTCGAAGCTGAAGCGATAGTCCCAGTTGAGGGCGCACTGGATAAAGCTTCGACGCTCGTAATGATGCCCGGAGGCGCCGGCCACCTCTATGAGTAGATCGTAAAATCTCCCAAGCGCCGCCTCGTCGTAGATGCCCGGTTCTTTTTCCTTCTCGAAGCTCATGATCTTTCCCTAGAGAGCCACAGGTCGAACTTCTCGTGATCCTGGTAGAACCGCTGCTTCTCTATCGACAGAGCCCCTACGCCGATATGCGTGTACCACTCCTGCCATTTCCTCTGGATCCAGAAGCGGAATTCCAGCATGGCCTTCTGATCGTCATCCAGCAGCTTTGCCGGATCCTTGTAGCCGCGGACTCTGGCGTACTGGACAAGCCGATCATTCCATCTCATGTCCGACGTCTTGGACATCTCCACCATCTGGCGGACAAAGGAAAGGCCTCGGCCGGGCCCGGGGATCGGAGGCCCCGGATAGATCAGCTCGAGGCAGCGTTCCTCGCTGTTGGGCGATTCCTTGCTAAAGGCGATCGCGACGGCCTTCCGCTGCTCTTCGAGGATAGTGTCGGAGACATCCCGCGCGAGTAGCTGGTCGTATACCTTCAGGGCTGCCGCAGTCCTCTTCAGCATGACTTGCTCACGTCGATCTGTTCGATGGTTCTTACGATTTCGCTCAGGACGAACTCCTTGGCCACCGGCAGAGCGAGCGCAACGAGCAGCTTGGCGGGAATCTCCACACGCTGCTCAAGCTTTTCCTTCTTATCCCAGGACCCGAAGACCGCTTCCTTGAAAACGACCGTGGCGTCTCCGGACCAATCGCCGTTGTGAATCACGACGACATCGCCGTCGTATCCGGGGATCTGGAAGCTTGATGAGTGCGACATAAGCTACTTGACTCCCTTCTTGAGGATCTTGCGCGCCGCACGCTTTGCGTTCGACATGGCCATGGGAATGCAGCCCACGCCGCTCTTTTCCATGCCCTCGCTGAAGCCGTACGTCAGCTTCTTATTGTCGAGGTCGTAGACCGCCCACCTCGCCACCTTCTCTCCTTCGCGAGGTAGCGTGACGGTGCAGACGAGCTTCCGCTCCAGAACGAAAACGTCCATGGCCTATCCCTTCTTCTCCAGCTTCATGACTTCCATGAAACAACTCGGATGGAAATCCGCCTTCGGCCTCCGGCAGAAATCGCCCACGATGGTCTTCCTGCAATGGCCGCATGGCCGCACGGGTTTTGCCCGCTTCCCTGTCTTGCCCGGCATGGCTTAGTCCTTGTACTCGTCGTTCAGGAAGCGGATCTTCTGTCCCTTGAACTTGTTGACGACGTATTCCCGGGTCTTGGGGTCGACGCCCTTGATCTGCATGAAGGCATCGGAACCGATCTTGTCGCCAACCTGGAAGAGCGTCTTCGTCTTGCATGCCTTCCGGAACCGGCGGTCGTCGAGGGTCCGGTTGACCTCGTCCCAGACCCAGCAGTCGCGGTTGAAGACGTCGCGGTCCAGGATGTCAAGCTCCTCGTCCTTCTTGTCGGCGGGGATCTTGAGCCGCTGCTCCTCGATGAAGCCCATGAACATCGCTTCCTCGGGCGACTCGCCGTGCATCATGTCGAGGAAGTCGAAGTTCATCTCGCCGCCGTTGCCCTCGTCGATGATCTCCGCGACCTTCACATGGTCGCGCAGGAGGATGGCGTTGAGGCCGTGGCCCTCCATCCCCCGGAACGTCTTGATCTTGGCCACCTCGTACTTGTGGCCCTGCTGCTCGAGCTGCTCGTTCGTGACCGACGGATCGAGCGGGATCTCCGTGACGACGGCGCCGTTGACGATTTTGGTGCTCATGGCTATCTCCTTCCTCAGTCCTTGGTAACCCTTCGAACATCTTGAGTATAGACCCGAGTATATAGGCTGTCAAGGAATAAAAAGTGAGAAGAATAAAAAAGGCCTGAGCAGATTTCTCTGCCCAGGCCCCCTGAGTATGCGCGAGCGACAGGCCCGCGACTGGGTACTAGGGATTGCCGAAGCCTCCGAGAGCGGTCTTGGAGAAGCTGGCGGCGTTCTGGCTCGCGCGCACCGCGCTCTGGGAGAAGAGCTGGAAGGCCTTCCGGATCTCGGACGGCGTGGTCTTAGGGGTCAGGATCCACTCGTCGCGGAGGCCCATCTCCTTGAAGACCTGCTTGAAGTCCGTGCCGGCGCCGTCATCGAACCCCATGGCTGCGATGATGTGGTTCTCCTTCCGGAGCATGTCCTCCACGATCGCCTTCACGTTCTTCGCGTGGCCCCTGGAACTCTCGTCCTTGCCGTCGGTCATGAGGAGCGTCACCGTGCGGACCGGGATGCCGTTGTCGGCGAACTCCTTGGTCTTGGCGAGCACGGTGCCGAGGCAGACGACCGCCTGGTCGTAGAGCGGCGTTCCCAGGTTGGGATCGTAGTTCTTGTCCGTCATCTTGACCGCATCGTCGATCTTGACGTACGGATAGAGGACCGTCCCGTTCAGGAATCGATTGTGGATCAGGACGGAATCCTTCTGCTTGCTGGCCAGCAGGGCGTTCACGACTTCGTTGTGCCCGTCGCGGATCGCCTGGCTGTTTCCGCCGAAGCGGATCGAGCCGGAATCGTCCGGCATGAGCGTGACCAGCACGACCTCGGAGGACTGCACGTCCTCCGCACCGATCCCCAGGCCTGCCTGGATCTGGGCGCCGATGTCGATGTTGGTCAGGGCCTGCATGGAGGCGGCGGACAGGTCGCCTTCCTTGTGGGCTCCCTTCAGGAGCTCGTTCGCATTGGGGACTGTCTTGCTCATGGGTTTCTCCTTCCTTCCTCAAATATCGATCTCAGTTCTTCACGGCATCCGCATCGACGAACTCGAAGCGGTGCAACTTCTTCGTCCCTTCCGCGGGGACGACGTAGTAGACCTCCTTGTAGCGGATCTTGACGGAGTCGCCTTGCTTCAGCTTCTTCCAGAGGTTCCCGGCCCGGGAATCCCTCCCGAGATCTTCGATCAGGAACTTGCCGTGCTGGCACTCGAAGACCACGGCAAACTGATCCTCGACCTTGACGGTATTGCTGCCTCGGATTGCCGGCACGGAGATCGTCTTGGTATGCATCCCCAGAGGATCATCCCAGCCGCTCTGCGCGATGGTCTTGACGTGTCCAGGCATTTCGCTGCTGGTCGTAACCGTAGATCCCAGGCGGAAGGCGATCTCGAGGACCTTCCCGCTTTCCGTTACCTCCGGTCCCGTCTCCTCATGGGGAGGCGGTGGTAACTCCGCGTTCTGGGGGCCGGACATCCGATATCGAGTCGGACGCGGCTCGTCGCACGAGACGGCCAGAAGCGCCAGGACCAGCACGATCGAGATCTTCATGGTTACGCCGGGAAGCCTTCCCAGTCCTCCATGGGAGTCGTGGACTCGACGACGTGCATGCCGGCGTCGTCGAACAGCTTGAGGGCCTTCTCCGCCTGCGGGGTGAAGTCGGCCAGGAAGCCGCCCTTGCCGTCCGGAACGGCGACCGCGCTCATGCAGTCCTTGAGGACGTAGACCTTCTTGACGAGCTTCGGATCCTGGGCGTTGATCGTGTCGAGCAGATCCTTGATGGAGCTGGAGACGCAGTGGGAGGCTGCCTGGCCCGCAATCACGACTGCGTCGGAATCCAGCAACTTCTTAATGAAGGCCGTGTTCCGCTGCGCGAGGGGCTTCCCGTCATGCCGGGTCAGGACCTCCGGGGAGAGGACGCTGTAGTTCTCGGTCAGGAGATTGCCGCCCTTCACTTCGACGGCGTTGACGGACTTCCGGGTGAAGGCGTGGAAGATCCGGGCCTCCTCGATCACGCCGGAGAGGACGTGGCCGGTGGAGCCGATCAGGCAGTGATAGGGCCAGAGGTAGAGCATGTACTTCCCGGCCTTCTCGAGCTCCTCGCAGTAGAACCTCACCTGCTTGATCAGCCAGGGAAGGTTGCCGTCGCAGACGATCTGCGCGGCCGCCTTGGTGGGGCACACCTCGCCGGACTTGATCATCTCGCTCTTGATGACCGTATGGGCGCCCAGGGGCTTGCCGTCCTTGTCCTCCCAGAAGCTCGGGAAGAAGATCTGGAACGGGAAGTGGGTGTCCATGGTGCAGGTGATGTCCGAGATCCTGCCCAGGTTCCGGTAGATGAACTCCGCCATCTTCCGGTTGTCCTCCATGGCGCCCTTGCCGCTGCGGCCGCCGACGTAGAGCGAGCCCTGGGGGAAGCAGAAGTCCTTCTGGACGTCGATCAGGAGCAGCTCGATCTTCTTGCCGTCGTGGCCCGAGGGCTTGATGTCGTGCTTCTTGATCCAGGACTCGGCCTGCCCGAAGAGGTCCGCGTGATTGGGCTCATAGGCCCAATCGTCGGCGTTCTTGGCCTTGAAGAACGTCGGAAGCGGAAGCTGCCGGATTGCCGTGGTGCTCATGCGTTTCTCCTTCCTATCCTTCTAAAATGAAGACTGCCTACTTAGTGTACTTATAACACTAATTAACATCTAGAATATTCCGCGTTTACTTTCCTCCAGGTTTCACGTATTCCGCGCTCTGAACCATGTACCCGGAGTCCGTCTGGCAGCCGGGGCGGATCATCCATTCCTTGTACTTCACGATCACGGGCTTCTGGGTTCGCTGGGCTTCCTGGAGAAGCTTCAGACTGGTTTCATCTTCGTCCGGAATCGTGAAGTGCCAGACATTCGTTTCAAGATGTCCCTGAGAATTAGAAACCATCCCGCCCAGGTTCATCTCTCCTTCCCAAGTCTTGTTCTGCCAGCCCTTATGGCTGATCTTGGTGACGACCCCGACACGCTCGCCCTCGCTGTAGCTGTCGTTGCATCCGACCGGGCACCCTCGCGTACCGAAGCACAGAGCCAGGCAGATGCCCACGATCATGATCGTGTAGATGACCTCGAGCAGCGTGACTCCGCGATTCGTCCTCATGGCATCACCCCATCTTCAGGACACGGATTTCGGAACGGTCTACGACATGCAAACCGTTCTTAGCGGGGAAGAGGTGGCATCCAGAATGTACGAAGGGTTCGGCGTCCGGATACTCGGCGGTCTTCTGAATCACCCCTCCAGCGACTTCTAAACGACAGAGGCCTTCGTCCGTGACCATGAACAGGTACTTTCCGAAAGCGCATTTCCCGCGAATTTCTCCGAGGATCCCGCCGGCATCCTCCTCGAGGTGTCCTTCGACTTGGCCGGCGCTGTCGATGACGGTGCAGCGCGTGACGATCTTCGGGCCCTGCTTCAGGGTCGCAAAGAACCAAACCCGATCCTTGGTGAAGAAGGTCGTGGAGTCCATGAGATGGCCGTGAAGGGGCGGCAATTTCACGGTGTCGTTCAGTCGGCCCTGGTTCACGTCGAAGACGAAGGCCATGGACAGGTTGGCTGCCCGGTAGAAGCCGAAACCGAAAGACTCGCCGACCCAGAAGAGCGTCTGGTTCTGCAGGACGTCTCCGATTCGCTCCGGGCCCGCGGGACGTTTCCGATAGAGGACGCCGTTCTCGCACCAGATGTAGAAGCTTTCGTTCGCATCGAAGACGGGCAGTTGCCCATAGCGATCAACATTCAGGGTCGCATAGTCGGGATTGCCGTCCTCGGACACGATCCGGACCTGGTCGTCATTGCCGACCAGCGTGTAGTCGCCCATGATCCGATACCGGGCCCGGAAGCCCGGGTCTTCCTTGAAGGCTACCGATCCGTCTTCACGCTTGAAGTCACGGCCTTCGCGGAATAGATAATTCAGGACCCCACTCTGGGAGACGGCGAAGAGGATCTCGCCCGAGGTCTTGAAAACGGCCGTCGAAGTCACCTTACCGCGCACTTTGACGGTCTCCTTGATGGCCGCCGGCGCCGCCTTCTGGCAGCTCGGGCACTTGGGGCGGGCATGCTCGGTGCCGCACCCGCTGCAGACGGTCCAGCGGATATTCATCAGAAGATGCTTCGAAATCTCGCGCTGCGGCCCTTCGAAGACGCTCTGGAACCAGTCGAGAAAGCTATCCGGAAGCCTATCGAACGGCACCGCGGGCTTCGGATAGATCACATCCTTGTGAAAAACGCTGATCCGGTATCCAGGCAGCGGTCGCGCGGCATGCGGGATCTGCTTGTTCTTGTTGCTCGGCCTATAGATCCCTCCGAAAGGATCACAGAGCAGGAGCGACCGGAAAAGCATCACGTTATAGGCGTACCAGTCGGACGATTCCTTGTGGGGAAACTTGAGGATCGGCCGGGTCTCCTTCGGATCACAGTGGAGCGGATCAACGAACCGCTCGGTGTACATCCGGCTGAGATATTTCCCGAACTGGAAGCTGTCGGCGTCGATGATGAAGGGATCTCCAGCCCAGTCGACCAGAATGTTCAGGTCGTTGAAGTCTCCGATCACGACTTTCCAGTTCTGATGCAGCCGATCGACCGTCTGCCAGAGCTTCTGGAAGATCTCGACGACCTTGTTGTTGTCTAGCGTGGCGCCGCGGAAGGACCGCTCGGACCAGCGCAGGAGAACCTCGGCCTTGGGCACGTACTCCATGGTGTACCCCAGGATGCGCTGCTCCGTGCGATCCGTGACCAGGCTGATCGGCGCCTTCACGTTCAGGCCGGCGAGCTTGGGGAATTCCCGGAGTTTGGTCTGGTGCTCCAGGAGGCGCTGCCGCGCGCCTTCGGCCTCCTGGCTATTGTTCATGTAGTCCGGGTGATCCGGCTGCTTATAGATCTTCGCGACCGTCCGAGCGTCGATCTTGTAGACGTCCGCCTCGCCTCCCTTGCCCACGGACTGGGAGGGATCGAGCCGTATCCTCTTCCCGCTGATATAGACTTCCATGCTCACGACTCACCGTCTCCGAAGCTTTAGCCTGATCTTCCGGTAAAGGCGCAGATTCCCCCGCTTGAACTTGATATCGTTCTTCACACGAAGGCATTCACGACATTGAGAGATATTGACTTCGAAATAATATTCATCCCCAGCCGTGGCCGAGCGGTGAACGATATGCCATTTGTGCTTACACATTGCTCATTTCTTCCTCAACAGCTCTCGGACCTTCATGAGCTCGTCGTAGGCGGTCTTCGTGATCCGGACGCGCTGGATGCGGCTTTCTCCCGCTCCCATGTCCGTCTCATGCCCGAGCCAGTAGCTCTCTCCCTCACGCTTCAGATAGAAGCCGAGCCCGAGGAAGCGCTTGAAGAAAACTTCGCGTCTTTGCGTCATTTCAGGCCCCAGCGATCCTTCTCACCGCCGAGGATCTTGGCGAAGGCCTTGAGGTACTCTCTGGCCTTGTCCTTGCCGTGGGCATGGATCATCAACCCGTCGGGCCGGATGTCCATGGTGACCTTCACGTCACCATAGACCTTTTCATTGCCGAGAAGTTCCAGGGCGAGCTTGTAGTCGTACTCTCCCGGGCCGGGTTCGATCTCAAGATGATAGACACTCTTTCGAGCTCCCAGCCTGAGCGTCCGCCCGACCGGGCCGTTCAGAGACTTCTCCTTGTCGATCCTCTTTTGCAGCCGGACACGATACCAGGGCTTTGCCGACCATGGATCCGCCTTGGGCCAGTATCCGTTCGGAAGGGATTCGAAGCAGGCTCCCCCCTCAGCGATGTACTTAGGATTGTCGAGCGGCCCGAACATGAAGCCCGCATCCAGGACCGCCCGGTACCAGAAGTCGAACTCCTGCAGTGCCTCATAGCGGATCGTACAGCTCTGATGCGCGTGCTCCGCACGATGGTTCAGGAACGTCTGGTCGCGCAGACTTGGGGACGTAAGGTCCCAGCCGTGCCCACAGATGCAGCAGATCTTCTCGCGGACATCATGAAAGACGCTGCCGCAGGTATATTCGCGATCCTGCCACTTGATGTAGAACTGATTGTACTGGTCGAACCCGGCCATGCCGTCTGGAGTCACGGGTTTCAGGATGTCGTTCACCACTTCTTCCTCCGAATGGCGACCAGAGTCGTATCGTCCCGAAGAGGCCCGTGGGCTTCAGACATGGCCTTCTTCTCCCAGTCGACCTTCTGGGTGGATCGGTTGATCAGGGCGAGCCGGTGACCGATCATGAAGGGATTCTTGAAGAACCCATCCTTCTCCCAGAATTGGGAGATCGGCCCGATCTTCTCCTCCTTGCCCGGGATCGGCTTGTCGAAGGACCGCGCGAGATCGTTGACGCCGTCCGTGCCGAGCAGGATGGATTTGACCGTCTCAAGCGATCCCATCCAGAGCATGCCGAGCTCCGGAGCCTTCTGGTTGGTCTCGACCAGGTTGTAGCTCAGGTAGGCAGGCGCGTTGTTCGGCGACGGCATGACCGTGGGGAGGTCGTTCACGTAGAAGATGCCGTCCCCGCAGCCGAAGATGTAGGCCTTCCCATTCTTCGGATCGAGGACCGCCGCCACGAGCGTGAACAGGAAATACTGGCTCACGTTCTCGGAGAAGCTTCCGGCCATCGCCTCGGCGATCGACTGGATCTTGGTCAGGATGCTCCGCTGGACATTTTTGAGTCCTGGATTGGGCATATTGGCGTACGGGAACGCGTCCGGATCCGCCCGGTAGTGCTTGAGGATACTGTCGACGGAGATCTTCGCGCCGATCTTTGCGCCGACCTCCGAATGATCACTGCTCCCGCAGCCGTCGCATACCACCGCGACCGTAATGTCCTTGTGGGACCAGCAATACGCATCGTGGGAATTCTGCCCGATGCGGACATGATCGCGGCCAGCCACCGTGCCGCCGGCGATTTCGAAAGATTGAACGCTCATGTCAGTTTCACTTTCGGCAGCTTGAGGATGTCCATCAGGAAGAGCACATGCTTCCGGCGAACCCCATGTTTCGGATTCGTGTGGATGTACAGGAAGTTGGGCTGCTTCTCGGTCCAGGACTCGGCTTCCTGGCCGATGCCGTCCTCGATCCAGACGCAGACCGGTGTACGCCCCGCAAGGAAGTTCTGCACCCCTTCCAGTTTCCAGTCCATCATCTTCCCGCTGCGGCAGATCGTGGCATCAGGCCGATCAGGAAGGCCTGCCCACTTCGCGATCAAATTGCCGTCCAGCCGCCAGGCCGTGCACCACTGCACGTCGAAGGTGCTCCAGGCCCAGCGCATGAACGGCTTCGTGAATTTCGTCGGATAGAGGTGATGGGAATGGCCGCCCGGCTCCTGGAGCAGAACTTCTCTCTGCTTCATGTCCCGGGAGAAAACGTTCAGAACGCCGTCAACGTCCAGGAAGAGAATAGGCTTGTCCATCACCGGAAGATTACAGTAAACCCCGTTTACCTGTCAACTGTTTTACGTTCGGAATTCCGCAAAACCTTTCGGGAATTCCCGGCGATAGACATCGATGATCTTCTTGATGTGCTCCGGATAACCATCGCCTCGCGTCCACGATCCATAGTTGAAGGAGCTATTGTAGAAGTGATCGACGGAAGCCTGGAATTCCGAGGATGAAACGACCCCCGCTCTAAGATCGTCCTTCCCGTTTGCGACGTGATGGTAGACCTGGGCGAAGGTATCCACGAAGACAGGCCGATCCTCGGTCTGAGGATGCGCGTGGAAATAGGATTGCCTGGCCTTGTACTCGATCAACATTTTCGGATAGATGATCGCGGACTTGCCCACGATCTCGTCGAAGAGCCGGCGAGACAGGACGCTGTGCCAAATGCTGATCTTGGGAGCCGAGTAGACCTTCTCCCCATGGGCGGTTTCATAAGGCTGAAGGCCTGCTCGATCTTCGAACAGGCATCCGATCAAGTCCGCCTCTGGAAATCGCTCATTCAACGGGGTGATGAAGTCTTTCTTGACGAAGAGATCGTGGTCCAGGATCACCGCCTGGTCGAAATCGGAGTACCGGGCCTGCTTGAAGAGGTTTTCCAGGTTCTTCGCGTGCATGACGCTGTAGCGGTACCAGCAGGCGTTGTAGGCCCCCAGCCAGTCGATCTCGTCGACGAGATGGATCTGGGCCAATCCCCGAAGATCCTTGAAGAGGCCCAGGTCCTTGCAGTAGTCCGAGTAGTTCGAATGGCATCCCAGATGGAGATCGATCTCATATGCCTGATGCGCTCTCAGGAAGGAGCCGATCGTCAGCTTGGCGACCTCCGGATAGGTGTGGACGGCAACGAAGACCGCAAGTTTCTTCCGGCTCATCTCTTATGACCGATCTGTTTCCCAAACGGTTGCTTGCCGAAGCTGCCTTTACCTCTCCAGGCGCCGTTGCGCCGGCCGCCGAGGCCCGGCACCGAGATTCCCTTCTTGCTCGGCTGCATAAGAAGGACTCCCATCAGGACCATGCCGATGATGACGGCCGCGGGCTGATCGTCGATGAGCTTCTCGATCTCCGGCGAGAAGATCTTTTTCCTCTTCATAGCATGTCTTCTTTAGCCGGTGGCGGATCATAGACGACGGAGTGTTCGAGGAAGTGGAGCATGGCGGCCTTCACGAAGGAGCGCCCCATCGTCTCCGTGTCGCAGACGAGCTGCTTCTTCTTCTCGTAGAAAGTGATCTGTCCGAAGCCGATGCCCTCGGCGCCCCAGTCCAGGATGAAACCACCTTTTGGAACGTCTTCGCTCACCTTGACGTAGACGAACTTGAGGTTCTTCTGGGCGGCTTCCCGTTGTTCCTGGGACTGGTTCGGGCTCCAGCCGAGTTCCTGCGCTTTCAATGCCATCTTTCGAACGGCATCGCACAATTTCTTGGGATCGATCTTCGGACGCTTCTTCTTGGCCATCTTCTATCCGTTGAATCCCAGCCGTTCCGGCATGTTGCCCTGCGAGATCGCATGCAGGCGCTGCTTGAGGTCCTTGTTGATCGCCGGATGCCGCATGAGTGCCTTGGCCTGGAGCTCGGCACGGCGGTTGAGATCTGCCATCTGCTTGGTCTTGGTGAAGATCTTCTCCGTCCAGCGATAGACGTCCTCGGGCTCGCCGACGACCAGGTCGAGCGTTTCGGAAACGACCAGGGCTTGAATGTACAGCGCGTCTTCTTTTTCGTTTACCGGCACGAAGGCCATTGCGGGGGTGAGGGGCGTAGGATAGTTCCCATAAAATATTTCCAAATGTCGCTTATATTCTGAACATAGCCGGTTTGCGCGATTCTTCTGGGCCGTGTAGTGCTGGTCGATGCACTTCTTCCGTTCATCGACGTTCTTGATCTGCTTGACCATGTACTGCACGAACTCGGAATGCTGGGCCTCGAAGCCGAGCTTCTCCATGAGGCTCCGGAGCGTGTGGTAGCCGCCCTCTTTGCCGATCTTGTGCTCGACGGTCACCATCCCGGACCCGTTCTCCGCCTTGACCTTGACCGGGGAGATCTTGAAGAGCCGGTCGATCTTCGCCAGAAGATCCTTCTTCTCCAGCTCGTCCAACTTCTTGGTCTTCTGAATCGTCGACATCGCCTTTCTCCTTACTTACTTTTCCGCGGGCGAATTGCCCGTTTCATTACCCGAACGCTCGGTGAATTCCGCGTCGATGACCTTGGGTTCGCTCCCATCGGGTGGAACCGTCTCGATGGGACTAAGTTGATCCGGCACCGTCTGCTGATTCACCTCCTTCACCTTCTTCCGAATGAGGTTCATGTAGCGCTGCACGCGGGAATTAATGAAGTCGTACTGCTCGCCTACGAGCTGCCGGAGGATGAAGACCTTCTCGAAGATCGTCTCATGCACACCCGCGGCGGCCTCCTCGTCTCGGACCATCTCGAGCGCCATCGTGACCATAGCCCGCCAGCGAGCGCCTTGGTCCGCGATCTGGGTCAGAACTTGATCCAGGTTCTTCTTGTTTTCCTTCCTGGGCTGATTGATCGGGATCTCGCCCTTGGCCCGGGAGATCGCCTCGGCATATCCCATGCTCCCATGCTCCCGCTTGAGCTGCTTGATGGTTCGGAGCATCCCGACTGTGAGGCCGTTCTCGATGAACTCCTTGGCGATATACTTCTGGGTCTTGTCGTCCCAGCCGCTTCCGGCAAACTCGGCCAGCGCCGTGATCGAGATCTTGCCCTCCACCACCAGATCGAAGACTTCCTGGCAGATCTGCGTACAGATCCGGGAGTAATCTTCCAGCGTGGCAGGGGTGAACTGGGTGAACTCCGGTGCCAGAGTCGTCGCACGAACCGCGTGCGTCATGTCCTTGGGAAGCTCGAGGAATCTCTTTCGCATCTCCATCAGGACTTCGATGGTGATCCGCTTCTCGAATCCGGGCTTCTTCTTCTCGCCGTTCATGACTAACCCCTCAGTCCATTATCGAGCATGAAGCGAATCACGGTATCCTTGGTGTAGTGCTCCTGGACGGTCCGATGGATCGAGCCCCAGTTTTCCATCGACTCCAGGAACTTCTGGCAGTTCGACAGCACCGGAGGAATGAAGATCACGAGCACCTTGTTCGTGTTCATCCACTCGATCCGGCAGTGCTGCAGGATGTCTCCAACGCGCTGGCGGATCTGATGGACCTTCTCCACAACGAAGCACCATTTCTTCTGTGCTTCCTCCTGATTAAGACCGTCGGAAACCACGACCTGGGGAGGCGGTGTGACCAGGACGTTCGGGGCCGGAAGCGTCTTCGGAACGACGGGTTCGGCTTCGATCTCGACTTTCTCGATCATCGTCAGCTTGAGATCGTACTGATGGTTGATGATCAGTTCCTTGTGGGTATCGTCCACGATCTTCTGCTCGATCGCACGTTCGAGCGCAGAGCGGACCTGATTGTCCGAGAGCCCGGCGAATTCCTTGTACCGGCGCATCTCCACGTAGATCGATCGCTTGGTGGGATATGGACCGGGCCTGAGGCCGGCCAATAGGCGCGCGGCAAGCGAGGGATTTCCCGGGATCATCCGGAGGCGATCCTCTGCAGTCGTCTGTTCGATGTCTACTTCCAGTCGCTTGCGTTGCTTTTTGAGCGGCTCCGGCTCCGACCCCTCAGGAGCCTCACCTTCATAGGCTTCGCTGTCCGAAGACGCCAGACGCCAGAGATCGTTCTTCGTGGGAGCAATGATTCCCAGCATCTGCAGCTTGGGCAGGAAGAGTTTGCAGTCTTCGGGAGGAGGCCCAGCCATGGCGAGGATCTCGAGCAGCTCCTTCTCCGAGACTTTCTGCCCGATCTCCAGAATCGTGCGACAAGCTTCCATCATCTTATCGCCGAACTTCTTCCAGATCTCCCCTTCACTGAGACCCAGCGTCGAAGGGGCGGCGGGAGCGGCCGGAACAACCGGAGCGTCGGACCCCTCCGGAGCATCCGGAGGGAGAAGACTTCGTTTCTGCAGGGTTTCCTTCATCGCGGCCCATCCCTGGGGGAGCCAGACGATGGGCACCTTCGCCTCGCCCTTCACCTGCTCCACCATATTGTGATTCGCCCAGCTCGTGATCACGAAGATATAGTCGGCCTGGGGGAGCGTGTTGTACTTCGAGCCATGCGTGATGTGCTTCACGATGTCGAAGAAATTCTTCAGGTCGGCCGGCACGTTGTAATCCATGCCTCCGACCAGGATGATCTTGTGCTTTGCGGCCACGGCTACCTCCGTCATGCTTCCACCGGTTTCGGTTGCTTGTCCTTGAGGACCTTGATCGCAGTATCCATGCGCTGAATCTCAGCCTGGATCTTCGCGCTCTCGACCACGAGGCGCTCGCGCTCTCCTTCCAGGAGCGCGATCGCCTTGTTCACCGCTTCTTCGCCCACGGGTTCCTCCGGCAGTTTCTTCGCTGGCTTGTGAGGATCCTGGCCACCATGGTATTGCTGCTTATGCCAGCCCCAGGGCTTCGGCCCGTCGGTGCCGAAATTGTGCTCGGCGCAATACCATTTCCGCTTCATGGCGTAGGGAATCCCATTTAGTGGCGGAGATCCATCACACAACGCCAGATGGGCCTGCGTTTCCGCAGCATCCGGCATCAGACACCGACCGCAGCCTTTGGGGCAGCGGCTCGATCCCTTCAGCTTCGAAGGGATCGGTCGGTGTCTCTCACGATGGACTTCGAGATCCTCCGGACGAAGAAACCTCTCTCCGCAGTTCGGACAATGGACGGCCGGAATGTCCGCGTAGAATGGATCCATTTCCATGGCAGTTCAAGCCTCCTAGAGGCTTATTGTGGGAAGCTACTGCGTCAAGAAGGGTCTCGCTTGAAGAACTCGTCACAGGCATATGGTTACCGGTTTAAGGGTCATTGTCAAGCGAATTCCACTGCGCTTTATTTTATTGCTCCTGCCAGAATCCTCTTCACCTTAGCCACGTCCGGCTTATGGCTGCCGCGAGGGCCGGCGACGTTCAGCACCTTGATGTTCTGGAGCAGTTCCTTCATAACACGGATGCCGGCTTCTTCATCTTCAAGCAGGCTCACGACGGCGAATGGTTTCTTGGCTTGGCGACACAGATTCACCGTGAGCAGACAGCCTGGCTCATTGTTGAGGAGACCGTTTGTGAAGACCACCGTTGCGTCGGCTAAAGCGATATTGGCTTCTGTCCTTGGCGGGTACATGTTGGAAGGATGCTCGGTCATTTTGTATTTGGCCGGGATTGGACCAGCTTCCGATTTGCGGCCTCGAGGTACATAGCCTCCGTGCGGAATATTGTTCTCGATCGCAAAGTCAAGTCCGGCCTGGTCGACGCCAGTCTGGCCGCCGGAGATGATCTTCTCGATCATGAAAGCGCTTTCCGCGCTTCGGCCAGGAGCTCGTTGCGAAGAATGATCGTGTCCCCGCTCCAGACCGATGCTTGGGTAGCATTCTCCGCGGCAATCCAGCGCATATCCAAATCGGTGAGGCTTGGAGTCAGTTCCGCGGCCCGCTGATAGCCTCCCCGGATGAACGTTTCGCTTTCCTGCGCGATGACTCCAGGCGGTTCATCACCAGGAGCACCGATGCGGCGCCAGACGACCGGACGGCCCGGAATGCTGATCTTCCCGTTCTTGGCCTCGTTTCCGAACTTCATGACCGCCTTCGGGCCCGTCTGGGAGAGCTTGTAGACTGCCGCGACCCGGTCTCGATGCAGATTGCCGAAGCCGGGCTTGGCTACCAGGGCGCCGCCATATCCGTAGACCTGCTGGCTCGCTAGAATCCCAAGCTGTTTACGAAGAGTCTCGAACCGGATCGTCTGCTCGAGATCGAGCGCATCTTCCAGGATATGGACGGGCTCAAGTCCTGCTTCCTTGGCCTTCGAGACTGCATAGAGATACTGGGCTTCCTTGTTTCCAGAGTCATAACGAATCGAATCGCCACGGCGCGGACTCTCCGCCATCACCTTGAATGCAGCCGGCAGTCCGGACAGGAATGTGTCGTAGGTATCGAGAAGATAGCTAGAACGATAGGGGCGGCGATCACGCATCGCTCTGAAGGCCGCTTCATCGCTCCCGTAGCGCATGACGTGCTCATGGCCCATCGTCCCGACGGGCTTCATCCTCAGTTCCCGAGCGCCGTCCACATGGGACGTCCGCTTGATCCCTGCTTCCTTGCAGGATTCAAGCGCCATCCTATGCATGACCCGGCAGCTCGCCGACCGAAGGCCGACCTCGAAGATACGCTCTGGATCCTCGACGGCCTGAACGAGCGCCTTGGCCGTCTGGAATACCGATCTCCGGTACTCGTCAGGTCTTGCGTCCATGGGAGGAGCCTTGATCTTCAAGGTATCGAGCAGTTCTCGTAGCATGAGAAGTTCTTCGGCACAGTTCCGGATTGCCATCTGCTTTCGGAACTCGTCCAGATTGGAGACCGCAAGGGTCGCTGCCTGGATCAGCCAGTTTAGCTGAAGCAGCTTAGGTTCAAGCCAGGACACCAGAGTTGAAGGCCCGGTGATGGAGAAGACCGGTTCTCCCGGATAGAAAATGGAGAACTGCGGAAGAGCATTGATCTTGAGATCGCGATGGTTCCCCAAGGCCGTCTGGGCTCCGATCCCCAGGTTGTATTCGTTCGTCTCGAGGTAGGCCAGGTCCGAAGGGTTGACGAACGGAAGATTCTTCTTGATGAAAGCTTCCACGTCGATCGGCAGGACCGCCGGGCCTCCTTTTCGATGGGAGTAATAGAACGTCTCCTCGCGCAGCGGCCAGCCGGCCTCTGCCATCGAGAACTTATACCCGTCGGTCTCGAGCACGCTGCTCATTTAAGCCTTCTTCTTGCAAATGCAGTGAGGACTACATCTCAGAACCGTCTCGATCGACGCACTCGGCTGCTGACAGGATGGAACCGCGCGCCTGGCTCTGCAGCCTTTTACGTGGCATTTTTCGTAAGACCGAGACCTGGGAGAATCGGCTACTTCCAGCCAGCGATGCCGATGGACTTTTTTGATCATGATCTCCGCTTGCCTCCAAAGATCAGGATCAGAAGTGAAAGCCCTAGATGAAGGGCTCCGAAAATGGCAAGAGCTCCCACAATAACTAGGCCCCAGAAAGCAGGTTCATCAACGTTCGGGATCGTCATCTTCAGACTTCCTTCATGACGTAGATCCGAAGCGAGGGCTTATCCTCTCCCTTGGCCTTGTGGAAGAGCTTTCCAAACCAGCCGGTCTCGGAAACGACGATCGCATAGGTCGCCGCGATCTCCGCGGCTGGCTTCTTGAGCAGGCCTTCCTTCTCCAGGGTAAGAAGAAGCTGGTCCTTGACGGCATTGCTGTTGGCCGTCAGATCGGCGGCATCCATCGGATAGGTCTTCATGAAATTGGCGCAAGCGCCCTCTCCAGTATGCCGGCATCCTTCTCCACGCAGATGGCATTGCGGCCGTTCCTGATCGCAGCCTTGCCTGTCGAGCAGGATCCCGCGAAGATATCTAATATGAGCTCGCCGGCATTGGTAGCAAAGCGGATCAGCTTTTCCAGTAAGCCTAGCGGCTTTTCATTCGGATGGACCCGGTGACAGTGATGGGCCTGGCGCTCCACAATAAGATCGGGTATCGACAGATCGCAGGGTTTCCTTCTTGCTCCTTTTGACATGAAGAGGATTGCTTCATAACGAGCCCGACCGTTGTACCCCATGCCCAGCATCACCCGGTCCCAGATGAAGCGTTTGTTGAATCTGAAACCGCAATCCTCAAGCGTCTTGATGAATTTTTCGATATGACCGCGCGTAATCGCCGTCTCTGCGGGGACGAAGAAGAACGCATGAGCCCCATCCTTCAAGATCCGGTAAAGCTCCAGGCCTAGTTCGCGGTCGATCTCCTTCTTTTCATAGGCCCAGCGCATCCGTGGCCGAGTCGTCGTGTGAAGTTCGACGTGCTCCCTCAACCATGGGTAAGGTGGATCCGTGACGAGGGCGTCAATGGACCGGGTCTCAAGGTCCTTCACTGCTTCCAGGGCGTCTTTGGCCACAACCACACAGGTTGCATCCCCCTGCTTGGCCACATAGATGCCATGGCCAATCCGCGTGAACTCCTTTCCGAGATTCTCGTAGATCCTAGCTCGGATAGAGTGCTGCTTGGCCTGGGGCATATGGGCGTAGAGGTCCTGCAGATGGACTTCTTCTCGCCCCTTGAAGAACTCGCGGATCGCCTCGATCAGCGTCATTTCTTTTCGGGTGTGGGAACTCCCGGCACCGGAAGCCATTCGAACTTGGTATGCCCGAACTCATCGACCACCTTGTAAGTGGCATGACCCGTCTTCACGGCCTCGGCCTGGATCTTTGCGTAGCCTCGGGAATGGGCGATCACGACCGCCGGGATCGAAATAAGTGCTCCGATGAGGAAAGCTACCAGCAGATACCCCATCCTCTTTTCCTGAGGAGGGATAGGCGTCGGCATGTCGGGTTCCTCAGGCGGATCGAAGTCGCTCACTGTCTTCCTCCTTGAGCAGGTTTCGGTGTCTCATGGACCTGGGTATGCGCCTTGATGCTGGCCACGCCGAAGACGCAGCCTACGGCAACGTCCAGCAGTTCTTCAATGATTCTCTGGGGTTCCTTGATCTGGACCGCCTCTTCGACTTCGTTCATTTCGAGACGCAGGTCGCCCAGGATCTCCTTGGGATTGATAAAGGAATCCCGTCCCTTTTCAAGCAGCCGCCGGCGGAGATTGATCCCGAGCATGGTAAGCGCGTTCGAGATCTGCTCTTCCGTGACTTCGACGCTCTGCTTCACTTGGCCCTCTTGATCAGGGCATCGATGAGCATTTTCAGCTCTCCGACCTTGACGCTGGCCTCGATCAGATCCGCAAGAAGCTTCCCATCCGGCTTCGCCTTTTGAAGAGGCGGAAGCAGGATAATCTCCGCGGAGCCCTTGCACTTCTGCAAGTGCTTCGTGAACTCAATCGAGTTCTTGAACTTTGTCCGCGTGCACTTGCGACAGATGTAGCTGTTGGGCATGGGCTTCGAGGCGTGTTTGTTCATGGAGTTAGTTATACCCCGTTTACACCTGAAATTACCAGCTATTTCTTCTTCTTTTTGCTCTTGTTTTTGGGCTCCGGCGCCGGAAGCGCATGCTGCGGCGTCGTGCGGCCGGTGGTGGCGAGGCCTCGGACCTGCTTATACTGCGATTCGAAATCGAGGCCCAGGACCGGCACGAAGCCACCGCTTTCCCGCTTTTTCCGGAGCTCCTCAGCCGCTCCCATCATATCGCCGCTCTTGGCCGATGCCTGCATCTCGAGGTTCTTGATGTGGTTGTCCTTCATCTCGAGCAGTCCGGCTGCAGCCTTAAGAGGATCGTCCAGGCCGCCCTTCCCCAGAGCGAGAGCGGTCTTCAGCTTCCCGCGGCAGGAATCGCAGGAGAACATCGTCTTCCCGTCTTCCTGGTAGGTCTTGCCCTTGATCTCGTGGGCCTTTTCCTTCACCTGCACGTCCTCGCAGATGTCGCACTTCATCGCGTACATGACGCCCATGCCTATCTCCTGCCTCTGATGTAGATCTTGTGGATGATCGGGTACGGATTAGGCGGCGGAGGAACGACGCGACCTACCTTAGAATCCTTCCCGCGCTGTTCGAACCACTGCTGAAGCTGGGTCATTCGATCAGGACATCGGCCATCTGGACCCTGAGGTCCATCAGCCCCCTTAATGCCTTCGAACCCCGGCTCACCGTTCTGCCCCTGGATCTCATGGATGCTCATCGGAAGGATCGGGGGAACAGGCGGCGGAGACGGAGGCGGCTTCTGGGGGAAGACTCCACCGCATTTCTCGTAGATCTCCTCGAATGTCAGGCCCTTGTCGTGGAGATCGCGCTGGAATTCCGCGTACGAGTAGTTAGGATTCGGCTTCCTGGGAGCGTCCGGGTCATCCAGAGCTCCTTCCAGAAATTCGACATCCGGATCCTTAGGCTTCGCCGCCTCTTTCTTGGCAAAGAATAACTTCAGGATCTTTGCCGTGGAAAAGATGACGCCCAGGAAGACCATCACGAAGACGGCCGAAGATCCATAGGCCGTCCATGCATCCTTGACGACTTGCCAGTTCCAGGCCATAGAGCACCTACTTTTTCGTGTTAAAAACGTCGACGTCGTCTTCCTTCCGGGTCTCGAAGGTCTTCTCGGTCTTGGTGCTCGTCACGATCTTGATCTCGACGGGAGGACGTGAACCGACGAAGAAACTCCCGGGCATCGTCGTCAGGACGTTGTCGTGCTCCCGCTTCAGATCGATCAGCTTCTGCTGATCACGCATGAAGGCCGTCCGCTGTCCTTCGATGGAGTTGGACACCTTCTCGAAGAGCCGGATATCGAAGTTCGGGTTGGCCTCCGTGATGAACTTCATGAGCTGGCCACCTTTCCCGTACTCGCGACCCTGCATCAGGGATACGTAGATCTCCTTGAAGCTGTCCTTGTACTTGTCGGCGACCTGGGCCTGTCCCTGGATGATCTTCCAGCAAGTATCGAAGCTCGTGGTGTTGGCCTCCTGCTGGGCCTTCACCGCATTCCGAAGACGCACCTCGGAATTCGAATAGCTCATGTACATCACGAAGACCATGACCACGATTCCGAGCAAACCACCGATTGCCGCGAGTGCCTTCATCGCCATCTCCTTCCAAGTTCGAAGCTATGAGATCCTAGAAACGATCCATCATTGTCCACATTGTTGAGGACTGCCCAGGCTCCGATCCCAATGGTTACCAGAAGCGTCAGGATGAACGTCCAGATGACGGCGGTCATAGGAGGCTCGACAGTGAGGTAGCTGAAGTCTTCGAATTTCTTCCTTACCCATTTCTGTTCGATTTCAGGCTTCAGCCAATCGGCATAAGCCATAAGGTCGAGCGTTTTCATTTCCATGATCCTATTCCTGGCTTCGATCTTCATCTCCTCGATGTCGGTCCATGAAAAGACGTGGGCCCATTGAATTGCGAGATCCTTATCAACCCCGATGCAGGTGACGAATTCGTTCTTGTTACCGCGTTTCCAGAAGGCTTCCTGTTCCATCGCAGCCTGGATCGGTTGATTCTGGAACACCAGGACGAACAGCCGAATCTGCCTCGATGCTCCCATCGTTGCATTCAGGTACTGGAATTTCTTCTCGACCGGAGCCGTGGTGCCCGGACCTTCGGTGCATCGCTGCGTGTAGCCTGAGATCCCAGGATGTTGATAAAGGCCATAGTCCTTCGGGTTCACTTCCTTGAAATTGAAGACGCTGTTCGATGCCTGGATTCGATTCTCATAGGTCCGCGCGGCGGTCACGGGCTCGATCGTCGCTTCTTCACCCTTCCAGGTCGCGACGTACTTGTCGCCGTTCTTCGTGTGATATGACCGATGAAGATTTACAAAGACGCGATTGCCGAACTGTCTGGCGAGATTCTCGAAGCTCTGTTTGGAGATTGTGAAGGTTTCCTGGATGGAACTGTGAACCATCCATTCCTCAGGATGATAGTCCACGTCATAAGAATGGTAATAGCCATCGTTTGCATGCAACGTATGTCCATCCTTGTCGCGATGGCTGCAGGAGATCGGATGCCGGCAGGATACCCGTTCATTCCAATCTTCGTAGTACTCTGCAGTCGTAACGTACCCGCCCCAATATTCCGTGGCGGAAGTCTGCATGTGTTCCACGCAGCTTTTCGCGCCGCCGATCATGAGGATAGGCACAAACATCATGATGGCGGCTTCCCAGAGAGCGACCTTCCGATTCCAGATCCAGAAGAGGGCTCCGGCGCCGATGAAGGGGATCAGGGCGGCGAACCAGATGATCACGCAGGTCAGACCCTGATCCGGGCCGTTTGTTTCAAGAGACTCGTCACGCCTGGAATGGTAGTCGGCGTTTACCTATGAGTCAATGAGAATCGTGTTCGCGGAAACGGGCGTTCAGTTTGGAGACAAGAGGTTTCACGTACTGAGGTTCACAGGGGATTCCAGTCTCATTGGCGCGCTTCGCTCTATAGGCCGTAAGGGGAGCCAGGCCGATCCCACTACGGTTGGGATACGATGATGCAAAGTCGCTCAAGATTTCCTTCTTGGTACTGGCTCCCTTATAGTCAAAGAACGCATCGCCGTCCTTGACCACGACGTGTTCTACCGGAAGCACCGAGGAGTAGACGGCCCAGAGCTCGGCCGGAGGACCTAAAAACCGCTTCAGTGCCTCCGCCAGGATCCAGCAGCCGCCCGCCCCCCAGTCGCCTTCCGGAAGAATGGAGAAGACTTCGTCCGTGTTGATGAATTCGCGAAGTTCGAGACCGAACTTACGGATTGCCGGATCCATCGGAGGAACGTCTTCTCGCCTATTTTAGCGGCGGCGCCCAGCCATAACCACCGGAGGCGTGTAAAAGACAGGCGTTGGATAGATCTGAACGGGATTCAGCACGCAGACTCCGGTGATGTCTCTGCTGTATCCGGCTGGGCAGGTGTCGTAGGTCGACACGAGAGAAGGCGAAATAGGAATGGCGCCGAGATTGCGGCCGCCGATGGGACCTAGTTTGCCGGACTGTACGAATCCATTGCTCATAAATCCTCCGTAATTTATTTCTTACCGAAGGCAAGCCAGAGGCCGGTGCCGAGAAGCGCAATACTTCCGACTCCGATGCCTACCCAAGCCAGAGGGCTCAGTCCCTTATTCGATGGAAGCTGGACCAGAGAACCCGGTGGAGGCGGCGCCGCGCTGTTCCCCGGATTTTGAGTCAATCCGAAGACCCCCCGAATTCCTGCGTAGTTTAGCTCGAGGGCCTTCAAAATATCACGGCCGAGAAGAGCGTCAAAGCCTCCAACCGGAAGCGAGACGCCGGCGATCTCGATCGGATCAACCGCCACATTGTAATCAGGCACGCCGAAGGCTGCCGAGTAGATCGGCCGCGTGCTGACGCCGCCCACTCCGCCGATCGGAACGCTGCCGACTTGTTGGAGACCGGCAGAAGTCGCCACGGCGTCGCTGACCGTCGAGATCGAGGCTCCTGTGTCGATCATGGCTTTGATCGTCTGAGGAGGTGGCACGGGATTCCCAGCATCCTGGAGTTGTTTTGCATAGGATGCTGGAACCCCGATCACAACGTTCACGATCGCTCCGTCTCTCCGGAGTTGCTCGACCAGGTCCGTAGGTGAAGGAGCTCCCTGGCCGAGTCGGCGGCGGGGATGGCCCGACCCCAGAAAGGTGACCGGCAGCCGTCGATACCCCATCATGTAATTCGGGGTCATCGTTTCGACCTTCTGGGAGGCCGTCGCCTGCTTGAGGACGAACGGCTCGGTGCCGAACATCTGCGTGCCGGTGGTGTATGCCGTGGCGTAATCCGGATAGGCTCCGACAACCTTCTGGTTCTTCACGATGACCCATTGATCTGGATACTGCTTCGAGATCATAGGCCGATTCTGTTCGAACCAGGCGATGTCGTCGCTCATTGCCACGGTGATGACCTTCTTTTTTTAGAAGTACCAGCGGAGGGGCAGCGACCGGGAGACGCTGGGCGCGAGGACTCCGGTCAGGCCCGTAAGCGCCGCGAGACCGGCGCCGATGCCGCCCGCCCAAGCCGCGGCCGACTTCCAGCCCGTCTGGCGCTGCGCGGTGGCGATCGCCGCCCAGGCTGCGGCTCCCGCGATGGCAGTCCAGAAGATGCCTTCAGGGAACCCTACACCAGCATCCGGCACACTGACGACCGGAGCGGCGGGGGCGACGGCAGGAACGACGACAGCCTGGGAAAGACGCGGACGATACACCGGAGGCTGATAGGAGATCATAAAACCCTCTTTCAAAAATTATTTCAGGAACAGGAAATACGCGCCTGCAGCGAGAAGGCCGGCGCCAAGAGCGCCCGCGCCAACCATAAGCGCGGGGCTCGGGCCGGAAGAAGGAGCCGCCGCAGCGCCCGGAGCTGCCGGCGCGGGGGCGGCAGCGCCACCACGAGGAGGAGGAATCTGACCTTCGATTCTGCCGTTGGTCGTGACGTCTGGCGTGATGCCCGGCGAAAAGACCTCGGGCGGAGGAGTATGCGGGCATCCCGGAGGATAATGGCTGCCGTCCGAGCAGATCGCGTTGCCGCGGGCATCCCGCATGCAGTTCAGAGTCGGATCCGTCGTGACCGCGAATGCAGCCTGTCCAGCGGCCCCTGGCGGAGTGAATGGGCATCCATAGGTAGCAGGAGCTGGAGTTCCAGAGCCGCCCGATGTCTTGGGCGTCGTGGGAGCTGGAAGCTCGGTTGTCGTCGCCTGCTGTCCGAGATCGTAGCCGCCGATGTTCACGATGCGGTACACGATAGAGTCTCCTTGTTCAGGAGGCTCCTACAGGGGGGGGAGTGAGGTTGCCTCTCCCAAGATGATAACCGCCAGGCCGGGTCATTTCAAGCGCTAGAAAAGATTGGTGGGCAGGGAAGGACTCGAACCTCCGGTCTCCAACGGCTTGCGCCGCCGGCGCTCTACCAACTGAGCTACCTGCCCATGGTGCGGGGGCTGGGGCGCGACCCACAGACTTCCGGGCTTGCGCCCGGCGTGCGCTTCACACTCCCCCCGCGAATGATCACTGGAAAAAATTGGTGGGCAGGGGAGGACTTGAACCTCCGGCCTTCCCCGGCTTGCGCCGGCGACGCTCTTTCTCTGAGCTACCTGCCCATGGTGCGGGGACTGCGGCGCGACCCGCAGACCTCCAGGCTTTCGCCCGGTATGCACTTCACACCCTCCCCGCATATTGTTCATTGGACGGACTCCGCATGTTCCGGAGTCCAGAGCTGAATCTTCTTGAAGGCCTTCCGCGCTTGCCCCGAGATCGGCTCGGTCGCGAAGGCCGTCGCCTGATCGTTCAGATCGCTTTCGATGAAGAGGTAGTTCCGGATTCCCTTTTGATCGCAGGCCGCAGCCGCCGCGCGCAACGCCTCTTCATTGGGCAATGAGAAGAGCACGAACGAGGACACGTCATCAGGATTGCCGAAACGGATTCCAGCTTCGTGCGCAGCGTGAGCGGCTTGGATGGTCTGGTGAGTAGGAGTGAGGTCGGTTCGGATGCCGATGTAGACGTACTTCTTGGGGGCGGCGACCTACGTTTCGTTCATGATCAAGAGACTACTGCATAGGCGCATCTGTGTCAAGGAAAATTACGGACAACAAAAATTCGTCTCCTGGCCGGCGTTCCCTTCCATGAGGAAGACTCTCGAGATGGGAGATGCCGCAGGAGCATTCTCTCCGGCGCCACCAAAGAACGAGATGGTGTTTCCAGGGAGCTGATCGAAGATGCTGAAAATATCTCCGAAGAAAGTCACCGGTATCTCTTGGTGATCAATCCAGATCCTTGGAACGCCACGCGAGTCTATCGAAAGATGAACGATATGATGACCGAGGTTCGGAGTCCAGGTGAATATCCAGGCGGGAATGAGCAGAACATCTCCGACTTGAATGACGCCGTTTCCATCGCCAAAGAGGGAAAGGAAAATCCCTCTGCTGGAGTCGGGACTGGTCAGAAAGAGTTGGTAGGTAGTGGTTGGGTTCGGGGGAGTCTGATACTCCGTGAATTCGAACTGAGCCGAAATGCTCAAGTTCTGCGGCAACGGCCTGGGCAGAGACTTCACGGCACCAATGTAGTCCGTTGCCGTATCCGTCGTAATCGTCATCGATCCTGGGGTGAAGATGATCGGGGTCGTGGATGTCCCGAACACTTCGCTGAACGTCCATCCACAGATCGGCCCCGGTGATGCTGCAGTGATCTGGCCCACGCACTCCTGGAAGCAATCTGCAAAGAAATTTGATGGCGTACAACCAGAAGACGGGAGTACCCCTACAGGTCCTCCCAACGGAGAAATCCCGCTAGCAGGACCGCCGAACGGCGTCACGAAGCCGGGAAGAATGCAGGGACCTTGTGGAATTGGCCGGATGAAGGGTGGAGGGCACTTCGGCCTCTTGGGATCCTGATTCATTACCATGATCCTATCCTTTCGGAAGCCGATACATCGAGTCAAAAAGCGTGAAGTCTTTTTGACGCCCTTTATTACTAACAAATCCGAACCTGCGATAGAAGCGCTTGAGACGTTCTTTTGAGCTCGCTCCGAAATCCGTGGATGGGCTGAGCGTGAGCAGCATGCCGTATTGGTCAGCTAGATGCGTCAGATCCTCCATAGCCTTGGTCCCCAGACCGCGGCCGCGGAGCCTTTTTTCGATCTCGATCCTGGATAGATGAAGATTCTTCCGGCCATAAGTATCCGTGGAGATGCTGGCATCGATCACCACACCGTGCTGCGCCCACCCTTTTTCAAGAGCCTGGAGATCCGCTTCTTCGGGGCTCATTAGCTCTTCATCCAGCGTTCGATCAGTTGAATGTAGGGTAAAAGATTCACGGGTTGGGATTGCAACCAGATCGAGACGATAGCCATCGAAGCCCGATCATAGCGGCGAGCCTTCACCAGATGATCGAACATCTCTGCCGCAAGAATGGCATGCTCTTCGTAATCCAGCTCAGGATTCTGCGCCTGGATGATCGAGCGGACGGCCTTCTGGACGTTCTTGTTCGTGGGCTCCGGATATTCACCCCGCTCCTTCGCCTCCGTCGAATAGACGTAGAGCGGAATATCATCAAGCCCGGAAAGTACCTTTTGGACAAGCGCCTGATGGAAAGGCACAAGGATCTGATTGGCGTCAAGGCGGATGCTGGTCTGGCCGTGATCCCGTGCGATCATCGCGCTCTCAGTCCGGTTGTCCGCGAACCAAACTGCTGGACCATTCGACCAGTAAAGGATGGCGAAGTCTCCGGTTTTGGGCAGAGGCTCCTGCCGAATCCCATACCACGTCCGCTCAGCGATCTTCTTGTTCGCTTCTTTGACGACGGTCTTTAGAAGCGCCTTTTCTTCTTCCTCGCTCAGATCAAGCAGGGCTCTAGGGATAAATTCGCCGCCTAAAGGGCCTTCCCTCCGGAATACCATGAGCTCGGACCTTTTATCTGCCAAAAGGAAGAAATTGAGGCCTCTGGCGATCGCGCTGATTGTCTGGAGAACGCTCCAGTAGAAATCGTTGAGATAGACGCCCTTTCCCCCATACGATGCTTTCGCATCCGCGATGACCTGGTCGAGATTCAGCCATTCAGGAACGTATTGAGGAAGTTCCTGGGCTGCCATCCGGATGACGACATCATCCTTCATCTCGCGCCGGCTATCGACGTCCTGGTACATCATGCTCAGGTTGTCGATTGCGGTTTGGATGCTCTTCGGAAAAGCTAAGTCCTTGGCCGATAAATCACTCATATAGGCCCGCGTGATCGCAGCGCCGTAAACGAAGCCAAGGCCATTCATGAACTTATAGGCTTTGTAATGATCTTCCATGTCCGGCGTGAAATTACGGAATTCCTGAAGGCCGAGTTTTTCAAGATCCTTGGCGTTGGCCTCAAGATAATCCAGGTATTCCTGATAGGCCTCCGTTGCCACCTTCCCTAGGACCGCTCTCTTGCTCATATGGTCGGCCAGGATTCCTGGATATAACGCAGGAGGTCTTCCCGGGTCTTTCCATAGGTCCGATGATCCGTGGCGAAATAGCCCTGCTTCACGGCCTCCCGCACCTCGGTCCACATCTTTATCTCTGGAACCCAGACCTGAATGAAGATAGCGGGTATCGGCCTTTCGATGAACCAATCGTCCGTAAGAGTGTTAGCCCGCTCGACATCGCCGACGTGAGCACTGTGAACTCGAAGAAGAACAGGATCTCCTGCGCTGATGTAATTGAGCGAATCGAAGGCCCACTGGATGTGCCGTACCGCTTGACCGATGATTCCAGTGAGATAGAGCTTGGGGTGCTCCTCTCCCGGTTCTTCATCTGGGATCAACCCATCTTGGGCAATATTGGGAAGGTCTACCGCGAATGTCGAGTGATATAGCCAGCGACCGGTTCCAGAGGTCAAGGATTCTGGATGCGTCGCTTCGAAATGCTGACCGAAGAGCGTCACGCCGCCAGGAGCGAAGGCAAGGACAGCCACGCCCTTGGCGAGCTCGTTGAAAGCCTTTGCCGTGTCGCCCTTCTTGGCGCTCTTGAAAAGGATGTTGTCACCCTTTTCGGCGACGTATTGGGAAGCGTGGGTGGCGATCTGCTGGAGTTCCGACCAGGGCCGCTTCTGGAACTCCATGATATTGAGAGAAACCGCCATCGGCAGCATGGTCTTGAGAAGGGCGCCGGAATCCATGCACTCGAGTATATCAGGCACCATCTAGCTTTGCAGCAGTAGATGGTGCTCCCGACGGGATTCGAACCCGTATGCGGACTTTTAGAGAGTCCTAGCCCGCCTTTGGCCCACGGGAGCAGGATAAATCAGCCGATCACCCGATAGCGATTCCCGTCAGGGAACTCGATGAAGACACGATCCTGGATTCCGCCGGAAGTCTGGCCGCCGGAGCTAGAGGCTGGCTGAGAGATCGCCAGTTCTTCCAGCCTCTTGATTCCCGCTTCCCTAGCCTTCTTTTCCGTGGAGAACTCCTCCAGGTTGTACCACTCATTGGAGAATGTATCGTACCCGAGAAGTTTGAAGACGGCTTTCTTCTTCTTAGACGGAGCCGGTTCTTTCTCCTTCTTCTTGGGAGCAAGGCGTCCGATTCCGTTCCGCTTCTTCCATTCGTTGATCGACATCCAGGGCATGTCCCCTCCTCTCAATTGTCCCGGGCGAGTTCCTTGACCGCGATCTCCTTCAGAACAGGTTTCATGAAGACTTCGAATGCCGCGCTGGCCGTGGATAGCTGTTCTAGACTCACCGGACGCAGCGGTTCGATCTTGAGCACGGAGCAGCAGTCCCCGCAGATCGACAAGATCCCGCCGCCCATATCCACCAGCATCCGGAAATCTTCCCGGATATAGGGTAGCGCATTCTTGCAGGTCTCCGCGCTCAGGACGAAGATGCAGCGCTCTTTGAGCCTGATCCTGTGCTCAGGAGCAAACGGATTGACCGGACCTCCGTGGATCTTCTCCTGTTTCTGCATTTCGATCAGGATCCGCATGAAGAACTCCTGCTGGCGCAGGCCGGTATTCATGCAGACCCAGCATTTCGGCTGCATCGGATCGGAGGACCACTTGGGCTCCATCCGTCGCTCAAGCTTCTGGACGCTCTTCGCCTGGTCGACCGCCTTCTTCACGTCGAGCGCCGCCTTCTTCTCCATGACGCCTTCATGAACCTTGCAGGCTCGGTCTTCGCCACCGACGTGGTAGGTTGCGGCCTTGTTGACCGTCTGCTTGCAGATCGAGCAGACGACTTGCTTGATTGGCATCTCAGCCTCTCAGTTCCTTCATCTTCTCAGGCGAATGGAGCGCCACGTTCACGAGCGCCGCGCCCAATCGGCAGCACTCGTCATGGAATGACGAGCTCAGGTGGTCGGATACCCGATAATGGCTGAACTCATGGATGAAGAGTTCATCCACCGCCGTCCAGTAGGGCGCGTCGAACCAGGAATGTCCTAGGCGCCCAAGGTTCAACGTCAGTTCCCCGGAAGGCCCGAAGGTCGCTGCGAAGGGCCAGGAGATATCCGTCACGATCTTGACCCGGATCTCGGTCGAGAGGATGTTCTTGGCCACGTACTTGGCATAGGCCACGATCTTCTTGACCCCCGGCGTCCACTTCTCCTCCGGAAGGATCTTCTGGGCTTCGCCATTCGGAGAGTACGGCCGCGGCGACGGCGTCACCTGTCCCGCCGGCAGCGCCACAGCGAAGCGCTTGACGTTCGTCCACTCGTCTTTCGAAAGCGATCCCGGGGTGATCACTTCATAGCCCTGGGAGACGGCGATCTTGGTCCCTTCCTGGTCGGAAGGATCCATGATCACGCGCTTCTCGCTGAAGCGCTGGGTGATGATGTGTTCCATAGCAGGCTTCGAGATGCTCTCGTCGGAGGCCGCATCGCGGGCCCAGGGCTCGACCGCTTCTTCAGCCGTGATCTCCTTGTACATCTCGTTCATCACGAGAGTCCGGATTTCGCGGAGATAGGCTGGGGTCACGTTGTCCCGGTCGGCATTCAGCGGGACCTTCTGGAGGACGTTGTAATGCCACTTGTCGCCGCCTTCCAAAAGGGCGACGACCGGGATGCCCATCTCATAGACCGAGGCCACTTCACCGACCTTGGCCTCGAAGATCTCGATCTGAGTCTTCCTGGCCGAACGCCGCAGGATGCCCTCGGCGTCCGCTACTTCCGTCGCGAGCGTCGCCTCGATCGTCCGGATGGGGGTCCGGGAAGAGATCAGGGCGCCGTTCACGAAGGTCTTGACCCCGCGCGGAGGGAGGAGCTTCATGACGGCCTGAAGCGCATCCTCGCGTTCCATCTGGTTCATGCGGATGCAGGCCCAAAAGCGAGAACCCGCGGCCCGCTTCGTCCTGAGCGTATGACGCCCGTCGACGTCGAACATGACGCCGCCGGTCGTCGTCTCGATCCGAGCCTGCTTGCAGAGCGCCAGAACCAGCTTCTCGCCCAGGTTGAAGCGGCCGCGCTTCTCCGCATTGCCCTTCTTTTCGCTCTCAGCATAGAGCGTCCAGGCATGGGTAAGATCCTTCCAGCCGTCCGGGTGATCGTCGATGACCTCGATCTCGGAGTATCCCTTGAGGTCCTCCGAGGCCTTGACCGTCACCATGATCTCCTTCGCATCCGTATCCCAGGCGTTCTGGATGAGCTCGTAGAGGACGAATTCCTTGCCTTTCCTCTCGAGAAGCTTGGCGAGGCCCTCCTTGTCGACGTCGAACCAGGTCTTGCTCACTTGTTCTCCTTCCCTTTTCCCCAGAAAAACTTGGTCAGGCCAGCCTTGATGTTTTTGCGCTGTTCAACGGGCGCATCCGGTCGCGCCTTGTCGAATCCACGCATGATGACCTTGAGAGTGGCGCGTTTCCTCACTCCTCGTCTCCCTTCTTGTTCGGATTATCGGGATGACGATCAATGCGGATCGCATACATGTTCGTCCGGCTGGCGACCTCGAGCAGATTATTTATGCTCTCGGCGACCGTCAGAGAATGCTTCTGCTCGAGTTCCTGGACTGCGGTGAAGATCTCCAGGCCGGGAGCGTCGAGATCCGTCAGAGGCTTCCGGTCTTTCAGGTCTTCGACTTTGTTCGTCTCGAGCGCGATCTGGAGGAGAATTTCCACGATACGGTTAATCGTGAGGTCATATTTCTCCTCGACGCGAATCACGCTCATGTCGAGACTGCACTTCGCCTCGACCACGATGAAATAGCGCGGGTGGATTCGCATTCTTGCGGCTCCGATCATTTGTCCACTATCTTTTATCAGTTAAGGATGTCAGGACAGGTCACAACTATTTCGGCTTCCAGTCTTTCCCGAAGAACTTCTTTCCGGCAGCTTCGATCCGCTTTCTGGTCTTGGCGGAGAAGTCGGAGATCTCGCGCACTTGGTACGGGCCTCCCGTGATAATGACGTCGACCGATCCCAGACGGATCTTCTGCTTCTTCATGAGGCCACCTTGTCCGTGCTCTTGGGATACGCGGGGGACTTGGATTCCTCGCGAGCAGCGGCGAGAGCCGGACGCATGTGCTTGTCGAGCGCCCACGCGTACTTGTGATTCCCCCCATGCTTGAGGGGACGGGTAACGAGCGGGAGCCAGTGGGAGAGCCACACAGCCGGAACCTCGTCCAGCGGGCCCGCGCCGTAGGACTGGAGTTCCTGGACGGCGCCCTTCCAGCCCTGCTCCATCTTCCGGATCTTCTGCTCCGTGCGATGATTGAAGACGCGCCCATCCGGCAGCAGATGAAGGCGGCGTCCATCCGCGCGGCCGAGGTACGTGCCGGACAGCGCCTGATAGATCGTCCCGACGTGACCCGGAAGGACGATCTCGCCGGCGGCGGTCGCCCGGGGCATCGGATCGCTGAAGCTGACGACGCCCAGAACGCCGCGGAGTTCGCGGCCGGTGTCATCGACGATGACCTTTTTCTTGAGGGCGTCGAAGCAGCGCGCCAGGAACCACGTCTCGCCGTTCCCAGGAACCTCGTCGAGCAGGACGAAGCGGCCGAGTTCCGTGGCTTCCTTCCGATGGACCGGAAACACGTTCGTCAGGGTCCGGTCGTTCACCGGATGACTGAAGACCGCGACGCCCACCAGGATTCCATGACGGTAGAGGCCGTAGCGGAAGCGCGCGGCGGGGTAGTCGCCCGAGTAGTGGTGTTCCTGGACGAAGGCCTTGGGAATCTCGTCCGTGAGGATCTCCGCCACCTCGTACTCCGAGGGGCGGATCACTTCGCCGGACGGGCGCCAGCGGGCCCGGCCTTCCTCCCAGCGCTGGTTGAGCATGGCCTACGCCCCCATCCTGCGCTCGGCCTCGTAGATCGCGTCGACCTCGCGCAGGTCGCGGCGATGCTGGTAGTAGGCCTTCAGTTCCTTCTCGAGGCCTTGGCGCTTGCACTCTGCGGCGTCGACGACCAGTTCCACGCGCTTGCCCTCGCAGCGCTCGCACGTGATGTCGTAGCGGCCCGAGAAGTAGCCTTCCTCGAAGTCCGGGTCGTCATCGAACTCTTCCTGGCCGATGCCGTTTCCGTCGATCGCGGGGTTGACGTGCTTGCCCTCGCCGTCGCAGCGGCTGCAGACCTCATACTTGGCCGGCAGCTCCACTTCGATCTCGCAGGTTTCCTCATCCAGGGTCGTGAACGTGATCGTCGCCATACCGCCTCTCCTTCCTATCGAACTGTTGAGAGTATATACTCAAGCATATACTCAGTCAATAGGTGAAAGCGGAATTCGAAAAAATAAATTCGGCCTACATTTTCCAGTCAGCGACCTGTCCGGAATCCTGCCCTGCTTCCACGGCCTCGAGGACCTCGGCGATCTTGAAGTCCTTACGAAACGAATGGCCGATCTCCTTCTCGACGGCGACGTACTCCTTGAGCAGTTCCTTGTTCTCTTCCTGCTTTCCGGCCAGGACAAGCGCCGCCTTCGGCGCGAAGATGCAGAAGACGCAGGAGAGCCGCGGCATCCCGAGCGAGTAGGCGACGTGCTGTGGGATCGCATTCGCCTTGATCGTCTCCCAGACCTCTTCGATCTTCATGTCCAGGATCGGAAGCCAGTCGTCAACATGGCGGCGGCCGTTGGTCCGCCGTTCGTTGACCTTGAAAGGGACCTTTTTCGCCCTGGCCGGCGACTCCTGGGCCCTGAGACCCATCACGTTCAGGACCTTGAGGCGGCGCTCGAGGCCGGGCGCCAATTGCGTGATCAGCTTGTCTATCGGCGCGCGTTTGAAGTCGCTCGTGCAATACCGGGCCATGGACGATGGCCACATCTTCCGCCGGCGGACGTAGTCCAGAAGGCCTTCGCCGCGGGTCACGATGTGGAAAGGAATTCCGAGCTGCTCGGCCTGCTTCTTCACGACCGTATCCGCTCCCTTCCATTCTTCGCGGAAGGTGGCATGGCCTAGGACCAAGCGATCCTTGACGCCCTGGGCCTCCGCCATCTTGGTCACGTTCCAGGCCATCACGGAGGAGTCTTTCCCGCCGCTGGTGTTGAGCAGGACCAGGTCGTAGGCCGTGAGATCCACTTAGCCTACTTCTTTCATGGCGACCACATAGCGAACGTAGGAGTCCAGAGCCTCCTTGAGTTGAAGCTTGGCCTCTTCCTTCGCCTGGCTTTCCCGAGCGCAGAAATACCCTCGGTCATACTCGCACTTTTCTGCTGCGGCCTTGTACTCGGCATTCGCCGTCGCATACTTCTCGATCGCTGCCAGCAGATTCTCGAATGCACCCATATCACCTTCCTTTCATGCGCTTTTCCAGCGCGCGTTCGCAGACTCCGTTCCCGCAGGACTCCCCGAACTGCTTCGCCGCTTTCTGGGAAAGGGCTTTCATGTTCCGATAGATCTCGCGGGTAATCACTCGGGCGTCTTCGAGACCGAGCTCCTTGTTGTAGTATCCCAGGCAGTATTGGCGACCCATGACCTCCACGAAGTATCCACTATCTCCACAATGGATGTCCATGTGCGCCGGCGACAGGTACACCCGCTTGCGGCCCTCGGGATAGAACCTATGGTCCATCTTCTTCATGGCTCAGTCCCAGTACGCCATAGGATCTTCGTACGCCGGGAAGTTGGCCTCGATCCACATCTCCATCTCGAGTTGGATCATCTTCTGGACCCGATCGATGTCGAAGACGTTCTTCGGAACGAAGAACGGCTCGCGGCTGCGATAGACGATCTTCGGCTTGACGCCGCCGTGGTATTCCTCCTTCCGATCGAATTCCACGCCGTTGTCGTGAACCTCTCCCCAGAGCGGCTTCTCTCCGGGTCCCTTGAACTTATAGTCGCACTGGACCCGGACCGTATACCGACGGCTGAGCGCCCACCCGAAGGCCTCATAGTCGTAGAAAGCCCCCTTGAAGAAGATCGTCCAGCGGGCCCGCTTCTTCTGGTCGAGGACGTAGCTGTACATCGAATGGAAAGGCGACGCGATCTTCGTCCACCCTTCGGGAAGCGTGCCCTCCTGGAGCATCTTGTCGATCGGACGGCCGAACTTGAAGCCCAGCTTGTCGAAGAACTCCTTCGGCGAGCCGAGCTTGATCGGAAGCTGCTCGTTCCGAACGAGTTCCTGCTGCTTCTGTCGTTCCTGGCGCTCGATGCCTCCGGGGGTCGCGGCCGCGATGAAGTTCTCCGTGAACTCCGGACCCTTCTGCATTGCCCTCGACAGGAGCTCAATCGGGATGTCCGAAGGTTCCACGATCCTGCAATCCTCCTCCTCGATCCAGACTCGTCCATCGAAATCCTGATAGATGCGCTTGGGTGCCATCGTCTTCTCCTTCCTTTAGAGGCTGTCCTCACACAGGCGTTTAGGCGCGCCCGTCCGCGCCGCAGAGCGAACAGCGATCGTCGTCATTCCAGACGTGCTGGTGCAGGCGGAGCACCCGAACCTCCTGGAGCGCCTTCTCGAGCATCTCCTCGAGGATCTTGTACGGATCGTGGGGCTCCCCCTCACTGTCCTCATAGATGCCGGTCAGATCCTGCATCTCCTTATCCCGGTTCGCCTTCTCCTTGGCGCCCTCGATCGCCATGAACAGCGTGTCCATCGTGACTGGAGTCATAACCCTCTCCTATAAAGATTCCGCTTCTCGGTTAGCTGTTGAACTCGGAGTCCTTCATCTGGTCCTTCCAGGCATCCCAGTCGAAACCGGAATCATCGTTCTCCGCCATGATGCGGGCGACATCGGCCCAGCTTCCGGGAGGAGGTCCCTGGATCACAGTATCCTTCTCAGGAATCTGACCGCTCCCGTCACACTCCGCGCAGGCTCCGATGAATCCATGGTCGCACATGATGGCCTCCTTTATCTTTCTTTCCGCCCCGGGCTCACCGGGGCGGGAAGGAAGTCCCGGGGCCCCATACTGGCGGCCCCAGGGGAGAGGGGTCTTTTAGTTCCGAGCTACCCCGCAGGCCGTGTCCATCAGGCCGTGCAGGGCCTGCGTGGCGCGCGGGCGCTCGAAGAGGTTCGACTCCTTCAGGATCTCGGTGAAGGCGTTGAAGAGACGCCAGCCGTTCCGGGCCGTCGTGAACTCGGCGTGCCGGGGCTCGCGCCACTCCTTCAGGATCTTGGGGATGTACGTCACGGGCGCGATCCGGTTGTCGAGGGCCTGGATGACGATGTCGTGGGCCTGCGTGTCGGACATCTCGAAGCGCTTGTAGGTGTCGATCCGGTCGTCCTGCCGCTTGCGGAGGTCGCCGATCCGGCCGACGGCGGACTGGATCAGGTTGGGGAGATCGCGCTCGATGAAGACGGTGTGCTTGCGGCCGATCTTGACCTCGCCGCTGAAGGCGAGGTTGTCGCAGACGAAGACGCCCGAGCCGACCACGAGACCCGCGGGGAAGCTCTTGTCGTGCGAATTGCGGAGGCCGACGACCAGCGAGTAGTCGACCGGGTTGTTGCCGTTCTTGAGCTGGAACATGCCGAAGTAGCGCTGGCCTTCGTGCGCGAGCGCATGGGCCTCCGTCACGACGTGGAGGCCGCTGCGGTCGAGCGATTCGATCACGCCGTTGATGAACCGCTTGTGGGGAATCGGGTGCCACGTCTCCGTCTTCCGAGGGGTCTTGACCACGTCCACCTGGGCGCGCTCGACACTCATCGCTCCCGCGTGCAACATCAAGTTCAGAGCCTTCATCGTTGTCTCCTTCCAATCGCTCCCCTATTGGAGCTACTGGAGTATAGACCCGAGTATATAGCAGGTCAAGACCTTAATCGCGATTTCTGAAAAATACTTTTAGTCGGGCCCGACGCTTGAGAAGAGAGGGTCGATCCGGATCTCGAAGCGCCGGCGCGCGACCTCGAGATCATTGAAAGGCCCAAAGATGGCATCAGTCTCCATGCAGGCGACGTAGTTCTCTTCCATCCCACCAGGGCCTTGCAGCCAACCCCAGAAAGGACCGTAGTCCGACTGCTTCAGGATCCGGACTTCGAAGCCGGTCTTGGGGTCGATCATGTCTTCTCCTTTTCGGCCCAATGATCCGTCCCCGGCTTCAGATTCCGATCCGTCTTGCATTCGTTGGCGCCATGCTCTCCACAGCAGCCCCATTCGCCGCACTGATCGGGCCAGACCATCTGCTGGAGCTTGAACTCGGCGCTCTCCAAGGCCTTCCTGGCCGCGTGGTGAAGACCGGGATTCGTGTCGAGTTCATGCAGGATCAGGTAGAACAGATTCCGAGCCTCGCTCGTCGTGAGCGGGCCGTCCTTGGAGCTTTCCGGAACGTACTTCTCCATGACGTGCCCCTGCTTCAAGCACCAAAGGCATCCTTGCCTTTCAAGGCTCTCGACCTTCTCCTCGGCATGGAAGTCGTTTGAATAGACTCCCATCCTCACTCCGTCCTCGTAGATGGCGCCGCCAGGGCAGAAGACGATGTGCAGGGGCTTGAAGTCGTTCATAGGATGTTCTCCAGGATCTCTCGGACCCCCTTCGCCTGGTCCTTCAGGATCTTGTTCTGTTCCTTGGTCGAAAGCCCGTTCCAGAATTGCGCAAATTTCGTGTGCTTGAGCAGCTTCTCCATGACCCGGTCGATGAGGCGCTTTACATTGTCTTCGATCCGGTGCCGGATCATGACCAGCTTGAGGTCGGCCCTCCCCGCGGTCTTCTTGTAAAACTGCCTGGCCGCTTTCTCGCTCGTGAAGAATTTCTTGAGCTCGTACTCGACTTCCCAGACCTGGCCCTTCATGCTTGCCTCACGATTTCCATGGCGACGTCGAGCGTCGACTTACGGAGCCGGTCGACGAAATCGTCGCCGACCATCCTCTTCTTCAGATCCGCGAGCTTCCTGATGATGTCCATCTTCTGCTCATGGAGCTGCTGCTGCCAGCAGGCCCGGTCATGATCGCCCTGCTCCATCCCGCAGGTTGTGCAACGAGTCGCGTTCATCACAGCTTCTTCCCCGTCAACAGATAGACCATGTTGGCCTTCTTGCGGTCCGTATCGAAGCCGCCGTTCAGGATGGATCCCAACATCATCCTGTCCCGAAGAGCTTCGCCCTTCATCATGAGATCGGTGACCGTGGCCGCTTGCTGCCGGGCCTCATCGCGTTCCTGGAGCGCCTGGTAAAGTGCGTTCTCCAGGTCGGCGCAACGGTCGCATTTGTGGATCATGGCTCTTCTCCTCAGCGATTCGGATTCTTGGCTTCGGTCGACTTCTTGAGCGCATCCCAGCATCGAGAGAGGATCACGCCGGCCTCGGTGCCCATGAGGGCGTCCCACTTCTCTCGCTCGAAGTCGCGGACGTAGCGGAGAGCTCCGAGAGCCTGGATCGCCGCGGCCTCCACGGAAGGAGTTGGATCATCCTTCGCGAAGACCTCTCCCACGATCTTGGGAGACGGCATCGGGACCGCCGCCGCTTTGCTGGACGGAGGATCGAACGGATGCATCTCCATGAGATCGCTCAGGCAGCGAAGGGTATCTCCTTCTGGATGATGTCCCATCTTCAGGAAGTCTGCCTTGTTGTTCCGGACAGCCCGGAAGAGTTGCTCGAGGGTCATCACCCATCGGCAGTTCTTGCTATGGGTGGATTCGAGCCCGCAGAATGGGCACGGCTGCTGGGTCGTTGTCCAGGCCTTCACTTGGTTGCCTCCCTATTCCAGTCCTTCTTGTATTCGCCCATCTGGTCGAAGAGTTCCTTGGCCTCTTCCTCTGAAATCTTCATAGTCATTTCGCCCGAACCCTGACCAACCCTGATGAGGAAGATGCGCGGCTCGCCAGGCGCCTGACCGGACGTCCAGAGGAACTTGATGTCGCGTTTCATCGCATCACATCGTGTTGAACACGATCTCCATCGCCTGTTCCTTCGTGAGCCCGATCGACTGGTTCTGCTCGTCGGCGAATTTCTTGGCGTCGTCCCAGGTCTTGAAGTCGAAGCCGCCCACGCGGATCGGCGTGTAGCCGCGGATCCCGTAGTCCGCGCGGCCGATGATGAAGCCTTCCGGCACCACGATGGCGGTGAAGGCATGCTTCCCGATCAGTTCTTTCTTCAGCAGTCCAGTCTTCATCGTTTTCCTCGGCATTTCAGGCTATCTGGGCGGCGCACGACGGGTGCGCCAATGCAGATGGCCTTGTCATGCGGCACCTCGCGGTACCGGCCGGGCTGCATCCTTCCCAGCCTCGTCTACTTCTACCAGCCGAATTCCCGGCCGGTCCTGTTGATCATGGCCTGCACTTCAGGCGGATTCTTGTTGTACTTGTAGCCGCAGGCCGGCCCGAGGCACATTCCCATCGTACGGCCGCCATTGTGGAGCATCCGATGGAAGCCAAGCGCACACCGGAGCGGCTGCTGCGAGCCGGACGCCCGGAGCTTGTGCCGGAAGATAGCCACCCCCACAACGGCCAGCATGATCACGATTCCAACCGTCATACCGATCATGAATTCCATGGTGCTCTCCTTCAGTGGATCCGGACCTTGACCCGATTCCCGGTCCTGGTGTCCACCAGGATGAAGTACTTCAGATCTTCCGTGGGATGGTTCGGGAACATCACGTAGTGATCCTTCCCGAGCTGCTGGCCCATGTGGTAGAGATCGTGGTTGAAAGGGTTGCCGGGGCCGGTGGGCGCCATCGGCTCCAGATGGCAGATCAGGTTTTCCGTGTCGGTCATGGTTCCTCTCTTTCTAGTCGCAATCCGGCTCGCCCATGCACGGAGGGCACATGGGCTTGTCGGAACTCTTGGGCTTGCCGCAGTCGCAATGGAACGGGTCGCGATCATCTTCCGGGTCCATCAAATCCTCCGCCATGAAAAAGAACCGGGGGAGCTGCTCACTTAAGCGCGGCCCCGATAGCAGCCATGCCGTACCGCGCGCCCGATTCGTTTCTTCAACTGCTCTGTTCGGTCTCCTTGGATTCCTTGGGTTGCGCCGCTTCCCATCCGGAGAGGAAGGCGTCCCTGATCCAGTCGCGCACGATCCCCTGGTTGAACTCCCTCGTGTTGCGCTGAACGCCGGGTAGATGCTCCTGCGCGTACTGGTTTGCCTGGGCTCTGACGTTCCGGGGGATGCTCACGCCTTCACCAATCCCCGATTGGGCTGCTCGGCCCTGGCGATCGCCCGCTGGAGGATCCCCATGGCCTTGTCGACCCAGCTCTTGCCCGGGGCGCTCTTCGTCTTGTGGGCTTCGAGCCAATCGGCCAGCCGGAAGACCGGGAACTGGCGAAGCTGCCAGTCATGCATCCCGGCCTCGAGCATGGTCTCGACGTGGGTGTGGATCCAGGGCTCCTGGATCTCCTTGCCCTTGGCCTCGAGCCAGCAGTCGAAGTGCGCCCAGTGCCGGGCCGCGTACTTGAACATGTTCTGGCGCTTGTGGTCCTGTTTGCAGAAGCGGCACGTGTGCATGTTACCCTCTCGAAATCATCTGGTCCGCGGTCGTCACCTTCTCCCAGCCGATGGGGACGCAGACGTAGGCATCGTTCCCCATCACGAGGACGTCGCCGATATGCGTCGAACGGAACCGGTTGCGGTCGGCCATCTTCACCTCGACCTCGCGATTGAGAGGCCAAGAGTGATTGATGTTCTGGGTCAGCCGGTAGGCCTCGTCCAGAGCGCGCAGATCGATGCTCTTCGTCTCGACGGAGGCGACGAGCTCGTGATTCTCGGGGAAGTTGATCGGCGTCATGCCGTCGCCGATCTCGGACAGCAGGCTCCGTTCACTCAGGGACCGCGCGTCCTTGACGTGGTACACCAGGATCTTGGTCATCGCGTCTCCTTCCTTTGACTGGGTTGAGTATAGACTCCAGTGTATACTCATGTCAAGCGTTGAAAACGGATTTCTGAAAAATAAATTCCGGGTGGGAGCGTGAGCCTTATGCTACGGCGTGGGCTTGAGAGGAAGTACCTGAGTTACTCACGCCGGCGAAGGCGCCGGCGGTTGTGACGAGTCCTCAAGACACTCTTTCAAGAACAGTGGAAATGCAATCCATCGTTGATGACCGCACGCCGTAGCATAAGGCTCACGATGACTTCTCTTCCTGCATCGGAACAGGGCAAAACACGACTTCTTCTCAACTTCACGCGATTGAACCCAGTTTACCGGATCTAGGAAGGCTGATCAAGGAGTCCTGATGGTGGGATGACCAGGATGGGTATCGGTCCAGTGCGCATGATCCTGCGTTAGTTCGGCCTTCTGATAGTCGGAGAGATTCGGGGCGCCGCATTCCACAAATCCCGACTGGACCGCCTTCCGGAAGTTTTCTCTAACCTCGCGCAACTCGGTTCTGACGCTGGTCATGGCTTCGCGAGTCGGAGTTCCTTTCAGCAGTTTGGAGATCTTCTGGACTCCCTCGCCGATCCTTTTCACTTCTTCGGGAGACGTCTTCAGATTCTTCTTGAGCGCCCCAAGACTATCTTTGATTTCGCCGAGCGCGCCGCGGCTCTTGAATAGATCGATGTCCTCGGTGATATCCACCTCGATATGGAGCTCGTTGAGCGCCTGGCCGATCCGGCCGATGGCGATTCCCTTCCTGAGACAGCTCACCTTCATGTTCACCATCATGCCACCAGGAAAGTAGCTCCGACGATCGCAAGAACGCCCAGGACCATGGGCAGCACGGGAGAGCTTTCTTCGGTCTTCTCTTCAACGAAGGCTGGAAGCTCCATTGGAACGTCCTTCGGCGGCCGCGGCGTCGACGCGCGCTTGATTCTCTTCATTTCCAGAAGAGCTTGGCCTTCACCTTCCTCCGGCCGACGCTTGCCGCAGGTCTTGACCACGACCTGGGCGACGGACTTGAGCTCCGATCTGGCCGCCGCTAAGTTTTCTGCCGCCTTCTCCTTGTTGAAGCCGAAGCCGCTTTCGACTTCCTTGTATTCCTGCAGTTTCGCAAGAATGATCTTCAGTTGGGGACGGACGGTTGTCTGAAGTTTCTCGAGCTGCCGGGCGGCATCGTAAGCGGCTTCTGCGCCTGGACGCACAGCGTAGGCGGGAGACCATTTCTTTTCGTTTCCAAGGCCTCGCTCAAAGGATGCAAGGCCCGCCGCCATCCGACCTAAGAGGATGCCGCTCGCCATACAGCGGGCAGGCGTGTAGACATCCTTCTTAGCCATCAGGCAGCCGGAACGGCCTCGTAACCAGGGACCTTGCCCTTCACGGCCTGGATCGCCTTCACCATGGCCATGAAACGCTCAGGGTCGAACTCCATGGACTGGAGCGCAACCGCCGTCGGGAGATCGAAGAGGATCGTGCCGCGCTCCGTTAGGAAGGCCCGGTTCTCTCCGTCCTCGTAGATCATCTCGGCGCCTTGCCGGAGGCGGTCCAGGCGGATCTTCTTGGCCTCGTCCGCGATGAACTCGATGGTGTCGGCGTCCGCCAGATGTTCAGGATGCTCGTTGTAGTAGAGCGTCCAGCAGTCCCCGCACCAATAGCGCCCCTGATAGGGGCCAGCCTGGAATGGATCGCCGGCTGGGATGCCCGACTGAGGCACCTTCACCGGCGCCTCGCAGATGCCGCACCCGCGTTTTGCAGCGTTGATTTTGATCAGCGGAGTCTTGGGATCATCCAAAGGAAGCATCAGAGGCCTTCACGCAGGAAGTACTTGGTTTCTTGCTCATGTTCGGTATCGCTCGGACAGGAACGACGCCGGCGCTGGATCTCGATGAAGACGTCTGCGGCCGCCCGGGCATCGACGATCGCCCGATGGGAAGTTTCCGACTTGAGTCCGAAGAAGGCGATGGCTTCAGAAAGCTTGGGATATTTAGGGGAACCGTTATAGCGTGTTTCCAGGGCTCCCTCGGCTTCCATGATCTCCATGGCCATCAGCATGATGCAATCACCCCAGCGATTGATCGGGGTGTTCCAGGGATCCTGTCTCAGGAATTGGCTGTCAAAAATGTTGTTGAAAGAGTGAAGCGTCGCTCCCCGGTGCCTCTCCACAAGCGCCTGGAAGCCCTCTGCCGCCTCCTGCGACCTCGGGGCGTCCTTGAGGTCCTCCGCGGTCAGTTTATTCACTGCCATGGCCTCTGGATGCGCTTTAGCCAGGGCCTCCCTGCCGGGATTGACGAGGGTGCCCCAACGCTCGATCTCAACGAGGTCTTGATCTAAGACGATGGCAGCTACCTCCACGATCTTGGAATTATAGGGATTGCGCCCTGTCGTTTCAACGTCTGGAATAATGAATTTTAGCACGCTGGTCCCCGCTCTACCCATTGTAACCCATATATTTCGGATTGACTAAGGAATCTTCGGCGTTATACTTATAGTGCGATCGGGAGGCAGAACTCGGCGCCCTTGCGGGGTACCGAATTCTGTTTCCCCCTCTCTCCAGGGCCAGGCCGTCGAGAAGTAAAACTCGGTGGCCTGGCTCCTTTTATTTCTAGACCGCTAGAGCCTGCGGAAACTCCTGAACCTGTAGATCCAGAGGCCATTCCGTCGAGTCCTTCCCTGCTATGTCCTTGCAATGCATCTCACGCGCCAAGACCGTGCCTTTCTGCTTGAAGTGGAAGGAAGCACCGGTCTCGCGACACTGTTTGAGGATGTCCCGGGCCCAGCCCGCATCCATCCGGCGCGCACCATGACCGCTTTCGCCGCCGACGACGGCCCAGCGCAGTCGATCAGGAGCCAGCCAGCGGCGGAGATCCAGAGGCCCCATGAGCGGCTCAGCCGAAAGCCAGTGGCAGACGGCTGGCACCTCGAGCAGCTCCGGGATCCGCTCATCGGCCCAGACCTGATTCGCCGCCGTCACACCGAGCCAGACGTTCGGCCGCGGATTCTTGATCCATTCCGGCGGCAGCATGGTCTTGTAGTTCTTATGCCGTTTCGTGAGCAGGAGCCAGATCAGATTCTCCGTCTGCTCGATCAGAGGCCATAGCCGGGCCCGGCCTCCGTCGAGATCCCGGCGGTCTTCCAGGATGTCCGACATCGAAGCACAGAAGACGTAGGCTTTCGTGCCTGCCTTCGCCGCCGCCCGGTTCCAGCGCAGCGGATCATTCCAGTAATGATCGCCGTTCATCTTGCGGGGAGCCTTCTCACCCCACAGCTCATGCCCGAGCCGCTTGCTGAAGTCCCTCGCATAGCAATGGGAACAGGCGGGATCCTCCGGGACTTCATCGCACCCCCACCAAGGAGAGAAGGTATGATCGGTCCACGAAATCTTGCTGTCCTTACCCATGGCTACTCTTCCTCATCGTCATCTTCGGGGAATGGATCGTCCACGATCAGCGTGCTTGAGGCCCGGTTTACCTGTAGAAGATACCCGCCCTTCTTCAGATAGGCAACGAGCTGATCGCATTCCTCTTTGGAATGGACTTTCGCAGTCACCTGATCGAGGCACTTGTCATGTGGCGAATTCTTCCGAGCCTCGATGACGTACATCAGATGGCTCTTGGTCTCGTCGGGCTTATATTCGCTCATGCAAGTACCGGGCTCGCAAGGATCGTCCAGGCCGACAGCTTCACATGCTGCTTCCACTCGTTGGTACCGTACTCGATCATCTCCGAGGTATGGAGGCGGCTGAGATCGTTCAGGAACGTCCCGCTGACGGTCTTCTGCAGCTTCTCCGCGAGCTCCTCTCGACCGATCCACTTCGGGAATACCGTCCGGCAGGCCTTGAGGATCGCCTGCTGCGGCCCGGTGACGGCGCTCAGGACCTGACTGAAGACGCCGTCCGGCGTCACCTGCCACTGAACCTTGGGAGCGTTTCTCAGCCCATCGTTCGTGAGGATGACGGCCTTCTCATTCGAGGGCGTCGTGTAGTACTCGACCAGATGCAACGTCTTCAGCCGCGAGAGGTCGTTCAGGAAGCTGCCCGTCACCTTCTTCCCCAGCCATCCGGCAAGCTGTGGCCGCGAGACATGATCAATGTCGATCGCGTTGAACTCTCGGAGAGCCCGCAGCATTGCGATCTGAGGTCTGGAAAGAGGCTCTCCATCAGATTGAAGTTCCCCTTCCGGCTGATCATCATCAGAAGCGTCCGGCGCCGGCATCCGTGCGATCCGTCCTTCATCCGCGATCACGGGGGTGCGGCGGGCATTTTCCTGAGCTTCGACTGCATCATTCAAATCCTTGCTCAGCTTCCCGCACCAGTTGTCGATCTCTGCCTTCATCTCGAGAAGCTTGTCGAACCTGCCGGCAGCCCGTTCGATGTTCCAGACGACCTGGTGGACCGCCTTGATGGTCTTCGCGTCGACGGCGGGGATCTCTACGACCTTTTCTACCGCCTTCTCGACGGTCACGGTCACCGTCTTCTCGGTCAGCTTCCGCTCCGCGACGGTCAGGCGGCCCTTCAGATTCGCGATCTCCTGCCGGAGCTCCTCCTCGGTCCGAGCCTTGTTCTCGGCATGAACCGGGATATCGGCAAGTTGAGGAAGCAGGTGCTTGATGGACTCCGGCGTCGGCGGGATCATCGCCGCGGCCGGCGTCCCGGGCTCCGGATGGGTCGTCAAGACCGGTCCTACGTGCAGCAGCTTTCGGTCGGTGGCGACAGCCTGGCCGAAGGCCCAGAAATGGCCGGGCTTCATTTGCTTGAGACCAAGTTCGAACTCCGCGCGGTCGGCCCGGCGCACGGACATGAGATCCACGGCCCGGTCGACGTCCAGGTCCTCGATCGTCCGGCCGATGAACCGGTTGAGGAGCTCGGCGCTCGCGTTCTTCGACAGTTTCCCCAGGCGCTGAGTGGCGTAGACGGCACAGAAGCCGCGCTTCCGGCCGTCCGTAGCCAGGTCGATCATCGAGCTGTAGGCTTCGCTTTCGCCCATGCCGCGCTCGGGGCAGAGACGATGAGCTTCGTCCACCATGACCACGACGGGGTGCCAGAGCGTCTTCGGCGCGTTCATCAGCGCATCGAGGAAGTTCTTGGCCCAGGTATGGCGATCAGGCTCCTTCAGATCGTACAGATCGAAGATGGCGGAGGCCCCATTCTCGAGGAGCGTATAGCACAGCATCTCGGCCGTCCGCGGATCGGTGGGTGTTTCGCCATTCTTGCCGGCCTGGACGTATCCGAAGCGTTCGCGGAGGGTCCCGAATTCGCCTTCGCGGTCGATGATGAAGGTCTGGACCTTGTCGAAGAGCTGTTCCGCTAGGCGCCGGAGGGTTCGGCTCTTGCCGCCGCCGGAGGAAGCTTGAACGAGGCAGCGGGTAGTGAGGAAGGTCTTGAGGTCGATTTCGACGGGAGCGCTATCGGTCCCGTTCCCGATGATGATATTTCCAAGAGCCTTGCCCAATAATCCTCCTCAACTAACTCAGCCGGTCACGAGACTGTCCATGGACCAGAAGTTTCTCAGGCCATAGCAGGTATAGCGGGCCGTCGCACGCCGCTGCTTCCCGGAGATTTCCGCGATCTGGAATACATAGCCGAAACCATGCTTGGGGAAGTTCTCCCGATCTGGACCGTCTACTCGTACTAGACCGAGACCGCATTCCTGTGCCCAGGTTTGGGCATCCTTCCTGAGAGTATCAAGATCAACCGGAGGGATTTCTTCAGGAACCCGATGAATGATGGTATCCACAACGGCTGCAGCGGCAGCAATCACCGGTTTCTCCTTCCTCTTCCTGGGTTTCCTGGGCTTCTTATCCGGCGCGATGCAATTTTGACAGCGAAGCTGTGAAGAATCAACAGCATCCCGAATGAGCGTCCCCTTCTCGACTTCCAGTCCGCATCCTTCGCATTTTTCGACTTCAGCCACGGCTATCCTTCGATCACATAGAGCATCGGAGGGCCTTGGAGTCCCAGCTTCAAACTGGCGGCGAGCTCCTTGAGAGCCTGCTGCTCCTGGGCATCCGGGATCTGGATGCCGGCGTATTCCTGGCCGTTTCGGATATCAACCGTTCCCAGATGTCGTCCGACGAAGGAGGTCTTGCCGTTCATCGTCATCGTGAGCGTGATGCCGGCATTCAGGGCATCCTCGCCCTTCTCCATCATCATGCTGTTCCGGATCTCGTCGGAGACCTGCCAGCCGTGAACCAGGTACAGATTCTTCGGGATCGGCATCATAGGCACACGTATTCCTGATCTGGATCTCCACCTGGCCGGCGACGGCCTGATTTAGGTTCGCGCATCCAGCCCTTAGGCTCTTTTTCCTTCGTAGGATCCCACCGATAGAGTTCGCGCACGGCGACCTCAGGATCGTCGTATCACCAGCCTTGGTCGTAGGTCATGAGATCGCCCGGCCCCAGGCAGAGCCGCGCCCGGCCGAACGTCAGGGGCACGACCGCGAGAGCCCGACCATCAGGCAGCATCCGTACCGCCAGGAATTCGTCGCTCATAGAAGCTGTCCCTGGGCTACTTCGAAGTGCTTTGGCCTGCTCCAGCAGCCGCATTCGGAACCATGGCTCTGCAGGCAGGCCTCGAACTCCTTCTTCTGGACTGAATCCTGGGCCTTCTTCGCCACCTCGAGGTATTCGGCGCTCGGGCTCTTGTCGACTTCCTGCCCGTTCCGGTAATGGCGCCAGATGAGCCTTCGAAGATCTGCAGGTACCATCGTCCAGTGCTTGTAGCACATGAAAAGGTCCGGCCTTACCGGAATACCGCAGTATCGGGCATGACAGAAGTGTGGAGTATCCATTATTGGTTAAACGAAGTCGTCCTCATCGATTGCCTCGTCCTCGGTGTCATCCGACCCCTTGTCTTCCTCTTCATGCTCTCCAAAATGTTTATCGTAGAGTTCCGCGAGCCTCGTCTTGTCCCTGGGCTTGAGCTTGCTGCCGGCCCGCAGCGCCTTCAGCACCCTTTCCAGGAGATCCGCATTGTCGCTCGACAAGGTCTTCTCCATCTCATCGAGTTCCTCCGCCTTCTCCAGGTCGCTTTTCCCCTTCTCTTCCGTCATGATCCTCTCCCCTCAACCCGTCACTTCCACTTCCCGAACCCCTTTTCGAGTCGAGCCCTCAGATTGCTCGGGATCCAGGCAAACATTCCCGTCTGGACGAAGCTCACACCCTCATGAGCCTGCGGGATCGGCCCGACCACCTTCTCCAGCTCCTTGATCGCGAGATCGACGCCCTTTAGGCCCGACATCACGTCGGCCATGATGTACGCCGCCTTCTGGAGATCGTTCATCCGTTTCCAGAGCGAAGGAACATGCTTGCGCAACACCGACAGGCTCTTGGAGAACCGGACCTCTCCAAATTCCTTGAGTTGGCGGACGTCCAGGCCCAGATCGACCACGTCCTCACGCCGGAAGAACTCGTGGTCGACTGTGTACGACAGCCGATACAGCCGTTCGACTTCTTCCTTGCTCGGGTGCTTCGTCCCCGGCCAGGCTTCCTTGATCTCATTCATGATGGAAGTTTACCTAGAGAAGCGAAAGAAGTACCAACCTGTTTTAGCTGGATGGCGTCGGCCTTCAGTCTGGAGGCCTTGAATTCGATGTCGGCGGCCAGACGCTCGATCTCGCTGATATCCCTGGAATCCTTGAAGTTCGCCACCATCTTGACCGCCTCACCCATGCGCTCGCCATTCCACATGGTGATCTTGATGCCGCTCGCTTCCTCGAAGGCCTCGACCTCCCGCTTCAGGCTCTGATGTTCGCGGGTTGAGATCTCGAAGTCTTCCTTGAAACGTCGTTCCGCTTCCTTCTCGGCCTGGGCCTTGGCCTTCTTGACGAATTCGTCCTTGTTGATCGCCTCGACGGCCCTTTGCCGTTCGCGCTCGGCCATTTCGTTCGCCCGGCGCAGCATGGCACCCATGAACGTCCGATCGGGCATCATCGCCTTCAGCTTCTTCGGACGTTTTACGACTTCCAGGTTATCCCCGGTGTGCACGTAGAGTCCCCAGCCAGCCGGCACTTCTTCCGGCTTGGCGACCGCTTCATTTCCGATCACGAGCCACCAATAGTCGCAGTACTTGGCGACATGCTCGGCCTTGGCTGGATCCTTCAACTCCTTGAGCCAGTCCTGGCGGTTCAGCTTGAACTCGAATCCTTGAATATCGAGACCGCGGCTCGGAAAGAGCCCCATCGCAATCGCATCCGCGTATCCGTTCATGGTCTTGCCCATGCCGCTCGCTACTTCGAAGAGGAGAGCATACTGCGGAAGCGGATACTGCTTGCGAAGAGCCCTGCTCAGAGTAGACCCAGACTCGTGATCGATTCGCGCCATGCCCTCTCCCTGGACTTAGATGGCCGCCCCGATGACGACCGCTTCGCCCGCGCGACGCATGATGGCGAGGGCCTCATCCCGATCCTCGGCCTTGTCGTACGAGATGCTTTCCGCCACGACCTGGTGATTCGCCGCCCGGAGCCGGAAGCCGAACTTGCCGTCCGTCGGAGTCGTCTTCTCGTAGCGCTGCTCGATGTTGGCGTTTTCCTTCACGTTCCGGATGCCCTCGTAGGCCGTCTCCTTGATCGTGGTGCCCTTGGAGATCACGATCTCCTTTCCGTCGGCGCCCACGTACTTCCAGTGGATCAGGCTGTTGGGACCGAGGTACATCTCGAACTTGGGTGCGCCCTTCTTGGCGGTAGTCTGGGGGGTCGACATGCAGCTTCTCCTTGAAAAATCAGATCGTAACAGGAACCTGCTTCTTGTTGTTGGCTTTGATCTGGTAGAGCTCTGCGAGCGAAACAGGCTCCAAGGTCTCCGACCCGGCCGGAGAAATGTCCGGAAGGCCGTTTCGAGTAAGCCAATCCTGAGCCTCTTCCGTGGTGAACTTCTGGAATTCCAGACGGGAAATGCAGCGTCCGGGCCTGATGACGGCCGGATCGATTTCCTCGATTTTCTCGTTGAAGGTCGGAAGGAAGATGTCCTCGCGGCCCTGCCCGATCAAGCCGTCCGTGATGTTGAGCAGCTTGCCGAACTTATCCCAATGACGCTTCCGGCTTTCCACCGAAAGGAGATCCGCAGAATCCTCGATGATGAATAGAAGTCGCTTCTTCTTGCTCTGGCTGGAATCATCGTCGTCGTCGTCCGACTGAGCTCCTGGCACGGAGTTCATGTTGGGCGCGCTGGCGATCTCATAGTAATACGAAGGATTGGCCAGCATCTTTTCGGGATCGGTCACGATCACGAAATTGAAGCGATCACGCCAAGCCATGAGGAGAGCCCGGATGGCGAAGGTCTTCCCCGTCCCCGGCTCGCCGTGCCAGATCATGAGCCGGCCGTGGTTCCACGGCTTCTTCATGTCAATAAGGCGATCGAGCTCGCCAAGGCAGGATGACGCATAGTTCTGGCGTATCTCCGCCCAGGTCGGGCAGCGGAGGAACTGGGTGTTCCGCTCGACCCCTCCCATGCCCCCGGCATATGAGAAGTTCACCCAGACGCCGTTCTCTTCTTTGTTCTCGAACTTGAACTTCTGGAAGGGCTCGATGATCTTCTCAGCCATCACCTCGGCGCCATGATCGCCGGAGTAGACATGCACATCGATCCGGCCGGGCATGAAAGTGGCCGACATGACCATCTTCTTGGCCTTGAAGTAGATCGTGGAATCGAGGACCACGATTGGCTTCCAGCCTTTGATCAGAGGCAGCAGCTTGTCGGCCGTGAGGTTCGGATCAATCATGAGGCTCTTCTGGGCGCTCGATTGCATGACGAAATCCGACGGGAGTGCCTTCAGAACCGCATGGCTCTTCAACATATCCGCCATGGAATGCGAATAGTTGGTAGAGACGATCGCATGATTCATTTAAAGTTTCTCTTTGTACTAGTCGGGGTCAGTATATACGAGGTTTACGAGTTGTCAAGACACTGGTTTACGCTTCATTTGCTTTCGGGCTTTCCGGGCCGTCTCGGAATCGCAGGGCTTGCAGCCTGCATTCGCATGGATCACCCGGAAGACCGCCACGATCTGCTCGCCCTTCTTTTCGTCGGTGCTCTTTACCTTCCCTTTGAGGGCGCCGCCACACGCGCAATAGGCTTTGAATTTCATGGAGCTCATTTCTTTCTACTCGGTTGCGATTTTGACGTTGGCGACGAAAAGGTTACAGGTGGCGCAGGTCAGCATCATGTTGTCGCCTTCATAGGCCCGCGTCGTCTTCATCCCGGCCTCGGGGTGACACTTCTGCGCCAGATGAATATCCAGCGAAAGGTTTTCCAGCCCTTTGGCTCTCACAGCTTCACGAGCCATCGCGTCGAGATCCGCGACGATCAGCGGTTTCATATCAGTTCTCCCTACTTGCCTTTTCCTTCTGGAGGTATTCGATCAGCTTATTGTTCTCGGCAATGACCCTGTTGTTTTCCTCGATCATCATCTTATTGTGGAGAACGAGCCGCTCGTTCCTATCGATGATCATCTTGATGAGTTCGAACTTGGTCATAGACTCCTACTTGGGCGTCTCCGCCGGCTTCACCTGTTCATAGAACTCGAACATCCGCTTCGACTCGGCCTCGGTCAGACAGTGGCAGGAGAAGAAGATCGGGCGGCCGTTCACGCTCCGCGGCGCCGCCTTGTCGTAGTACTCGTAGATAAAGTTGATCTTGTCCTCTTCCATCTTCTTCATGGCTTCCGGCTCCATGAGTGCAATGACCAGGAACGAAGACCTCAGTTCGTACAGATCCTTGCAGTGCCGATCCGTGAAGATCCGGCCGTCCAGCAAGTCCTGGGCGACCTGTTTCAGCTCTTCGTCGGTCTTCATCAGTCGATTTCCCCTTTGAAGTCCGCGACGTCGATTGCTCCGGGCACCATCGCCATGGTGCCGCCCTTCACCACATCGACGTAGGTCTTGTTGATTCGCGGAGACCAGGTCCGGACGAAGAGATAGCCGTCCTTCTCCTGGGCCCAGACCGGCACGTTCAGCTTGTCCCAGTCCGGCTTGGTGCCCTTTCCCCACAGCCGGATATAGGGTTCCTTGGTGAACTTTTCCCTGGCATCGCCCACCTTGTCGAAGCCCTTCGGCAGGCCCAGGCAGAAGCTGCCAGTGCCCATCTTCATCGTGCCGGCGACGTGGCCCAGGCAGGTGAATCCGTATTCCGCATGGAGCCTGAAGGCTCCGCACTTGATGTCCATTCCGGCGACGCAGCCTGGACACTGGAATTCCTCGATCATCTCCTTCTGTTCCTTGGTCGGGGCGGATCCTACTTGGGTTCTCATGAAGCTCTCTCCTTCTTTATTTCGTCTTGCCTCTCGCGATGGGGCTGTGAATATTCACAGCGGCGCGCATCGTACGGCGCTTCCCTTCGCGTTCGAAAAGACAGCCGTAGATAATCGCTCCCGGCAAGGTCTTGGACCCGACTACGAAAGTGCCTCCCACATGGAAGTTCACGAGGAGCGGACGCCCGTCCGAAAGTCCGTCCATGAGGGTCATCCACCACTGGTGGAAGAAATCGTATTTCGGGCTCTCGCGATGGGTCTTCAAGACTCGGCGGGGACGAATACTTCCGAGCGAATCGAGCCATACCCAAGCGTCCGAAATGGATAGGTTTTCACTCATGGCTTGCCGCCTCCAAACGTCGCGAAGTAAGGCTCTCCCGTGTCTCCAGAGTCATAACAGGGTTTGCAGACTTTTCCGTGCTGGGTGTCCACGACCAACTCCCCCACAAGCTGTAGAGGAATGCCGCACTCGACGCACTTTTGATCTTCGATACTCATGACTTTGCCTTCGACCCGTACTTCCGCCGAAGCCACGTCGGAAGATGGCTGTAGAGCGCAGCGGCATACTCCCGCTGGCCGCGGCTCCAGCATTTGCTGTCGCCGTCATCTCCCTCGAAGGGGAACTTCAGCATCTCGAGGATATCGGCCTCCACGTCGGAGTTCCCGAAGGGCCTCTTGCAGTCCACTCCGATGGCGCCGTACTCGCAGTTGTCGCGCTGGAGATTGTCGAAAAAGGCCTTCTCCAGGATCTCCATGTGCGCCGGTTCCAAGATCAGTCCCATAAGACCCTCACCTACGATCATGCTCCTGCTTGTTCATTTGCTTGTCCCACCATGGGCGTAGAACAGGTTCAGAAGCCGAAAGCACTTTCTCGATGTCTTTCGCCAGCGAATCCAGGTTGCGGGGAAGATGCCGATGGAGAACGAGAGACAGCAGGCTGTGGAGATCGTTCATGATGCTTAGCTGCTTCTCGCCCTGCTCGCGGAGCACATCTTCCACGGATTTGTAGCAGATCTTCCCCTTGTGGATAGGCACGTCGGCCTTTTCCCGGACCCGGGCGATCACCGCATTCTCGATGTTGATCGGACCGTAGGGATGCTTCGAAGCCATCCGGATCGCGCAGATCACGAGATCCGCCAGGTAGTTTGCCGTCCGCTGGGCCGGAAAAGACTCGCCGCCATGATCGGCTTCTTCAACCATCGAAACCAGCTTTCCGGTGGCCTTCATGACATGCTTGAGCGCATGGTCGAAATCCCGATAGGGCAGCTTCCCGGCTTTGAACTCCTCGCTGTAGGATTCCAAGGTCCAGGTCTGCTGAAGTTCTTCCTGCAGTTCCGAAAGAGTCACCTGATTGACGTCTCCGGGTACCGGCAGAATGACAGCATCTCCCTCGGGATGAGTTTCTCTGTTCAGCAGCCGCAGCGTTTCAGCCGCTTTCTCTTTGGATTGGAAATATTGAGGGGGGCAGTTCCAAGGCGACGGCTCCAGAGTAGGATCTTCCTTAGAAGCTGCCTGCCATTCTCCCTTGGCATTCAGCGTATAGCAGAAGCCCACCTCCGGCGGATTGATCGTGATGATGTAGCGCATGTATTACCCCTTCAGATCTTCGGTGAAGCCGGCTGCGTCACGATGGCCGCCGCCGCCGAACTTCTTGGCGATCGTGGAGACATCGAAGCGGCCCGGTGACCGGAGACCCCAGCACCGTTTGCCGTTCCGTTCGAAGTAATAGGCCGCGAACGGCGCCGTCGGATGATCCATGCAGAGCTTGTCGCCCGTCTCGCTCCGGAGCACGATCGTATTCACGCAGGGAACGAGATGGCCGTCGATTTCCTTCATCGAGGCCCCGGCGCAGATCTCAGCCAGCACCTGGGACTGATAGCGCAGAATCACGCCGCCGTCCAGCTTCAGCTTTTCCATCCCCATCGTCATGAGCTGCTCCCAGACCTCGAACTTCTGAGGATAGGAAGGAAGCGCGGCACCGACTTCGCGCGAGTAAGGCATGTCGAAGCGCCACAGATCGCGGTCCTCGAGGTAAAGAATGAACTCCGGTACCTTCCCCTTATGGAAATGGACCCAGGAAAGGTACGCGCCGGAATGGTTGATGTCGAAATAGGTTCCCGGGAGATCACCGATCTCCTCCTGGTTGGTGATGTGGTGATCGAGAACAACGACGTCCTTCACCGACTCCCGGAAGGCCAGGAATTTGGCCTTGGGGAAGGCAACGTCGACCATGACGACATTCGCCGTCTTGGGTAGGGATGGAGGCGGATCCGAGGGCTGGAGGCCAATATATTCCGCCTTCTTGCCCAGATGCTTCCAGGCCGCGAAGGCCGCGCCGAAGCCGTCGGGGCAGCCGCCGTGGTAGAGAACGTGCGTATAACTGCGCATATCTCCTGCCTTTCCTAGACCGCGTAGCGCCAAGTCGCCAGATCAAGGCTCACGACCAGGCTGCTCAACTTCTGATCTTTCATCGTGACCGGATCTTCCAGGTGATGGACAACCTTGATTGCCGCGCTGAACATTTCGTCCGCAATCTTCTTCTTATGGACGAGCTCTTTGAAGCAGTCCGTGAGATTGTGCGGCGCCGGCAGCCCGCAACTATCGCAGATCTCCTGGTTCATTGCGGCAACTCCCCGATCAGCTTCCGGCAGTCCGGACAGAGCGGCAGCTTGGCAATCTTCTCGACCTCGTCGAGCTGGGCGACGGTCTTTTCGCCCTCATTCAAGCCGTCCTTCAGCTCCATCCCCTTCAGCATCCAGTCGAGATCCTTGGCAGCGCTCTTTGTCTGGTCCATCAGGCGCTGATTGAAGTCCTCAAGATCGACTTCTTCGCCCATCCAATAAAGGACAGTTACATGGTCGTTGCTGTCCCAGTAGGCGCCGTGCTTCTTCATGGCTTCGTCTCCATCAACGGCACGGCATACTGGACACCCATCATGTGGGTGAGATCGATGCAGCCCATTTCGCCCAAGTCGGGAATGGGCTTGGGCAGGCTGCAGATCCTAAGCAGCGTTCGACCCGTCTTCTTGCAATGGACGTAGATCACGCCGCGGTCACCGTCGATCTCGAGCTGGGCATCATGAATGGTCGTCGCCATTGCCGCTCTCCTTGATCTCCCTCTTCGACATCGTGCACATCACGTTGGCGACGAGATAATGAGTCCGGTACTCGCCGTCCACGCAGTCGACGATCTGCTCGCACTTCGGACACTTCACCTTACCGGCTTCCACGCTCTCCCCCTTTTCGGTCGAAGGCCTCTTCCAGAACCGGCCGGATCTTCTCCAGTTCCTCCCGGCTCGACACCGGATAGAGATTTAGGCGCCGGGAGGTGTCTTTGTTCCATGCCTGGGTAGGCATGACCACGATCCCGCGCGGACGATGATCCATCCAACGTAGGAAATGGTTCGGGTAATCGTCGACCAGGACGCGGCCGTAGTAGAGCCCTTTGTCCTGAGTCACCGTCATCTCTACATCCGGCGGCAGATGCTCCGCGATCCAAGCCGCCTTCTCCGACCAGGCATTCTTCGACTGCTTGGACGACTTGGTCAGGATCATGATGCGGAAGCCGATCTCCTGGAGCATCTTGACGATCTCGAATCCGAGCGGCAGCGGCTTCAGGTTGTAGTACCAGCCGGCCTGCCCGCGGATCAGCCATTCGATCTCCTGGATGACGCAGGGAGGCACCTTGACCTCTTCGCCGCGGCCGTTGAGAACTCTCGCCACATCGCGGTCCAGGGCCCCGCGGAAATCGCAGAGTGTCCCATCCATGTCCACCAGGGCTACTTTTTCATCGTCCATAGGGTCTCAGCTTCTCCAGAACATGCGCTTTACACGGGACCGTGATTCGGATGTCCTCGTCAACAATCCGGTGGATCCCATTCTCTACCGGGACACCATCACGACAGTCTTCGCATAGCAGCTTTCCGATCTTCTCTCGTTCGTCTTGACGGGCCAGCCGCTCGACCTCCATGGCCAAGCACCGACAATACGCCTCTGCATGCGGCGGATCGCCGATATTGTTCGTGGCCCGGTTGTAGATCGGTAGCTCGTCTTCCATCAGTCCTTTTCCTTCCTGGTCAGATATCCCTCGCCGTGGTACTTCAAGATCACGCGGCAGATCCGCTCGTCGAACCGCTCCTGAGGTACCTTTGCGACGAAGCCTTCGCGAACGTGGTCGATCGACTCGCTGGGTCCCAGAAGGACGGACGTTCCTTCTGCCATCGCCTTCAGGCTCTCCTTCCATGGACCGCGGTATAGGACCGGGACGGTCGGGACCTCAAGCGTCCTGGCGAGCGACTCGAACGCGTCGTAATCCAGATACCGGTTCGTGGTGAGATCCATGGCATCGAAGAGAGCCAGGCTCGAATCCCCAGGCTTATGGCCGTAACGCAGATTCTGGATCCAGCCGTAGACCTCGCCGTAGATCGCAATCCCCGGCATCGACTGCAGGCGCCTCGCCAAATCATGCTTTTTGGCTGCGCCCCAGTAGACGGAGCCCGGGATCTCCTTCTTCACCTCGTTGTGGGACCCGACCCAGAGGCGCTCTTCCTTCCAAACATAGCGCGCGGAGGTCCCGTGGATCTTCTCCGTGAGGATGACTTCCTCGCCCTCCTTCAGCACGTCCGGCCAGCGCCGGATGCTCTCGATGTCCGTGTACTTCGGCCAGTCGAAGGGGCATTTCTCGGCCTCGCCGCCGGTCACGGCGCCGATCGGCGGCTCGTACTTCGTGATGCGGAGCTGCTCGGCGACGATCTCGCCTTCCTTCATGCCATCCACGACCTTGATGAGCAGGCCCATGCTGAAGATGCCCCGAAGGCGCTTCGCCTTGATGCGGAGATGGCCCTGGAGGAAGGCCCATCTGGGATCGTCCGCCGGCACGACACTCTCGACCGGGACGTAGACCGCGAGATCGCCTTCCTGGAGTTCGCCGACCGCCGTGATCACCGGATAGTCGAAGACCTTAGTGATCAGAAGACGATCCGCGTTTGGATGCTTCGAGAGTGCGCCGACTTTGACGACCTGGACCTTCCACTCGCTCATCAGGCTGCTCCTAGCTGCTCCCGCAGCTTTTCCTTCACCAGTTCCCCCTTCAAGATTCCCGCCGACATCGTGACCAGGAGGGGAACGCCATTCGTCACTTCAAAGACCTTCTTGTACCACGCTTCAAAGGAGACTTCCTTCTCCGCTCTGAGCCAGAAATAGAGAGCCGTGAGCAGATCCTTCATCTCCTCCTTCGGACCCTTGAAAACCGTCCGGTCCTTGCAGTGGAGGACATGCGTCATGGTCTCGAGCCGGTCTTCCGTCAAGACTGTGACGCTGCCGCCATAGCCCATCTCGTACTTGCAGAGGGATTCCACTGCATCACCGAGTTCCGCGTATCGGCTCGAGAGCAGGATCTCAGGACCGCCATTCTCACGATAGCTCCAGATCTCGATCATCGAATGTCCTCCGGAACCGGCGACATGCCCATCTGGTCCGAATAGAAATATCGGAGGTCTTTCTGGCCGCGGAAACCCCATCCAAGCTGCAGGCTTAGTTGCTGCTGCAGGCCATAGCGTTTGAAGCGGCCGCGCAGCGTCACTTGGGATGGGTTCTTTGCCACCTCATCCACGACCTTCTGGGCGAAGTTATACAGCCAGATCTCCGACAGGGGGCCGACCTGGTCGGTCACCTTGAGCTCGATCCGATCCTTGGCGATGGTGAGCTTGTTGGTCGTCGTGCCCTTGCGGACAACGGTGATTTCGGCCACCCGACTATCTCCTTCCCTACAGCCCGGAAGTATATCGGGTAAACCGGGTTTAGGCAAGCGTTCTTGCGATGTAACCTTGCTGTCCGAGACCGGGATATGGCGGGAAGACGACAGGCACCGTCATCGCAGTCGAGGCGTTCGTAAAAGACAGGGTCGTGCTGTTGGTACCGGTAAAGACTCCCGTTCCACTGTCTCCAAGCCCGTATCCGATGGAGATGTTGTTCATCAAGCGTTGCGCTCGCTCGGCCTGCTCTTCGAACTGCGTCGGCGGAAGTTTATAGCGCTCCTTGGGCGGGATCCGAACCCAGTCCTTCGCTCTTTCGAGGAGCGCACTCCTCATAAGCCAAGGTCTGAAGGCGGCCGAATCGCGGACGGCATTGCGCCGTGATTGGGCCATCATTGCTTCCGTGGGAAGCTCTGCCTTCAGTTGGAGGGTCCTCACCCAATTCTCCCGCTCGCGGAACTCGAGCGCGGAATCCTCATTCCAGTCCGACTCATTGGATTGGGTGTACCAGGGGTCGGGAGCTTTCTTCGGAGGTCCGATCTCGTTGTGATATGGATTGGGGAAAGAGGTCTGTGGGTCAACCCTTCCTCGGAAGGGATCGTTGCTGTAGTGGAACGCGTTCCCGATGGCCCGGAAATGCATCTCCGAGCCTTCGAGGAGATTCTTCATCGCGACCACATGGTCCGTCTCCGGCGCGAACGACCGATCCTGCGTGAGGATGCACCAGGACGCCCGAGGCCTTCCGTCCTCGAGCTCCAGAACCGTGGTCCAGCGACGCACCATGTACGTCCGCTTCGTCACATTCCCGAGCGCCGGGAACATGCCTGAAAGGCAGTAGAACGAAAACCGCTTCTCGTCGGACATCGACGCAAGAAGTCCCATTGCCCGACGCTCAGGATCCGGGACCTGACCGGCCTGGAGCGCCGCCCAGTAGTCGAGCTGCTTGTCTTTGCCCCAGAGAATGCTCATTTGAAGTTGATGTCGATCTTTCGAGGTACTCCCATCAGGACGCCCTTGCACTTCTCGCAGTACCAGGCTTCGCCCATCCGATTGCCATTTTCATCCCGAGGGCGAGGATCGGGAGTCGCGTCTCCAGGACGCCATTCCCGCATCTCCTGAGGGAACTTGCAGCCCCAGCAGTATTGCATCTCTAGAATTTCCAGTTCTTGTTTCGCCAATCCTGGGCGATGGCGCCCACGATGTTTTGCAACTCCGGATGAAGAGGATTCATCCAGCGATCATCACCGACGTCGACGAGAAGCAGCTTCTCTCTAGACTTGATGAACTTGTCGGCAAACTTGGGTTGCATCACGACGATGTAATCCGCCCACGCTGAGAAGTAGTCCAGGCTTTCCTGAGAGCATTTGGAATAGGAAACCGGAACGGCTTCCTGCCCGAAATTGTATTTGAGCGTGAAGGCCATTCCGACGCTGCGGACGTTGCCGCCTTCGCACACCGTCAGGAATTTCATGGATGGTTTTCCACGTTTGCAATGAGCATTTCATCCACGGTCTCGAAGACCAAGTCTACGACCGCCTGGTTGGCCATCAGCTTCTTCGGGTCGTACATATGGAGACGTTCCGCAATCCGCATCATCTGAGTGCAGTTGCCGTGCTTCTCGCTGAAGATGAGCGCGCCGGCGCAATGCCTGGAGGACATCGCCTCCACCAGTTCCCCATCCCGATCCACCGTCGTCTTGTGGCAGGCGAAGGTCTTGCCCTGGTCGGAGAGGATGTCCCGGCAGATCTGCTTTACCCGGGCCTTCTTGAGCCGGATCCCGCCCTTCTTCAGGAAGGGGCAGTTCGAGCACGGGACGTGCAGATCGTAATGCACTTTAAGCAGGAGGCAGATCGACGGATTTCTCGGTCAGATGCTTCCTCATCATCTTAGCCGCTTCCTTCGCGCCTTCCGGATCCGCGATCGCCGCCTCCAGATGCTGGAGGGCGACGGTGCCGATCTGCAGGTCGATCATCTTGCCAAGCTTGACCGACCGCTCGCCCATTTTATGGGCAATCGGCGTCATGAACTGGGGAAAGAGGCCCAGCAAAGGCCGAAGGGGATCGTCCTCCTTCATGCCTTTTGCCAGGAACTTGTCGTAGGAGAAGAAAAGGTTCATGGTTTAACCGCCGCCCACTTTGGCATGCGAGTTGACAGCCTGCTTCTTGTCCTCTTCCTTGGCCTTGAATTCGCCGATGGTGATGACCTTCCAGGTGCCGTCCTCCTGGGCCTCGGAGACGACGCGGTTCTTATTCTTGACCTCTTCCTCGACGGTCTCGAGGGCGAGAGACTCGACCATCTGATGGCTGCCCTTGAGGACGACCTTGCCCTTCTTCTCCATCAGGATGTCCATGAGATCGCTGACGGGCTTCGTTTCCTTCTCCTTGTCCTTGTCCTTGTCCTCTTTCTCGACGCCGATCACTTCCTTCGCCTTCTCGACGAGAGCCTTCAGGGCTCCGTCTTCCTCCACCGTGTGGAGCGTCATCCCCTTCTTCTTCGCCTTCTCCACGAGCTGGGCGATCATGCCGCGTTCCTCGGGCGTCGTCTTCTTGTAGGTGATCGTGATCCGCTCTCCCGCGAACTCGGCTTCCGCGTGACCGAATACTCCGGCTTCCGTCAGCGTCAGATTCATAGCCCTCTCCTATGGTTGTTCGATCCAGAACGGTTCCCTTGGTTCATCACTGCTTTCCCACATAATTACCCCAGGATCTCGGTATTGTCGACGCGCGGGGCGCCGGGAATCGGTTCCGCGGCCGCCACCGGGTAGACGTTGTTTTGATACATTCCCTGTCCACCGGCAATGTGGGGAACGGCAGCGAAAGCGGCGTCTCGCGCCGGCGTCTTCGTCTCATCCTTCTTGAGAAGAGGGTTCGGCGGAAACTCCGTGTCCGTCGACAGATAGTCGAGCACCGCCTTCATGCGAAGGCGGATCGCCACCCGGTCGTTGACGTTCTTCTTTTCGATGAACTGCTTCGTAAGATGCGCCATTTCATCAGGCGCGATCCCCGTGATGTCCGCCATGGTTATCTCCTTCCCTCGAGTACCTGAGTCATCCCGTCGATCATGGCCTTGGCCTGGATCTGGCCTGCCTTCATGGCCGTCTGGTCGTTGTAGAAGCGGTCAAAGATCGCGGCAGCGATCGTGACCTGCAGATTTTTGCTTTGTTCCGTCGGATCGCTACCGTGACGATGCGTAATGATTCGCGCAGCAGCGCCCATGCACTTTAAGAAGACCTTCTCGTAGACTTCGATGTTCAGGTCTTCCTGGGTCTTCTTGGGTGATGGAGTTACTACCGGAGCCAGGAGAACTTCTACGCGAGCTGCGGGAAGAGCAAGTGAAGCTTCGGGGCCTGCAGGCGTCTCTGGCATTCTTACCTCGTTACGGGCTGAAGTATACCGTGGTTTACCTTACGATGTCAACTCAAGCAATCAACAGAGACTTTACGGCCTTCATGCAGGAATCCGTGTAGCCTGGATCCATTTCGATGAAGCCCTTCGACTCCCGATGGGCCAACGCGAACGGGCAATGTGTCGCCGCGATGACCTGGAAGCGCTTGGCGATGTTCGGAACCGCGATCGTCCAGAAGTCTTTCTGGAGCGGGATCGACATCGACTGATCCACTTCATCAAGCAGGAGCGTCGAAGGGCCGTCCAGAGTCCGCGACTTCACATACTTCACGAACTTGTCCATCGCCCTTTGCCAAAGGTCGTTGACGCTGGAATGATTCTTCGGCTTTTTGGTGAGATCCGGAATGTTCTTCAGGACGTCTGCCAGTCGATTGAGGCGGATGATCCGCTCCTGTCCACTCGACACCTTGGCCATCATCTCGCCAACGATCATGCCGAAGTCCATGAGTCCGTCCTGGGAATCATCGAGCGTCGCGCCGCCAGGCGATCCCGTCTTGGGCGACATCAGGAAGGAGGCTGTCCCGTCCCAGCCCACTTGGGCCTTGACCTGGGCCGGCGCATTCTTCGAGAAGGCCTCCGGATATTCGTGATCCGTGGAATAGAGCGGATCGACGAAAGTAGACCAGCCAGCCCTGGTACCGGAATAGGCGCCCAGGATATTGATCAACGTGGTCTTCCCGCAGCCGTTTGGCCCGAAGAGGATGTTGATGCCCTTCTGGAACTCAAAGGTCTTCCGGCCTATCCCCGGCAATTGGACTGGGAACCCATTCATGACGGTTACGCTGTGGATCATGAGACTTCCTAACAGATTCGAGCGTGAGGATTCGTTTTGAAGCTCTCCATGTTCCACGCGACGATGACGCTGTCGATCATATTGACGACTTCATGCGCAGTCGCCGCGAGCGACTGAATGCCGCAGCCACGATCCGGTTCGTCCTCAGCGCCGATCAGGGTTACCTGGGCGGTGCCGTTGTGGACGTCTTGTGAGAAGGTGACCAGGATACGGCCGGCGATGCTTCCGGCGATTACTTTGACTCCGGCGATCTGGGCCTGATGATAACGATCCTCCGAAGCCCGGAGATAGGCCTTCAACTCCTTCCATCTCGAAGGCCATTCTTCGCCTCTGATCCAGCCGCCTTGGGAGAAACGCGAAGCGGCATCCTTGACCGTAGACACGATCATCGCCATGTCTATGAAGGAGAGTGTCGTGAGCTCGGTATCATAGGGATTCATTTCTTCTTCTTTCTCACGATCCGGCAGACGCCGCCGGAGCATTCGATCTCTGGGCCTTTCTTCGGCACAATGCTGACTGCGGCCTTCTTCTTGGCCATATCATTGATCTTCGGATCGTTGCCTGTCTTCGCGGCATCGAAGAGATCGTTGCGCTGCCGGAAGACCTGGTTCCCGAGCTTCGCGACTTCGTCGATATGCGCGAGCGTCTTCGCCGTGCCGCGGCTGAGATCCTGGGCATCACGCCTGACCCGTTCCTCCTTCAGATCCCGGAGGACATTGGTCTTGATGACCGGCTTTACGACGGGCCTTGGCTGCTTCCCCGGGACTGGCTTGCCTCTTCCTTCACCCATTCCAGTAACTCCTTTATCAATAAAGTTCAGGGTATTGCTTTCAAGCAGCAGAGGACTTCTCCCCAGGAAAAGACCGGCATTACCGGCCCAACCAGAGGTCCTGCACGCCTCATTTCCTCAAGGCTCGGATTGAAAAGAATTCGGTGCGGCACGATGTCATACATGTATCCCAGAACCTCGAGCTTGTCGTCGATGAAGTGGGTCAGGCCCAGTTTTTGAGCGATCGGCGCCTTGTCCGCGCGCTGCCGGCAGAAGTGAACCTTGTCCTCGGACATCCCAGTCTGCTCGTAGAAGCCGTTGTGCTTCAGCCATTCACGGCTCTTCCGTTCGATGTTCGCGCCGCACTTCGAGATGATGTAAGTTTCATTCGGGAACAATTCCTTGTTGATCTTGGAGATTACTTGCATGGCGCCGTCGACCGCGTGGGCATTCAGATAGTTCGCCCCGAACAAGGAGGTATCCGAATTGTCGTTCCGGGCCCGGTCGATGATGACGCCGCCGATGTCGATGCCGATCTTGTTCACTTCACGTCCCTTTTCTTGGTAGCTTCCACCGAAATCACGAACACATCCCCCTTGTCGTTAAGCTCGAGGCCTAACATGTCGCCGGGATAGAGCATGTAACGGTAAGGACTGCCCTTCTTGGCAAATCGCCCGACATCCCATCTCCGATCCGGCTTCCTGCCCGTCATCTCGACGAACGTCTCTTTCGTGACGAGAAGGCAGAAGCACTCCAGATCGCCGGACGGGATTCCTTCGAAGATCATTCCGCAGCCTCTTCCACGATCTCTTTAGCGTCCACGTTGACGGTCGGCTCCACGATCCCCTGGATCGAAGCATTCGGGAAATGCTTGAGCACAATCAGCGTGTTCTCCAACACCTCGGGGGTGTTCATCATCTTGCCCATCTCGGACATCTTGGTCACACAGCCCGGCCCGGTTCCCACGACGATCACGTCGAGCTCAGGATGCTGGACCTTGGTCGAGAGGCCCGTGGCATCCCACTCCGAAGCCCTCATCGCCGTCCACATGCCGAAAGGGCCCTCATCCAAGGGGCGGTCGTCTTCGATCGCCAGAATGATCCAGTGCAATCTGGCGATGCAGAATTTCTTCTGAGGCTGGCAGTCGCATTCATTGAGCGACCAGCCGGCGGGACACCGGTTCTCCGGATTCTTCCAGAGCTGGCCCAGAATTGCTGCGCCTTTTTTCAGGCGCTCAGCATGCGGAAGCTGCGGTTTTGTCGTCATTGCTTACCTTTACAAGTTCGCCCATGCACCCGGCATAGAACGGACACCATCCTGGCTTGCAGAGCCAAGTGCTTGGATTCGCGATATAGATCCCGTGATGAATCGTCTCCCAGACCTGGGCCGCCACCTTCACGAAATACTCCCGATGCTTCTGACCCATAGTGAAGGGAATGCGCTCTACATGAGGGTCATTGTTCTCTCCTCGGACGAGGAAAATCTTCTCGCACTTGAGCTCTTGCTCGCCGACCACGGGCCATGCCCAAAGGCTGTAGGCGGCGAACTGGAGCCAGGTGCTTTTCGCCCGGTTCGAGACCTTCTTGCCCGTCGACTTCCAGTCCATCAGGACGCCCGAGGCGTCCAGCATGTCCACGTATCCGATGATCGGGCACAGACCGACCTTCGTACGGACCTCGAGATCAATCCGCTGCTCGACGACCGGAGCATTGCCGATCATCCAGGGCCTGACCGTAGGAAGCACCTGTTCCCTGGCGATTCTGATCAAGGGCCGATAGGTCCGACGCAATTCTTCGATAGGATCGTCGGCCTCTTCCTTCCAGCCGACAAACCAGGGCTTTTCTTCCTGCTCCTTCTGCTCTTTTTCCCAAGCCGGCTCGAAGCGATCGTCCATGGTCTTCCAGTCGGGATAGACGCCTCTCTTGGCATACTCCCGGAGTGCATCTTCGATGACGTGGTGGACGACGACGCCGGCGTGAGCCTTCCAGCTCCTGGGCTCGGGAATCTTGTGGATGTATTGGAGCTCGAAGTTCTTCGGACAAAGGAGAATCTTCTCGATCTTCGAGACCGAGAGATTCTTCATGGGACTAGGAGCGGCGATATCGAACATTTAGTCGATGCTTTTTTCCATCACGATCGGCAGACGGCCGCGCTTTTCCGATTCGCTTTCCGCCAGGTCAATAGCCCTGCTTTCTGTGAACTCGAACTGCCCGAGCTGCTCTTCCTTCCCATCGGGATGAATCAAGTAGATGATCCATCCCGCGCACCCTGTGTCGCAGCCGAAATACGCAGCCGCTCCCTGGATCCGCGGAGCAGGAGGTTCTCCGGATAGGAGTCTCCATTCCTGCTGGATCTTGATCCAAGATCCGTCATACAGATCCGGCTTCACGGTTCGAATACCTCGATCGACATCTCCATGTCGCCCAGACTCGCCTGGATCATCGGCTTCACCTTGGCCCATTCCAGACTCCCAAGGCCGCAGCCAAGCGCCGGAAGGGCGAGCGAAAGAACCGCCCATTCGTCGAGCTTCGTCCGAAGTGCGGCCAATCCCTTCTCGATGTACTCGTACTGAGAAGGCTTCCGCCAGTCGTCCTTCGTCGGGAAGTTCACCACCCACTTCTCCTTCCCTTTCCAGATCGTGGGTGCGCCGATCGCCAGCCGCTTGTCCAAAAGATCGTTCGTATAGGCTTCAAAGAGCCCCGGAAACCTGTTCTTGAATTCCAAGGCCAAGCCCTTTCCCATCGCCCCTCTCAGATTGACCGTGTTGACGATGGTCTGGGCATTCGCCTGGAAGATATTTCCCTTCAGATATCTGATCATGGCGTCTGAAGATACTCGTTCTACTTTGCATCTGCAAGGTCAGGCTCTTTCTTCCATTCCTTGGTGCGCCACCGGATCCCCGGGATCTTTCCCGTCTTGTCCTTGATCTTGTGGTAGCAGCTCCCGCAAAGCCGGTATCCCCAATCCAGAAACCGATACTTGCGGCAGCGGCCGCAGACGATCATCCGGTCCCAGGCCATGGCCGTCAGGAGCCGAAGAAGGCTCATTTCGCACCGATCCTATAGGCATCCCCGGATAAGTGCCGCGCGTATTCCGCAGCCGTCTTCCACTGGCGCTTGCACTTCCGGCATTGGACAAGATAGGGCTTCTTGCCTTCGATTTTCTCCACGAAGATGACGTCGGACGACGTCCCCCAAGTCGTCACCCGCTGCATCGAGATCGAATCACAGTGCGGACATCTTCCTGGACCGCCGATCACGAGCTTGCTGTTCCGGCTCCGCTTCTCGAGCGGATCCAGGACCAACCGGATGTAGCAATGCCCGCATTTATCGCCGTACACGGCCTGATGACCGCATTTGCAATTCCTAGGTTTCGGAGGATCTGGGATCCTGCACATAGCTAAAACAGAATATCCCCGGAAGACGCCATCAATTCGTCGTACTTGAAGTGGTTTCCGTGCTCGAGGCAATCCTTGATATTCACCATCGGGCCCGAGAAGCCCAGGTGGCTGCTCTTCCATTTCAAGATCACGTACTGAGGCACGTTCTCTCGAAGGCTGACGAAATCGACGCCGAACGGGGTGATCGACCACATGCCGCTGGTCTTCTTGAAGCGGTCGTTGTTCGGCGCTTCTTCGACAAGGCCCCAGGAGGACAGGACGCCGAATTCGCCGCGGGCCTTTTCCTTGTCGAACTGTTTCACATGGAAGAATTTCTGCTGATTCATGGATGCGCTGGTCAGGCGATAGAGTCGAACGAGACTGCGCGCCATCGACCGGGACAGTCGACGATGGTAGACCTTCAGAAAACGTCCGCAGGTCGGGCAATCCTGGCCTTCATCGCGGATCGGATCCTGCCACCAGGGATAATCCCGAAAGACCCCGGTCGGGACGCCCATCGACGCTGTGAGGTCCATCAGCGCCTCATCTTCCTGTAAATCAGAGCCTCGGCAACGATAGCGCCCGTCGCGAAGACTAGGCCATAAAACACCACGAGGTCGATCGCGAAGTGTCTCCAGTTCTGCTCTCGTGCCTTCGCGAAGATCTCGAATACCGTAGTAACTTGCAGCACGATTAGCAGGATTGCTCCCATGACCACCATCGGACGATTCGGCTTGATCACCACACCACCAGCTTTCCATCGTCGCGCAGCGTGAACGTCGTTTCCTTCACGTCGAAGTGGACCATGATGTCGTAGATCTCGTCGAACTTCAGATCCGAGGTATATTCCGGCCTGACGGATCTATAAGCAATCCCGTCCTCCCGAAAGACCAGGTTGTTCGGCCCGACCACGATCCGACGGAGATTCTCCAAGTTCTTGTACATGGCCCGCTGGCTGATCTCCGGTTCCTTGTCGTTCCATTCGAAGAAGACGTGCTCCGGATCCATCTTGACCGCGACCGCCGAATAGCGCCGGCGAAGGACATTCCCGCACACGATGTACACGCACTTGTCCTGGAACTCATCCCAGACCTTCTGGGCGGCTTCCCGGGTTCCGTGATGGATGAAGGGAAGGCTGATCGCCTGCGTGGAACCTTCCCTCGTGTCAGCCCTCATGCCCCACGTCTTCCCTGCGCTTTGAAATCCCGCGATCGCCTTCATGATCTCCGCCTGGTTGAAGCAGACGACATACGGCAGCACGTAGTCCTTGCCGAAGGTCTCTTCAATCCACTTCAAGCGGGCGACTTTCTTCAAGCGGCTCCCTCTACGGGGCTCACCTCGATGATGTCGTTCTCGGTGATGCAGTCGGTTTTGAAATAAACCTCGAGCGCGGCGACCGCTGGTTCTTCTCCCTTCACGCCCGTAGCCTTTGCTACGTCGCACTCGCGATTGAACCATTCGATGGCATTCCGGAGTTTCCGGACCGCCTCTTTCGCACTCTTCGCCCGCATCGTGGCGCAGAAGCCGATAGGGCCGTTCTGCGAGTCGCCCAGGCTGAACAGATACTCCTTCTCCATCGACATCAACTAAATTCTCCAACGATCAGATCCCAGGTCCCCTCGCCGTGACCGATGCAGCGGCGGTTGTCGACACTCGCGCGCACGAGCCCATTGGGGCCCTTTTCCGAATAATTCTTCTCGTGGAAGTCATCCCACGAAGCGTACATGGAAGGAACCTTGTTCCAGTCTCTTCCGATGCCCTGGCGGTCACGGATGACTTCCAGCATCATCTGTGAGGAGATCTCTCGACCGTATTCGTCTTCGACATGATTCTTCTTGTCGTGGAAGAGTGGGATCCAGTCGGCAAGATCTTTGATGCCGTCCTCGGGATAGACGTGGAGCGCGAAGGCCCAGCCCGCGCTCGACTTTCCGATGTGCTTCTTCTCGTCACTGCGGCCACAGTGAGAGCAGCGGTTCGGACAGAGGTAGTAGTTCGTTCCCATGGCTTATAGTTTCAGACGTTTAAATACGAAAATCACTCCCGGCTCATAGATGCTGCAGGCCACTTGGCCTGCCGCCGGCGAGAGCTGGACGAGTTCCCAGCCCTCTTCGCCGCGGGCGTTGAGAAACGCCTGGACATGATCGATAGGACTCATCGCATTCGTTTTGACGATCCCGATGCCTTGGCCTTGATAGTACCTCGACACGCCTTCGACCAAGTACTCCCACTTAGGCATCAGATTCCCCTCTCAGCCAGTCGGCCTTCGATCTGGCCGAGGCGATTCTGAAGATCCTGCTGAGTCTTCTGGGTATGGTCCGCGAAGGGACGAATGCCCATGGTCGATTCAAACATCGTCTGCATGCTGCTCGCCATCCACTGCACCATTGCCTCGTGGACCGTCTTGGGGAAGGTCTCCTTGATGATCGCGATGACCTCATCCTTCATGGCTTGGATCTTCGGATCGCTCTCAATGGTCTTCTTGACTTCGGCCTTGTAGGTCTCCATCACCCCTTCGGTGATCGTCTTGATCATGATCTCCTTAGTGGACTTGAAGTCGCGCATCTTGTCGCGGAAATCGTACCCGCCACGGATCTGCTGTTCCGTCTCCTTCTCCCGGTAGGACGGAGTGGTGGCCTGGATATGAGCGATCACTTCGCGCTCCTTCGTCAGGCGCTCGAAGTCATAGGGCTCCTTGAGCCATTTCTCCATGGTCTGCCGAGCGACATCCACCTTCTGCTCGGGCGTCAGGTTGTTGAGGATCTCGACCACGGACTTCGAGAGTTCACCGGGATTCACGTCCAGTTCGATCTTCATAAGTCCCCTTTTACTTGCTGCTGATGGTAAAGGCCGGTTCTGAGGGCATCTTGCTCTTGTCTTCCGGTTCCGTCGTATATTCCATGACCGTGAAGCCGCAAATGATCTGGAAGGGAGGATGCTTGAGATCCGCCGGGGCCTGGATCTCCATCCTCACGATCATCTTGTTCTGAACGAAGATGCCCAAGCGCTTCGCCGGATCCGCAGTCATCTCCTTCTGATTCAGCGCGACCGCCAGGCAGATGTGCTTATGGCCCATGGGATTGATGACCGGAGACCAGCCACGAACGCCGCCTCCGTCCTTGGCGATCAGATAATCGTCAATCGGCGATTTGTTGATGACGGGAGAGTCGTCGAACTTGCACTGGATCGTGCAACGTCGGAGCTGCTCGAAGACTTCATCGGTGGTATTCGCGTGGACCCTGATCCACGGCCGAACGACCATGAAGGCGTTGTTCTGACCGCAGGATGCGCGCAGGAAGAACGTTTCGACGCCTTCCGCCAAGCTATTTTCAGGAACGTCGTACGAAGATTTCCAATCCGGTTTGAGGAATCGCCTGACGCCGTATGCGACATCCTTGACCTGATCGATCAGCCCGGCATAGTCCGGGAAATCGAACTCGTCGGGATGCGACAGGTTCGTGCGAAGGCGGTCGAGAAGCCAGCGGACTTCCTCTCTCGAGATGTCCTTGCCCTGCTCCACGACATGAGCCAGGAACGCCAGCTTCTTCCGATCTTCGTCTGTCAGCATGCTACCGCCGCGGTAAATATCCTAGTGCAGCTCCGAGAATAATGCCGAGAGAAATCAGAGATGCTACGAGCACGTAGAAAACCATGCTTGTCAGCCGGAAGGCGTATTTTGTGGGCGGCTCTTCCGGCTTGGCATTCTTGATCGCCTGAAGGCCATAGACCGAACAGGCCGGGCAAGCCACCGCGAGACTGATTTCCCTGTCGGAACTAAGACAGTATCGAACGCGTTCCGAAGGAAAATACTCCGGCTTGGGCATCATTCCGGTCTCGGGATTCTGGTCCGCGGGCACGATCGTCAGCACGCTCCAGCCCTTGGGAAGCCCCCTCTGCGAGTCTTCTGCAATCAAGACCTCGTTGTGCTTGCAGAAATCGCAGACGTAGGTCGTCCGGACTTCCCTGCTCTGCTTAACACCCAAGGACGACCTCCTTCTCGACGGCGATTTCGCCCAAGCCGTCCGAGGCCGGTTCGACGCTGAAGGTTGCGAAGTCGGCCGCGTAGCGGCTCTTCTTGAGTTCCGCGAGTGCCTGGACGAAGACCGCCCGGATCTCGGCATCCGCCGGCGCGCAGGCGCGCATCCGGAGCATGCGCTTCCACTGGCCTACCGAAGCGCTGAAGACCAGCTCCGTCAGGAGCGCATTCCCGAGATAGCCTCTGGCGGCGCCGCGGGCCTGCTTCCGCGCCGTGAACTTGTCCACGCCCTTTTCGATAAGCCAGGGCTGGAGAGTTTCGACCACCTCAGCATAGACCTTCCGGGCCAGATTTTTTACCGACCACAGGCGATCGATCCAGTTTGCCGCATCGCGAACGGAGAGGGTCTTCGCCAGATGCTGGTCGTATTCCTGGACGAGCGGATGGTCGATCCACTCGGATTCATTCTCCTGGACGAAGCGGGTGCTACGCTGGCTGATCCCGGTGCGATCGCCGTGCCGGACGAGCTCATGGCTGAAGCCGCGGCTGCCGACCATGAACATCGAGACCCACTTCTCCTCGTCGGTCTCGGGCTCCACGGTCGCGCTCACGGACTTGTAGAACCGGATGTTTTGATCGCTGCGACCGCGAGGAGGAACCATCATGGGATAGGCTTGCTCGGCATGGAACGAGAGCAGATCCCCAACGCAGAAGGTGGTAACTTCTCCGACCTTGTCGTCGACTCTGATTTCGTCGCTCCAGGTGTTCCAGTCGAGGATATTCCGGGGATTGAAGGTCACCCGGAAGCCGTCTTCGAAGCGGTTCTCCACCCAGAGGCCGGGACGATTAAGGAAGACCAGAGGTTCGATCGGCTGCTTGACTTCGACGGTCATGTGCGCGTGCTCATAGACCGAGAGATGACCGACTTCCTTGATATGCTTGTGGTAGTCCGCCGACGAGCGGCCCGTGCCGACGCTGTCGTAGCAGACCCGGCCCGCGAGTTCGCTGAGTTGTTCTCGGACCAAGCCCTGGAGTTGATCCGCCCGAGGTGTTCCCATCTCGGATGGGATGACGATGTTGGTGCTGCCATCCCAGACGAGTTTCGAAGTGACTCCGTACTTACCCATGCTCTCCTTCCTTACGTTACGGGACCCTCTTACTCGGACTTAGAACATCTCCTCGCCGGTTTCGCCCTCAGGGGCCGACTCGGCCGGGGCTGCCTGGACTTCCGGCCCCTTCCAGAGGATGCTCTTGTCCGACAGTTTCACGATGTCGTTTCCCACGATCTCAGCCGTCTTCTTCGCGACGGCGTTGATCGCGTTGCCGACCTTCTTGATGTCGTCGTCCGACAGATCCCCGGGCGAGGGCTTCCCGGTGATGACCGCGAGCTTCTGCCGCGCGATCGCGCCGTCCTGGGTGTTGAAGACCATCTTGCAGACGGCATCCAGCTTCTGGACCATCACTTCCTTGCTCATCTTCGGCTTGGAGTCGGCGGGCGGGGCCGGAGGAGCCGCAGCCTTTTTCGGCTCTTCGGTCTTCTTGGGCTCCTCGACCTTCTTGGCCTCTTCCGGCTTCTTGACTTCTTCGGTTTTCTTGGGCTCCTCGGGCTTCTTCGCTTCCTCCTTCGGAGGCGTCGAAGGCGTTCCCCCCGAAGCGCCGGCAGGCGGCGTGACCGGCTTCGCAGTGTCCTTGGGCGGAGCCGTGTTTCCTTTCGGCGGAGCGGTGTTTCCCTTCGGCGGCGGCGGGGTGGTCACCTGACCGGTCGCCTTCGCGATCATGTTGGTGACCGCATCCTTGGGCATCAGCTTCAGCTTGCCGTTGCGCTCGGCCTTGGTGATGGCTTTCGTCGTGAACTCGGGATCCTCCACCATGTCGAAGTCGGTGCCGGAATCATCCTTGTACCGCTTGGTCTTCCGGCTCATGCGCTTGTGGCCGAAGGTCGAGTCGAGCGCGATCTCCTGACCCGTCGCCGGATTCACGAAGAAGCGCTGGACCTTGACCCAGACGTTGATGCATTCCGGATCGAGCGGGCAGATCTCGATCTTCGGTTCGCCTTGGACGCGGTAGACTTCGCCCTGTTTGGCGAACTCCCGGGCCGCCCAAAGGGCGCCTGCCGAGCTCAGGCCGTGCTTGCCGTTCACCTTGTAGGTGAACCCCGCAGTCACACGCTTCGCCATGGCCTCGATGATCTTCTTGTCGTCCGCCAGGTCGAATCTCTCGAGGAGTCCGCCGTTCGACGGGGCATCAGGCACGCTCAGCTCCTTGCTCGGATTTTCCGACATGTTCGTTTCCTCGTTTACCTTTTCGAGCTTCCGAAGAATACCCGTTTACCTATCATTACGTCAAGTTACTTTGCTTCCCCTCACGCCAGAGCCAGTCTTTTTCTTCGCGTTGATTTCGATGATGACCTTCACTTCTTCGCGACCCGTGTTGCACTGCACTCCGGATTCTTTCCCGGGAGCTACGTAGCGGTCGTCTTCATACCAGATTCCGTCTTCGATCGCACCGTATACGTTCTTCCAGTCGATGCGGGGTTCGTCCTTCCAGAAAACCTCGACGGATAGCTTCGGATTCATTTCCTTAAGGGCAGTGCCCATGTTCGGAGCTCCGGCTTCCATCGAGAGCAAGAGGACGTTCTTCTTGAACTGCCCGTAGGCCTTCGACCGGGCCCGCTCGTTGGGATGGAACATCGTTTTCCATGTGGTCTGTTTGTACCCCATGAGCGGGCCCGGGACGACGAACTCGATCTTCATGCTAGAACGGAGCGTCCGGATCTCCGATGCCGGCACTCGCGGATTCGCCGGCGCCGCCGTCGCTTTCGGGCTTCGCGCCGAGGAACTGAATGTTGTCGGCGACGACCTTGACCTTGCTCCGTTTCTGTCCTTCCTGGCTCTCCCAGCGATCCTGCTGGAGCCGGCCGCAGACGAGGACCTGGCGGCCCTTCTTGCAATACTGCATCACGAGCTCGCCCGTCTTGTTCCACGCTTCGCAGTCGAAGAATGACACCTCTTCCTTCGCCTGGCCGTCCGAGCCCTTCGACTTCCGGTTCACCGCGATCGAGAAACCCACGATCGTGTGGCTCCCGGCCGCCCGGCTCTCGGGATCCTTCGTCAGGTTCCCGATCAACCGCACTTCATTCAGAGTCGCCATGCTGATCCTCCTTCCTTTCACTCGTTGGTTCGTACAAGAACTGTATTATCCGTCTCAGGATATCGGTACTCTCGAGTCCAGTCGCCTATGAGTCGTTCACGCACGATCATCAGCTCATGCTGCATCCTGGTGGCGCCGACGAAGGCAACACGATGCTCATCATCGCCCGCTTTAGCGAGAGCCTTTGGAAAGGTTTCTGCCCAAAGCCAGACGCGCTTTGCCTGCCGACCTTTTGAAGCGTGAATCGTTCCGATCCGGGTCTTCGGGAGTTTCTCAAAATCGTATCGGGCCTGGTTCAACTTGTCGTAGTAGTCTCCAAAATTCAGGTCCACATCCCGACGATTCTTTTCCCGAATGGCTTTCATGAACCCTTCGGTAAAAAATGAGGACAGATCCCCGAAAGAAACTGTCTCATTTCCTTTTAAGGCCTCTGCCTTCTTTTTTACCCCGTGGAATACCAGCCTTCGTTTATCCACGGTCAAACTCGGAACTTTCTTCAGGAGATATTGAAGGCCGGTGGCCGTGATGGATTTGCCTTCTGAAAGATCTCGGAAGGCAAGATAAGCATTCAGTTCCGAGGCATTCTTGAAAGGATTCGACCCTCTTCTCTCGTTGTAAAACGGCACTCCTTCGTCCACGAGGCGATCCGCAATCTCGGAGCATCCCGCCACATGACGATGAAGAAGAAGATCTCCGTCCATCACTTCCGCAGGATCGAAGGAGAGTTTATTTCTGATGGGATTCTCGCGCCCTGCCAGGCCGATCACGTTTTTCGGCTGCCTTTCCTTGATCCGATCCGTGATCAACCCTGCATAGCGAACTCCATTGGGGCCGAAGCGATGCGTCTGCTCCAGAATTTTCACCTGAGTATCTGGATAGTTCCGATACTTGAGAAACTCGTGGGCGTTCGCTCCTTGAAAACTGAAAATCGCCTGATCATCATCCCCGCTGAAAAGGATGGTCTCGCAGCGGCCGAACCACAGTTTTTCAATAACTGCAAACTGAAGCGGACTCATGTCCTGGATTTCATCGATCACCGCCCTCTTCCATTTCGGCAGGACGATGAATCGCCTTCTCAGGACTTCCGCCAACATATCCGTAAAATCGAACTTCTGATCTTCTGCCTTGCCCTTTTCGTAAAGTGCCACGAAATGGGCATAGACTCCGGCAGAAAACCCAGGCCATTGATAATCCGTCGTCCCGGGATGAGGCTGTTTCTTGACGTAGTCCAGTTCTTCCACCGACCTTGAAAGAAGCCGCGACAGATCATACAGACTCTTGATCCTGGACCCTTCGGTTTGCGCATCGGGCTTCTCGAGCGTGGCCATGATGTGAGTCACGGCTTCACTAAAATCCTCAAGATCTCCGCCCTCTTCCTCATCCGCTACTTGGAACCCAACTTTCTTCGCCCATTCCTTCATCCACTTCGGATCGACGACGCTATCGCGGGTCAGTTCGAGGACGCGGAAACAAAGCGAATGGAGCGTCCTGAACCACCGATTATCCTGCTCGGTGAGGCCGAATCGTTTTGCCCCATCCTTGACTGCTGTTTTCATGAAACTTACGTAGGCAATCTCATCTAGAGAAATTCCTTCGTTCCTCCAAGCTTCCATCTGCCGGAGGTCGTACTCCGTCTTGCCGGTGCCTGGAGGACCAAAGACTAGAATGAGACCCATATCTTTAGTTCGCCACCTTTCCAGCCTTCTTCGCCTGGTCGCTGTTGACCAGGACATCCAGACTCACCCGTACTTCCTTGAACTGATGTCCGAGAAGAATATCATCCACGCCGTGCCGCTCCAGGATGTAGCGGTCCAGGCCGTTTCCCTCGGCAGGCTCGAACCAGACGACGGCCGTGGGCCACTGGCCCTGGGCGGTCCGGCTGAGAAAAGCATCCACCTTCCTCATGCGACCGTCACCTCGCGATGGGCTTCCTTCGAGATGACGCGGAGCTTCGCGTTCATCTTGTGGAAGTACCGCCACCGCTCCTCGAGCCCCTTGTCTTCGAGCTGCCGGCCACATGTCAGGTCGTTTCCTTCCGTTACTGGAGGGTTCGCTTCGTGGATCCACTCCTCGTCGTTGAAGCGGTCCGCGAGCGCCAGGAAAGTATCGGGTTCAGTATGGTCAATATAGGACACACTACGAGTCATCATTACTTTCCTCACCGGACAAAGAATCTCCTCGGCTGCGCCGAAGGCCTTCTCGCGCTCCGCGACGAGATGATCCATCACCGTCGAGCGAAGCGCATCAAGATACTCCTCCCAGTGCGTCGGCGTGCTCACGCATTTCTGGTAGCTGAAGTCCGTTTGCGTTCCGTCCTTCCTGAAAAGATAGAAGCAGCGGTTCTTGCCTCCATAATTCGTGTTCGTGAGGACCTTGAAATATTTGATTCCCGTTCCGATCTTATCGGCCGCTTCCTTGTGCCGGCGGATGAGCTGGCAGAGGAAGGAATGATGAGGCTCCTCGATCACGACGCCCTGCGGGATATCCGCGAGCAGTTTCTGGATGTGGGCCTTGAACTCCGCGCTGGTCGCGAAGAATTGCCCGTTGATCGAGACTGCTTTCCCCCTGCCCATCAGTCTCCATCCTCGATCGGAAAAGGGAACCTCTCCATCCTCCAGCTCGTGACGGGAGAGGACACGATGTAGAGCGGACCTTTCGACCTGGTCGCGCCGACGTAGGCTACGCGAAGTTCGGCGGGATCCTTCATGCATCTAGGAAGGACCTCATCCCAGAGAAAGACCGAGTCTGCATCGCGGCCCTTCGATCCATGAATCGTCGTGATCGTAATCTGCGGTTCGAGGTCGCCGCCCAGTTCCCAACCAGACTCCTCGAGGGCTTGGTAGTATGACGCGAACCGGACATCGGTGACGCTCCAGTCTCCAGCTCGTAGGGCATCCCAGAAGAATTCGGTGAAATGCTGGGATAGTTCCAACGGCGTGATGGTCTGATCGGGTTCCATATCCTCAAGCTTGGTCATCGAGCCGTGCTTCAGGAACTTGACCCGTTCGCCGTTGATCTCTTTCGACGACCGAATCACCTTCGTCATGGATTTGATGTCGCCGCCGTCCAGGATCTCCCCGCGGACAGCTTTCGAAATCGCCTTGAAGCCGGCGATCTCGATGCCTTTGCCGAGAGGATTCGCGCCGCGTTCTGCCCAGAAGGGAATGCCGTTCATGATGCAGTGCGCGGAGAGGGCGTTGCAGCCTTCTCGATGCCGATGGAGCCAGAACTTGCTGCCGTAGGCCTCGGTCGCCTCCTCCACGTCCCAGATCCTTTTGATCGTGTTGTTGATGGCCTTTGCCGGAACGATGTGTTTGGGTTCGCTGTCCGGAAGACCCTGCACGATCCGCTGGCCCAGGTCGATGATCTTCTGACCGAATCGATGGGTGGTCGGAAGATGGATCCGGCGGCTTCGATTCCGATACGACAGGAATGATGCGGCCGAGGATCCCTGGAAGGACATGATCGCCTGAAAGTCGTCTCCCGCGTAGTAGGCGACGCGGGCCCGATCGGACAGTTTGTCGACCACGAGCCACTGGAGCGGGGAGAGGTCCTGGGCCTCATCGATGAAGACCACCTTCCAGTCCGGAAGGTCGATCGGCCGGAGGAGGACCTGTTCGAGCATATCCACGAAGTCGAGAAGCTCGCCGCCCTTCCAGGCTTCGTAGCTTTCGACCACGTCGGCGTACCGGCTCCAGTCCATGTGGCCGAAGTACTGGAGGGCGGAGGGGGAAGGCTCCTTCCGGGCCCGGTCGAGATCGGCCACGCTTTCGGCCGTCAGGCGCGCGTGCTGATACATCCCGAGCAGCTTCGAAATCGCGCTCCCGGACTCCTCGCTCGAGCTCCGGACCCGTTCGATGGCCAGGATGATCTTGGCGATGTCCGCGGCCTCGTCCTCCTCCATCGCCAGTTCGTCGTTGATCTCGACGCCCATCCGTCCGCCGAACTCCCGGAGCTTGGCGCCGCTGACCACCTGACCCCGTCCGACCCGGAGGAGCTTGAAGCAGACCGAGTGGAGCGTCCGGAACCAGAGATGCCGGCGCTCATCCCCCGTCACCCCGGCCCGGACGGCGGCGTCGTTGGCGGCTTCCCGGGCAAACGTCGAGTAAAGGACCTGCTCCTTGGAACAGTAGCCGCTCTTGATGTACGTCGCGGCCATGTCCGTGCAGAACCTGGTCTTCCCGCACCCCGCCGAGGCCCAGACCGTGAAGATGTCTACCACTTCATCGTCCCGTATACACGTTACTCTTCCGTTTAAATTCAGTAACCAACCTAACGTCCAAAGCGATTAGAGGGTTAAAAAGGCGTTAGGTGGTGTTAGAGTTTGGGTCGTTTTCAGCGATCCAACCTCACAAGAACCTGTATATTTGATCATATTTTGAAGAATGTTAGAATGTTAGGCTGTTAGGTGGGTGGTGAACCATTACAGTAATCATTTTCCTATAAACTGTGTATAGGGGAGCGAAAATCACCGCCACAATCGACAGCCTGGACGAGAAGACCGGGAGTTCGGACGTCCCGTCGGTCGCCATCCGTGTTAGATTGTGTGTTAGGTTTCTCATAGACCTAACTGCCAAAATCCTCTGTTTCTGCGGTTCCTGGGCCCATTTCGAACAGCATGTCGCTTCCGGTGTGATCCTCCGGCTTGCTCGGCTCTACAGAGACGATGGAAGCAGGGGTAGGTCCGGAAACGGGCCCTTCAGGAAGGGCCTTAGGAGGCCCGCCAGCGGGTTCTACGGGCGCTGGATGACCGTTACCACCTCCGTGACCGTTTCCGTTCGTTAAATCCTTGCTCCAGACGTGATCCGTCCGTTTCCCTAGGCGTTTGGTGCCGCTAACCCACCCGGAACTCTTCAGGTAATGGATGACGTCCTGCTTTTTGGCATCACTCCACCGGTCCTTGAGGATCCTCATGACGATCGGCGTCTTGAAGACCACTTGGCCATCCTTGGTCCGGACCGCGCTGTGGTTGATCGAGATATCCGCGCTCTTGGAGTCGACGGCCGTCTCCTCGAGGAGGTTGATGATGATATCCATCTGGCCTTCGAAGGTACCCTCGGACGATTCAACCTCGACATCCTCGCGCTCGGCGGCCTGGTACATCTTGGCCCAGGTCGAGTCCTTCTGGAAGGGCAAATGACGGTCAAATTTAGCGAAAAAGGCCTTCGAGAAGTACTCGAACTTCCAGACCTGATCGAGCGAACACTTCAGGGTGTATTCGATGCCTTCCAGGATGATCGTCACCTCGTAGGTCGGCGGCTCCTGGTGGTACCGGCGAGATTTCTTGACCCGGAAATGCTCGTCCTCGAAGTTACGATCGACCTTAGCCGCGGCCGCGCGGGCGATCGAGGCAGGCTGCCACTTCGGCTGGGACCGGATGGCCGTCTGGCATTCCCGGATGACGCTTCCCAGATATTCTTCGGTCTTGTCCTCTTTTTCGTGGGCCTTTTTGGAGATCTTGTTGTTCCGATCCTTGAAGATCGCCGAGACGGCGTGCTCCGTGATGCCGGCCTGCAGGAGCAGGGTCGTGACCCAGCAGTCGGCTTCCGTTCGGGTCAATTTTCCTTCGGCTTTGAGCTGGCGGAATTTGCCCGGAGTCTCGATGCTCTTGACCATCTCGACATAGGCGTCATGGCCTTCCAGGATGATCTTCTTCCCGTAATCTGAAATTTGTAATTTGGAGATATCTGGGGCAGCCTCCTCCGGGCCAGCCGGAGAGGCAAGTTCCCTCTTCTCCGCGGGCACCCGGGCGAGGATCTTGGCGAAGGCCTCGAGGAAGAACGCGGCGTCTTGCTGCGCAGGGTACGCCAAGGCCTTAGACATCTCATCGAAATGGCGTCGTCCAGTTATCGGCTTGCCCTGCAAGTAGTTACGATAGGTACTTTCGACGTCCTTGAGACGATTTGCCGTCTCTCCGCCGACGGAATTCGAGGCGGCTTCGATGATCGCCTTGGCTTTGGCTTCGAGAACGCCGGCCCAGGCGAACATGCCCGAAATGTGAAGGGCAGATTCGTGCTTAAATCCGTGCCGCCAGATATTCGTAAGAGCCATCGCGAGCTCGGCGACGGAATCTTCCGAAAGATCAATCCAGGGAGCCCTTCTCCCCGGAGCGGGGCCGGTGGCAAGTTGGGTTTGGGCCGGAAGTTGATGCTCCTGGCCGCCCGGGAAGATTTTCTCGATGGGGAGAAGGTCCTCGAAGTCGTCCAGAAGATACCGGGAATCGGGCTTCCACCAAGTGATCTCGACCTTCCGCGGCGGATTGTACTTGATGTTCATGGACCCAGGAACCCGGAGGATCCGGGCGAGGTCCACGGACTGAGGATCGGCGCCGAAGAACTTGGCGAGGGCCTTGTTGATGGCCTTCACCCGCCAGAGATCGTCGCCTTCAGCAACCTCCTTCAGCAGCCAGTAGACCTGGATGCCACCGCCACTCTTGAGGATGACGGAGGGTTTGTGCGGGAAATCCTTCAAGGCCTTCCGGATGGTCGCTTCCGGGACGGTTTTCCCCTTGTGGCCCATCTCGGCGAAGTCGGCTTCCAGCCAGACGACCCAGGAGGATTGGGCATTGAGCTCCGTTCCCCGGTGCTCCATGACCGGCTTGCCCTGATGGTCCATTTTTCCGGTCGCGCGGGGCCATTTTTCCTTCCGGAGCAGGACGCCCATGTAGACGTTCGCGCTGCGGTTATGGGAAATCGCCGCAGCGGGGATCGCCTCGATGGAGTCGGGAACGCGGAAGGGGAAGGCCTTGACTCCGGTCTTCGAAATGGCTGTAAGTTCGGCCCACCCAGGAGTATCTCCCCAGATCAACCTGAAGAAATCAAGGGCGGACACGTTGTCCAGCGGGGGCATTCCGGCCTCTCTCAGGACGCGTTACATTACGTTACAGTGACACTGAACCCCAGGATCCGTGCCGCCGCGCCGCCGTCTTGCTGCGCGCTCGTAACCCGCAGGGAGCGTGGGCAAACGGCGACACGGGTCCTGAAGATCATCGAAGACATTTTCTCTTACTGTCTCCCCTGCGTTGCGTTGCGAGCGCGAAGCAAAGTCTAGCCGCGACATGCCGAAGATCAAGAACAAAGCAAGTTTTTATGATGAAAAAAATGGAATTCCTTTTAGTCGATACCATTACTTGGGACCCTTGTCGACGGCAGCCACAAACCACTTCGGAAGCAGCCATCCGCAGGTCTGCATGAACCGATCGAAGCCGGAATCCAGCACGAACGTATCGCAGAAATCGGCGTCGTGCCGGACGGTCCGGCCGTAGGACTGGCAGAGTTTCAGCGCCGCCTGCATCGGGAGATACGAGCCGTCGATCTTCATCCTGGCTTTCACGAATTTGTCTTCGGTGCCGGGCCACGGGACCTTCGCGATCATCTGGAAACGCGCCAGGTCGTCATGGAGATCGATCCCCTCATGGAAGCCGGATGCCAGGAGGATGCTGTCTGGCTTGGCCTCGTGGACGCGAAGCATGGCGTCCTTGTCCCGGTTCGTGAACATGTCGAGCGTGATGATCCGCGGGCTGTTCACGTTCTCCCGGATCAGCCGGCAGAGACGTTCGCTGTGACCGTGGATGATCCCTCGCTGCCCCGGGTAACGGTCCATGATCTCGGAGATTTTCCCATAGAGGCTGGGCAGCGTCGCCTCGAGGTTCTGCCAGCCCATGTTGCCGGCGTACTCCCGGAAAATGGGCCTGTTTTCCACTGGGAAAGTGGAGGGAATATCCACGAACTGCAGGTTCGCCTGGGGGATTCCGAGGTTTCTCGCCCAGGTCTTCGCGTCCAGGATCGTGGCCGAGAGAGCGAGCACCGTATCGGCCTTCGACCAGAGCATTTCCTTCGTGAAAGGCCGGATGAAAACGGGGCGGATCCGGAGCTTCCGGGTGCGCTCGCCGGGCTTCTCCCCTTCGATGAAATCCTCGGTGACGTCGATCACCCATTCGGTGAGGTCGAGATACCGCAGGAGGTCCTCGATCCTGGACAGGAGCTCCTTGAACTGGTCCGTTTCGCTGGCGCTGAGGCCTTGGGGGACGTCCTCGCTGACGCCGACGGAGTCCTTGTCCCCGACCGCCTTCTTGATGCGCGCGACGACGCGCTCTTTTTCCAGCCAGGCGAGGACTTCTTTGGTGTCTTTCAGGCCCAGATCTAGCTTGATATCGAGCAATCGGAGGAGCTTGTCTGAGAAAATGATTTGAACAAACCCTAGGAGAACGCTCTCGGTATTATGGGCTTCGTCGATGATGAGCAGTTCTCGTTTTCCGAAGCGGCCCAGCCTCTGCTGGAAGAGAAACGAGTGGAAATTGTAGAGCGTGATGGGGTTCTCCACGGCCTTGGCGAGCTGCCTCCAGTAGTCGCATTTATGGGCGTCGGGTGGCAGGTCGAAGGAGTTCGCGGCTTCAACGGATCCGTACTTCAGACACTCCTGGATCAGGCCCTTTTTCTTCGAGTTTCGGCAGTAGCCCCGGGAGGCGTCTTTATACTTGATGGGGTCGTAGCTGCAGGGGTAGTTTGCGCGGCCCTTGATGGGTTCGACCATGGGAGACGCGAACTCGTTCGCGTACTGGGACATCAGGATCTTCTGGGCCGTGATCAGGTGAGTTTTCCCGCCGCGGGCTTCCATCTCCCGGGCGTGCGCGATCGCCACATAGCTCTTCCCGCTTCCGACGGGCGCCTGGATCGCGATGAAATTCTTGCCCTCGTGGAGAGCCTTTTCGGTGGCCTCAATGGCGTGGATCTGCTCGGGCCTGGGACTCTTCCCCTCAGGGAAGAAATCAAGCGCGGACCTCTCTCCAAAAGCTTCAGACACGGCCGGAGTATAACGCGGAGAATTGGGGAGCGCCATCAAATCTTGACGCGACTGGTAAACGCGCTATACTCTTGCGCGTGGAGAACAAGCTGACGTTGGCTGAAGCCTGGTCACGGTAGGGGGAATGATGGCGCCTCAGTGGGGATCTGCAGAGACCTACGAATGCCTGCGCTGTGACACCACCCAAAAAGAACCCAAGAGATCCAAGAGATCCCAGGGAGCGATCGTCCGCTGCCGTGGCTGCGGTCAGGCGGTTTATCTTGTGACCGAAAAAGCGCCTCCGGCGGAGCCCAAAGCCAAGGTCTGCAAGACCTGCGGGACCAAGCTCCGAGCGTCCAACAATCGGGAGCAGTGCAGCGTGTGTTGGGGGACCCGATGATCACCTTTCTGAACAGCCCGGAAGACATGAAATGGCTCAGAGACGTGCACATTCCAGACCTGCCCTCGGAATATGAAGCCGCCGTAGTCCACGGTAATGAGGACTCTCCGTCCAAAATAGAAGCGTACAGATCACCAAATCCAGCTATTCAGGAAACACCCCAAATCTTCGTCGCTGATCAGGATGGTGTCCTCAAACTCCAAACTTGAAGTTTGGGTATCTGGAATAAGATGGACAACTCCGCCGCCTTCCGCAGATCAAGATGGGGTTGTCCCACAAAAAAACGCCAAAAATCAAGAGTCCATCCCATCCGGATAGATTGGCCTCTGCAAATCAACTCCTTCCGATCTGGCGATTTGGTCGTAGCCAGATCTTTCAAGGCCAAGGCCGTGGCGTCTTTTGACAGATTGGATGGCCATAGCCCAGGCGAGGAGCCGTCCTTGATGGATTCGATCGATCCTAGGGCCTATTCCGGCCTTCAGGCGGCCCGAGATCTGGATGCGGACCGGCTCGGGCAAGTCCAGATTGGAAGCTCAGAGTTCCTCGTCAGATCGAGGAGATCTATCAGGCCAGCGAAGGGTGTCTCCAGCGCCTGGTCAATCTGGCCCTCCCCTAGGGAGGAAGCAAATTTAAAGCCTCTACAGGCAGATTCCTATCTGCCCTATCTGGATACCATTTAAAGAGGGGTGAATTGTGGCGGCCGAAGCCAAAAAAGAGCCCTTTAAAAGAGTCCTTTCTGAGAACGTCGAGATCTATTACGGGTGGAAGGACGCGCACGTCGTGGTCAAGGCCAGATTGCCGATCCCGCTCAAACCTTGGTTCTCGAAGAAGGTCCCGGCAGATTTGGTCAAGGTCTTCAAGCAGACCTTCCGCGGCGCCGCAGATTACGGCGAAGGCAAATCCAGCCTGGCTCTTGTCGATCCGATCCAGATCGAGATCCAAGAGGACTGCAAGGTCAGATTTGGCTTCCAGGATAGGCACCTCGAGCTGTCGATGAAGCAATACGGAATCTGGATGAAGCTCAGCTTTACCTTCGAAGAGATCAAATTGGGGTTGCTGGCGTTGAATGAAGCGTCAGGCTGGGCAGAGCTCTCGAAGGACGTTCGGGATCTGCAGGGAGTCCCAGATTAAGGACGATCAGCCGGCAGCCAAAATCGTGGTCGATGATCGTGCTCGGCGCCATGACCAAGGGGAGAGAGTCTTGAGTCGGTTTTGAAGATCTGGTAGATTGAGACCATTACTGGAGAGGATTGAAGATGAAGATCACCAAGGAGTACCGGGAATTCGCGAATAAGACTCTCGAAGGATTCAAGGAACAGCTCCGGCAATCTGTGGCCTTTTCCTGCGCCTGCTGCCAGCAGCAGAAGCAGAAAGGCGAGGCTGCAGGAGCGCATCTCTTTAAGCCCGAGGATCCTGCGCTCTGGAAGGCGATGGAGGTCCCGGGTGGCCTGCACCGCGTCGGGGTCTATGCTATTTGCCTCGAATGCATGGATGCGTTCTCCGAGGACGTTATTCAGAAGAAGGTAATCGCCTATCTGGGCAGTCAGGGTCTATTTGGTGGTGGGCCGAAAACCTGATGGATCCGTACTCGGTATTAGGGCTTCCTCAATCTGCAAGTGCAGAAGAAATTCGGCGCTCATTTAGGAAGCTGGCTGCAAAATACCATCCAGATAGGAACCCTGGAGACCCAAATGCGGAAAAAGTCTTCAGGGAGGCTTCGAAGGCCTACGAACTTCTCACGAACCCGAGAAAGCATGCCTCGGATCATACTCAAAGGCCTCAACCGACGCCGGCACCGACTGTCGTGCCGGTCGTCATCCGCGGAGGCCGGAAAAAGCGCGGCGCGCGCCGCGGATACATGCCGCCAGGCCATCAACCGCGCCCCCATCCGCCGATAAACCCGGGCTCATCGGTTCCACTGAAGTCGGACGTCAAGCTCGGAGGCGTCCCACTCAAAGATCTCCCGCCTTGGATGCCGCGAGCTCCTCTTTTCGGGAATGATCCGCTGGACAGAGGCGGCCCGTCCTGATACAATAGGGCTGCGATCGGTTCCCCACCGATCGCGGAGTCAACCAGGTTTCCGCCCGGCGCCGGAGATGCCGTGGAGTTCTATCCTCGCGGGAACTGGATCGTAGGAACCCCCATCTGGGTCCTCGAAGATCAGGACGAGCAAGAACGCATCAGCATGATGCTCTGTCCGCACCCGCAATGGAAGGAGATCGCGCGGGCCCAGGAGACGAATCCTGAGGACGGGAAAACGTATCTCGTGGTCTCGGAGGAGTGCACCGTCTGCGGAGCCAAGCGCCTTAGACTGCTGCCGGCTGGATTCCCAGAGAACGAGCCGTTCGATTATTCGATCCCTGAAAAAGGACCGTGGTACGAACGGCTCTACAACCTGGGCAACTTCGTGATCCTGGTGAGGAGGTACAATAACAATCCCGAGGTTCCTCCTTCCTACATGACCAGGACCGAGACGCAAGCCGGAAATGTTCACACCGGAGTCGTCCAACTTGAGACTCTTCTTTTTTCGCCGGCCGCGCTCGAACAGATCGTCGACATGGAACGCATGATGAAGCTTGGGCCGAAGCGCTACGCGGGCTACCGCATCCTGAAGGAAGGCCGCAAGACGAAAGAAGACAAGGCGGATATCCAAGCGCACGCCGACGCGCTTGCAAAAGTCGTTCAGGACATTGGTCCGGAGTCGATCGCGGCCGCGCGGGCAATCTTCGAAGCCGAGATCGATCAGGAAGCTGCAGATCTTGAAGAGTACCAAATTCAAATGATGGAAAAGGAAGTCGCTGAGCGCAAGGCTCAGATTGAGAAGCGCCGGGCCGGCAAGAAGCCCAAATAAAAAATTTTCCAAATTACTGTTGACATGGCACATCTGAAGTGATACTTTCTGTGTGGCTTCCCCCCCCGGGGCGCCAAATGTTGTTGTAGGCGTTTTTCGAAGGCGTCGTAGGTTTTGGAAAAGTCGGGCCGCCCGCTCGACAAATCCGAGGGACCTCGATGCCTGATTCTGCCGCCGACGCGGCCGTTCAGCAACCCGGACAGACTCCGTCTGCTCCGAAGGTTCTCTCTCGCAAATCTTCAAAACCAAAAGCAGCTCCCGAGCACGTCGAACAAATCATCAGCCTGCATAAACAGGGCTACACAAATAAGCAGATCGCCGATCAATTTGGGATCAACGGTCAGAGTGTAAATGGCGTTATCGCGAGCGCGAAGCGTCAGGGTCTGCTTCCGCCGTCGGCTCCCGCCGCCAAGGGCGCCGTCGCGACCGCCTTGAACTCGGGCCTTCTCGGAAATCCAACCGTCGAGCCTACCCCCCAACTCGTGCCGGTCATGCCCCCCAGTCATAATGTGCAGGTGAATCCGCCCATGAACAACGGAATTCCGCAACATCATCAGCAGCCCGCGCCACTGTCGTCCTCATCGACCCAGGATGACTTCTCAGGCGGGAGGCCCGTTGTGGGCGCTTCCGGCGGATTTACGGGCGCAGGCCAGGTTGTGAAGTACACGGTCGAGCGCATCGCTCCTCCGGACGGGCTGCTCGGGACTCACTACGGGTCCTTCACAATCGAAGAGCTGGGTCAGAACTACGGCGAAGGCACCTATAAGGTGACCAAGCACGATCCTACCCAGAAATTCGCGGTCGAATTCATCCAGAAGATCGGGCCCAGCTACGGCCCGGCCCGCGCGACGCCGCATTCCTCGCAGCGCACGCAGGTTCCCGCCCGGCCCTTCTTCCAGCGCGCCTGGAACCCTCAGGCTCCACAGGCCGAGGGAGAGGAGACGGAACGTCCGGCCTTCCGGCCCATCTACCAGCGGCCTCCGGAGAACAACACCGCCTTCCTCGAGATCGCGCGGCAGCAGCAGGTCGGCAACACTTCGGCCATGGAAACGGCCCTCAACATGGTCCAGACGATGCATCAGACATCGCTGGCGAGCATCGAGAACGCCCGCAAGGGCGGCCCCGACAACGTGATGATCAATATCCTGCGCGAGCAGCAGGAGATCACCAACCGCCGCTGGGAAGAGGAGCGCAGAATCCAGGACCAGCGTCGGAAGGATGAAGAAGAAAAATTCCAGCGCCGGCAGGACGAAGAGCAGCGCCGCTGGGAGCGCGATCAGCAGGCCGAGCGCGATCGCCATCAGCGCGAACTGGAGCGCATCAGCCGGGAGACCGAAGCCCGGGAGAAACAGCTCCGGGTCGAAGCTGAGGAGCGCGAGAAGCGGGCGAACGAAGAGCGCCGCTTCCTCCTCGATCTCGAAGAGAAGAAAATCCAGCTTGTCCGCCAGGAAGCCGAGGCTTCCCAGCGTCGACTGGAAGCTGAACTCCAGCGTCTCCGGGAAGAGACCAAGGAGCGGACCGAGCAGGCCAACCGGATCGTCGCCGAGAACCAGGAAGCGACGACCCGGCATATCGAAGAGTCCCAGAAGCAGATCCAGGAGCAGCTAGACCGCGAGCGCGAGCAGCTTGAGCGCGAACACAAGCTCAAGGAGAAGTCCCTCGACAAGCAGCACGAGCTCGAGGGTCGCATGCTGGAGATCCAGAAGGCCAACATGGAGAACTCCGGCGGCGACCAGATCTTCAACACCATCAACACGGTCATCAAGGAAGTCTCCAAGGGCCTCGAGAAGGTCGTCGACCTCAAGAAGCTCGAGTCGATGACGCCGGAAGCCCAGATCGCCCACGTCGCCCGCGGCGCCCAGGCGCCGGCCGACGTTGCGCCTCCTCCTCAGCAGAGAGCGCAGCCTCAGCCCCAGCCCCAGGCGCAGCCTCAGCCTCAACCTCAACCGCAACCTCAGCCCGTCCAGGAAGAGGTTCCGGTCCAGCAGGCCGAGACTCCCGCTCCTGCGGCTCAGCAGGCACCGCAGAGCCCCGGCGAAGCGATCGTGGAGAACCGCATGGAATCAATGATCCGCGAGAGCCTGAAGAAGCCCTTCTTCCAGGAGGTCCTGAAGGAGTGGGCGCTGCACGTCGAGGATGCCGCGGAGACCAAGACGATCGACGCGACGACCTTCGCCAATCTCTATCTGGAGATGATGCGCGATCCGCGCAACGACGAGGCGCGGCAGGGCTGTGCGGCGTTCGCCACGTTCATGAAGCCCCGGAGCTGGAAGAAGCTCCTCGGGGTGCTGGCCGACGCGCTCGACGCGGAAACCCTCGCTACCTTCCAGCGGAAGGAAGCCGAAGAGTTCTACAAGCAGTTCAAGGCCATGGTCCTCGAGCAGATCACGGAGTACTGGGAGCAGTTCCTTGCCTCGCGTCAGCAGAGAAACGCGGGCGCCCAGGCTCCAGGCACCAACGGAACCTCCGCCCCTGCCGCTCCCGTAGAGCAGTCAGGAGCCACCCCGGCGCAGAACACGGATCAAACCGGCCAGGCGCCGTAATTCGGAGAGAGATGGGCGAGAGGTACTTCCAGCTCGGACGAGCGGACCAGCCACAGTCTGCCATGGGAACTCGTCGGCAGTCCTCTGTGAAGAGGATGTCCCAGAGCGCCCTCATGTCTCCGCCTCCCGAGACGGGTCAGGTCATCCGGACGGCTCTTCCCGATACCTTCGACGGCATCCGCTACGAGATCGGGAAGATGGTCAACTACGTCAAGCAGGCGGCCAAAGACCCCTTCATGATCGAGCACACCAACCGGATCGTGGACGGCTATTCCCAGGCCGCGGCTGCGATGAACGGGAACTCCCTCGCCGGCATCGACCCCCGGAGCCTCGCGATCGAGGCCCTCGAGGGCTGGTGCCGTCAGCATTACGCCTACGTCAACGATCCGCCGAACATCGAAGTGATCCAGACGCCCAAGCGGATGGTGAAGCAGACGATGATCCCGGCGGAAGTGACGCGGGACGTCATGGCACCGATCTTCGAAGCCCTGGTGGTCGCCATCGGGCCAAAAATCAACGAATACGAAGTCCCAGGCCTCACGGCGGGGGATTGCGATGAGGGCTCGACCCTCATGAACGCCCACTGTGCGGCCTGGGGGAACGGCACCAAGGAGATGTCCGCCGCGGCGCCGACCGAAAAGATCCGGCCCATCCGGTTCCGCTTCGGTGGCAACGGCGGGACCCTCCATCACGTTTGGGCCCGGCCTTATTTGGGCGAAGAGGGCATCGACAGCGATCTGACGGAGCCTGGCTACAATTTGGGCGACTACTCCAAATTTGAGCAGTACGAGGAAGTCGAGGTGGAGCTGTGAGTAGAACGCTCGGCCTCGTGAAGATCCCGGCTCAGACAGATTACGACCTGAACCGGATGACGGATCGGGTGCTCGATGCCCGGACCGACCATATCTACTTCGACTTCTCCCGGGTGATCGGGCCTCAGTACGCCAAGATCGTCGAGAAGATCTCGACGGACGAGGGCAGCCGGATCCCGGCGCACAACAACAAGACTCTCTTCCTCGAGGCGATCGATCTGTGGTGCCGCCGGCGTCTTGGCGCCGATCAGCCCCAGAATCCGAGCGCCAAGAAGATCGAGGAGCCGCGCGACGCCATCGTCCATGCCATGGATCAGTGGTACAAGGCCCTCGAGCTCGACAACCCGGCTGAGTTCAAGCTGTCGCGGCAGGGTCCTCCGCCGGTCTATGTGGGGGACGACGTAGATGCCGTCGCCACCCTGATGGGACTGGCGGCGTGCCTCGATATCACCCCGATGCGCTTCGTCTTCGGCGGCCGGAAGGTCGACGGCAAGGAGGACTACCAGCGCGTTTGGGCAAAGATCAAGGCGGATGGCAACTGGTACGACTCGGACATCATGACCCCAGGGGCCGTGCTGGGTGATCGCCCGGACTTCCCTCACTATAAGGAAGTGGAGGTGCCTCTATGAGGACCATCCGCTACCAACTGGGCGCCGAGGAACTGATCGAGCTGGGCGGCGACAGCAAGGTCATCCTGAAGAACCGGAAGCCGTTTCTGGCTGGCCGGGTCGTGAAGCTCGGGATTCCGGAAGAGAACATCCTGGATACCTTGGCCATGGTCGGGAAGTTCGTGGCGGAGAGGCTCTCTTTGGCTCTCGACACCCTTTCCCAGATCCTGAATGTGCCTCTGGGTGTCATTTCGCAGAGCGTGGACGTGGCGAGCCTGGTCATCTCGGATCTGCTCAAGAAGGTTCCCTCTATCGGGAATCTTCTCGCGGAGATCCTTCTTCTGGGCGGAGCCTTGATGAAGTTCGGGCTTTCGATCCCAGGGCTCGTTCTTGGAGGCCTTGCCTGCCTGCTGGCCGGCATCGCCCAGGCCATGGACGGCCGTCCGGACACCCAGGCCCAGATCGACGCCGCCAAGGGGTCGATTCTGAACCAGGCTTCCGAGGATCTGAAGGATCGGGTCGAAAAAATTATCGGAACCATCGGGATTTCAGAGGACAACCTGGCCCCCGACGTCACCGTCAGCGGCCAGCCTTTGACGACGCCCGCAGGCACTTCTCTTTCGGGTGCGCCCCCTCCCCCCGTGCCCGGACTGAGCAATGCCTTGGCAGTCGGAGTCCCAGTCGTAGGCGCCGTGGCCTTGGTCACGGCGTTGGCCATGAAATGATGGGGAGAAATTCGCCTAGGTCGGGCCTGTCGTCCGGCCGGCGTTTTTAAGGAGAACGACATGAAGAGCAAGAAGAAGAGCGCCGGCAAGGGCGACGGCAATGTCACCGTCGATCTGGGTGAGAAGCATCACCAGAAGATCGAGCGGATGATCGAGTCGAAGCTCGCCACCGCTGGCATGTCCGGCGCTCCGTCGAGCCTCGCGGCGAAGCTCGGCAGCAAGTCCGGCGCCTCGGGCCGTCCCGGGATGTTCGGCGGGGGCTACAAGCCCTGGTATTCGCGGTTCGGCAAGCCCTGGCTGGGTCAGGGTGAGGCCACGATGACGGCCTTCGCCGCCCCCGGGCGTCGGTTCAACATCATTCCGATCGAAGTCCAGACCGTGAAGACGGCGGACGTGCTGACCGGGATGGCGCTGGGCCTGATCGGTAACCGGGCCCTCGTCCGGTTGGTGCCGAAGCTCTGGGCCACGGCCGCGAGCAACGCGCTGATCAATGAAGGCATCGCCTTCGCCGTGGGCCTCGTGCCCATGCTGTTCCAGCGCAAGGCGATGACGGTCGGTCTGGCGCTCCCCGGCGCGGTGTACTTCGCCGGAACGCTGGTCGACATGCTGTACAACGCGGTCGGCATGCCGGCGAAGCCCGCCAACATGTCCGGCGGCGCGTCGGCGACCCCGGCGGATCCGAATCAGGGCGCACGGGCGCGCCTGGCTCAGATTCAGCAGCGGATTAACACTCCGCAGGCGTCCCAGCAGCGCTCCCTTCCGCGGGTGATGGCGGTAGCGCAGTAGTAGCTAGACCCCGCGCGGAGGGGGGTGCGTCCGTTGTCCTGCTTGGGGGGGGAAGCGTCGGGCGGACGCTTTCGAAGCAGGGTGGCGTGACGCCCCCCCTGGCGCGCACCGAAGTAGGGTAGTTGCAGTTGGTGTAAGAAGTACCGGCGGGACGATAAAACCTACCGGAGGCGACCCAGTCTCGAAAGGAGACAACCATGTTCAGGCCCCCTGAGTATGCGGCGCTGATCAACCCGATTGCCTGCAACGCGTTCGCGATGCGGTGCGAGGGCCGGAATGACCTCGAGCAGACGCTCGTCGTCGATACCGGTCTGACCCCGGACGGCACGCCGATCAACGCGGTGGTTCTCGATGCCACCACGCAGTCGCAGGTCTGCGATGCGAAGCTGTTCGTGTGCCCGTTCATCAAGCTGCTGACCCCGGTCAGCCCGGACTACGCCGGAGCCTTCTTCCTGGCGCGGTTCACCTTCTCGATCGACGGTGAGAAGGTCGTGAACGATTCGGCGGTCGAGATGCACCTCGTGTGCCCGGCCTGCCAGATCGCGGTCCAGCCCTCGCCGGATTCGTCCGACGCCACGCTGGTCCGCCTCCTCCTCGGCCAGAGCGAGGACGAGGTCCTGGGCTGCTGCCAGATGTTCTTCCTCCCCAACGGCACGCGCATCGTCGCGACGCTGTCGGGGATCCCGACGGGCGCGGGGGCGA